>OGIU01000002.1_pt1 | contig 203323 bp, 187 predicted proteins | sample 1571791 | NCBI WGS metagenome assembly OGIU01 (sample SAMEA2582104, study PRJEB24529) | metagenome | biome: Human gut stool | place: China | collected 2011
CTTTGGTCGGCATGGCCGGCTACAACCTGGTCTTCCCAGTGGCGATTGCCTTTGCCGTTTTAGCCTGCATCTTCATTCAAATGATCCGTTCTGTTAAATAATTTTTATACTTGATCGTTGGTTTACTATCTCAACTCTCTAAAATTCCTAAACTCCTATTGTAAAATCGTTAAAATTCATTAAGCTCAATGATCAAGCAACCAATAAAAGCGCTTCGCCATTCTAAAATGACGAAGCGCTTTTTAATTAATCCGTAAGATTAGCTAATTTTGAATTAAGCTTTTAGAACACACGCTGCTCGGCTTGGAACTTAACCAAAGGACCAGCCGTTACCATGGCACCGTCACGATGGTTGCCAAAGAAGTCAGCATCAAAGACGATTGGCGTGCCATCAGGATTTTCATAGCGTTCTTCTGGTTCAAATGCCATCCCCAGCGTAGCAGTCGTAATCTTGGCATCGTTGTCTTGAGGCAGGAAGTCAGCCAGATTGGTCTTAAGATACAGGCCATCAGCTCGCTTTTCCAATTCCAGGACGACTTGATCCTTATCATCAACGAATTGGTTCTGATCTTTGCTGCATGACTGGGCACCGTTAAAGTAGGCATTGCCCGCGCTCCATACTGGCAGGTGGTTGTAGTAGTGATCGCTGTTTGGCGCGTAGATTCCGCAATAGCCATCAAACTGGCGATTCCATTCCTCAAACGTTGGATATTCTTCAAATGGCTGAGTACCGACTTTAAAGTTATAGGTATCCCAGGCATCTGGCTTGTCATGCATCAGTTCAGCCAGTTTTTGCATTTCCGGCCGCAACTCTTGCTGAACGAAGACGTTGTTGTAGAAACGATTGTCACCATGCTGGAATGTCATAAAGCCCATTACCTTGGTACCGTGATGTTCATGATATGGCGTAAAGCGATTGGATGGCAAGTTGACCGAATTATTGTCCGTCCCAACACCAACCGCGGTAAAGCTGCCAGCAATCAAGTTATGCACCATGGCAATTCCCTGCGCAGCAAACCGAATTGAGCGTTCTGAAAGGAATAGGTTGTTGTCAATCAGCGTTGGACCATGGGAAACCTCTACCCACATGTCTTCACCAAGGCCCTGCAGCACATCGCCTACATTTTCTTCGCCGACTTCAAAATGCTCAGGTAAGGAGTTGTGATCAAAGACGTTTTGTGTGACCCGTGTTCCTTGTGCCTGCCAGTCAAGCCATAAGCCGCGCGTACAGTGGTGAATGTGGTTGTGACGGTAGATCACGTCAATGGCAGCATGCATCTTGATTCCGCCAATTTCGGCCCCCACCAGATTTTGACGAATATTGATGTTGTAGATGTCGTTTTCTTCAATTAAGGAGAAGACGCCGCCTAAATGACCAACAATCCCGGTTTGACCACAATCATGAATGCGATTGCGCCGTACGATATGCGAGCCGACGTGTTCTTTATCCCAGCCTTCATAAGATGCTTGACAGATTACGTCACGCTCCGTCTGAGTACCATCTTTGTATTTCCACTTAGACCATTTATTGTCATTGTTTGGCTGCAGGTACTTGCCAAGCGAGATACCAGAACATTTGGAATGCGAAATCTCACATTCTTCAATGATCCATCCTTTTGACCAGTGTGGACCAACCATCCCTTCTTGGTAAGCCGTTGGTGGCGCCCATTGCGTCGCCGCTTTGGTAACGCCAAATCCTTTTAAGGTAATGTAACCGATTCCTTCAGCCTGTGGGTAAAAACAGCTTTGACGCACGTTGATCTCCACGTTTTCCTGGTTGGGATCGAAATCATGGAAGTTGGCATAGATAATCGTTTCATCCGTATCAGCATCTTGTTCCGTATACCAGGTATAGATCGTAAAATCTGGGTCCCATGATTTTTCATTGCGAACGGGCTGTTTTACCTCAGCCAGCGTGTTGACCTCATACAAGGCCTTGTCGTTTAAATAGACCTCACCGGTATGAGCCAGGATTCGTGCATCGAACCAGTCACCAAAAATCTTGGTCGTGTATGGATTGCGCTCACTAAACATACTGTTGGGAATTTTTACCTGCCAAATGCCATCTGCAGTTTTTTCCCAGCCTTTAACGACTTCCGCCCCAGTAATAATGGCCTTTAACGGCTCAACCGACTCATAGACGATGCGCTGATCTGCCGTGCCCGCATGCTTAGGATTAACGTTTTCACGATAAATGCCTGGAAAAACGCACACCTTATCGCCTGGCATTGCGATATCTGCGGCTGCTTGAATCGTTTTAAATGGACGATGCTTGCTTCCATCGCCATCAAATGGCGCCTGCGCATCAACATAGATTTTCATGAACTTTCATCCTTTCCGTTATTTCTGCATTAAGACAGCTACTTTTCTTCAGCTTGGCGGCGATCTTCAATTTCGTGATTGATTTTGTCAACTTCTGCATCAGACAATGGGTACTTACTGATCACCCACATGCCAACAATTGCCAAAACAATTGGCAGCCAGATCATTGAAATCGTAATCCCATTCAAGGCCGTTGCTGATTGCGTAGCCTTAGTACCGTCAAAGTGGCAAGCGGCATTGATGTAGCCTGGAATGATCCCGCCAAGTGCCAACCCAATCTTGAAGAACAGTCCCATCAAGGCGTTGATGATCCCAGCAACCCGCTTCTTTGAGTTCCATTCACCATAAGAAACGACTTCCGGAACCAGTGACCACATGTAGCCAGTAGCGGCCGTAATTCCCCACTGCATGATAAAGCGACCAATGTAGCCCAGGGCAATGCTGTTCTTAAACTGTGGCCATGACCATACCCAAAGAAGCAGCGTCCCAACGATAAACATTCCCAAGAACAGTTGGAAGAATCCCTTTTTGCCGATCTTGCGCCGAACGATTGGCCATAAGAAAACCAAGAAGATCCCTGGAATCGAACCAATCAGATTGATTGAAGCCATCCATTCTGAGTGACCAATGTTGTACTGAACAAAGAATGGCCAAACTGTATTGCCAAAGAACATGAAGGTAAAGCCAACCAGGAAAAAGCAGCCTAGTACCCGTAGTGGTTTGTTACGACGCAACTCATTCCAAAGATCAGAAAACTTAACGGAATCCGTTTCTTCTTCCGTTGGCAACACCCGTTCATGAACACCAAAGTAAGTGCAAAGCAACAGAATAAAACCAATCAGCATATAGATTGACATAACGTGGAAGTAGGCACCAGCAGCGTGTGGCGAGGCATAGTTACCTAAATTAAGCTTGATGCCAAACATCCCGATGTCTTTTAAATGCTTGGCAGGGGATGCCATTTGAACGAACAATGGCAGGAACGTGTAGACCAAAAGATTACCGATGTTGGCTTCCGTCATCCGGACCGTCGTTAACGTGGAAATCTCATCATTATCCCGCGTCAGCGAGGCATTCAGCGAGCCATAAGGAATGTTAACGAATGAATAGATCAAGGCCGTTGCCAGATACATCAAGAATGCATAGGCAACATTGCCACGAACGGCTGGAATTGGCAAGAACAGCATGGCACAGCAGATCGTGAGCGGAATTCCGAAATAAATTAAAAATGGCTTGTATTTGCCGCCGTGCTTAAAATGGCTCTTATCGACAACCGTTCCGACCCAGGGATCCCAAAAAACGTTAACCCAGCGAACGATCAGAAAAATCGTGGCCCCAACGGCTGCCGAGATTCCAAAAACCGTTGTCAGATAAAACAGCAACATTGAGCCAATCGTTCCAAAAATCAGATTTTGTGCCAAGTCACCGGCACCATAAGCGATTCGCTCACCCCAAGACAGTTTGGCGAACTCATCGACTTGCTTATTTTTTGGCTTGTCCATAGTTTTTACACCTCTTGTAAATTTGATTCAAACCGGTGCAGCGCTGCACGTTAGTTTGTGCTTTCAACCAACGACCAAAATCTAACACGGTTTTTTTGAAAACGCTACCCTAAAAATCAATTTTTTTATCATTCCTGAGTTAGAATTTTTTATTTCGCTAAAATAATCGAGCTCTTTTCTTCATATAGCGTCAACAAAAAATGACCGCTGACAAAAACGCGGTCACTTAGTAATAAAATTTAAAAATACATATGATTTATTTTTCATACTATTTTTAAAATAGATAGTCGTAAAGATTCCAATCGGCAATTTTAGCGGCATCAGTACGGGCTTCTTTAGGCGTTATCCCGGTTAAGGCATGAAAAACGCGTGAGAAATGGGCCTGATCAGAAAAATCATAGCGTTCAGCGAGTTCAGCCATTGACAGATTGGTACCGATCAGATCCTCAATTGCATGATTGATCTGAACCAGGCGTTTAAATTGGCTAATGCTGACCCCGACCTGTTTTTTAAACTGGCTGCCAAGATAGCGACTGGACAATCCCACCGCCATTGCCAGCTCATCGATACTTTGGTCCGTAGTCGGATCACTCATCAGCTGCCAAAAGACTTTGCTGACGGCTGCAGTCATCTTAGCATCAACCATCTCACGGCAGCGTGTGGCCATATCCACATCTGCTGCCTCAATTGCCGCCAGCACTTCATTGTAGGACGTCAACGATTCGATATGTCGTACGTATTGATCATTCAGCGAATATACCAGTTCATAATCCAGCCCAACTTGAAACAGCGCGCGCAGATTTACGGAAACCGAGATAATACCCCAGTTTTTAACGTTGCGCAGTGCGTCTTGATTGTCTGCTAAAATGCCGATCCGCCCCGAATTGATGTTTTTAGAGAATATAATCGGCAAGGCAGCCAGATTTCCCTGCGCAATTGCTTTTTTGACTTCTCGCTCATACAGATAGCTAACGTGACCTCCCTCACTGCTCATCCGCAGCTTCAGTAATTGGGCATCAAGGTCTCTTGAAATACGTGCTTGATGAAATTCGTCACTAATGGTTTCAAAATCGATCGGCAGTTCTAATAACCGTCCCAACACCAAAATCTGCTGTAAAAACTGTTTTTCTTCCAGATAAACCGTCTTCAGCAGCTTTGGCATATACATAACGGCATGACTGCTGATCGCATTGTTATTTTGATAGCGCTGACTGACGTTGACAATCACCGGGCCAAAAAAGACAACTGTTTGATCATGCCACATTAGGCAGCTGTAAAGATTTTGACTGTGCCGCAAAAACTGCAGCGTTTTATGTGGGCAGCGGCGCAGTATTTTTAGATAGTCCATCAATAATAGCTTACCTTGGCGAAACTGCAGGCTATACTGGCCACGATCGTACTCCCAGATTGTAGCCGGTACCCCTAGTGACTCTAGATACTCAGTTACCATTTCCATTCTAATCCGTCCTTTATTCAAAAAATGATTCTAATATTCAAGTTACTGTGTTAGCGATTACATAAAATAATAGCATGAGCTAGGGAAAATCAATATACTGCTGATTTTAATTCATATCGAATCAGTCTGTCTTTAGGCTGTCAGGCTGACTATTTCCTTAGCTCTCTTTATTAAAATCAGCCATTGACTATAAAACACCCCAATTCTGTTTTTCCCTGCTCATACTCATTGATAAATAGAATATTGGTTATTATCGTTTTGCCGATTGTTTTTAACAATGGGCAAAACTCATTTCACAAATTTTGCTGTTAACTCGGCTTAGACAAGTCCGTTAACCTGTCTACGAATTCGGTTTAATTATGATCATCTTATAAGGATAAATAGCTTGATCGATTGGTCGCTGTTTGTCTGCTTTTTCATCCACTATATTAATTATGATCATCTTATAAAGACAAATGGCTTGATTCGCTGATCGCTGTTTGTCTGCTTTTTTGATCCTATATAATAGTAGAAAAAATCAAATACCATAAAAGCGTCATACAGAATTGCCCTAATGGCAGTCTGCATGGCGCTTTTTAATGATGCAAATGAGTTTTTAAGCTGTTAATTGATGAAATAAGTTTTAAGGATTGGACCAACCAGCTAGTCTTCACGACGGAAGTTCAATAAAGCATGGCACAGGTCTTTGGTCTGATCATAGACTTGGTGGTAGATTGCGTACAGTTCATCGTACTTGGCGACATTGGCCGGCTTTGGCAGGTACTCCTTGCCAAAGTGAACGAACTCCTTGGCACAGTCCTGCAAAGACTCAAACCAGCCCAGGCCAACTGCTGCAATCATGGCGGCCCCCAAACCAGGCCCTTGTTCATTGGTTAAGGCAACGACCTTCTTATTGAAGATATCGGCCTGCATCTGAAGCCAAAAGTCGCTCTTGGCCCCACCGCCGATTGCTACAACCGTGTCAAACTCTTGACCGTTTTGATCATAGATGTTCAAGATATCCCGGAAACTAAAGGTAATTCCTTCCATAACGGCTCGGCAGAAGTCATAGCGATCCTGCATGCTGTCAACGCCAATGAAGCTGCCGCGAATATCAGCATCAGCATATGGCGTTCGCTCACCAACCACGTATGGCGTAAAGATTAAGCCATTCGCACCCAATGGCCGTTGAGAAGCTTTGTCGACCATCATTGAGAAGTCTTCATCCGAATCAAACTTGTGCTTGAACCAATTCAGCGAATGGCCCGCTGCCAAAGTAACCCCCATTGAGTAGTAAGTGTCGGGAATTGCATGGCATTCATATTGAATCTGACCATGATAGTTGACGTCAGCATTTTCTTCATATTTAAGCACCACGCCGGAAGTCCCAATCGAAGACATCACCATATTTGGATGCAGAATGCCGGCTCCAACCGCGCCACAGGCATTGTCACCGCCACCACCATAGATCTTGGTAGCAGTCGAAAGGCCCGAAAACATTGCATAGCTGGCGGAAACATTGCCAGCATAGTCAACTGATTTCATCAATGGTGGGCACATGCTCATTGGAATATCAAAGGCATCACAGATTTCCTGGCTCCATTGGCCCTGCTTAATATCCAACAGCACGGTCCCTGTAGCGTCTGAATAGTCCATGCCTAGGTTACCGGTCATACAGAAGCGAACATAGTCTTTAGGCAGCAAAAACGTCTTCGCCTTCGCCCAGATTTCCGGCTCATTTTCTTTAACCCACAGCAGTTTAGGCAGCGTAAATCCTTCCAGCGGCTTATTGCCGGTGATGTCAACAAAACGATCACCCAGCTTATCCATGATTTCTTGGCACTGCTTGGTCGTACGCGTGTCGTTCCATAAAATAGCCGGCCGCAGAACTTGATTGTCCGCATCCAAAAGTACCAGCCCATGCATTTGACCAGAGAATGATATGCCCTTGATCTCTTCTTTTTTAATTCCATCTTTTAAGATCATGCGGTCAATGCCAATTGTTGTCCCATAAAGCCAGTCTTGTGGATTCTGCTCACTGTAGCCTGGCTTAGGCTGACTCAGTGGATAGTCATAGCTTTGCTGAGCGGCGATCTTGCCAGAACGATCCATTGCCGAAACTTTAACGGCACTCGTTCCCAGATCGACCCCGATTACGTATTCGTTCATAATATTTCCTCCAAGAAAAAAGGATCCGCAGCCAGCTGCGGCGATGCGAATCCTTTCTATTAGTATTGTTAGAGTTTCAAGTGATTACTTAGCCAGCGTTTCAATCATAAAGTGGTTGATCGTGTCCTTAACCTGTTCAAGGTGGTCAGATTGCGTAGCAGCCCGCAGTTCGCTTTGTGGCGTGTCCAAAACGGTTGGTTCGATCGACTTGAAGTCTTCTTTGCCTTCTTCGATGGACTTGCCCAGACCTTCGTCCCATGATGCGTAACGATCCTTGAGTACCTTGTCCAGGTAGCCGTCTTCCTTAAGGGCAGCAGCAACCCGCAGACCGGCAGCAAACGTGTCCATGCCGACAATGTGGCTGTAGAACAGGTCTTCTGGCTTCCAGGAAGTCCGACGTGGCTTAGAGTCAAAGTTCAGACCACCACGAGGGCCGATCTGACCTGCTTCAACAACTTCGTACATAGCTGCCGTAGCTTCGTACAGGTTGGATGGGAATTCGTCGATGTCCCAGCCAATCAGCTTGTCACCTTGGTTGGCATCCAATGAGCCCAGCATGCCGGCTTCACGAGCAACGCGAATTTCATGTTGGTAAGTGTGACCAGCCAGGTTAGCATGATTGCCTTCCAGGTTCAGCTTGAAGTCTTTGTCCAAGCCGTATTCCTTCATAAAGTTCAGCGTCGTTGCTGCATCAAAGTCGTATTGGTGCGTCGTTGGTTCCTTTGGCTTAGGTTCCAGCAGCATTTGAGCATCAAAGCCGATTTCGTTTGCGTAGTCCTTAGCCATGTGGAAAAACTTGGCAATGTGTGATTGTTCGCGCTTCATTTCAGTGTTCCAGAGTGATTCGTAACCTTCACGGCCGCCCCAGAAGACGTAGTTTTCAGCACCAACCCGCTTGCCGACTTCCAGACTGTGCTTCAGCTGTGCACAAGCGTATGCGTAGATCTTTGCAGATGGAGCCGTTCCAGCACCAGCCAAGAAACGAGGATTGGTAAACAGGTTAGACGTGTTCCACAATACCTTCATGCCAGTCGTCTTTTGGTATTCAACGATCTTGTCGATGACCTTGTCCAGATTCTGATTGGTTTCACGCAACGTGTCGCCTTCTGGAGCCAAGTCGCGGTCGTGGAAACAGAAGTAGTCAACACCCAGCTTGTCATAGAATTCAAAAGCATAGTCAACTTTTGCCAAAGCATTGTCCATTGGGTCAGTGTACTTGTCATATGGACGAACCGCCGTGCCATCACCAAATGGGTCAACCAGCCGCTGGTCAAACGTGTGCCAGTAGGCAACTGAGAACCGCAGCCAATCCTTCATCTTCTTGCCCAGAATTTCTTCTTCTGGGTTGTAGTATTGGAATGCCAGACGTGAGTTCAGGCCTTTGTGTGGACCTTCATACTTAACTTTATCAATACCTTGCCATAAATCACTCATAATATGGGCCTCCTGAAATTTATTAGTTTGAATAAACAACTAACTTACGACTTTTAATATAGACCATGCCTGCTGTTTTGTAAACCCTTTCTAGCAAAAAAATTCAAAATCAGTTGATCCTAAGCAGCGGCTTTTAAAATATATAATGAAAAAAAAGTCGCTATCGTCTGCAGCAATTTTCTAAAAAAGCTGCTGCCTAGTTCTTTACTAAAAATTCACGCGACTATTTTGCAAATTTTGCTTGCTTTTATCTTTGAAAGCGGTTATATTATATTCGCAGGTTGGTTTTAGTTTCAAACCAACTAAAGCAATAGGAGTGTTTTATAGTTAAGGAGTTGTGTAATCATGCGCAAAGTATCTGCGGGCTTTATTTACTTTTTCGGGGCCCTCGGCGGTTTGCTCTTCGGTTACGATACTGGTGTTATTTCCGGGGCCATTCTGTTTATTCAAAAACAGATGCACCTGGGAACTTGGGAACAAGGCTGGATCGTTTCCGCGGTACTGCTGGGTGCCATCTTAGGTTCATTGTTTATCGGGCCATCGTCTGATAAGTACGGTCGTCGCAAGCTGCTATTATTGTCATCAGTTATCTTTTTTATTGGCGCACTGGGCTCTGGATTCTCACAAGGATTCTGGTCGCTGCTCTGCTTCCGGATCGTTTTAGGTTTAGCCGTTGGGGCATCATCTTCAATGGTTCCTACCTACTTAGCCGAGCTTTCGCCAGCCGACAAGCGGGGCATGGTTTCTAGTATGTTCCAATTAATGGTTATGACTGGTATTCTGGTTGCCTACATCACCAACTGGTCGTTTGAAAACATGTACACTGGTTGGCGCTGGATGCTTGGCTTTGCCGCTATCCCTGCTGCCATCATGTTCTTTGGTGCCCTTTACTTGCCAGAATCCCCTCGTTATTTGGTTAAGATTGGTCGTGAAGACGACGCACGGGCTGTTTTGATGAACATGAACCGCAATGACAAAGACGTCGTTGATAAAGACATGACCCAGATTGAACAGCAAGTCCACATGAAAAATGGCGGCTTAAAAGAACTGTTTGGTCCAATGGTTCGGCCGGCTTTGATTGCAGCAATCGGTCTGGCCGTCTTCCAACAGGTCATGGGCTGCAATACCGTGCTCTACTACGCACCAACGATCTTCACTGATGTTGGTTTCGGTGTTAACGCTGCTTTGTTGGCTCACATTGGGATTGGGACCTTTAACGTACTGGTCACCGCTTTTGCTCTTTCCATCATGGATAAGGTTGATCGGAAGAAGATGCTGATCTATGGTGGTCTTGGCATGGGGATCTCATTGTTTGTCATGAGTGCCGGGATGAAATTCTCTGGCGGTTCAAAGGCTGCGGCGGTCATCTGTGTCGTTGCCATGACAATTTACATTGCCTTCTTCTCTGGTACTTGGGGTCCTGTTATGTGGGTCATGTTTGGTGAAATGTTCCCACTTAATATTCGTGGCCTGGGCAACTCATTTGGTTCCGTGGTCAACTGGACTGCCAACCTGATTGTTTCATTAACCTTCCCAACCTTGTTGGACTTCTTCGGTACGGGTAGTCTGTTTATCGGCTATGGCGTCCTTTGCTTCTTCGGTATTTGGTTCGTCCATGCCAAAGTCTTTGAAACCCGTGGCAAGTCTTTGGAAGATATTGAACAGACGCTGCGTGACCACGCTGGTTCCAAGAACTAATCTCAGTCATTATTCAAAATCCCACTCAAATCTTAAATCTAAATTTAATCTTACTTGCTGAATCCTAAACCCTCTCAATATATCGATAGTAAGTATTTTGCCTGGCAGTTTTATTGTCGGGCTTTTTTATTGCGCTTAACAGCATGGTGCTGATTCTGGCATCATCCAGTTTCTTAAAAAAATAAAGTGAGTTTTCTTATTACCATTCTATTTTCAAGGCACTTATTTATTTCATTGATTAAACAACGATGATTATAGATTAAAATAAAATTAGAGTTGACTTTGCTTTTCTCATAATATATACTCGATTCAACCTTTAGGAAATACTTAAATTAAGGAGCAGCATTATGAAAATTACAAACGCACGATTTAGCTATTATTATCAATCATATTAACGCTGACACGACATAGGTTGTTGGCGTTAGTCTAACAGTCTATGTGATTGATAATAGTTTGTAATTACCGATTACATGGCAGATGTTTTGTTAAAGCACTATGTAATCGGCTCCGCTCCATCCAGCATATAAATGCAAGCGCGAACCCTCATGGTGTTTTAACATCATGAGGGTTTTTGAATTGATTAGTAAGGGAGCGTTTATTATGATTATCGTATTAAAAAGTGATCAAGCAACAGCAGCAATTGAAGAATTAAAGCAGCATTTCGGCAGTCAGCATGAAATTTTTGTCCATAACAATCGTGTTGCCATTCAAAATGCCGATCCAAGCGACCTTACCCCAGCCGAACAAGCCGCTGCTCAAGAAATTATTACCGATGTTCCAGCCGCCGTTCAAGCATCCCGCTTGTTCCATCCCGAAGATACGATCATTAAAACGCCACACTCAACGATTGGCGGAAAGAACTTTACCTTAATGGCTGGACCTTGCTCAGTAGAATCTGCCGAACATATTTTAAAAATGGCGCAAGTCGTTAAAAATGCTGGTGCAACCGTTCTGCGCGGTGGCGCCTTCAAGCCTCGCACCTCACCATACTCATTCCAGGGATTAGGCAAAGAAGGTCTGATTGCCTTGAGAAATGCAGCCGATCGACTAGAATTGGATGTGGTAACAGAAGTCATGGATGTTGAGCAGGTGCCGCTGGTTGAAGCCTACACTGATATTTTTCAGATTGGTGCCCGCAACATGCAAAACTTTTCTCTTCTAAAGGCGGTTGGAAAAACCCGTAAACCGGTAATGTTAAAGCGTGGAATGTCAGCAACGGTTGATGACGTCTTGAACGCAACCGAATACATTGCTGCTGGTGGAAATCACCAAATTATGATCGTTGAACGTGGGATTCGAACGTTTGACAACAAATACACGCGCAATACTTTTGATGTTGGTGTCATCCCGGTTTTACAAAAGTTGACCCACTACCCCGTAATTGCTGACCCAAGCCATGCTGCTGGTCATACTGAATTTGTAACGCCGCTTGCCTTGGCAGGTGTTGCTGCTGGTGCCAACGGATTGATTGTTGAAATTCATGATGACCCAGCCCATGCATTTTCTGATGGCGCGCAAGCCTTAAAACCAAATGAATTTAACGAAATGGTAGTCAAAACGAATGCGGTCCGCCAAGCTTTGCAGTCGATTGAATAATCAAAGAAGGAATTATCATGGAAAAAATCACGGTATCTTTAGCCAATCAACAATATCAAGTCTTAATTGAACCGGGTTTGTTAAAAACGGCCGGGGAGCGAATCGCCAAAATCTGGTCAGCGCGAAAGGTAGCACTGATCAGCGATGACAACGTTGCACCACTCTATCAGACTGACTTGGCTACCCGACTGACCGCACACGGCTTTGAGGTCCACTGCTATGATTTTCCAGCCGGTGAAGCTTCAAAATCGCTGTCACAGCTCCAAAGACTAAGTGAAAAATTGATGGCGGCCAATTTTAATCGTGATGATGCGGTAATTGCGCTTGGCGGTGGCGTAACAGGTGATTTAGCAGGCTTTTTGGCAGCTACTTACATGCGAGGGATTTCCTTGATTCAAATTCCAACATCGCTGCTGGCTCAGGTTGACAGTTCAGTTGGTGGCAAGACTGCCGTTGATTTAGGAACGACCAAAAATATTGTTGGTGCCTTTTACGAACCTGATCTGGTGCTGATTGATCCAGAAACCTTAAAGACATTGCCGCCTCGCGATCTAGTAGAAGGCTATGGCGAGATCGTTAAAGCTGCCGCAATGGTTGGTGGCGATTTTTGGCAATTAATTGAACAAATTGACACTCCTAAAGCAATCTTGGAACATGCATTAGGGCTAATCAAATATTCCATCCAATTTAAAGCTGAAGTCGTCATGAGCGATGAAAAAGAAAGTGGTCAGCGACAGTTGCTCAATTTTGGCCATACAATCGGTCACGCGGTCGAAGCTTTATCTGCCGGTGAGTTGCGCCATGGTGAAGCGGTCAGCATTGGCACGGTTGCAATTTGTCAAGCCTTTGAAAACGAAGGCAAAACAGCACCTGGCATAACCCAAAAAGTCAAAGAACGGCTGGCAGCAGTTGGTCTGCCAATAACTTCACCATGGCTGGCCTCTGATAAGGTCTTGGATCTAATCAAACACGATAAGAAAAATCATAATGGCTACTTAAACTTGGTCTACGTCAAAACAATCGGCGCGCCTGCCATCCTAAAGGCACCTGCTGATCAGATTGCGGCAGTCCTACAGCTTCCTCGTTAGTAAAAAACACGTCTCACTGAGCTGTCATGCTCGGAGACGTGTTTTTACTTAATATTGGAAACTGATTTTGGCCATTTCAGCGTCAACGAATAGCGATCCATATCTAAAAAACGATGGATAGCCATTGAGCTGGCACCTAAAAGCGATGCCATTTCAGAGCCTTTGATCATCTGCAGCGGAACATCGATCTGGTGAGCCTGCAGCCAGTCGCGCAAATGCTGATATAATTCAGGCATCTCATCAAACAGCGGTGAATCAAAGTAGACCGCCTGTGGGCCAAAACTTACGATTGCATCATAAACCAGCTTCTGCAGATTTCCCATTGCCTGGTTAATCACGCGAATGACGGTTTCATCATGCTGCCGATACAGCTCGTATAGCCGTGCTGGTCGCAGATTATCCAATCCTTTTGCCTGGGCAATCTGAGTCAGAATCGCATCTTCAGAGCAGAGCGCCTCAACTTTGACCAGCTGTCCATCCTGACCAACGACCAGACTGCGGCCGATTTCGCCAGCTCGACCATGAAAGCCGCGATACAGCTGCTGATTGGCAATGATTCCGGCACCGACGCCACGATGAATGCTGATCGCCAACAAGTCGCGGTATGATTCCCGATCGCCAAAATCACGCTCAAAAATCGCGGCCAGGTTGGCTTCATTCTCTAAAATCGTCGGGACGTGAAATTCATTTTCAAAATAGGCGGCAAGGTCAATGCCATTCGTACTGATAAATGGCGCGTCAACGATCTGATTATGGTCAACGATACCATGAACGGAAAAGCCGATTGCCAACAAGCCATGGATCGTATCATCGTTTTGTTCCATCTTCTGCAGCACTTCTTTGATTGTCTGCATGATTAAAAGCATATCGCGTTTTTCCAATGCAATCTGCTCATAGCTGATGATCTCGCCATTAATATAGCTGAACATAACCCGCAGATGACCAGTACCGATTTCAAAGCTGGCCACAAAGCCATATCGCTTGTTCAAACAGACCAGATTCGGCTTGCGTCCACCACGATTGGTCGACTCACCCTGTCCCAGTTCCTCAATGAAGCCTTCATCATTTAGTTCATTATAAATTGCTGAAACGGTTGATTTATTGATTTTTAATTCACGAGCGATGTCAACCCGAGTCGTGGCAGGATGATTGAACAGCTGCTGTAGTACCAGCTGCCGATTCGCTACTCGGACCAGGCTGCGACTATCGTTTTTCATGTCAGGGTCCCCTTTCTAGGTTAGTATGTATTTTAAACTATCTCTAGTTTACCCGTTTTTAAATGAATTATAAACTAATTATTGTATAAAAAAAGAGAAAAGCAAGCCTGCTTCTCTCTTATCTTTATTTTTGTTTAGGCAAATGCGGTTGCAATGCTGCCGATTACGATCAAAACGATTCCCCAAAAGGTAAATTTCGATTCACGTGGACTCTTGTGCTCATGCAGGATCAAGATCCCGCCAAACGTTGCGATAATCACGTTCAACTGGGTGAAGACAAAAGCAACCGTAACCCCAATCATCCGAGCCGCGAAGATGTAGGCAAATGCCGCAATCCCCCATGAGATACCAGCCAGAATATTGGTGTACTGTTCTTTTTGTGTAAAGGCCTTTGCATTGCCTGAAGCCAGATCATAGATGATGGCTCCTAATAAAATCCCCAGTACTTCTGGCAAGAAGATGCCGACTGAGTCTTCATGCGCCAGGATCGGCATCTTAGGGAACGATGAGTAGATCCAGTAACCAATCGTCGTTGCCAGCAGGAACAAAACATCCTTGGTCGTAACGTTTTGACCATTGGAACGATCGGTAAACGAGGTCATCATTGCCCCAATAATCACGATTGCCAATGCGATAAAGCCAATCGTCAGTGCCCGTGCCGAGTGCCATTCGCCGAAAATCAGCACCCCGATGATTGAGTTACCAACCAATTGGAAGACAGTTGACAGTGGCACCGTATTGGATACCCCGATTCGCTTAAATGAAACGAACTGACCAACCTGAGCCGTTGACCACAGTGCCCCGCAAAGCAATGAGAACAAAAATGCCTTCATGCTTACTTGCGGATGCATGATCAAAAAGGCAACCAAACCAACCAATGAAGCTCCAGCGCCAATCCCAAAAATCTGGTTGGCTTCTGATCCACCAACCTTACCAGTAATCAGTGGCATAAAACCCCAGCCCAACGCTGGAATTAAAGCAATAAGATAAGCCATAATCAAAATCTCTCTCTCTTAAAAATTTCGATAAAAGTAGTTAAAAACTTTACGAAAAATAACTATACCTTAATGCAATCGTTTTCACAAGTATTTACATTCAAAAAGTTAGTAAAACTATTGGTGGTATCGATATCCTAAAAGCGTTTACCATCGGCCTTGCAAGCGATTACTCAAAAAGTTGGTCTAAAATTGAAAAGGTTTGCAATTATATTTTCCAAAACGCAATTTAATCATCTTCACTGTGCGGTGTAATGGCATGCGGGGCATATTCGCGATCAGGGAAAAAGAGCGTAAAAGTCGTTCCCTTGCCTAATTCGCTGGCAACCTTGATTGTTCCCCCATGCAGCTCAACTAAATGATGGACGATCGCCAAACCAAGTCCTGATTCACCATACTGCGTGTTCATTCGTGAGCGATCAGCTTTATAGAAGCGTTCCCAGATCTGTTCCGTCTGCTCTTTAGTCATCCCAATCCCGTTGTCCTTAATCGCAAACTCAGCTCCTTTTGGCAGTCGCCGACCGGAAATCTCAATTTTGCCATTTTTCGTAAACTGAATGGCATTTTGGATGATGTTAAACATAATCTGGACAAACCGGTCATAATCGGCATAGACCCGCAGAACCTTAGGCAGATCCACAGCCAGCTCATCATTTTGCACCTTGGCCTTTTTTCGCAGCTGAACCTGGAGATTATTGATCACTGCCGTTGCATCAAAGACTTTGCGGTCCATTGAAATCTGATTAGTCCGGATCTTTTCATAGTCCAGCGTGTCGTTGACCAGACGAATCAAGCGCCGCGTGTCATTTTGCATCAATTGAATACTGTGCTTTTTATCCTCTTCTGGAATCGCATCGTAGGCCAGGCCTTCCAGTAAGCCGTTGATCGTCGTCAAAGGCGTCCGCATTTCATGAGCTGCATCAGCCATAAAGCGCCGCCGCCGTTCTTCTTGTTGACGAATCTCTTCTTGTGATGCCTGCAGTGCATCTGCCATCTGATTGAAGTCGCGGCCCAGGTCATCAAGTTCATCATTAGATTGAGTATCAATATGCACTTTATAGTTGCCGCGTGCGATCTGGTGCGTTGCTCGGCGCATTTTACTGATCCGCTGCGTGGTTGAGCGGGCCAAGAGATAACTGACCACCAGTGCCACCAGCATTGCGATTACAAACGTTGCCAACAGATTGTTAAGGATCTGGTGCCGGCTTTGCTCAACCGTTGATACAAAAGTCCCAATTGATACTACCGCGACCAGCTTTCCTTGATAAAAATATGGTCTTAAAATATCGGTCATGCTTGGATACGGACCTGGCTTTGACTTTTCTTTTGTTCTGTTTTTATCGGAAACGTCCAAACGGGGGTGGTCGATTTTCTTTTGAATCGTCTTCCCCTGCTTTAGGGCCTGCCATTCTTTTTTGGTCAGTGTCGCCGTATAGCCGTTGCTGGCAAAAATTTTCTGCTGGTCGGCATCATAAATCGCAAAGTGCACGTTTTGCCGTGCTAAAAGATTCGCATTGCTTTTCAGCGATGACGTCTTTAATCCCTTAAACTGGCGCGTTGTCTGATCATATTTAATGGAGTCTTGAATCAGACTATCGGCGTCCTGCTGCAATTCTCGCCAGGTATTAGTATACAAGGTTCGATTAGTAACGTTGATAAATGAGATGGTTACAATGATCAGCAGTGTGCAGATGACGGCAAAAAAGCTCAGCATCTGCCGGTAGATCAGCTTCATTGATCTTCAACCTCGCTGTCATCAAATTTATAGCCAACGCCCCATACTGTTTGAATAACCTGGGGACCAGCCTTTTCAATCTTTTGACGCAGCTTTTTGATGTGGGCGTCAACCGTTCGTTCATCACCATAGTATTCATAGTTCCAGACCAGCTGCAGCAGCTGTTCTCTGGTAAATACCTGTTTCGGTTTGGAAGCCAGCGTCTTTAACAGGTCAAATTCTTTGGGCGTCAGGTTTTCGATCTGCTGGTCATCCAAAAATGCCTCGCGCGTCTTGGAATTCAGCTTGAAATGCGGCGTCTGCACGTCAAAGTCACTGGCAATCTGCTGCGTGCTGCTGCTGAGCTGATTAAGCTGGGTGCGGCGATACAGAGCTTTAATCCGGGCAATCAGCGCGATCGTACTAAATGGCTTGGTAACGTATTCGTCAGCACCCATTTCAAGCCCCAGTACCTGATCACTTTCCGAGTCACGTGCCGTCAGCATGATGATCGGTACGGTTGGCGAAATTTTACGCATTTCAGCTGCCACCTGCATCCCATCCATCTTGGGCAGATTGAGGTCCAGCAAGACAATATCCCAGCCCGTTGGATCCTTTTTAAACATTTCCACGGCTTTAACGCCATCTTGCGCGTAGCCAGCCTCCCATTTTTCTTTTTTGAAGAACATTGCCATCATTTCGCATAAGGTTTGATTGTCCTCCACCATTAAGATTTTCATTTTCTTCACCCCGTCAGTAATTCTTGATTGATTCTAAAAGTCATTATACGGCATTGATCTACTACAATAGGAATATTTTGTGACCAAAGTGCGAAACTTTAATAAATTCAGCACCGTTGTCAAATTAATCAGAACCTTGAAATTCTTGTCGCATGCATTCAGAAATCAAATATGTTAAGATTTATTCAGTAACGGGGATGTTTATGGATTCGACGGGTATAGTTCGAATTCCGGCTGCGTTTCGAAGGTTGCGGCTTCGTAAAAACGCTCAGTTTCAAATTATAACTGCAAACAATAATTCAAACTCTTACGCATACGCTGCCTAACAAGTAAGCATGCGTAAATCCGGCTGGGCTCGTCCATGGTGCAGTACCGGGTTTTATCTAACAGTGGACTTACGCTTGCTGCTCCGGCTTGAAGCAACAAGAAGAGACCAATCAAGCTAGTTGTGTGGGTGAGCCCTGATCAGCGGCGTTCCAGACAATGAACCTTAAATAGCTGAGATATGAACGTAGACGCCGAAATGGCGATATATTCGGACGCGGGTTCAAATCCCGCCATCTCCATTTTGAGTAGCAACCATGTAGTATATAACGTCATAAGCGTTGCTATATCAAGCTTTTTCAAAATTACATTAATACGAAAAGGTAACAGTTTTCAAAAAATTGTTACCTTTTTTTGTTACCTTTTTTATCAAAACGTCAGCATGGTTAGTCGGTATTGGTTGTACGTCTTGTTTTATTAAAAAACGTCACTAATCATCAATTTGATTAGCGGCGTTTTTTAGTCCCAATATCCATTATCATACTGATACTTGTAGATATTATAGCCATGGATCACATCATCAAGCGGTACAATCCCTTCACCAGTGTCAGGATCAAGCGTAATCGTTATTCCTTCAAATACTCGCAACGGATCAACATTGCCAGCTTTAAACCCCATTAAGCGATTGCATTCATCAACTGTAAAGCCATTGCCTATCCAATTTGAATGAACGCCCAAAACCGCTTCACGAACATCGCTAATTTGATTAAGGTAAACTTTTTCCCAGCTACGGCTTCAATCTTATCGACTGGCACATTAAAAGCACGAGCAATTTCAGCAGCCGTGAAGTAATTACGATATTTACGCGGCATATTCCTACCCCCATAAGATTAAACACGGCTTAGATCGGTCTTGAGACGTTCTGAAATCATCAAGCCAAACCCATTGATCATCTCAAAGCCGCTCATAGCGTAGAAAAGGAGCCATTCGTGGTTGAATGACTCCTCTATAAGGTTTTTATTTAACGCTTGACGTACAGCAAGGCTGATTCCCAGAAACAAGCAACGAGCCAACGTTTTTTAGTTTAACGTGGATCCACAGTTGACTATATCAAGCTCCAATTCATTATCAATGATTATATCATCTAGAAAAATAATTATCATCTTCTTGGCTGTAATTTAACGCATGCTGCATGGTAATGTTAATGTTCTATGACACATACCCTGCCTTTTGTTCCATGTGAATCTGTCATTGCCATTTTTGTACAATTTGAGAGTGCCATTACTATTAGCCGTTAAACCAAATGCTTATCTTAATACCTTTACTAGTTTATTTAATTCTTTGTACGTCAAATTTAATCTGCGCTGCAAGGTAGCAACCGATGGATAATCATTATTCTCTTTACACCATTCATTATATTGGTTTAAACTATCTAAATTATTATCAACCATTGCCTTGATTAATAAATGCAATAATCCTTTCTTGTCTACATGGTTCCAACGACCCTTAGGCTCACTCTTAATTTCTTCGCCATATTTCTCTTTGTATAATTCTTTCAATTTTTCAAAAGAGTAACCATGGTCAACTAAATTTTTATAAGTTGTATCAATGTAATTAGGTAATTCTTGTTCAAATTGTTTTTTGTTATTGATATGCAAGTCATGTATCAGTGATAATGACTGTTCAATGACACCAGCTAACGTTTCGCTATTGTTTAATCGAATACCATATTTTCTATTTTTTAAACTACGTCCACCCACTACACGACCTTGTGCAATAGCTTTTTGTCCATCGTATTTAAACCCTAATTCGTTCATTAGGTCTTGCCATTTCATACCAGTAATTCTCATTGCGTTGTTAGGACTAGGTGCGGCACCACGTTGATATTCTTTCTGATAAACAGTCCGACTAGGGTTATCTTGAATTCCTAATCGGATAATTTCTTTCTTAAGTAATTCTTTAGTTTCTTCAACCGTCATTTTAGCCATAATTACACCCGTCAATTCTGTCTAACTACCAAACTGATTTACCTTCTGGCAATTACCATCTTCTTTTTTAATCAGTCAGCTTATCCTTAGCAACCTTAAAATGAGATGACTTTAGCAAATCTTTTATCTGCACAATATAGTCACCAGTATCATTTGCAATCTTAGCCTTAACACCTAGCAAAGCAATTTTATCGTCTTCTAACAACCGTCTGGCTTCGTTTAGCGTGAAGTTATTACCAGCATATACAGAATAGCTACCTCGGTCCAAAACTGCTTCACGGACGATGCAAATACGGTTAAATGCAATCTTATTGCCTGCAACTCGCTCGATCCTATCCTTTGGAACGTCAAACGCTCGAGCAAGCTCTGCAGCAGTAAGCCAATTACGTGAGTTTCTCGTTAAGATCCCCTTCTTGAAGTTTTATATCACTTTAAATAAAAAAGGTCAGCTCAAAGCTGACCCGACCGCAAACCGAGTGCGGTACTAAATATAAAAAGCTTGGGTGAAAACCCTTGCTTGATTTTCACTTTGGTGTTAAAAAACACCTATCGAAAATAATCTTTTAATAAAGATTACCTGGATTATATCACCTAAATGGCAAAACGTAAAGCAAATTTTATTCGATTTCCTCTTTATAGATGTCTGTCCATTTACAAGGAAGAAAATGCCTGGCAGGCGTTTCTTCAAACGTTTCAGGCTCCTCATCAGGAAATAGGTCTAGCGATATCTCCTCTATTGCATGATGAACCGTCCCAGTTGGCCCATCACCATTAACGATTGCCTCAAAAGTATACTCTGTTCGTTGGACTTTAGTTTTGCCGATTGGTTGCCACTCACTAAAGATAATTGGGTTACCATAAGCATCTATCTTCTTTAAGGCATCACCCTGAGCCATATTGGCGCGAATGATAACTTTCGCACTGTTATAAACTTTCTGATCTGGTTTTTTCTTATACAAATCAGCCATTAATTCGCGATAGTTATCAGAAAAGGTATCCTTCATGTTCATTACTAGCATTTCAACGTTATCCTCTAGTAATTCAATACCATATAAGGTTGATAGTGCCATCAAAGCGTAGTTGCCAAATTCATGGGCACTTTTACTCAGTTCAGCAGCATACTTTAACTTACGATCAAGAATTTCCACAAGAAAGGCACCTTCACCAGCTGATGGTTCTAGAAAGGTAGCTGTAAGTGATTTAACCTTAGCTGCTATTTCTGGCTGATCGATCATTTTATCAACAACCCATTTAGGCGTAAAGACCTCACCATGATCTTTAACTCGGTCAGCTGACTTGATCAATTTTTCGTTAGTTGTCATCAGTAAAGAATTCTCCTAGTTCATATGTCACAACTGGAGTTACGTAAAGTTCATACTTAGCTATCAAATCAACCAAACGCTCACCATCAATTAAAGTAATAATCTTTGTACCTGTGCGGGCTGCTTTCATAGCATCTTTACTAAATGATGAAGTTGTGATAAAGATTCCATAATCAGCTCGATACTTGTCCATGGCACCACGAAACTTGTCTATCTCTGGTGACGATACTAGATTCTTGCTCCATCGCTTTGCTTGAATTGCAACACTTGAAGTACGAAAATCATCAGCCATCATATAGCCAAAGCCATCTAATCCTCCATCGCCGCTTTGCTTAACCCCAATCGTTTCATCAATATCAATATTCATTCTCTTTGCTAATGCCCGACAAAACATTTCAAACTTTTTTGGGGTTAGACCATTTAGTGCCTCAAGCAATCTATTTCGCCAAGTATTTTCAATATCATCAGATTCTGAATTGTTTTGATCTTTCTGCGGTGGCTTAGTATGCTGACTTTTTTCTTTCCACATTGGTAATGAAATTTTATAAACAGCATTAGCTAACTCGTTGCCACTACCATTAAATGTACGGCCCTTTTTAGTTAACATAATCATTCCACGTTGGGGCCGTTCTATAAATTCTGCCATTTCTAAATTTCTAATTGTAAAAGAGAATGAAACATCAAATGGCCTGAACAATTGACCGTTCTTTCCTACTTTTGGTTTAGTTAATTCTTCTTCAGGCATTCCATAATCGCCAATGATCACCCCGTTTTTAACTTCTCTTGTGGTAGCTTGACCACCAAGCCTTCGTAGTTCCATTATTATTGGCAACATTAAGTAAGTTTCTTGTTCTTTACGTGTTAAATCATTGAAATTTTTCATTATTCTAATCCATTGCCTGAACTTTAGTTTCGATAAACTTAATTTCATCATCAGACAAACCATATTTTTTATAAAGTTGTTGATCAATTTCAGAAATTGGTTTTGTCCAATCAATGTCAGAATTAGGAGTGAAATCTTGATTGGGAACCATCTTCCAACGACTTCCAGTATTGTCTTGTGTTATTTTTAAAATCCCAAGTAATGCACGTGCAAACTTTGACTTTATATACTTCATAGCAGATTCAGCTTCAAATTCAGTACTGAAATTACCAATACTGATAAACGTTTGCGTATTCCCAATAAGAGGTTTCCCAATAAGAGGTGTACTCAAAGTCTCACCTAATGAGCCACTTCCGTTTGCCTTAGGTACGAATACTTTCCATCCATTAAAGTTAGTTTTATTGGAAATATAATTGGCTTTAATGTAACGATAAACTCTTTGCTTCTTACTTAAGCCATAAATTTTTACATAGTGTGATCCATCGTTTGGAGCTGACTTCAAGAATATGTCAGGTAGCTTATCGAAAACATTAGACTTTAAATCATATTTATGTCCTTTACTTAAGCGTTTACTTACAGTAGGATTTTCTTCATGCATCTGTTCCGTAAATTTATAATTTTCCGGAGCAAATACGATTGAATCAAGGCCTAAATAGTCACCATGATTGTATTCAGCAACCTTATCCATTACATCAACAAGTTGTTTAAATGGCACATAAATTCCGGCTGGCGAGTAGTTATCATTAATTGACCCAAAGTCTTGTTTTGCGTCTCTTAACGTTATAGCTACCCCACCTTTAATATCCGTTCTAGGGAACACCCTAGAGCTATCTCCGGTATATTGAATAACCTTTAAATGATCATCATTCAACATTTTTCTATTCCACTCTTTAGGAGTACTACCGGCATCAAACAAAAATCTTGCTGGAGTAATAAGAGTTACTAAATCTGATATTCTGTAAGATAAATCCATAAAATTATTGTAGATTGGTGCTCTGTAGTTATCATTGTCACCCTTGCTTTCATCTTGATATGGTGGATTACCTATTACTACATCGAATTTCATATTTCCAAACAACCTTTTAATCTTTTCTGCTTCATTTTTAGGACTTGCTTTTGCATCTTCAACAATATGATTAACGAATGCAATATTAGTATCCATATCCAAGTAGCCAGCCAATGTTCTTTGGGTAATTGCCTTAGCCATAGGTGTTTTAGCTACAACAAAGATATTTTCTCGCAAAACACGCTGCCAAATCATTAGCTGATCTTCAAAGCTAAACTTACCACCACTTTGATTGACCATATCCATGTATTCCCGATAATAGATTGCAAGTGCCGCATACAGCGGATAAAGCCCCGTCTTGGAATTGATTTCCAAAATATGTGCATTGGGATTGAAAACCTGATCAGTATATTCCGTTTCGCGCCATGTTCTGATCTTTTTACCTTTCTCGGTTGTATATTGGTAGCTTTCATCATAGAAATTATAGCCCCCAATTGTTTTACCCAAATGCATATTAACTACCCGCCATGGCGTCAAAACTGTTTCCTTGTCTGGATTACGGAAAGTACCGAAAATTAAAGCCAACTTCTCAGCTCGATCTATTGGATCAAGTTTATCTAGCTCTTTGGTTTTACGACGAATAATCCGTCCTGCTTCAATAAAGACATCTGGATCATAATACTTAATGAATTTTTTGAATAACTCTTTGTCTACACCTTTTGGCATAAACTCTTCCCAAGACAAGGGATCAACCATGTCAATAAATTTATGGATATCAACATCTTCATTAATATCGATATCCATGCCGTAGATCATCATTGGAATCCGGATTGAAATTGAACGTAAGATTGAAATCATCGTCTTACGTTGCTTTTTCAAGGTCCTCATTTTTTCTAATGCCGCTTCTTCTTCAGGAGTACGTTCTTTTTTAGGCTTTTTCTTAGCACGGTTAGCAGTATCGTACTCCTCATCACTTAAACCTTGATCATTAACATCAATCTCTGTTTTTTTCTTCTCAGCTTTAGTTGTCCCTACCTTATCCTTCAAATCATTGAAATCTTGTAAATCAACGTCATCTAGCATTAATAACTCATCACTGTATAGTGAATTATCATCAAATCCTGACTGGACCGCTTTCTCGGCATAGACACGTTTGATCTTAGCTAATAAATTATCAACGTTATATGGCTCCATACTCTGACCTTTTTCACCAATAATTGGCAAGAAGTTCAGTAGCTGTGCCATTTTTTCTTTCTGTGCACCAGTAGTTCGTTTGCCAACGCCAGTATCTAATTGAGAAGCTGCTGCCATAACGGTTAGAGCACGATCTGGCGCGAAATCAAAGATATAGCAGTTCGTTTTTTGACCAAAAGTTGGACTAGAATAGGCACTCTGCGCACGAAAGGCTGCTTGTAGATATTGCATCGCACTATTAGTATTTGACAAGAACAATACCCCTGTCCAAGGCTTGATTGTAACACCAGTCGTCATTTTGCGGACGGTCAATGTAATCGTCTTAGTCTTGGCCGGATCAGGCTTCATTGCGTCTTTAACTTTATCAATATCGCTTTCCGAAGCCACTCCATTGTCATCACCATTACGAACAACATTAACAATTTGATACTCCATGCCAAATACTGGATCTTGCTTCATCAGGTCTTCCAACGCATTAGCTTCTTTAACACCTGGCAGAATCCACAGGGTATGCCTCAATCGATTTCGAAATTCCTTAGTTGAAAATGGATAATTGGTTTTGCTATCGGGAGTCGTGATATTGCGCAGGAATTGCTTAACTTTTGACTCATAAACAAATTTACCTTGTTCATCAACACGGAAGAACTCTTTAAAGTTGAATGACTGCTTGTCTTCATTCATGAACTGGGCTTCTTTAAAATCACGGCTCATTTCAAAAGTGTACATAGACACTTCTGGCAAGCCTGCATACGGGTTAGGTTCATTAGGATGATTAATGCTCCAATCATGCTTAGCTTGCTGCTCCATCACATAATCCCACGTATACACTTGATCCTCATCATATTGGTCAAGGATATTAAATGGCGTTCCAGATAGTTCCAACAACTTTGTATGGCCTTCTGTAACAACCTCATCAGTAACTCTTTGAGCCAACTCAGTTTGTGTACCTTCATGAGCCTCATCAACAATTACTAAGTCCCACTCATTATCAAAGATTTCATGATTTTTATCGCCTTGTTTACCGCCAACTTCTTCTGAGCCTCTCAAGTCTTGTAAACTGGCAAAATATACATATGGCTTACCAGACTTCAACAGATAGCTAATGTCTTCACCCGTATTTTTGGAACCGTAAAGATAACCGACATCAGGCATGCCAATTTTCTTAAAATCCTCAAACCATCCTTCATCAACTACCGGCCGATGAGTCATGATCAAGACATGCTGATACTTTTCTTCTTTGACTAGTTGCAGGGCAGTTAGGGTCTTGCCAAACCGCATCTTAGCATTCCAGAGCATCTTGTCATGCTTTTTGAAGGCCTGCTTGGTTTTTTTAATGGCTTCCTTTTGTTCAGGCCGCAGTTTAATCATGCCGTTTTTAAGCTTCAGAGAAACGGTGATTGACTTACGACCTTCTTTAACCGCTTGAATTGCTTTCTTGGCCGTCTCAACGTCTGTTTTAAACCATTCATTGCCTTCAGTAACCTCGGTTTTTCTGACGCCTGATCTTTCCAATACATCTTGGACATCATAATCTCGAAACCAAGTTCCATCTTGCTTACGGTATGCTAATTCAGCCCATTGCAGCTTATGCGGCACACCGGCAGTCTTCATATACTGATTAATTCGTTTTTCAGCTACTGCCCTTAGATCATCACTATTAGGGCGGTTATCCATTTCATAACTATCGATCGTAGCGTCGCCAATCTTTTCTAGATCTTTGTAAGCAGGCCACAAACCATTTTGATTATCTGCTGTTTGTACATAGATCACCTTACGATCGGCAGTCGTTTTAAAAAGTCCATCTTTTGGTTCAAAGAATTCTGATTCTGGTTTTTCATCCATATATAAGCCACCAAACCAGACCAAAACATCATACATTTTCCTTAATGCCGTTAATGCTTCACTCTTACTATACTTATGCAAGGTGTGTGCAGCACTATTACCAGATCCCTTCAAGTCATATAAATCTTGAAGAACTTCACGCGGAGCCAGACCATGTTTATCAATCTCGCGCAAACAATCGTTAAAAGTACTACGATCTCCCATGGAAACGAAATTCAGATCTAATAATTGTCGAGCAACATTTTCCGCAATTTTCCGAAGCGATTCTAACTCATTGCTGAACTTTCCCATGGCATACAAATCTTCAGCATCTTTCGCTGTGTCAAATAAGATTTGTGTATCTGGTTCGTTAAGCAAAAACTGAAAATTACTTTTCATAACTATTCCCCATTCGTTAAGTGAAATACAATTTTATTATACAAGATGGGGACGTTCTTAAAGGGTGTCAAACATAAAGAAAGGCAGTACTTTTTGAAAAAAGTCTACCTTTTTCTATATTTAATTTGTAGAGCGAGGACGTTTAGTTTTCACGAACAGTCGCTTGTTATCTTCGTCAACCAGTTGCTGTAAAGCCTGATGGGTTTTGTATTCGGTTGATCCGAACTCAAACATTGATTCAAGATCGTTTAAGCCACCTGTCTCAATTAAAACTTTCGTCGCAATCATTTCCAGGTAATAAAGCTCGTTTATACGATTGAGCAGCTGCATAATATCTTTGTGTAACTTATGATTTTCCTTACGTAGTTTTTCAATTGTTTCATTTTCTTCTTTCGAGCTGTTCAATTCAGAAGCAATTTGATCGTACGTTTTTTTAGAATTACCACGCTGCTTTTCGATTAAAAAATTAGTGTAGTCAGTTAGCAACGTGTTGATTAAGGCATTGCGATTATTTGGCAATTTTTTTATCAAGTACGGTTTTGCTTCCCACAGAGCTAATAGATAATTCAAATTTGATTTTGTTTTTTCATAAAATCGTGTTGAAAAATGATTTTCAAAATCCATTGTTAATCTCTCCTTTTAATTTTTGAAATCACCGTCAAGGTCATCTGGATCATATACGCCGGTCATTTCTTCAAAAAACATCCGAATATAATTCTTAGTCGTTTCCGAATCGCCAGCCAGCTTTTTCAAATTTTCTGAAATTGATGCAAGGTTATCGTTGTACTCTCGAATCATTGATTTTAATTCCGAGTTTCCTTCTTCAACGGTCTGATTGTGGAAGTAATCTTTAACAATCAATTCCAACATTTCTGTTTTATTAACATTATTTTGTTTGGCTTCAGCCGAAATTTTTTCGTAGACTATCGCATCGATTTTGATAGCAATCTTTGAAGTTGTCATGATTCACTCTTTCTATGGTTTCACAAGTTTTAAAGAGCATAAGGGGGATCTACCACCGACAAGTCGGCGGCCCACCAGTGGCGGGGATCCGAGAGTAGTACGAATTTTCTCGCCAGTAGGCTGCTTTATCACAAAATGATCATGCTATCATCACAGCATGTGGGGTGATATATCACACGCCTTATAAAGGCTGGTGTCGATAATTACACCGATTTTTTTCTAAAACAGTCAAAGAACTCAAAAGAACTCATTCGAAAAATCGCTGACTTTTTTAAGTAAAACTTTGATTTTATTACGATTTTAATTCTTTATAAAAATCTTTAACCTCAGACGCTATAAATAGGTTCTTCGGTTCAATTTTGTGACCAAAATATGTAGCACTAATTGATCTACAACGGCTCAAAGCAACGTACAATTGACCAGTGGCAAAAATTTTGCCAAGTTTTAAATTGACTTTATCATAAGTCTGGCCTTGGCTGCGGTGAATTGTAATTGCATAGCCCAACCGTACTGGTAGTTGCCGGAAACTGCCAATCTCTTTTTTCTCAAGTTTTGTTTGACCGTTATCATCAACAACCTTTTCATATTCTTCAATTGACGTGTCAACTTTTTCTATTTCAACACATTTTCCATCATCTTCTAATGTAACAATAATACTATTGGGTTTTAATTTTTTAACAGTTGCAAATTCACCGTTAACGTATCCTTCGTCTGCATTATTAGTTGTTAGAACAATCCGACAACCAACCTTTAATCTTAATTTTTTAGGAACACCTCCAATATCCGATTGACTAACTCGTCCTGTCTTATCCATGACATAGATAGCTTCTTTACCGTTTAAACTGTCGAGGCCTTTATCGTTTTCACTAACGGCTTCAGCATTGGTAGCACATAGGGTGATAGCTTTCTTTTGCCACTTTTTAGCTTTATGCGAATTGATAAAAGTAAGACCTTTTTCATTTCCTAATCGCACTTCATTTAAGGAGGCTGCGAAGTCCTTATCTTTTTGACGTACAACATTTGTTAATTGGACGGTTTTAAACTGCCATTTGGGCGATAAAAAAGCAAAACCATCAGGATTATTGGGATAAACGCTTTGCCATGCTTCTCTTTCCCTTCCGTTAATAACAGGTGGTAGCTGACAAAAATCTCCGCACAAAACCAACTGTATCCTATTGCTGATTTTCTTTTTAGAATTAATGCTATAGTGAGGTTTAGCTTCTGCTTCAATGATTTTTGCTATCCAATCAAAAACATCAACACGTATCATACTTATTTCATCAATAACAATAACGTCAGTTACGTCCAATAGCTCTTGTACATGTTTACTAATAGATGCTTCCTTATTTGGTTCTAAGATGCCAATTGGTATACCTAATGTATGATGCAGTGTAGCTCCGCCAATATTGCGTGCCGCGATACCTGTTGGGGCGCAGGTTACGATCCTTTTTCCTGCCCTTTCCAAACTATTAATTGCATGTTTTAGTGCGTAGCTCTTGCCAACACCGGCACCACCGGTAATGAAGCAATTAGCGCCAGAAAGTATTAGGCGATATGCTCTTTCTTGATCTGCTGTTAACGCCCCAACCTTTCTATCATCAGTAGTAACTACGGCTGGTAGTATCTCCTTTCTCTCAACTTCTTCAAAATAGCCATTTTGCCCTTTGAAATTGATTCTAAACGAAGTCCTAGACTTAATTGCCTTTTGGCATTTTTGAAGTAAAAAATATTCATTGTCAAAGAGCCTGAAACCGTGCGATTGACGCTTTATTGGCATTTTCTTACGTCCAGCACCTGGGCGTGCTCCGCCTCTCATCATCTATCACTCCTTTGATTTTTGTATTCTTTTTTCTTACAATCGCGTCTAAGCGCTTTTTTAAGAATATAGGACTACTACCCCACTTTTTCTCAAAAAAACACTCATGAAGCCTTCAATTCTTTTTAAATTGAAGTTCATGTTGCTGCCGATACTGTTCCCAAAGCTTTGGCGCATCAATGGTCATATTGCCATAGCCATTGGGTTGATCAAGATTGTTACAAATAGCTTGTACGTCAGCATCATCTAGTGTCCGTGCCAGTTCAATAGCATTACGCAATCGATTCTCAAGAGCAAAGCCGGCTATCTGAGTATCCAACTGCGCGCTCAGTTGTTTTGATTCAGTCGAGCTATTTTTTTAGGTCCATGCTCCGCCCAAGCCCAATCTGGCAACTGTTCTTGGATATTGGCACGTCGATTATTATGATTATTACGGACAAACATCTGCCGATCAGCCATAACATCATCAATGGTCGCTAAGCCCGCTGCATCAAATCTATTTAAAATCGCTTGAGCATATCCTGTAATTGACTGAGCATCTGCCTTGATTGCTTCATCAACAGCATATTTTAAAATTTCAGTATCTCTGTTAACTGACTGATTAAGCCATGATTGCTCTTTTTTGGTCAAATTTCTTCCTAATTTTTTTCGATTTCAACAGCTAAGCTAGCTAGTTTATTATTCATACTTATACTTTTAGCTTTATAGAGGGAAGATTTTTTCTCCAAACTACGGTAACTTTTTTCCCTAATAACAGGAAAGTTCTTTCCCATTGATTGGTTTTTAGAGAAAGTTTCTTCCTTTAAATTTGTTTTATGGGAAGAATTTTTCTCTTGAATATTTTCTTGAGATTTAATAGTGTAAAGAGGGTATATCCTTCTGTGATGTTTATCAATCGTAACAACATGAATAACATTGGATTCTTTTAATTTTTTCAACAAATTGACTATCGTTCTTGGCGTTGTTGAAAAATATTCAGCTAACTGATGATTTGTCATATAGCAATAACCGTATTTTTTAGAGCGTAGCAGAATTAAAGCATATAATTCTTTCGCGCTGCACCTTTCGTTAACCAAATCTATTATTTCAGTCGGAAAACACAGATATCTTTCATTACGTTTCATACAAAAACACATTCTTTCGTCCAACGTCCCATGTTGGGCGTTTTTTTATGCTGTTAATCAAAATGCACAACCAATGCCGACTAGCCATGCTTCTTATGCTTCATGATTATTAAGCCAAATGATTAATTTTTCCTTTGAGAAACGATAAACGCTATCGATTTTTATAAAAGGAAGATGCTCGGTTTTGATCCATTTATCCAAAGTGCCTCGACTGCAGCCAAGAAATTTAGCCGCCATTTTTTATCCATGAGTGGCGGATAATCATCCGTTTGAGACTTATTGGCAATTTTTGCGACTGATTCCGCTAATGCCTGATCGAAAAAATCATCTGGTAGATTAATTGTTAGTTGCATTAATACCACCCTCCTTCTTCTTTTAAATAATCAGCAGAATACTGATCCAACAACCATTCATTAACCTTCGACGCAGTCGTTGACCTCACATTGCCGTTAAAATTAATAATCTTTGCCATCGTCCATCGACTAATACCTACTAGACCGGCTAATGTATTGATTGAAATATTCAATTCACCTTTTCGCCGTCGCAAAAGACGTAATTGTTTTTCGGTTAATTTCAAATTTCATCACTCCTTAACAACTTTTTGTTGTTGAATAAACAATATCTCAACTCCTTATCGTTGTCAAGACTACATTTTGTTGTTTTGGTATATTTTTTTTGTTAAACTATTTGCATGGAGGATAGACCATATGAATAACATTAGATTCTTACGTGAGAAGAATAGTTTAACTCAAAATGACCTAGGTAGAAAAGTTGGAATTTCTCAACAATCTATTAATAATTATGAAAACGAACGTCGTGAGCCAAAGCTGAAGACTTGGCAAAAATTAGCTGATTATTTTGGGGTTTCAGTTCCTTATTTACAAGGTATTTCAGCAGAAGCTAATCCTAGTGAAAGTGATTGGTTAATAGACCCGCATGTAGCTAATCAGCATGGACATGGAATTTTTGATGATGAATTAAGAATTAAAAATGATAGTCTTGTCGATATGTTATGTATGGTTTACGACCAATATCGCGATACTTCGCCAGATTTTATTAGAGAAAAAGCCAACTTGACACAACGTCAAAAGAAAAAGATCCTAGATGACTTCAGCGATCTGTTAGAACGCGAAATTACCCAAGATCTAGATAAATAGTTATTCAATTACTCTTTCAAAACGTACAACCAATGCCGACTAGCCGTGCGTACATGGAGGAGAAAATGGCTTTTTATCAAAAATATCAACTCAAAAACGGCCAAATAAAATGGCTTGTAATGTATCGAGATAGGTCTTGGCAAGCAGCATAAGAAAAAGGGCTTCCGTACTAAGAAGGAAGCCCAGTTATACGCTGCAAATATTAAAGTTGAACGTGCAAGAGGTCGCGAAGTCACTCATAAACTGACGTATCAAGAAGTTTATGAGCAATTCTTCATCGTGCCTTATACAGCTAGTCATGAAGAATCAACCGTGGTTAAAGTTAAACAAGATTTTCAAAACTATATTCTACCATCATTTGGTGATAAACTCATCGCTAAAATTACTACGGCCGACTGCCAAAAAGCCGTTTTAAAATGGTCAAAGCACCGTAAAAACGTAGCTAAGCTCGGTCAATACGCAGCAATGATCTTTCGGGAAGCCCTTGCGCAACGTCTGACCTATGATAATCCAATGGCAGCAGGATTAATTAAATATCCACGTACACAGCCAAATCATCGGCCAAAGGGCTTTACTAAATCTGAATTTCAAATATTCGTTAAAGCCTTACAAAACGAATATCAAGAACAACTGCCACGGGCCTTCACTTTTTTATGGCTTCTGGCCTTTACAGGGTGTCGCAAGCAGGAGATTTCAGCGCTTGAATGGAAAGATGTTAATCTGGATAGAGGTTATATTTATATCCATCAAGCAGTCAAACGGGATTTGCGAAATCATTTAATGATTGGCAAGACCAAGAATCGCTCGTCAGTTCGTTACATTCCAATTGATAACAAAACCATTGCCATTTTAAAAACATGGCAACATAGGCAATATTTGGAAAATACAGTACTAGGCTTGCCAAACAATCACCGACAATTGCTATTCACTAACAATAAAGGCGGCTTCTTAACCCCTAGTATGCCAGGCAAATGGTTAATCCAACTCGAAAAGGCCTACGATTTGCCTCACGTTACACCCCACGGTCTGCGTCATACTTACGGAACACTACTTTTGGAAGCTGGAACACCTATTACTGATGTTTCTAAGCTGCTAGGCCATAGTAGTATATCTACGACGATGCAAGTTTATATTGATCTACACCCCGTGACTAATCACAAGGCGGTAAATACTTTAGCTACCTTGGCGCAAAATTAAATTTGTTACCTTTTCGTTACCCTAAAGTTTGATAGAAACTTGGAGATGTAGTTATATCAAGGGATTTCGGTATTTTTACTTTACCTATTACCTTTTCCCGCCATCTCCATTTATAACTTGTTCAAGAGTGTTGATAGGTATTTAAAGTACCAATATATCAACACTTTTTTATTTCCATCAGCCGCTATCAGACGGTATTAAAAAAAGAAACTGCGGACAAGCTATCCAGCAAGCATTCTCAATCGGGGATGCTTGTTTTATTTATATCAAAAACCTCTAAGCAGCTGGCTGTTTTCCAACTGCTTAGAGGTATTGCTAAGCTTGCGATAACGCTATTCAATTCGCATAATCAGTTGATCTTAATCAACGTTTTTAATCAACTTTTTATTGACCGACAGATTCGCCGGCAATGGCTTTGATGACATCAGCCTCAACGTCACCGACATTTTGCCGCTTTAGATCATCCTCAAAATCCCGTTGAATCTTAAACAGTTTATCGCTTAAAGCGTGATGAATGTTGCGGCCAACCGGACAATCCAGATTGACGTGTTCGTGGAAGTTAAACAGCTCATCTTTGTTTTTCTCCACTGCTACATAGACGTCATAAAACGTAATCTGATCCAGCGGCTTTAAGAGCTTGATGCTGCCAGGTCCTCGTTTGGTATCAATCAGTCCCGCCCGTTTAAGATCTGACATTAAAGTCCGGATGATTACCGGATTGCTGCCAATACTGTCGGCCAACATGCTGCTGTTGACCGTTTCTTTATCGCTAAAGTAGTCAATTGCCACCAACATGTGAATTGCAATCGTAAATTTAGTTGAAATCTGCATTTAAACACTTCTTTATTATAAATCTGCTTAAAAGTATTTTATTACAGAGATTCAAGAATTGCTAATCAGCTTAAGCCTCAACGACTGAGATCCGCTGTTGAACGTGGTTGCCCTTTTCAATCTCGTCAATCATGGCAACAGCATAATCAGCATATGAGATCACGCTTTGCTGGCGATCGTTAAGCATGAATTCTTCGCCGCCCAGCAGATACTTGCCGGTCTTTTGACCATCAGCCTGAAAATCAGCAGCTGGTGAAACATAGGTCCAGTTAACGTCTTTAGCAGCGCGCAGAATTGCCAAAGCCGAGCCATGCGTTGCACTGACTGGCTTGTATGCATCTGGAAAATCAGGCTGCAGTTCCAAAGTTGAGGTATGTTCAGGATTTACGTACAGTGAGCCCGCACCGCCAACCACCAGCAGCCGCGTATCGGTTCCCTTCAGCAGATCAGCCAGGTAAGCAGCTGCCTTGGGAATTACGTAAAGATTCGTCAATTCCCAAGCCCCGACTGCATCTACGACCGCGTCAAAATCCTGCAGATCAGTCTTCGTCAGGTCAAAAACGTCTTTTTGAACATAGCTGGCAGCCTGCGTATTGTTTTCATGACGACCAAATGCAGTCACGTCTAAGCCACGTTCAACGGCTTCACTGATAATTTTTTGCGCAGCCCGACCATTAGCAGCAACAACGGCAATCTTCTTACTCATTTTAAATCACTCCATTTTGTAATATAATAAGTTACAATTAATCGTTGTTTATAATATATTATGTTACAAACTGTTTGTCAATAATTTAATTACAAAAAATCAGTCTCCACACCGGGAAACTGATTTTAATTTCTTATTTTAATAATTCTATGGCATCCGCTGAAAGCTAGTTGTCGGCAATGACGACTTTGGTACCCTCAGGCAGGTTTTGCTCCATCCATTTAGCGTCTGGAATCGACAGCCGAATACAGCCATGCGAGCCTGTTGAATTGCCTAGCTTGGCAGCTTCCCTTAGGTTATATGAGCCGTCTGCTTTGGTAGGAACCGAGTGGAAAAGATATTCGCCATGATTGAGCCAGGAAACATAGTAGTTGGCGCCTTCGCCCAGCTCTTGATTATAAAAGCTGTCGCCGCGCTCAGCTTGAACGTAAAAAGTACCAGTTGGCGTTGTGCTCTTCATCTTGCCGGTCTTGGCATCTTTTTGATAGACCCCGCCTGAACTGTACATGGTGTAGATCAGCTTAGAGCCATCATAAAGATAGGTCCGGTTACCTTTTAAGCTGACCTTGACCCAAAGATTTTTAACCTTGCTCAAGTCTGGATACGGAACGGTTTCAGATGATTTCTGCCAGTCAATTGGCGTCCGCATATTACTTTGCGACTTGGAACTAGAGCTGGTTGCCTTGGATTTGGCAGTCGTAGCGACCGTCTTGTTGGTGGCAGCCGGCTGCTTAAGATGATTATTATACATATAGAAGCCGCCTAAAATAATTACAACCAAACAAAGCAGCCAGTAAATCGTATGTCTTGATTTCAATTTTCTTTCTTCCTATTTCTGTAGTAAAATTGTAGCAAATTCGAGCGATGGGAGAGTCTGAATTGCGCACCAATTTAAAAATTGCCTATCTTTCGGCAATCGGATTTGCTACTGCAGCTATTATTTTATCAAATTGGCACTAATAATGCTCGGGGGAAGTAATATTGACCGATTTTTTAAAGAAATTATGGCGATTGATCAACACCCACAAATGGCTCAAAGATCTGCTGCGGGCCGATTGTCTGTACTGTTTGATAGTCGGCAGCTATAATCTTTTTTGCCTGTTTGTTCCGCAATTGCTGCATTCAGTTTCGCTTTACGTTTTCGGAGGATATTTTCTGCTGCTTAATCTTTGCCTGTTGGGGCGGACCATCTTTTTGAAGACCGCAGCTCATCAATACTAATTCATAGCTTTCTAAACCGCATCGTCTTGCTTATCAGCAGGCGATTTTTTTATTACTGTCAATGCTAAACCAAACGCTAAATTTTAGTTTTGATCAACGAATCTTCAATCTTGTTGCTTAATGTTATGATAAAATGACGCTGATGTAATTGTTTATTATCTATTAGGAGCTTTTCGTTAATGAAAAAATTTATCGCTATTTTTCTAACCTGCTGGCTGGCCTTACTGAGCTGGCTGCCAAGCGTTCATGCCGAAACGTTTATAAACGCCAATCAGCTGGATGCAGCAGCAGCTTTGGCAATCGATGCCAAGACTGGTCAGATTCTGTATTCGCAAAACATCAATCAAAAGCTGCCAATTGCTTCAATCAGCAAACTATTAACGGTAATGGTCATTGAAGATGAGATCAGCCAACAGCAATTAAGCTGGAACACTAAAGTCAAGATCAACCAAAAAGTGGCTGCCATTGCCGATGACCCTGAATACTCAAATGTCAGTCTGACGCAAGGCCAGTCTTACACCGTCTCCGATCTGGTCAAAGCCGCACTGATCAAGTCAGCTGACGGTGCAACGGTTGCTCTGGCCGGCGCTTTAGGCGACAGTACCGCGCAGTTTAACCAAAAGCTGCAGAAAAAAGCGCGGCAGATTGGGATTAAAGATGCTACCATCGTTAACAGCGTCGGTCTGACCAACAGCCAGCTAAAGGATCTGGCCGTTAAAAACATTGATGACAACGCCGAAAACAAGATGTCAGCCAAAGACGTCGGTAAAATGGCTGCCTATCTGGTCAATCATTATCCCGATCTATTAAAGATTGCCGGTCAGACCTCATTTCAACTGGATGGATCGACCGTCAACAATATCAACAAAATGCTGACGGATTCCCAGTATCAGACCAGCGGCGTAACAATTAACGGTTTAAAGACTGGGACTTCAGATGCTGCCGGTGCCTGTCTGGTCAGCACGGCAACTTTCCAAAATCGGCGCATTGTAACGGTGGTGCTGCATGCCAATGGCGATAGCACGGATGCCCGTTTTACGGCAACGCAAAAGCTGTATCAGCTGATTGCCAATAGCAGTCTGACTCCGCAAAAAACAGCTCTGCCCAAATCGTTTTATCAAAGAAGCGTTGTCAAGTTTCTGTTCTTCAAGCATCAGATCAAGCTGCGCCCCCGTTCAATCACGATCTGGGAAAACGCCAGTGATGCCAACCAGTCATCCCGCTTGACCATCTATGACCATTTAACGGCTAAAACCAACCGAAGCGGACAGTTAAAAGCACCGATCAAAAAGGGCCAGTCGCTAGGATATTCCTACGTAAAGGTAAAAGGCGTTCAATTTATCAATAATCACGGCTTAAGGCTGCCATTGATCAGTCAGACGACCGTGCAATAGATTATAAGTCAGTGACTGCCACTGGCTTTTTTATTTTCTGCCATTCAGATTCGATTAAAATCAGCTTTGATAAATTAAGTTTTTAATGAACTTTTTATCCTTCATCAACAAAAAACAGGCGTATAATTTATCCCAATGTATAAATATTTATTGAGAGAAGGAATTCAGCTATGGATTCACAGTCATCCAACACCAAGATTAAGCTTGGTGCATTGGTCTTGATGATTTTTTCATCAATTTTTGGCTTTAGCAACTCTTTGACTGCCTTTTATCAAATGGGCTATGCCAGCATCATCTGGTATATCGTGACCGCAGTGCTGTTCTTTTTACCTTCCGCATTGATGTTTGCCGAATATGGCGCTTCATTTAAGGCTGCTCGTGGCGGCATCTTCTCATGGCTGCGCGGCTCGATCGGTGAAAAGCCAGCCTTTATCGGAACTTTTATCTGGCTGGCAGCTTGGGTCATCTGGCTGGTATCGTCAACCCAGTTCTTCTTGGTTTCGGTATCAACCATGATCTCGGGGCATGATCAAACGCAGACTTGGCATTTGTTCGGCCTCAGCGCCAATCAGACATTAGGTATTTTGGAAATCGTCTTTTTATGCATCGTTACTTTAATTGCCTCTCAAGGAATCGACAAAATTGCCAAGATTTCCTCGTTTTGCGGCATTTTTACGCTGGGCATCTCAATCATCTTTATCCTGGCCAGTCTGCTGGTATGGATATTGGGACATGGTCAGCTGGCTGAGCCAATGACGGCCACCAGTCTGGTTCACTCGCCAAATACCGCGTTCGTCTCACCAATTGCCGTCATCTCATTTATCGTCTACGCGTTGTTTGCCTATGGCGGTCTGGAGACGATGGCCGGCGTGATTGACTCGGTTGATCAGCCAGAGCGGACTTTCCCCCGCGCCATGATCATTGCCATGTTTTTGATGACTTTCATCTACATTGCCGTAATTTTTCTTTGCGGAGTCTGTACCAACTGGCAGGCCGTCTTAAGCGGCAAAAAAGTCGATCTGGCCAACGTTGAATACGTTTTGATCAACAATATGGGACTGGTAACGGCACAAAAGCTGGGGCTCTCTCATGCAGTCGGCGTCATGCTGGGCAAGGCCTTTGCTCGCTTTACGGCACTGACTGACGTCTTGGGCGGATTGGGAGCAGCTTTTGTCATGACCTACTCGCCAATCAAGTCGTTTATTGAAGGATGCGATCCGCGCCTTTTGCCAAAAAAGCTGACCGCTATGAATAAGTACAAGATGCCTTCATTTGCCATGTGGATTCAAGTCATCATCGTTTCGGTCATTATTTTGTTTGTTTCGTTTGGCGGCAATGCTGCGGGACGCTTCTATACCATTCTCACCGATATGATGAACGTTTCATCATCGGCGCCATATCTGTTTTTGGTAGGGGCCTTTCCATTCTTTAAGATGAAAAAGAATCTGGAGCGCCCATTCGTGTTCTACAAGAATATGACGGTTACCTGGATCGTCTCGATGATCGTCTAGCTGGTACTGGCCGTGGGAATCATCTTCACCTGCATTGAACCGATTCTTGAACACGACTACGCCACCGCTTTTTGGACGGCAATCGGACCATTGGCATTCGGTGTTGTAGCCTGGATCTATTATTCATGGGCTGAGCATAAGCATGTTCTAGATGATAAGCCCGCTGCAGAATCAAATAATGATTAGCCAAAACCGATTAAATAAAAATCGCACTGCCACTGGACAGTGCGATTTTTATTATCTAGAGACACTACTTAAGACTGGCCGCCATTTGAACCAAGGTGTCGATGCTGTGGGCTTCCATTGTATAAACCACGTTGCCACGCATCCAGGTCAAAACCTGAGGCCGCTGACCATCGCCTACGCTGACCTCAAAAGTCCCCGTCCCACGATCGTCTGGTGCCGGCAGATAAAATTGTTCCAATAATTCAACAATGTGGCGTGCAGTCGGCACTGGATCTTCACCATTCACTGCTGCGGCATGAACCGTCAGCTGCCAATGTCCTTCTTTCCACGTCAGATAGCGCTGACCAGCCCCCGCGTCAATCGTCCCCGTTAAGCCATGACCAAGATCAACGGTTGGCAGGCCAGCAGTGCTGCTGTCATCATAGTGTCTGATTGCCTGGGCAGCCGCAGCCTTGCTGGCATAAGTCTTTTTACTTAAGATCAGGTAAGGCGTCTGTGAGCTTAAAGTTGGATCATTCAAGCGCTTGGCCGTGTAGCCGACACTGTAATAGATCGTGTAGCTATTGGCATTTCCAGAATAGCGAACGTTTAGATGACCATTAGTCGTAGCAAGTCCTGGCGTGGTAGGCAAAAGAACGTTCCCCAGCTGCGCGCGGATCGATTGATTAAAAGCTGCCAGACGCTGTGCATCGCTGCCGGCTGGATTGACTGCACTGGTCTTGATTTGACCGGCAGCTGAATTATCTGTCGTTGATTTTGCCGCAGCTGATGAAGAGCTGGCAACTGACGATGTTGAGCCATTACTGGTACTTGATTGACTGGCTGATGATTGCGCGGCTTGTGATGATTGGCCAGCTGCTGTCGACTGGGCTTTTTTGCTTGTCTTTTTGGCCGACGAATGCTGCTTGGCCGTCTTAGTACTGCTGGAACTGGATGAAGCCTTTTGACTCGATGTCGTTGTAGAACCGCATCCAGTCAGCAGCATGGCTAAAACTACTGCACTGGCCATTAGATTGAATTTCCGTTTCATGTTCTTTCCTCCCATTAACAGACTTAAGAAAGCGTTTTCGTTTAACTACATTATCCATCAAGTTCGCATCAAAAACAAATTCAATTCGACAAGCACAATGAGCGGGCGTTTTAGGAACCTGCGCGGCCAATAAAAAAGCCACTGGGATTCTTCATCCCAGCGGCAATTAATCAGGTTTGGCTAAAATACCAAGCGAGCACCCAGTACCAAAACGGAAATGGCAATTACGATGCCCACGCATTCAACGAAAAGGCAGCTGATGTTGATTGTCGTTGCTACCCAGGGGGCCGTTTGCGGCAGGTTATCCTGCACATCCTTTAATACGACAAACAAACTGCCTAGACCCATGACGGCAAAAACAATTAATGCGCCGAAAAGAGCGGCCTGGTTGAGAGCAGCAACAGCAACAAACATAGTAAAACTTCCCTTCTTCAACTTATTTGCAAGGCTTATTCTAACACAAGCAATTTTTAAATCCACCCCACTACCCTTGACAACCGATCGCGTTTATGATTAAAAATGTTTGAAAAATGAATAAATTTGTTTTTAACCCATAAATGTCGTTTAAACCTTGATTAAATCGGAATTTATGCATATTTAATTTTTAAAATGTTTTTTTAAAAAAAATTTGGTATTTTATGAGGATACCGCTTTCACAATTGATTTAGTTAATTTCAAGCGTTTTATCATTGATTTTGTCAATCTTTGTTCACAATCTCATATGTTATTTTTATCATGTTTAAGCAAAAAAATAACTCCTCGTCCTGCTTTCCAGACGAGGAGTTGTTTTTTGCTTAAAGAACCGTCAAATGCATCTCGCCATCTCGTACCAGCTTCATCTTTTTCATGATCTGGAAGCCAACGACTGAGATCAATGCTGGCAGTGCCATTCCGCAGACAACATAGGTTACAAATGAGCCAGTACTCTGCCCCCAGAAGTAGATCGGCGCGATAAACGAGTTAAGGCCCAAGCCGCCAACCGTGTAAGTAGCACGGAAATTAAACAGAACCGTTGCCAATGGAGCACAGACCGCGGCAGCAACAACCGGTGGAATCAGCTGCAGTGGATTAACGATCAAATTAGGAAACTGCAGCTTAGGCGTAACTACAAATTGAGCAATATTGGCGCCAACCGTATTCTGCTTCCAAGACATTGCCGTAAAGCCAACGAATTGAGCCGTCGTGCCAATAGCAGCCGCTGCTGAAGAGACCGGATCCAGCATCAGTGCTACCGCCAATGCCGCTGAAGAAGCCGGCGTCATTAAGAACAAGGCCCAGACTACCGAGATGCAGACCGAACCAAGCACTGGGTTGACTGCCATCGACTTGGCAATAAATCCACTGACGGCAATCAAAGCTGGCGTTACAACCGCAGCCAGGCCCAGACCAGCCAGCGTCCCGACCATGGTTGCCGCAAATGGAACCAATACCATATCCAAAGGCGTCTTACCAGAAAGGTACTTGCCCAGCAGTGCCGCAATCAATGCTGCACAGACGGCCGAAACCGGCTGCCCCGTGCTAAAAACACCAGTCCCCGCAGCTTGAACGGCGGTCTGACCCGTTGCCGTTACAGCTGCAACCCCTTTGGCCGCCGTAACAAAGTGCACCGCGTTGGAACCAACCGTCGCTGCAATCATTGAGCTGAACATTACCAGCGTCGTCGTTCTTAATTCGACGGCCACGGCAATTCCCAGGGCTGGGGCTAAAAGATCCTGTGCCAGCGTTCCGGCCATATACAGCGGCTGGAAGTGAACAAAACCGGCAATCGTCTGCATCAACAGTCCCATCCCCAGTGTGACCAGAATGGCGTTGGCAACCGCGGCAGAAATATTGTAGGCATATTCCTTAACGGTTGTTTTGTGTACGGCCCTTTCACGAGCACTCATGCTAAAGTTCGCTTGTTTGGTATTGGCTGCTTGCTCCATATGCATTACCTCTTTCTTCTCATCTATTTTCAATAAAAACATCCACTGCCGATTCAACAAGCAGTGGATGTCAAGCGAGGATCTAAATTCATGCTTGTCCACTACCGCGTTTTCGGTTTTAGGCGCGCGTCGTGGACAGAAATCTCAATGCTAAAAAGCTGGGATTCTTGATCGCACGGCCCGCACGATAATAATGACCAGGACTAGGATAATAATGGTTAGGGCAATTGCTGATGGTGCCATTGCGATCAAGCTCCTTTCTTAAAATAAAATGAGATTTCTTAATGCATTTATAATATCAAATCAAAGCGATTATGCAAGACGTTTTTTATAGTTTGTCTATCATTAAGTTGGTTTATGTTAAAGCTACAAAAAAGAGCCGTTGCAAGCGACTCCATTCACAACTCATATTATTTTCTTAATGAACATAACGTTAATTATCTTAACATAGTGTCATCTTAACGCTGTCCCCGATCGCCATTGTCTTTAAGCCGTGGCACGTATTTAATCAACGCAGCCAACAGGCAATCAACATCTTCAATCGTATTGTAGATACCAAAACTAAATCTTAACGTCTCCCAGACACGAGGACTGTCTTGACCATACATGGCTACCAAGACATGCGAAGGGTCCAACGAGCCAGACGTGCAGGCCGATCCCGCCGCGCCGACAATGCCATCCAGATCCAGATTCGTCAAAAGAGCATCGTTGGGGACACCTTTAAACCAGATACTGATGACTTGCGGCGCCATTCCCTCGTTTAAGCGACCATTGACCGCAAAGTCAATTCCATTGGCTTCTAGTCCATCAACCAGATGCTTTTTCAAATCCAGATAGCGCGCGGCCTGCTTTTCTAAATCAGCCAGGTGCAGCTCAATTGCTTTGGCAAAACCAGCCGCTGCCGGTACGTTTTCAGTCCCTGCCCGCCGTTTAAGCTCTTGGTCGCCACCACGGACGAACGATGGGAAATTAATGCCCCGCCGTCGATATAAAAAGCCAATCATCTTAGGACCGTTCAGCTTATGACCAGAAACCGAGAGCAGATCAATCTTGTCTTTTTGGACGTCGATTGGCACGGTTCCATAAGCCTGAACCGCATCTGTGTGGAACCAGGCATTGGTTGGTGCCACGATCTCACCGATTTCATGAATTGGCAGATGACTGCCGACTTCATTATTGACCGTCATGATCGAGACCAGAATCGTATCAGGACGAAGCGCCCGTTTCAGCTCTGCCAGATCAATCTGACCGTTCTCATCAACATCAAGGTAGGTAACCTCATACCCTTGCCGTTCCAGATCTTCTAAAGGCCGTAGAATCGCCTCGTGCTCAAACCGCGTCGTAATGATATGGCGTCCTTCACTGGCGCGGGCCAATGCCGTCTGCTTGATGGCGGTATTGTCACTTTCCGTTCCACCACTGGTAATCACGATCTCATCATCATAAGCAGCGTTGATTGACTTGGCCATCACATGACGGCTGTCTTCCAATACCTGTTTGGCAATCCGGCCATAATAGTTGGTCGTTGAGGCATTGCCAAAGACATTGCTCATCTTATCGGTCATTTCAGCAACGACCTCTGGAGCCATTGGCGTGGTGCCGGCATTATCAATATATACTCGCTTGTCCAAAATATTCGCTCCCATTTTTTGATTTGGTCAAGGTTCTTGTTCTAGCGCATTTCCTAGTATAAACCTTTGCCGTCCAGACGCAAAATAAAGCCGCTCAGCTTAGGGGAACTGAGCGGCTTTGTTAGTGCTTTATTCAATAATTGGGAGTATTTTTGAGAAAAAGTAGGGGATCATCAAATCAATCACCGTTGCTTGATTAATTTGATTGTCATTATCTTACCGATTAAATGCAATTAAGCTGTGGCAGATTTGTGAAGTAATTGCGAATATTGCTTAAGAAAGCTTAATCATAACAGCATCTCAGTCAAAATCACCTGCTGATTTTTGCCCGTCATCCAGATTCAATCCGTCCACCAACAGATCCGTGCCAGCTGGTGGCGCTGATTTTTAAAGAAGCTGTTTTGCGCCGTTACCAGATAAAGCGCGTGCTCAATTGCCAGTCCGTTCAACTTCCATTCAAAAAGCTGTCCGGCTGCCAGTTCGTCTTCAACCAGCGCCTGGTACATAAAGCTGATGCCCACGCCGTCTTTAAGTAGCTCAATAATGGCATTGGGACTGCCAATCTCGATTACCTGTTTAAAATCTGTCAAGGAACTGCCATGCCCCTGCAGCCATTTTTCCAGAATCTGTCGTGTCCCGGATCCCGGTTCGCGAACTAAAAGCGGATAGTCAAACAAATTTTCTAGATTGACCGCTGCCTTAAGCTGGCGGCTGCCAAACAGGGCAAATTTTTCCTGGCCAATGGTTTCCCAGACAAAATGCCGATGATCAAAATCTCCCTCAACTAGTGCCGCATCCAGTTCTCCTCTTTGAATCTGGCTGAGCAGTGTCTGCGTATTGCCAATCTGTGTCGTAACTGGCCAGTCCTGCTCGATCATTTTAGCCAGCACCTGGGGCAGTAGAAAACTGCCAATTGAAAGTGTTGACCCCAGTCTTAACGGCGCGGTTTCCTTTTTCAGCTTCGCCAGCATTTTTTGGTTCTCATTCCTTAGAAACGTCAAATAATCAACCAAGCGCTTGGCACCAGGAGTCAAGGCTACTTTCTTTCCCTGATGATCAAGCAGCTTGAATCCCAGCTCTTTTTCCCAGGCGTTCAGCTGCTGTGAAACGGCCGGCTGCGTAACAAACAGCAATTTGGCGGCTGCCGTCAGCGATCCCGTTTTTGAAACGGCCAGCAACGTTTCGCTGCGATGATCGAGCAGCGGATCTGGTTGCATAAGCGTCACCTCAATTTTTAATAAGTAAAACTTTGAATATCTAAAAAATACTAATTTTTATTTATTAATATAACATGATAGGCTTAAATCATCATCAATCCGAGTTAAGAGAAAGGGGTTTGGATATGATTAAAACATTATTCTCACGGCAGTTTGTCGTAGCATTTTTGCTTACGCTGCTGTGCTCTCTGGCAGGCTCTTTTTTAGGTGGTCTGCCTTACCTGTCCGTAATTGGTGCTTTGGTAATTGCCTTGATTCTAGGGATGCTGATGCAGTTTGCTCAGCCCGCCGTTGCTTACAGTCAGCCTGGAATCGGTTTGATCTCCAATAAATTTTTACGGCTGGGCATTATTCTTTTAGGATTTAAGCTGAATCTGATTGCCTTGGCACAAGCCGGCATCAAAACGATCCTGCTGGCAGTCGTGATCGTTTCGGGGACGATTCTGCTGGTTTATTCCTTGGCGCAGCGCTTCGGTGTTGATCGTCACCTGGCAATTCTGGTCGCCAGCGGAACTGGGATCTGCGGTGCGGCAGCCGTAATGGGAATCTCATCACAATTTGACAATGCCGCCAGCGAAACCGAAGCTGAGCGTCAGCGTGAAAACAAGGTCGTTGCCGTTGCTATCGTTGCGATTCTGGGAACTTTATTCACGCTTTTGGAAATTGGCATCAAGCCGCTTTTACACATGTCTGCCGTTCAGTTTGGCGTTATGACGGGCGGCTCGCTGCATGAGATCGCCCATGCCGTAGCTGCCGGCAGTGCTGGTGGTCCGGTCAGTTTGGACACTGCGATCATTACCAAGCTTTCACGAGTCCTGATGCTGGCACCGGCTGCGATGATTATTGGCTGGTGGTACCAAAAACAAGGGATTAAAGATGGCTCAATCGTTTTAACGAACGACCAAAAACGCGTCCCGATTCCTTGGTTTATGGTCGGCTTTATTCTGGCCAGCGTGATTGGAACCTTTATGCCATTAGGCGCTGCAGTTATTGCTGGTCTGGTTAAGCTGGCCTACCTGGTCTTGGGAATGGCAATGGCTGCCCTTGGTATGAGCGTTAACTTTAAGGTCTTGCTGACGCGCGGCCGCAACGCGCTGCTGGCTGCCGTTTTAGGCTCGGTGGTATTATTGACCTTCGTGGCTGCCATGAGCAAATTATTCTTCTAAATGCCAAAAAAGAGCTGAGAAATTCCTCAGCTCTTTTTTAATTGCTCACAACCGTATTATATTCGGCACCGTTTGGCAGCGTGAACTCAAGATTGTTGATTCCATCATAGCCATTTTGAACGGCATAGTTGTAAAGCCTGGTTTCCGTGTTAGTAACATGTTTTGGCTTTTCGCCGATCGATTTGCGAATTGCCTTGGAGACCCGGTTGATCTCAGTTGGCGTGACTGCCTGGAAGGATACGCCATCAATCGTGGCACTGATTCCCTGCAGATGATCGATCTTGACGTTGCTCAGTGCCGGACTGTATTTGGTATAAAGCGTCGTAACGGCTTTAACCGGCAAATCAGTCCGCACGCCATCGCCAGCCGCCTGCAAAAGCTTATTGGCAACCGTGATCGAGCCATTTTCCTTAAACTTGTTGATAACGGCCTCTAAAATCTGCTGTTGACGGTATTGACGGCCATAATCGCCTCTTGGATCATCATAGCGCATCCGGGAATATTTAAGCGCTTGACTGCCGTTTAAATGCTGCTTGCCCTTTTTAAAGTGGTGTCCTTCATAGGTAAAGGCAAACGAGTTGTTGACCGTTACTCCGCCAACTGCATCCACGACTTTTTCCAAGACGCCCATATTGACGGAAGCGTAGTAGTCGATCTTAATACCAAGCAGATCCTCAACCTGTTTCTTCGTTTCCTTGACGCCGCCCAGCGAATAGGCCGCGTTCAGCTTAACGTAGGTATAGCCGCCCTTGACTTTGACCTTGATTGGAATGTCACGGGAAATAGCAGTCATCCGTACTGTTTTCTTTTTAGGATTGACGGTAATAACTTCAATCGAGTCTGTGTTGCCGGCTCCCCAATTCTTGCGCCCTAAAGCACCAGAATCGAGCCCCAGCGTTAGAATCGTGATCAGCTTGCCCTGCCGCAGTTTCTTATCGACTTTTTCGCTGTTGCTGAATACTTTTGAGGCTACCTGATGAACTTGATAGTACTCATAGCCGCCACCTGCTGCCAAAGCGATTACGATCAGCGCCAGCAGCCATTTAAGCCAACGCCATTTCTTCTTTTTGGGCGTTTTGGCTGGTTGTGTTTTTTCTTCCATTCTTCCGTTCGCATCAATAATTAAGAACCCTGCAAAATCAACTTTTGGCGATTCTCAATCAATAACGCGATCCTTCCCGTCATTGATTTGGCAGTCACATAAATAATTGCCACGTTTAGCCTGACTAATTCAATTTAGCAGAAAAAAACAGTGATAATCTGATTTCACCGAAAAATTTAACAATCAATAACTTTTTTTAAAAAAATTTATAAACTATTTTAAAATAAAAAGCACCGTTTCGGTAAAACGATGCTTCGAATTATTAAAGTCTGATTTTAGTACCAGCCATTGCTCAGCCAGTGCTGCTTAGCATTCGTCCAAGAACCGTAACGACCAGCAACATACTGATCAGCAACGCGTTCTTGGTTGGCAGGTGAGTAGTCGCCATTCAGGTAGGCCGCGCTCAATTGGTACTTACCGATGTATTGACCATTGCGGGCGCCATAGTTGTTGCCAGATTCATGAGCGGCGATCCAAGCCTTGGCATCTGCTTCAGAGCCGTAAGCCGTGGAAGTGTAGTTGGAAGTGGTTTGTGAAGTTTGAGCAGCAGCTGATTGCGTAGTTGCTTGAGCGACTGGCTGAGCAGTCGTTTGAGAATCAGTTGCCTGGCCATCAGTCTTAACAACCAATTGTTGACCAACGTAGATCTTGTTGATGTCTTGAATGTTGTTTTGCTGAGCCAGCGTTTGAACCAAGCTGTTGTCATTAGCGAACTTTTGAGAAATGCTGGACAGCGTGTCGCCGGATTGAACCGTGTACAGCGTGTCAGCGTTGGCAACCGTAGCCGTAGCAGCAACGCCAAAGGCAACGGCACCCAAAGCAGCGGTAATCTTCTTAAAGTTCTTCTTCATAAAAATCAAAACCATCCTTTATCAATTATCAATTCGTTTTTATCATTTCCTTATCAACGTCCCTTATCATACACGCTCAATATTACTAATTGATAACAAGGCAATTGCGTTTTAAGAGTTTTTTACGGCTATTTTGTAACATTCTGTAATAAAGTCATAACCATTCAAACAACCTTTTGATTATAAATGTTGTTATATCAACATTTTTCGGTTTGGCTAACTTTTTTATATTGATATTTGAAATATTGCAAAAAAAATCGTAAAAAGTCACACAAAAACCATTTTTATGATTTCAGCGGCTTTTTACGACCAGATTTTAAGACTAAATTACGCCTTATATTACATTAATGTTGCAAAAAAATTCTCCAGGTAAACGGCAACGCCATCCTCATTATTAGATTTGGTCAGATGATCGGCAGCTTTTTTGACGCTATCCAAACCATTTGCCATTACTACGCCATCGCCAGCATCGCGAATCATCTCATAATCATTATCGGCATCGCCAAACGTCATCAGGTTGGCAAAATCCCAGCCATAGTGCTCCAACAGTGCCTGCAGACCCACGCTCTTGTTGACCCCGTTTGGTAAAAATTCCAATACCATTGGCTGCGATTGGACAACATTGACCCGCTGCCGTAATTCATCAGGAACGGCTGGCAGAACCTCTTGACTCATCTTGGCAGCCGGAATCGCCATAATCGCCTTGGCATAGACATGGTCGCCACCCGGTAGGTCATTGAAGTGTGCGTCTTTAAATTCAATGTTTTTTAAAATCGTTTTATAGATGGAACGCGGCATGTCCATGATTTCATAGACGCGATCAAAGTCCAGAACATCCAGCGAAAAATCGTGCTGCTTGGCAAAATCAAAGACTGCCTGCAGCTTGTCTTTTGAGATCCCATGTTCTGACAAAGCAGCCCGTGTTTGATTATTGACGACCAACCCGCCATTAAAAGTAATCGTGTAGTCGTCAGCCGTAGTCAGACCTAATTGTTCAATATAAGGCCAGATTGCGTTGATTGGGCGACCCGTACAGAGCACGATTTTGATGCCTTGTTCATGCAGCCGTTTCAAGACCGCCTCGTTTCGGGGACTGATCTCTTTTTGGCTGTTGAGCAGCGTGTTATCCATATCTAATGCAATCATTTTAATCATAAGCGTTTCTCTTTTCTATTTGTTTTTCAAGATCGTTTTAACAATCAGCCGCGTAAAGTACGCATTCCCCTGCTCATTCATATGAACCTTGTCCTGCGCAAACCACTCGGCATGACCATTGGCAGCCTGATTCCAGTCAATCACGTGTACGTTGGTATTTTGCTTAGCGGCCTGCTTGATCTGATCACAAACCGTCTGTTCCCAGTCACGCGTCGGCACGTGCGGCGTGATCCAATAAACCTGATGATCCTTGCCGATTGCCGTTAAGATATCATTAATCGTCTGCGAATCCATCGCGCCGTTGGTTCCTAGATTTAAAATCACGTTTTTTTGCAGCTGCCCCTTGGCTTTAAGATCTTTAATAACGGCTGGCGTAGTGCTCCCCTGACGCCCGACTTCAGCATCAACATAAGCATGCGGCATGATTTCTTGAATATCCTGAGATGCATCGGCCATTACCGAATCACCAATTGCCGTGACTTTTAGCTCTGAGGCTGCTTTAAGCTGGTTCGAGGTCAGACCATATTTTTTCTGCAGCGACTTGCTGTTGACGTTAACTTTAGCCGTCTTTCCCTTTGCAATCTGCTTGTTTTTGGCAGCCGTGGCCTGGCGACTCTTTTCAATGCGGGTCTGAACCGCACTTTTTTTAGCCGGCTTGCTTGGCAGCATCAGACCGCACAGCGCGATAAAGCAGATGATGACGACTGGGCCAACTTTTAGCCATTGGTGCCAATCATGCATTTTAAAGTCGATCCAATGACGAATGCTGGCCGGCAGATACCGCCACTGATAATGAGCAAGCGGCTGTTCAACCAATCGATAGGAGAACTCGCTGATCGCTAAAATCAACAGACATTCAACCAAAGCATTGATTACTGGGTGCCGGCCAATCTCAACGACTCGTTCATAAAAGACCATAACCGGCAGCTGGTAGACGTAAATGCCGTATGAGCGCTGACCGATCCAGGTAAAGAAAGGGTTGGTCAGCCAGCGATTCATATGACTGCCTGGATGAACTACCGTCGCAATCAAAATCATTCCGATCAGGCTGTAAAAAAACATGCCGCCGCGATAGGTCCAGCTGCTTTGGCCTGGCAGCGTAAAAAAGCCCAGCAGCGTGATCAGCAGTGCCCCAATCCCGACTCCATCCAAGATTCTGGCAGCATGTGCCGTCAAGCTGGCGTTAAGGCGATCAATCGGCCAGCATAAGGCCAGCCAGGAACCCAAAAGCAGCGAAAAGGCTCGGGTATCGGTTCCATAGTAGACTCGGTTGATATTTTGCGGATCAAACAGCAGCGCCATTTCAACTGCTGAAGCAACCGCCAGGATAAAGACGGTCCACTTGATTTTGGAACGTTTGCGCAAAATCAAAAACAGCATGAATAAAATCAGCGGCCACAAGAAGTAAAACTGGGCTTCAACGCCTAACGTCCACAAATGCGTAAACGGCGACTCGCCATTGAAACGATCAAAATAAGACTGGCCATGGCCGATTTCCCACCAGTTGTAGACCCATAGCAGATTAGTAGCGATGGTACTTTTGATATTATGCAGCAGATCGCGAGCAAACAATGTAATATAGGCCGTCGTGACCGTCAGCATAACGATCAGCACCGGATACAGCCGCCGCAGACGCTTAAGGTAAAACTTCGTCAGCTGAATACCGCCCGTCTGATCCATTTGCCGCACCAGCTGTAAGGTAACGAAATACCCAGAGATCAATAAGAACAGCGGCACGCCCAAATAACCGCCTGGCAACGTTGTCGGCAACAGGTGATAGATGATCACGCCAAGCACGGCCAACGTTCGGACGCCATCAATTCCTGTCACGTATTGCTTGGACCGCATAGATTTCCCCCCAAATAAAAAAATAACAACTTTTATTATAATCACAGTTGACCAATAAGTCCCATTAAAATGATTTTTTTATAAAACAACGGTCGTGACAGCCTTTTTCTGCCCCGACCGTTATTAGAAATATCAGAATTACTTAATCAGCCGACTCGGTTTTCACGCAGAATCGCCTTGACCAGCTGATCGGCTTCTGGGGTTCGTTTCCATTCCTCCCAGTGATCCATCGACTCATCTTGCATCTGATAGTGCGTGTTGATGAAATGCTCATAATTGATCACGTTTTGTGAATGTGGGATATTCAGCTTTAAAATACGAACTTCCTTAATATAGCCACGCTCAGCAGCCAGCTCGGCACGGCCGTTATGCACCATATTGCCGATTTCATAATATTTGGTGCCATCATTACGCGTAATTTCTTCTATTAGGGTAAAGACTTCATGCTGTTCTTCCATTAAATAAATCCCCTTTCGCATCTATTGTATCAGAAAACAAAAATCATCGCCGTGGACCGACGATGATTGGCATAAGAGAGAAAGAGAATTGATTAGAAGGTAAATACTTAATACCTTGTGACTATATATTACAAAATATTGTAAGCGCTGTCAATAGTTATTCAGATTTTTTCAGCTGTTAACATAAAATAAAAAGAAGAAACGGCCAACCGCTTCTTCTTTTTATAATTACTGTACCGTAACCGACTTAGCCAGGTTACGCGGCTTGTCAACGTCCAAGCCCTTGCCCAGACTCGTGTAGTAGGCAAGCAGCTGTGCAGGAACGACACTCAAAAGCGGCGTCAGCAGTTCGTCAACGTCTGGAATGATGATATTGTCGTCTTCGTGTGCCAGATGACGTGAAACAATCGTTAAGACAGCAGCACCCCGTGACTGCGTTTCTTCCAGATTGCTGCGCGTAAGGCCCGCTGTCCGATCCTGAGTAATAATAGCAATTACCGGCGTTTGGTTTTCAATCAGCGCGATCGTACCATGCTTAAGCTCACCGGATGCAAAACCTTCCGCTTGAACATAGGAGATTTCCTTAAGCTTCAAGGCTGCCTCCAAAGAAACCGACCAGTCAATGCCCCGGCCAATGTAAAAGGCGTTGCGTGGCTTAGAGAGGTAGCGAGAGGCCAGTGCTTCAATGTCTTCTTTTGAGTCGGTAATTGACTGCATCCCGTTGGCAATCGTTCCCAGCTGGTGCTTTAAGTCGAAGTTTTGAGCAGCATCGCGACTCAGATATTCACCCAATGCCTTGGCTAAAATAGCTTCAACCGCGATCTGAGCCGTGTAGGCCTTAGTGGAGGCAACGGCAATCTCTGGGCCAGCGTACAGCAGCAGGGTAAAGGTAGCCTCACGAGAAAGCGTTGACTTATCAACATTAGTAATCGTCAGGCTTGGCCAGTTGTGCTCATTGACGTGTACCAGTACTTCGCGACTGTCTGCCGTTTCACCACTCTGCGACAGGAACAGGAAGAACGGCTTTTGACTAAGCAGCGGCTGCTCATAGGCAAATTCTGATGAGATATGAACCGTAGTTGGCACGCCACAAAGCTTCTCAAACATCCGGGCCCCAATCAGACCGGCATGATAGCTGGTCCCGGCACCAATGATGTAGATATGATCGGATTCAGCCATTGCCTGCAAAAGCTTTTCGCTGATCTGCGGCTGGTCGTCACTGTCAAAGTATTCTTGAACGAGCTTGCGCATTACGGCAGGCTGCTCATCAATTTCCTTTAGCATATAGAATGGGTAGGTACCCTTGTCGGTAGCACTTGGATCCATGTCAACCTTAAAGGAATCGCGCTTCTTTTCCGTACCATCGAATTCTTCAATCGTTACATTGTCTGGCTTGACGATCACTAATTCATGGTCGTTGATTTCCATAAATTCGTTGGTTTCATCAATCATCGACATGGCATCAGAACCTACCATGTTATAGCCTTGGCACAAACCAACCAGCAATGGGCTCTTATTCTTAGCCACAAACAGCGTATCTGGCTGTTCGCGATCCATCAAGGCAAAGGCATATGAAGAATCCGGACTGATCAAGCGCAGAACCTTAAGCAGCGCGTCCTTGGTATCCATCTTGTAGTCAACGACAAACTTGTCAACCAACTGAACGATAACTTCCGTGTCGGTTTGACTCTTAAATTCTACACCTTTAAGATATTCTTCTTTCAGCTGCTGATAGTTTTCAATTACCCCGTTGTGAACCAGATAGAATCGTTCATCATTGGAGTAGTGCGGGTGCGCATTGGTTTCACTTGGTACACCGTGCGTCGCCCAGCGAGTGTGACCAATCCCAGCCAGCCCTTTAACTTCTGGCGTTAAGGCCGCTTCCAAGTTGCTGATGCGGCCGGAACGCTTAACCAGGTAGTCATGTCCTTTTTCGTCGTTGACGTAGATGCCGGCGGAGTCGTAACCGCGATATTCCAGACGCTTCAACCCGTCGATCAAAATGGAAACGCTGCGATCGTTTCCTGTAACACCAACAATTCCACACATAATATTTCCCATCCTTCAATAAAATTGGTATAGATAACTTTAAAATCAAACTATTATTTAATAACACTATTGTATATTAATAATTGCCGGCCCCAATGTCAATCGATTAACCTCGATTGGTATAGAGTCGGCAATTTTTTAATAGCTTTAAAGGCGTCACGGCAACGATTCAGCCTCTCGCTGCCAGCCTAAATATTATCTAAGATTATTTAACTTCAAGCTCGCGGCGGGCAACTTCCGCAATTTTTTCAACATAGGCATGGACCAGTTCTTTGGTTGGCGCTTCAGCCATAATTCGCAAAAGCGGTTCAGTACCAGAAGGACGAACCAAGACGCGCCCATCACCGTTCATTTCTTTTTCAACATCGGCAATGACAGCCTTCAACGCTGGATTGTCCATTGCAGCTTGCTTGTCAGCCACGGTGATATTGACCAGTTCTTGTGGATAGGTCTTGACATCAGATGCCAGTTCCTTAAGGCTCTTGCCACTGGATTTAACGACCTGCAGCAGCTGCAGTGCCGTCAGCATTCCATCACCAGTCGTATTGTGGTCAAGGAAGATAATGTGGCCTGACTGCTCGCCACCCAGATTGTAGCCTGACTTCAGCATTTCTTCAACGACATAACGATCGCCAACCTTAGTCTGCACGCTCTTCATGCCATGAGCCTCCATTGCCTTGTACATTCCCAGGTTGCTCATCACCGTGGTAACGATCGTATCTTTTTTCAAGCGGCCATTTTCATTCAGATACTTGCCGCAGATGTACATGATCTTGTCGCCGTCAACCAGATTACCCTCGTTGTCAACGGCAATGCAGCGATCGCCATCACCATCAAATGCCAGACCTAGATCAGCATGGTTGGCAACTACGGCTTCCTGCAGACTTTCCGGATGCGTTGACCCACAGTCAAGGTTGGTGTTGAGACCATTAGGATTGGCATGAATTGGCGTAAAATCAACATTTAAGTCTGCCAACAGATTGGAGACAAAGCCGCTGGTAGCACCATTGGCAGCATCAACAACTACCTTTAGGCCAGACAGATCCGTTGAAATCGTCTGTTCCAAAAATGACGTGTATTTGAGCGCACCTTCGTGGTAGTCCTCAACCGTTCCCAAACCAGCATCAGATGGCCGTGGCAAAGTATCCGCTTCGGCATCCAACAGCTGTTCGATCTCATATTCCAGCTCATCGGAAAGCTTGAAGCCATCACTGCCAAAATACTTGATTCCATTATATTGGATTGGATTATGACTGGCCGTGATCATTACACCAGCATCGGCTCCCTGTGCTCTAACCAGGTAGGCAACGCCAGGCGTAGTGACGACGCCTAAGCGCAGTACCTCGATGCCGACCGAAAGCAGACCAGCAACTAAGGCATTTTCCAGCATCTGACCGGAAATTCGCGTATCACGGGAAACCAAGACTTGGGGCTGCTTGCGTTCTGAGTGCCGAGTCAAGACATAGCCCCCGGCACGGCCAACCTTAAAAGCCAGTTCTGGACTCAGGTCGCGATTGGCCACGCCACGAACGCCATCAGTTCCAAAATATTTTAACTTCATGTTTCTCCTCGTTTCTGGGCTAAAAAGCTCCGTTAAAATTCACTATGTTTGATTATACTACTTTGTATCATTTTCGCTTGCCGAAACCGACGAATTATTTGACTGACTGCCAGATGCCGAGCTGGCTGAACTGTGCTTGGCTGAAGAAGCGCTCGCAGACTCCGCTGAACTGTCAGAATTGGACTGCGTTATCGCCGAGCTGGTCGTCGCAGATGAACTGGAATTCTTGTCGCCGCTGTCAGTCTGACTGATTGGTACGGTTACGGAGACCGTATTTGGCATGATCACCACGTTCATTGTCTGACCGCTTTCATTGATTGCCTGCAGCGTTACCGTCCGATGCAGCGTACTTTGCGCGTTTTTAGGCACGTTGACATAAGCAATTACTTTGGCAACCTGTTGAACCTCACTTTTGGCCCCGGTAATCTGGACCTTTTCCAATGCGGCTTTAGGCGTTCCAACCTGATAGCTGCCATTTAAGGTTTTAGAGCTTAAGCGCACTTCTACCGGCACCGTCGCGGTATTGCGCGATTGAATGTTGACCTTGATCTTGGCCGGCGTGATCGTATAACTCAATTCCTTATTCAATCCCGATGCCTTTAGACGCACCTCATGCTTGCCGGTTCCCAGCTTGGTCAGATCCGCATAGACCTTAAAATTTTGCGTATTAGCCGTGGTCGTTACCAAGGCAGAGGGTCCGGTAATCTTAATTTTGACGTATTGCGGAAAGCCGGTGACAACGTATTTTTCCGAATTCGACTCAACCTCTAGCGGTATTTTGAGCGTCTGTGTCTTATTGGCCATCAGCGCAGTATTTTGACCGTTTTGTGATGACTGACGCGTATCGCTGCTTTTGCTGCCAGTAACGTATATAAACAATAGGATTGCCAATACCAAGGAAACGATTCGCAACACCCAGACATGGTCGAACAGGCCCATCTTGTCATTTTTCATGCTGATCGCCTCCCTGCTTACGAAAACGCCGCATTAAATTGGTAAGAAAATTCTCGGGACTTGGATGCTGAGGAGTTTCAGTATAAAGCTGCGCCCGCAAAAACTTCAGATAGTCTTTGCGTGACATGCCACGCATCAGTTCGTTGTTTTTGGTGATCGAGACTTCACCCGTTTCTTCTGAGACTACAATCGTCAGCGCATCGGTAACCTCGCTGATCCCGACTGCCGCGCGGTGCCGCGTGCCAAGATCTTTAGGAATCAGCTTCGAGTCAGAAAGCGGCAGATAAGCAGCAGCGACAGCGATGCGATTATTTTTGATGATCACGGCTCCATCATGCAGCGGCGTATTTGGAATAAACGTATTGATCAAAAGGGCACCAGTAACTTCGGCATCCAATGGTATCCCCGTTTCAATATATTCTTCCAGGCCGGTTTCCATCTCAATACAGATCAAGGCCCCAATCCGTCGTTTAGAAAGATATTGAATCGCCTGGTCCAATTGCCGAATCAAGTCCTCTTCTTCTTCGTTGGCTTTAGGCGTACGGGCAAACAGCGCGCCACGGCCTAAATGCTCCAGTCCCCGCCGAATCTCTGGCTGGAAGATCACGACAATGGCGATGACCCCCCAGTTGATGACCTGATCCATCACCCAAGAAACCGTGCTGAGTCCGATATACCAACTGATCAGCTTAACCAGGATGATAATCAGAATCCCTTTGAACAGCTGCACGGCCTTAGTCCCGCGAACCAGCATCAACAACTCATAGATCAAAAACCAGATGACTAAAATGTCAATTAGATTGACCAGATTATGCCAGTTGAGGAGTGATGCAAGAAACTGCAATATATATCTCTCCCTTCTGCCTTAAAATAAAATTCTTAAATATGATTATATCATTAAAAATGTTCGTTATTTAACCAGTCAAGCCGATTGTCTGTTATGCTAGGCGTAAGTTTTTTAAAGAGGTGGTTTTTTGCCTAAACTGTCTTATCAATGGAAATTAAGACTTTATTTTTTGATTCTGCTGGCAACTCTGCAGCTGCTGTTAAAGTCGCCGTTTAATTTTATGGTTCTGAATGTTTTCCTAGCCTATCTGCCAATCGAGTTTAGTTTTTGGGTCCAGCATTTTGCCGATCGACGCTCACTGGCTTTTTGGTCGCTGCTGTTTTTATGGCTGATTTTTTATCCCAATGCTCCCTACGTCATGACTGATCTCTTCCATCTTTCATGGCTGCATCCCCATACCAGTACTACTGGCATCCTGCGTACTGATCCTAAGATGTGGCTGATTTTTGCGCTGATGGTTCTGTCGGCATTCAGCTGTGCAATTTTTGGCACGGTTGAGATGGCCCGCCTCAGTCGACTGTTAGAAAAGATGCTGACGCCTAAATTTTCCCATAGTCATTTAATCTGGGTTGGCTGCTTCTCTTTTCTAGCCGGTATTGGCATCTATATTGGCCGTTTTTTGCGTCTGCATTCAATCTATCTTTTTATAACGCCATCATGGTTTTTTAATCAGCTTTTAAGCATCTGGAGCTGGCCAATGCTTGAATTCGTCTTGATCATGACCATATTGCAGCTGCTGCTTTACTGGTGTTTACACTTGATCAAACAGGCCGATTTGATGTAATTGAGGATTCTCGTCGCTAACTGAGACGAGGATTTTTTATACCAAAATAAAAACCAGGATCGTCAGTGACAATCCCAGTTGAATCCATAAACCTTTATTCAGCTTCTCGGCCGATAATACGGACCTCAGTTTCCAAGCTGACACCGAATTTTTCTTTAACGGTTGCTTGAACATGATGAATTACGTTTAGATAATCCGTTGCCGTACCATGGTCAACATTAACGATAAAACCGGCATGCTTGGTTGAAACCTGCGCGCCGCCTGAGGTATATCCCTGCAGACCGGCATCATGGATCAGCTTGCCGGCAAAGTAGCCTTCTGGACGCTTAAAGACTGAACCGCAAGATGGCAGTTCCAACGGCTGCTTAGCGGCTCGCCGGGCGTTAAGATCATCCATCAATGCGGTAATCTCAGCTTGATCACCTGGCTTCAGATCAAACACGGCTTCCAGAACGATGCCGTGATTATCCTGAACCGCGCTGTGCCGATAGCCAAAATCAAGCTCTTCATTGTCATAATGCTTGATCGTTCCATCTGGCAGCATTGCAGTGACTTCACTGGCAACGTTTTTAGTTTCACCGCCATAGGCACCGGCATTCATAAAAATTGCGCCGCCAACGCTGCCGGGAATGCCAGCAGCAAACTCAAGGCCAGTAAGCGAATGATCGCGAGCTGCCTTGGTTGTTTCAATGTATGAGGCTCCAGCCTGAGCAATGACGCGGTTGCCTTCAACTTGAATCCCATTCATCTGAGTCAGGATCATGGTCAGACCTTCAATACCGCCATCACGCACGATCAGATTGCTGGCGTTGCCGATTACCGTCAGTGGCATGGCATTGGCATCAGCAAACTGAACCAGCTTTTGAACTTCCGCAACGTCTTTAGGGAATGCCAACCAGTCTGCCGGACCGCCAGTTTTAGTATTGGTATACTTTGAAAGTGGCTCGTCCTTTAAGATTTGAATATCAGGAAATTCTTGCATCAGATTATTTGCCATAAATTCGTTCTCTCGCTTTCTCAACAAAAATTCGTCAATCTTTTCTTATTGTAGCATTCTTTTGGAAATTGACGATCCGAACCTCTACAATAGTACCAGATAATTTATTTGCGAGGTTGACTGCAATGACCAAATTTATTTCTTGGAACGTCAATGGATTAAGGGCCGCAATCAAGCATGGCTTTTTACAGGTTTTCAATGAAATGGACGCGGATTTTTTCTGCATCCAAGAAACCAAACTAGCGCCCGGCCAATTGGATCTTGATTTGCCCGACTATCATCAATACTGGAACTATGCCGAAAAGAAAGGCTATTCGGGTACGGCCATCTTTGCCAAACAGCCACCGCTTAGCGTTCAATATGGCATCAATGTACCGGAGTTTGATCATGAAGGCCGTGTCATCACTTTAGAGTATCCTGATTTCTATCTGATCAATACCTATGTGCCCAACTCCGGTGCTGAACTGAAGCGCTTGGATTTTCGACATGGCTTTAATGAGGCTTTTTATGAATACGTTAATCAGCTTAGTCAGCAAAAAAGCATCGTTTGGTGTGGCGATCTCAACGTGGCTCACCAAGAAATCGACTTGAAAAATCCGCAGAGCAATCATCATCATCCGGGATTTACCGATGAAGAGCGCTTTGACTTCTCTAAGCTGCTAAAAAGCAGGTTTACTGATACGTTCCGTTATTTTTATCCTGACCAAGAGCACAGCTATTCTTGGTGGAGCTATCGTTTCCACGCTCGGCAGCGCAATGCTGGCTGGCGGATTGATTATTTCGTTGCCTCAGCCGATCTTGACTCACAGCTGGTTGATGCCAAGATTCATGATCAGATTCTTGGCAGTGATCACTGTCCCGTCGAATTAGACATTCAGTTATAGGAGGAAATTAACATGAACTTTGTTGCGATGGACTTTGAAACTGCCAGTGGCAAACGCTGGTCGGCCTGCTCGCTTTCTTTGGTCGTCGTTCGGCAAAATCAAATCGTTGATGAGTTCTACACCTTGATCAATCCACAGACGCCTTTTTTCTGGCGCAACGTTCAGATCCATGGCATTCATGAAAAAGACGTTGCCAATGCCCCAGTCTTTCCTGAAGTCTGGGAGCATATTCAGCCATTTTTTGATGCCAACAAGCTGGTGATTGCCCATAACGCCTCCTTTGACAACAGCGTTCTCAAAAATACGCTGACTCATTATGAATTATCGGTTCCCAATTTCTTATCATTGGACACGTTAAAGACCAGTCGCCAGTTCTGGCCGCAGCTGCCTAATCACAAGCTCAATACGATCTGCGATGCATTGAATATTCAGCTGCATCATCATCATAACGCGCTTGATGATGCTCAAGCCTGCGCCAATATCCTGCTGACGCAAAATCGCCAGTTCGGTCCGGAAATGATCAAGCCGTTTATCGTTAATGTCTAGTTATCGATTCAGCAAAAAAGCTCAGCAAAAAAGCACCGTCAAAACTGACGGTGCTTTTTTGGACCGGCTGACTGCCGATCAAGAGAGTTTTAATATTTTGAGAAAGTCTATTGAGTCAGGCCACGTTTTAAAATCTCAACGTCCCATGGCTCCAGTTTGGCTTTCGGAGCGGCTCCGGTCAAGATATCCACGAAGCCGGCCTGCTGCAGATCGGTTGGCAGCAGGCGCGACTCATTGCGCAGATTAAGCACAAAGTAGAGTTCCTGCCCATCCTTAACACGCCGCGTGATTTCCAGATCGGTTGTTTGGCTGGTTAGGCCGGCAAGCCCAGTCTGATCAATGACGCGCTCAATTACTTTGCCAAGTCCCTGATCATCTAAACGCGTGCCAACGTACCACGCCAGCCCCTTGCCAAATATGTTTTCAACTACGGCTGGCGTGCCGGCATAAAATTCACTGGCATAATGAGCCAATGCCCGAGTTTTTGATCCCGTCAGATGAATCTGATCACACAACAGCCGCCCTTCATATTGCTGCGCTGACTGATCAAAAGCTACTTTGACGGTTTGTCCTGGTACCGTCGCATCAGTTTCTTCAACCCAGATGCCCAATACCCTGCTTAAAGGACCTGGATAGCCGCCCAGGTAGACGTTGTCGGATTCATCAACCATCCCCGATGCATAGGTGGTCAGCAGATGCCCGCCATTTTGCACGTAAGCACTGATTTTTTCGCCCAGTCCCTTTTTAACCATGTACAATACTGGCGCGACGATCAGATCATATTGTGAAAAGTCATCGTCAACGCCAATCACGTCAACTGGGATCTGGTGCTGATAAAACTGGCGGTAGTAGTCCAAGATCAGTGGCACATACTGCAGATCCTGCGTAATCCCGGCCACGTACTCAAAGGCCCAGAAGTTGCTCCAGTCAAAAACAATGGCTGCCTTAGCTGGAGTCGCGGCATCTTTAAAATCTGCGCCCGTTTTTTTCAGATCGTGTCCCAGACGTGCTACTTCTTGAAATGCGCGCGTATCAGTCTGCTGCGAATGACTGATTACGGCACCATGAAATTTTTCGGATCCTCCTACGGCCTGCTTCAACTGAAAATACTGAACGGTGTTCGCGCCATGAGCCACCGCCTGCAGTTCCGTGGCCCGCATTTGATTAGGGCGCTTCAACGGACTGTATGGCTGCCAGTTGACCTGCGAAGGCGTTGATTCCATCAGCATGAACGGCTGGTGTTTCAGTCCCCGCATTAAGTCATAGCGAAACGCGGCTACATAGGCTGGATCGTCATAGGCTGGGTAGCTGTCATAGGCAATGATATCTTGATCCTTGGCCCAGGCATGATAGTCAATCCACTTATTAGGCGTGCCATGGAAATTGGTCAGAATCGGTGTCTGCTTGTCATATTTTTCAATCGTCTGTTTTTCAAGATTGTATAACGAAAGCATTGCATCCGACTGAAAACGCAGATAGTCAACCGACAGCCCAGCCACGATCGTATGCGTGCCTTCTGCTCCCCAGGCATCACCCAGCTCGTTGGGAACTTGAATCTCATCCCAGTCATAGATCGTATGACTCCAGACATTGTTGTCCCAAGCCTGATTTAGATTATCCAGCGTTTGATAGCGCTGCTTGAGCCATTCTTGAAAAGCCCGGCGACAGTTTTCACAATAGCAGTTGCCGCCATACTCATTATTAACATGCCAAGCAACGATATGCGAATTGCCAGCATAGCGCCGGGCCAATTGATCAACCAATCGACCTGCTAATCGGCGATAGTTGGGTGAACTCGGGCAGAAATTATGTCGTTGACCAAAGACGTGCCGCCGCCCTTGATAATCAACTCTGGCGACATCCGGATATTTTTTAAACATCCAGGCAGGCATCGCGGCCGTGGAAGTTGCCATAACAATCTTAAAGTCAGCTTGACTCAGCTTTGCAACGATATGATCCAGTTTTTCAAAATCATATTCGCCTTCACGCGGTTCTAAAAGGGCCCATGAAAAGACGTTGATCGTTGCCGAATTGATATCGGCCTGCTTAAAGACCTTGATATCGTCATCCCAATCTGTTTCTGGCCATTGATCTGGATTATAGTCGCCGCCATATAGAACGGTCGGCAGTCCCTGCTTCATATTTCTCCCTCCAAGCCTTTATTTTTTATATTCTGCTTTGGCAATTGGCTGACCATGCTCAACATTGTCCCCAAGCCGAAGCTCTTGCAACTGAACTTTTTGCGGCTGTGTTAAAAAGTCTACAACGATATCATCATAACCGCTTTGTAAAATCAGATCACGGTTGAATTCCATCAACAGGTCACCGGCATGCACGGTCTGTCCTTCTTGGAAATGAATATTAAAGCCGGCGCCACGCATATTGACCGTACCGATACCAACATGAACTACCAGGCCAATCCCGGCAGCTGATTCAATCTCAAAGGCATGCTGCGTTGAGAAGGCAAATTTGATCGTGCCGTCAAATGGTGCATAGATGCGACCATCAGCTGGCTTAATCGCAAAGCCCTTGCCTGGGAATCCTTTTGTGCCGTCTTCATTGGTTACGGAAGCAAGATCAACGACTTTTCCATCGACTGGAGCCAAAAGCGTTAATGTCGTTTGAGCGGCAGAGACATCCTCAACCGCTTCCGCACCATTGCCGGCAGCCAATTCATTCTTTAATTCTTCAACGACTTGAGCATGCTTCTTTTCGCTCAGCGTAACCTTGCTTAAGAAAATGACGATTGACAGCAGCGCCAAAACCATTGGAATGTAAAAGGCCATGCCATCAAACGTACGAATGCTCTTGGCAGTCATGTCAGCTGCCGTAGCACTGCCGGTCATGCCACAGGCTAAGGCAATCCAGCCAACCAAACCATTTGAGATTGCACCCGTCAGCTTATCGATCATCGGCCGCACTGCTAAAACAACGGCTTCGTTTCGCTGACCAGACTTAAGCTGACCATATTCAATCGCATCCGTCAGCGTCAAAACCGTTACCAGCTGAGCACAGTTGACGTTGAACAAAACCAACCCCAGATCCATTACATAGATGTTGCTGCGGCCAAAGATAAAAATCAAGTAGGCCGCTACCATACAGCATTGACCAATCGTAAACAGCCATTTCCGTGGTACGTATTTGTTGAAAATCGGGAACAGTGGGCTGACAAAGAAACCAACAATCGTCGCAATTACCCCAACGACCCAGAAATGACCGGGCTCGCCGATAACAAACTTGTACAGGTAGAATAGAACCCCATTGGTAACAACATAGGCACAAGAATACATCAGGTATGCCAGTGCCGGCCACATGATCTGGTCGTTATGGAAAATTGCTGAAAAGACGTCCTTGATCGATGTCTTTTGCTTGGCTGACTGCCGAATGATGTTGTCGTTTTCCTTAGTTCCCAAACAAACCGCCAAGGCACTCAGCAACGCCAGCAGCGTAACGATTGCCGCAAAAGCAAACCAGCCGGCTGGACCCTCAGTACGATGGCCGGTTGCCAGATAGGTAAACGTTGTAACGATTGGAACCACGATAATCGTCAAACCGTTCCAGCCAATCGTACCGGCAAAGGCTCCCAGTGAGGTATAGATGCTGCGTTCATGCGAGTCCTCGCTCAACGCTGGTACCATACCCCAATAGGAAACATCAGAAAAAGAATAGAAAATATCAAACGTAATGAAGATCACGACAAACAAAATCGCAAACAGGACCCAGTTGACCTTTGCCAAGCCAAAAATTCCAGTAAACAGGACTAAAAGCAGGGCACCGCTGACGATATTGCCCCATAAGATCCAAGGCTTAAACTTCCCCCAACGCGTGTGCGTATTGTCGACGATATTGCCCAGCAGCGGATCGATAACCAGCTCAATAATCCGTACCCCGACAATCAAGCCAGTAATCAGTCCGATTAAACGGTTGGCAACTGATTTGCTTAATCCAGCAAACATGCCGCTGGTAACAAAAATAATAAAATAATTGCTCATAACGCCATAAAAAGCGGAGTGGCCAACATTCCCAAAACAGAATGCCGAACGAGAAATCCACTGCTGCTTGCTTAAATGCTGCCGTGGCGCTGCAGTTTTGGTGGTAGTATCCACGATAATGCCTCCCTTAATTTACCCTCACTCAAATCCATCTCGTAATCGATCGTTTCGTTCTAAATGCATTTATCTGAAATCGCTTACAACTAATATTGTACGCATTTAACGAGTAAAGTAAATAATTTATCATAAAAAATAAATCATTTACCATATTTAGTAAATGATTTATTCAATCCAGCCATTATCACAGATATATCTTTCATTTTATTTCAGTTTAAAACTTTCACGCATAATTAAATTGGTATCAACCAATGCATGAACGTGCGGCCGCTCCGGATTAGCGATTGCATCCCGCAGAATATTCAGCGCCATGCGGGAAATCACCTTTTGATTGATGTTATACGTTGAAAGCGGCGGCGATACGTATTCGGCAATATCGCTGTTGTTAATGCTGATGATGCTGGTATCACGCGGCACGATCACCCCAGCATCGTTAAACGCCTGGAGTACCCCAACGCTTAAGGTATCCGAGGCAATCAAAAAGCCTTCCGGCAGCTGATCGCCGTATTGCTTGATGGCTGCTTCTCCCAGCTGACGACCGTTTAAAACGCTGAACGAGCCGTTGGAAAAGATATCCGCCTGCTTGAATTCCAGTTCCTCAGCCACGACTCTAAAGGCCGTTTCCCGTGAGTCTCTTTGTCTTGGCCGCTTCCCGATCTGCGGACCGATACCGCCAATAAAGGCAATCCGCTGGTAGCCAGCATCAGCAAACTGTTCCAGGGCATCTCGCACCGTCATCGACAGATTGGGCTGCACTGAATCAAACAGATGCGGCAATGGATCAGTGTCAACAAACACCCCCGCTGGCAACAGCCGATGCAGCCGCTTAAAAACGTTCAGCTCAACGTTATCGTCACCAACGCATAAAAAGCCTTGAAATTCTTCTGCCTGATCAATCAGCTCCTCGGCATATTGAAAGACCTTGACTTGCATGCCGGCATCTTCAATCGTTTTCAGCAGGGCATCCTTAAGACTGGCAAAATACGAGTCCTGCAGCTGTTCTTGGTTGTTCATCCGAAACAGCAGCGCGATCGTGGGTGCAACTGCTGGTTTCTTGCGGTCTTTCCAATACCCCAGCTGGTTGGCAACCTTTAAAATCTTGTTGCGCGTCGTTTGGGTAACCGAAAGCGTCTGATCGTTATTGAGCAGGCGCGAAACCGTGGCTGGCGAATAGCCAGAGCGCTGGGCAATCTCTTTGATGGTAACCATTTGCTCACCTCTTCTGCTTAGTTGCGTGGTTTAATTATACCTTATTTAGTAAATCTAAATAAATAATAAGTAAAAAAAGCGCGAAACAGCAGGCTGCCATTCCGCGTTACTTGATTAGTCATGATCAGCTGCAGCGGGCTGAAACTCCATTAGAACTGCTGCGCGCTGCTGGCCTTGTTGATCAGTCACCTTAGCCTCACCGGTCTTGACAAAGCCATATTTTTGATAAAGCTTGATGGCTGGCACGTTATCATCAAAAACGTCCAATACCAGCTTTTGCAGGGTACTGTAGTTTGCAAACCAGTACGTAGCCTCATCAACTAAAAGACTGCCAATCCCGTTTCGCCAAAAGTCCTTTAAGACAGCCACGCCCAACTCGCCTACCTGTGGCCGATCAGCCAGTTCCATGATCGTAACGATACCAATGGGATGATTTCGATACTGAGCCAGTAAGATCAATGAATCAGTACTGTCGTTAATATCATAGAGACTGTACGCTTCTTGTTCGACCGTCAGCGTATCCAGATGCGGCACCAAGATGGCCGAGCTCTCTTGAGAAAGCTGTTTGAGCAGATTCAGGATTGCCTGTGCATCATCTGGCGTGGCCAGCTTGATTCCAACCGTTTCAGTCATGATCTGCCACCAATCGTTTTACCAATGATTCAAAGTGCCGTCCATGCGGTTCAAAACTCAGCTCACGGGTCTGTTCATCATCAGTCCGCTTAAAATTGATTGCCAAAAATTCGGTCGGCAATTCGTCTTCAATAAATTCTGCCCATTCAACCACACTGATGCCATCGCCATCAAAATATTCTTCCAGTCCTAAGTCTTCGGCCCCGCCATTCTCAAGTCGATAGATATCCATATGGTAAAGCGGCAGGCGTCCTGATTGATATTCACGAATAATCGTAAAAGTCGGGCTCTTGATCACGTCTGAAATACCCAGACCAGCTGCCAGTCCTTTGGTAAAAGTGGTCTTGCCAGCTCCCAGATCGCCATTTAATACGATTACGTCGCCAGCCTGCAAAAATGGGGCCATTTTCTTTCCTACCGCCATCGTTGCTTCTCGATTGTGTAAAGTTAGTTGAGTCATTATCATTATCCTTTGCTGGAATTGACCATTTTGATCAAATTAACGATCATGGTCTTCGATAGTTCCTATTTTATCGTATCCTGACCGTAAATCAAAAAGGTCGCTTGACTTTTGCCAAACGACCTTTGAGTTTACAGTGCCTGAGCCGCCGTAATCAAAGCAACCTTATAAACGTCTTCTTCATTGCATCCCCGTGACAGATCGGCAATTGGTGCATTCAATCCCTGCAGAACCGGACCGATAGCTTCAAATCCACCTAAGCGCTGAGCAATCTTGTAGCCAATGTTGCCGGCTTCCAGACTTGGGAAGACAAAGACATTGGCATGACCTGCAACCTTGGATCCAGGAGCCTTCAATTCTGCAACGGCTGGAACGATTGCCGCGTCAAACTGCAGCTCGCCATCGACAGCCAGTTCTGGATCAGCTGCCTGGGCCAGTTTAGTCGCTTCGGCAACCTTGGTAACCATTTCGCCTTTTGCTGATCCCTTGGTTGAAAAGCTCAGCATGGCAACGCGGGGATCAATACCAAACAGTTTGGCCGTCTTGGCGCTTTCAACGGCAACCTCAGCCATTGTTGGCGCATCCAGTTCAATGTTGATCGCACAGTCAGCAAAGATATAGCGCTGATCGCCTTTTTGCATCAAGAATGCCCCACTGATCCGCTTGATGCCAGGCTTGGTCTTAACGATCTGCAACGCTGGCCGGACCGTATCGCCAGTTGAGTGAATCGCGCCAGAAACCATTCCGTCAACCTTGCCCATGTAAACCAGCATCGTAGCAAAATAGCTGACGTCTTTTAACATCGCGTCGACCTGTTCTGGTGTATTCTTACCGTGACGCCGTTCTAAAAGTGCGGCATGCATTGCTTGATAGTCGGCTGCCGGATAGGTCTGCGGGTCCATGATTTCAACCCCTGTCAGATCAATGCCATCCTGCTTGGCAGCTGCTTTGATCTTGGCTTCATTTCCCAGCAGAATCGGCGTCAGCAGACCATCATGCGCTAACCGAGCTGCTGCGCCAAAGATCCGTTCATCCTCACCCTCTGGAAAAACGATCCGCTTGTCTTGTGATGAAAGCTGTGACTTTAAGTGTTCAAATACATCCATTATTCATAACCTCATTTCCATTGTGCGTCAATATCAACATGTTCGGGCAGACGCCAGTCAATCGGTGTCTCACCCATTGCCACCAGAGCCTCATTGGTTTTAGAAAAAGGCTTTGAGCCAAAGAAGCCACGGTTGGCAGAAAAAGGACTGGGGTGCGGTGATTGCAGAACAATGTTGGTCTGCGTGTTGATCAAAGGAATTTTTGATTGGGCTGCCTTGCCCCAAAGAATAAACACCACTGGTCGCGGCCGTTCAGACAACGCATGAATCGCTGCATCCGTAAGCTGCTCCCAACCATGACCGCGGTGCGAGAACGCCTGACCAGCCCGGACGGTGAGCACGGAATTTAACAACAGCACGCCTTGATCGGCCCACTTCTTTAAATAGCCATGCTCAACGGGCGGATAGCCAAGATCGTCTTGCAGCTCTTTATAGATGTTTTGCAAAGAAGGCGGAATCTTGACGCCTGGCAAAACTGAAAAACTGCAGCCGTGTGCCTGGTGCGGTCCATGATAAGGATCCTGTCCTAAGATTACCACTTTTACCTTTGAAAAGGGAGTCCATTCAAAGGCTTCAAAAATATGATGCATCTCTGGATAGATCGTCTGATGGGCATACTCATCAGCTAAAAAAGCGTGCAGCTGAGCATAATAGGCAGATTCAAACTGGGGTTCAAGCACGCCCCACCAATCGTTATGGATAAGTTGTTTCAAAGTCAGCACCTCGTGAATATTTTAACATGATTATTATAAATACGATACCTATTTTGATCGCGTTAATTGACTGTTTTTATTGCCGACAGCTGTTAAAATGGTAGTTAGATATTTAGGAAAAGTGGTGATTTCTGTCATGCGGCAATTGTACATCCGCGACCGTTCGACCGACTTGAACAGCGCTACCGTCATTCACGACGCAAGCGGCCATTCATGCTACCTGTTAGCCGGTAAATGGGGGATTCGCTATGATGCACTTTCATTATATACGATGAGCGGTGAATTGTTAGCTGAAGCCAAGCAATTAACGCTCGGTCTTACGCCAAAATTCGCTCTTTATTTAAATCGGCGTCAAGTTGGCACGATCGGCAAATCACTGGGACTTTTTCATGAACTGATCTATATCCACGGTCTCAACTGGATTGTCGTCGGCTCATTGGTAAGTGGACGCTTCAAGGTCTTTTGCGGCAGCCGCTTGATCTTTGCAGTTGAGCCGGTACCGAATACTGGTGGCTTTTGCAGCTGTTTAAGCGTCACCAATCAAGCCGATGAGCCATTGGCAATCTTAACGGCCACCATCATCAACCGCTGGGCCAGACATCATGATCGCCAGCCGCTGCGAGAACGATTGCGTCAGCTGAATCCGATGTCATCAACTGACCAGGGCGATCTAAGCATGGGATTCGTACCTAAAACAGTGCTTAATGATCAAAGCCTCAGCAGACACGTTCATCAGCCAGAATAAAAACGGGGTGCATTTTTTTAGAATGCACGCCCGTTTTATTTTGCACGAAATCTGATTTTTAGTAATGTTTCAAAACACGTTCGATCTGGCGCTCCTGCTCACGCTTCTTGATCGACTCGCGCTTATCGTATTCATGCTTTCCCTTAGCCAGGCCCAGCAGTACTTTGGCATAGCCATGCTTGATATACATTTTCAGCGGAATCAGCGTAATCCCCTTGGTCGACAGCTCACCGGCAATCTTTTTAATCTCTTTTTTATGCAGCAGCAGCTTACGATTGCGCAGGGGATCATGATTAAAGAAGGTGCCGTTGTCATATTGACTGATATGCACGTTCATCAGCCATAATTCACCGTTATGAAGCTGAGCAAAGCCATCTTTAAGATTGACGCGCCGAGCTCGGACGGATTTGATCTCAGTCCCAGTCAAAGCAATCCCAGCTTCATAAGTCTCTAAAACTGAATAATCGTGACGCGCTTTTTTGTTCTGCGCGATTAGATTATCATCTTTTTCGTGATGGGATTTTTTTGCCATCTTTTTCCCTCCCGTCATAGCTTAACGCGAGCGGCGATCACCATTGTTGCGGCCGCGCTGGGAACGCTTGCCGCCATCATGCCGACGTGAAGGCCCGCGATCAAACAGATGATTGCTACGCCGACCATTACCGTTGCCATTGCTGCGGTAGGAACGCTTACCATCTTTTTTGTCCCGCTCGCCATGGCCGAATCTGCTGTGCTTGTCGTCACGACTGCCACGTCCTCGACCATTAAAGCGACCATCGTTTTTACGCGGCACCCGCAGCTTGGTTGTTGGGGCTTCCTCAGGGTTAACCAGTTCAAAGTCAACCTCGCGCTGATCCTTGTCTACTCGAATCAGTTTAACCTTGACTGGCTGACCGATTTGGAAGATATGATGATGGCGGCGGCCAACCAATGCCATGTTGGATTCCAGATACTCGTAGAAGTCATCGTTCATGACACTGATATGGATCAGGCCTTCAACGGTATTTTCCAAGGCTACGAACAAGCCAAACTTCATGACGGAACTAACAACGGCATCAAAGGTCTCGCCAACATGATCTTCCATGTATTCTGCCTTCTTCATGCTGTCAACGTCGCGTTCCGTATCAATACCCCGCCGTTCGGTAACCGAGGTATGCTCAGCTACTTCTGGCAGCCAGTCGCGATATTTAGCCTTGGCTTTTTCTGTCGTGCCGTTTTCAGCATACCAGCTAATCAAGCGGTGCACCATTTCATCAGGATAACGACGAATTGGCGAGGTAAAGTGCGTATAGTATTGGGCACCCAAACCAAAGTGACCGACTTCTTCATCAGCATACTTAGCCTGCTGCATACTGCGCAGCATCATCACCTGGACCATCTGTTCTTCTGGCTTGCCAGCCACGCTCTTTAAGACGTCTTGGAGCATCTTGGGCTTAACGTTTTTCAAGTCACCCTTCATTTCAATGCCAAAGACGCTGAGCAGCTCAGCAAAGCTCTTGATTCGATCGGCATCCGGCGTTTCATGAATCCGGTATAAAAACGGTACGTGCAGCTTATAGTAGTGTTCCGCCACGGTTTCATTGGCTGCCAGCATAAAGGATTCAATCATTCGTTCAGAAGTCCCCCGCTCGCGCAGCTGAATGTCGGTTGGGTGACCCTCCTCATCAACAATGATCTTGGCTTCTGGCGCATCAAAGTCAATGGCGCCGCGATCATGCCGATGCTTTAAAAGAATCTGGTGCAGCTCGCCCATCGTCTCAAACATTGGCACCAGTTCTTCGTACTCTTTGATAACCTGTGGATCATGATCTTCTAAAATTGCGTTGACGGCTTTATAGGTCATCCGAGCATGAGAACGCATTACACTAGGAAAGATCTCGTGCTTGACAATGTTGCCCTGGGGATCAATCTCCATCTCACAGCTCATTGCCAACCGTTCTTCATTCGGATTCAAAGAACAGATGCCGTTTGAAAGTCGCTTTGGCAGCATTGGAATCACACGATCCGTTAAGTAGACTGAAGTTCCTCGTTTAAAGGCCTCTTTGTCCAGTGCAGAGCCCGGCTTAACATAGTGCGTAACGTCAGCAATATGAACCCCCAGATGATAGTTGCCGTTGTCAAGCTTCCAAGCCACGACGGCATCATCAAGGTCTTTGGACTCAATACTGTCGATCGTAACCAGTGGCTGAGCGGTAATGTCTTTACGACCCTTCTTTTCTTCTGGCAGCACGTGATCAGGAATGGCGTTGGCCTCATCCATGACCGCTTGTGGGAAAACATGCGGAACGTCATGGGCATAGACAACGGAGAGAATATCAATCCCCGGCTGATCCTTGTCGCCAATAACCTCAGTGACCATCCCTGTCATGATCTGCGGTGAATCATCGCTTGGATATGATGCAATCGTGGCGTTGACGATTTCGTTGTCTTCTGGGTGCAAACCATCATCAGTGACAAAAAAGCGGAAATTGCTGAGCTTTTTGTCTTTTAAAATGATCTCACCAATAAAGTTGCCCATCGTAATGTTTTTAAACTCGCCAACCACATGCTCATAATGACGCGTGAGAATTTCCGTTACCTGTCCTTCTGGTCCCTGGTCGCTGCCGGGTTCAGGAGCACGCAGGATCTTGACTTCAACCTCGTCACCGCTCATTGCATGCATGGTGTGATCAGGGTTGACATAAACGTCTGGCTGCTCCGGATCATAAGCTACAAAGCCAAAGCCCTTTGCATTGCCACGAAAGATCCCGCTGATCGTTTTAGGCTTGATAACCGCCTTAAATTCACCCTGATCGGTTACCATGACTTTTTTATCCCGTTCCAATTGTGCCAGTGCCTGAACGATCGGCGTAAATTGATCTGCTCTGTTCATTCCCAGCTGCTGGGCGATTTTTTCAGCCGAAAAGCTGAGTTCTTGATGATCGAGTAAACGCTTGAGTATTTCAAGTTGTAATTGTGTCATCCATATACCTCTTTAAAATAAATAAAAAGCCCCCTGATATTGGCAGGAGGCACTTAAACTAGTGTGAAGAAACATAGACCAGCGCCAGTGCCAGGATAAAAAACAGGGCACCAAAGATGGTCGTAGCAATCTGCATAACCGCTTCAAAACCGCGAGCCTTGCGCCGACTGAACAGGTCGCCAGCTCCCCCGGTCAAAGCGGACATGGCATCGTTGTCATTCTTGGCTGGCTGCATCATTACGCAAGCAATCAAAATGACGCAGACAATCAAGAAGAGGGTCATAATCGTATTATACAAAAAAATTTCCTCCTATTTCACCCGCTATATCCGTTAAATAATACCATATTTCCAGTCATTTGGCTAATCATGCGCTGATTGTCGGGCTGCCAGATTGATCCGCGCCTGGTTGGCAATGTGATTTTTGCCGCGCAACTGGATGACCAGCGTATCGCCCGCTTTCAGTCGCGTATCACCATGCGGAATCAGCTGATTTTCGCCACGATAGATACAGGTGATCAGAGCACCGACTGGCCAAGCAAAATCCTTGATCAGACAGCCATCCAGCCTGGAGCCGACAAAAATTGGCGTAGTCATCTGTGTCAGCCCCAGCAGTTCTTTTTGCGGCTGTTTATGCATCATATTGGCAAACATAGCCGCGTATACCGGTGTCCCGCCCATCAGATCAACGACCAGCCAAGCTACGATTGAAACGATTGCCAGCGGCATAAGATGCGTCATCGTGCCGACCATTTCGGTAATCAAAAGAATAGCAGTAAACGGCGCCTTGCTGATGCAGGCAAAGTAGCCGGCCATGGCATAGATCACGTAATTAGGCAGATATCTGGCTGGAATTAATCCCCAATGCATCATGATTACGCAATATAGAGCACCAATAATGCCACCCAGCGTCAGAATCGGTAAAAAGATCCCCCCTGGCAGCTCAGTCGCGTAGCTGATCATCGAAAAAACAAAGCGCAAAACCAATAAGCCCAGCATTACCTTAAGCTCAGCCGGCATCTTAGGCAGCGCAACGACCAGATTGTTTCCTCCACCCAGCGTTACCGGCCACCACCAGGCGATTGGAATGACCAGCAGAAATGGGATGATTGGATAACAGACTGGTTTGAGAAATTTTATCTGGCGCATCCATTTAGGCAGCCGTAAGATAACGACCTGATATAGCCTGCCCAGCAAGCCCAGTAAAATCCCCAACAAGATCAGATGCCAATACTGTGAAGCTGGAAACAGCACCTCATGCGGCACGTTCAGATCAGGTTCCAGGCCAAAGAACGCCATCGAAACCAGATTAGCCGACAGTGAGCTGATAAATACCGATAGCCAGACCAGTGGCGAGAAATTATGATAAACCTCTTCCAAAATAAACATCGTGCTGGCAATTGGCGCATTAAAGGCTGCCGAAAGCCCGGCTGCCGCGCCGCTGGCAATGCCAACTCGTCTTTCAATTTCAGTTCTGGCATTTTTTTCGGTAATTCCCTGACCAACAGCAGCTCCCAGCTGGATCGAGGGTCCTTCACGGCCTAAAAACAGCCCCGAACCAATGCTGATAATGCCACCAAAGAATTTACGCCAAAGAACCGGCCACCATTCTTCATCAAACTGTCCCGTCAGCTGACCTTCAACTTGTGGAATCCCTGAGCCTTTAATATCCGGATTTTTTTGAACCAGATTGCCTAAAAGCAGTGCAATGAAAATACTCATGCCAATCCAAGGCAGCAGCCAGACCGGATGCCCATGAAAATAGGCAAATGCTTTGATAACCACACCCAATAGATTTTGAATTGCCCAGCGAAAGAGACTAACAACCAAGCCTGCCGCCAAGCCAATTAAAACGGCGCGGCCTGCCTGGCACAGATTTGAATAACTGAGTCCTGCAATTCTAGTTGTTTTCACTTTCTTCTCACACCTAAAAAATTTTGTTACCTAATCAGTCTAGCACAAATCAAAGCAATCAAAAAAAGCGTTTGGAAAAATTCAAACGCTTTTAAAATCATTAATTTAGATATTAACGGTTTTCGATGTCTTGACGAGCTTGTTCGCTCAAGTTGTAGAAGGAGTGAATCCCCTTGTATTGAGCAACGTCGCCCAGGTTGTCTTCGATCCGCATCAGCTGGTTGTACTTAGCAAGACGGTCAGTCCGGCTCATGGAACCAGTCTTGATTTGGCCGGCGTTGGTAGCAACAACCAGGTCAGCAATCGTCGTGTCTTCAGTTTCACCAGAACGGTGAGAAACGATTGCCGTGTAGCCAGCTTCCTTAGCCATTTCGATCGCTTCAACCGTTTCCGTCAAGGTACCGATTTGGTTCAGCTTGATCAGGATCGAGTTGGCAGCACCCATCTTGATACCCTTGCGCAGGTAGTCAGTGTTCGTAACGAAGAAGTCGTCACCAACAAGTTGAACCTTCTTGCCCAGCTTGTTGGTAATCGTTACCCAGTCATCCCAGTTGTTTTCGTCGATTGGGTCTTCTACGGATACGATTGGGTACTTTTCAATGATGCCCGTCAGGTATTCGATCCATTCTTCAGTAGTGTATTCTTCACCAGTGGACCAACGCAGCTTGTACTTCTTGTCTTCGTCGTTCCAAAGTTCAGAAGCAGCAACGTCGCAGGCAATAGCAATGTCCTTACCTGGCTTGTAGCCGGCATCCTCAATTGCCTTGATCAAGTATTGGAATGGTTCTTCATTGTTGGCAAAGTCAGGAGCAAAACCACCTTCGTCACCAACTGAGGTAACCTTACCAGCAGCTTCCAGTTCCTTCTTCAGGGCGTGGAAAGTTTCGGCACCCCAACGAATTGCTTCACGAACAGTTGGTGCACCAACTGGCATGATCATGAATTCTTGGAAGTCAACCTTGTTGTCGGAGTGGGCACCACCATTGATGACGTTCATCATTGGCGTTGGCAGCAGATGAGCATTGAAACCGCCAAGGTAGTTGTACAGTGGCACTTGCAGCTCATCAGCAGCAGCCCGTGCAGCAGCCAAGGAAACGGCCAGGATAGCGTTGGCACCCAGCTTGCCCTTGTTAGGCGTACCGTCAAGCTTGATCATAGCCTTGTCGATGGCAACTTGGTCAGTAACTTCCATGCCAACGATTTCCTTAGCGATTACGTTGTTAACGTTGGCAACGGCCTTCAAAACACCCTTGCCGCCGAAACGGTTCTTGTCGCCATCGCGAAGTTCAACTGCTTCGTGTTCACCAGTAGAAGCACCAGATGGCACGATGCCGCGGCCAACGCCACCGGCTTCAGTGTAGACTTCTGCTTCAACAGTTGGGTTACCACGTGAGTCCAAGACTTCACGAGCATAAATATCAGTAATGAGTGACATTGATGAATCTCTCCTCTGTCATTTTAAAATTGGAAAGTTCTTCCGCTTTCCATTGTATTATTCAGAACAATTTAAAACAAGCTTTATCTTAAGAGTTTACAAGCTTTAAGAAACGATCAGGATCCAGGCTGGCACCGCCAACCAAAACACCATCGATATCATCATAGGCCATCAAGGCTTTGATATTGGTTTCATTGACGCTGCCGCCGTAAAGAATTCGGACGGCGTTGCCAATGTCTTCACCATACATATCACGAATCGTCTGGCGAATCAGATAGCAGCCTTCAGCAGCCTGTTCAGGATCAGCACTTTGGCCAGTACCGATTGCCCAGCTTGGCTCAAAGGCCATCGTAACCTTGGTAACATCAGCTGGTGACAGTCCCTTAAGATCTGCCAGAATGCGGCTGACTACCCAACGAACCTTTTTACCGGCAATTCGTCGTCCCATCGTATCATCACAGCAGACGATCGGACACAAGCCATTGCGCAAGGCAACCTGGACTTTTTGATTGATCAGCTCATCAGTTTCATTAAATAAACGACGCCGTTCAGAATGTCCCAGAATGACATGATGAATGCCAGCCAAAGACAATGAGCGTGGACTGGTTTCGCCGGTGTACGCACCTGCAATCCGGCAATAGCAGTTTTCAGCAGCGATTTTTAACGGCGTATCTTTCGCGGCTTGTACCATCGACGTCAATGAAAGCGTCGGTGCAGCCAGGACGATTTCTCGTTCACTGGGGTCTGGCAATTCATTTTTAATATAGTTGACAAACTCAACTGCTTCAGAAACCGTTTTGTTCATCTTCCAATTGCCGGCGATGATTGGTACTCGCATGCAAAAGCCCCCCCCCTTTTTAATTTTTCCGCTGCTTTAATTTTAGCAAAAAAAGCGACTGAATCGCTACTATGCTAATCAATCGCTTATCTAGCTTTACTTTTCAGAAATTGCTGCGATCCCTGGCAGTTCTTTACCTTCCAAGTAAGTCAATGAGGCACCGCCACCAGTTGAGATGTGGCTCAAACGGTCAGCAATTCCCAATTGCTTGGCTGCAGCCGTGGAGTCCCCGCCACCAACAATCGTCGTAGCACCAGTCAACGTGCCCAGGAACTTGCCGATTTCCAGCGTACCCTTGGCAAAGTTGCTCATTTCAAAGACACCCATTGGGCCGTTCCATACAACCGTCTTGGCATCAGCCAAAACGCTCTTGTACAGTTCAATCGTCTTAGGACCAATGTCCAAAGCCATCCAGCCATCATCAATGTCGCCTTCAACTACTTTAGTGTTGGCGTCATTCTTAAAGGCATCAGCAACTACATTGTCAATTGGCAGAACCAGCTTGTCGCCGGCTTTGTCCATAATTTGCTTGGCAACATCGATCTTGTCTTTTTCAACCAGTGAGTTACCAGTCTTAATGCCCTTGGCAGCGTAGAACGTGTAGGCCATCCCACCACCGATGATGATCTTGTCGGCCTTGTCCAGCAGGTGGTCGATAACGCCAATCTTGTCAGATACCTTGGCACCACCCAAGATGGCAACAAAAGGACGAACTGGATTGTCAACAGCGTCACCCAAGAACTTGATTTCTTTTTCCATCAAGAAACCAACGCCTGACTTGCCAGCGCCGATTGCTTGGGCAATACCAACGTTGGAAGCATGGGCACGGTGTGCAGTACCAAAGGCGTCGTTTACAAAAACATCGCCCAATGATGCCCAGTACTTGCCCAATTCAGGGTCATTGCCTGATTCACGCTTAACGTATTCACCGTCTTTAACGTCTTCGTAACGCGTGTTTTGAACCAGCAGCACGTCACCATTGTTCATTTGGCTGATGGCGTCTTCCAACTGCTTGCCTTCAGTTACCGGAACAAAAGTAACTGGCTTGTTCAGCAGGTTGGAGAGACGTTCAGCAACTGGACGCAGCGACAGACCTGGCTTGTCTTCTTCTTTCTTGATCCGACCCAGGTGAGAGAACAGGATTGCCCGACCACCATGATCGATAACGTAGTTGATCGTTGGCAGAGCAGCCACGATTCGGTTGTCGTCGCCAACGACGCCATCCTTGATTGGCACGTTAAAGTCAACGCGCATCAAAACTTTTTTGCCTTCCAATGGAAGATCTTCAACAGTCATTTTAGCCATAATTGACCAATTCCTCCTTAATCTGCAAAGAAGGCGGGCGGAGTTTCCTCCTCCCGCCTTTCAATTGATACTATTCAGTTCGCCTTACAGGGTAGCGAAGTGAAGCAGCGTACGGATCATGTTGCAAGTGAAGCCGTATTCGTTGTCGTACCAAGCAACCGTCTTAACCAGTTGTGCGCCATCTTCGCCTTCCATGATTTCGGTTTGGGATGGGTCAAAGACGGAACCAAAAGTAGAGCCGATAATGTCGGAAGATACGATTGGGTCTTCAGTGTAACCAAAGGCTTCGTTGCCTTCAGTTGCCTTCTTCATAGCATTGTTTACGTCGTCAACCGTAACCTTCTTGTCCAGAATGGAAACAAGTTCAGTCAGGGAGCCATCAACAACACCAACACGTTGTGCGTGACCGGACAGCTTACCGTTCAGTTCTGGAATAACCAGGCCGATAGCCTTGGCAGCACCAGAAGAGTGAGGAATCGTGTTCGTGCTTGCAGTACGGTTGTTACGCATCTTCTTGCCACGAGGGCCATCCAGGATGGCTTGCGTAGAAGTAAATGCGTGGATCGTAGTCATGGTACCAACCTTAACGCCGAATTCCTTGTTCAGGAAGTAAGCCATTGGAGCCAGGCAGCTGGTCGTGCAGGAACCAGCAGAAACGATCTTGTCGTCAGCCTTCAGCGTGTCCAGGTTAACGCCTGGAACAACAGTTGGGATGTTACCAGCAGGTGCAGAAATCAGCACACGCTTTGCGCCAGCGTCCAGGTGTGCTTGTGACTTTTCTGCAGAAGTGTAGAAACCAGTACATTCCAGAACGAAGTCAACACCATCGTTCTTAACCCAAGGAATGTCCCGTGCATCGCGTTCAGCGTATACAGGGTATTCCTTACCGTCTACAACGATGCCCTTGTCAGTAGAAGAAACTTCGCCAGGGAACTTGCCGTGAGTAGAGTCGTACTTCAGCAGGTAAGCCAGCATTGAAGGAGTAGTCAAGTCGTTGATTGCTACCACTTCGATGTCCTTGGAGCCCAGTTCGTGGATCCGACGGAATGCCAAACGACCAATACGGCCAAAGCCATTAATACCAATTTTTACAGTCATACTGCAATTTCCTCCTTTAGGAAAATAATTCAATGTTCTTGTTTAGTTTAACATACATTTTTATCCAAAATTGACATTTTTAAGGAAAAAATTCGGAATTTTGGCTGTTAGCTAAACAATCGCACTAACCTACGTTTTTTATAATACTCAAAACCGACTAACTTGTCCATGGAAATGTGTTCAGTTTTAGATAAACCAGCTTCATCCAATTTTTTTGTAAAAATATTCATTTTTTGCTTGCATTTTATCGTCACTGGGGATATTATAATAAACGTTCGTGTTAATTCAGCGAGCTTAAAATTATTTCGCGCCCTTAGTGTAATGGATCGCACGTGAGATTCCGGTTCTCGAGATCCGGGTTCGACTCCCGGGGGGCGCACTTAAATATAAAAAAGCACTGATCAATCTGATCAGTGCTTTTTTATTACCACGAAGTCAAAACTACATCACAACATATTAAAAGACCTCATCCATAATCCTGGATGAGGTCTTCTTAAACGGAAAAGCAAATTACTTTTCTTCAGCTGGCTTTTGCTTAGCCCACTTGCGAATTGCTTCGATTTTCTTTTCCTTCTTAGCCCGCGTGTAACGGTCTGCGACTGGGCGACGGCCTTGTACGCCGTATGGATGTGCTTTACGCATTGCAATATGCCTCCTTTATATCTAACGTAAATAATCAACATTTCAATTATAAAGGTCAGGTTATTAAAAATCAACAACTATTATTGCAACCAACTGATCAGCAATAAATTTAAAAAAATTTTTGGACGGTCGAATTGAATTTTGGACATCTTGCTCACTTTTTATCTTTTTCAACACAAAGGCTATTCAGCATCAAATTTGGAAACGGTAGCACTATTTTCACAAATGAAAATTGATAAACGTTTTCCGTCAATTTGAACTATACCAATTTGATTATTAAAACACTAAATCGCCTTAAACTGGCACTTGTCAATAATACCAATTTGGTGTATAGTCTTAGACATCACAGAGGTTAACAATTAATTCATTCACAATTTCAACTAAACGGGGAGATGAGACTTATGTTTAAAAAGAACATGCACGAACTAAACGAACTTAAAAAAATGATCGAAAACGATGATCGCGCAATGCTGGATGCCGAAATCGCCAACCAAGAACTGAGCATGATCTCAGCTGATTTGAAATAACTATAACTATACCTATATTATCTACCAGCATTAAGGCACTGCTGCTAACGATATCAGCATCGTTAGCAGCAGTGTTTTTTTCTGACAAAACATTTGACCTTTTCTGACCTATCGAGTATAGTATTCACATAAGTTAGCAATCGATGCTGACTACTGCTAATTAAGAGGGAGGCCAAAGCATGAACCTAGTTCCAACGGTCATTGAACAGTCATCGCGTGGCGAACGCGCCTATGACATCTACTCACGTCTGTTGAAGGACCGCATCATTATGCTATCCGGTCCAATTGAAGACGACATGGCAAACTCAATCGTTGCGCAACTGTTATTCTTGGATGCGCAAGATTCTACCAAAGATATTTACCTTTACATTAACTCACCTGGTGGCGTCGTAACCTCAGGGATGGCCATCTACGATACGATGAACTTCATCAAGGCTGATGTCCAGACGATCGTAATCGGCATGGCCGCATCAATGGCCAGCGTGCTGGTATCATCCGGTGCCAAAGGCAAACGTTTCGGTTTGCCACACTCAACGGTTATGATTCACCAGCCTTCTGGCGGCGCACAAGGTCAGCAAACTGAAATTCAGATTGCGGCCGAAGAAATCTTGAAGACGCGCAAGATGATCAATGGTATTCTGGCTGAAAATTCTGGCCAGCCAATTGAGCAAATCGAACGTGATACGGAACGCGATCACTACTTAACGGCCCAAGAAGCCGTTGATTATGGTCTGCTTGACGGAATCATGGAAAACAGCGCCAAACTAAAGTAATTGTTTGACCTAAATAGCTAAAAAAACCACGACTGCATCCAGTCGTGGTTTTTTAGTTGCTCTTAGCCTGTCGCAGTTCTTCGGCATAAGCATTTAGCTTGCGCAGCCGATGATTAACCCCTGATTTTGAGATCGGGCCACCTGGTACCAAAACGCCAAGCTCCTTTAAGCTGACCTCTTGATGTGCGAGCCTGGTTTCAGCAATTGCCCGCAGTTTTTCTGGCAAGCTGTCCAAACCGACCATTGAATCGATCAAACGAATATTTTCAATCTGACGATTAGAGGCATTGGCTACCTTATCCATATTGGCATTTTCACAGTTAACCAAGCGATTGACGGAATTACGCATATCACGAACGATTCGGATATTTTCAAACTTGAGCATGCCGTTAGTGGCACCGATCAGCTGAAGAAACTCCGCAATTTTTTCCGCTTCCTTTAAGTAGACGATATAGCCGCTGCGACGAGCCGTAGTTCTGGCATTCAGGTGGTAGCGATTGATCATATGGGCAATCATCTCATTATGTTCTTCATATAGTGAATAGATTTCCAGATGATAGCGCGAGGTTTCTGGGTTATTGACCGAGCCGCCCGCCAAAAAAGCCCCGCGCAGGTATGAACGAATCATTAAATCATCTTTAAGCAGCGCCATCGGGACTTTTTCTTTGATCTGAAACCCCTCTAAAATCCCCAGATCGCTGAGAATCTCTTGCGCATGGTAGCGAAGCCTTACAACGTATTGATTGTTCTTTTTCAGCTTCATTTTTCGCCGGACGACGATCTCACTTTCGACTTGATAAAACTGCTTTAAAAGCGAATAGATTCTTCTGGCAATGGCGGGACTTTCTGTTTGGACGTTAAGAATCATGTTGCGATTAGCAATTCCTAAAGATCCATTCATCCGAATCAGCGCCATCAGTTCGGCCTTGGCATTATCCAAGTGCACCTGCAGCCCCGTCAGCTCTTTTTTTACCTCGCTGGCATATGACATGCGCGATCCTCCTCTTATTTAATAGTGTACGCCATGCAGACGATTCAGCAGTTCGGCTACCACCTTGTCGCGATCATGAAAGGCACCGTTATCTCTTAAGCGCAGGAAATTACTGGAGATTACCCGACACCCCATATCCCGCAATCCTTGAAAATCATGCTTGACTGGCTGGGAAATCTCATTCCATTCCTTAAAATCAATGTAGTCTTTAGGTACAGGCTGGATATTTACCAAAACGGTATCAATAAAGTTCTGTTTCAAATGCGAATTAAGCACGCGTACATGATCGGCATCAGAGAAATTATCGGTTTCACCCTTTTGAGTCATAATGTTGCAGATATAGACGACTTCTGCTTTGGTTTCACAAACGGCCTTGCCGACGTTTTCAATCATCAGGTTGGGCAAGATACTGGTAAACAGACTCCCAGGTCCCAAGACAATCTGATCGGCGTCCATAATGGCATCAATAACCTGCTTAACGGCCGCCGCTTGATGATGGTCATTGTTATTGGACGGCGTAATCCAGACACGCTGAATTCGTTTATGAGCAGCCGTAATCTCTGACTCGCCGCTTAGAGTCGAGCCATCTGTAAATTCAGCGTTTAAGGTTAATGGCTCGTCGGTAACGGGATAGATATGTCCTCTGATTTTCATCAGCGATGACAGTTCCTGGACCGCCGCAAAAATATCGCCGCCTTTCATCTCAGCCAGCGCCGAAATGATCAGGTTGCCAATTGCATGGCCAGCTAAAAACTGGTCGGTACTGTTAAAACGATACTGAAAAATCTCTAGTTCCAGTTCAGAAAGCTCTGATAAGGCAACCAATGCATTACGGATATCACCAGGTGGCACCACGTTGACATAGTTACGCAAAATTCCTGAGGAGCCGCCATCATCAGCTACCGTCACGATTGCCGTTACATCAACGTCTTTATCCCTAAGGCCATGCAGAATCTCAGGAAGTCCCGTCCCGCCGCCAATCATTACGATTTTAGGTTTATGGATCATTCAAATACCTCCTTATTTTGCCTTATCAACATCGCGATGATGCAGATTAACCGTATAGCCGTCTTTGCGCAGATCTTGATTTAATTGGTTGGCAATCGTCACCGAACGATGCTGCCCACCCGTACAACCAATCGCGATCGTTAAGCTGCTCTTACCCTCTTGGATATAGCCTGGCAAAGCAACCTTCAGCAAAGCCTTTAAGTGTGAGTAGAAATCTTTAGCCAGCTGACTTTGCATGACATAATCCTGTACTGGCTGATCATTGCCGGTTAGATGCTTAAGCTCGGGCAAGTAGAACGGGTTGGGCAGAAAGCGGGCATCCATAACGATATCAGCATCCAATGGCAAGCCATACTTAAAGCCAAATGACATCACCTCAACAAAAAAACTGCTGGTCTGGCCATCGCCAAAGTAATCATCAATTCTTAAGCGTAGATTGCGCGGCGTCAGCTCGGTTGTATCAATCACGACATCGGCCTGACTCTTTAAATCACTCAATAGCGCTCGTTCTTTTTGGATCCCTTCTAAGACACCGCCTTGCCGCGATAATGGATGTAAGCGGCGCGTCTCTTTGTAGCGCGAAACCAGCTCAACATCGCTGGCATCCAAAAATAAAATCTCAACCTGCAGATCAGTACGACTCTTTAAGCGCTGAATGCAGGGCAGAATCTGATCATAAAATTCCTGTGAGCGCGAATCCATTACCATTGCCATTTTGTCAAATTCAGCAGCGTTTTGGATCACGTCGGCAAATTTTTCCGCCAGATTCGGCAGCATGTTATCAATTACAAAGTAGCCAAGATCCTCAAAGCTTTGAACGGCAACCGTCTTACCGGCACCGCTCATCCCAGTAATGATCACGACTTGCAGTGGTTTTGCCACGGAGCTGTCACCTCTATTCAAAATACGCTTTCCATTGTATCATACCCGGGCGTGTCTTTTAATTTTGAAGTCTTTTTCATCTAAATAAAAGGCACTCTTGAAGCGACCAATGGCTTCCAGAATGCCTAATGAATTAAATTCTTAGATTGGCTAAGGCCTGCCTTAAATCAGCAATGCTCAGCTGACCAGGCGCTGAAGCCGTACCAACCGTGCCAAATGTCAACGCCGATCCAAAAACCGCACCGGCAATCCGCGTTACCTTGCCCAAATCTCCCATTGCCATGGTAATTAAAGGCAGGCCCAGTTTTTCATTGGCCTGGTGAGTGGCCGACAGCAGCGTCAAAACATCAGCAGGATTTTGAGGCATCACAGCAATCTTGGCGACATCAGCTCCCAGATCAGCCATTTTATGAAGTCGATAGTAGATTTCACAGTCAGTTGGCGTCTGCTTAAAGTCATGACTGCTCATGATTACCTTGATGCCATGATCATGAGCCAACTTAATGATTCGCATAACGCCTTCTTTTGGATGAAATAACTCAACATCAATGGCCGTCGTCAGTTCATTTTCAACTACCAGGCGTACAATTTGAAAATACGTCTCATCATCAACGGCTAGATTGCCGCCTTCCTTAGCCGTGCGAAACGTAGTCAAAAGCGGCGTCTCACCCCACGTTTGTCTTAGGTCGAGAGCAGCCGTCTTTAGTTTTTCTGGATCTAAAACACTAGCCAAAAAATCAATCCGCCATTCGATGACATCCGGCTGAGCGGCTAAAACCGTTTTTGCCTGCTCAATGATTGCCGCTTGTTCCGTGGCCACAATCGGAACGGCAATCTTGGGACTTCCATCGCCCAAAACAACGTTATTCAGCTTTACTTTTTTCATCTAGTCTTCCTCTTTAAAAAGCAGATTGCGAATGTATTCAACCGGCATATCTTGGCCAGTCCAAAGCTTAAAGGCTGCTGCCCCCTGTTCCAGCATCATTCCCAGCCCATTAAAGACGTGATCGACGCCGGCCTGCTTGGCAACCTGCATTAATTTGGTCTCACGCGGCGCATAGACCGTATCATAAACGATCATATCTTGGTGGAACCACGTTGGATCCTCAACCAAAGTCATGTCTTCCAGCGGCTTCATCCCTACGCCGGTTGCATCGACATAGATATCACAGCTGGCCAGTTCTTTTTTAAAGTCGGCCTGGTCTTCGAGATGATGCAGCGTGGCATGCGCACCCGTTTTTTCGTTGATGATCTTAACATTGCGAACGGCATTTTCCCATTTGTCGTCATCAATGTTGAATAAGGCGATTTCTTTAACTCCCTCAATAGCTGCCTGCATGGCAATCGGCGTTCCGGCCCCGCCAGCACCCGTCAGCACCATCTTTTGACCGGTAATGTCCAATCCTTCATCCTTTAATGACTGCATAAAGCCGATCCCATCCGTCGTGTACCCGGTTAAAATGCCGTGATCATTGACAATGGTATTAACGGCTTGGCAGAGTTCAGCTGACTCATCCAAGCGATCAAGGTAAGGGATTACTTTTTGTTTATTGGGTATTGAGATGTTTGAGCCGCGCATATCCAGCGTTCTGATAGCATCAATGGCTTTAGGCAGCTTTTGATTGTCGATTTCAAAACAGAGGTAGGCATAATTAAGCCCCAGCTTGGCAAAAGCATTATTGTGCATGGTTGGTGACATTGAATGACGAATCGGGTCCGCCATTAAGCCAATCAAAATCGTATGACCATTCAGTGAGATATTTTTTCCTGTATGAATGTTGTTCAGATCCATCTGCAAGACCTCCGCTTTAACTTCCCTTTAATGAAATTATAATGTTTTAATCTTAATATAATGGCATTGCAATTTCAATCATAAACATAGAAAAAGCTTAGCGCACCTTTATGCAGCTAAGCTTAATCCCTTTATATTTTAAAGTTCATTTATTTTTCCTGCTGAGCCTTTCTTTGTCGATCCCGCTCGAGCATTGGCTTCAAGTACTGTCCTGTGTAGCTTTCAGGTACTGCAGCAATCGTTTCTGGCGTTCCGGCTGCTACGACAAAACCGCCAGCCTCGCCACCCTCTGGACCCAGATCAATCAGCCAATCCGCTGATTTCACTACGTCTAGATCATGCTCAATCACCAAAACCGTATTCCCGGCATCAACCAAGCGCTGCAAGACGCCCAACAGCCGCTTGATATCTGCCATATGCAGACCAGTTGTCGGCTCATCAAGGATATAGAAACTCTTGCCATTCGATTGGCGATGCAGCTCACTGGCCAGTTTCATCCGCTGGGCTTCCCCACCAGAAAGCGTTGTTGCCGGCTGCCCCAGCTGTACGTAGCCCAGACCAACGTCCTCAATCGTCTGCAGCTTGCGCCGAATCTTAGGAATTGCACTGAAAAATTCCAAAGCTTCTGAAACCGTCATTTTCAAAACTTCAGCAATGTTTTTGCCCTTATACTCAACTTCCAGCGTTTCAGAATTATAGCGCGTACCGTGACAGACCTCGCATGGTACATAAACATCCGGCAAGAAGTTCATTTCAATCTTTAAAATCCCGTCGCCTCGGCAGGCCTCACAGCGACCGCCCTTAACGTTAAAGCTAAAGCGTCCCTTGGTGTAGCCGCGCAGTTTAGCCTCATTGGTCTGAGCAAACAGGTCACGAATATCATCAAAAACACCGGTATAGGTTGCCGGATTGCTGCGTGGCGTTCTGCCAATTGGCGATTGATCAATATCGATTACCTTTTCAACGTTTTCCAGACCGCTGATTGACTGATAGCTTCCCGGCTTTGCCAATGCACCATTGAGTTTTTGTGCCAGGATTCGTTTTAAGATCAGGTTGACCAGTGTCGACTTGCCGGAGCCAGAAACCCCGGTAACGCATATAAATTCGCCCAATGGAAACTTAACGTCGATGTTTTTGAGATTATTGGCGCGCGCACCCTTAAGCTCAATAAAATTGCCATTACCCGTTCGCCGCTTTTCTGGTACCGGAATCTGCTGTTTGCCAGAAAGATACTGTCCAGTCAGTGATTTACGTGAGCGCATAATCTGCTTAGGCGTTCCCGCTGCCATGACCTGACCGCCGTTTTCACCCGCGCCAGGACCAATATCAATAATATAGTCGGCAGCCCGCATCGTGTCCTCATCATGCTCAACGACAATCAGCGTATTGCCAAGATCTCGCATTTTTTTGAGCGAGACAATCAATCGATCGTTATCGCGCTGATGAAGCCCGATTGACGGCTCGTCCAAGACATACATTACCCCAGAAAGATTCGAACCGATCTGGGTAGCCAGCCGAATCCGCTGCGCCTCGCCACCGGAAAGCGTCCGTGCGGCTCGACTCAGGGTCAGATATTCAACGCCAACATTGGCCATAAAAGTCAGCCGATCCAGAATTTCTTTTAAGATCGGCTGAGCAATCTTGGCCTTGGCTGGTGAAAGCTCAACCGATTCAAAAAACGGAATTGCCTTGCTGATTGGCAGCTCTGAGACCTCACCAATGTTTTGGCCCATGATCTTAACCGCCAGTGCCTTTTGATTTAAGCGATAGCCATGGCAGGCCGGACAAGGAAGCTCAGTCATGTATTTGCGCATCTGTTCGCGCGTAAAGTCAGAATTGGTTTCCCGATAGCGACGCTTAACGTTATTAATCACGCCTTCAAATGGAACGTCAACATCCCGCACGCCGCCAAAGTCGTTTTCATAATGGAAATGGAAAGTGGTTTCGCCATTGCCATAAAGCACTTGTTTTTGCTGTTTGGCAGACAGTTTCTCAAATGGAACATCCATGTCAATCCCTGCTGAGTCACAAAACTGTTCCAGCATTTTGGGATAATACTGTGAAGAAATGGGATTCCAAGGCAGCATCGCCCCTTCACGCAGCGTTTTTTTCCGATCCGGCACGACCAGCTCCTCATCGACCTCCAATTTGCTGCCCAGCCCCTCGCATTCCGGACAGGCCCCCAGTGGCGCGTTAAATGAAAACAACCGCGGTTCCAGCTCGCCAACCGTAAAGCCACAGATTGGACAGGCATACTGTTCAGAAAACATCAACGGTTCGCCGCCAATCACATCGGCCGTGGCATAGCCGTCACTCAAGCGCAGGGCAGCTTCAAATGAATCAAATAGGCGTGAACGGATGCCTTGTTTGATAATGATCCGGTCAACCACGACGTTAACGGTGTGCTTCTTATTTTTGTCCAGTGCTGGAACCTCTTCTAGATCATAGGTTTGACCATCAATCTGAACCCGTACGAACCCAGCTTTTTTGATTTTTTCAAAAACGCTTTTTTGAGTTCCTTTCTTATCACGGACAATCGGCGCCAACACTTGCAGCCGTGTTCGCTCTGGCAGTTCCATGACCCGATCAACCATCTGATCAACGGACTGGCTGGCAATCACGCTGCCATCATTAGGACAGATTGGCGTTCCTACACGAGCCCATAACAGCCGTAAAAAGTCATTGATTTCGGTCACCGTCCCAACCGTTGAGCGCGGATTATGAGAAGTCGTTTTTTGATCGATCGAGATCGCCGGTGACAGTCCATCAATTGAATCAACATCCGGCTTATCCATCTGTCCTAAGAACTGCCGCGCATAGGCCGACAAGCTCTCCACATAGCGCCGCTGCCCCTCTGCATACAGGGTATCAAAGGCCAGCGAGCTTTTTCCAGATCCGGAAAGCCCGGTAATTACGACCAGCTTATTTTTAGGAATCGTCACGTCAATGTTTTTTAGGTTGTGGGCACGTGCGCCATGCACCACAATTTTATCGTTGGCCATTGCCAAATCCCCCTAGCTTCAATGTTTAGCTTGTTTGGTTTTTTTATTCTTGACTGCCGCATTAAGCTCCATAATTGTGTCGCGCAGCGTGGCGGCCTGTTCAAAGTCAAGTCGTTTAGCGGCTGAACGCATCTGCTCAGTCAGCTCAGCCAGCAGATTCTGCTGCTCGTCTTTTGCCAAAGCCTTGAAATCTTTAACCGTAAACTCAGTATCATGCTCGATCTCACCAGCATCCTCAGCCGGCTTAACTGCAGTAATTGCTTCTTGAATCGGCTTGATAATAGTCTTAGGCACGATATGGTGCGCCTGATTATAGGCTTCTTGAATCTCACGCCGCCGTTTCGTCTCATCAATAGCGGCCTGCATCGAGGCAGTAATCGTATCGGCATACATGATGACCTGACCGTTGGCATTACGGGCAGCCCGCCCAATGGTTTGAATCAAGGAGCGTTCATTACGCAAGAAGCCTTCCTTATCCGCATCCAAAATTGCAACCAGCGAAACTTCCGGAATGTCCAGGCCTTCCCGCAGCAGGTTGATTCCGACCAACACGTCAAATTTACCCAACCGGAGTTCGCGAATGATCTGCGTTCTTTCCAACGTCTTGATGTCACTGTGCAGATACTTGACTTTTAAGCCGAGATCTTTTAGATAATCAGTTAAGTCTTCTGACATTTTCTTGGTCAGAGTAGTAATCAAGACCCGCTCATTTTTTTCGATCCGCCGATTGATTTCGCCAACCAGATCATCAATCTGTCCCATAACCGGGCGAACCTCAACTTTAGGATCCAAAAGTCCAGTTGGCCGAATGATCTGCTGAACAACGTGATCAGTCTGTTCCTGCTCATATGGTCCAGGAGTGGCTGACATGTAGATGACCTGATTTACCCGTTCCTCAAACTCGCTCAGCTTAAGCGGCCGGTTGTCCAATGCACTCGGCAGTCGGAATCCATAGTCGATCAGCTGCTGCTTGCGGGCCCGATCGCCATTATACATCCCCCGCACCTGTGGCATGGTCTGGTGTGATTCGTCAACGACCAGCAGAAAATCCTTAGGGAAGAAATCCAAAAGCGTAAACGGCGGCTCGCCTGGCTTGCGGCCGTCCATGTAACGCGAGTAGTTTTCAATGCCGTTGGTGTAGCCCATTTCACGCATCATTTCAATGTCATAGGTCGTTCGCTGCTGAATTCGCTCGGCTTCCAGCGGTTTGCCTTCCTGGGTAAACTTTGCGACCTGTTCTTTCATTTCAGCCTCGATTTGCGGCAAAGCGGTATCCATAATGTCATCACTGGTTAAAAAGTGTGTAGCTGGGAAGATTGAGACCTGCTCACGATCGCCGATAATCTCGCCAGTCAAGGCATCAACCTCACGAATCCGGTCAATCTCATCGCCAAAAAACTCGACGCGCAGTGCTCGCTCATCGCGTGAAGCCGGGAAAATCTCAACGACATCGCCATGCACGCGAAAACGGCCCCGCTGAAAATCAATATCATTGCGATCAAACTGAATCTCGACCAGATCTCTTAACAGCTGATTACGCTCAATTTCTTGGCCGACATGTAGCAACAGAACGTGATCGCGATATTCGCGCGGATCACCCAAGCCAAAGATACTAGAAACCGAAGCAACGACAATTACGTCATTGCGTTCCAAAAGCGCATTGGTTGCCGCATGTCGCAGCTTGTCGATCTCATCGTTGATTGAGGCATCCTTTTCAATATAAGTATCACTGGATGGTACATAGGCTTCGGGCTGATAGTAGTCGTAATATGAAACGAAATACTCAACTGCATTATTAGGGAAAAATTTTTTCATTTCACCATACAACTGACCAGCCAGCGTTTTGTTATGCGACAAAATCAGCGTTGGCTTATTGGCTTTGGCAATAACGTTTGAAATCGTAAACGTCTTGCCTGTTCCCGTGGCTCCCAGCAAAATCTGAGCGTGCTCGCCTTTTTTTAGCCCTTGCGTCAGTTGCGCGATGGCTTCGGGCTGATCGCCGGTTGGCTGGTAGTCAGAAATCAATTCAAATGGTCGATCTGGCTGACGATAAATCAAAGTTTTTCCCCCTTGCAGACGGTTGATGGCTGTTACCTTAATAAAATCGGTACAAGTCTATCACACGAACGTTTATTCGTCTAATGATTTGCACTATCATTTTCAGATCATTTCAAAATAAAAAGCTGCCTTTGTTCTGGCAGCTTATCTTGCTTAGTTCGACTGGCGTCCAGCACGTTCTTCCATATCTGGCGCCACGCGTGCGATATAGTCCGGCAATTTCTCCAGAGTCGGCAAAGCCTTGTTATGCTTGTACATCCGCGAGTTGGCCATTGCCTGACGATTGATCCAGACATTATGCCAGGAACGATCCGCAGCCGGCTTAATGTCTTGCCAATAGTCGCTGCCAATGTGAGCATGCGCTTGATGGTCAAAATCAAGTTTTTCAGCAACTCGCTCAAACAAGGCAGCTTGCGGCTGGTAGGATTGTGCCTGTTCAGCCGTTAAAATACCATCCAGCCATTCATCAAGCACCTGCAGCTGAGCCTGCGCAATATCATTGTCAGTGTTGGCAACTGCATATAGCTTATTATGGCGCTTGAGCAGCGGCAGCGCTTTTAACGCATCATCAAATGGCGACAGTTCTTTTTGGGCAGCCAGCAGTTCTTCATAGTGACGAGCAAACCAGCCCCGATCATTAAACTGAACATCCATCAGCATCAAGGTCTGTTTTAAAATCGTCTTGGCATCTTGATAGGCCTGGCCATACTGCAGACGGGCCTGATAAAAACGATAGGCAAAAGCCACCTGTTCTGCATCCAGTTTTGGTTCTTCAGCAAATGCTTTTAATTTTTCAAAAAATGGCGTTTCATCCAATAGAGTGCCATTGACGGCAAAAGTCAAAATCATTGGCAAAGGGCTCCTTTTTAAATTATTCTTTCATCCAGTATAGCGCACTTTCAATCATCGTGACGCTGTTCAACGGCTAATTTACCCATTAGATAAAACTGCAGTCCGGTAGCTGCTAAATAGATCAGCAGCATAGCCGCCATCCAGCCCATATGCTTGCCGGCCAGACAAAAACCGCCGACAAACATGGCAAAATTAGCCAGCCCTGATAATAAGATCTGGCCATCAATCCGACGACGCATTGGCTTATCCATTCCAATTCCTCCTTGAGGTAGCGTTGTCTTAAATTATAGGTGATTGACGCGCAAATTGCATTTATTTGTCAAACCGCGAAAAACGTGAAAGAATTAGTTATTCTTATCAGTCTATTGGAAAGGATGTTTGGCATGTTTATTACGCCAGCTATGTGTAAAGGACTAGAACGTGAATATCTTACCTATCGCTTCAATCAGCATACCAATTATCTGACGGGATTTTTTCGCTCACCGCTTTTAGAACCGGGGCGGACCGAATTTGTTTTTCGCCCCACTAAAGCAACGATTACTGCCTATGATCGTGCGCGGCTGGAATTGAATGAGCGTTCCCGATTGGCACAGCAAAAAGCCGGCATTCCCGAAAATCTTCAGCAGCTGGCATTTTCCCAAAGCTTTAGCCAGGATTTCAATGAAAACGACTATCGCTACTCAACGGTTCAGGCCACGCGCTGGATGGAGGAGCTGACTGGTCAGCCGATTCATATCTGGCGAGTCAGTGCCCAGCTGCTGGATCATGTAGGCACGACTTCATTGGATCATGCCCTGCTGTGCTTTTTTGGCACCGATCCAATGCATCATGACTACCAGATGTTTACTGCTGGTTTTGCACCACTGTACCACTTAGCACATTCAATGGAGACGGCTTTCAACTTTTCTGCCAACGATCTTTTTTCAACCAACTACCATCAGTTTGATCAATGGGTCTTTACTCTGTTCCATGCCTTAGCGTTGGAAATGACCGAACAGCCCGATCAAGGCGAGGCAGCTGCCAGTGATACCTTGTTTTTACAGCCAGATCGCCATTTTGAACGGTGGACGCTTCAAGACGACTTTCCGACCCATGCCGACTATTGGAATCTGCACGGCCGAGTTATCATGGCAATGTCGCTGGATGCTGATCTAGCTGGCGAAGATCCAGATTAGAAAGGATGGCGCGTATGATTCCAGATGAATTGTTTGAACAGCTGTTGCAGGAATTCTCCAGCGATCCAGTTCATGACTACATTTTAAAAACTTTTTCATCTTCACCGCTCAAACCAGGCGAGACCGAATTTTTTTACTCACCCCTGGGACTTGATACCTTCACTGCTTTTGACGAACAGCGCAGTCGCATTGTGGCTCAAAGGATTCATCATTCGATCCCTTCATTTACCGAAGAATTCATGACTGATCCTAAAAGATTCGCCGGCTCAACCAGATTTGCCAATCAATTGCTGACCAGCTATGCTAATTCGACGCGTGATCGGTCTGATCAAACCGTAGTTCAGACAAAAGCAGTCGTGGCCGCGCTGCTTGACGTTATTGGCACTCAGCAGCCCTGGCAGACGCTGCAGCTTTATTATGGTCAATCACATGACGAGCAGGACTATTTTCTGCTGCAGACGGGAATCGTTCCATTGATTGCCCTGGCTCGCGATCTGGCGCATGATCATGAAATTCTGAACCAAGACGCTGATCTGGCTCATATCAATGACGTCCAGAACTTCGCCGCTGCCCTAAACGATATCGCATTTGCCCTGGCTCATCGCTGGTTTAGCGAGATCGTTTCATCATCGCCAGTTATGACAAGTTTGCAGGCAGCCTGGCCTTATCTGCTGATTCCAGCTCAAAAAGGTCTTTTTAATGCGTTGTTATCCGTAGATTCATTCAGCTCTTTAACAACCAGTCAGCGACATGTCCAATTGCTGGTACCATTCAGATTAATCCACTAAAAAAAGATTCTGCCTGCTCAGCAGAATCTTTTTTGATCAGCGCTGAATTATCTGCGTGGTAATCACAGCCAATTGGGTTTGGCTTTGTGTCCCGGCATTGTCTTTTAAAAGCTCTGGCAGAATCTTTTTTAAGAAGTACTTTACGCTGGCCATCTCATGGAACTCCATGATCGACTCCAGACTAGAGCGATAGATATCCATGTAGACCGGCTCAGGATTGCCCTTTTGAATCTCGCCAAACGATTCATACATCAGATCAATCTTGTCGGCTACCGACAGAATCCGCCCTTCCAAGCTGTCATCCTTGCCTTCACTGAACCGACGACGATAAGCCTGGCGAAACTCTGGCGGAATCTCGGTTTCAATAAAGTTGTCCGTCAAAGAGTCGTCAACCTTGGCCAGCATTTCGCGCAGCTCAGGCGTGGCATACTTCACTGGCGTCTTGATGTCGCCGATAAAACGTTCCGTATAATCATGGTTCAAGGCCTTTTCATAAAGCGAGCGCCAATCGACCTCATTGCCGGATTGTTCTTCAATATCGCCCAGCATCTGTGCCGCCTGCGTAACCTTAAATGAATGCGCCGCTACGTTATGCTGCTCAAACTTAAAGTATCCCGGCGCACGATTGATCATCTCAAGATCGCTTAAACTTTTTAAATACTCGTGCATTCCCATCTGATCACCTGCTTTCATATTAATAGAAAAAACGGCTTGTGGTTTCCCGCAAGTCGTTTTCAGCTTGGCTAGGCTTCAGCAAATTCTTGCAGTGCCTTTTCAAAGTCAGCCAGTTTCTGCTTGGCGCCCGCCAGCGTATCAGCACTCGTACCAATGTAGTACTTGAGTTTTGGTTCCGTACCAGAAGGACGAATGGCAATCCAGGTACCATCAGCCAAAACGTAGCGCAATACGTTCGATTCAGGAATTCCCAGCTCTTCAACAGTACCGTCAGCCAGCGTCTTGGTATTGTTGGAAAAGTCTTCCGTTACCGCAACCTGTTGACCAGCAAAATGCGTTGGCGCTTCTTCACGGAACTTCTTCATCAGATTCTTGATCTTGGCTGGACCTTCAACACCGGCATAGGTATTGGCAATCGTCTTTTCTTGGAAGTAACCGTACTTTTGGAATAATTCCTGCAGACCGTCGTACAGCGTCATGTTGCGGCTCCGGTAGTAGGCAGCCACTTCTGCCAGCAGCGTCAGAGTTTGGATGGCATCCTTGTCGCGAACGAATGGCTTGATCAGGTAGCCGAAACTTTCTTCAAAACCGAACATAAACGTGTGGTTGTGCTTGGTTTCGTATTGGTGAATCTGATCGGCAATCCACTTAAAGCCGGTCAAAACGTTAATCATCTTGACTCCGTAATCTTCAGCAATCTTGGTGGCAAACTCAGTCGAAACGATTGACTTAACGGCCGCCGCATTGGCTGGCAGCGTACCCGCTTGTTTGTGTGCTTCCAAGATATAGTGCAGCATGATCGAAGCAATCTGATTACCAGTCAAGAGCAGGTATTCGCCATCTGGCTGCCGAATTGCGCATCCCAACCGGTCGGCATCCGGATCAGTGGCAATCAGAATGTCGGCATTGACCTGCTTGCCCAGTTTTTCTGAACGAACGAATGCTTCAGGGAATTCTGGGTTAGGATGTTCCAAACCAGGAAAGTCTCCGTTTGGCTGACCTTCAAACGGCTCAACCTCATAGTTGGTAAAGCCGGCTTGACGCAGGGCCCGTTCGCCAAGCATCCGTCCCGTACCGCACAATGGCGTAAAGACAAACTTCATTTCCTTGCCATACTTTTTAGCCAGCTCATGGTTGATCGTGACCGTTTTGGCATTTTCCAGATAGGCAGCGTCAACATCTTCGCCCATGATGGTTTCCAGACCACTGTTGAGCATTGCTTGTTCATCTGCCAGCTTGATGTCGAAAATATCATCAATCTTGCGGATGTAGCTGGTCATTAAATCAGATTCCTTAGGTGGCATCTGACCGCCATCTTCGCCATAGATCTTGTAACCATTGTATTCCTTAGGGTTGTGGCTGGCCGTAATCATAATGCCGGCATAAGTATGCTGGTAGCGAACGGCAAATGACAGCTCTGGGGTCGGCCGCAGATTGTCATAGATGTAGACCTTGATATTGTGGGCTCCCAAGACACGAGCAGCATCATGGGCAAACAAGCGTGAATTATGACGGGAATCGTAGCTGATGGCAACCCCGCGCTGCTTGATTTCATCACCCAGCGTATCCATGAATTGAGCCAGGCCTTCCGTAGCTTGACGAACCGTGTAGACGTTCATCCGATTGATACCAGGGCCCATCAATCCCCGCATGCCGGCTGTACCGAACGAAAGCGGACCATAAAAGGCATCCTCGATTTCTTTTTCGTCCTTCATTGCTGCCAATTGACGCTTCAAGCTTGGTTCCAGGTCTTTGCGATCAAGCCAAGTCTGGTAGGTATCTTTCCAACTCACAATGACATCTCCTTAAATTATAATCACCTGTATCACAGTAACTTAAGTATACCGCACTTAGAACTTGTTTGGTGCAATTCGTTCAATAATTTGGGCTATACCATCCTCTTCATTGCTTAAAGCAATTATTTCAGCGCTTTCTTTGACACTTTGACTGGCATTTGCCATGGCAACTGGATGGGCAACGCTTTTGAGCATGGGCAGGTCATTTTCATCATCACCAAATGCGACCAGCTGATCATAGTCCGCCAATTCATGCTCAATCAGATAGCGAGCAGCGCTCCCTTTATTGACAGCTGCGGCGTTGATCGTTAAATAACCATCGCCGGCCTCATGAATTGCAATTTCATTTGAATAGTTCGCGATAAGCCGTTTTTTGACCTCTTTTAGCCGTTTTGAATCTTCAATAATCAACAAAATCTGCAGCACGTTTTTTAGCGGTCGCTGATTGGCATCAAAAACTGGCTGAATGCCCGTATAAAAAATCTCTGTTTCAATCTGTTGGTCAAGCTTTGAAACATGCCAGCTTTCGGCATCCATCCAGGTAAAATTCAGCTTAGGAAATTCGGTTTTAACCAAGTTCTGCAGCTTTTGTGCCGTCTGATCCGGAATTGCATGCTGCTCTAAAACCCTAAATTCATGAACAGCCGGCTGAAAAATAACCGCGCCATTCAAAGCCGTCTGTGGTCCAGTCAGCTGCAGCTGGTTGATCAGGTCAAGCATTTGAATCGGCATCCGCGCTGAAGCCAGCATTAGCGGCAGCTGGCTTTTAACAACCGCAAGAATCGTTCTTGAGCTCAGCCTCCCCTGTTCATCAAGCAGGGTATGATCTAAGTCGCTGATTAGATAGCATCCCAAGGTAAACCATCCTTTCGTATCAATCATTTCATCTGTTTTTCTAATCTTAGCATGGTCAAATCAAGAAATCTTTGCTATTTTCAGCAAAATTTTCATAGACATTTATAAAAAATAGCGTTAATATTAGAAAAACATTAAAAAATAAGTTTTAATTCTAATTTAAAGGGAGATGTCCGTATGAGTCGAAAAGTTGCTGTTATCGGAATGGGAAACGTTGGTGCCGCAGTTGCTCATTATATTGTGGCCTGTGGCTTTGTTGACGACCTGGTACTGATTGACAAAAACGAAGCTAAAGTCAAAGCCGACGCATTGGACTTCTACGACGCAATGCCAAACCTGAAGAACCACACCAACATCTTCGTTAACGACTATTCGCAATTGAAAGATGCCGATGTTGTGGTTTCAGCACTCGGCAATATCAAGCTGCAGGACAACAAAGACGATGACCGCTTTGCCGAACTGCCATTTACGCGCGTTCAAGTCCGTGAAGTCGCTCAAAAGATTAAAGAATCCGGCTTCCATGGCAAGATGGTCGTAATTACCAATCCAGTTGACGTGATTACTTCAATTTATCAAGAAGTTACCGGCCTGCCAAAGAATCATGTCATCGGTACGGGAACGCTGCTTGACTCGGCACGAATGAAGCGGGCCGTTGCTCAGCGTCTGCATCTGGATCCTCGTTCCGTGACCGGCTACAACCTGGGTGAACATGGGAACTCTCAATTTACTGCCTGGTCAACGGTTCGCGTATTGGATCAGCCAATCACTGAACTGGCTAAGGATCGCGGCTTGGACCTGGATAGTCTGGATCATGAGGCCCGAGTTGGCGGCTTTACCGTTTTCCGTGGCAAGAAGTACACCAACTACGGGGTTGCAACGGCTGCCGTTCGTCTGGTCAACACGATTCTTTCCGATGCCCACACTGAACTGCCAGTATCCAACTATCGTGAGGAATACGGCACTTATCTTTCCTACCCTGCCGTAGTTGGCCGCGATGGTATTTTAGAACAGGTTCAACTGGATCTGACTGACGAAGAGCTGGAAAAACTGCAGACTTCAGCCAACTACATCAAGCAAAAGTACGCTGAAAGTCAAGAAGCTGCCAAGGAAGGCAAGTAACATAAAAAGGATGGGTTAAACCCCATCCTTTTTTTTAATGATTCATCAAGTATTGATAGATCTGCTGACCGGCAATCGCGCCATCGCCAACTGCAGTTGCAATCTGCCGCAGCGGCGTTTCACGAACGTCACCAATGGCAAAAACGCCTGGTAGGCTGGTTGCCATCAGATCATTGGTCTTAACATAGCCCTGCTCGTTTAAGATACCCAAATCCTTAAACGGAGCGGTCATCGGCACGCTGCCAACATAGATAAAGACCCCATCGGCTTGTATTTCCGCATCCTTGCCAGTCTTGGAGTCATGCGTCTTAACGCCCACGACCTTATTATCATCGCCAAGTACTTCGGTAACCTGAGTATTGAAGATAAATTCCATCTTGTCGTTTTGTTTAGCCTGTTCTTGAATCAGTGGCTGAGCTCGCAGCTGGTCACGCCGAACTACTACCGTTACCTTTTTTGCCAGCTGAGTCAGATACATCCCCTCTTCAACTGCTGAGTCGCCCCCGCCAACGACGACTACGTGCTTGTTCTTAAAAAAGGCGCCATCGCATACCGCGCAGTAGGATACGCCGCGGCCGCCATATTCTTCTTCACCAGGAACTCCCATATGCCGCTGCTGAGTTCCCGTTGCAATTACCAATACTTTAGCAGTAAAGACGTCGCCCATGTCGGTCGTCAGCTGCTTCAAATCGCCTGCAAGCTCAACTTTTTCAACCGTACCATAAGCATATTGGGCACCAAACTGCGTCGCCCCTTGATACATATCCTGTGCCAGTTCAGGTCCCTGAACCGTCTTAAAGCCGGGGTAGTTTTCAATTGCGGCCGTGTTATTCAGATTACCGCCATAAATCCCGCGATCCAGCATCAAAACGGACAAGTTGGCTCTTGAGGCATACAGAGCCGCGGTCATCCCAGCAGGACCAGCGCCAACCACGATTACGTCATAATTGGTTTGTTTTTCTTCTGCCATGTTGTTCCTCCGTATAAATAATGATTAATGATATCTTACTTGGTTTAAGATTATTTGTCTATCGTTTTGCTTACTTTTTGTTAGTTAATAAAAAATGGGATGCTTTTTATCAGCATCCCATTTTTTAATTACTTCTTAGCCTTGTCTTCAGCAGACATCTTGGCCCCAAGCTCTTTAATGTATTCACGCAGCTCGTCTTTAACTTCTGGGTGGTTCAGACCATATTCGATGTTGGTCTCGATCCAGCCAAACTTGTTGCCGACATCATAGCGATCACCCTTGTATTCATGGGCGAATACCCGCTGCGTCTTGTTCAGCGTGTTGATGGCATCCGTCAATTGAATCTCGTTACCCTTGCCTGGCTTGGTCTTAGCCAAAACGTCAAAAATTTCTGGCGTAAAGACGTAACGGCCAATGATTGCCAGATCACTTGGCGCGTCTTTTGGATCTGGCTTTTCCACAAAGCTCGTGACGTTGAAAAGCCCCGGCTTGACTTCCTTGCTAGGGTTGATCACACCATACTTAGAGGTATCTTCATGAGGCACGCGCATTACGGCCAGAGTTGAAGCACCAGTTTCGTGATAGCTGTCGATCAGCTCTTTAGTCAATGGCGTACCGTTGTTGTTGATGTTGTTCAAATCATCGCCAAGCATTACGACGAATGGTTCGTCACCGATAAAGTCGCGTGCTGTCAAAACAGCATCCCCCAAGCCACGCGGGTGAGATTGACGAATAAAGTAAATGTTAATGTCAGTGGTTTCTTGAACCAGCTTCAGCATCTCATCCTTGTGCTTGTCGCGCAGATTGTCTTCCAGCTCTGGGTTGGAGTCAAAGTGATCTTCAATCGAGCGCTTGTTCTTGCCATCAACGACAACAATATCTTGAATGCCTGACTTGCGGGCTTCTTCAACAATAAATTGAATCGTTGGCTTATCAACGATTGGCAGCATTTCCTTAGCTAAGGCCTTGGTAGCTGGTAAAAACCGCGTCCCCAGGCCAGCTGCAGGAATAATTGCTTTACGAACTTGTTTCATTATCAAAAAATCCTTTCAGCTTCATAGCAGAATAGTTACACGCTTACATTTTACCATACTTATGGCAAATTATTTATTCCATTTCTGAAGTAGCCTTCCGACTCATCAGATTGGTAATGGCCGTTTCAATGTCTTCGCCTTCATAAAGCACCCGGTAAAGCGCCTCAGTAATCGGCATCTTGACATTGCGTTTTTGAGCCAGCTCGTAGGCAGCCTTGGCCGTGTAGATTCCCTCAATCACCATTCCCATGTTGCTGATGACATCTTCCAACGGGCGGCCCTGCCCCAGTTGATAGCCAGCGCGCCAGTTGCGTGAGTTCTTGCTGGTTGCCGTAACCACTAAGTCGCCGACACCAGAAAGGCCGATAAACGTGAACGGATTAGCGCCAAATGCCACGCCCAGCCGCCGAATCTCAGCCAGGCCACGCGTAATCAGGGCAGCCCGTGCGTTGTCCTTGTAGCCCAGCCCTTGCAGCGCGCCGGCACCGATTGCGATAATATTCTTTAAAGCTCCGCCAAATTCGGCACCAATTACGTCATCGTTGGTGTAGACCCGGAAAAAGTTGTTGGAGAACAGTTTTTGGACACGCTCGGCAGCCGTCAGATTGGCACAGGCAGCCGTAACTGCCGTCATATCCTGAATGGCAACGTCTTCTGCATGGCTTGGACCTGAAAGGACGACAATATCTTGCCGATGATCCTCATCAATCTCTTCAGCCAGCATTTGAGAAGGCCGCTTGTAGGTTTCTTGTTCCAGACCTTTAGTGGCATGAATCAAAAGCGGCTTTTGATCCAGCTTAACCAGAATCTTATTAAGATTGCCGGCAACCTCACGCAGTCCCTTGGTTGGAATTACCATCAGGATGTATTCAGCATCCCGAACGGCTTCTTCCATATCGTCGGTTGCCTTTAGATCAGGTGAGTACTTGAAGTCTTTCATGTATTGAGGGTTAATGTGCCAGCGGTTCATCGTGACTACCTGTTCTGAGTCGCGTGACCAAAGCATGACCTCTTCATTATTGCCGACTAAAAGATTGGCCAGCACACTGCCCCAAGATCCAGCACCTAAAACAGCAATTTTGTTACTCATTTATTTTTCTCCTTTCAACGATGCGGCATACCATGGTAATTGTTTTGAATGGCGCCGCGCTATCCAAACCGTTAATGCGCCGATAAAAAGGACTGCCGATAAGACCTGCGAGATTCGCAAAGGTCCCAGCATCAAGCTGTCCGTGCGCATTCCTTCAATAAAGAATCTGCCAAATGCATACCACATAACGTAGGTCAAAAAGATTTCGCCCTGCTTGAACAGATGCGGACGATGACGCAGACTTACCAATAGCAAAAAGCCTGCCAGATCCCATAGCGATTCATATAAAAACGTTGGCACGCGATAATGCCCGCCAATATACATCTGATTGATGATAAAGGCTGGCAGATGCTGAGCTTTTAATGCCGCCAGAGTCGTAACCTTCCCAAATGCCTCTTGATTGAAAAAGTTTCCCCAGCGTCCCATTGCCTGTGCCATGATAACGGTTGGTGCAATGATATCCAGCATCGTCCAAGCGGATATTTTCTTGGCACGACAAAAGAAATACAGCGTCAAAAAGCCACCTAGGATTGCACCATAGATGGCAATCCCTCCATCCCAGATGGCAATAATCTCGCCTGGAAACTTAGAATAATACGGCCATTGAAATGCAACATAGTAGACGCGGGCACAGATCACAGCAATTGGCAGCGCCCATAAAAGATAGTCGTAAAAATATTCTTCATCGATTCCCCTGCGATTGCCTTCCCGAATTGAAAGCCACAGCGCAAGAACGACACCGGTTGCAATAATGATACCATACCAGTGAACCTTAATTGTCCCCAACTGAAAGGCAATTGGATCTAAGCTTAAGAGCGTATTAATCATGCTCATTTTCCTGCTTTTGTTCCTTTACCTGCGTATCGTGAGCCGAATTTTGCTGAATCAAGCGATTTAAATTGTCATCAAAGGTCTTGGTAGCGTCGTATCCCATCGTTTCAGCGCGGTAGTTCATTGCTGCCGATTCGATAATGATGGCCAGATTCCGCCCTGTCTTGACCGGAATTGAGACTTTAGGAATGATGACGCCTTGAATCGTCTGCGTATCACCGCGATCGCCCAATCGATCAAACTGAGCATCCGGCGTCCAGGTCTCCAGGTGAACGATAAAATTGATGATGTCGCTTTCCATAATGGCTCCGGCACCATACAGATTCATCACGTCAATGATCCCGATCCCACGAATTTCCATTAAGTGATCAAGAATGGCCGGGGCTGAGCCAACCAGCGTCTGTTCGTCTCTGGCATAGACTTCAACCCGATCATCGGCAACCAGACGATGACCACGCCGAACCAGTTCCAAGGCCGTTTCTGATTTGCCGACCCCAGAATCACCGGTAATCAAGACCCCGATCCCATTGATATCAACCAAGACCCCATGCAGCGACTGACGCTTGGCCAAACAGCCCACCAGATAGGAGGTCATATTACTTAGAATCCGTGATGACGTCAAATGCGTACCTAAAATCGGAATATGGGCCGCTTCGGCAGCTTTTGACAGTTCAATTGGAATCGGCAGGTCCGTTGAGATTACGAAACATGGCGTCTGCGGCATACACATTTTGGTCATGTATTCAGTTCGATGCGCCTGCGTCATATCTTTGGCAAATGAGGTTTCCGTAATTCCCAGCAGCTGAATGCGCTCAGCTGGATAGTGGGTAAAATAGCCGGCAAACTCCAATGCAGGCCGGCAGATGTCGCTGGTGACGATTGGACGCTGCAGATAATCTTCCCCCTGCAGCACTTTGAGTCGGACGTTTTTGACCAACTCTTCAACAGTTACGCTTTCTGGCATTTTTATTCACTTCCCGATAATTAACTTTCTACAAAGTGGTTGGCAATAATCGTATTGCATACTGACATAATCAAGGCAATCAGCATGGCCGACCCCAGCGATGAAAAGTAAAAGACGCTCTTACCAACAACGCTTGAGGTCAAAATCAGCATAAAGCCATTGATCACAATACTAAAAAGGCCCAGCGTCAAAACGTTGATTGGTAAAGAAATCAGCAGCAAAAATGGCTTTACCAGTGCATTCAAGACTGCTAAAACCAAGCTGGCCAACAATGCCACGCCAACGCTGGAAACGTAAAACATGCCGGTCTGGGCAAAGAGTCCGGCCAAGGCAATAAACAAAACGGCATCAATCAAAACGCTCTTGAAAAAGCCCATTAATCTTTCCTTCCTGATTTAACGTCATGTTCTTCAACATCATGCAGTACTCGCCGCGGCTCCTGCTTGTGTTCAGGCGTCTTGGCCCGATTCAGCCAATCAAAGAAATTGAAAGGTTGTGGATCTGCTGGCATGATGACTGCCATCAGCAGATAGATCAAAACTCCGGGAACGATTGAGGTCAGAATCGTCAAAACCGCATAGCCGATTCGCAGCCATTTTGGATTGATCTTAAAATACTGGCCCAAGCCGCCAAAGACGCCGGCAAGATAGCGATCGCTTGCCGAACGAGTCAGCCGCCGCTTTTGTTTGTAACGCTGTTCTCTGGTCAAGATTTTTCCTTCCTTTCTTTATCTATCTTACTTTGTTTTCGCTTTCATCACAATCTGCTTTAATGCGGATTCTTTTTGCTCAATTTCCACTGCAGGTAGGCATTGATAAATGGATCCAGGTTGCCATCCATTACCCCCTGCACGTCATGAGTCTCATAGCCGCTGCGGTTGTCTTTGACCATCGTGTAAGGCTGAAAGACATAGGAGCGAATCTGAGAGCCCCAGCCAATATCCAGCTGAACGCCCTCAATCTCAGCGCGCTGCTTAGCCTGCTTTTCTTCTTCCAATTCATAAAGCTTGGATTTCAGCATGCTCATGGCCGTCTGCCGGTTTTGCAGCTGCGAGCGCTCAGCCTGCGAGGCCACTACGATCCCAGTCGGCAAGTGAGTAATCCGGACGGCTGACTCGGTCTTGTTGATATGCTGACCACCGGCACCCGATGAACGGAAAGTATCGACCCGCAGATCGGATGGATCAATATCGATCTGCACGCTGTCGTCCAGTTCCGGCATAACGTCAACACTGGCAAATGAGGTGTGCCGGCGCTTGGCCGCATCAAACGGCGAGATTCTTACCAGTCGATGCACGCCTTTTTCACTGCGCAGCATTCCATAGGCATTGCGCCCTTTGATCAGCAGACTCACGCTTTTAATCCCGGCTTCTTCGCCAGCTTCATAGTTGGCCGTCTCTACGACAAAGCCATGCCGCTCTGCCCAGCGGACATACATTCTAAGCAGCATTGCACCCCAGTCTTGGGCCTCGGTACCACCAGCACCGGGATGAATTTCCAGGATTGCGTTCTTGTCATCATATGGTCCATCCAGCAGCTGCGTCAGCCGATACTCCTGCAGCTCTTTTTGCGTTGCCGCATAATCAAGCTCAAACTCTGACTGCAGCTCATCATCAGTATCTTCGCTCAGCAGCTCAATCGTCGTCTGCAGATTTTCCAGCTGTTCTTTTAAATGGACGTAGGTGTCGCGTTTGGCCTTTAAATCGTTGTTCTCGTTGATAACTTTTTGAGCGGTTTCGTTGTCGTTCCAAAAATTCGGATCCGTCATCCGGTGCTCGTTTTCGGCGATGCGCTCGTTTAAGGCATCCAGGTCAAAGAGACCTCCCGAAGCGTGCAACCTCAGCCTGCATTGCTTCTAAATTTTTCTTGGCTTCACTTAGTTCCAAAGTGATTCATCCTTTCAATAAGCAAAAATACGATAGCGGTACCGTGCCTGGCGCCCTGCTGCCGTACCTGTTTGGTTTTATCGTTCAACGTTGTGTCTGATTTCCGACTTCATGAAAAGACGCGTCGTTTCATATTCAATATCGGCAATCATCTGTTCAAACATGTGGTAGCCAGCCGTCTGGTACTCGACCAGCGGATTAAGCTGACCATAGCCCCGCAGCCCGACCGACTGACGGAACTGATCCATCACGTCAATATGATCGGTCCAATGAGAGTCCACGACCCGCAAAATAACGACCTTTTCAAATTCAAGCATCTGCGCTGGATCATAAAGCTGACGCTGCTTGTCTTTGTAAACGCCATTGGCCAGACTCATCAAGTACTTGACGATCTCTGATTGCGACTTGCCCTGCAGATCCTTGATGCTGATCTGATCCGGCTTTACCAGCGTTTCAACGGCAAAGTCGACGATTTCCTGCAGTTTCCAGTCTTTTTGATCGCCAAGCGTATGCTGATCAACCTCTCGCTGAATCGTCCGCTCAACCATCGGCATCAAGACCCACTTCAAGGATTTTTCCTCAGTAATGACCTGCTGACGCTCCTTATAGATGATCTCACGCTGCTCTCTCATGACGTCATCATATTGCAGAACGTTCTTTCGTGAGTCGTAGTTGTTACCTTCAACCCGCTTTTGAGCTGATTCAACCTGCCGCGTCAAGAAACGACTCTTGATCACGGCATCTTCGTCTTCAACCTTCATCCGTTCCAAGAAGGCCTTGATGCGATCGCCACCAAAGCGACGCATCAAGTCGTCTTCCAGTGACAGATAGAACTGAGAGATTCCCGGATCACCCTGACGTCCCGAGCGTCCCCGCAGCTGGTTGTCGATTCGGCGACTTTCATGACGCTCAGTCCCGATAACCGCCAAACCGCCCAGTTCACGTACGCCTGGCCCCAGCTTGATGTCGGTTCCTCGACCCGCCATGTTGGTAGCGATGGTAACCGCTCCAACCTGACCGGCATTTTTAATAATGTCAGCTTCCTTGGCGTGATTTTTAGCGTTTAAGACCACGTGCGGGATGTTTTCTTTGTCCAGCATTGCTGACAGATATTCCGAAGTTTCCACCGCAACCGTCCCGACCAAGACTGGCTGGCCTTTTTCATGCAGCGCTTTGATTCGCTTGACGACCGCCCTAAACTTGCTTTCCAACGTTGGATAGAGCAGATCTGGCTCGTCAATCCGCGCAACGGGACGGTTGGTTGGGATCGAGATGGTTTCCATGTTGTAGATCTCACGGAACTCTTCCTGCTCGGTCTTGGCCGTCCCCGTCATCCCGGCAAGCTTTTTGTACATCCGGAACAGGTTTTGGTAAGTGATGTTAGCCATCGTCTTGTTTTCTTCTTGAATCGGCACGTGCTCTTTGGCTTCAATGGCCTGGTGCAGACCGTCTGAAAAACGCCGCCCCTGCATGATCCGTCCAGTAAACGAGTCAACGATCAGGACTTCTTTATCCTTGGAGACCACGTAATCCTTGTCGCGCAGCATGATGTAGTTGGCCCGCAAAGCTTGATCCAGGTGGTGCGTCAAAGCCGTGTTCTCTGGGTTGTAGAGGTTATCCAGATTAAAGTACTTATCAGCTTTCTTGATCCCTTCATCAGTCAGCGAAACCGTCTTTGATTCCAAATCAATCTTGTAGTCAACGTCTTTTTTCAGTTTTTTGACGAAACGATCGGTCTGCTGATAAAGCTTCGACGTCCCCGTACCTGGCCCGGAAATAATCAATGGCGTCCGCGCCTCGTCGATCAAAATTGAGTCAACCTCATCGACAATGGCAAAGTTCAAGCCACGCTGCACTTGATCTTCTTTATAGACAGCCATGTTGTCACGCAGGTAGTCGAAACCAATCTCACTGTTGGTTGAGTACATGATGTCGCATTGGTAGGCTTTGCGCTTTTCATCAGGGTCCATCTCAGAGTTGTTGACACCAACTGAGCAGCCCAGCCAGTTATACAGCTGTCCCATTTCCGTCGCGTCACGCTTGGAAAGATATTCATTAACGGTGATGACGTGCACCCCTTCGCCAGAGATTGCGTTGAGGTAGACCGGCATCGTAGCGGTCAGGGTTTTACCTTCACCAGTCTTCATTTCTGCAATATTGCCTTCGTGAAGAACGATTCCCCCCATAATCTGGACGTGAAAAGGGTACAGTCCCAAAACTCGTTTGGCAGCCTCACGAGCAACCGCAAAGGCTTCGGGCAGCATGTCGTCGAGTGATTCGCCTTTTTGATAGCGTTCCCGGAATTCCGGCGTTTTGGCCTGCAGCTGTTCATCCGTCAGCTTGCTCATTTGATCGGCGTAGCTTTCCACCCGATTGGCAATCTTATCAATCCGGCGCAGTTCTCGTCGATCGCTTTCAATCCACTTTTTCAGTACGTTCGCCATTAAGCGTCATTTCCTCCATTACAATGATTCTAAAAGGTTAAATCATTAAGTGCGATCTAACCCATTATCATTTTATTTTCATATTTCCCATTTTAACATGGAACAAGCGACATGAACATGAAACTGTTCAACCAAGCCCTATCTAATGAAGATCTCAAAGCAATCAAAAAAGGAATGGCTAAAAATGCCATTCCTTTCCGCTGTTTACGGACTAGTTGATTTCAATCAGACCGTAGCGACCATCCTTACGACGGTATACAACGCTGGTACCATTAGTTTCAGCGTCTTCAAAGACAAAGAAGTCATGTCCCAGCATGTCCATTTGTAAGACAGCTTCTTCTGGGTCCATTGGCTTCAAGGAGATTTGCTTGGTCCGCACGATCTTTAAATCGTCACTGACTGATTCGTCTTCAACATCAGGTACAAAGTCCATGTTCTTGTAGCCCTTTTCACGGGACTTACGGTTAACCTTGGTCTTGTACTTACGGATTTGACGTTCCAGTTTGTCGGTAACCAAGTCAATGCTGCCGTACATGTCACTGGAGGTTTCTTCCGCCCGCAACGTTAAGTATGGGAGCGGAATCGTTACTTCAACTTTGAAGGTCTTGTTAGGGTAGACCTTTAGATTAACGTGCGCATTTGCCTCAACGTTATCTTCGAAGAACTTTTCCAGTTTGCTGATCCGCTTGATGACATAGTCGCGAATCGATTCGGTAACTTCGACGTTTTCACCACGAATATTGAATTTTAGCATTGCACTTCTCTGTTATCCAAATACTGACGCTTAACGCGATTCACTCACGTTCACTGCGTTTACCACTGACGGGTGATTCTGCCTGTCAATGGCTCCTAAGACGACTGCTCTTGCCTCAAGCAGCTGTCTACGGCGATAGCCTCTGCCGCAGCTATTTCAAAATGGCTTGGTTGCTTGCGCCATTTATCTGCTATTACGCAATGTTCGCCAGATTTGCCAACAGATATTCATCTCCTTCCAGTCCAAGCAAAAAGCTTGTTCTGATTGATATCAGAAGGACCACTCTTCTCATATCCTATTTCTATTATAGATGAATTTGCTCTAATAGACAAATTCAATTTGTAATCGCTTACAGAATCTTAACTGGCTAGCGTCGCGCTGCTAACGGTCTGACAGCCAGCCTGTCGACACAGTACGGCCGCATGATACAGCGTGCGACCAGTGGTATACACGTCATCAACCAGCAAAACTCGCTGATGAGCAATTTTCTGCGGATTCGTTAATTCAAAAATCTGTGGTGTTTTTAGACGTTCTTCCCGTGTTTTGGCTGATTGTGTTTGCTTATTATCCGCAATCGTTTTTAAGGCCTCGGTATAAGGCAGCGTCAGCAGTGCCGTCGTCTGATTAAAACCGCGCGTTTTCCAGGTATGCGGCGAGATTGGAATCGGCACTAAGACATCATATGCAAATTCCTGCAGAAAAAGATTGAACGTCTCTTGAAAAACAAAACGCAGGCCATAGTCGCCTTGAAACTTAAATTTTTTCATAAATTCCCGCATCAGACCGTTATAGACATACAGACTGTGATTATTCAGCAGCCAGCCATATTGACGCTGCCATTGCCGGCATTCCCAACAGATCGATTCTTTCGGCGCCAGCATTCGTCCACAACCAGGACAGGGATGCGCGTTTGATCGCAACAAGAGATGACTGCGGCACTGTGGACAGATACGCGGCTCAGGCAGCTTTCCCGGCAGCAGCAGCTGTTTTAAAGTCGGCCGGCTTTCAATCGTCGCGCCGCAAAGCAGGCATTTTAGCAAGCAGCCGCGCCCCCTTTTGATTCATATAGGCAATCTGGCGCAATGCTTCACGGACGCGTTGACTCATTGCACCCACGAAAAAGCAGACGGTGCCAGTGGGGCGTTCTTTGGCGCGGCCAGCTCGTCCAGCCATCTGAATCAGTGCCGATGCGGAAAACACTTCATCATCAGCCCCTAGAATCATCACATCGATTCCTGGAAACGTAACGCCCCGCTCCAAAATCGAGGTAGTCACCAAAAAAAGATATTTTTGCTCACGCATCGCCTGAACCTTTTCTTGACGCAGCGGATCACTGGCATGAACGGTCACAAACTCACTCGTTGCCAAGTCGTTTTGCAGAGCCGTTTTAACCATCGGCAGATCCTTGACATGCGGTACAAAGAGCAAAAAACGCTGATGAGCTTTAACATCATGCAAAAGCATCTGTTTGACTCTGATCGGCAGATGCCCCGCCTGCAGCTGACGGCGCCAGTTTATAACCAGACTGACCTTAGGCATTGGCAGCAGATGTCCATGATAGCGTAAAGGCAGATAGCTGACCGCCGATCGCCCCCTGCTGACCGCATTTAGCAATTCTCGTCCAGGCGTGGCCGTTAAAAAGATCATGCCGCCATTTGGCTTGACGGCATTATGCGCTGCTAAAAACAGCCGTGGATTGGCAGCAAACGGAAATGCATCGACCTCATCAATGATCAGGTTGTCAAATGCATGATAAAAGCGCAGCAGCTGGTGGGTGGTACAAACAGTCAGCTGCCGATAGCAATAGGCTTCTTTGGCGTGGCCGTATAACAGTGCGATCTTACAGTTTTGAAAAGCCTTGTTCAAACGAGGATAAATCTCCAGACAAACGTCAACTCGCGGCGAGGCCCAAGCAATTCGCTCACCTGCCTGCAAACGATCAGCCAGACCTTTAAACATCATTTCCGTCTTACCGGCCCCCGTTACCGCCCATATCAAACGCTTTTCGTGCTGCTGCATGCTCGCCGTTACCGTTTCAGCAACTTCAGACTGCAGCGGCGACAGTTTTCCCTGCCAAATCAGCTGCGGATATGGTGCACTAAATTGATTTGGCTCGGCAACATGGTAAAATTTACTCAATGTATCAACTCGTCCCAGATTCAAACAAACTGGACAATAATACTCATGCTTTGGCAATGCGGCATCTGTCAACCTGCTTTTGGCACCACATCGCTGACAGACAGCCACGTTTTTTACAATCTTTATCGTTGGTAAGATCTCAATTTTAGCTGATGGCTTACTTGGCATGTCAACGATTGGCACCAGGACCCGCCGGCCAAAATAGTCTTCAATCATTTCAAAGCCCCCTTAAGATACCATATGCCAAATTGCATGGATTCAAATCAAATTAACAAAGAGGAATTTTTATGACCGCGCCATTTTTAACCATTGCCCAAGATACCACCAATGAGATTATCATCAAAAAATCTCGCTTTATCTGCAGCCTGTTTCGCGTTGAATCAGAAGAACAGGCCCAAGCAGCAATTGCCAAGATCAATAAGCTGCATCGTAAGGCGACCCACAACTGCTTTGCCTACCTGATCGGCGACCATGATCAGATTCAGCGAGAAAGTGATAATGGCGAGCCAAGCGGAACTGCCGGCGTGCCAATGCTGGAGGCGCTCAAGGCCAATCAGCTGCATAACATCTTAGCAGTAGTAACACGCTACTTTGGCGGCATTAAGCTGGGAGCTGGCGGCTTGATCCGGGCTTACAGCAATTCAGTCTCCCAGGCAATCGAACAGGCTGGTTTGGTTGAGCGCGTTGAGCAGGCAATTTTAAAGATTGATGTCGCCTATTCACTGCATGACTCGCTGCTTTATTATTTGAAACAGGCAAACCTGGAAATTGCCGAAGAAGAATACGGCGCCAGCGTAATCGTCAGTGTCTATGTTGACGAATCCCAGATTGAGGAACTACTGAATCAGCTGACTGAGCGTTTTAACGACCAATTGACGATCAAAAAAGGGCCAACTCGGATTCATGAACTGCCCTATCAAAAACAATAATTGCAAAACAGCCCTGCCAGCATGGAATTTCCCACTGACAAGGCTGTTTTGGTTTGGCTGGCTGGCTTAGTTTGCTTTAGGAACTGATTCAAAGTAGCTCAGCCATACAATCAGTCCAAAAATTAACAGCATAACAAACGCATGCTGGGTTCCAATTGCCGTGGCGTTGGCAGTTCCAATCCGCAGGTGATTCTGACTTTGAGCCACCACCGTCGCCGAAAGCGAAGTCCCCATTGCACCAGCAAATTGCTGCAGCGTGTTCATAATGGCATTGCCCTGCGTTCGTTCATCAAATGGCAGTGTGTTCAACGCACTGGTCATGACGCAGCCCATGCAGAGCCCCATACCGCCCATATAAAAAATATAGATCAGCATAATGAATGAATTATCCAAATGACGACTAAAGACTGTAAACATCGTCAATGAGAGTACACAGCTGGCAAAACCGGCCAGAATCGGCTTGCGCGGTCCATACTTATCCAGCATGCGACCGCCAAATGGGCCAAAAAACGCGCCGACGAATCCAGCTGGCAAGACCAGCATTCCAGCCAGCAGCGCTGAATTGCCATTGACCAATTGAATATAGTTAGGCAATAAAAAGGCAAAGCCCAGCGAAATGATCTGCGTTAAGAAAAAGCCCAGCACATGACCAGAAAAAGTATGGTTCTTAAACAGGTTCAGATTCAAGATTGGCGTCTCAATTCTAAGCGAACGGACAATCAAGATCATCAAGCCAAGCAGGCCAAACAATAGCGAACCGCCAACCTGCCAGCTGAACAGCTTACCACTGCTAAGGTTGCTGAAGCCAAAAACCAAGCCGGTAAACATCATGGCAATGCCAGCAAAACTGATGCCATCAATTTTTTGACGCTGAATCGCTGATTTTTGCTGAATGCCCCAGATTCCCAGCCCCAATGAGACCAGCAGCAACGGCAGCAAAAAGTAAAAGACCCAGCGCCAGCCCAGACTGCTGACGACAATCCCGCCAAAAGTTGGCCCGATTGCCGGTGCGATTCCGGTAATCATATTGGCCAGTCCCATCATAAAGCCAATCCTGCTTTGCGGTACCTGCTCCAATATGATATTAAACATCAACGGCAGGGCAATCCCGGTCCCAATCCCTTGAATTGCCCGTCCCATCAGCAGAAAAGCAAAATTTCCTGCTAAGGCATCAATCAAGGCCCCAATGATAAACAAAAGGTTGGCACATAAAAACAGGCTTTTGGTTGTAAAAGACTGCTTCAAGACTGCCGATAGCGGTACGATGATTGCCACGATTAAAAGATAGATCGAGGTCATCCATTGAACCGTATTCGTCGCAATATCAAATTCGCGCATTAAAGTAGGAAAGGTTATGTTCATAGCCGTTTCCACGATCACGCCGCTAAACGACATCAATCCTGTTGCCAGGATCGCCGCATAGACCTGTTTATTGATTTTTTCCGTTTGTTTCACCAACATCACTCTTTTCCTGCAGATATGCCAAAATTTGTTCAAAGATTGCCAGCTCCTGAGGCGAGAACCGTTTCTCCAAGCGCTGCTGGCGCATTATTAAATATTGGCGCGCTGTCTTAGCCAATTGCTTGGCATGCGGCGTCAAGGCAACGATTTTACTGCGGCGATCCTGATTGGCCGTCTTTCTGACAATCAGTCCCGCTTTTTCCATCCGCTGCAGCATTTTAGTCGTCGTTGAACGCTTAATATTAAATTCTACTTCGATGGCATGCTGCGTACTTTGCCAATCCGGCTGATTAGCCAAAAAATCGATCGTCGAAAGCTGCTGTCCCGTTAAATTGTACTCAGCAGCAAATTGGTCAAACTTCCAACCCAAATGATTGGCAGTCTGATGCAATTGTTTTTCTAAATAGTGCATTTGCCTCTCCTTTTGTTAGCCAGCTAACATTTTCATACTAGAATCTGATTGATCAAATGTCAAAATAAAATCATAAACTCAACGTAAAAAGAACTGGCATTGACGCTTCAATGCCAGTTCTTTCAAATTAACCCAGCAGCTGCTGCACTGCTTCTAACACAATTAAAATTGCGACCAGGACTAAGATCAGTTTCATGGAAGCAATGGTTTTCACATCGTGTTGCTTGATCTTTGACCAGTTGAATCCCAGATAGGCACCGACCAGTAACAGACAGCCTAAAAAGCCACCCAGATCAGAGACAAAATGCTGATGACGAATCGAAAAACTCGAAATCAGAAAAACACCGATTGCTCCCATCGCTGCCCATAGCCATTGCCGATTTTTAAAAAATTTTTCCATTGGCTTAAAACCATCCCGCTCATCTATTCATGCAGGTGATAGTTGTAGCTTGAAACCACGATATTTTCGCGTGAATTCAAAGCGGCCCGCAATCTGACGCTGGTCTGGTTATGCAGTGCCATCTGCCAAGGCTTGTTTGGAATAAACTGCGGTACCAAAACCGTTGTTGAATAGTTCTTGGCAGCAGCCCTTTTGGCAACGACATCGACGAAACGCAGCGTCGGTTTGGCAATTGAACGGTATGAGGAATGAATGTCGACAAACCGCACGTCAGGATATTCGGCCTTAAACTCATTGGCCGTCTTGTGTTCTTTACCAGGGTTCTCATCAAACGAGACGTGCATGGCAATCACGTAATCACCAATCGACCGGGCGTAGTTGATGGCGCCTTTGGTAACCCGCGTAACGTTACCAATCAGAACAATCACCGTCGAGCCATCATAATCGTGCAGCTGAACTTTGGTTTTTTCCGCAATTCGCAGCTGCATGCCAACTTTAATATAGTGATTATGGATCTTGTAGAACATAAACAGCAAAGCCGGCATGATGATCAGGTATGGCCAAACATTGCCGAAATGCTGCCAGAACAAGAAGACCACCAAACATGCCGAGATCAGCGCCCCAACCAGGTTGATCGTCGACTTGCCCAGCCAGTGTCCCTGCCGGTGTCGGAACCAGTGAATGATCATCCCAGACTGCGAAAGCGTAAACGGAACGAAAACGCCAACTGCATACAGCGGAATCAGCATATTGGTCTTACCATGGAAGATCAAAATCATTACAATCGCACCAATGGCCAAGGCAATGATTCCATTAGAGTAACCTAAACGATCCCCACGGTCCATAAAGGCATGTGGCAGATACTTGTCTTTGGCCATATTAAAAGCCAGGATCGGAAAGGCCGAAAAACCGGTATTGGCAGCTACGGCCAGAATCATCGCCGTAGAAAGCTGCAGCAGATAAAATCCGATCCCATGACCATTAAAGATTACGGAACCAATCTGCGAAAGCACGGTAGCATGGGAATTTGGCACGATACCGAAGTAGTAGCTAAAGAACGTAATCCCACCAAAGAATGCCGCCAGAATCAGACTCATAATTGCTAAAGTATTAGCAGCATTCTTCTTTTTGGGTTCATTAAAGTTAGGTACGGCATTACTAATAGCTTCAACCCCGGTCAATGAGGAAGAACCGGCTGAAAAAGCCCGAATAAACAGGACAGCCGACATTCCGGCAACCGGCGTTCCAAACGAGGCCGTTGCATGATAGGTCAGATGACCAGTGGCAATATTGAAAAAGCCCCAGATGATCATCGCGGTAATCATAATAATAAAGAAGTATACCGGAACCGTTAAGAAATTGGCACTGTCGCTCAATCCCCGCAGATTCAGAATCATAATCGCGAGGACGATAATCACCGAGATCGGCACTGAATACTTATAAAGCTGCGGAACCGCAGAAACAATCGCTTCCGTACCAGAAGTCGTCGAAACCGCAACCGTCAGCATATAGTCAACCAGCAGCGACCCGCCGGCAACCAAGCCACCTGCGCGGCCCCAGTTTTCGGTGGCTACGACATAGGCACCACCACCACTGGGATAGGCATTGATAATCTGCCGATAGGAAAGGGTAATTGCCACCAACAGAATCAAAACCAGTGCTGCAATTGGCAATGAGTACCAGATTGCCGCCGCCGACAGTGTTACCAAAACGGTCGTAATCTGTTCAGTACCATAAGCAACGGATGATAAAGCATCCGACGATAACAAGGCCAAAGCTTTAAACTTTGTCAAATGGGCCTGGCCTTCATCTAACGTCTTCAAGGGCTTACCGATGAGGACGCGTTTTAAATACCGCCACATATTCTTTTTCTCCTTCACTCTATTCTATTATAAAATATAAAGTCAACAGTTATTCTACACCACGTAAATGGTTAATACCACCCAGGGCAGATTGATCACGCAACAGTTTTAGAAAATTATTTTTACTGATCAACATGAGCATTGACGCGTCGTCCCAATTCAAGATCTTCACCTTCAACACTGCTGTTGACTCCCCACCAGTAAAATACCAGCGAGCACAAAATGATCACGACAAAATCAAATGGATACCGAATCCAATTCTGACCGCCAAAACCATCGCTGCCCAGATAAGACATCACCGAGATAAACAACAGGTAGCCCAGCAGCCAACCGCAGCCTTTCAGCTGGGTCTTCCATGAAGCATGATGATAGCGAATCTCATAATAAGCGTAGATTGGCAGACCCAAACAGATCACAAAAATCACCTCAATCGTCGTTGGCCACATTGCCCAATAGATCGCCAGACTGGTCAAAACAAATGACAAAGGCGCCATCCACTTTAAAGATCGAGGCTCAAACGGCCGCTTAAGATCGGGTGCAATTCTTCTAAGCGCAACCGCAGCTACCGGTCCAGTCAGATAGGCAATCAGAGTCGAGGCCGAGATAACGCTGGCAAGCGCGCTCCAATTACGGAAAATACAGACCAAAACCGCTGCCAGAATCAGATTAACGATCATGGCAAAGCGTGGTACCATATAGCGTCGCTGAAGTCGTCCCAGCCAGGCCGGCAAATGATCGCCGCGTGCCATTGCCGCCAGCGTTCTGGAAGCATTGGTAACAAAAGCAACCCCGGTTCCAAATGGCGAAACGAACGCATCAATATACAGCAGAATCGTCAGCCAGTTGATTCCCATTAAGATTGCCAGATCTGCAAATGGCGAGGCAAAATCAATGCCATGCCAGCCGTGCGCTGTTAACAGTGATGGCCTAACTGCCCCTACAAAGGTAATCTGCAGCAGAATATACAATACTGCCGTAATCGTCAATGAGATTACAACGCCACGGTAGATGTTTTTTTGTGGATCTTTCATTTCACCACCTAGATTGACAACCGTCTGAAAGGCATCATAAGAAAAAATAATTCCGGCTACCGTAGTTGCTTCAAAAATCGAGCGGCTGCCATAAGGCATAAACTCATGGATGCCTTGCCCGAAATTACTGATGTGAAAGCCGCTCAGCATCAACACAATGATCGTCAAGGTTGGCATCAGCAGCTTAAAAATCGAGATCAAACCAGTAAAATGCGTCAAGATCTTAACTGACCAGAAATTAATCAGCGTAAAAACGATCATAAACGCAAAGACCACCAGCAGCCCTTGATTAGTAATGCTGCCATGACTGACGAAGCTGCGCGTCCAATTAGCCCAGCTCCATGGCCATGAGCTCATATACTGTACTGAAGCCACCGCTTCGATGGGAATCAGTGTAATCAAGGAGACCCAGTTGGCCCAAGCCGCTACGAAACCTAAAAGCGGGCCATGACTGTACTGAGCGTAGCGACTCATTCCGCCGCTTTCAGGAAACATCGCCCCCAGTTCAACGTAATTAAAAGCAATCACCATAATGATGATCGCCCCTAAAATCCAAGAGATGACCGCTGCTGGTCCGGCAATCTTCGCCGCCTCGCCAGCACCAAACAGCCATCCGGATCCGATCAATGAATTCAGAGCCAGTAAAATGACAGATGTTAAAGACATTTTCTGGCTAGGCATTTTTGATGACATAAAAATACTCCACTAAATAAGATAGCGTCCATTGGTTTGAATGAACATACCTAACAGAATACCACTAAGCAAGCATTAAACGCAAAAAAGCACCGCGACAAAAGTCGCGGTGCTTTGATTCATTATTATTAATGATTACATCATGCCGGCACCAGGTTGAGGAGCGGCTGGTTGATCATTCTTTGGTTCTGGCTTATCAGCAACAACGGCTTCAGTAGTCAAAAGCATTGCTGATACCGAAGCAGCGTTTTGCAGTGCCGAACGCGTAACCTTGGTAGGGTCAACGATTCCGGCTGCAACCATGTCTTCAAATTTGTCAACGGCAGCGTTGTAACCGATGCCTGGCTTTTCGCTCTTCAAACGGTTAACGATGATTGAGCCTTCAACGCCAGCATTTTCAGCGATTTGACGAACTGGGGCTTCCAACGCCTTCTTAACGATGTTGACACCAGTTGCTTCGTCGTCGCTTTCAGTTTCAACGTTTTCCAAAGCAGGGATTACATTGATCAAAGCAGTACCACCACCAGGTACGAATCCTTCTTGAACGGCAGCCCGCGTAGCGTTCAGAGCGTCTTCAACACGGTACTTCTTTTCCTTGAGTTCCGTTTCCGTAGCAGCGCCGACCTTGATTACGGCAACCCCACCAGACAGCTTGGCCAGACGTTCTTGCAGCTTTTCTTTGTCGAATTCAGAAGTCGTGTTGGCAATTGCCTGCTTGATCTGTTCAACTCGTTCAGCAATTGCGTCCTTAGCACCATTGCCATCAACAATCGTCGTGTTGTCCTTAGTTACGGTAACCTTGTTGGCAGAACCAAGTTGAGCAATCGTAGCATCCTTTAAGCTCATGCCCAGATCATCAGAGATTACGGTACCACCAGTCAAAATGGCGATATCCTGCAATTGAGCCTTACGACGATCGCCAAAGCCTGGCGCCTTAACCGCGCAAACGTTGAACGTCCCGCGAATCTTGTTCAATACCAAGGTTGGCAGAGCTTCACCGGTAATGTCGTCAGCAATGATCAAAAGCGAACGGCCTTCTTGAACCACGGCCTGCAGCAAAGGCAAAATGTCTTGAATGTTGCCAATCTTCTTGTCAGTGATCAGAATGTATGGATTGTCCAGATCAGATTCCATCTTGTCCGTGTCGGTTACCATGTATTGAGACATGTAGCCGCGGTCAAAGCTCATCCCTTCAACCACGTCAACCGTCGTGTCAACGCCACGGCTGTCTTCAATCGTGATTACGCCATCGTGGCCGACCTTTTCCATGGCATCGGCAATCAGTTCACCGACTTCAGGGTTAGCAGCAGAGATGGAGGCAATTTGTGCAATGTCGTCCTTGCTTTGCACTTCATGACTCATCTTGTGCAGTTCTTCAACGGCAGCCTTGGTAGCCTTGTCGATACCGCGACGAATACCAACTGGGTTAGCACCGGCAGCAACGTTCTTCATCCCGGCGTTAACGATGGCTTGCGTCAAAACGGTTGCCGTCGTCGTACCGTCACCGGCGTTGTCATTGGTCTTGGAAGCAACTTCAGAAACAAGCTTGGCACCCATGTTCTCAAAGTGATCTTCCAATTCAATGTTCTTGGCGATCGTAACCCCATCGTTAGTAATCGTAGGTGCGCCATAGCTTTGTTCCAAAACAACGTTGCGACCCTTAGGACCGATCGTCGTCTTAACCGTATTGGCCAGCTTGTCTACCCCACGCAGCATTGCCTTGCGTGCATCTTCAGAAAACTTAATTTCTTTTGCCATTTTAGATTTTCACCTCATTAATATTGATCGAATGCGAAAACAAGTCTACTTAGTCAACGATGGCAACCAGGTCTTTTTCACGAACGACCAGGTACTTTTCACCATTGTATTCGACTTCATTGCCTGCGTACTTGTCAAACAGGACGCGGTCCCCTTCCTTAACGGCTGGAGCAACTTTTTGACCATTGTCCAGGTAACGGCCTTCGCCAACCGCTACAACCGTACCCGTCGTTGGCTTATCCTTGGCATTGTTAGCCAGGACAATTCCGCCAACCGTCTTTTCTTCAGCTTGTTCCGCTTTAAGAACAACGCGATCTCCTAATGGTTTTAACACGTTAATCCCTCCATCAATCATCATTAATAATTCAGATATTTTTTAGCACTCTTATCACCCAAGTGCTAATTACATGATCTACTATATCATGATCTTGCTAAAATGCAACAATTATTTTGACCAATTTTGACTATTATTTTATAGAAAACGCTTTAGTTGCCATTCTAACGGCATTTTAACTTTTTTGACTTTTTATCAAAAAAACGCATGACGATTGCTCGCCATGCGTTGAGTTATTTTTGACTGTCTTTAGTATTGTTATTTTCAATAAAGTAGATCAGCGTCTGCAGTTCATTGGTCAGGTCAATATTTTGTACCTGAACGTCTTTTGGCACTGACAGACGAACCGGTGTAAAGTTCAAGATACCATGAACCCCTGCTTCGACCAGCTCATCAGTAACGGCCTGCGATTTTTCGCCAGGTACCGTTAAAATAACGACATCAATCTGCTGTTCTTGCAGCTGCTTTTTCATCTCGCCAACCGGGTAGACAGGAATCCCACTCTTAACGGTATTGGCTAAGGCTGGTTTAGGATCAAAAGCTGCACTGATCCGCAGATTCGTGCTTTGGTGGAAATTATAGTTCATCAAGGCGCTGCCCAGACTGCCGACCCCGACCAAAGCCACACTGGTCAGCTTATCTTGATTCAAGATCCCCTTGAAAAAGTTCAAAAGCTTTTCCACATCATAGCCATAGCCGCGCTTGCCCAATTCGCCAAAATAGGAAAAGTCGCGTCGAATCGTTGCCGAATCAACTTTAACCGCCTCTGATAATTCAGTCGATGAGACGCGTCGTTTATTGGCGTTAAGCAAAACGTTCAGATACCGATAGTAGACCGGCAACCGCTTAGCCGTGGCACGGGGAATTTTACGCGTTGCCATTAATAGATTCCTCCAATTCAGATTCTAGTTTGTGAAAATTATTCCTTAATCATTTTAACAACTCCGCTAAAGTTTGTGAACTATTTTCCAAGAAAAGAATCGTTTTTATTTAAACATGTTTTCTATTATGCTACAGGCTTAACTGCATGTCCATTAATGATTTGTGAAATTTAGGCCATCCGCTGATCATGAATGTGCTGGTAATGACGATCATTTTTTAAACGTTAATTCAAAATTTAACATTATTGATCGGTCCTATCCTCAAGCTCGCGACCTAGTCTGATCTTGTGCTACAATCTTAACTGACTATCTACTTTAAAAAATGAGGTTAAATTATGCTGCTACTGCAAACCAATAATGTTGAACGTCGCTTTGGCAGCGATGTTTTGTTTCATAATATGAATATGCAGATTCAAGAACATGGCCGAACTGCATTGGTCGGACGCAACGGTGCCGGCAAAACGACCTTCTTGAAAATCATTGCCGGTTTAACCGAACCTGATGAAGGCACGGTTACTCACGCCCGCGACCTGACGATTGGCTACCTGGCTCAGAATCAAGGACTCGACAGCCAAAATTCAATCTGGGCCGAATTAGACAGCGTCTTTGCTCCTTTACACGAACTGGAAAAACAGCTGCATGAGCTAGAGAATCAATTGGGAACACTGACGCCCAAAGCAGCGGACTACCAAGACGTTTTAGCAAGCTATGACCGTTTATCCGAGCAGTTCAAAAAACAGGGCGGCTATGGATACGCGTCCCAGATGCGTGGCGTACTGCATGGTTTCGGCTTTGATGAAGATATGTATGATACTTCAGTCAATGCACTTTCTGGCGGTCAAAAAACCAAGCTGGCCCTGGCAAAGATTCTGCTGCAGTCACCCAACCTTTTGATTCTAGACGAACCGACCAATCACTTGGACATGGGCGTCTTAAGCTGGCTGGAAGACTACCTTAAAAGCTATCAAGGTGCGCTTTTGATCGTTTCTCACGACCGCTACTTCTTAGATCGCGTGGTTACTGACGTTTACGATCTTGACAATAAAACGCTGATTCACTATACCGGCAACTATACGCAGTTCGTAGCCCACAAGCGCGAACGACTGCAGGCTGAATGGAAGCATTACGAGCAGCAGCAAAAAGAAATCGCCAAGCTAGAGGATTTTGTCAATCGCAACATTGTCCGAGCCTCAACCACCAAACGCGCCCAGGCTCGCCGCAAACAGCTTGAGAAAATGGATCGCTTGGAGCGGCCGACTACCGATGATTCCTCGATTCATTTTCAATTCCACAGTGACCATGCTTCGGGTAACGAGGTCTTAGACGTCGATGAACTCAATATCGGCTATCAGGATCAAAAGCTGGCTGGGCCATTATCATTTAAGGTTCGCAAAGGTCAGCGCGTCGGTATTATCGGTCCAAATGGGATTGGCAAATCAACGCTTTTAAAGACGCTTTTGAAAAAGATTCCCAAGCTCAGCGGGACGATCAAATTCGGCGCTAATCTGGAAATCGGCTACTACGACCAGGAACAGCAGCAACTGCATCCTGAAAAGACCGTTTTAGAAGAAGTCTGGGACGATCATCCTGAAGTTTCCGAAAAAGACATTCGCTCGCTTCTGGGCAGTTTTCTGTTTGTTGGCGATGACGTCTATAAACCGGTCAGCGCGCTTTCGGGTGGCGAAAAGGCACGTCTGGAGCTGACTAAGCTTTCATTTATGCCAATCAACTTTTTGATCCTGGATGAACCAACCAACCACTTGGACATCGACAGCCGCGAAGTCTTGGAAACAGCCATTAACGAATTTGATGGCACGGTTCTGTTTATCTCGCACGACCGTTATTTCTTAAACCAGGTTGCTACCGATATCCTATATATGACGACTCATGGCATGACGCATTATGAAGGAAACTACGACGACTACCTGGCCCAACAGGCAAAACTGGAGCCTCAGACACAGCCAGAAACCAAAGTCAAACAGTCAACCGGTCAGCTTTCCTATCAGCAAAGCAAAGAAACTCAGCGTGCCCGACGCAAACTGCAGCGGCAGGTCGATCAATTAGAAAATCAGATGGGTGAACTGGAGACCAAGCAGGCCGCGATTGAAGCTGAGATGGCCAAGCCTGAAATTGCCGTTGACATTGCCCAGCTGACCGATCTGCAAAAAAAGCTGGATGCCTTAAAAGCCCAAAGCGAAGACGTTGAGCTGCAATGGACTGAAGCCGCCGAAGCCCTGGAGACATTTGATCAAGAAAATCAATAGCATATACACTGCAGATCAACACAAATCAAAAACCGCTGGACCAGATTTGATCCAGCGGTCTTTTTATTGACGGAACTTACGCGTATTTTCCGCCAAATGAACCAAGCCGCGCAGAAAGTCATGCGTCGTAGCTTCATAGTCGTACTTTTTGCCTAATTCGTAGATATAGCCATTGATGTAGTCGACTTCGGTATTTCGACCATTATGCATATCTTGATACATTGAAGGATAGTGCAGTGGGTTGCCGACGCGGCTGACGTATTCAACCGTCTTCCATTCGGTCTCGCGATCATTGAGCAGCTTGATGCCAGCTCGTTCAGTCACGTCATAGGCCTCATTTATCAATTGTTTGCTCAGCCGTTCAGCCCCTGGATAGTCAATAAACTGACCCATTTGAATCTCAAACAGCGTGCAGATCGTGTTGACAACTGAGTTAAAGACAACCTTGGTCATTAAAGTCCCCAAGAAGTTGGTCGTCAAAGTCGGATTCAAATTGGCGGCCTTAAAGTCGGCAATGATCTCATGCGTGCGCTCATCTGGCTTTTCCGTTTCATTGGCAACATTGATTGATCCAGCACCTGGCTTACCAATAAAATCAACGTCGCCAGCCTTGTTTAGCACAGTCCCGATCAGGCAGGTCCCAGCTAAAACATGCTCTTTTGGGAAATACTTGTTCAGTTTTTCAACGTGACCCATCCCATTCATGCCTGAAAAAACGTATTGCTTTTCTGGCTTAAAGAAATGAGCCGAGCGTTCCAAAAGATCCTGCAGCGTCATCTGCTTGGCAAAAACGATAAAAACGTCTGGCTCGCCCTGATACTCTTCTGGCGAATAGATATTGACCGGAACCAGATGCCGATTTTCATGGTCACGGGAAACATAGACCCCACCTTGTTTTTTGATGGTTTCAACTTCGGGTGCCCAGTTGTCGACAAAATCAACCTGCGCACCCGCATTTTCCTGCAGCAGCACCCCAAAGCGCAATCCCATCGCACCTGCACCTAAAACCGTATATCGCAGCGTCATCTTAATCACTGATCCTTTCCTAAAACTTAATTAAAACATGTCATTGGGCCTAATTTATTTTTCTTCTTAATCAACGTCTTATATTCTAATCTTGTTTTAATTAAAAAGCAATGAGAAAAAGTGGTTATTTAAAATAAATCCGACAGTGACGACGACAGCCGGGATTAAAATCGTGCCCACAGCGCGGACAGCTTCCCTGCTGGTATTGTGCAAACTGCATCAAACAGCCGCAGACACCGCATAAGACTGGCCAGTTTTCCCGCTCACAAGCCATGAAATGATGGTTTTCCAAAGCATCATGACATCGATAGCAGGCATAGTATTTTTGGCAACGACTGCATTTCAAGGCCGCAACATCAACTGCCAAGTGATAGTGCCGACAGCGGCCAGCCTGATCTAAATCTAAACCGTGAATTTCCATTATGACGTCATCCCTGGCAGATCAACCTTGGTCACCTCGCCGCTGATAAACGACTTTTTCGTGCCATCCGCAAATTCCAATACTAAGCCGCCTTGATCGTCAATGTCGACAGCCTTGCCAACTGCTTTATCATTGCCGATTTTTAAGACGACTGGCCGCTTCAAGACCAATGAATGAGCTCGGTACTCTGGCAGGAATTTTCCCGAATCGTACTCACTATAAACATTCATGATTGCAACCAAAAGCCTGGCAGCCAGCTGATTTCGATCAATGGTCTGCTCAGGGGCAATACTACCGGCTTTTTGAGCTACGGCTGCTGGAAAATCAACGGTCGACAGATTAATACCGATTCCTACAATCAATGCTGCCGATGATGCTGATTCCAGTTCCAGCGTTGCCTCAGTCAAAATACCGCAGACTTTGTGACCATTCATATAGATATCATTGACCCACTTATATGAAAAATCATGATCAGGAAAGGTTTGCTTCAGTACTCGGCCAACTGCAACGGCGACTCCGGTTGTTAAAAGGCCAATTTTAGGCAGCGCGCTCATCGGATTATGCGGCAAAATCAAGCTAAAATACAAACCTGTCTTTTGCGGCGAATAAAACTGGCGGCCGCGTCTGCCATAGCCGGCCGTCTGCTGATCAGCTAAAAACGCGACTGGCTGGCTGGGCTGATGACTGCTGAGATACTGCTTAGCCCAGTTTTGCGTTGAATCAATGCTTGATGCCGTATGAATCTCGCCGTTAAACTCATCGCGAGTCTGCATCTTGATTACCGCTGCATCCAAATGATCCGTTCCTAAATATCGATAGCCAAGCGCTCGCTGACTCTCAATCTGATGTCCTTGTTTGCGTAGGGCAGCGACGCCTTTCCAGATGCTTTCGCGACTGATCTTTAAGCGCTCCGCCAGCTGACTGCCTGAAATCCATTGCTGCTCATTAAGCAAGAAAATTTTAAACAGCTCATCTTTAGTACCCATTGCGATTCCTCTTTTCTAGCCAAGATTCAATGCTGGTACGCGCCGCAGCTGACGAGCAACGGCTACTGCCACGCCGGCTTTGATCAGGTCGCCAGGAATAAATGCCAGATTGGACATCAATGCCGCCGTCAGCTTGATGTGCGACTGCCAGCTGAGCCAAAGCGATCCCGTAATATCAATAAACAGCACACCCGCCAGCACAATCATCAAAAATTCCTGCCACCAGCTCCAGCGACTGCCAAAATGCTGCCGCAGACTACCGATCAAAAGCGGCGCAAACAGCCAGGCTAAAAGGTAGCCTCCAGTTGGGCCGGCAAAAACGGCAATTCCCCCACTGCCGCCGGTCAAGAAAGGAAAGCCAACCGCAACTAACAGCAGGAGCAAGGCCACTGAGGTCGTTCCTTCTTTAGGCCCCAAAATCTCACCGGCCATCATGACCCCCATATTCTGCAGTACGATTGGGACCGGAATAAACCCTAGCGGAATGCCTGGGATCATGCCTAAAACGATTAAGATTGCCGTCATCAAGGCGGTCTGCGTTAAATGAACTATATTTTGACGTTTCATTTTATTCCTTCTTTCAGCTTGTAACCCTTATTTAAAGTTTAGGGTTACAAGAATTTTAAAATAAGAGCCCAGCTCAAACCAGAACTGAGCTCATTGGTTATTGATCGATTATTTTTGGTGGTCTGCCATAAAGGCTTGAATTCGTTGAACCGCTTCTTTTAAGACATCCATGCTGGTTGCATAGCTGATCCGTACATGGTCATCCATTCCAAAGGCCGCGCCTGGAACAACCGCCACGTGAGCCTCATCGAGCAGCGCGCTGACAAACTCATCAGTCGAGGCAAAACCAGCCAGCTTAACGGCTTCGCTGACGTCAGGGAAGGCATAGAAAGCTCCGGCCGGCTTTACATCCAGCTTAAAGCCCGGAATCTCGTTTAATAACGGATACAGCGTATTGATGCGTTCCTCATAGGTAGCGCGCATTTCTTCAACACAGGTTTGATCACCAGTAATGGCTGCCAAAGCGGCATATTGACTGACGGCTGCCATGTTGCCGGCTGCATGACTCAAGAACGTCTTCAAGCCCTTGACTACCTGCTCGTCAGCAATGGCATAGCCGACGCGCCAGCCGGTCATCGAGTAGGTCTTAGACATCCCATTGACCAGAATCGTCTGCTTACGGATCGCTGGTGACAGATCCAGCAGCGAGACAAACTTGGTCCCGTTATATACCAGCTTGCCATAGATATCGTCGGCAATCACGATAACGTCATGCTCAACGGCCCAGTCGCCAATCGCCTGCAATTGTTCGCGCGTGTAGACGGCACCAGATGGATTGTTGGGCGTGTTTAAGATCATGGCCTTCGTCTTAGGCGTTCGCGCGGCTTCCAATTCTTCAGGAACAACGGTCAGGCGACCAGCTGCTGGCTTGACGAAGACTGGCTTGGCACCGGCCAGCTTAACCTGTTCGCCATAGGTTACCCAGTATGGCAAAGGAATCAAAACCTCGTCGCCTTCATCAAACAGTGCTTGTCCCAGAGCGTACAGCGTCATTTTAGCACCATTCATTACCACCACGTTATCCGCCGTGAAATCTGTGCCATGATCGGCGTTTTCTTTATCGGCGATTGCTTTTCTTAACGGCTCAATGCCAACTGCCGCGGTGTAAAAATCAACCTTGCCAGACTCAATTGCCTTAATAGCAGCCTGTCCAATGTGCTTAGGCGTATTGAAGTCTGGCTGACCGATTGAAAGGTTCAAGACGTCAATGCCTTGCGCCTTCATTGCCTTGGCCTTGCCAGACAAAGCCAGCGTTGCTGAGGGTTGAATGTTGCTTACGCGTTCTGAAATTTCCACTGTTTTAACCTCGCTTTATAAATTAATACTGTCAAGCTGTATTAGCTTAAAGGACTCATTTGAATCAGCAGGTCTTGGCTTTCCATCGTCGAGCCGGCCTTGGCATAGACTTTATCAATCTTACCGTCAAACGAGGCCTTGATCGTCGTTTCCATCTTCATGGCCTCGGTTACGACCAGTGTCTGGCCCTTCTTGACTTCTTGACCATTTTCGACCATCACGTCAACGACCGTCCCATTAAGCGGCATCCCGATCTGACCTGGATCGTGCGGATCGGCTTTTGGCACGCTGACCTTGGCCGTGGCTGCGTGTGTCTGATCCTTGACCGTCAAGACAAGCTGCTGACCGTTTTCGGAGAACAGCAGGTGGCGGTTGCCGTCAACGTCCATGTCAGAAACCGTATTGAGCTCAAGAATCTCCGTGCGACCCGGCCGCAGATTGACGTAGATCTTTTCGCCTGGGCGCATTCCTTGATAGAACGTATTCGTGTCCAGGACGCCGATCTTGCCATATTGACGATTGCGCTTGACATAATCAAGATAAACGTCTGGGTACAGTACATAGCTGATGACTTCTTCAGCGGTTGGCTGGCGTTTCAGCTGTGCAGCCAGTTCCTTGGTCATCTGATCAAAGTCAACTGGCTGGGCCAGACTGCCGGGACGAACCGTAATCGCTGGGTGATCCTTTAAGACGACTTTTTGCAGCTGCTTTGGAAAGCCGCCATATGGCTGACCAAGATCACCTGCAAAGAAGTTGACTACGGATTCTGGGAAGTCGAGCGTTTCGCCGCGTTCGATAATGTTTTCGGCATTCAAGCCATTTTGAATCATAAAGATGGCCAGATCGCCGACTACCTTAGAACTTGGCGTAACCTTAACGATATCGCCAAGCAGGGCGTTAACCTCACGATACTTGGCCTTGACCTCGTCAAAGTCATCCAGTCCCAGCGACTTAGCCTGCTGCTGCAGGTTGGAGTATTGGCCACCAGGCATCTCAGTTTGATAGATGTCAGTCTGTGGTGACGTAATGCCGTTCATGAAGTCTTGGTATAGCGGCTTGACCTGTGCCCAGTAGTCATTGATCTTTTCGACCGTTTCAATATCCAGTTCTGGCTGCCGTTCATTGCCAGCTAAAGCATAGTAGAAACTGCTCATGCTTGGCTGACTGGTCGTTCCCGAAAGCGCACTGGAAGCCACGTCAACCACGTCAACGCCGGCTTTGGTAGCCTGAACGTAGGTTGCAACCCCATTGCCAGTCGTGTCATGAGTATGCAGGTGAACCGGTACGTCATACTTGCTCTTCAGTTCGCCAATCAGTTCATAGGCGGCCTGTGGCTTGAGCAGTCCAGCCATATCCTTGATACCGATGATCTGAGCCCCAGCATCAACCAGCTGACCAGCCAGCGTCTTGTAGTAGTCCAGCGTGTATTTATGCTCGTCTGGGCTGAGCAGGTCACCCGTATAGCACATCGTCCCTTCAGCAATCTTGCCAGTCTGCCGAACGTATTCAATGCTCTTTTGCATTTGTTCGATCCAGTTCAGACTGTCAAAGATCCGAAAGACGTCAACGCCATCTTCAGCACTCTTATCGATGAATTTCTTTAAGACGTTGTCAGGATAGTTCTTGTAGCCAACGGCGTTCGATCCCCGCAATAACATCTGCAGCATGGTATGCGGCATCTTTTCACGCAGAATCTTCAGCCGCTGCCATGGATCCTCGCCTAAGAAACGATAGGCCACGTCAAAGGTTGCCCCGCCCCATACTTCAGCTGAGAAGACGTTTGGCATGGCGTGATCGTAAAGGTCCGCAATCGGCAGCATGTCTTTGGTCCGCATCCGCGTGGCAAACAGACTCTGGTGAGCGTCCCGCATCGTCGTATCAGTGATCAGAACCCGCTTTTGGGCGCTGACCCACTTCATTGCCGCCTCAGCTCCGTCACGATCCAGGATATCCTTGGCATTGACGATTGGCAGTCCATTATGACGCTCAAGATTGATCTTTGGCGCCTTTAATTCAGCAGCATGAACCTGTTCGCGTGCCTTGACGCCATTAAAGCCGTTAACGGTAACGTCACCAACATAGGTCAGCAGCTGCTTGGCGGCATCCGGCTTTTCATGCTTGAAGTCGAACAGCTCTGGCGTCTGATCAATAAACGTCGTATGCGCCTGACCAGCCGCAAAGACTGGATGATGCAAGACGTTGAGCATGAACGGAATGTTAGTCTTAATGCCGCGAATCTGGAACTCATGCAGCACTCGAATCATACGCCGGACCGCTGATTTGAAAGTTCGACCATGAACGCAGGCCTTAACCAGCAAGGAATCAAAGTATGGCGTGATTACAGCCCCAGCATAGGCATTGCCCCCATCAAGCCGTACGCCCATCCCACCAGGTGAACGATAGGTTTCGATGCGGCCAGTATCCGGCATAAAGTTGTTTTCTGGATCTTCAGTCGTAACCCGGCATTGAATCCCATAGCCGTTGTACTTCAGCTGATCCTGAGCCGGCAGCTCAAGATCCTGATACAGATCGGCACCATCAGCAATCAGAATCTGCGACTGTACGATGTCGACGTCGGTAATCAATTCCGTAACGGTATGCTCAACTTGAATCCGCGGGTTGACCTCAATAAAGTAAAAGTCCTCATCCGTGACCAGGAATTCAACCGTACCGGCATTTTGATAGTGCACGCTTTCCATCAGCTTAACGGCTGCCTGGCAGATTGCCTGGCGTCGTTCTTCGCTTAAGGCCAGACTAGGCGCAAACTCAATCACTTTTTGATTCCGTCGCTGAACCGAGCAGTCACGCTCAAACAGGTGCATAACGTGCCCATGCTGGTCAGCTAGAATCTGCACTTCAATATGCTTAGGGTTCTTCAGATACTTTTCAACGTAAAGCTCATCATCGCCAAATGACTGCTTGGCTTCGCTGCGGGCTCGATCGTAGGCGCCATCAAGCTCATCATCATCGTGAACGATTCGCATCCCGCGACCGCCGCCACCCATGGCTGCCTTGATCATGATCGGATAGCCATGCGTATGCGCGAATTCGCGAACTTCATCAATTGACTGAACCGGCTCATCCGTACCCGGAATCGTCTTTAAGCCAGCCTTGACCGCAACTTCCTTGGCCGCAACCTTGTCGCCAAACAGCTGCAGCTGACGAACGGTTGGCCCGATAAAGATAATGCCGTTGTCTGCACATTTTTGCGCAAACTCTTCATTTTCCGCTAAAAAACCGTACCCAGGATGAACTGCATCGGCACCAGTCTGCTTAGCGACTCGAATAATATCATCCATATCCAGATAAGCCTCAATTGGCTTTTTGCCTGCACCAATCTGATAGGCCTCATCCGCACGGAAACGATGGACGCCGTATTCATCTTCCTTGGCATAAACAGCAACCGTCTTCAAGCCCAGCTCATGACAGGCACGAATGATCCGAACTGCTATTTCGCCACGATTGGCAATTAAAACTTTCTTCACGAAATACACCACCTTGATCAATCGTCAACAGTAACGAACTTTCTCCCTACCTCAAGGCAAAATTATATCATAAATTTTTAGGTTGATTGACTAAAAAATGAGAAATCGCTAAGATCAATCAATAAAAGCCGAACCATTTTTTAATTTTTTAAATAACTTTCCTGTTTTTAGCAAAAATTAAAAGGATTCAGAGTTCTGAATCCTTTTACAAGTTAGATTAAATGAACGCCTTTATCGACATAAATAATGTCGCCAGCAATTCCTTTTGACAGGTCACTCATCAAAAAGGCGCAGGTCCCACCGATTTCTTCTAAGGTAACGGACTGCCCATCAGTCGTCCGCTCCTGTGACATCTTCAAAAGATCACTGTGGTTGTCAATTCCGGTAACCGCCAGAGTCTTCATCGCCCCAGCCGAGATGGCATTTACCCGCACGCCCAGCGAGCCCATGTCACGCGCCAGATAGCGAACGCTGGCTTCTAAGGCTGCCTTGGCGATTCCCATGACGTTGTAGTTAGAAATTGCCCGCTCTGAGCCAAAATAGGTCAAAGTAGCAATGCTGGCAGGATCGTTGAGCAAGTCAAGCTCATGAGCTGCCTTGGCAACAGCAATCAAAGAATACGCCGAAATGTTTTGAGCCAGCGCATAGCCCTCACGACTGACGTTTAGAATCGAGCCGCTCAATTCTTCTTTTTTGGCATAGGCAATGGCATGAACCAGTCCATCTACTTTGCCGAATCGCTGCTTAATTGTCGTAAAAGCCGTCTGGATGCTGGCGTCGTTGGCAACGTCGCATTCGACCAAACGTTTTTCATCGCCAACCAACCGACTGACGCTTTTTTTCATACGTTCGTTTTGGTAGGTGTAGATCACGGTTGCTCCCTGTTTTTCCATCGCCTGAGCACATCCCCACGCAATCGAGCGCTTGTTGGCCACGCCCATGACGACGATTTGCTTATTGCTTAAAATTCCTTCCATTGTTTTCCCTCACTAAAACTTTCTAAAACGTTGCTGACGATGCTGAAGCAGTTCAGCTGGCGTTAGTTTCTGCAGCGCAGCCAGCTCGCGGGTCAAAACCGCATCCAAATTGGCAATGACGGCTTGATGATCGGCTGGCTCGGCAATGATCCCCTCAATGACGCCCTGCTTTTTCAAGGCTTGCGGCGTCAACTGCATGATCTCAGCTGCCTCAGCCGCGCGTGAGCTGTCTTTCCACAAGATCGAGGCGAATCCTTCTGGCGAAAGAATTGAATAAGTACTGTTTTCAAGCATCCAGACCTCATCGCCACAAGCCAGCGCCAATGCACCGCCACTGCCGCCTTCGCCAAAGACCACCGTGATGATTGGAATCGCCAGCTTGCTGATTTCCAGTAGATTCTGAGCAATTGCCGATCCTTGACCATTTTCTTCTGCCGATTGGCCAGGATATGCACCCGGTGTATTGACAAAGCAAAAGACCGGGCGACCAAACTTTTGCGCCTGTTTGATCAAGCGCAGCGATTTGCGATAGCCACCCGGTTCCGGACAGCCAAAATGACAGGCCATGCGTTCTTCAATACTTTGACCGCGATCAGTCGTGATCACTGTCACTGCTTGCCCGTGAAAGTCTGCAATGCCGCCTTTAATAGCCGGATCATCAGTTCCACTGCGATCACCGTGCAATTCAATAAAATCAGAAAATAATTGCGTTAAAATTTCAGCACTGGTGATCTTTTCTTCACTGCGCGCGGCCTTAACGATTTCAACAGCCGTTTTTTCAGACACGCATGGCACCTCCCAGCTTAAGCAAGCGTTCCAGCATTGCCTTTTCATCTGTTCGTTTAACGATTGAATCTATAAAACCGTGTCTCAGCAGATTTTCAGCAGCCTGCAGATCATTAGGAATCTTTTGGTGCATTGTCTGCTCAATTACACGTCGGCCGGCAAAGCCTACCAATGCGTGCGGCTCAGCCAGGGTAATATCACCCTGCATGGCAAAACTGGCCGTAACTCCACCCGTCGTTGGTCCGGTTAAGACGACTGCATAAAGCAGCCCAGCCTGATCATGTGCGGCAACCGCATTGCTGATCTTAGCCATCTGCATCAAAGAATGAATTCCTTCCTGCATTCGGGCCCCGCCAGATGCCGTAACCATGATGACCGGCAGCCGGTGCTGCGTTGCATGTTCAAACAGCCGCGTAATCTTTTCACCAGCAACCGTTCCTAAAGACCCCATGATAAAGCCTGGATCCATGATGCCTAAAGCTGCCTGCTGGTCGCCAATCCTAGCCACGCCAGTCAAAACGGCATCGTTGAGCTGAGTCTTGTTCTGAGCATTCTTCAGCTTATCTTGATAACCTGGAAAAGCCAATGGATCCTTAGTCTGCAGATCCATGTCCAGCTCGTCAAACTCATCTGTCAGCCAGGCCAAGCGCTGCCGAGCTCCAATGCGAAAACCGTAATGACACTGTGGACACTCAGCGTAGCAGTCCAACTGGCGACTCATAATCGTCAGCCCACACTGCGGGCATTTGCGCAGCAGATCATCTGGAACCTTGGCATCTGCCTTTTGATCCGCCTTAACATGGCGTTCGCTTAGCGTGTTTTTCTTCTGCACATAAAGCTTCACTGCTGAGTCTCTCCTTTCCAACGAGGCATAAAGTCCTGCTCAAGATAATTGGTCGTCATCGTTCCGCGCAAAAATTCAGGATCGTTGAGAATCGCCAGATGAAAATTCTGGTTGGTCGTAATTCCCGTAATCACCATCTCGCCTAACAGCCGTTTTAATTTTTCAATGGCTTCATTGCGGTCATAGCCAAGCGCAATCACTTTAGCAATCATTGAGTCGTAATAAGGCGTTACCTTGGCCTGTGGATAAAGCGCGGTATCGATCCGCATGCCCAGATTGCCAACTGGCAGATATAGGTAGTTGATCGTCCCCGTTGAAGGCATGAAGTTTTTTTGCGGATTCTCAGCGTTGATGCGGCATTCAATCGCCGTACCATGCAGCTTGATGTCGGACTGTTTAAAAGGCAGTTTTGCGCCAGCTGCAACCATTACCTGAGCCTTGACCAAATCAATGCCGGTTACCATTTCCGTAACGGTGTGCTCAACTTGAATCCGCGTGTTCATCTCCATAAAGTAAAAATGATGCGCTTGATCCATCAAAAACTCCAGCGTCCCGGTATTGCGATAGTCAATCGCCTGAACGGCCTTAAGCGCCAGTTTTCCTAAATATTGCCGCTCATCTTCACTGATCAACGAGCATGGACTTTCTTCGATTACCTTCTGCTTATTGCGCTGCAAAGAGCAGTCACGTTCTGGGAACCAGACGGCATGACCAAAATCGTCACAAAAGACTTGAACCTCAATATGCTTGACGTTTTCCAGAATCTTTTCCAGATACATGCGATCATCATTAAACGACAGCCGTGCTTCACTTTGAGCCTCATCAAACGCCTGCTGCATCTGATCTTGATTCTCAATGCGCCGAATCCCCTTACCGCCACCGCCTGCTGCTGCTTTTAATAAAACCGGATAACCGATTGCTGCGGCAGCCTGCTTGGCGCTTTCAACATTGCTAAGATAGCCATCACTGCCAGGAATTACCGGGATGCCGCTTTTTTTCATCTGCTCTCTGGCATGTTCCTTATTGCCCATCAGATCGATCGTCAATGCTTTCGGTCCGATAAAGACAATCCCACAGGCTTCACACATCTCAGCAAAAGCTGCATTTTCCGAAAGAAAGCCAAAGCCAGGATGAATTGCCTGAGCGCCCGTACCGATTGCAGCTGCCAAGATATTCTGCATATTCAGGTATGAGTCTTGCGGCCGCGATCCGCCAACGCAAACGGCCTCGTCGGCTAACTGGACATGCAGACTGTCGCGATCCGCGGTTGAATAGATGGCCACCGATTTGATGCCCAGTTCCCGCAGCGAGCGGATGATTCGTACTGCGATCTCGCCACGATTGGCTACTAATACTTTCGAAAACATGCTTTTCACCTAGCCAATCAAAAAGGTAAGCTCTGCGGTGCAGGCCTTTTTTCCATCAACCGTTGCTACGCCCTTGCCCAGCCCAACTTGACCGCGAACCTTTTCCAGCTCGACTTCAAGTCTTAACGTATCGCCAGGACGAACGACCTTGCGAAACTCAGCTGACTTGATGCCGCCAAAATAAGCCGTCTTGCCTGCGAATTCAGGCTCTGACAAAAGTGCTACGGCTCCTGTCTGCGCCAATGATTCAACGATCAGTGCACCTGGCAGAACCGGATTTTGCGGAAAATGACCGTTGAAGACTTCTTCATTGATGGTAACATTGCGAATTGCCGTGGCTTTTTGGCCTGGTTCCAACTCGATTACGCGATCGATCAAGAGCATCGGATAGCGATGAGGAATGATCTTTTGAATCGCGTTCGAATCCAAAATCGTTTCAGTCATTGACTAACCCTCCGTAACTTCAAACAAAGGCTGATCAACCTCTACCAGCTCGCCATTTTTAACCTTGACTGCACTGATAATGCCGTCTTGATCGCTTTTAACCTCTGTCATCATCTTCATTGCCTCAATAATGCAGACGACATCGCCTTTGTGAACTTGACTGCCAACCTTGACGTAGGCTGGCTGTTCTGGCTTGGCCTGCAGATAGACCGTCCCAACCAAAGGCGCCTTGATCTGCTGAGTGCTTGCAGCAGCCACGGGACGTACCGGCTCGGCATGGGATGGCTGCGGACTTAGATCAGTTTTGGCATTTGCCTGCTGATTCTTGCTCAGATAGAGATGGAACGAGCCGTCATCAATCTTAAGCTCTCTGGTATCTGAGGCCTCAAACGTCTTCATTAAATGCTGAACGTCTTTTAATTCCAATTAAAAATCACTTCCATTTTCGAAAAGCCAATACGGCATTATGTCCACCAAAGCCAAATGAGTTGCTCAGGGCATATTCGGCATCAGGCTGATTTTGATTGGTCTGATCAACCAGATTGACCTGACAGGCCGGATCTTGATTCTCACAGCCAACGTTTGGCGGCAGCACGCCTTTTTGCAACGCGGCAACGGTAACGACCGCCTCAATTGCTCCGGCTGCCCCAAGCAGATGCCCGGTCATGCCCTTGATTGAGCTGACCAGCACTTTGCTGTCTTTACCAAAGACCTGATTGACAGCCAGTGACTCGCCAGCATCATTAGCATGAGTTGCCGTACCATGAGCATTGATGTAGTCGACTTTTTCTGGAGCAATTCCAGCCTCGTCAATTGCCTGCTGCATGGCTCTTGATGCACCACGGCCTGCTGGATCCGGAGAAGTAACGTGATAAGCATCGCCCGTCGCGCCATAGCCAACGATCTCGCCTAAGATTTGAGCGTCTCGCTTTTGCGCATGCTCAAGGCTCTCCAAAACCATTGCCGCGCCACCTTCACCTAAGACAAAGCCATTGCGATCCTTATCAAATGGCCGGGAAGCTTTCAAAGGATCCGTCGTCGTGCTAAGTGCAGTCAAAGCAGCAAAACCGGCAATCCCGATTTCATTGACTGAAGCTTCTGAGCCACCGGCGATCATGACCTGCGCGCGGCCTTCCTTGATCTGACGATAGGCTTCACCGATCGAGTTGGTTCCCGTTGCACAGGCCGTTACGATCGACGTACAGATATTTTGCGCATTGAAGCGAATCGCAATGTTGCCCGCGGCCATGTTGGCGATCGCCATTGGAACAAACATTGGCGAAACTCGCTTGGGACCTTTGTCATGCATTTTGATTACCTGCTCTTGAATCGTGGTCAAACCGCCGATTCCCGAGCCATAGATAACGCCCAGATCTTCAGGTGCCGTATTTTCTTCATTGATCCCGGCCATCGCAACTGCTTCAGCTGCCGTCTGAATGGCATATTGTGAATAAAGATCCATCCGGCGAGCCGCTTTTTTGCCAACTACCTCGCTGGGATCAAAATCATCAATCTGACCAGCTACCGTAATCCCGGTTGGCGCGGCGTCAAACTTGGTGATTGGCTTGATACCGATCTTTCCAGCTAAAGTGTTCTCAACAAACTCATCAAAGCCATTGCCGTTTGGGGAAACAGCCCCCATCCCTGTAATTACAACTCTTGTCATAAGCTTCTCCTAAATCGTCATCCCGCCATCAACTACGATCGTCTGACCGGTTACGTAATCATTCTGGGCTAAAAACAAAGCCGTCTGCGCAATTTCTGCCGGTTCGCCAAAGCGTTTTAAAGGCAGGCTCGCTAAAATCTGGTCCTGCGCTTTTTGCGGCATAGCAGCCGTCATATCGCTGGCGATCATCCCTGGTGCGATAGCGTTGCAGCGAATTCCCCGCAGCGCGCCTTCTCTGGCTACCGTCTTAGTCAGGCCAATGATTCCCGCCTTGCTGGCAGCATAGTTGGCCTGGCCGGCATTACCATGCAGACCAACGACGCTGGCCAGATTGATGATGACCCCTGCCCGCTGCTTATACATCTTTTTAAGCAGTGCCTGAATCATTAAAAACGGTCCTTTCAAGTTGACCTGCAGGACTTCATCAAAATCTGCCGTCTTCATGCCAATCAACAGGCGGTCCCGCGTAATGCCGGCATTATTGATCAATACGTCAATTCCGCCAAACTTTTCCCACGCGGTCTTGGTCAATTCCTTGACGACATGTTCATCACTGACGTCACCTGGCAAAAAGCAATATTCAGTACCAAGCTCATCCAGCTGCTGCTTTAGTGAGGCTGGCAATTCATGACGGGCGTTCAAGATCACGCGGCTGCCCGCCTTGGCAAATGCCAGTGCCGTTGCCGCGCCGATTCCTCTTGAGCTGCCGGTAATCAATACCGTTTTATTGGTTAGCTCCATTGGACATGCTCCTTTACAAAGTTCTCATAATCCAGCCACGTTTCGATATGTTCCCGCTTCAAGCCAGCGTCGACCTGCTTGGCAAATTTGCTGAGCGTCTTGCCGGGACCAATTTCCAGCGTTCCTTCAATTTTTTGATGCTCAATCAGACACTGCAGATCCTGGCCAAAATGAGTTGGCACCGCCAGTTGACGTTCCAGAATAGCTGCTGTTTCTTTAGCTTGAAACGGAGCCACGATCGTATTGCTGATCACCGGAACCTTTGGCTGGCTAAACTCAACGTCGCACAGGCGGGCTTTCATCTGTTGGCGAGCGCCGTCAAACAGCGGCGTATGAAAAGCACCACTGACATTGAGCTTAATTACCCGTTTGGCTGCCTGACTTGCGTTTAACCGTTCCACCGCCTCTTTGATCCCTGCTTGAGTACCGCCAATCACCAGTTGTCGTGGTGAATTGTAATTAGCAACCCAGACATCTGGCAGCTGCGCACAGATTTTTTCAACCTGTTCGATATCCGGATCAATGACTGCCGCCAGCGTACTGGCAACCTCATCCGCTGCTTTCTGCATATATTGGCCACGATCCTTAAGCAGAGCAAAGCCAGCATCGATCGCCAAGGATTCAGCCGCCATCAAAGCCGGATATTCCCCCAGCGACAAGCCGACCATGCCAGCTGCCGGCAAGTTGGGCAGGTCACGCTGCAGCATATGCCAGATTCCCAGGCTAAAAGCTGCCAGTGCCGGCTGAACGTATCTGGTTTGATTCAACTCGCCATTTTCGCTCTTCAAAAGCTTGACGATATCAAGTTCAGCTGCCTCACTGGCCTGCTCCAGCGTCTTTGAAAACGTCTCATCAGCCAGCAGGTCACAGCCCATTCCTGGTTTTTGTGCTCCTTGACCGCTAAACAGAATCCCTAGCTGCATCTTAGTCTTCCTTGGCTGCCAGCTGCTTGGCTACCAGTTCAACGACATCGTTAATCGTTTCGGCACCATCTTCAACATCCAGTTCAATGTCAAACTTGTCTTCCAGTTCGTTCATGATTTCAAAAACGTCCAGACTGTCTGCTTCCAGATCTTCTTTGATTTTGGCATCTAGCACGATCTTGGCTTCATCGATATCCAGTTCTTCAGCTGCGATTTCTTTTACCGTTGCAAAAATTTCTTCTTTAGTCATTTGTTTATCCTCATTTCTTTTTATTTGTTCAAAATCAGTATCTTAAAATAATCGTTCCCGTCGTCAGACCGCCGCCAAAACCACTCAAGGCTAAAATATCGCCTCGTTTGATCATTCCTTTTTCAACGCATTCGTCTAAAAGAATCGGTTCGCTGGCAGCAGAAGTATTGCCATATTCAGCAATGTTGATGGGAAACTTTTCTAAAGGCTGCTTGAGGCGCTTGGCTACCTGCCTGATAATGCGGGCATTGGCCTGATGCAGCAAAAAAACATCAATCTGATCCAGCGTCAGCTTATTTTGAGCACTGGCCTGCAAAATTGATTCGGGTACCTCATGCGTGGCAAAACGGTAGACCGCGCGTCCATTCATCTTAAATGGCGTCAGTTCAGTCAGCGGTTTAGGAAAAGTATTTCCCGAACTCGTCATGCCGGCACTCAGCTCATTGCTCAGTTCGCCAAAGGTCTTTAGCTGCAGTCCTAATAGGGTTGGTGCTTTAACCGGCACTTTTTCTAATAAGACGCCCCCAGCACCATCACCGAATAAAACGGCAGTCGTTCGATCATGCCAGTCAATCAGCTTGCTTAAGACCTCACTGCCAATTACCATGGCCTTTTTTACCATTCCCGTACTCATCATCTGACTGGCAACTGCCAAACCATAGACAAATCCCGAGCAGGCCGCTGAAACGTCAAAGGCAACTGCATTTTTGGCCTGCAGCCGGCCTTGAACGATCGCGGCCGTTGAAGGCGTATAGGCATCCGGCGACATGGTAGCTACTAAAATCAGATCAAGTTCCTCAGCCTGCCAGCCGCTTTTTTCTAAGAGCAGCTGACCGGTTTTAGAAGCCAGATCAGCTGTATTCTCGTGCTTGCTGATATGCCGCCGCTTGATTCCGGTTCTTGATTGAATCCAATCGTCAGAGGTATCCATAATCCGACTCAAGTCATCATTATCAATGACCTGATCAGGAACCCAGCTGGCCGTCTGTACGATTTTTAAGTCTTCCAAAGGCTTTCTCATCCTCTCAGGCATGTTCATCCAGAAAATCTTCCAAGTTGCGCAACGCCTTGCGAACGACTTTCAGCTCTTCATCATTCATATCTTTTAAAAAGCCTTTAACCATCATGTTGTGAAAGGCACGGTGCGCACGAAACAGTACACGGCCCTTATGAGTCAAGCCAAGCCGAATCACGCGCCGATCCTCTTCATCACGATAGCGTTCTACATAGCCCTTTTTCACCAGCCGATCAGCCGTTGCCGTCATCGTGCCTGGTGAGACATGCAGTTTTTGCGCAACCTGCGAAACAGTCTGGTGATTGTACATGGTGATTGCATCGATTGCGTGCATCTCTTTGATCGTCAAATCACGAAACATGCTTTTACGCAGCTCGTGTTCTTCAACCCATAAAATCCCGTTATAGACCCGCACCAATGCCTGGTTAATTTCTTGGTAGTCGTCATTCATAATGTATTTTCTCCTTTGCTTAACAGCTCAAATAGTTTGATTATCAAAATACATTATAGACTAAACCGCGGCTAAATCTTAGCTTGGCGATCCGCCACTACAAAGACCAATTCAGCGCTGCAGACCTTTTTGTCCAAGACCTTGGCTACTGCCTTGACAATCCCCATTTGCCGCCGCTTTTTAATCATTTCGATCTCAAGCTTTACGACATCGCCCGGCCGCACCATCCGGCGAAACTTAGCATTGTGAATCGCTCCCAGATATGCCGTTTTCTTGAAAAACTCTGGTGATTTCAGAATCAGAATCGATGCTGCCTGGGCCAGTGTTTCAATTATCAAGACTCCCGGCATAACCGGGTTGCCAGGAAAGTGACCTTGGAAAAATGATTCATTGATCGTAACGTTTTTAGTCGCGGTAATGCTCTTTCCAGGTTCCATGGCATCGACATAATCGATATAGCAGATCGGATAGCGATTGGGAATCAGATCCATGATTTCTTGTGCCGTCATCAGTGCCAATTTTGTCACCTGCCTTCAAAAAAGTATTTCGAGTATCAAAGTATTCGATAATCGAATTATATGTCATTCAAATTTTTAGTCAACCTTCACTCACTCGATGAAAGCGGTTATCGAAGACGTCAAAATATCCTTTGATGTCTCAAAATACCATTATTGAACACAAGTATGATGCCCGTTAATAAACATGAATTATTAGTCATATCTTGTGGAAAAATTTTATAAAAATATTTTGATTATCAAAATTTATTAACAAAAAAGAGCTTATGTTTCGTAACGAAAACACAAGCTCTTTTAATACTGTCTAGTTTATTTTATTGCCAGATCCGGGTTGGCATTGCTTCTTGCAAACGAGAGCCCAGGAACTGCATTAAGATCCCAACCGGCGCGATCACCATGCAGATAGTTTACCCAACCGGCTGCCCCAATCATGGCCGCGTTATCGCCACATAGTTTCAATGGCGCCATCAAAAGTTCTACTTCTGGATGCTGCTCTTTTAAGTCGCGCTCTAAACGCTTACGCAGGCCGTGGTTAGCTGCTACGCCCCCAGCCAAGATCAGCTGTTTGACAGGGTAGTCGCTCAAGGCCCGCATCGTCTTTTCTGCCAATACGTCAACTACGCTCTGTTGAAAGCTGGCCGCCAGATCATATTTATCCAGCTTTTGACCACGCTGATTGGCATTGTGTACGGTGTTGATAAAGGCGCTTTTAAGGCCACTGAAGCTGAAGTCATAGTTGTCCTCTTTTTCCATCGCCCGCGGAAAATGGAACGTATCGGATCCTTTGGCTGCCCACTCATCAATCGTCTTACCGGCTGGATAGTTGACGCCTAATACTCGGCCAATCTTGTCATAAGCTTCTCCAGCCGCATCATCACGCGTTTCGCCAATGATCTCGTATTCGTGTTCACTGGCCATGTAAACCAGTTCTGTGTGTCCGCCCGAAACCAAAAGTGCCAGCTGTGGATAGGCAAACTGGTTTTCAAAACGAGCTGCATATAGATGGCCAGCCATATGATTAACCGGTACCAATGGCAGTTGATGAGCCCAGGCAACCATCTTGGCAGCCGTCACGCCTACCAACAGCGAACCAACCAGACCAGGACCATACGTAACCGCGACTGCACTTAAGTCGTCATAGTCAACAGCTGCCTCATTCAGTGCCTTATCAATGCATTTGGTAATCTGCTCAATATGATGACGGCTGGCCACCTCAGGCACGACCCCGCCAAAACGCTGATGACTCAAAATCTGGGTTGCTACGATATTGCTTAGGATCTTTTGCCCATCTTCAATGACCGCCACACTGGTCTCATCACAACTGCTTTCAAACGCCAAGATCAAATTTTTCTTTGCCACTTTATTCTATCCTTTCACTTCTTCAAGCTGGGCAACCATGTCTAACGCATCTTCATGATTGTCCAGGTAATAATGCCGCTTGAGCTCGCCATCCATAAAACCCATCCGTCGATAGAGCCGCTGTGCCTGATAGTTGGAGACTCTGACTTCCAGACTCATCGTGCGCATTGCTTGTGCCAGAGCAATCTGCCTGGTCGTCTGCAGCAGGTAGGTTCCCAGTCCCTGTCTTTGAAAAGCCGGATGCACGCCAAAGTTGGTGATATGAGCATCAGCACGATTCCAGTCAAATGAACAGCCGATAAAGCCCAGGACGTCCCCATTGGCATTTTTCAGCACCAGATACAGCCGATCACTTTTCTTCAGATCCGCTGCAAATGCCGCTCGATTCCACGGTGCCACGCCATAGATCAGTTCCTCAATATGCACCATGGCAGCAATATCTGCTTCCTTAGCCTGACTGATCGTACCAGATTGATGATTAAGTCTGATCGAACGGCTGGCAAACGTCATTGGCATCCGGTCAGTGCTGCCAACCTGTTCCAGCCAATTCTTAAACTTCTCGAACATAATCCTGCTGTGGAGCGTCGGGGTGCTGGTGGTGCCAAACTGCCTCGGCCTCGGTAATTCTTAAGTATTGCGGCACAAATGCATCAATGTTTTTAACCGGTGCTGCCTTTTCCCCCAGCAAGGCCAGCTGATAGGTTGACGGAATACTAAATGCAGTCGGTAAAAACTTCAGCTGCTCAGGCACGGTTTTCAGCTGCTTTTGCAAACGGTCAGTCAGCTCGCCTGCCATTAAGACCGGTTTTTCAAGTTTTGCCAACTGATCCAGCAAGGCCTGCATTGACAGGTGCTGATCTGGCAATACGCTGACCAGCTGATCATCTTGCCACTGATAGACCCCCGCAAAAACATTGCCGCGTCGTGCATCAAAAAATGGCACGATCAACGCGTCAGTTGCTGAAGGCAGGTTAGCCGCCACCGTCTTTAAGCTGGAGACGCCTGTCAATTCGATGTCCAAAGTATCGGCAAGCACCTTGGCAGTAGTTACTGCAATGCGGATGCCGGTATATGATCCCGGACCCTGGGCAACTACGACCCGATCCAAGTCTTGGGGCTGCCATTGAACTTTTTGAAACAGATCATCAATTACCGGTAAAAGAAAAATGCTGTGGTTGCGGACCATATTAAGCGTCGTTGTGGCTAGAAGCTGGTCGTCTTCTACCAATGCCACGCTCATTGGGTGATTAGAGGTATCAATTGCAAGTATTTTCATTAGTTTCTCGTTCCTTTCGTACTTAGCAATTTTATCACACAACTAAAAAATGAGTACGGCAAGCTTTTTAGCTCTTAGCGTACTCATCTTTAATTAAGCAATTATTATTTGATTTTTAATTGTTGCGGTCGTCGTAGCCCTTTGGATGCGTGGAGTGCCACTTCCAAGCCGTTGCAATGATATCGTGCACGTCATCAAATTTCGGCTTCCAACCCAAGACTTCACGTGCCTTTTCACTGGCCGCAACCAACGAGTCTGGATCCCCGGGACGACGAGGCGCCATCTTAGCTGGAATCTCCTTACCCGTAACCTCACGAGCCGCTTCCAGCATCTGCTTGTTGGAAAAGCCGGTTGAAGAGCCCAGGTTGAACTGGTTGGATTGATTGTTCTTCTTCAGATACTGCAAAGCCAGAATATGAGCATCGGCTAAATCCATAACATGAACATAGTCACGCACGTTGGTACCATCCGGCGTATCGTAGTCATCGCCAAAGATGCTGAGTTCTTTGCGCTTGCCTTGAGCAACCTGCATGATGATTGGAACCAGGTGCGTTTCGGGACCATGATCCTCGCCAATCGTACCGTCTGGAGCAGCCCCAGCCACGTTGAAGTAGCGCAGCGCCACGAATTTAATACCATAAGCCTTGTCAGCCCATGCCATCATTTGTTCCATCATCAGCTTGGACAGACCATATGGATTGATTGGCTTTTGCGGATCGGTTTCTTTAATTGGCATGTGTTCCGGCGTACCATAAGTAGCCGCCGTTGAGCTGAAGACAATGTACTTAACGCCAAAGTCGCGCATGGCTTCCAAAAGCGTAACCATGCCACTCGTGTTGTTGTCAAAGTACTTCAAAGGCTCACTCATTGATTCGGGAACGATTGAGAAGGCCGCAAAGTGAACTACGGCTTCAATCTCTTCATTAACGAAAATCCGATCCAGAAAGGCACGATCGCGAATGTCGCCATAGTAGAACTTAGCCTTTGGATTGATGGCCTTTTTGTGTCCCGTTGAAAGGTTGTCTGCAACGACCACGTCATAACCATGTTCAATTAAATCTTTAACCATGTGTGAGCCAATGTATCCGGCCCCACCTGCAACTAAAATAGCCAAAGTGTTTTCCTCCCTTATCTTGACGGGTTTACCTCTTCATTTCTCTCTTAGTAAAATTATAACATAAAATTTTAGTAAAAACCCATTTGATATCAATCTTTAAAAATTTAATCCGTCAGCGGCTGAACGATACTGCTCATGATCTCATGATCCAAGAACTTAAACATTAAGCCTTCCCGCAGCCCATTATTGCTAAATGTCAGCTGCTTGACGTCCAACTGCCGCAAAATCGCCATTAATGGCAGCAGGCCGCCAACAATTACATCAGCCCGTTCAGAAGCAATGCCATGAACGTTGGCCCGCTGCCTTTTATCCATCGCAAGCAGCGAGTGCATAATGCGATTGGCATCAGCTGTCGACATTTTTAGACCATGAACGGGTTGACGACCTTTGCCCTGAGCCTCCAGCTGCCAGCGATAGATCTTAGCCAGAGCTCGATTGCTGCCACCCAGGGCCACGACTTCTTGGTGTCGGGCCCGCTGCAGCCAGTGCTGAGGTCCCAGCGCGTGATCAACCCTAACGATGGCATCAAACAAATCAGCAGAGTTAATCTGATCATCCAGATGATATTCTTGAGAAAGCAGCACCGCACCGATCGGCAGACTGATGATTTCTTCAGCCTGTCCGTCATCGACATAGATCAATTCCATGCTGGCGCCACCAGTATCGATAATCAATCCGTTTTTAATCGGCAGAGTTCTGGTAACGCCAACATAGTCCAGATAAGCCTCCCGCTCACCAGAGATTACCTTAAAGCTAAAACCGGTCTCTGCCTTGACCCGCTTTAAGAATTCCGTCTGGTTGGCAGCCTGACGAACGGCAGCCGTGGCAACCGCAATCACCCGAACGTTTTCTAACGCCATGCAGAGCTGCTTAAAATGCTGCAGTGCTTTTATCGTCCGATCCATTGGCGCCGGCTTGAGCATTTTTTCTGGCCCCATGTTTTCTGAAAGACGAACATATTCTTTTTCATAGCTTACCAAATTATAATTACCAGACTCGTCAATCTCGGTAATTCGCAGCCGAACTGAATTTGAGCCCAGATCAATAACCGCCAGATTAATCATGCGCATTGTCCTCTTTTTCATCATTCAAATGCAGCTTGGATACGTGACGCGTCATTGGCTGAAAGGCACTGGCTGCTTGATGCTGTTCAGTTTCCTTCTTATCAGCTCGGTTAGCTGCCTGAGCTTGCGCAATAAAGTATTCTTGACAGCTAAACGGCTGCGTCTTACCGCGGTCAATTCGCTCATACTTGTTGCCGTGCAGAATCCGTGTCTTGACATTATCTTGCCACATCTTGTCAAAAATATCGATTGCCCGTGCCTTAGTATCACTTTCCAAAACTGGGAACAGCTCCTCAACCCGTCGATTCAGATTGCGCGTCATCATATCAGCACTGGCCAGATAGATTTCTTCATGACCGTTGCCCTTGAAGTAATAGATCCGTGAGTGTTCCAAAAAACGCCCCACGATTGAATGAACCTCAATATTTTCATGCAGCTGAGGCAGATCATTGCGCAGACAGGTAATTCCGCGAATCAGCAGCTGAATCTTAACGCCTGCCGCAGCCGCTTCATAAAGCCGCGCGATAATCTGCTTGTCAGACAGCGAGTTCATCTTCATGCGAATCAAAGCTGGGCTGCCGGCCTTGGCAATCTTGATCTGCTCATCAATCTTGCCATCAATAAACTCCCGAATGCCATCTGGTGAGACTCGCAGCTTATGGAAGTAGCGTGGCCGAGCAAATCCTGAAAGCATATTGAACAGGTTGGTCATGTCTTCGCCCAGTTCGTAGTCGCACGTAAACAGTCCCATATCGGTGTAGAAATGAGCCGTAACATCATTATAGTTACCAGTCCCCAGATGCATGTAGCGCCGGATGCCGTCCTCATCGCGCCGAATGACCAATGCCAGCTTACAGTGCGTCTTTAAGCCAACCAGGCCATAGATAACGTGACAGCCCATTCGTTCCAGACGCCGCGCCCAGCGAACGTTGTTTTGTTCATCAAACCGCGCCTTGACTTCAACCAAAACCGTAACCTGTTTGCCTTGCTGAGCAGCCATCCCCAGATACTTAATGATCGGCGAATTGCCCGAAACACGATACAAGGTCATCTTAATTGCCAAAACCTGGTCATCAGTGGCCGCTTGATGAATGAAGTTGACGACCGATTGAAAATCATCATAAGGATGCTGAACCAGATGATCTTTAGTGCGAATTGCCTCAAAGATATTATGATCCATATCAAAGCGCGGATCGAGATGTGCCTTAAACGGCTGATAACGCAGCTCATCGTGTCCTTTGACCATGCCGGAAAGCTTCTTTAAAAACGTCAGATCGACTGGTCCATTGACGCGGTAGACCGCCGTTTCATTTACATGCAGGTTCTTAATTAGATGATTTTCCAACCATGGATCAATATCACGCTCAACCTCCAAGCGCATGACATGACCATGTTCACGCTCCCGCAGCTGATGCTGAACGGCCCGCAATAGATCAGACGTATCTTCTTCGGCAACGTCCAGATCCATGTCCCGCATGACCCGATAGGTACCAGAAGAAATGATGCGATAGCCGGGAAAGAGCACCGACAAAAATTCCTTAATCAATTCATCCAATAAGACAAACTTATTTTCACCCGGCAGCTTGACCAGACGCTTATAGATCTCAGGAACACGCACCGTCGCAAATTTCTCTTCATTTTCAGTATTCTCGTCATGAGGTTCTTGCGAGCGGCCTTGAATCTCCTGATCGCCTTCCAGGATTTCGTGCTCTTTAACGTGCAGGCTTTCCGGATCGCGCTCCAATTTAACTGCAATGTTGAGCGAATTGTTGGAGATAAAAGGAAATGGCCGCGATGTATCATCAGCCATTGGCGTCAGTACCGGCATTAATTCCTCGTTAAAGTAGCGGCGAACGTATTCATATTGTTCAGCATCCAAATTTCTGACATGTAGAATTTGAATATTTTGTGATGCCAGTTCTGGCAGCAACTGATCATTATAAATCTGATAGCGCTGCTCAACCATGCCGTGTTCTTTTTCATTAACCGCGTCCAGCTGCTCTTTGGGCGTCATACCTGAAGCATCGGTTGTCGTAACGTTGGCGGCCGAAAGCTTATGCAGCGAGGCAACTCGTACCATAAAGAACTCATCCACGTTGCTTTGCGTAATCCCCAGGAAATTAGCCCGCTCCAGCAGCGGATTTTCTGGGGCCAGCGCTTCTTCTAAGACCCGACCATTAAAGTCAATCCAAGAAAGCTCACGGTTGACGTAGTTTTGCGGCTGATAAAAATCTTTATACATCATTTCATTCCCCTTCCTTGGCAATTAATTCTGGCTTTAGGCCATAGACATCGGTAAACAGCTGATTTTTTCGTTGAAAGGCCCACTTTTCCAAGACCAGATCGTCATTGGCATGGGCCGTGATCAGCAAGCGTTCATCCTGCAGGCGCAGCTCAACTCGTGAAATCTTCTGCAGACGCGAGTCATCAAGCGAGTCCGCTACCCTAAGAATTGCCGCCAATTTGGCAACTGGCATTTGAATGTCATCATCCATATGCCGATAGTGGGCCTGCGCAACGTCAGGACTCTCAGAACTGTGATAGCGCGCTACTTCAGCAATCGTACGGTTATCATCAGCCGAAAGCCCAATCAACGGATTAGATTCTAAGATGTATTGCGAATGCCGATAGTGCCCTTGTGGATTGATAAAATTGCCGATATCTTCAATCTTGCAGGCAATCTCTAAAAGCAGTCGATCATGCCGATCAAGCCGGTGAATCGGCTGTAGAGCATCAAACAGCTGCAGCGCAACTCTGGTAACAAACGTTGAATGCGCTGTGTCGGCCCCATAGCGCTGCGCCATGTTGGCTGCTGAGGTTCGGATCATGTTGTCAACCAGTGAGCGATCACCCAGCTGCATAATCGTCAGGCCATCTAAAATGTGCAGACTGGTGGCATAGATCCGCTGTGCATCCAACAGATGAATGGTGCGCGAAATTACCAGGTAGTTGGGCAATACCCAGTTGACGCTTTGCTCATCGACATTGTAATGATTGATAATGAACTGATTAGACGAGCTGACGATCCGTTGGTAGCGTTTTTCAAAGTCTTCACGCGGCACCTTGCCCAGCATCTCATCTGGCTTAACGTAGCTTTGAGCCATCGTTCCTACGTTATGAATCAACAGATTGGAATTTTTGACATGCCGCAGTTCTGGCACTAGATATTCCAGCTTGCTTGAAATATAGTCCAGAATAATCTCGCTTGGCGTCGTCGTCGTCTGGCGCAGCGTTTGGGCCAGGTGGTTGACGCGCGCCTCGCCCAGGTCAATATCCCATGACGTCTGAAACTTGCCATGGCGGAAATAGGAAAGTCGCGTCGTATTCAGGCCAATCGTCAAAATATACAACGCCTTTTTACTAAGCTCGTTGAACCGCGGCATCTGGGCCATTACGGCTGCCAAGGCACTGGCCATCAGCTGATTGTTGCTGAGCCATTCAATATTCAAATCAGTCCTGACTTTTAATTGCTCGGCAATATAGCGAGCCTCGACCATGTTTAAATCTTCTAAAGAGCCATAAAAGGCAAATTTTTCAACTTGATATTCACGCAGGATTCGTTGAAAACCTTGAAGATTATCAACAATAGCCTGCATGTTTTGTGCATAGTTGGCAACGTTATGACTGCCAACGATCAAGGCCCCTGATTGGACCTCGGTAATGATTTTAAGGGTTGGGAGCTCTACAATCCGAAGCGTCAAGCGATCCGGCTCTAGGAAAATAATCCCAAATAACGAATTTTTCAAATTAACACTCCTCACATGATTTTATTCATTGAATGCCCTTTTATCTGTTATATATAAAGAATACCACCAATTTCAGCCTGTTTGGGCCTTAAAACTTTTTTGCAGTGTAAATAATACGAAAAGCCAAAAGCATATCGCTTCAAAGCCGTTCGTCATACTAAAAATCGCGTCTGTCAGCTTGGCAGACGCGATTTTACGTAATTTTATTCATACCAGATCATCGTTGAGGCCGCCGCCAGCTGGCCATCGACAACGATTCGATGATCAGTGGTCAACTCGCCATTTTCATTGCGATAGGGACTGCTGATCTCACTGGTGACGGTTTGACCGTAGCGCACTTCTTTTTCATAGCGCATCGTCATATGCTTTAGCTGATGGTGCGTTAAAAATTCGGCCCCCAACGGATCCTGCATCCAGTCAAAATAGCGAGCATTATTGACATGATGGTTTGAATCAATATCAAAGAATCGAACATGATAGTCATTTTTAAATCTAACGTCTTGGAGTTCGCGAGCCTTAGCCAATCTAGGCAGCCGCTTCTTTTCCGGACCATGATAAGGCTCAATGACTGCTTGCGGAATCGACATTAAATGACGCGTCTGCAGGTTCATATAAACGAACAGCCCGGTCAAGCGAACATACTCAACTTGACGATCAGCTGATTGAATCCAAAATTCGCGCAGGGCAAAGAAACGATTATTGGCAATCGCCCGCGTGCCCAGAATTACCTCTTCACCATTAATCGGCTGTCGTGCGGCAAAGGATCCTTCATAGCTGGTAATCACCCAGCCACCGCCATAGCTTTGGATGGTTGCCGTATCCAGTCCTAGCGAATTGCCGTGTTCTTCTGATACCTGCACAGCCATACTGATCAGCATGCTTAAGCTGGGATGACCGGTTGCATCGCATTCATAGTAACTTAAATGATGCTTGGTTTCATATACCAAGGGGGCTTTCAATGCCATCGTCTCACCTCATCTTAAAGCTCATGATACTGCCGATACAAATCCTGGCGCTTGATCTGATTGCGCTTAGCAACCAGCTTAATGGCCGCATTGGTTGAAAGACCATGCTGAATTTCCTGGTCGACCTGCTCTTTTAGACTGAGACTGACCGAATCATCAGCTGGCTGGTCGGGATGATCATTACCGGCCACCAGAATCACAAACTCACCGCGAATCTGATGCTCATCTGCCCACTGAATCAATTCCTCCAGTGACCCGCGACAAAACTCCTCATAACGCTTGGTTAGCTCTCTTGCCAAGACTGCCTTGCGATCCCGACCAAAAACCTCGGCCATCGAACTCAGCGTTTTGGCCAGTCGATGAGGTGCCTCATAAAAGATCATCGTTTCCTGGTGTTGATTTAACGGCGTCAATTCTGCAATCTGCTGCTGATGCTTGCGGCTTAAGAAACCATAAAAATAAAATGGCTGCGGGTTAAGACCAGAGGCAATCAAGGCCGTAATCCCCGCATTAGCGCCAGGCAGTGCAACGACCTGCAGACCGGCTTCAACCGCTGCTGCAACCAGTTCCCGACCTGGATCAGAGATTGATGGCATGCCGGCATCACTGCACTGTGCAATCGACTTGCCTTGCTTTAAAAGCTCAATCAGCTGTGGAATTCGCTGTTCGGTATTATGCTCATGAAAGCTGATCTGTTTGGTATCAATCTCAAAATGATTCAAAAGCATCTGCGTATGCCGCGTATCCTCGGAAGCAATCAAATCAACTGCTGCCAGCGTCTTGACGGCTCGAAACGTCATATCGTCAAGATTGCCGATTGGCGTTGGCACCAAATAGAGTCGTCCCGTTTCATTATCAGTAAAGCTGCGAATCTGTTGCATAAATATCACCCTTACTTTTGCGGCTGATCGTGACGCCCATAGATTGCATCCAGACAAAACGCGCATGAATCGTCTTCATCCAATCGCTTGCCATAGTATTCATTGCAGACATGAAAGCCTTCTTGATACAACTTTTGCAGGTTGCGTCTTGAATCGGTCAAGCCGTCTTTGGTTGCCTGCTGATGCTTTTGTTTGAGCATTTGATGCAGATGCTCGTTTTCAATCGACAGCTCAGCATTTTCTTCCAGAACCGCCGTCATCATTGACTGCAATTCTTCCATGCTGTCGACTAGATCCTTGGTTTGCTTGGTAACTCTGGTGAATCGTTCATAAATCTTGCTTTTGTCTACTCGCTCACTCATTTGTGTCTTTCCCCATTTCTATCGCTGCAAGACATTGATAATGCGCAGTGAAAGCTGCTCGGCCGTATTTTGAAATGAAATGTTCTGATCCATTAAATGCCTGGTTTCAAGCGTCAGTTCGCTGACCTTCAGTAATTGATCCAGTCGATAGTGCTGCGCGATTTCTTTGATCATCGTCAATTGGTCATTGAAATGCAGATCATCGACTTCATCAGCGCCATTGGCTACCATCAGCGTATCGCGCCAGATCAAAGCCATCAAATCCAGGATCAATCCTTGTTTTTCACGATCGCCAGCCACTTTCAAAAGCGTTGTCTGAACCGTGACAAAGGCTACCAGATCAGCCCGACCACATTCTTTGTACCACTGCACGACAGCTTGCACCGCTTGATTGAGCCAGTCGTCTTCCATCCATTCTTTAATCCGCACCGTTGAATCGGTTAACCCTAACGCAATCGACTGCAGGCCAACGGGAATCTCAGCTTGATCCAACATCTCCTGCAGAATCTTTTTAGGCAGCGGCTGCAGCTCAATAATCTGGGTGCGCGAACGAATCGTTGGCAAAACGGCACTTTTATTGGTTGTTAAAAGCAGAATATAAATGCCAGGCAGCGGCTCTTCAATAAATTTTAACAGACTATTGGCGGCACTTGTCGTCATTTTTTCGGCATCTTCAATGATGAACAGTTTTTGACTGCCTTCTACGCCACTCTTGGTAAATTCTGCCTTTAAGCGCCGAATCGTATCGACCTTGATCTGCCGACCATCTGGAGCTGCAGTCACCACATCAGGATGATTGCCAGAAAGAATTCGCTGACATTCGCTGCGGGTTCCATCCGGCTCACCAGCTTGCGGCTGTTCACAAAAAAGGCGCAGGGCCATCCACTGCGCCAATGCTTTTTTCCCTGATCCAGACGGGCCTGCAAACAAATAGGCATGTGCCAGTTCACCTTGAACCATGGTTTTTTTTAGACGCTGACTGATTGCTGGCTGCAGCCGTTCAGCTTGCCATTTTGATTGCGTGGCATTTGCCATTTTGGATCACCTCGTCTTGACCGGTTTGCAACTTAAAACTGTAAAAATTTTTCAACTGGCAGGATAAAGACCGTTGCTCCCCCAATCTGAACGTTAATCGGAATGGCCGATGAACCGTTGTCGATCTGGGCTGCCGGGGTCATGTACTGTTCACGCGACTTGGCATTATGCTTGATGATTTCCAATACTTCATCAACCCGATCATCTTCTACGACTACCATATAAGTGGTGTTGCCTTCTCTTAAGAAGCCACCCGTCGATGACAGCTTGGTCGCACCGATATTGTTGTCGATAAAAGCATCCCGCAGCTTGCCGGCATCTTTTGGTTGAACGATTGCCATAATCATTTTCATAATAAGCCCTCCTTAAAAAGTCGCGTTAGTTAAAACAGTTGCTCAAAGCGCTGATGAATTGCCAAACGAGTTGCTGAAATCACCTGTGTCAGCGGCTGACTGGCGTCAATCGTAACGATGCGATCAGGGTTTTGTCGCGCCAGCTTCTGATAGGCACTTCTGACCTTGCGATGAAAAGACAGTGCCTCTTCATCCAGGCGGTTGACCTGATCAGCACGATTCTGCGCGATTCGCTTAAGGCCCAGTTCGGAATCAATATCCAGATAAATCGTCAGTTCCGGCATCAAGCCATCAATTGCAAACTGATTGATCTGCCAGATGTTATCCTCGCCCAGTCCGCGACCAGCGCCTTGGTAGGCAATTGAGCTGTCAACGTAGCGATCACAGAGAATTACCTTGCCGCTTTTGAGCGCTGGCATGATATCCGCAACCAGGTGCTGGCGCCGTGCTGCGGCAAACAGCAGTGCTTCCGTGCGCGGATCCATGTCGATATTGCGAGCGTCAAACAAGACATCCCGAATCTGCTCAGCGATATGGTTGCCGCCTGGCTCTCTGGTATACAAAACGCCATCCAATCCCAGCTGTTTTTGCAGGTCAGCCGTAATCTGGCGCATAACGCTGGTTTTACCCGCTCCATCTGGTCCTTCAAATGAAATAAATTTACCGTCCATTGTCGTTCCTCAACTACTGCTTGATTACGCTGTCGTTTAAATAGCCATGCAGATGATTGCGACGCGCTTTAGTATAAAGGTACAGATATTTTTGCTCCTGCAGCTTGGTTCGACTGTAGAGCTCATTATCAACCTGCCCTTCATAGACAGCATGCTCGGTTTCTTTGGCATGATCCCAACTATCCTTGACATTGTAGATCAGTTCCAACAGTTTTTGATTACCCAGCTCTTCAACGGCATGGGGATTGCGACGCTTAAAAAACATGATCTTCACCTACATTTCCGTTCTGCCTTGAACTGCTCTGAACAAGGTTACCTCATCAGTATAGTCGATATTGGCGCCAGCTGACAGTCCATGGGCCAAACGGGTGACTCTGATGCCCGCCGGCTTGATCAGCTTGGCCAGATATTGTGCCGTGGTTTCACCATCCAGCGAGGCATTGGTTGCCACAATGATTTCTTTGACCTCGGTATTTTTCTGCAGGCGCTTAAGCAAAGCCGGGATGTTGATGTCCATTGGTCCTGTTCCTTCGCTTGGCGAGATGGAACCGTGCAAAACATGATAGAGGCCATGGTATTCGTGCATCCGCTCCATTGCCATAATATCTTGCGAATGCTCAACCACCAGAATCGTCGAACGGTCACGCGACTTATCTCGGCAGATTGGACAAGGATCGTCTTCGGTAATAAAGCCACAGATGCTGCAGTAGTGCAGATCTTTTTTCACGCTTAAGAGCGACTTGGCAAAATCCTCAACGTCTTTTTGGTCCATTCCCAGTGTATAAAAAGCAAGGCGAGTCGCGGTTTTTTCGCCAATTCCCGGCAGCTTCATATAGCTGTCGATCAGTTTGGCAATTGGCTCAGGATACTGCATCGCCAAGCCTCCTTAAATGTTCAAGCCCTTAGTGTACTTGCCGAATTTTTGCTGCGTGGCGGCATCGACTTTTTCCAGGCCATCATTAACGGCTGCCAAAACCAGATCAGCCAGCATGTCAACATCATCAGGGTCAACGGCTTGCGGATCAATCTGCAGGTCAGTCAGCTTTTTGTCGCCGGTAAAAGTTGCCTTGACCATTTCATCAGGCGAGACGCCAATAAATTCTTCCTTAGCCAGATTCTGCTGCTCTTCCATCATCTTTTGCTGCATCTTCTTAGCCTGCTTCATCATTTGTTGCATGTTCATTCCGCGCATCATAGTTATTATCCATCCTTTACTTATGTTATTGCTTAATTATCTTCTATCTTTACCAAATCGCCAAACATTTGCTTGGCCTTATCAATCAGCGGATCAGTTTTAACTGGCGTGGCTGGTGCTGACTGAGCTGATGAATCTTTTTTATCAGTACCGGTTTTGCCTTGATTCAAATAGCCATGCTCTACCAAATAGTTATGGCGGATCTTTGGCCACTGATCCATCGGCACGAATGCCACGCGCATCTCATTGCCTGACAGACGCTGCAGGCCAGCTTCCATATCTGCTGCTAAACTGCCGCTGTTGGCACGCTGCAGCAAAAAACTGCTGTCAAATGAAACCACGACGCCTTGCGGACTGGCCGCTACCGGCTGGGAGGTATTGATCAGAGCTCGCTGCGGCGTATCCAGCATGTTAAGCAGATCACCCCAGATCTCCTGCAGCCCACGCAGATTCTGCTTAGTGGCATGTTCCAGAATTGGATAGACGCGATCCAGCTTAACCGTCATCTTAGGCTGAATTTTATTGCCAGCATTGCCACCCGCTCGTCGGACAATCCGGGATGCCGAGCCGCTGCCGGTTTGTCTTAAGCCGGCAATTGCTGACTGCAGCTGCTGAATCTCTTGCTGCAGCTGACCAATTGTCTGATTGAGTCGGGGATCCGTCGCATTCGTTTTATTATCTTGCGGCTTGATTTGACTAAGCTTGACCGTCAAGACTTCCAAATAGACGTCAGGATGCGTCGTAAAGCGCATTTCTTCTTGAATCTCATTTAACTCGTCGATCATTTGGTACAGCTCATCGGCACTGGCAGCCTGACTCAACTGCTGAAAATCGGTTTCCTTAAGTCCAGATCCGGCGACATTGACCAACTGTGGCGATTCTTGATAAAGCAGTACGTCGCGAATAAATGAGATCAAGTCTTCGATAAAGCGCTGACCATCCTTACCCTGATCCAGAATTTCTTTCATTGTATGCAGGGCCGCGGCACTTTGATGGCTGGTCGTCTCATCAAAGTATTTTTTCAGCAGCTGCTTGGTGACACTGCCGGTAACCAAAAGCGCATCATCCAGCTTGACTTGATTATCGCTAAACGACAAGACCTGATCTAAAATACTCAGTGCGTCACGCATGCCACCCTCAGCAGCATTGGCAATTACCCAAAGCGCGTCATTTTCATATTCAACGTGCTTTTGATCCAGGATATACTGCATGCGCTCAAAAGCATCCTGAGCCGAGATCCGCCGAAAATCAAACCGCTGTACCCGACTGATAATAGTCAGCGGAATCTTATGCGGTTCGGTAGTTGCCAGGATAAAAATCACATTGGCGGGCGGTTCTTCCAAGGTTTTCAAAAGAGCATTGAACGCCCCAGTTGAAAGCATGTGCACTTCATCAATGATATAAACCTTGTAGTCGGCTTGAGTTGGCGCATACTTGGCCTTGTCGCGAATATCGCGTATTTCTTCGACCCCGTTGTTGGAAGCAGCATCAATTTCAATTACATCGCCGAGCTGTCCATTAGTAATTGCCCGACAGATCTCGCATTCATTGCAGGGTTCGCCGTCTTGCCGATGATGACAATTGATGGCTTTAGCAAAGATTTTTGCCGCTGAGGTCTTGCCAGTTCCCCTTGGTCCGGCAAATAAATAAGCATGACTGATCTGCTTGGTTATGATCGCGTTTTTTAAAGTCTGCGTAACCACCTGCTGACCAACGATCTCGTCAAATCGCTGGGGCCGCCAAACTCGGTAAAGCGCCTGATAGCTCATCTTGACTGCTTCCTTTCTGGTAAAAATCCGTATTATCGTTATTATACTAGTAAAATCGTTGCAATTCGATTGAAAAAATATTTTGTACATAAAAAAAGCCGTGCGAAACGATCCACACAGCGGTTAATCTTCATAAAAAAACATGGGGCACAAGCTGTAGCGAACTTAGTGCTGCTTCCTTCCGGACCTGACACGATTCGTAGGCACAACCTTGCCCCATGACCTTACGGCAAATAATATCTTACACTATTTTAAAACTAAATGCCAGTCTTCTGTTAATTCTTTTGCTGAGCTGATTTTCTGGCGGCTTTACGTGCTTTGCGAACCCGTTTAAAAAATTGTTTGAGCAGCTGCTGACACTCGTTTTCTTTGATCCCTGATCTAATCTCAACTTGATGATTGAATCTTGAATCGCTCAGCAGGTGATACAGACTCTCGACCGTGCCGGCTTTGGGATTTTTGGCTCCATAATATAAAGTACGAATTCGTGAGTTCATAATGGCACCGCTGCACATCATACACGGCTCCAGCGTTACGTACAGATCACATTCCTCCAGTCGCCAGCTCCCCAGATACTCGCAGGCTTCCATAATGGCCAGCAGTTCGGCATGATAGGCTGCATTTTGAAATCTCTCCCGCATATTATGACCGGCACCGATCACCTTGCCATGATAGACAACGATGGCCCCAATCGGTACCTCATCCATCAATTCAGCCTGTCTTGCTTCTGCCAGCGCCATTTCCATATAATCTTCCGGTTGCAAAATTTTTCTCCCTTATCAATTATTATTAATCAGTGTATAATGGTTTTTGTGATTTTTCTACCGCGTGAGTTATGAAGCAATCTTCATTAGAAAATAAAAAATTTGCCGCAGCTGTCAGCACCTCAATTCCTTATCGCTTAGCCACCACATGTTGTATTGACGTTTTGTAAGCGTACATTATATAGTATGTCAATGCTTGTAATTTCTTCATAACCCGCTATACTATAAAACATTAACTCAACGAAAAGTTAAAGGGGATTGAGATTTATGATTACTGTTTTCTCTAAAAACAACTGTATTCAATGCAAGATGACCAAAATGTTTCTAACGCAGCACCACGTTGACTTTGTTGAACACAATATTGATGAGCATCCAGAATATGTTGATCAACTGAAAGCTGACGGTTTTAAGGCAACGCCAGTAATCAAGCTGCCTGACGGTCAATCCTTTACTGGCTTCCGTCCTGACATGCTGAAGCAATTGGCTTAGTTGTCAATTATACCGCGTTATTCCCGGGGATCGTTCAATCATTTTGCACGATGCCCGCTTTTTATTGCACTGGAAAAAGGAGTTATCCATGGCACTATCAGATATCGACCTCACCAAAGTAAAATACTACGACCTCAATAATGAACTCAACATTCCTAAAGATGGTCAAATCCAACTTGATAAGGATCATGAAGCCTTAACTGATTTTATCAAAGAAAACGTTTTGCCCAACACCAAACGCTTTGCTTCATTAAAGGAACGCTATGACTGGCTGGAGGCAAACGATTATATCGAAACCGGCTTTATGCACAAGTACCGCTTTGAATTCATCGAAGAGCTCTACGACTTTTTAAAGGCCCAGGATTTTCATTTTCATTCATTTATGGCAGCCTACAAGTTTTACGCCCAGTATGCCCTGCGAACCAACGACAAGGAATACTACCTGGAAAACTACATTGATCGCGTTGCCATGAACGCCTTGTTTTTGGCTGACGGCAATGAGGAGCTGGCCATGCAGCTGGCCGATGAATTGATTCACCAGCGCTATCAGCCAGCTACGCCAACCTTTTTAAATGCTGGTCGCAAACGGCGCGGCGAATTCGTATCCTGTTTTGAGATTCAGGCAACCGATGATATGAACTCAATCGGACGGACGATCAATTCTGCCCTGCAGCTTTCCAAGATCGGCGGTGGCGTTGGCATCAATCTTTCCAACCTCCGTGAAGCAGGCGCACCAATCAAAAAGATCAAAGGTGCTGCCAGTGGGGTCGTCCCAGTCATGAAGCTTTTGGAGGACTCTTTTTCCTACTCAAATCAGCTGGGTCAGCGGCAGGGGGCCGGCGTCGTCTACCTAAGCGTCTTTCATCCCGATATCGTGGCCTTCTTGTCTGCTAAGAAAGAAAATGCTGATGAAAAGATCCGAATCAAAACGCTTTCGCTTGGGATTACCGTTCCCGATAAATTTTACGAGCTGGTAGAAGCCAATCAAGAGATGTATCTATTCAGTCCTTATGACGTTGAGCGCATCTATGGCGTGCCATTCTCGTACGTCGACATCACCAATGAATATGAGAACATGGTCGCTAATGACGCCATTACCAAATACAAAGTCAACGCTCGCGACTTAGAAGATGAGATCTCCAAGCTGCAGCAGGAATCCGGCTACCCATACATCGTCAATCTGGATACCATCAACCGTGCCAATCCAATTGACGGTAAGATCGTAATGAGCAATCTTTGTTCAGAAATTGCCCAGGTTCAGCGGCCGTCAATCGTTAACGATGATCAGACGTTTGCCAAGCTGGGGACCGACGTTTCTTGCAACCTTGGCTCCACCAACATCGCCAACATGATGGAAACGCCAGACTTTGGCCGCTCAGTTAGTGCCATGGTACGGGGACTGACCCATATCAGCGACATTGAGCACCTTGACGTCGTTCCATCAATCGAGCACGGCAACGACATGGCTCACGCAATCGGTCTTGGTGCCATGGGACTGCATGGCTACCTGGCCAAGCATCACATTCAATATGGCTCGCCAGTCGCCCTAGAATTTACCAGTGTCTACTTTATGCTGCTCAACTATTGGACGATCAAAGCCTCCAACGACATTGCCCGTGAACGTCATGAAACGTTTGCCGAATTTGAAAAGAGCACGTATGCAGATGGCTCCTACTTCGACAAATACGTCAGTCAAGACTGGGGGCCTAAGTCGGCAACGGTCAAGCAGCTGTTTGAAGGCATCTTTATTCCTGGTATCAAGGACTGGCAGGAGCTCAAAGCAGCCGTGCAAAAGGATGGTCTCTACAACGCCTATCGCTTAGCCGTTGCCCCGAATGGATCGACGTCATACATTGGCGACTCGACTTCCAGCCTGCACCCAATCATCAATCGAATTGAAGAGCGTCAGGAAAAAATGATTGGCAAGATCTACTACCCGGCACCATACCTCAGCAACGATACCATGCCATACTACAAGTCGGCTTATGATACCGACATGCGCAGCGTAATCGATACCTATGCGGCTGCTCAGGAACATATTGATCAATCACTGGCGATGACGCTGTTTATGCGTTCCACGATTCCAGCCGGGATGTACGAATGGAAAAATAATCGAACTGATAAGATGACAACGCGTGACTTAAACATTCTGCGCCATTATGCTTATCAAAAAGGCATTAAATCCATCTACTATATTCGGACGTTTACCGATGATCAAGATGAGATCGGTGCCAACCAATGCGAAAGCTGCGTTATCTAACTTATTGGAATCATTAAAGACTAAAGGAGCCCCACTTAATAATGAAGATTGAGAATTTTGTACCGCTTAAAAACTACCAGGCGATCAATTGGAATGAAGTCTCTGATATGATCGACAAAGCCACCTGGGAAAAACTAACCGAACAGTTCTGGCTGGATACCCGGATCCCGGTTTCCAATGATATGGATGATTGGCGAGAGCTTGATACTGATCACCAGTGGGTCGTCGGTCACGTATTTGGAGGCCTGACGCTTTTGGATACGCTGCAGTCGGAAGCTGGTTTGACGGCACTGAAAGAAAATGTTAAGACCCAGCATGAAACGGCCGTGCTTAACAATATTCAATTTATGGAATCAGTTCACGCCAAGTCTTACTCCACGATTTTTTCTACGCTGAATACCCCTGAAGAAATCAGTGAAATCTTTGACTGGTCCGATACTGAAGAATATCTGCAAAACAAGGCAACGCGGATCGGCAATCTTTACCTGGATCCAAGCGTCAGTCCTTTGAAGAAAAAAGTTGCCAACGTCTTTTTGGAAACATTCCTGTTCTATTCTGGTTTCTACACGCCGCTGTACTACCTGGGCCACAACAAGCTTAACAACGTGGCAGAAATCATCAAGCTGATCCTGCGTGATGAATCAGTTCACGGAACCTACATCGGCTATAAGTTCCAAGTCGGCATGAAGGATCTGACCGAAAAGCAGCAACAGGACATGAAAGACTGGATGTACAATTTCTTATACGAACTCTACGACAATGAAGAAAAGTACACCCACCTGCTGTACGATCAAGTTGGCTGGACCGATGAAGTCTTGACGTTCATTCGCTACAATGCCAACAAAGCCTTGATGAATCTAGGGCAGGATCCGCTGTTCCCAGATACGGCCAGTGATGTCAATCCCGTCGTAATGAACGGTATTTCAACGACAACCTCCAACCACGACTTCTTCAGTCAGGTCGGCAATGGCTACCGACTCGGTGAGGTTGAGGCCATGCATGACAGCGACTACCATGTTGCTGATCCCAATGCCGGCAAAGACATCAACGAAAAAGACTAATATATAAAAAACGTGCGTAATGCAGCTGCTGCATTCGCACGTTTTTATTTGCTTGCTATTTCAGTAATCCTAGTCCTCACTGATTGCCGGTGAAGCCATCCGTTCCTTAGCAAAGTGAATGATCAAGCCCAGTGCCAGGCCAGCAATGCCAAATGAAAGCCAGCCGAAGCCAAGACCGAAGAATGGGAAGAATTTAGCCGCAAAGCTGATCATTGCCTGAACGTCAGCCGTATTATGCAAAATAGCCGGCGTAGCGTTCATCATGTCAAAGAAAGCCGGAATCAGCGTAAAGCCAGTCGTGATGCGGTAAACCAACGGATCATTTTTAAAGAGCGGCGACATGATCCCCATGATGATCAGCGTAATTGCCAATGGGTACAAGAACATCAAGATCGGCGTTGACCAGGCAATAATCTGATCCAAGCCCAGGTTGGCAACCAAGAATGAAAGACCGCAGTTGAAGCGCAGGAAGGCTTTGTAGGAAATCTTAGGAAAACGCCGGTGGAAATCTTGTGAAAAGGCAACTACCAGCCCCATTGCACTGGTCATGCAGGTCGTCGTTGCCAAGACTGCCAAGATTGCATCGCCTGCCGTGCCCAAGTAGTAGTTGGCAATCTGTTCCAAAGTCGTACCACCGTTATCAGCCATCTTAAAGTGCGCCAGGCTGGTAGCACCAAGCCAGATCAAGGCAATGTAGATCAGAGCAATACCAATGATACCCAAAGCTCCTCCCTTAGCCGTTGCCCAGGAGATATCGCGCTGACGCTTGATACCCAATCCCTTGATCGCCGTAATAACCGTAATCCCAAAGGCCAAAGAAGCCAAGCAGTCCATTGTGTTGTAGCCTTGCAAAAAGCCGTTGGTAAATGAAGCGTGACGATAAGCAGCCGTGATGGCAGCTGAACCAGCATGTCCCATGGGGCTGATAAATGCCATAAAGAAAATAATAAACATCAAGCCTAAAAACAGCGGATTAAGCATTTTACCGATCGTGTCAGTGATTCGTCCTTCCCGAGTTGAGAAGTAGTACGTCAAGCCAAAGAAGGCTGCTGAATAGATCAAGGTTCCCCAGGTGTTGGCACTGGCCGAAAGATGCGGCGCAATACCAATCGCATATGAAACGGTTGCCGTCCGTGGCGTGGCGAACAAAGGTCCTAGCGTTGCATGAACCAAAATCAGAAAAATAAGTGCATACCAGGCACCATTAGGACGCGCCAGATCATAGATTCCATTGGAGCGCGTAATGCTGATTGCCAGCAGCGCCATCAGCGGCAAGAGCACCCCCGACATCAAAAAGCCGCCAGCCGCGCTTAGCCAATGCGCCCCTGCCATCTGACCCAAATGAACCGGAAAGATCAGATTGCCGGCACCAAAAAGCATCCCAAAAATTAATGATCCAATCAATAAAGCATTACGGAAAGTCAGTTTATTCGTATTCATAAAAATCAATCCCCTTTCAATCAACAAATGAATTTTAAAAAGAGATCTTAGCTAAGATTTCGTGATCAACGGAAAATAAAAGCGTCCTTTTCAAATCAGACCATGATTTGAAAAGGACGCTTTCGCGTGTTACCACCTTTTTTGCTTAATCGTCGCCAATTAAGCCTTAACGCGTACGTGTTCATACGCTGGCGCGATCACGGGCGCACCCGTCCGACACTTCTTACGTCGCATCGGCCACTCACCGGCTACTTTCCAGTTATGGCTCCTGTCCCCGCTCACACTTCATCGGGGTCGCTGATCAGCCAACCATAACCTTACTCTCCGGATCATCGTGTTTTGTTCCGTTGATTAACTTGTCTAATACTCTAAATCCTTCTTAATAAATTGTCAACCTTTTTCTCATATTTTTTTAATTGAAATCAAAAAAGACGGTCATGGATCCGCGACCGTCTTTTAAAGTTGAGATTTTAAGTTGAGAAGATTAATTGAGAGTGCTTGGAAATCAACAGCCTATTCTTCAGTTTCGACGCCAGTGCCTTCGTAGCAGCGTTCCAACAGTTCCTTAAGCTGGCTGACCAGTGGTTCAACCGGGTTAGCAGTCGTACATTGGTCTTCATAAGCCAGAACGGCCAGTTGATCAACGACCTTGTCAAAGTCTTCGCGCTTAACGCCATTAGCTTTCAAGCTCAGCGTTACGCCACACTTATGAGCCAATTCGATAATCTTTTGTACGTATGCTTCAACCAGCTCTTCAGTCGTATCGCCCTTCAAGCCTAAGAAACGGGCAATCGCTGCATAGTCCTTGTCAGCACGGTAGTCTTCGTAATGTGGCCACATTGCCAGCTTGGTTGGCCGCTTAGCGTTGAAACGAATTACTTGTGGCAGTGCAATCGCAATTACCAGACCGTGTGGCAGATCAAAGGCCCCACCCATCTTGTGAGCCAAAGAGTGCGTGATCCCCAAGAAGGCATTGGCAAAGGCCAGACCAGCAATCGTGGAGCTGTCATGCATCTTCTTGCGGGCCAGCTTGTCGCCCTTGACGGATGCCTCAAGATTTTCCATAACGCCCTTGATGGCTTCCAGCGACCAGCCACGCGTGTAGTCAGTTGCCATTACGGAAACGTATGATTCCGTAGCGTGCGTCAAGACGTCCAGACCAGTCCAGGCCGTCGTGTTGGCTGGCACGGATTCAACGAATTGCGAGTCGACAATTGCGATGTCCGGCGTCAAAGCGTAGTCAGCCAGTGGGTACTTGACATGCGTCTTGGAGTTGGTGATAACCGCAAATGGCGTAACTTCAGAACCGGTACCAGAAGTCGTAGGGATCCCGATAAATTGTGCCTTCTTTGGCCGGCCGATCTTGTAGGCCCGCTTACGGATATCAAGGTACTTTTGCCGAACCCCATTCCAAGTCGTGTCTGGGTGCTCATAGAACATCCACATTGCCTTAGCAGCGTCCATTGGCGAACCACCACCCAGTGCGATGATCGTGTCTGGCTGGAAGTCGTTCATCCAGGCAACACCCTTGTCAACCGTATCCGTTGATGGGTCAGGTTCGATATCGGAGAAGATCTCGTATTGAACCCGGTTGTTGCGCAGCCGCAGCTGGTCAATAACCCGCTGAATATAACCGCGCTTAACCATTCCTGGACCGGTAACGATAAATGCCTTGTTGATGTTTGGAATTTCTTTCAGGTACTTCAGTGAGTTCCGCTGGAAGTAGACCTTTGGCGGAATCTGTACCCATTGTGGATTATCACGACGCATAGCAACCTTCTTAATGTTCAGCAGATCCCAGTCAGAAACGTTGTGCGAGATCGAGTTGCTGCCGTATGAACCCGTCCCCAGCGTAAATGATGGCGTCATGTTGTTGTAGACATTACCAATACCACCAAGACCTGATGGCGAGTTGACGATGATTCGGGAAGCCTTCATCTTCAGTGAGTATTCCTTGATCAATTCATCATCGTTGGTATGGATGGCTGCCGTGTGACCTTCACCACCGTAGGCCAGCAGTTCGCTACAGATCCGGAATGCATCTTCACGACTCTTGGCACGGTACATTGTCAGTACTGGCGAAAGCTTTTCGGCTGACAATGGATACTTAGGGCCAACCCCATCCAGCTCGGCAATCAGTACTTTGGTATTAGCTGGAACGTTCTTCAGCCCACACATTTCAGCAATATCATTTGCAGAACGACCAGCAATCGGGCCACGGACCTGGTGCCGATCAGGATCAATAAAGCCATTGGTAAACGTTGGAATCTCGCTTGGCTTCAAGAAGTAGCAGTTCCACTTCTTAAAGGCTTCTTTAACCTGGTCGTAGATTTCGTCGTCAATGACAACCGAGTTTTCAGTGGCACAGATCATCCCATTGTCAAAGGTCTTTGATAATACGATGTCGTAGATGGAACGATCAATGTTGGCACTCTTTTCAATGTAGGCAGGACCGTTACCAGGACCAACACCCAAGGCAGGATTACCAGAACTGTAGGCTGCCTTAACCAGTCCAGGGCCACCAGTAGCCAAAATCGTGGCGATACGAGGATTCTGCAGCAGTGCCGTCGTATTTTCACGACTGCATTGTGGAATCCATTGAATTACGTCTTTTGGCGCCCCAGCGGCTTCAGCAGCGGCTTCCAAGATCTGACCAGTCTTCAGACATGACTTAAAGGCCTGTGGGTGGAATGAGAAGATAATCGTGTTCCGCGTCTTTAAGGCAATGATCGACTTAAAGATAACCGTTGACGTGGGGTTGGTAACTGGTACGACCCCAGCAATTACCCCCAGTGGATCAGCAATCGTAATCATTTGGTTTTCATCATCTTCATCGATAATGCCAACCGTCTTGTCATTGCGGATGTTGTTCCAGATATATTCACTGGCGTAGATGTTCTTGATAGCCTTGTCTTCAGCTACCCCACGACCAGTTTCTTCAGCGGCTGAAATAGCCAGATCCATATGATGTTCTTCAGCGGCCAATGCAAGGTTTTGGCAAATTTTGTCAACCTGTTCTTGGCTAAATGTGCGCAATTGATCAAGAGCTTTTTCGCTCTTATCAATCAAGCCGTTAATCAGTTCTTCAGCGGTTTGTTCCTTGTCTTTAGGCTTTTCAGTGGCCTTAACAGTGGCTTTAGCTTTAACTGTCATTGCACTAGCTCCTTCTCGATTAATTACTTTTCAACAACTTTGTTATCCTTTGAACAATTATTACTATACTCTTTTTTCTAGATTTGTAAATACTTTTTGTGAAATAAATAACAATTCCGACATTATAGAAAGCGATTACAATACTATAATGTCAACCCTTGCCGCAGTAGGAATAAAGCCTAAAAATATTTTTATTCGGGGCCATTATAATGGTTTTAAGCGATTTTTCCTCACGCTTTTTGTATGCTGATTCACAACTTTTTTCAGCTATTTTTTATTTTTAATAGTCAAAACAGGGATTATTTGTATGATAATCTCTAAAATCCGTCTCGATTCCTCACAAATTAGCTCACCATTGAGCTATTTAACACATAAATAAAAGCTGTGGTCACCTTTCGATAATCACAGCCCTTATTTTTAAAAATCTTCAATTAGCTTTTTACCAAGACCATTCATGATAAAGATGATCAGTGCGGTCAGGAAAAACGAGAACGTAACGTCCGAAAAGAAATGTGCGCCCACGATTACTCGACTTATAGCAATCACGACACCATAAACGATGCCACCAATGAAAAAGCTCTTACGCTTATTGTTGGAAACGAACCATGAAAAAACGATGCATAGCGTTGCCGCCATCGTATGCCCGGATGGAAATGACTTATGCCCATTAACGCCATTGATTGTCAGCCAATTGGTAAATTCATGATTGCCGCTCGTGAGTTCATATGGGCGATAGCGTCCCCACAGGTCTTTTAAGGTCAGATTAACTTCCAATGCAAACCAAACCGTCAATGACGCCAAAATCGCAATTTTCATATAGCGGGTCAGCTGTTTAGTCGTTTTGTTTTTCAGCCACCATTGTACCAACAGCGTAAATATAACGAAAAACAGCAGCCAGACCATTATAATCGTTGAGCCTGCATAACCGCCCGTTGCTGAGTCGCTGTTGGCCATTGCTATCGCCGTACCGTTTTTAAGGTTAGTTTGTGCCGAATACAGATAGCCCAAGAATTCATTGACATACTGCTTGCTCTGCCAAAGCGACAGTGCAAGCCCGCCAACAAACAACGGTCCTGCCAGCAGCTTTTCACAGTCGCCTCGCCAGGCATAAGTCATCGCAATCTGTCCACATAAGGCAAAAATAAGATAAACCGGAAACTCGCCAAAAGTCTGGCAAAACGTCCCTACCCAGCTGTGATAATTAATTAAAGTATTGCTGATGGCTAAATCACCAAAATAGGCAATCGTTAATAAAATAATGCAAATAATTGCTGAGATGCCAAACAGCTTCTTTTGATTCTCTTCACTCAAATCAATCCCTCCTGTCAAGTTTTAGGATAGACTGTCAAAGTAAAGAAACGCCCCACTAATCAAGTTAATATTAGGTAAATTTATTTACAAAGGTATTTTTTATATAAATAAAATTGTAATTTACTAGTAGACATTAGATTATGATAATAAAAAAAGACGACCGCATTGCGATCGTCTTTTTTTATTATTAAGCTGAGACTACTTAAGGGTAACAGTAGCACCTGCGGCTTCAAGCTTTTCCTTGATGTCGTTGGCTTCGTCTTCCTTAACGTCTTCCTTGACAGCGGATGGTGCGTTGTCAACCAGGTCCTTAGCGTCCTTCAGGCCCAGACCAGTAATGTCCTTAACAGCCTTGATGACCTTAACCTTTGCAGAACCTGCAGAAGTCAGTTCAACAGTGAAGCTGTCCTTAGCAGCAGCTTCGCCACCGGCAGCACCGGCAACAGCAACTGGAGCAGCAGCAGAAACGTCGAATTCTTCTTCGATAGCCTTAACCAGGTCGTTAAGGTCAGAGATTGATGCTTCCTTCAGAGAAGCAATGATAGCATCCTTATCAAAAGCCATGTTTATTTTCCTCCAATATTTCGGTTTATGCGCTTAGGCGCAGATCTTTAAATTTAGCGGGTACGCTGAGAAACTTAGGCAGCTTCTTCTTCGCTCTTCTTGTCGGCAACAGCCTTGACTGCACGGGCAATCTTCCGCATTGGATCTTGCAGAGCACTTGCCAGCATGGACAGCAGGTCTTCGCGACTTGGCAGCGTAGCGTATTCGTTGATCTTGTCGAGGGTTTGAACCTTCTTTTCGATGAAGCCACCCTTGATTTCCAGAGCTTCGTGGTCGTCAGCAAACTTCTTCAGAATCTTTGCTGGGGCAATAGCATCTTCGTCAGAGAAGGCTACGGCCGTTGGGCCAACGAACGTGCTCTTCAGATCTTCGTAGTCCGTACCTTCAACGGCACGTTCCAGAATCTTGTTCTTGATAACCATCATCTTGATGCCAGCATCACGCAGCTGCTTACGCAGATCCGTAACTTCGGCAACCGTCAGACCACGGTAGTCAACAACAATGGCCGTTTCAGCGTTCGTCAGCATTTCGTTGACGTTCTTAACTGCTTCAGCCTTCTTAGCAATCGTTGCTTCGCTCATGAATTTCACCTCCTGCGATGTATTTTGATCGGATTTAAAAAAATCCCTATGACCGGCAGACATAGAGAAGGAACATTTCATTTCTTCCTCGGCAGGCATTAATTAAGGCTAGTGCCACCTGAGTCTTAGGCAGAGTCATATTTAATCAACTTTGCTAGTATAACAGGATTAGATCGAGATTGCAATAACATTTCTCCAAATTATTTTCAATCATAATTAGTTGCGTTTAATTTTTTCTCATGTTATTGTAAGCTTTGTAAATTTTTCCAGCGTCAAGAGGTGCGTTTAATGATTCAACATTATTCTAAAATCAATCAATCCTCATCCTCAGCTCCAATTTAAAAGCAGTTGAGGAATTTTGACGTACTCAAATCACCAGCAGCACCGAGTATGCTTAACTGCTTTAGAACTTTCTCTGCAGTTGAGCAGCTCGGTTTTTTTGTTGGCAACAATGAATGGAGGATTTCTATATGGAAAAACAGCCACAAACAGAGCTGAAACGCTCGTTAGGGTTCGGCTCAGCACTTTCGATCGTAATCGGCACCATCATCGGTTCCGGCATCTTCTTTAAACAAGGTTCGGTCCTGGATAGTGCCGGATCTTCAACCATGGCCATCCTCGCCTGGGTTTTAGGAGGGATTATCACTTTAACGGCTGGTCTAACGATTGCTGAAATCGGTTCGCAGATGCCATATACTGGCGGCCTGTATGTCTATATCGAGAATCTTTACGGTCGCATCTGGGGCTTTTTAGCCGGCTGGATGCAGATTATCGTTTATGGTCCTGCAATCATTGCTTCTGTAGCAGGATTTATGAGTATTTTGATGGCTAATCTTTTCGGTCTCAGCTCCGCTTGGCGAATTCCCCTCGCTGTGATAACGATTCTTGCCATCGGTGCTATGAACATGCTGGAAAACCGCGTTGGGGCAGCATTTTCTGTAATTACTACGATTGCCAAAATGATTCCAATTGCTGCAATTATTATTTTTGGCTTATTTTGGGGACATCAGCACGCTTTTGGCCAGACGCTCAGTCAAGTACATCAATCGGCGGGCAATTTCGGTGTTGCTATCCTAGCAACTTTATTTGGCTATGATGGCTGGATTCTAATCGCCAATTTGGGTGGTGAAATGAAAAATCCACAAAAGCTGCTGCCTAAAGCGATCATTTTAGGAATCAGTGCCGTTTTATTGATCTATACCTTAATTACAATTGGCGTTCTCCGCTTTTTGCCAGTCCAAACGATCCACCGACTCGGGGAGAACACGACTGCCTATCTAGCGGTTAAAGCTTTTGGAACGATTGGCGGCAAGCTTTTGTCCATTGGTATTATCATTTCAATGATGGGAACGATCAATGGTAAGATGCTGACTTTTCCAAGAATCGTCTATGCCATGGCTAAACGGCGCGACATTCCATTTTCTCGGGCCTTGTCTTACCTGACCCCTAAAGGAAAATCACCGGTTGTCGCAACGCTTTTCATTATTCTGTTGGCTACCATCATGATGCTGTTCTTTGATCCTGATCATCTGTCGGATCTATGCGTATTTACCGTCTACTGTTTTTACATTTTGGCTTTCTTCGGCATCTTCATTCTCCGCAAGACCAATGAAGCACCTCGTCCATTCTCCACACCGCTTTATCCTTGGATTCCAATTATTGCAATTGCTGGCGGCATCTTTGTCTTGATCAGCGAAATCATCAATGATCCAGCCGGTGTCATGCTTTTTGCCGGCGTGGTCGTAATCGGGCTGCCCGTGTTCTGGATTGTTAAAAAACTTGATCAATCAGCTAATGATTAGTCTTAAATAAACTAAAGAAGCGATCGTGTTCTACTCACGATCGCTTTTTGATTTCAGTTTCTTTTATCATATTACTTTCTAATTGATTCATCGATTTGTCAATTTTATCATCTTAATTTTTATGGTGGTTTAAACATAAGATCGCCCCGTTTTAAATGGACATCAATCCTACCCGATCAGCTAAGCGATGACTAACTATTTTCACAGCCCATTGGTACCAGCTCCATTCCTTTATCACGTGGTGAAGCTATTTTATTACTGCTCGAATCATCTTAATCATCAGATACCACCTCGGTCGCTCACCTAAAATGACTAACTATTTTCACAGCCCATCGGTATCAGCTCCATTTCTTTATCCCGTGGTGAAGCTATTTTGTTACTGCTCGAATCATCTTAACCATTAGGCATCACCTCATTTGGTTGCTACCTTTGCTACATCTATATTATAACATATAATGTTAGCGCTTACACCATTTTTAAGGATATTAGCAAGCCTTTTATAATCAGGCGGATCCCATAAGCCAAAATGACTAGTCCACTTATCAGATTGACCCTAACCATAAAGCGAGACGATAATTTAGCGCGAGCATTACTCAGCAACATCGTCATTGAAAAGTTCCAAATTGCCGAAGCCATTGCTACACCAAGCATAAAATAAAATTCAGACATCACATTAGGCAAAACTGCCTTGCTAGCTCCCAACATCATCGTACCGTCAATAATTGCTTGCGGATTGGCCCAGGTAACCATAAACGCCCCACTGATTAATTTTGTCATCGGTTTAGATACCGCTTGTGTTCCCAAATCTACTTCACGCGCTGAACGGACAATTAAGAACCCAATCCAGATAACAAGCATTCCGCCTAGCAGCATTATCAATACCTTCAACAACTGATATTTTGCCATTATCAAGCCAATGCCAAAAAAAGCTGTCAACGAAAGCAAAACATCAGCTAACCAAACAAAAAAATTAGCAGCCAATGCCCGCCAGCGTGGATTTGAGACCGCATTGTTAAACATATATATGTTCTGCATTCCAATTGGAGCTGACCAGCTAAAACCTATTATTAATCCTTGAATAAAAAACATTTACCTATCCCAAAATCATAACTTAATTTCTTAGCTTCTGATATTGATGATTAAGTACATTAATGAATCATTTTTAATCATGTCAAAGCTAAAAGTTATCTTTGATTTTCCTTTCTATTCTATAAAATAAAAAGAGCCAAAATGGCATTTTACCATTTTGGCTCTTTTAGGATATTCCTGACGTTTAGAAACTAGCCAGGTCAATCGTTACGCTAGGACCGAAAGTCGAAGCTACCGAAATGTGCTTGATGTAAGCACCACGAACGGCTGCTGGACGAACCTTAACGATCGTTTCTTCAATCGTCTTCAAGTTTTCAACCAGCTTGTCCGTGTCAAAGGATGCCTTACCGAATGGAACAGCAACGTTGCCGTCACGGTCAGTCCGGTAGGTAACCTTGCCGGCCTTGGATTCAGAAACGGCCTTGGCTACGTCCATCGTAACCGTACCCGTCTTAGGGTTTGGCATCAAGCCCTTAGGACCCAATACCCGACCCAGACGACCAACCAGTGGCATCATGTCTGGCGTTGCGATGGCAACGTCAAAGTCCAGCCAACCGTCTTGAATCTTGTCAACCAGGTCTTGGTCGCCAACGAAGTCTGCACCAGCAGCTTCAGCTTCCTTAGCCTTTTCACCCTTTGCAAACACAACAACGGTTTGGTCTTTACCAGTACCGTTTGGCAGCACTACGGCACCACGCAATTGTTGGTCCGCTTGCTTCGTGTCTACGTTTAAGTTAAATGCAACTTCGAGAGTTGAGTCGAAGTTTGCAAAGTCAATGTCTTTTACTAATTGTACCGCGTCGCTGACAGCGTATTCCTTCTTGGAATCAACCTTCTTCAGGGCGTCTTGGTACTTCTTACCGCGATGTTTAGCCATGTTGATGTTTTCCTCCTTGCAAATGTGGTCTAACGGAGTGTATACCTCCCACTAAGACTGTTCACTTTCATGAATCAGTCCGGTACGAGAAAGCTTAGCCTTCAACGACGAAGCCCATGCTCCGTGCCGTACCTTCGATCATGCGCATCGCTGCTTCAACGTCAGCGGCGTTAAGATCTTGCATCTTAGTTTCGGCGATTTGCTTAACTTGATCCTTGGTTACAGTAGCAACCTTCTTCGTGTTAGGTTCACCGGAACCGTGTTCAACACCAGCAGCCTTCTTCAGCAGTACAGCAGCAGGTGGCGTCTTCGTAATGAATTCGAACGAACGGTCTTCGTATACCGTAATTACAACAGGGATAATCATACCCTTTTGATCCGCAGTCCGTGCGTTGAACTCCTTAGTGAAGCCCATGATGTTAATACCTGCTTGACCAAGTGCAGGACCCACTGGAGGAGCCGGCGTAGCGGCACCTGCAGGGATTTGCAACTTGACAATGTTAGCTACTTTTTTTGCCACGAGACAAAACCTCCTTAGTCCGTGTTGTGGTAATGATGGGGTAGTAAGATTTGCCCCTCCCACTGTATGCGTTAAATAGCATACTCGAGAAGAATACCACTAAATCACTGTTTTTTCAATAGTCAGCTATTAAAAATATCTTGATTATTCGACTGAATCGATTTGATCAAAGCCAACCTCAGCTGAAGTCAGCCGGCCAAACATTTCAATCTCAGCTCGCAGTTTCAGCTTATCATGATCGACTTCGGTTACCTTGCCAACCATGTCAGCAAATGGTCCAGCAATAATCTTAACCGTATCGCCGACTTTAACGTCAATATCAGTGCGTGGTGTCTCTTCTGAGTCATCCATCCGCTTTAAAATGCGATCGACTTCTTCAGGCAGCAGTGGAGTTGGCTTGGAGCCACCACCGTGAGAACCCAAAAAGCCGGTTACGCCTGGAGTATTTCGAGCGATGTACCATGCTTGATCAGTCATAACCATTTCGACTAAGACATAGCCAGGGAAAGTTTTTTCTTCAATTTCCTTAGCTTCACCATCTTTAACCTGACGAACCTTTTCTTCAGGTACGACAACCCGAAAAATATAGTCCTGCATTCCCATTGACTGAGCTCGGGATTCCAAATTGCTCTTAACTCGGTTTTCGTAGCCAGAATACGTGTGCAGCACGTACCAGCGCTTTTCAGTTGATTCCACGTTGTTCCTCCATTTTTGTAAAACCAAAAAAGTTCAAAATAAAAAACCCCGCCTAAAGCGAAGTCTCCTTAACCAAACAGCAGTATACCAGATTCTGTGCAATTTGACCAATAATTAGCCAACAATCAGCAGCATGAACTGGTGCAGCAGCCAGTCAATAATCGCAAAAAAGATAATAAAGAAAATCGTCAGCGAAACTACCGTAGTCGTGTCCCGCCGCGTTTCTTTAGCAGTTGGCCAGACTACCTTATGCATTTCAGCATTGACGTCCTTTACGAATTTTGTAAGTTTCATTGAAATCGTCCCTTATTTTGTTTCTCGATGCAAAGTATATTCACCACAGTGCTTGCAGAACTTGCTTAGTTCCAGACGCGATTCGCGATCAGGCTTGACCGTTATCGTGTAGTTGCGCGCACCGCATTTGGTACATTCCAGTGCCGCTTTTTTCTGAGTCATCTGATGCCTCCAATTTTACCTGTCTAGCCTATCATGGACCCAGGTATAAAAGCAACTCACTTAAGCCTGCAAAGCCAAAATCAATTTCTTTCGACACCGTGATAAAGCAGATTGGATCGTACGCTGATGGCAGCCGAATTTTTTGCACAACGCCGGCATGTCCATAAACAAACTGGCTACTAAAACCTCACGTTCAAAATTTGAAAGATCATAATCTAAAAAGTTTTCAAAAATCAAACGACAATAGATTCGTTCTTCCATTGACTCTTGACTGGCGATTGGCAGCTGATCACTCAGGCTCACCAGACAATCTGCCGGTATTCTCTTTTGGGCACGACACTTACGATACTGACCCTTGGCAAAGTTTTCCAAAGAACGATAGAGATAGTGGCCAAACGATGCATTCTGTTGATCATCATAATGCAAAACGACCTGGTAAAGCAGCTGATACATATTTGAAAGCCAATCATGTAAAGACAGATCAGCTGGATGATATTTTTGCCATGCATAGCAAAAAAGTCTTTGATAACTAACGAACAGTTTTTGAATTGCCAGTGGATTGCCACTTTTTGCTTCGCGTAAAATTGCTTTTTCAGCGGCTGACGCTAGAAAATCAGCGTCACCAATTCTCGTTTTCGTCATTTTCTTCCTCTCGTTAGCAAATGGATTCGGGTTGCCTTGACTGATCAGTAAACTGATAGAAAAGCAGTGCATCTTTACCTGATGCATTGCTCCGGCGATTTCCGCCTAAGGTCTGCACCCCTGCTTGTTATTTTTAATATACATGATAAGTAAAACGGTTACAAGACATAAATATACTTTCATATATTTACATTTATGCCGTTTTTACTTATAAATAGAAAGTTAAACTAATCTGAAGGTGCAGGCAGTTTCAAAAAGATCAAAAGACCAACTGCAAATAAGACGGCTAATGAGGCAGCTCCCTTGGTTGACTCACCCGTCAACTGCGTAACGATTCCAACCAAAACCGGACCAATAATTGCTGAAAACTTCCCCAAAATATTGTAAAAGCCAAAAAACTCGCTGCTGTTTTCTTTAGGAATCAACTTGCCAAAATAAGAACGACTCAACGCTTGAACCCCGCCCTGACTAGTACCGACCAAAACGGCCAGCAGCCAAAAATCACGCAGCGTCTTTAAATGCAGGGCCTGCAGACAGATAAACAAGTAGACGCAGATCCCCAGCAGTAGAGCCCGTCGTGTTGAAGTGCGATTGGCCAGCCAGCCATACCAGATTGAGAACGGAAAGGCAATCAGCTGCACGACTAATAAAACGACCATCAGCATGGTAGTATCAATCCCCATATCGGATCCAATCGAAGTAGCCATCGTAAAAATCGTGTCGACGCCGTCAATATAAAAGAAATACGCAACCAAAAACCAAAATGCGGCTCGATATTGCCGAATGTGCCGCATGGTTTTTATCACGCGGGCAAAACTGGCGACAATCGGTTTTTGTTCTTTTGGCACGCTATAGCGCTGATGAGCATTTTTTAGAAACGGCAAGCCAAAAATGATCCACCAAAGGCCAGCCAAGATAAAGCTGAAGCGCGCAATTCCATAATCGTTCAGCCAGCCAAAACCATGACCCAGCTCAACTGTCAAAAAGATAAAAAAAGCCATAACCCCGCCTAGATACCCCATACCGTACCCAGTTGCTGACAGAGCATCGATTTGGCGATAGTCGGCCACATCGGTTAAAAAGCTGTCATAAAAAAGGTTGCCGCCTGAATAGCCGATTGCTGACAAAACATAGATGATCAGCAGCCATTGCCAGGCATTTGGCGATAAAACACCCAGAATCATCGTCATAATGATACCCAAGCCAGCAAACCAGTTCAGCCAGCGTCGTTTAGCATAAGGATAATCCGCCATTGCTCCTAAAAAAGGCGCTAAAAGCGAAACGACCAAAGTCCCCGCACTGTTGGCATATCCCCATAATGCCGTTGAGAGCGCGGCTGAGATCCCATTCTGGTGAGCAACGGCCTTAAAATATACCGGCAGGACTGCGGTTACGACCAAAATGCCATAGCCCGAATTTGCCCAGTCATAAAAGATCCATTGCCACTGCTGTTTGTTAAATTTCATGTTTCACTTCCTTAAAGATTCCTTTGATCGGCTTGCCGGCAGTTGGTCTGGGATAGCTTAAGCCAAGCAGCTCAGCAAAAGTCGGCCCTTCATCTACCAACTCAGCATGCTCAACCTGGGCTCCTTTTTTGATATCCGGTCCATAAAAAACGGCGGTCGTAAAATAGTCTGGCTTATCGGCCCCATAGCCATGCACGCCACGGTAGCGATCGCTTGTGCCCATCATTGACGGCAAGACCGATTCAACGACTGCCGGGCGCTGAGCCTCATCAGTAAAGTACCAACCGGCTTTGGCCTCAACTAAAAAAGTACAGCGCGGATCAGCTCCCAGTCTAACCGCCTGAGCACCGTCATAGATCTTCTCAATTCCCTCAACCCCGGCAATTTCTCGTCTGACCTCATCACGATCGATTCCTGGCCGCACGTAGACGTAGGTTTCGCCATCGCAGGTTTTGGCCATTACCCGCCAATTGTTTTTAAAGGTTTGCTGGTTCTTAATCGGAGCCAGCCATCCTTTTTTAGCAAACAGCGTATTAAGGTGAATCATCTGGTTGACGTCAATCTGATAATGATCGCCAAGACAGACAAAATTGGTTTGTTCAAACGTTCCAGCATCCTTAGTTGCCTGAATCAGCTGACCGACTCTTTGATCCAAGCGCTGCAGTGCCTGTTTGGCTTGATCTGATCTTACGCCATAGCGATGCCGCATACTGTCCATGTCGACCAGATGAATCAAGGTTAGATCCGGCTTTTTGTGTTTTAACGTCCAGGATGCCATTGCCGTCACAAAATCATCCAGCCAGGGCTGCTTGATCCCTTTGCGCAAATGACCGAATTTATGATTCATCTGATACAAAAACCATGGTGAACTGGCTTTTAATGAGACCAGTACCTGATTGGTCCAGATTCGATTGGGAAAAATCTCAGCTACGTTCCAGTCGATGCGGCTGCCAGCAGTTACCGGCCATAAAAAGGCTGCTGTCTTCAGTCCCGCAGAATGAGCAACGTCATAAAGCGTTGCAGCCTTGATTTCTTTTCGCTGATACCAGTACCAATCTGGCGACTGCCTGGTCGGCTGCAGCTTGGTATTGTTGACGATTCCATGAACTGCCGGATATTGGCCAGTAATGATCGATGTGTGCGATGGATAGGTCAAGGTCGGAAAGATGCCACGAACTTTTTTAACCCAGGTCCCCTGTTCAATCAAGCGTGCCAGATTCGGTGTCAGCTCGCGCAGCTCGTTTAGATCGCGAAACCCCATTGAATCGAGAGAAATTACTACCAGTCTGCGTCGTTTCATAAAATAATCACCTCAATTTTTCAATAAAAATAAAACCGCAGTGTCAGCCAACACTGCGGCATGATTTTAAAGCGGATGACGCGAATTAAAGCCTTGGTAAATCAAAAGACTGGCCGCGACACTGGCATTCAGACTCTGAACATGGCCAATCATCGGAATCGTCAGCATTTCATCACATGTTTTTTTCAGCAGCGACGAAATCCCTTTTCCTTCATTGCCAATTACCAAGGCAACTGGACCCTTAGCATCCCAGCGACGGTAATCGGTTCCCTGCATATCCGTGCCAAACAGCCACAGCCCGCGTTCTTTTAACTCATTGGCCGTCTGTACCAGATTGGTTACTCTCGCCACGGGAACATGCTCAATTGCTCCGGTTGACGTTTTGGCAACGACTGAGGTCAGACCAACAGAACGCCGCTTAGGAATGATCAGGCCATGAACTCCCGCTGCATCAGCCGTTCTAAGGATTGAACCCAGATTATGCGGATCTGCCAGTTCATCTAAAATCAAGAAAAACGGTGCCTCGTCATGTTTTTCAGCGTTGGCAAACAGATCGTCAATCGTTGCATACCGGTAAGCCGCTATTGCCAACGCAACCCCCTGGTGATTTTGGTGATTGGTCATTTGATCCAACTTGTTCTTGGGGACGTTTGAAATCACCAAATGCCGCTCCTTGGCCAATTTGACGATCTGACCAATAATATCGGCTTTCAAATCTTTTTGAATAAAGACCTTGTTGATTTCCTGATCAGATTTCAAGGCCATTACTGCTGGGTGACGGCCAATAATAAATTCTGGTTCATCAGTTTTCATGTTTTGTTCTTCCTGTTTCTACTTGCTTAATGCACCATTGCGCCAATTCATTGATTCGCTCAAACTGTCCTGACAGCTGCAGATAGCCAAACAAGGCTTCAAATCCAGTTGACATGCGATACGTCAGAACCGAGGTGTGTTTGGCATGAGTATAGCTGTTGGCATTGCGGCCACGCTTAAAATAGCTCCATTCATTCTCAGTCAAGAGATCATCGGCTTTCATCAGCTCAATCAAAGCAGCCTGCGCCTTGGCCGAGACATAGTGAGTGGCTTGATGCTGCAGACGATTGGGCTTGCTCATTCCCAGTGCCAATAGATGTTGACGAATAAATACCTCATAGACGGCATCACCCAGATAAGCCAGGGCAATGCCATTTAGTTGCTGATAGTCGGCTTTTTCCATTTTATTCCTTTCTGTAGCGCGTTCCTTGCGGGGTATCTTCCAGAATAATCCCCTGCGCCTTTAACTCATCGCGAATCTGATCGCTTAAGGCAAAGTTCTTAGCAGCCCGTGCCTGATTACGCTTGCTGATCAGATCTTTGATGGCTTGATCATCAATTTCACAATTAGATGTTTCCAAACGTACACCAAAAATCCCCAGCAGCGTTTCCAGCTCCTGTTTTATCGTCTTGAGTGCCTCAGCCTTAACGACCGGCTTTTGAGCATAGACGTTGGCATATTTGACCAGCTCATAGACCGTGGCAATTCCATTTTGGACGTTAATGTCATCATCCATTGCCGTAATGAACTGCTGCGTAAATGCCGCTACTCGCTGAGCAACTTCATCGTCATTGCCATTCTGAGCATCACGCTGGCGATAGGTCAGGTTGTCATAAGTGTTGCGGATATGTTCCAGATTGTTTTGTGCATCCTGCAGATTGGCCTCGCTATATTGAATCGGCCGCCGATACTGAGTGGTTGCCATAAAGAAGCGCAGCACCTGCGGATCAACATGCTTGATGATGTCATGCACCGTAATGAAGTTATGCAGTGACTTGCTCATTTTTTCATTGTCCTTGCCAATCGTGACAAAGCCATTGTGCATCCAATAGCGGACGAACTGCTGACCAGTCTCTGCCTCGCTTTGCGCAATCTCATTTTCATGGTGTGGAAACTGCAGATCCTGACCACCCGCATGAATATCAATCGTTTTGCCTAGGTAGCGCGTTGACATAACCGAGCATTCAATGTGCCAGCCAGGCCGGCCTTGCCCCCATGGCGAATCCCAGTTGATCTCACCTGGTTTGGCAGCTTTCCAAAGCGCAAAATCTAAAGGATCCTCTTTTTGCTGAATCTCTTCAGCTGTAATATGCTCACTGGCGCCGGTTTCCAAATCATCGATCGACTGTCCGGAAAGCTCGCCATAATGCTTAAACTTGCGCGTCCGATAATAAACGTTGCCATCTTTGACATAAGCATAGTCTTTTTCAATCAGGACCTTGATAAAGTCAATGATTTCAGGAATACTTTCTGTCGCGCGTGGTCGCTTGGTAGCTGGTTCTATATTTAAGGCGGCCGTATCTTCCATAAAGGCCTTGATAAACTTGTCGGCCAGCTGAGGAACCGTAATCCCCTGTTCAGCAGCTGCCTTGATCATTTTGTCGTCAACATCGGTAAAGTTGGAGACGTAATTGACCTGATAGCCTTTGAACTCCAAATAGCGGCGTACGGTATCAAAAGCAATGGCACTGCGCGCGTTGCCGATATGGATGTAGTTGTAGACCGTGGGACCACAGACGTACATGTTAACAACTCCAGGGTGCAAAGGCTTAAATTCTTCTTTTTTACGGGTAAACGTATTATAAATAGTCAACATAACGCCGTAATCCTCCTTTAAAAGTAATTGCAATAACAGTATTTTACCACAATTCATTCCGATTCCTGGTTGGCGCATTAAAAATAAATTGTTAAGTCTTTATTCATACTTTTTTCATAAAAGGGTGCTAATATTACGGATGTAGTCAAACGAGATAGCTTGGCTGCAATCAATTTAACCGAAACCTATTATTTTTCAATTACTCCTCCCAATAGTAACCGAAAAATACACATTTTTACGAAATCTCCCCCAAGATCTTCGTAATACTCCTCAAGCAGCGGCTCCCCCGGCCGCTGCTTTTTCTTTTGCCTAATGCTAAAACAGCCTGGTCACCAGCTCAGCCAATGGTGCATACAATCTTCTTAACAGCGCCACCCAGCCGGCAGCCATCACCATCGTACTGAAGACATCGCTTGGGTAGTGAGCTCTTAAGACCAATCTGGATGCCGCAACCAACATTAGCCAGCCCAGGCCTAAGCTTCCTGTCCATGGCGTCGGCCAAAGTGCCCAGATCATCAGTACCAAAACTGTGGTTCCCAAAACATGTCCACTGGGAAAGCTATAGCCATCGTCACCTGGCAGATGCTGGTCAGGCCGCTTGCGCTTAAAATACAATTTAACGCCAATCCCCAGCGCGTCCAGGCTGCCCAGCGTTGCCAACACCCAAAACGCCGTGATTGAATCAGCAGTCAGCCATAAAACACCGGCTAAGACAAACGCATAGCCGACCGTGAGCTTAGGCTGACCAATCCAAGCCACGCCGCGCCAAAAGAAACTGTTTTGCCGATTAGGTACCTGATCATGCAGTCTTTGATCCAAATGATAAAAAGCCGGCCAGTATTTTAAAGACCAGCTCATAAAGATCAAGGTCGCCAAGGCTGCCAGCATCTGCAGCGCATCATTTTGTGCGGGAGTGATTCGCATGTCTTCCTCCTTTTGACCTCGCATCATCTTGAATTATCTAAACATTCGAGTCAAATAAAATGGGATCCTGATTCGGTCAAGCCGAATATCGGATCCCATTTTTAGTTTGAGCTAACGCCAAGTTGGTCGTCAGTCATCAAAATCTTAAAGCTTGACGTTTTCTACCCGGTCAATCATATCGTCCAGTCGAGCCAGCGTAGCTTTTTGACCAATCAGCTCAATGCTTTCCGGCAGTTGTGGGCCATGCGTTTCATGCGTAATTGCAATCCGCAGCGGCATCCACAGCTTACGTCCCTTAACCTTGGTATCGTTCTGCACGCCTTTGATGCAGCGCAGAATGGATGTGGCATCCATAAAGTCCAAGGCAGCAATCTTGTCACGGAAATCACGCAGCACTACAGCAACCGTTTCCGCACTCATTTCTTCTTTAGCTTCGTCAGTCAGGATCTGTGGTTCTTCGACAAATGGCTTAGCATATTGAAGAATCTCTTCACCATACGAGATTTCCCGCTTGAAGATTTCAACGATCCGCCGCATCCATTCGATCTTGTATGGATCAGCATGTTTTTCAATCAAGCCGGCATTGATCAAAAGCGGCATGGCAACATTGAAGACTTCATCAACGTCGGAATTCTTCATGTATTGGTTATTGATCCAGCGCAGCTTCTTGCGGTCAAAGGCAGCCGGCGACTTGGACAGACGCGTTTCATCATACATCTTGACGAATTCTTTGAGCGAGAAGATCTCGTCTTCGCCAACTGGTGACCAGCCCAGCAGAATAATAAAGTTATCCATAGCTTCTGGCAGATATCCCAGGTCGCGGTACTGTTCGATAAACTGCAGCACGGATTCATCACGCTTGGAGAGTTTCTTACCCGTTTCGTTGTTGATAATCAGCGCCATGTGACCAAACTTTGGCGCTTCCCAGCCTAAAGCTTCGTAGATCATCATCTGCTTTGGCGTGTTAGAAACGTGATCATCCCCACGGAAGACGTGGCTGATCTTCATCAGATGATCATCAACGACGACGGCAAAGTTGTAGGTTGGCATGCCATCACGCTTCATGATGACAAAGTCGCCGCCAACTGAAGCTGAGTCAAATGACAATGGCCCTTTAACGATATCATCCCAAGCGTACGTGTGATCCTTTGGCACGCGGAAACGAATAACCGGTTTTAAACCTTTTGCTTCAGCATCTGCTTGTGCCTGCTTGATCTCTTCATCAGTCATGCCAGCATATTCATATTCATAATGAGGCATCTGGTGAGCTGCTTTTTGCCGTTCCCGTTGCTCAGCCAGCTCATCTTCGGTCATGTAGGACTTGTAGGCCAGGTCTTTGTCCATCAATTCCTGAACATACTTTTCATAAATGTCCTTGCGTTCTGATTGACGATATGGACCGTAGTCGCCGCCGATGTCAGGACCTTCATCCCAGTCCAGTCCCATCCACTTCAGATTGTCCAGCTGACTGCGTTCGCCATCCGCGATGTTACGCTTTGTATCAGTATCCTCAATCCGAATGATGAATTTACCATGGTAGTGACGTGCGAACAGGTAGTTGAACAGTGCCGTCCGTGCGTTACCAATGTGCAGGTGTCCAGTCGGGCTAGGCGCATAGCGAACCCGAATTTCGTTTTTTGACAAGTTGTTCCGCCTCTTTCATAAAAATTGAAAATATTTCTATTCTAGTGTACCGTGCAATGCTTAAATTGCAAATACTAGTTTTTGCGATTATTACGATCGTTATTCTTATGATCAGTCTTTTTGGTTGATTCTGCCAATCGTTTCTGATCCTGACGCTCGCTGCCGTCAATGCCATGCGATGACGCTGAATGTACTGGACGCGCGAAGATCATCCGGCCGGCATCAGTCTGCAGCGCACTGGTTACCTCAACGTCCAGCTGCTCATTCATGTAGTAGCGGCCATCTTCAACCACGACCATCGTGCCATCATCCAGATAGGCAACCCCCTGTTGGCGCTCGGTCCCTTTCTTAACGACTACGACCGTCAGCTGTTCACATGGAATCACGCGTGGCCGCAATGATTTGGCCAGGTTATTGATGTTAAGCACCTGTACGTTTTGGAATTGAATGACCTTGTTTAGATTGTAGTCGTTGGTAACGATCACGCCGTCGACCTTCTTGGCCAGAGCAATCAGCTTTTCATCGACTTCTTTGATATCTTCAAAATCACCTTTATACATCTCAACTGGAACGATCTTTTCGCTGCGCAGCTTGTTTAAGATATCCAAGCCGCGCCGTCCCCGTACGCGCTTGATGCTTTCGCCGGCATCCGCGATATACTGCAGCTCATAAAGTACGAAATTCGGTACCAAAAGCGTTCCTTCCAAAAAGCCAGTCTTGACCAGATCGTAAATGCGGCCGTCAATCAGGATGTTGGTATCCAAAATCTTATAGTGATGATAGTTTTCATCTTGACGCTTGATTACCTGAGCTTCTTGATCATCTCGTCCACGCCGCGTTAAAAGCCTGCGCCATTCATCCTGACGCGTGGTTCCCAGATGAAAACCCAGATAGCTGAACAGGATCATCAAAAGTACCGGCAAGACATTGTTGACAACGGGAATACTCAATCGCCACAGCGGAATTGAGATCAAAATCGCCAAGATCAAGCCAAAGATCGTTGAAATCGCCCCAAAGAGCAGATAGGTCAGACTCTTTTTAGTCAGTGCATTTTCTGCCTGTTTCAGCATCTTGATCGTCCAGTCAGTCAGCAGCAGTGAAATCAGCCAAAAAACAAGTGCTCCAATCAAAAAATCAATTGCTGACTCAATTGGCCGTGCCAGCTGAACGCCAAGCTGATTGCGCATGGCAATCCAAATCGGTGGTAGATAGTAAAAACCAACTGCTGCCCCCACGATTACGAACAGCAGTCTAATAATTCTCTTTCTCACCTGCAGCCCTCCTTTGATAAATCGTTATGGTGTCATAATTTCTATTTTACGCTAATGCGAGTCGTAATGCCTCATTTATAGTCGTAACGCCGACCACTTCAATATCAGCTGGCGGATTCCAGCCCTGCAGATTGTTTTTAGGAACCAAAATTCGTTTAAAGCCCAGCTTAGCCGCCTCAGCAACGCGCTGCTCAATACGGCTGACACGACGAATCTCACCGGTCAGCCCAACTTCACCGACAAAGGCATCATCAGGACGCGTTCCCTTGTCGCGGTAGCTGGAGGCAATCGCGATGGCAATCGCCAGATCAATCGCCGGCTCATCCAATTTTACGCCCCCGGCTGCCTTAAGATAGGCATCCTGATTCTGCAGCATAAGGTTGGCACGCTTTTCTAAAACTGCCATGATCAAAGAGACCCGATTCCGATTCAAGCCCGTCGCCGTGCGTTGAGCATTGCCAAAGACAGTCGGCGTAACCAGGGCCTGAATCTCAACCAGGATTGGCCGCGTCCCTTCCAAGGAAACCACGACGGCTGAGCCAGTAGCATCCTGGAGTCGCTCTTCCAAAAAGATCTCAGATGGATTTTTGACCTCTGCCAGCCCCGCCGTGCGCATTTCAAAGATGCCCAGTTCATTGGTCGATCCAAAACGATTCTTAACCGCTCGCAAGATTCGATAGGTATGATGCAGATCGCCTTCAAAGTACAAAACGGTATCAACCATGTGTTCCAAGATTTTAGGTCCTGCCAGCGCGCCGCCTTTAGTAACGTGACCAACAACAAAAATCGTAATGTTCTTGCTTTTGGCAATCTGCATCAGCTGCGCGGTAACCTCTCTGATCTGCGACACGCTCCCAATCGCACTGTTGACATCGGTTGCCTGCATGGTCTGGACCGAATCGATCACCACGTATTCAGGATTCAGATCGTCAATCGTTGCCCGAATGCTGTCCATACTGGTCTCAGGGTAGATGTAGAAATCATCGCCGGCTACCGCCAACCGTTCGGCACGCATTTTGATCTGCGCACCGCTTTCTTCGCCCGAAACATACAGGACGGAATGCCCTTCATCGCTGAGCTGGCCCGAAACCTGCAGTAAAAGCGTTGACTTACCGATTCCCGGATCCCCGCCAATCAAAATCAGCGATCCTGGTACAATGCCGCCGCCTAAAACACGATTGAGCTCATTTAGCTTAGTCTTGACGCGCGGCAGCTTTTGCGCATCGATGTCCTTAACGCGCTGCGGTTTGGCAACGATTCCCGTTAAAGTCGACGAATGCCGCGTCGTGCTTTGCGCATTTGTCGTCTCAACGCGTTCTTCAACCAGAGTATTCCACTGACCGCAGTTGGGGCAGCGACCAAGGTAACGCGGCGAATTATAGCCGCAGTTTTGACAGATATACTGGGTTTTGACTTTCGCCATAGGCATTTCCTTTCTTGATAAAAACTGGTTAGCCGGAATTATTTTTTAGTTGAGCCAAAGCCGCCTGCCCGATCGTTTTTAGGCATTGACTCATCGTCAGCCGTTAAGTATGGCATAAAGATGCCCTGCGCGATTCGCTCGCCTTTTTTTATATGATAGTCAAAGAGCCCATAGTTCAGCAGCTGTACGAAAATCTCGCCTTCATTGGCTGGATTGTTATAGTAGTCAGCATCAATGATTCCAACGCCATTGGGCAGAATCAGTCGCCGCTTTAAGGGACCACTGGAACGATTGAAGAGCATCAGCACCTCATCTGGCTGCATGTAGGCCTTGATTCCAGTAGGCACCAGCACCGGCTTGAGCGCCTGATCGCCAGCCGTCAGCTCTTCTTCTCCCGGCTTGGCAGCATGTTTGATGGCATGCAGCGCTTTAAAAAGGCCCTGTTTCCAGATTGAAGGCACCACAAAATCAGCAGCGGCCTCAAAGTCATAGCCAGCTGCCTGCTTGGTTTGCCGCTGCGGCAGGTTTAGGCCGGCATCAGCATACTTGGCAACAATCTCAAATCCTCTTTTTTTCATTTCTTCACCTCTAAAATTCATGCGTTCAGTTTTTATATTTTAATCGTAATCTATCTTTAAACTAGTCCAGCATTTAATTGTAGCATGTTAATCCTTGACAATCATTTCAGAACCATGGAAAATCAAATTGGATTAAATTTATTAATGATGGAGGGGACAAAAATGCAATTTGTAACGGAACCGCATCGCATCAGTGCTATCGATGATAATGGCAAATGGGTCGGCGACATCAGCTTTCCGCCGGTTGCCGGCTATCCTGACCGCGTCGTCGCAGAGCGTGTTTTTGTCGCTCCTGAAGGTCGTGGCCATGGACTGGCAGCCGAGCTTACCAAGCGCTTCGTCGATTATGCCCATGAACGCCATCTGACGGTTAAACTGATGTGTCCATATGTTAAAGCGGCATTCCGTGATCATCCGGAATACCAGGATCTGCTATTGCCGGAGGATCGCTTTAATCAATAAAGGAGCGTTCTATATGGACCAAAATGAATTAAAATCGCTTGTTGGCCGGGCTGCCGTTGAATATATCAAAGACGGCATGATCGTTGGCTTGGGTACTGGCTCGACTGTTCGCTACATGGTTGACGCGTTGGGCGAACGCGTTAAAAATGAAGGCTTGAACATCATCGGCGTCACGACCTCCAATCGCACGACCAAACAGGCACAAAGTCTTGGCATCACCATCAAAGACATTGATGAAGTCGACCACATCGACCTTACGATTGATGGTGCCGATGAGATCAGCGATGACTTCCAGGGCATTAAAGGTGGCGGTGGCGCCCTGCTTTGGGAAAAAATCGTTGCCGACATCTCAAAGCATTACATGTGGATCGTTGATGAAAGCAAGATGGTTCACCAGCTGGGGGCCTTCCCACTGCCAGTTGAAGTAATCCCGTTCGGTGCTCAGCATGTCTTTAACAAGCTGGCTGCTAAGGGTTACCAGCCAACTTGGCGGATGGATGGCGATCAGCGCTACCGTACCGATGAAAATGACTACATCATCGATCTGCACCTGGGCAAAATCGACGACCCGCAAGCCATGGCCGAAGAACTGATTCACATGGTTGGCGTTGTTGAGCACGGCTTATTCTTAAACCGAGTCAATGACGTTATCGTTGGTCGGCAAAATGGGCCAGAAATCCTGCATGCCCGCTAATTAAAAAAGGCTCAGCTGCGCAGAATGCCCGGCGAGCCTTTTTTGATTACTTTTTTGGCGTGAATCAAACATTCGACTATAATTAAGTCATTATCTTAAAGGAGTGATTTTTTTGAGTTTTGTCATTAATGCCGACCAACTGAAAGATTTCAAGCAAGACTATGCCAACCGTCAAGAGACTCGGATTCTTGAACGAACCGTCGCCAAAAATGGGGTCAAGGCCGCCAGCTTTGACTGGCATGCGATTGCCGACAATGATCAGCACTTCTCAATTGATCTGGCAACCGGTGACGTCGCCGATCAAAAACAGTCGGGCCGCTGCTGGCTGTTTGCTGCTTTAAACACGATGCGTCACAACATGCAGAACCGTTTCAATCTGCCGGATGATTTCGAGTTGTCACAATCCTATGCCTTCTTCTGGGACAAGTTCGAAAAGGCCAACTGGTTTTATGAAAACATCATTCAGACTGCCGATCTGGATATTGACGATCGCAAGGTAGCCTGGCTTTTGGATGCACCCCAATCTGATGGCGGTCAATGGGACATGCTGTGTGCATTGATTGAAAAGTATGGGGTCGTACCTAAGTCGGCTCAGCCCGAAACCTACAATTCCAGCCGCTCAAACGAAATCAATGCTGTTTTGAACAATCAATTGCGTCATGATGCCGTAATTCTGCGTCAATTGGTTCATGACCAGGCCAGCGAATCCCAGATCAACGCCACGCGCAAAGAAATGCTCAACACCGTCTACCGCATGCTGGCATATGCTTTTGGTGAACCGGTACAGACCTTTGATTTTGAATATCGGACTAAAAAAGACAAGCAGTTCCATCGCGACAGCAATCTGACACCGGTAGCATTCTTTGATAAGTACGTTGGCTGGGATCTGAGCGAATACGTCTCCATCATTCAGGCACCAACCAAAGACAAGGCCTACCACAAGACCTACACGATCGAAATGTTGGGAAACGTGGTTGGTGGTCGTCAAGTCAAGCACTTAAACCTTTCAATGACGGAATTAAAGGAACTGGCCATCAAGCAGCTGCAAAACGGCGAGAGTGTCTGGTTTGGCTCTGACGTTGTCAAGTATTCCGAAACCAAGCTGGGGATTCTGGCGCTCAACACGTATGGCTATGAAGATCTGTTTGATACAAAGCTGACCATGAGTAAGGCTGACATGCTGGACTATCACCAGTCAATGATGGATCACGCCATGGTCTTGACCGGGGTTGATCTGGTTGATGGCAAGCCAGCCAAATGGAAGGTTGAGAATTCATGGGGACCAAAAGTCGGCGAAAAAGGCTACTTTGTCATGAGTGATGAATGGATGGATCAATACGTCTATCAAATCGTCGTCAATAAAAAATATCTCAGTGATGAACTCAAGGCTGACCAGGCTCAAGAACCAATCGTCCTCAAACCATGGGATCCAATGGGAACTTTGGCCTAACAACGACTTGATAGCTGCAATCAAAAAACTCATTGTCTAATCAGGCAATGAGTTTTTTGTCTATTTAACGTTGCGATCCAGGAACTCGCGGGCAATGTCATAAATCTGCTGACTCCAGAAGTCGCGCTCATGAACGGCCCCTCGTACCCGGTAGGCCTCAACGGCGACATGATGCTTTTCCAGCTCATGATACATGTCTTCCATTTCATGATATGGCACGGTCTTGTCGGCATCCCCGTGCATCAGCAGAAATGGCGGATATTGCTGATTATCCTTGACTTGATATAATGGGCTCATTTCCCGCTTGATGGCCGGCCATTTTGTTGGATCGGTACCAAACAGACAAAACTGCATGGCATCCGAGCCAGGCACATTTTTAGAAAAAGCAAACGTATCAGCGACGTCCGTTGGGGCAAAACAGCTGATTACGGCATCAACGGCATCTGACTGATCAGCATAGTCAGCCGTCTCATAACGCGGATCATTCGGCGTCAGCGCGGTTAAAAGCGCAGCATTGGCCCCGGATGAGGTTCCCCAGATACCAACCCGATCAGGATCAATTTGATATTCAGCGGCATGGGCTCGCAGATAGCGAATCGCAGTCTTGACATCCTGTAAAAACGCAGGAAAGGCATGCCCATCCAAGGCGCTGCGATGCTGAACGGTTGCCACGATATAACCGGCATGGACGAACTGGACTAATTGTGGAATCTTTTCACCTAAAGTCGGGGTCGTCCAAGAGCTGCCTTGAACAAAAACCAGCAGTGGTCGCTTGGCTTGCGGCAGATCCTTGTAGCGCTGCGTCCATGGTGCCAGAATCGACATTTTCTGTGCCTCGCCATCAGCTGCTGAATAGACGATATCTTCAATCAGTCTGACTTGACCGGCCAGTGTAGGATTGTTGGAGATTTCTTTAATTGACATGCTGTTCACCATCCGTAATAAATTTTTTCTCGATAATGTTCAAGTGATCGTCAAACCGGTATAAAATCGGCTCACCATTTGGCACCTCAACTTGATCAATCTGATCGTCAGCAATCGAATCCAGATATTTGATCAAGGCTCGCAGCGAACTGCCATGCGCAACGATCAGCTGATTTCTGCCATCCAGAAGTCGTGGGGCGATCTGATCCTGCCAATATGGCAACAGTCGCTCCTGGGTCATCTTGAGGCTTTCGCTAAGCGGCACCTTTACTCCTAAACGGTCATAGCGTCGCTCGTGGGTACGTTTCTTAAGCATTGGCGGTCGTTTTAAAAAGCCGCGCCGCCACTGATGCAAAGTTGCCGCGCCGACCTCTTTTTTGACCGCGTCCTTGTTTAAGCCGCTTAAAGCTCCATAATGACGTTCATTCAGTCGCCAGGTCTTATGGATCGGCAGCCAGAGTTGATCGATTTTTTCCAGAATCAAGTTGGCCGTAATAATTGCCCGCTGCATGTAGGAAACATGGACGTCATCAAACTGCAGGCCTAAATTTGCCAATTGATCACCAACCTGTTTGCCTTGCTGAATTCCCAATTTGGTGAGCGGTGCATCGCTCCATCCCGTAAAAACGTTATCCTTATTGGCCTGACTCTGACCATGCCTAACGATTACCAGTGTTGCCGTCATCAATAAACTTCCCCCTTATGCTGCTGCTTTAACTATAACGCAAATCACCGATCGAAACGACTAATCAGATCAATAAAACTTTTTCTTAAAGATAAACGTCAAACGGCCAGCTTGTCTGGATTCGACAGGCTGACCGCTCATTTCTTATTTATTGGAGATTCGGCAACTTTAACCATTAATTAGTGGACCAAGGTTTTAATTGCCACCATTAAAATTGGAATTACAATAATTGAAAGCGTGGTGGTCTCAGTTACCATAATTGCAGCATAGTTGTAGTCAGCATGATACATTCGCGAAACGACCGGCGCATTGGTCATGACCGGCATTGCTGCCTGCAGAATAAAGACCTGCTTCATCATCAGCGGCATGTTGCTCGGCAGCACCAAAATCGTCATCAGCAGTGGTGCCAATAAGAACCGGCCCAGCAAAATCCCCCAGGCATCGCGCGTAAAACGAATTCTTGACAGCCCGGCATTGGACAGCACGATGCCGATAAACAGCATTGACATTGGAATCGTTAAATTACCCAGATAAGCACAGGTACTGATGATGAACTTAGGCAGTCGGATATGCAAAGCTACCAGAACCACCGCCAGCATAAAGCCAAGGAGCGGTGGCGAGAACAGCTTGCCCAGCGCCTGCTTGAAATCAATCTTGGCTTCCTTCATACCGTCATGCTGAATCAGCCAAACACCCAGCGTCCAAAAGAAAGTCGTATTGGCCATATAATAGACCAGCACGTATGGAACCGAACGCGCGCCAAACAAAGCCAGGTTGATCGGCAGCCCAATAAAAACCGTATTGGAATTAAAAAACATCGAACTGAACAGACCAATGTGGCTCTTTTTGATGGCCAATGCTCTAGCGACGGCAAACGACAATGCAAACAGGATCAGCATCGATAAAACCGGGTAGCGCAGATCCGGCAAAAGCGTCTTTAGCTCAGCCGCTGTAAATTTGGTTGTAATCGTACTGATCATGTAAGTCGGCAAGGCAACTTGGGTAACGATCTTTGAAATGGCCTTGGGTGAGTCGGGGGTAAACCAGTGGCGTTCATTCATAACAAATCCAGCTGCGATCATAATTAAGATGATCAATACTCCCGACAGACTTGACCAGAATATGCTTAACATATCTTTAGCCTCTCTCTAATGCAAATTAACATAATTAATTTTACACCCACTAGCTGCTTTAAAAAATTAAAAATGGGAATTTTTTAATCAAATTCCCATTTTTTCAAACTATTCAATTGTTGCTGGCTCAATTTCAAAACTAAACTGATAGTCGCGATCAGCTGGCAAGTGATACTGCTCCTCAACGTCGGCACCCCAGCTGTCAATCCCGCCAACACCGCGTACGGCTCCCGCTACTACCAAAACGGTGCGGCGTTTGAGCGGCAGTTCTTCAATGTGTGTTGCGTTTTCCAACTCTGAAGCGGTATATGGCAGCAGACTAAAGTTGAATGGCTGATCAGTTTGCTTGACAGTCAGCGCAAACGGCCGCTCGTCATGGTCGGCGTTATTTTGGGTTTGATTGCGGACAATTTTCAGCCGTGAGCTTTGCATGTGCATCCCCATTTCCTGCGGCGTTAAGTAAGGCGTTACCGGAACTCCATCAACATGCCAGGTTCCTTTAACTCCCCCCGCCATTCGATCAGGATAAGTTTCACCAGACAAGCCATCGTATTCAAATTCAGTTGCCAAAGTCGGCATAATCAGCCGCACACCAAAGACGGGTAGTTCTGGCAGCCCAGCCTGACCAAGGTAATGGGCCGTAAGACGACATTTACCGCTGGCATCAATCGCATAGGCTACCTTGACCTGCGCTGCTGGATTGGTTGCTGTCTCGTAAGTAAACTCAATCTTAACCTGTTTTGCAAATTCATGATTGCTGAACTGATTGGTCAACGGCGCAATCGGCAGCTGATCAAAGTGACGGTCATCAACGGTCAGATCAATATTGATGCACTTAGGCGCCAAGTCTGCTCCCAGCCATTGGGCACTCTTAAAATTAAAGCCGTTACCGCGGTCATTATCGGTCGTTGCTCGCCAATAGGTTGGATAAAGCGGCCGGTACAGCCATTCCTTACCGTTAAAACGCATTGACTCCAAACCGCCCTTTTCGTAGCTGAACAGATATTGGTAGTTCTGACCGTTCAGTCCCAACAGGCCATCATCATAAACGACGTGAATCTTATTTGTGCAGTCCATAGTAGTATCTTACCTCCTGCATTGCTGGCTTTGGCGTCCGGTCGGCAAACATCAGTCCATCACCGGAAAACTCATTGTCACTGTGGCGGTCATCAAAATCGCCACCATAGCGCATTACATCTTGACCACTGATCTCATCGTGAACCAGCAGCGCCTGATCGATAAAGTCCCAGATAAATCCACCAACGTATTGCGGATACTTGTCGATCAATTCAATGTATGACCCCATGCCGCCATCTGAATTTCCCATGTCGTGCATGTATTCGCATTCAATAAACGGCTTGTCGGGATTATTCTGCAGATATTCCTCAACCTTCTTTGGCGGCAGATACATCCAGCTTTCAAAATCAGAAATCCGATCGCGATAGGCTGGCGTGTGCACGACGCCTTCATAGTGAACCAGGCGGCTGTCGTCATGATCTTTGTAGAATTCCTGCATTGCTACCAGATTATCGCCAGCATATGATTCGTTGCCCAACGACCAGAATAAAATCGCAGTATGGTTCTTAAACGTTTCATAGTTGGTCCGGGCCCGATCAACTACAACTTCTCTCCATTGCGGGATGGAGCCTGGTACGTTAAATGACGGCTCATCTTGGCCCATTTTCTGCCAGGTTGCGTGGGTTTCCAGATTATTTTCGGCCATCATGTAGATCCCTTCTTGATCACACATGTAGTACCAAGGAATCTGGTCTGAATAATGGCAGGTTCGCACGGCATTGATGTTGTTTTCTTTAAACGTGGCCATGTCCTGTTCCATGTCGGCCATCGTTACGCAGCGTCCCGTCCGGCAGTTCCATTCATGACGGTTGACGCCGTTGATGATCAAGCGCTGACCGTTGAGCAGAACCACGTGATCAGCATTGATTTCTACGCGTCGGAAGCCGAATCGATAAGGAACGACCTCTAAAAGCTGACCGCCTTGATCGCGCAGCTCGACAAACAATTGGTAGAGATAAGGATGATGATTATCCCAGAGATGAGCATCCTTAACTTTAATGTCATGTACACCAACCCGTTCAGCAGCCGCTTTGCTTTCATCAACGATCAGATTGCCCTGTGCATCAAAGACTTTAATCAAAACCTGACCATCTTGTCCCTGCAGCTTTAGATCCACGTTAAAGATTCCGGTTTTAAAGTCATCAGTTACGCGCGGCTTAAGATCCAAGTCTTCCAAATGCAGCTTAGGCTGACCCAACAGCTTGACACTTCTAAAGATCCCTGAAAAGCGGAACATATCTTGGTCTTCCAGATAAGAAGCCGTGCTGTGCTTATATACGCGAACTGCCAAAATATTGTCCGTGTCCTTTAAATAAGGCGTCAGGTCAAACTCGCTGGGCGTAAAGCTGTCTTCAGCATAGCCAATGAAATGACCGTTCAGCCAGACATACATCGCGCGCTCAACCCCCTCAAACCGAACACGAACTTTTTTTCCGCGCAGTGATTCGTTTAGATCAAAGTGCTTGACGTATGAGCCATTGGTGTTATCAGTTCCCTGACTGAATGAGCCGGCCTGCAGATCATCAGGGCTCAAGGCATAGGCTGGGCGCCGATAGATCTTACCGGCCCATGGATACCAGATGTTGGTGTATTGGTTTTGAGCATAGCCGTTTAATTCGATCATGCTGGGAACCTTGATCAGATCCCATTGACTGACATCATAGTCCGGTGCATAAAATTCCTTAATGCGGTTTTGCGGATCCTTGGCAAAGGCAAAGCGCCACTGACCATCCAAACTCTGAGTAAAGCTGCTGCTTTGCTGACCAGCCTCGGCATAATCAAGATACCATTGATGATCACTGTGGGCTGGCAGCTGATTGACCCGGAACGTCTGCGGATCATCCAGCCATTTTAAATCTGCTTGCATTAAAAAGCGCCTCCTCAAATCAAATTATTCTCTGTCTATTTAGTATAGCGCTTTCATGAACGATAAAACAGTATTATTTCACTAAAAAATTTACTAAATTAATTGAAAAGCCACTGCAGGCATAATTAAAAATCTGCTCAAAAAAAGTCCGCTCCTGTTTTTCAAGAGCGAACTTAAAAGCAATAAAAAAGCACCTGACTAACGCCAAGTGCAATAAGAGTGCGGCAAAGAGGACTCGAACCTCCACGGTCTAAAACGACCACAAGATCCTTAATCTTGCGCGTCTGCCAATTCCGCCACTGCCGCATCAACAAATAACATTTTACCAGAAATGCTACTTGTTGGCAAACTATTTTTTGGTTAAAAGTTCAAAATGACTGCCGCAGCGCCGACAGACAAACCGCTGCACGTCAAAGCGCCGCATGCGACCAATCCGAATGCCGCAGCCACTGCATTGATAGATCCATTTAAATTGCTTCTCGGCTTGCCTAACTGCTGGAGCATAGCGCAGACCGCCGACTCGTTTTAAAAGCGTCTTGAATTCAGAAGTATGATGACAGTCATGACCAGCCAGATGCAGATGATAGTGACAGAGCTCATGCAATACGACGCCGCGCAGATTGGCCAGGTCAAACTCTTCATACATCAAGGGATTGATATCGATATGATGGTCTTTTAAATGATAGCGGCCGCCAGTCGTCTTTAAGCGGCGGTTAAACCAGACCCGGTGCTTAAACGGTCGCTGAAATGCCTGCAGCGACCAGATCTGGGTCAGTCTCTGCAGCTCTTCGTCAGTCATCTGGTCACTCATTTGGCTGAACCATCGTCAGCTGTACGCGCTGGCGCTTTAAGTCTACGCTCAGCACCCAGACGTCAACGATATCGCCAACTGCTACGACTTGACGCGGATCCTGAATGAACTTCTTGGTCAGATGCGAGACGTGAACCAGCCCATCATGCTTGATGCCAACATCAACAAAGGCACCGAAATCCACAACGTTGCGAACCGTCCCCTGCAGCTGCATTCCCGGCTTTAGATCCTCAATCGTCAAAACGTCTTGTCGCAAAAGCGGTGCTGGCAATGAGTCACGCAGGTCTCGTCCTGGTTCGCAAAGCGAGGCAATGATATCTTTAAGCGTTGCCAAGCCGACTTTTTCACTGACGAACTGTTTAATATCCAACTGCCGCAGCTGCTGGGCAGCCGTTGGTGAGCCAAGTTCACTGGTTATGCCGGCTGCCTGCAGCAACTGACGAGCAATTGCATAGCTTTCTGGATGAATATCAGTGTTATCCAATGGTTCATCGCCATCCACGATTCGTAAAAAGCCCACTGCCTGCTGGAAGGCTTTGGGTCCTAGGCGGGGAACCGATTTTAGCTGCATCCGGCTGGTAAAACGGCCATTTTCATTGCGATACCGCACGATATTTTTTGCCAGCGTGGCGTTTAACCCAGCAATGTGTGCCAGCAGCTGATAGCTGGCCGTATTAAGATTAACGCCGACTCGATTGACGGCTCGCTCAACGACGGCATCCAGTTCAACTTTCAGTGCCGTTTTAGGCAGATCATGCTGATACTGACCAACGCCAATGGCTTCCGGACTGATCTTTACCAGCTCGGCCAATGGATCTTGGAGACGCCGGCCAATACTGATGGCACTGCGCTTTTCCACCGTCAGCTCTGGAAACTCGTCACGCGCGTCCTGACTGGCTGAATAGACTGACGCGCCAGATTCATTAACAATTACATAATAAACGGGACGCTTGATTTTTTTGATTGTCTGAGCCACAAAGCGTTCTGACTCACGACTGGCCGTCCCATTACCGATTGCAATCATCTCAACCTGGTAGTCCTCAATCAGCTGCAGCAGCTGCCCTTCCGCCTGTTGACGCTGATTTTCTGGCGCCGGCTTGTGTGGGTAGATAACGGCCACTTTGAGCAGCTTGCCATTTGGATCCAGAACTGCCAGCTTGCAGCCCGTCCGATATGCCGGGTCAAATCCCAAAACCACCTTGCCCTTGATTGGCGCCTGCATCAGCAAATGATAGAGATTTTCACCAAAAACCTTGATTGCCTGCTCATTGGCCTGGTCAGTCAGTTCGCGCCGCAATTCCCGCTCGATTGCTGGTCCCAAGAAACGCTTGTAGGCTTCGGAAGCCGCGTTTTTGATAAACTCAGCAGCGTTTTGAGCACTGCTTTTTTTAACCAGCCGGAAATTCAGATAATTTTGGACGATCTGCTCATCGGCAAGAATCTTGACGCTTAAGATCTTAGCTTTTTCCCCACGATTAATGGCTAAGACACGGTAGGAATTCATTGCGGATAAAGGGGCCGAAAAATCATAATATTGCTGATAGACGCCCTCTGAATCAAGTTCCTGACCGCCTTTTTTAACCGTCGCGATCAGTTCGCCATGCTGCTTAGTATAGTTGCGCAGCCAAGCGCGAATCGTACTGCTTTCACTGATCGTTTCGGCCAGAATCTCATTGGCCCCCTCCAAGGCTGTCTGAACGTCAGGAACGTCTTGACTGATAAATTCAGCAGCCTTGCCGTCCAGATCATTTCCTTTAGCCATAAAGATCCAGTTGGCAAGCGGCTGCAGGCCCTGTTCACGGGCAATCTGTGCCTTGGTGCGGCGTTTTTTCTTATAAGGCAGGTACAGGTCTTCAACAACGTTCAGTTCGGTAGCCGTTTCAATCTGCATTCTTAAAGCCGGCGTCAGCTTGCCTTGTTCCTCGATTGCTTTGATCACGGTCTGTTGACGATCGCGCAGATTCTTTACCCGATGCCACTGTTCTTGAATTCCCTGCAGCTGAACTTCATCCAGGCTGCCGGTTGCCTCTTTTCGATAACGAGCAATGAATGGAATCGTATTGCCCTCTTCCAAAAGGCTCAAGGCGGCTTCAATCTGCCGATCTCTTAATTCTGGCAGCTGCTGGCTCATTAATTTAAGATCATTTTTTTCCATAGCGATCCGTAACTCATTTCTTTTTTAATCTTTTTGCTGCGTTAGTCGATTAACCATTATAGGGCCCAGCGTTCGGCAATGGCCGAGCCTGGGCCCTATATTAAGGCTAGTCTTTCCACCAGGTATCCAATGGACTAACTGGCAGGTGACGCTTGTGCTTGGTTTTAAGATACCAGCCCTCAATTTTGGCGGCTGCTTGATCGGAAACCGGCTTGCCTTCTAGATAGTCATCAATTGCTTGATAAGTAACGCCTAATGCCTTTTCATCAGGCAGGGCTGGCCGATCTTCTTCCAGGTCAGCAGTCGGCGTCTTTTCATAAAGTACTCTTGGCGCCTTTAGATGTTCCAAAAGCTGGCGTCCCTGGCGCTTATCCAGCTGTGACAGTGGCGTGATGTCAGCCCCGCCATCGCCAAATTTTGTGTAAAAGCCAGTAACTGCTTCAGCGGCATGATCGGTACCAACGACTGCCCCGCGGAACTCACCGGCAATTGCATACTGGGCAATCATTCGCTCTCGAGCCTTGACGTTGCCTTTGTTAAAGTCGCTGATCTGCAGCCCATTTTGTTCAACCGCGGCAACCATTGCATCAACGGCTGGCTTGATGTTGACTCGCATGGTCTGATCAGGCTTGATAAATTCATTGATCGAAAGCATTGCATCAGCTTCATCGGCCTGTTCGCCATAAGGCAGCCGGACGGCAATAAAACGATAGGCATCGTCTGCAGTTTCTGCTCGCAGGCTTTCAACTGCCAACTGTGAAAGCCGTCCCGCCAAGCTTGAGTCCTGACCACCGGAGATGCCCAGCACCAGTGTTTTTAATCCGGTCTTCTTCAGATAGTCCTTTAAAAATTCAACGCGTCGCTTGACCTCGATTGCTGGATCAATTGATGGCGTTACGGCCAAGGTATTAATGATTTCTTCTTGCAGCTTGCGCATATTCTTTCCCTCTTTAGTCTAGATCCTAGTTCAAATGCTTAATGTATTCCTTAACGTCTTTGATGATTTTCATCTTATTGTCATAGCACTTTTGCGATAAGTCAACCGGATATACTTCTGGATTGAGGTTTCGCTTATATTCTTCCCACAGACGATCCAGATGCCGCTGGCGAGCCTGCCGAATCTCGTTCATGCTTGGCTCTTGGTAGACTTGCTGACCATCGACGAAAATATCCTTTAAAAGCGGCCGAGCAATGAAGTCCTCAACCGTTTTATTCAGGAACGGATAGTTGGGGTCGAACATATAAAGCGAGTCCAGCTGACGCGGATCTTCATCAGCCAGCGTTACATAATCGCCCTCGCTTTTTTCGCTGCCTCGATCGGTGATTCGCCAAACCTGATGCTTGCCAGGGGTCGACATCTTGGCGGCATTATTGGAAAGTTTGATCGTATCAACCATCTGACCATGATCATCTTCTAAGGAAACCATCTTATAGACCGCTCCCAGCGTCGGCTGATCATAACTGGTAATCAGCTTGGTGCCGATTCCCCAAACGTCGATCTTGGCACCCTGCCGCTGCAGGTCCATAATCGTTCGTTCATCCAGATTATTGGAAGCAAAGATCTTGGCGTTGGGATAGCCGGCTTCATCCAGCATCTGCCGTACTTTTTTAGAGAGGTAGGCCATATCGCCAGAATCAATTCGGACACCCTGGAAATTGATGGCATCCCCAAACTCATCAGCGACTTTGATTGCATTAGGAACCCCGCTTTTAAGCGTATCAAAGGTATCAACCAAGAAAACACAGTCATGATGGGTCTGCGCGTAGGCCTTAAAAGCATCATAATCATTGCGGTATGCCTGCACAAGCGCGTGAGCATGCGTACCAGATACCGGGATGCCGAACAGTTTGCCGGCCCTTAGATTGCTGGTAGCATCGAATCCGCCAATATAAGCAGCCCGCGTGCCCCAGATTGCCGCGTCAAATTCCTGCGCCCGCCGCGAGCCAAACTCCATCACTGGCTGATCGCCAACGATTGACTTGATTCGGGAAGCCTTGGTGGCAATCATGATTTGATAATTAATAATATTGAGCAGTGCCGTTTCTACCAGCTGGCATTCCAAAAGCGTGCCCTCAACTTGAATGATCGGTTCATGACTATATACCAGATCACCTTCAACCGCACTGCGCAGCGTTCCCTTAAATCTAAAGCCGCGCAGATACTCAATAAATTCGGGATCAAACTGCTGCGTTGACTTGAGGTATTCAATATCAGAATCTGAAAAATGCAGAGCGTTCAGATAGCGAATGATATGGCTCAAACCGGTAAAAACTGCGTAGCCATTTCCAAACGGCATCTTACGGAAAAAGGCCTCAAAAACCACGTGACGATTGGCAATGTCTTTTTGCCAATAGGTCTGCATCATCGTCAGCTGGTAGGCATCGGTATGCAGAGCGATACTGTCATCTGGATAATCAAACTTCATATAAACTCCTTTTATTTTTCCAACACGAATTCAAAGCGACTGCCGACATATTGAGTATGGACATATTCAAAAGGCCGGCCATCCTGCAGATAGGAAAGCTGAATCAAATGCAGCAGCGCGTCACCACGCCGAATCCGCAGATACTCAGCAATCTTTTCAGTAGCGCTGATTGCCGAAACCCATTGCACGGCATGACCAGGATAAAGGTTGGCCTTTTTTTCCAAGGTGCGGTAAAACGATGAGGTGATCTCGGTTTTGCTGAAGTTTTCCACCAGTTTTGCCGGAACGGTCGCAACCTCATAACAGATTGGAATCTCATTGCCATAACGAATGCGCTCCATTCGCAAAACGCGCTCATCTGGTTCTAATTTAAGCCGTTCGATTTCACTTTGCGAAGGCGTTGTTAAATGATAGGAAATCGTCTTACTAGAAGGTTTTTTCCCAGCAGCAATCATCAATTCAGTAAAGCTGGTTACCCCGGCCATCTTATCTTGGACCTTCCGGCTGGCGACAAAGGTTCCTGAACCAACTCGCCGTTCCAAGACCCCTTCATCAACCAGCGTTTGAATAGCCTGGCGCAGCGTCATGCGGCTGACGCCAAATTCAGCTGCCAATTCACGTTCAGCTGGAATTTTTTGTCCAACCTTCCAATGACCATTTTCAATATTTTCACGTAATTGATTATGAATTTGAATATATACCGGTGATCCCATATCTTTTCCTCTTTTCAGACCATTCATTCACGGTTTATTTTTTTTATTTTAACACGAATATAAGTTAGCCTAGACCAATTTAGCATTAAATCTTGGAACGAAAATAAAACGACAGCCATTTTGCATGGACTGTCGTTTTAGCTTATTGATTACCGTTGCGAATTGCCAAAGCTCGCGCCAACGAACGATTGACAATGATCGACTGTGAATCGGCAACGGGAAATTCCGTTTCTGGATTCATTTCGTTGGCATAGGAAAGCTCGGTACATCCTAAGATTACTACATCGCACTTTTGATCCTCAATCATCGTCCGGACCAATTCATGGAACTTCTTGCCATCTGAATGACCAGCTTCTTTAATATCATGGTAGATCAGATCTTCTGTAGCGTCCAAAATTGCTGGCGTGGGTTTGACCTCTTCATAGCCGGCATTTTGAATGTAAGAATCGTACAGACCAGACGCAATCGTGCCCCGCGTGGCCAATACTCCAACTCGCTTGGCATGTGGTGCGATGTTTTTGATCTCATTAACCGTTTCCTGCAGCATGTTTAGAATCGGAATTGAAGTTGCTGCCTGCAAGCGGTCGAAAGCATAGTGAGCCGTATTGCAGATCAAGACAAAAAATTCTGGTTTTAGAGGCGTAATCTGTTGGATATCTTCAATTAAGAGCGGATTATAGTCAGGCTTTTGGTGATCCAAAATCCATTCCGTTCGATCGGGAACCGTTGCATGATTCAAAACGATGTAATCAAGATAATCCTGGTCGCGGTGCGTTGGCGTACGCTCATCCAGCAGTCGACAATAGCTTTCGGTTGCCAGCGTACCCATGCCGCCTAAAACGGTAAAGAACTGTTTCATAAAAATCAACCTTTCTGATAATGACCATCATGACAAAATTGCCACAAACAAAGGTCCCAATAACGTAATACCTATATTACCAACAACAAATGCCGGCGTAAATGCAGAAGCAAGGTAAGCCCCACCTTCCAGACCCGCTTGCTCAGCCAGATCATTCATTGCGGCTGCCACGGTTCCCGAACCACACAGCGCTCCTAATAAGGCCAAGGGCTCAACGCGCAGTACAAACCTGCCAAACAGCAAGGTCAACAGATGTGGGGCCACTGAGACCAAAGCACCAATCAGCAGAATCCCAAACCCCAGTGACTTAATCGCACCAGTAAAAGCTTGAGCCGACTCCAGACCAACGCTGCCGACAAAAACAGTCAAGCCAAAGCTCTGCCAAAAAGAAGTTACCGTTGCCGGAATTGAGCGACATTCATGATGCCGATCAATCCAGTTGCTGAGCAAAAGCCCCATGATCAAGGCTGCCGTGCCGTTGCCAAGCTGCAGCGGCATGCCATTGACCTTGATCCCGACCAGACCCAAAAGCGAGGCCCCAGCAATTCCCAAAGAGAACACCGTATAGTTGATGGCCTGTTCACTGGTATGCCAACGTCCAATCTGTTTTAGCAATGGTGCTGATTTGCTGGTATTACCAGTCAATGAGATTACATCGCCCGGTTTTAGCTGATTGATCAGATGCTCTTGACCACTTAATGGATCATGAATGTTTACAAAGACCCCATTTTGCCGAATCCTTGCCAAAGTGCTGGGATCAAAGTTTTTGCCAAGGACAAATTTTCGTTCGCGCGGGGCATTGGTTGGCGTTAAAACCTCTGTCAACCCGGTAATTCCCGTTAAATCATCAAAATGCAGCGCATAGCCAATCAAAGTCAGGCGATCACCTGCCTGCAGAACATATTCCAGCTTGTCGGTCATGCGATCCTGATGAAAGGCCGCCAGCGCAATCAAGCGTAAATCAAAGAACTTATTAATCTCACGAATCTTTTTGCCAACCAGTGGCGACTCAGCAGCCAGACGGTAGGTTCGACGCCAGGTCGGATCAGGAGCGGGCGCGTGAAAGTGGTATTTTCTGGCCATCCGATCTCCCTGCTTGGGAACATCGATTTTTAGCAGACGCGGTGCAACATCGCGCAGCAAGATAATTACGCCCAGCGTGCCAAAGACATAGGTCAGCGCATAGGCAACCGGCAGCTGAGCTTCATAGGACAGCCGCAGCGTCTTGGTGATCGGCAGATTCTCCAAGGCCTGCAGCGAACTGGCAACCGTAGCCGACTGCGTCAATGAACCGGCAATCGTTCCGGCAGCCACGCCTGGTCCCAGATGAAACAGGACAAAACAGCCCCACGAGGTTAGAAAAGCGGCCAACAGCCAAAACAGACTCACGGCAATCATCCGTCCACCAAACAGCTTCATACTGACCAAAAAAGATGGACCGATCCGGTAACCGATGGAAAACATGAAAGCGCCAAAAAAGATCGTTCCCAGCATCTTATCACGCGGAAAGCTCCCAGCCTGACCGACCACCAATGCTACCGCCAGCGTGCCCACGGTTGAGCCAAGCGTAAAATTGGTCCCAAACAGTTTGATATTTCCCAGGACATAACCGAGCGCCAGACAGATAAACAATGTAAAAATCTGCTGGTCAACCAAAAAATGCTGTATCTGCGCAATCATGGTAATTTTTCTTCTTTCTGGCAAGCTTTTGCCGATTTAAGTATCGAATAAAATTATATCATTTTGATGATCATCAAGCGAACGGCTTGACTATTTTATTGACGCATCATTTAGTGGCCGCATTCTTCAATTGCTGCTGGCGGGAAAAATTAAGCCAGACCGCGACCAAGACGCTGAATGCCAAGATCACCAGCAGCCAAAAATCTAGGCGGCTGCCTTTAAACGTTCTCAGCGCCATTGATCCTTGCCCTTGGTTTTGACTGAGCGCAATCAGGGCAGTCATGATGCCAACGCCTAATGAACCAGCAAACTGCTGCGTCATATTAAAGATTGAATTAACGTCGGTTGATTTTTCCTTTACCACCAAGGTCGAGGCATTGGCAATCGTATTGGAAAAGGCCGCATTAAAGCCCAGCCGCATTACGATGAAAAGTACCATTACGGATAGTGGCGTGAGCTGAGACTGGAAGATCAGCAGTCCAATCGTTCCTAAAACGATCAAAATGCTGCCCAGACGAGTCGGCAGGCCATAGCCATAACGATCTGCCAAAAAACCGGACAACGGTGCCATCACCGCCCCTAAAAGCGATCCTGGCAATAGAACCATTCCAGCAGTCAGTGATGAGGCATGCAAAACATACTCGCAATAGATCGGCAGGGCCAATGATGCACCGATGTTGATGAACTGCAGACTGAAATAAGTCCATTCCGAAAGTCGCACGGACGATTGCGCAAAGACGCCCAGATCAAACAACCGTGTTTTACCGTGCTGATTTAGCCAAACAAAACCGCCAAATAGAATCAAGCCCAGCAATAAGAGCAGCCAGCATGAACTCGTCCAGCCTGATTTGCCAAACCTAGCAATACTGGTGACGAGGCTGAACAGACTGCCGGCCAGCAAAAACAGAGCCCAAAGCTGAACGGCTGTGAATTGCCAAACGGCTGGTTGCGAATCGTCAATTGACCAGCAATCAGACTTAACAGTGCCAGCGGCAGAATCAGCCAGAAAATAACGCGCCAAGATCCAGCTGCCAGCACGGCGCCGCCATATGTCGGACCCAAAGCCGGCGCCAACGAAATCACCATTCCCGCTACGCCATTCATTACACCTAAGCGCTCACGCGGGATCTGAGTAAAAATCAAAAAGAACATCATGGGTGTTGAAAAGCCCGTTGCAATTGCCTGAATCAATCGCCCTGCTAAAAGCATTGGAAAATTGACGGCCAACGCGCAGATCAGATCACCAATCACAAATGCCGAAACTGCCGCCAGATGCAGCCAGCGCGCTGCCCACTGCCTTAAGCAATAAGCCGTAGTCCCATTACGATCGTCACCATCAGCAGATAGCCGCCGGTAATCCACTGAACGACATCAAGTGAGACGCCAAATTCCTTGGCTAAGACCGGATAGGCAACGTTCATCGAGGTCTCGTTTAAAACACCAATAAAAGTCATTAAGGCCGCTGAAAAAATGGCCCAGTATGGATGCCTGCCGTGCAAAAAAATCCCTCCTAAAACTTAAAAAGCACGCAAAAAGGGCTATGGCAATCAGCTCCGCCACAGCCCTCTATTAACTTACTTAAAATTAGTGTTGTTATTATAAATCAAATTAAGCCAGAATGCACGTTTTTATTTTCACAATGCTGTCAAATCTCGCAGCCACTGTCTGGTTGTTTCATCGAGTTCTTCATCAATCGAAAAAGCAAACGGCGCCAGCAATTGGCGAACCTTTTGCCAGTTCAGATGCGTTTCCTGGTACAAATCGGCCATCAGCAGCCCACTCAGCTGATTAATCTTAGCTGCCTCAGCCTGGCCCTGTCCCAGCAGCATTGCAGCCGCTGTTTTTTGAGTCAGCGCCTGTCCTAACATGCGTTCCAACTCAGTCTGACTCAGCACCTGCCTGATCAAGATACGCTGACTGAGCGGAACGGCTGGGACCTCTTTTTGCAGAAATTTCTGCAGCACTGGCCAAAAATCGCTGATTTGCCAGAAAAACTGCCATGGCGTCTTGGCATTAAGCTCGACGATCAATTCAGCCATCAAATCAGCCAACCGACCATCTTGATTCCGCAAACGCGGTGCAATCTCTTGCAGCAGTCGTTGTGCCGACTCGCGCTGAACGCTTGGCAGCTTCTTTTTAATCGTCAAGGCAAAACGGATCGTTAAAAAATCCGTCAGCTGCGTTTCATCAATCACGGCTCCTTGATCATGACGCTTAACCTTAAAATCATTCAGCTTTTTTTGGCGAACTGATTTGGCAAACTGTCCTTGTTTTGGCATCTTAACCCTCTTTTCAAAAACTAAAAAAGCGTACAAAAAAAGCACCGCCAGCGCGATGCTTCATCAGTTGGGCTAGCTGGGTTCGAACCAGCGCATGACGGTACCAAAAACCGTTGCCTT
>OGIU01000004.1_pt1 | contig 183635 bp, 173 predicted proteins | sample 1571791 | NCBI WGS metagenome assembly OGIU01 (sample SAMEA2582104, study PRJEB24529) | metagenome | biome: Human gut stool | place: China | collected 2011
TCAAGCAGGTACAGGACACGCTGTTGAACAACTTCAAGTCTGGCCGGCGCAACTACACCATCTTTCAAGTCGGCAAGGCAACGCTAACTTAGAGCTGAAAATCATTATGAAGTTCAGGCATGATGCCGCTAAAAAAAGTGGGCAAAGTAGTTTTAGACAATAAAAGTATTATTGATCAGAAATAAATAAGAATATGCAAAAGGAAACTGCATAACATGTATCATGGAAAGGTCATTACCTACTATTAGGAAAAAATGGATGCATAGTAGGTAAAATAAAGTTTTGCACAGTTTTGGCTTAGGCCGTTCGAACCAAAAATATACAAAATTACCTACTATCGAGGCAAAAAATCTGCAAAGTAGGTAAATTTCGAAAAATTGCTTATACAGTTACCTACGATTGGCTAAAAAATTCAAAATAGTAGGTAAAGCTGCGGCTGACGTCTTATCAGGGGCGGAGTGAAGGCTAATTAGAGCGGAAATCTGTCTATCATTGAGTCGCGGCGCCTGCGAAAACGACTAACCGAACTATCATACGAGTCGCATCGACCGCGAAAATGGCTAACCGAAACATCATTGCTCCACACTAGCTACGGAATCAGATGGCTTTGAGTCATGTCAGTCGCGGAATCAATTAACCGAAATATCGTTGACGCGTGCCGGTCGGGGAATCCCAGCTAATCGAAACAGTTCTGAATACTAAAAGCCTAAAATATCACTCTCAAAAAATCCCGGTCACAGCTTTTAACCGTGATCGGGATGATTTCGTATTTATGCCTTTTAATTAGCAGTTTCTTCGCTTAAACGCTTTTCCTGGTCTGCAATCAGCTGCTTGGTATGGGCCCAGACATTAGGGTGCTTGGTACCATTAACCCAATAGTCGACATCAGCAAATATTTCGGCTTGACTGGCTTGATCATAGTCATGGTGCAAAAAGTTGGCAGTGGTCTCGGCAGACTGTTTTTCCCACATTGCGGCCATGATAAACTGGCTGCGCGTCCGTTGCAGTTTTTCTTCAGTTGGACCGAAATCACGAGCTTCGACATCGCTGACCTTGGCCGTAGCAATTGGCGGCTGAACCGAGTTGCTTGGCAGATATGGTGCTACAGGGACGTTCATTAAGGCATTTTGCATTACTTCATTCCAACTGTCGCCATAAGTATCCAACCGGTGCTGCAGACCGGGTTCAACATCATTAGCAATTAGATAGTCGCGCTTTTCACCCCAGCTGAGCGTGACATGAGCAACAAAAACTTTTTCTGACATGATTTCACCTTCCAATTGTTTGGGTATTCACAATATTGATTATAGCGCGAATTTAGATTTAGAAAAGCGAAAAAAGTAACGGCTGATCATCAAAAATAAATAAAGCGTTAAACTTTAAAAAATTAATATAATTAAATAAAAAAATAAATTTTAAATGCCAATTTCCGCTATAAACTGCGAATTTTTAACCAACAACTTACTTAAATCAAGTGCGAGAGTTAATGATTTATGTTAGATTGAAAGCGCTTAGATTTAACTATTGGGGGAATTTAAGATATGCGAAAAAGAAACTACATTTATTTGTTTGGTTCGGCAATTTTAGGATTAACGATGTCGGCAATGCCGGTCAATGCTGATGATGCAGCTGCGACAGCGCCTGTTAGTCAAGCCAGTTCCGTTCAGGTGGTTACCAATCCTGATACGGCCAGTCAGCCGGGACAGGCTACTGATTGGTCGGATCCTGCCAAATATCAAGGATACGTACCGGTTCAAATTTTGGGGATCAATGATTTTCATGGTGGGCTTTCCAATACCGGTACCGCTCAGATTGGCGATCAGACCTATCAAAATACGGGGACGGCAGAACGACTGGCTGGCTCTTTGAATCAAGCTGAGAGTGACTTTAAGGCGGCCAATCCAGACGGGACAACGATTCGTGTTGAAGCTGGTGACATGGTCGGCGCCTCACCAGCCAACTCGGCACTTTTGCAGGATGAATCCACCATGCATGCACTCAAGGCAATGCACATTGAGTATGGCACACTGGGGAATCATGAGTTTGACGAGGGACTGGGCGAATTTAACCGAATCGTAACCGGTGGCCAGCCAACCAAGCAGTATAACGATGCTGAAATGGCCTATCCGCATGAAGCCTCAGACATCAACATTATTACGGCAAACGTGATTCTCAAGGGCACCAAGACTGATGATAACTATGGCGAGATTCCATATGGTTTTCAGCCCTACATCATCAAGGAAATCCATACTAGTGATAATAAAATCGTTAAAATCGGCTTTATTGGTATTGAAACAACTGATCTGCCAATTTTGACACTTTACGACAACTATAAAGATTATGAGATTCTTGATGAAGCCGAAACCATTGCTCATTATGAAAAGATTCTGCGCAATCAAGGCGTCAATGCGATCGTTGTCTTGGCACATACTGGGGTAGAGACCAAGAATGGTGAAACCAAGGGCACGGCGGTTGATATTATCCAAAAGCTCTACCAGATCGATCCTGACAATTCTGTCGACATCTACCTGGCTGGGCACTCTCATCAGTATGCCAATGCCACGGTTGGTTCAGTCAAACTGGTGCAGGCCATCTACACCGGCAAGGCTTATGATGACATCATTGGTTATATCAATCCGGCGACTAACGACTTTGCACCTGACAGCATCGTCTCACATGTCTTCCCGGTCCTTTCAGAAAAAGACAATCCGGCTGCCATCAGCGACCCGACCGTTGCGGGAATCGTTGAGGATGCTACCAAGCGAGTGGCGCCAGTCATCAACCAAAAGATTGGGGAGGCAGCAACGCCAGAAACGATCACCGGCCGTCTGCATAATACGCCAACTCGAGAAAACCAGGCTGGTGAGCTGGTAGTTGATGGACAGTTGGCCGAAGCCAGAAAACTGGGCGTTAATGCTGACTTTGCAATGACCAATACTGGTGGGGTGCGGGCTGATCTGGTAGTTGAACCAGACCGCACGATTACTTGGGGGGCTGCCCAGGCAGTTCAGCCATTTGGCAACATTCTGCGGGTAGTTGAGATGACTGGCCAGCAGGTAATTGACGCCTTAAACCAGCAGTATGACGAAGATCAAAAGTATTATCTGCAGATTGCTGGTCTCAAGTACTACTACACTGACAGTGACGATCCTAACCAGCCATATCTCGTAGTGGCCGCTTATGATGAAAACGGGCAGCCGTTAGACATGAACAAGACTTATCGCGTGGTTATCAACGACTTTTTAGCTGGCGGTGGTGACGGCTTTACGGCCTTTAAGGGTACCAATCAGATTGCAGTGATTGGCGCGGATACGGAAGTCTTTATGAGCTACATTGCTGATCAAACCAATGCCGGCAATTTGATCAAGGCGCCAGTTACTGATCGCAAAAACTACCTGACGCCGGCAGAAGCTGAAGCCTTGCTGCATCCTGTTGTGCCAGACACGCTAGCGAACAGCGAAACTGGTCAGATTGATACCGAAAATAATGGTAATACTAATGGTTCAGCAGCTGATGCAAAACAGAGCCAGGAAATTACGGTCGACAATTCGACAGCTCCGCAATTAAAGCTTGTTAATGGTCAGAATCAGACAGCTACAGTTGCGGTCGCGGTTAAGTCAACCGAACAAAAAGCCAGCCAGACCGCGCTGCCACAAACCGGCAATGACGAAAAATCGGCCTGGGCATTGCTTGGGACGGCGCTGATCGGGCTGTCAGGCATGTTTGTAATTAGTCATCGGCCACGGCGGCAAAAATAGCCTGGTCAAGCGGATATGAATTTAGGATCGAATAGCGGAAAGATTCAAAGCGGTTCGTCAACCATCATCGACTAAAGTCACGAGATTTCCGGCTAGACATAACGATGATGTGAATGGCTTGATCAGTATGTCGGTCCTAGGTTTAGTGAACCGACTGCTTTTTAAACTAAAAAATATTAGATAGCGTTATACAGAGCTTTTAACGGTTTTGCATAACGCTATTTTTTTGAAATACTAGATTTTTTAAAATATGCAAATTCTTAATTTTATTAAATTATTAGCTTGTTTTATTTATTTTATTAAGAAAAAATTAAATGGCTGGTCACAGTTGAAAAAGCAAAATAAATTTGTTGATAAACTATGAATATAAGGATAGTTGACAAGTCCGGTCAATTCCAATAGCATGAAAGTTACTCTAATCATTTTATAATGGTCAATTTAAAAATTTAAGTCACTGGCTAAAGGGGGGGATGTTCAGTGACCAATTATCAGATTATACCGGTTGGTGATCAGGCTTTAGCCATTGAGTTTGCCAATCGGATCGATCCAGTTGTCAATCGGCACTTGCAACAGATTGGGCGTTATATCTTAAAGCAGCATTTATCGGCAGTCAAAACGATTATTCCAGCCTATCGGACGCTGACCGTAACCTTTGATGGTGGCCAGACCAGCTTTGAAGAACTAAAAGATCAGCTTGAGCCGTTAATTGAAAAATCGATGAACGCACCACTGCCGCCATCCAAGACCTGGCTGATCCCAGTCTGCTATGGCGGCAAGTATGGTCCTGATTTGGAGGATGTTGCGCGTTTTGCTGGGCTAAGCACGGCGGAGGTCATTAAAGAGCATACCGCCCAGTCTTATCTGATCTACTTTTTGGGCTTTTTACCCGGTTTTGCCTACATGGGCAGCGTCGACCAAAAGATTGCCATGCCCCGTCTAGAACAGCCACGCTTGGAGATTCCGGCGGGCAGCGTTGGGATTGCTGGTGAGCAGACCGGGTTTTATCCAGTCGCTTCACCAGGCGGTTGGCGCATTATTGGGCAGACGCCGCTCAAGCTTTATGACGAAAAAAATCCCGCTAGTTTTTATCGTGCTGGTGACAGTGTTAAGTTCTTTGCCGTTGACGAAGAGAAGTTTCAAAAGATCCAGCTGGCTGATCGGCTTGGCAAGTATCAAGTAAAGGCGGTGACATCAGATGCCGATGATTAATGTAATTGAACCAGGACTGCAGACCACTGTACAGGATCTGGGGCGGCCAATGCATCAGATTAATGGTTTTCCGGCTTCTGGGGCAATGGATCAGACCGCTTTGCAGGTTGCTAATTTGTTGGTAGGCAACTCGCCGTATGCCGCTGCTTTAGAGTTTTCACTGACTGGGCCGACATTGCGTTTTATGGCGACGACGTTCATTGCCTTAACCGGAGCTGAATTTAATGCTCAGCTTAATGGTCAGCCAGTCAAAGGATATCGCTGCCTGCAAGTGCATACTGGCGATATATTGAAAATCGGACCCGCAATCAGAGGACGGATTGGCTATCTGGCAGTGGCGGGCGGTCTGCATTTGCCATTAGTACTTGACAGTCGTTCAACCACGCTGCGTTTAAAACTGGGCGGTATGGATGGACGAGCGTTAGTCAGTGGCGATCGCTTGCCAATCGAAGCTAAGCCTACTTTAGTCAGTTATTATCATCGACACGCACCAATGCCGGAATTGCCTGATTTGAAAACACCAGTTAAGATTCGCGTCTTAAAAGGACCACAGTGGGAAAAGTTTGATGAAAAAGATCATGAGCGATTTTTGTCTGGAACGTATACGGTGACGAATCAATCTGATCGAATGGGTTACCGGTTAAAAGGCGATGCCATGCAGACCAAACAGGAAAGCATGTTATCGGCAGCCACGGTAATGGGTGGTTTACAGGTGCCAGCCAATGGTGAACCAATTGTTTTAATGGCTGATCGACAAACGACTGGCGGCTATCCACTATTGGCAGTCGTGGCGACAGCTGACTTGTCTAAACTGGTGCAGTGTCGTCCAAAACAGCAGATTAAATTCGAACTGATCGAGCTGAATGCAGCCCAGGAACTGTTAAAACAGCAGCAGCAAAATTTAAAAGAGCTGCGACATCGCATCAAAATGGCGCGCTACCAGATGCCATATGGAATTACGCGAGAGGCCAGCCAGCGCATTCAACGACTTTTTAAGGAGTGATAGATTTGGATACCAAAAATATTGAAGAATTGATCAATCTGCTCAAGGAAAACGATCTAACTGAACTGGAATATGAAAAAGATGACGAGCATATCCGCATTAAACGTGCCAATAGCGAATCGTATGCGCAGCCGGTCAGTGTCAGTCCACAGCATAGCAATCCCAGCCATCACATCATGGCCCCGAAAGAAGTCGTTACCAGCAGCAATACGATCAACGCGCCAACGATCGGTGTGTTTTATACGGCTAAATCACCACAGGATCCTCCATACGTCAAGCCAGGCGACCATATCAAGCAAGGCGATGTCGTTGGGGTGATTGAAGCCATGAAGGTCTTTACCAATGTGGTTGCTGATCGTGACGGCATCGTTGAAAAGGTTTTGGTAAATAATGAAGAGGGGGTTGAATATGACCAGCCGCTTATTCAAATTAAATAATTCCGTTAGTAAATGGCCCTTTCATAAGGTGCTGGTAGCCAATCGCGGTGAAATTGCGGTTCGGATCATTCGTACCTGCCGAGTATTGGGACTGGCGACGGTGGCCGTTTATTCCGAAACCGATGCCAAATCGCTGGCCGTTCAGCTTGCAGATCAGGCAGTCTGCATTGGTCCCGACAACGTTAATGCCAGTTACCTCAACATTGCAGCCATCATCTCAGCGGCCCAGCTGACTGGCGCTGATGCCATTCATCCTGGTTATGGCTTTTTGTCAGAAAGTCCTGAATTTGCAGATGCCTGTCTGGAAAACGGGATTAAATTGATTGGTCCAAGTGGTGATGTAATGCGACTGCTAGGCGATAAGGAACAGGCGCGTATGACGGTGGCTAAAGCTGGTCTGCCGGTCGTCAAAGGTAGCAGTACAACGATTGACAATTTGGCTGATGCTTTGGACCAGGCTCAAGAGATCGGTTACCCAATTATGGTTAAAGCTAGTGCAGGTGGCGGCGGAAAAGGCATGCGGATCGTCAATTCACCTAAAGAAATGGCGGCTAAGTTTACGGTCGCCCAAGATGAAGCCAAAGCCGCGTTTGGCAGCGGTCAGATGTATCTGGAACAGTATCTGGCCAATCCGCGGCATATTGAGGTGCAGATTGCTGCCGATCGTTACGGCAATGCGATTGCGTTGGGTGAACGGGACTGTACGATTCAAGCACGCCATCAAAAAGTTATGGAAGAAGCACCGGCTGTGGTAGTGCCCGCGCGAATTCGTGATGAGATGCTGCGGCGCTCAGCAGATGCGGTTGCCCAATTGAATTACGAGGGCGTCGGGACGATCGAGTTTTTGTATAACCATGATGGCTCTTATTACTTCATGGAGATGAATACCCGGATCCAAGTCGAGCATCCGATTACCGAAATGATTACCAATGTGGATTTGGTTGAGCTGCAGCTGCGACTGGCAGCTGGTGCGGAATTAGAGCCGCAGTTGGTTGTCACGCACGGTTTTGCTTTAGAATGTCGCATCAATGCCATGACCCCTGGTAAGATTACTGGTTTGCATTTGCCAGGCGGCCAGGGCGTCCGTGTGGATACGGCGATCTATCAAGGCTATGTCGTACCCAACAGCTATGATGGAATGATCGCTAAAATTATTGTTTATGGTGATCGACGTCAGCGGGTTCTCCAACAAATGCAGGCCATCATTGATGAAACCGTGATTACTGGAATTCAGACCAATCTTGGATTATTGGCTCAGATTTTAAAAGAGCCATCATTCCAACGCTTAACAGCTACGGTCAACTGGTTGGATGACTTGCAGAAGCAGAAACATTAGCTAAGGTATTTAAGAAAGGGGCTGCAAAATGAAAGTTGATTTGAACAGTGATCTGGGTGAAAGCTTTGGTCATTATGTCCTGGGAAATGATGAACAGATTCTGCCGCTGATTACTGCGGCCAACGTTGCCTGTGGGTTTCATGCTGGTGATCCCAACGTTATGGCTCAAACGGTAGCAATTGCTGAAAAAAATGGCGTGGCTATCGGTGCCCATCCCAGTTATCCAGACCGGATTGGCTTTGGTCGTCGGCACATGGACATGCAGCTGGAAAACGTGGAGAACATGATTACCTATCAAGTTGCGGCACTGCAGGGATTTGTCAAGGGACACCGTCTGCATCATGTGAAACCGCATGGTGCGCTTTACAATGCCGCGGCTAAGAGTCTGCCATTGGCACTGGCAATTTGTCGCGGGATTAAGCGCGTTGATCCTGAATTGCCAATTTATGGGCTGGCTGGCAGTCAATTGATTACGGCAGCTCGTGAAATTGGTTTGCCTTATGCCAGCGAGGTGTTTGCTGATCGGGCTTATCAGGCTGATGGGACGCTGGTGCCTCGGGTCAAGCCGCATGCAGTGCTGCATGATCCGCAAGAAGTTGCCAAACGTGCGGTCCATATGATTCAAGATCAGGCCGTTACTGCAATTACAGGTGAGCACGTTGAGCTGCAAGTCGATACGATTTGCGTTCATGGTGACAATGAAGAAGCGTTGGCAATCGTACGGGCGCTGCGCTCAGCACTTAAAGATGCAGCAATTGAAATCGCACCTTTTGATCCCCACCATGCTTGATTTTGTAACTAACGACAGATTACATAAGGGAGGAAGATGTCTATGCAAAAGCACAATAAGAATGGCGCCTCTGAGCTGCCGGTTTCTCATGACAACAAACTGCGAGCGGCTGCGATCGGTGGGGCGTTCTTAATGGCCATGTCAGCAGTTGGTCCTGGCTTTTTGACCCAGACGGCTACCTTTACTGGACAATTAGGCGCTGATTTTGGTTTTGCCATTTTGATCTGTATTTTAGTCGATATTGTCGTGCAGCTGAACATCTGGCGCATTATCGTCGTTGCCGGCAAGCGCGCGCAAGTGGTTGCCAACGAGGTCTTCCCGGGCTTGGGGTATCTGCTGAGTGCGCTGGTGGCAATTGGCGGCTTGTTCTTCAATATTGGCAACGTCGGCGGGGCTGGCTTAGGGCTTAATGTTTTGTTTGGCATCTCGCCGCAAGCCGGAGCGGTGTTGATCGGCATTTTTTCAATTATTGTCTTGGTAATTAAAGATGCTCTTAAAGCCGTTGATCGGACGGTTCAGGTACTGGCGGCCATCATTGTTTTGGTTTTGATCTACATTCTGTGCGTTATGAAGGTGCCTTACCAAACCGCGGTCGTTCATACGTTTAAGCCAACCCACATTGACTTTTACTCGATTTTGACGATCGTTGGCGGAACCGTTGGGGGCTATATCTCGTTTGCCGGTGGTCATCGTCTGTTGGCGGGCGGTGCCAGTGGTCAAAAAGACATCAAGTACGTTAATGAAGGTGCCTTGACGGGGATTGGGCTGGCATCAGTCGTGCGGGTAATGCTCTTCTTAGCTGGTCTGGCAGTGGTTACGGCTGGCTACAAGCTCGATCCGGCCAACCCCGCGGCTTCGATTTTTAAATACGCGGCCGGTAATTTTGGCTACAAGTTCTTTGGCCTGGTCTTGATCGCGGCTGGACTGTCTTCTGTCTTAGGCTCAACGTTTACCTCGGTCTCATTTCTGGACTATGCCGTCAGCAAGAAGGGCAATGCCAAGTTTGATCAGTTCCGCAGCTGGATTACGATCGGATTTATCGTTTTTGCCACGGCGATCTTCTATTTCATCGGTCAGCCGGCCAAAGTACTGGTTGTGGTTGGCGCGCTGAACGGCTTTATCCTGCCAATCGCCTTGGGTATTCTGCTGGTTGCCGCGCACAAGTCCAAGATCATGGGGAGCGATTATCATCATCCGGCTTGGCTGACTTGGACAGGTTGGATCGTGGTTGCCTTCATGGCCTACTCCAGCATTGCCGCGGTTATGAAACTGCTTTAAGATAATTCATAACTGATGTGCTTAACCGTGCATCAGTCTTTTTATGCCCAAAAAGTATAACGTTATACATCTTTTAAACACGGGTTTGGAAACGATTGCTAAAACGTTACGAAACATGTTATGATGGTATAGTAAAATATCAGATGGTTTATTTTCAAGGAGGGGATAACAATGAAGAAAACTCGCATGATGATGTTTAGTCTGGTACTGTTTGGTCTGCTGCTGGTGGCGGTACCCGCGAAGGCAGCCAGCATCGATGCTACGGAAAGCACTGCTTCAGCGTTATCCTCTTTAGCCAGTCTGCCAGTCGCGACGGCCTTAGATGATGGCTGGGCCGTTTTAGGAGCGTTGGTGGTTGCTTTGCCAGGTGCATTCTATTTTGGCAAGAAAACCGACGAGAAGAATCGTCAAAATGCCAAATCAGGCCAATCAAACCAGCTGCTGCTTAACTATCGCGGTCAACAAGGCACGGTTGAGCAAATGAGCGGCAAGCAGGGACTCTTTGGCCATATCGTTGGCGTTCGTCACTTGGTATTATATGAAGGTCGCGATTTTGAAGAGCTGGAAAATGATTTTCACGAAGCGGTCGATGAATATCTGGCTAAATATTAAAAAACCGAGCACGGTCGTTAAAAGCGGCGGTGCTCTTTTATTACGTTGATTATTAGAGTATAATGAGAAAATGTTATCAATTTATAGGGAGTGGCATTTTGGCAAAGCGAGAATCAATCTATACCAAAGACGTGATTTTAGTCATGATTGCGTCTTTTTGCTTTATGTTCAGCAACATGTACTGTAATCCGCTGATTAATAGCTATGCGCAAAAACTGGGAGCCAGTAGCACGTTTGCCGGCGTGATCGCGGGGATGATGAGTCTGGTGGCAATGTTTCTCAGACCAATTGCTGGTAATCTGACGGATCGAATCTCAAAGTATCGACTGGCTTCTTGGGGCGGCCTGCTGAGTTTTATTGGTGTGACTGGCTATATTTTTGTACCCAACAGTGGTCTGCTGATGTTGTTTCGCTTGATCAATGGGACAGGGTACGTTTTGTGCACCGTCTGCATGACGACTTGGCTGGCCAGCTTGGTTCCATTGTCGCATGTTGGTGAGGCGATGGGACTGTATGGAATCATGAATGCACTGGCAATGGCGTTTGCACCGGCAGTCTCCATTAATCTGTATCATGTAATCGGCTACCGGCCTGCCATTATCGTCTCGGCCGCGGCGGCGCTTTTGGTTGCGGTAATCGTTCAGTTTGTGAGTGATCGTTCCGTGCCGGTAAAGAAATTACGCTCAAATGGGTCTGGTCGAATTAAGATCATTCAAAAAAGTGCGCTGCCAGTTGCGGCCATGACGGCTCTGTTTGCGATTCCTTACTTTGCCACGCAGGCTGATATCGTGACCTATGTTGAACAGCGTCACTTAACGGTTGCCGTGGGCGCGTACTTTATGATCTATGCGGCAGTTTTATTGGTAATCCGGCTTTGTCTGCGCACTAAATTCGACACGGTTCGTTTCGGTAAATGGCTGATCGTCAGTTTGTTAGCCAATGTTTTTTATTTGATCATGCTGTCAATTATGAAAACCAATTTGGAAATGGCTTTGGCGGCCGCTGGCATGGCAATGGGATATGGCATCATCTACTCAGTCTGCCAATCAACGGCCCTGATGCTGGCGCCACAAGGAGAACAGGGACTTGCCAGTTCAACGTTTTTCCTGGGCGTTGACATTGGGATGACGCTGGGACCGGTTTTAGGGGGCTTGATTGACCAGTATCTGCCGCTTAAAGCTTTTTATCCGGTCATGCTGATCATCGTGCCAATCATTTTCTTGATCTATTTGGGAGATCGCAAAGAGTTGAACGGCGCGGTCGCAAAACATTAAAAAAACGCTGGGTTGTCGGATGCAATCCAGCGTTTTACATATCTGCTGCTTAATTATCAGCCAGGTCAGCCCAGGTCTGGTGAGTATAAGCCATTTGCCAAAAGCCCAGCTCATAGCTGCTGCTGCGCAAAAAGGCCGTCATCATCTGTTGTTTGACGGTTTCATTGCTGTTGGCGGCCAGTTCATTTACCAAGCCGACCAGCTGTTGGGTACTGGTATCAAAGCCGACTGTCTGATAGCTATCAAAAAATGCTTGGTAGACGGGAACGGGACTGGTCTGATCTTTCCAGTAGTCGGCAATCTCATCATAAAGCCAGTAGCAGGGTAAAAGAGCGGTCACGGCAGCAGCGGGATCAACGCTCAGCTGATGCTCCATATGGGTGATGTAAGCGTAGTTGTTAGGAGCGATGGGAGCTTGCTGAATCTCTGCTGGGCTGAGCTTGAGCTGTTGCAGCATAGGACTGCGCTGAACGTCTTCTCCGGAACCATTGGCCAGCTTTAAGAGCAGTGCGCCCTGTGATTGAGGAAGCAGGGCGGCGGTTCTTTCATGCAGCTTTTCAAACGCGGTTAGGTATTTGGTATCCTGCGTCAGATAATAGCGAAAGGTTGCCAATGGCAGTTTACCGCTGGCCAGTTCAGTGATAAATGGATGGTGAATGCTTTTTTGCCAGAGTGGTGCAGCTGCTTGATGCAGTTTTTCAGAAAATTTAGTGGTTTTTGAGTCGTTCATAAAAATTTCACCTGGTTGATTTAGTATAAAGAATTGATATGCTGAACGGTTTTTTGAATGTCAGCGCTTTGCAGAATCATTGAGATCATTGAAAGGCCAGCGACTCCGGCAGCAAGCGTCTGGGTCATGTTGGCTTCGGTAATGCCGCCAATGGCCACGATTGGATGGGTGCTTATCGTGACCAACCCATGCAGTTTTTCAAGTCCCATCGCTGGATCAGCATCATTTTTGGAGCTGGTTGGAAAAATCGGTCCGCTGCCAACATAGGCTACCGGCAGCTGATTAGCGTGCTTGATCTGTGCTGGCTGATTGCATGAATAGCCGACAAACATAGTGTTGCCAACCGCGGCTAAGACCTGTTCGACACGCTGATCCTTTTGACCAACGTGGATGCCGTCAGCGTTGATTGCCTGGGCCAATTCAACGTCATCATCAACGATCAGCGGAATATGGTGCTGATCGGCCAGCCTGCGCAGTTTCAATCCCAGCTGCACGCGCTGTTCTTGGTTGAGTTGGCTGGTGCCTTTTTCGCGATACTGAAAGGCGGTAATGCCGCTGTCCATTGCGATTGATACGTCATTTAGAAACCGTTTTGGATCATGATTGACGTCTTGGGTGCCGCCAACCAGATAGCAGTGAAGCATTTCTTCCCTAAATTGCATACTGCCCTCCTAGACTGCCCAGTGATTCAAAGGACCATGCCCGTGACCAACCTGGATGCCGTCGCGAATCGTGGCTTCCACGTAGGCCTTGCCGATGCGAATCGCGTTTTCCATTGATACGCCCTTAGCCAGCTCGGCGGTAATGCAGGCAGAGATCGTATCACCAGTCCCATGCGTGCGTTTGGTGTCGATCCGAGGCGAGCTCATCCAAAAGCTGGATCCATCAGCCAGCAATACAAAGTCACTGGCCTGTTTTTGATCATTAAAATGACCGCCCTTAACCAAGACATTCTTGGCGCCTAAAGCCTGCAGCCGCTGCCCAGCTTTTTTCATATCGGCGTTGTTTTTGATCGTCATTTCAGCCAGTGCCTCTGCTTCCGGCAGGTTGGGCGTTACTAGATCGGCGAGGGGAAGCAGCTTGGTCCTGACCGTGCTGATCGCCTCATCGGTCAACAGATGCGCGCCGCCTTTGGCAATCATGACTGGATCCACTACCAGTGGTCCAAAATCGGATTGTCTAAGATTGGCGACGACGGTTTCAACGGTTTCAGTATCAGCCAGCATGCCGGTTTTGCAGGCACGAATTTTTAAATCGGCTTTTAATGAAGCGAACTGTTCATCAATGATTTTTTTAGGCAGCGACATGGCGTCTTGAACGCCCAGCGTGTTTTGTGCCGTAATGGCGACTAAAACAGTCGTGGCAAAAACATGCCGCATCTGCATGGTTTTTAGATCTGCCTGCATGCCTGCGCCGCCACCTGAATCAGAGCCAGCAATCGAAAGGGCTTGTGGAAATTCATTAATCATCTTTAGTCTTCTTTCTGTAATTCGGTTTGCCAGGTTGCAATCAATTGATCATCGGCTTGGTAAAGATTGTCCAAAAACATGTCATACCAGCGGCTTGGCATCTGGGTCTTGTTAGCAGCGGCCTGGCCGGCTAAGGCAAAGACCTCGCAAGCCGTGGCGGCCGCTTCCAAAACACTGCCGCCCAGACCGATAAAGGCCGCGATAATACTGGAAAGCATGTCGCCAGTTCCCACATGAACGGCAAACAGCGGCGAGCCAAACGGAACCTTGATGACTTTTTGACCATCAGTAATGATATCTACGGCTCCAGTCATCGCAACGACGGTTTGATGTTTTTGAGCACATTTCTGCGCAATGGCGGTCAGATCACCATCACCAGATCCCGCGTCGATGCCATGGCTTTGCCAGTCAATCCCAGCTAACGCAGCAATCTCGCCGGCATTTCCGCGGATGCAGGCAAAGTGATACTTGCTCAAAAGCTCGTTGGCGACTTGAGTACGATAGGCGCTGCCGGCACAGGCAACCGGGTCAAAAACGGCTGGGACCTCTAAAAACTGCGCGGCATCCATAACCGCCAGCATCTCTTTTCTTTGTGCGGCTTCAACGGTTCCCAGATTAATCGTGACGGCCTGGGCAATCTTAACCATGTCTTCGGCTTCTTCGGGTGCCTTGGACATGATTGGCGAAGCGCCTAAAACGTTTAAGCCATTGGCAACGTCAGCGGGCGTAACCATATTGGCAACCGTTAAGACGACCGGATTTTGTTTGCGCAGCTGTGCAATCAGACTCATATGAATTCCTCCTTTGATTGGCTGAAATAAAAAATCCGCGAACTAGTTAAAACGCTCGCGGATCTGGTTGATTCCAATTCAAAAAAGAAGCACTTTCCTTCGCAAGCATCGACTTAACAGGTTCAAAGAGTTTACGCGTCACTGCGCGCGTCTCAGTCCAGAACATGGACTCCCCTAGTGCGGAAAAATATTCAACTTAGTTTTTAGTATAGCAGAAAATTCAAATTTAAAAAGACTTAATTCATTCAATTAAGCTGGGATGCTCAATTTCAATCAATAAAGTCGTTTGCTATGCAATTCTGTTTTTGAAAACTTATCAAGTAGTCAATTCAGTGATAGATTAATTATAATTATATTAAAAAGGGGGGATGGATATGCCAAATCATCAAGCAGGTAAAATCAGCTTTGCCTCGGTGTTTTTGTTTGGCATCAACAGCATGGTCGGGTCCGGCATCTTTTTATTGCCTGGCGTGCTGTTTCAAGATGCCGGCAACTGGAGCCTGGCCTTGATTCTGCTGGCGGCATTGGCAGTCTTGGCAATGGCCTATTGTTATGCCGAGATGGCGCATCACTTTTCGGGGAATGGCGCGGGCTGGTATTACACCTACAAAGAGTTTGGCCGATTTTGGGGCTTTGAGATCGGGCTGTTTACCTGGCTGCAGGGCGCCGCGGCGATTGCTACCGAGATCGCGGCTTTTTTACGCGGGCTGCGACCATGGCTGCCAAGATTAAGTGAGATTACGGTCTATCGCTGGGCCGGATTGGGAATGATTCTGATTTTACTGACGATCCGGTTACTGGGCAAAAAGGCGTCAACCTGGGCCAATAACTTTTCAACGGTCTTGAAGCTGGCAGTTTTGGGATTGTTTGTCGTGCTGGGGATTTTTTTACGTCAAGCCGGGCAACTTTAATGCTTCGGTCCATAATTCGCTTAGTGACTTTGATCATGCATTTATGCTGATCTTCTTTATGTTTCCAGGATTTTCGTTTCTGCCGGTACAGGCATCGTCCATTCACAATTCCAAAAAGAACCTGCCAAAGCTTTTGATTGGCGTGGTCATTAGCGTTGCAGTCATCTATGTGATTACCATGGGCGTGGCGATCGGGATGCTTGGCAATCGAATCGACAACGTGGACGCACCGCTGGCTTGGGCGTTTGGTCAGCAGTTTGGCAAGCTGGGCGAGGCCGTGATTATGATCGGCATGTTAGGATCGATTGCCGGCGTGGCGATCTCAATGTTTTACAGTACGCCATACGTGGTCTCATCGCTGGCAAATGAAAAGGCGCTGCTGCCCAGGTTTATCGGCATCAAGTCACAAAATGGCGTTCCATACGTGGCCACGCTTTTGACGGCTGGCATCGTTTTGGTTTTGGTAATGTCGGGAGATTATCTGGCGCTGATTCCCTGCAGCATCATGATTGCCGTCGTTCAGTACGCATTCGTGGCGATGGCAACCATCAAGCTTGAATTCGCGGATTTAAAGCGGCGGCATGCACAAGGCAAGATTGACCATATTGATATTTATGAAATGGTGCTGGCCGTGATAGCGTTGCTTTGTTGTTTGTTTTTGGCCCGTTTTGTAACTCCCTTGGCAATCGAGATCACGGCTGGCATTGCATTGATCGGAGTAATCAGCTATCTGGGACAGCAGATTAAGCGGCCGCCAGCTGGAAATTAACCAAAGACAGCGCTTTCCATCCGCGTTATAATCGGATTAGATGATTTAGAAGCGGAGGGATTTTTAATGACGGAAATCAATTCATACGTCGACTTAAAATGGCTGCCAGTCGTTGAAAAGTTTCGCCATGAAGCCAAAATAAATAACGACGCGCGTGATGCCGGGCTGAATCCGTATCCAGAAAACGTTGATCGCTTTGACAACATTCGCTATGGTGATCATGGAGCTGACAACCTGCTCGATTTGTATCGGCCGCATCGCTATCAAGGAAAACTGCCGGTGATCGTGCACGTGCATGGCGGCGGTTATGTCTATGGTACCAAAGAAACCTATCAATTTTATGGACTGGCAATGGCGCGGATGGGTTTTGCCTTTATCAACTTTAACTATCGCAAGGCGCCAGAAGTTGAATACCCAAGCGAGCTGCGGGAAACCAACCAAGTCTTTCACTGGCTGGTGCAGCACGCCGCCAAGTATGATCTGGATATGAACAACGTCTTCATTGCTGGCGACAGTGCCGGTGCGCAGATGGCAGAACAATATCTGGTCATGTATACCAATCCAGAATACGCGCAGCTGATGGAAATGCAGATGCCGGATTTAAAATTGAAAGCTGGTCTGCTCAACTGCGGCTGCTACTTTCTGGAACGACAGCTGGCTCAGCCAAGCGTTCTGGATGCCTATTTTACAGGACATGCTCGTTCGCTGCATCCACATGATCTGAAAGTAGAAGACTATATTACCAAGGACTTTTTGCCGGTCTTTGTTATGACTGCCAACCAAGACTTTTTGCATGATACGGCCGTCCGCTTTGATCAGTATCTGCTTGATCGAAAAATTCCGCATGAGTTTAGAAGCTATGGCGATTCTCAACATCCACGCGGTCATGTTTTCCATGTCAACCAAAAGGATCCCGAAATCGCGGCCCGCTGCAATGCTGATGAGATCGATTTTTTGCGACGTTTTATTGATTAGTGTCAAATGTTTGCTTAAAAATCGGTGAAGAAATGCCTAATGTTGAAATGAAATCTTCGGCTCAAAGTTTGGGTCGGAGATTTTTTGATGTTTGCTGCGGGTGGCTAATTAACCTATAATGAAAAATAGTCTATCAATGGGGGAATGAGAATGGATCATCAGCCAGACATGCGAGACTGGTCGTTTGCCAAGCGGGCGTTAGCTGAGATTCAGCAGGCCAAGCGCAAAAAGTGGTACAGCTTTTGGGTGCAAGTTGAGCTGCCAGACGGCAAAAAACACTGGTATCAATTGCCCAGAGACGTTCAGTATGCAATGCGGCAGCACGAAAAAAAGCATCGTCAAGACTGGTTTTTGATCATTAAAGGGGCTTTGATCAACGTACCGGTTTCATCATATGATGAACAGGGCGATGTTGAGCTAAAGACTGGCGTGATTCGTCGAGCCGAGCGTCGTCATCAGCATACGTCTGATCCAGCCAAGATCTCACGCAGTCAATTTGTCCAGCCGCGCTACAGCTGGTGGGGGATCAGCAATCAAAAAGAAATGATCGTCTATCTGCAGCATGACCATAATCAAGGTAATCGTGAACAAATCAAACGCGATGTCAAAATCATCAATCGAAACTGGCAAAGAGCACGCTGGCAGAAGCCTTGCCGCTTGATGCTCAAGTACAGTCTGGCAGTCAGCTGCCTGGTGATGCTGTGCAGCTGGTCGATCATGCGCGGGCTGCTTTTGGTTGGTGGACTGATTGGGCTGATCTTTTCGCTTTGGCTGGACTGGTATCTCAGACCAGCCGCTTAGCAGATTGCCAAAAAGCAGCGGATGGCTTGTTATCATGTTCTCTAAAATCGTTTAGAATAGCAAATGACGCTGGATCGAGAATTGACCCAGCGTCATTTTTTAAGATTGAATCGTGATTTTGAGGCTTTCAGGCTATTTATAGTTATTCAGCGCATTTTGCAGCTCGGTTTTAATCTGGTCAACCAGAGCAGTCGGTTCCAGGATCTTGACTTGTGAGCCAGCACTGAGCAACCAGATCAAAGCACCTTGAATATTGGCCACGTGGGTTTCAATGACGACGTTTTTCTCATCGGCAGCCAGCTGATCAAAGTCAAACGACTCTTGTTTTCTGGCGTCATAGATCGGCGCAGTAAGGTCATTTTCATGATACACCTTGGCTGCATAGGGAAATTTGTCGAGTGATGGCTCGATGATGCGGCGCGCACAGCGGAACACGATTTTTTCGACCGTCCCGTTGATGCTGCCAAACATGTTGGCCAGACTGTTGATGTTGGCGCTGCGGCTGGTTTCAATGGCATCGGGATCACAGTCGATCGGCAGGCTGGTTAAACTGGCCTGTTGAATGCGGTCGATCCGGTAGTTGCGAATGTTGTTAGCTTTTTCCGGCACGTTGTATAAAATTGCGCGCAGATAAAAGTAATGATCGTTAAAGTCGATGCTTAATGGATCCAATTCGCGCTGAGCAACTTGACCATGCGCGTCTTGGTAGACGATTTTTAAGACGTGCTGATCCGACAAGGCATGACAGATCGTCTCAAAAATATTGACGTCGACCAGTGATTGAACGGGTTGGTACTCATCGCGGCTAGGTTTTAAAAGCACCTTGAAAAGCTCATCTTTATTGACGACCTTAAATGGGGCCATCAATCCCTTGATAACCGCGGAAAGGTCGGCTTTGCTGAAGGCCCGGCTGGCAATGATGATCTTGGCGATAATCAAGGTGCGGCGGAAATCGATCGTCTTGGGTGCCGTGTTTAACCGAAAAATCCGATCATGATCATTGAACGACTGGACGGTGATTTCCATTGGGGCCAGCCATTGCTTGATTTTATTGAAGTTCTTGTTGATAGCATCTGATTTGACGTTGGCAGCGGCTTCGATCTCGCTGCTGGTTACCATCCCTTCCGTCAGCAGCTTGATCAGCATAAAGCGTGCGGCTTGTCCCTTGGTGTCGGCCATTGAAAACTCCCCCTTTTTAAAATAAGATTATACCAAATAAAATTTCAGTGGTTAGTCGACTGATCATGAATATGGAAATTGATTAAAATCATATTAACAAGTACTAATAGTCGTTTTAAACCAGTCATCACTTGTTCGGTCGCAGCAGCTTAGCGGTTCGTTAGCGGCTGTTTGACTGGTAAAAGTAGCATTGACGATATCTAAACTCTTCGCTGATATGATTTCCGCGCATGACGGTACAATTTATTTTAGTAAATCAAAAACGTTTATTTTAATTAAAATTAAAAAATATATTGACATTCTAATTTAATTATCATAAACTAACTCCATTAAATCTTGACCAGGCTTAAAACAGAAAGGAGCCGTTTAAAATGGAATTTCAATTCAATGTTCAATTTGATCAGCAAACGGCTCTCAAAAAACAAGCCCTGCTGATACTGTCAATCAAGGACCCGATTATTATTCAGTGCTGACTGAAAATAATTTGGCCCTTCTTTAGCTTGGCTGAGGGCCTCAAATGAAGCTCTCATTCAAAGCGAATGGGAGCTTTTATTTTGCAGGTCATAGGTTTGCTAAACGATACGACATAAGATACATGAAAGAGGGAATCTACCATGATGTTTTCACAATGTGGACCACAACGTTTTATTTCTACCAATGATGCCTATGACTACCTGCCAACCTATTTTGAGGAAGGCGGCATCAAGAAGGTGCTGTTCCTGCATGGTGAAAAGTCATGGGCCGCGGCTAAGCCTTACATGCCAGAGATGCCAGCCAGCGTAGCAATCATTGACGTGCCCTTCAATGGCGAGTGCTCCTATGAAGAAATTGCGCGCGTCAAGGAGATCGCAACGGAAAACCAGGTTGATATGGTAATCGGTCTGGGCGGCGGCAAGTGTCTGGATACGGTCAAAAGTGTTACACAGGGAACCAACTTTAAGCTGGGCCTGATTCCAACCTTGGCCAGCAACTGCGCGCCATGGTCGGCTTTAAGCGTCCACTACCATGAAAACGGCGAGCATATCAATCACGAGATCTATCATGAAACGGCCGACATTATGCTGCTTAATCCTCAGGTAATCGTCAACTCGCCAATCAACTATTTTGTTGCGGGAATTGGCGATACGCTAGCCAAGTACTACGAATCCGAGATGATTTTTGAAAACATGCAGCCAGAACAGTTCAATACGCAGCTGACGATCTCGCGGGCAATGGCTCAGGCCTGCCGCGACGATCTGCTGGAAAACTCGGAACAGGCAATTGCTGACATGAAGAAGGGTGAGGTGACGCCGGTCTTTCGTAAGGTGGTTGAGACGGTGATCGTAACTTCCGGCCTGGTTGGCGGCTGGGGCGACTACTTTGCACGGGCAACCGGTGCTCATTCAGTTCATGATGCTTTGACCGTCTTTCCAGAAACCAGTGATTCGCTGCATGGCGAACGGGTTGCTTATGGGATTCTGGTACTTTTGGCTCTTGAAAAGCGTGAGGATGAAATGGCTGAGCTTTTGCCGCTTTACCGCAGCATGGGTCTGCCAGTATGCCTTGCAGATCTGAATCTTGATGGCTCAGACCAGGACGTGGTGGCGCAGATTGCCCACGACACTTCCGCAGGCGGCACGCAGATTCATTTCCTGCCAATCGATACGGGCGAACAGGCTGTTGCACGGGCGATTACCCGCGTTGAAGAAATTACGGCTAGTGAAACGGTTGCTTAAAATAAAGGATCGGTTGGCGGTATAATCGTGGCTGAAAAATAAATAAACGAAACGATGCGGCTTGATGGCGGATTTTCCGCAGTCAGGCCGTTTTTTATTTGAATCTTGAAATTAGAAAAAGCCCATCGAATAACCAGCTGAATTTTTTGATTCGCCTGGATTTTCGGTGGGCATCTTGGCAATGAACCGATTATGGATTATTAGAGCTTATTTAAGATAGTCGCGGGCAATCTGCTTGTAGATGTCAATCATGCTGAGATACTGATCCAAGTCGATATACTCGTCGATCTTATGGGCCGTGGCGTTGCCGGGACCAAATACCAAAACGTCCATGTCGCGGTTGGCTTTGGTCATTTCCGAGGCATCCGTGCCAAAAGCAATGCCGCGGACATTAAAGCTGTGTCCCAAATGATCGGCGGCTGCCTTTTGCGCAATAGCGACGATTTCGGCATTACGCTCCGTCGTGACGGCAATCTTGCTGCCGAGAATCTCGATGGAAAGCTGCGCGTGATCCTGATCGTTGAGATTGGCGATGATGCGGTTTAAATGAGCGATGATTTCGTCATTGTTCGTTTCGGGGATGGTTCTAAGCTTGACGAAAAGTTCCGCATGATCAGGCACGGCATTCAGCTGCTCACCGCCATCAATCTTGGTAACTACCGGCACGGCGCGTCCTAAGACGGGATTTTCGTATTTAGCGACCAGTTCGTCAAAATATCGTTCCTGTTCCTGATAAAAATGAATCAAGGGCGTAATGGCGTTAAAGCCCAGATCCGGCCGTGAGCTGTGCGCGGCTTTGCCAATCGAGTCGATGCGGTAGGTGATTGATCCTTTATGCGCGTAGGCAATGTCGGCATTAGTCGGTTCGGCAAAGATTGCGGCGGTCAGATCGTCAACATAGCCGTCTTTTGCAAACCGCTGTGCCCCTTGCATGTGATTGATCTTGGAGCTTTCTTCGGCTACGGTACCCAGTAGTTTCAGCTTACCGTTTAAACCCGCGCTTTCATCTTTTAATTCGGCCATTGCAATCGCCATCGCCGCCAGACCGCCTTTCATATCAGCCGTCCCGCGTCCATACATGCGATTGTTTTCAATATGAGCACTGAATGGCGGAAATTGCCATTTGGCGGGATCCTCAGTCTTTACCACGTCTTGATGACCGCAGAACGCCAAGACCTTGTTATTGTTTCCATCACTCAGCTCAGCATAGAAATTGCTGCGGCCTTTCATGACTGGCAATAGCCGGCAGTTGACGTCATGTTCCTGCATGAATGACTGCAGAACAACGGCTAAGCGATCCTCAAAACCGCCAGCCGTGTCGATTTCAATCAGCTGTTTTAAAAAGTCGATACGTGCCTGGTTATCCATGGAAAAGACTCCTTTAAATCATTTTTAAACACCATCATAGCGCGCTGATCACCAGCTGTCTAAAAAATTTTTTAAAAAAGCAAAAGGCAACAGCGCCAACGTGTTTCGGTTTATCGATTTCCTAAATTTAACTGGAAGCGTTGACAAAACATGAAAGCGCATTTATTATACTAGGTGTATCGATAACCTAAAGCGTTTTCAATATTATTGAAGATAAAGGGAGAGTTGAAGATGAACTATCTAATTGGTGTGGACGTCGGCACGACCAGCACAAAAGCGGTCCTGTTCGATGAGAAAGCTCAGGTACTGGATTCTTATAAAGAACTGTATCAGCTTTATCGTGACGGCAATGGAATGGCGGAGCAGAATCCGGATGACCTGACTGCGGCCGTCGAAAAAGTGATTCATGATGCGGCTGATCGGGCCAAGTTATTAGGTGGGCAGGTATTGGCAGTCTCGTTTTCCAATGCCAACCAAAGCGTGATCTTGCTGGATAAGAATCATCAGCGGCTGACGCGGGCGATGACCTGGGCTGATACGCGGGCGCGCGAGGTTGCGGCTAAGCTGAAGGCCACCCCGGATGGAGCCGACATCTACGCGCAAACCGGGACGCCGATTCATCCAATGTCGCCTTTGACCAAACTGATGTGGCTAAAGCAGACGCAGCCTGAAAAAATGGCAGCTGCCGCATATGTTGCTGACATCAAGTCATATTTGTTCTGGAAACTGTTCGGCAAGTTTAGAGTCGACATCTCAACGGCCAGCTGCACTGGATTTTTCAATATGCATACGCAGGATTGGGATGATGAGATTCTGAAGCTGACGGGCATTACGCGCTCACAGCTGCCAGAGATCGTTGACGGGACGACTCAGGAAACTGGCTTGACGCCGGCAGCCAAGCAGGCAACGGGGCTTGATGATGAGACGCCGTTTGTCTATGGTGCGTTTGACGGCGCGCTTTCCAATCTTGGCGTCGAGGCCACGCGGCAGGACACGGTTGCCATTACGATTGGGACTTCAGCGGCGGTGCGCGTGGCTACTGATCATCCAGTAGTCGATCCCGAACAGCGCCTGTTCTGCTACTCAATTGATCGGCAGCGCTGGGTAGTCGGCGGTCCTTTGAACAATGGCGGTGATGTTTTTCAATGGGCGGCCAATCATTTGGTCGACAGTTCGGCTGCCAAGAGTGAGGACAAATCGGTTTATGACGTTGCCAATCAAGTAATCGCCAGCGTTCCGGCCGGTGCCCATGGCTTGTTGTTCCATCCGTTTCTTGGTGGTGAGCGGGCGCCGCTTTGGGATGCCAACGCGCGCGGCAGCTTCTTTGGTCTGAATCCGCTGCATACCCGTGCCGACATGCTGAGGGCGGTAATGGAGGGCATCTGCATGAACATTGCCACGGTCTATGATGCGGTATGCGATCTGGTTGGTAAGCCTGCCAGCGTAACGGCAACGGGTGGCTTTGCCCGTTCTGAGGTCTGGAAGCAGATGCTGGCGGATGTCTTGGACGTCGCGGTCAACATTCCAGAGTCCTATGAATCGGGATGTCTTGGCGCGGTTACGATGGCGATGAAGAGTCTGGGAATGATTGATGATCTGGACGCGGTACAAGACTTGATCGGCAGCGTTGGTGCTTATCAGCCGGAGCAGGCCACGGTGCGGGTCTATCAAAAGTACCTGCCATTGTTCAAACAGGTTGAAGGATTGCTCAAGCCGGCCTATTCAACGATTGCTCGGCTCCAGCAGGAAAATTAAAATTGAGGGGGAAACATTATGCCACTGCTCATTGTTTTATTAGGGGTTTTGATTCTGATCTTCTTGATCGTTAAGTTGAAGCTCAACACATTCGTTTCACTGGTCGTTACTTCATTTATCATTGCGCTTTGTCTGCAGATTCCGGTTGCCAAGATACCAACCGCGATTGAAACTGGGATTGGCGGTCAGCTGGGCCACTTAGCAATTATTTTCGGATTTGGGTCCATGCTGGGTCAACTGGTTTCTGATGCTGGTGGTGGCTACCGGATTGCCACGACTTTGATCAATAAGTTTGGTCGGCGCTGGATTCAGGTTGCCGTAATTCTGGCATCGTTTATCATTGGTCTGGCACTGTTCTTTGAAGTTGGTCTGGTTGTCGTTTTGCCAATCATTTTCATCATTGCTCGAGAGCTGGACATGCCGCTGATGTACCTGGGGATACCGATGGCAGCTACTTTGAACGTCTGCCACGCCTTCTTGCCGCCACACCCGGCACCAACGGCTATTACCGACATTCTTGGTGCTACTTTGGGTCACGTGCTGCTTTTGGGGATCATCGTCGCGATTCCAACGATCATTATCTCCGGTCCGGTTTTCAACTATTTCCTGCACAAGGTTTATCCTTCCGTTTACCGCAAAGACGTTGATATCTCGGTCCTTGGCGAATACAAGGAATTCAAGCTGGAAGAAACGCCTGGCTTTGGCATCTCCGTTTTGACGGCCATGATGCCGGTTATCCTGATTGCCGTTGCTACGATCTGCTCATTTGTACTCTCTAAGACCAACCCAGTCAACCAGTTCATTCAATTCGTCGGTGCTCCGGATGCGGCCATGCTGCTGTCGCTGCTGTTTGCGATCTGGACGATGGGGCTGGCCCGCAGTGAAAAGATGAGCGAGATCTCCAAGTCAATGACGACTTCCGTTAAGCAGATTGCCATGATGCTGCTGATCATCGGTGGTGGTGGTGCCTTTAAGGAAGTTCTGGTTGAAGGTGGCATTTCCAAATACGTTTCCACGCTGTTCTCCGGTACCAGCATCTCACCAATCCTGGCTGCCTGGCTGATTACGGCATTGCTGCGGGTTTCGCTTGGCTCCTCGACTGTTTCTTCAATGACGGCAGCTGGTCTGATCGCACCAATGGCCGCCCACATGTCGCCAACGATGAGTGCTTTGATGGTGCTTTCAATTGGTGCCGGTTCGGTATTCTGCGATCACGTTAACGATGCTGGTTTCTGGATGATCAAGGAATACTTCGGCCTGTCACTTAAAGAAACCCTGCTTTCCTGGTCGACGCTGACTTCAGTATTGTCACTGGCTGGTCTGGCAAGCGTCTGGGTCCTGTCGTTGATCATTGCCTAACTGATTTTCTTAGCTAAAGATTCACTCTTAAAATACCTATAAAAGTGCGTGGATCCAGTTGTGGTTACGCACTTTTTTAATTAGTGCCCGGTTATGATAAAATAAATCTTACTAAGCAAACAGGCTAAAGGAAGAGGATTATGTCACAGCATGTAACAATCAGCGACGTTGCCAAAGCGGCGGGGGTTTCGGTAACGACCGTCTCGCGCTATCTCAACGGCCATTATCAAAAAATGAGCGCGCAGACCAAAGAGCGCATTGACGCCACGATCAATCAACTGCATTACGTGCCGGCTGCTTCGGCTAGACGACTGCGCCAGACGCAGAGCCATTTAGTGGGGGTATTGGTCGGGGATATTGCCAACCATTTCTCATCACTGCTCAGCAAGGGAATCTATGATATCTTGCAGCCAGCAGGTTATGATGTATTGTTGATGAACACCAACAACTCGCAAGAAATGGAGAAAAAGGCCTTAGATGATCTATATCAGCAGCGCGTTGACGGCATTATCGTGCAGCCAAACTCGCGCAGCTTTGAACAGTATCAATCAATTCTGCGCAATCAGACGCCGCTGGTTTTGGTTGACCGGGAAGTCGACGATCAGCCGCTGACGGTGGGCAAGGTAACCAGCGCCAACTTTGACGCCAGCTACCGGTTGGGACGGCAGTTGGGCAAAAAAGGTTATGCCAATGTAATTACGGTCAGCTCACGATTTGCCGAGGCTTCTGGGCAGCATCCCCGGATCAAGGGCTTTCAGCTGGCGGCCAGTGAGACGGGGCTGACCTATCATAATATTGAAATCAAAGGTCATGATGATGACTGGCTGGCAAGAGAATTGACACGTGTAATGGGGCAGCTTAATGGACGAACGGTCGTGATCTCATTGATGGGCCCGATCCTGTTTACGCTGCTTAAGATCTTTAAGCATGAAAAAGTAACGTTTCCTAAAGATCTGGGGCTGATCAGCTTTGATGACTGGAGCTGGTCGCAGTACGTTGGTGAAGACGGCATCTTTTTGCTGCGGCAGGACATGGAGCTGATGGGGAATCTGGCGGCGCAAAAACTGCTGACTCAAATCGAAAACCACTCAACGATCAGTGATACGTCGATTCTGCCGGTTACTGTTGATATGCATTCCTCAATCTAGTCAGTAAAAACGGTTGATCCGCAAATTAGCGATCAACCGTTTTTTAATCGTTAATTTAAAAGAAAGCGATAACATTTAACTGTCAATCCATTAAAATAAAAAGAAAAGCCTTTTGATGGGGGATGACAGTATGGCACTGATTGAAGTTCATAATAATACCAAGATTTATCAAACAGGGTCAGAAAAGCTTTATGCCAACAAAGACATCAGCTTTTCAATTGAAAAAGGTGAGCTGGTAATCATTCTGGGCGCTTCTGGCGCGGGCAAGTCAACTTTGCTCAACATCTTAGGCGGGATGGATACGAACTCAAGCGGCGAGGTTATAGTTGCTGGCCACGACATTACCAAATATGATCGTCGTGAGTTGACGACCTATCGCCGGCTGAGCGTGGGATTTGTCTTTCAGTTCTATAATCTGATTCCCAACCTGACTGCTAAAGAAAACGTTGAATTGGCTTCAGAAATCGTTCCCCAGGCGCTGGATGCCGTTGAAGCGCTAAAAGCCGTGGGGCTGGCCAATCGCATCAACAACTTTCCCGCTCAGCTTTCCGGTGGCGAGCAGCAGCGAGTGGCAATTGCGCGTGCCGTCGCTAAGAACCCGCAGCTGCTTTTGTGTGATGAGCCAACTGGTGCGCTGGATTATGAAACAGGTAAGCAGGTGCTGCAGATTCTGCAGGATATGAGTCGCGAGCATGGTTCAACGGTCATCATTGTTACGCATAACGCGGCTTTGGCTCCGATTGGCGATCAGGTGCTGTATATTCACGACGGTCAGCTGGTCAAGCAGGAACGCAATCAGCATCCGGCTGACATTCAGTCAATTGAATGGTAGGTGAGAACTTTGAGCAAGCGAATTTTATGGAAAGATGCCTGGCAGGCTATTTCCCGCTCGCTGGGCCGGTTTATCGCGATCTTTCTCTTAATGGCCGTCAGCGCGTTTGCCTTGATTGGCTTAAAAATTACGGGACCGGATATGCGGCAGACGGCAACCAGCTTTTTTACCCAGCATCATCTGGCCGATACCACGATTACATCGAACTATGGTCTGGACAGCCGCGACCGTCAGCTCATTCGACAGCAAAAGAGCGTTAAGCAGGTTGATTTTGGCTATCTGCAGGACAGTACGATTGATCAGACGAAGCGGGCACTGCGGATTTTTTCACAAACCAATGGCGTCTCAAGCTGGCAGACGGTCAGTGGACATCTACCGCGGCATGATAATGAGATTGCCGTCAGCTACCTGCTAAAGGGCAAGTATCATATTGGCCAGTGGATCACACTCAAGCAAGCAGGTTCGTTGAAGCATCGTCAGTTTAAAATTGTCGGCTTCGTACGTTCCAGCGAGTATCTGGATCGCAGCGACATTGGTCAGACAACGGTAGGAACCGGCCAATTGAGCGGGGTGGCCGTCGTTAAAAAATCAGCCTTTGAGACCGGTACTGCCTATGCAATCGCACGGATCACGTATAACCAGACGGCGAAAATGAATCCTTATTCCACGCGCTATACCAATTATGTTGAAAAACAGCAGCAGCAATTGAAGAAGGCCTTGAATCGGCATGGAAAAACCAAGCAGCAAAAACTTGAACGTCAGCTGAAGGCAGCTCAGCAGCAACTTGCCCAGGCAACGCAGCAGGCCGCTGTGCTTCAACAGAAAAATGCAGGGGCAGGCAATTCGGCTCTCATTCAGCAGGCGGCGGCGCTAAAAAAACAGCAGACTAAGCTCAAGCAGCTGGGCACGCCAACCTATACGCTGAGTGATCGAACGGAAAATCCTGGCTATGCCATTTACCGTTCCAACGCTGAACGAGTCGATATCCTGGCAGACGTCTTTCCGGTGCTGTTGTTTGCAATCGCGGCTCTGGTCAGTCTGACGACAATGACGCGTTTTGTAGAAGAAGAACGCATCCAGATTGGTACGTTCAAGGCACTGGGCTATTACAACGCCGATGTAGCCAAAAAGTTTGCGTTGTTTAGTCTGCTGGCCAGTTCAGCTGGGGTAGCGCTGGGAGCTTGGGGTGGTTTTATGGTACTGCCAAAGATCATCTTTAAGGCCTACGCTGCCAACTCTACGCTCAGTGGCTTTCAGCTCCACTTCTCATGGGCGCTGCTTTTGACGACCTGGCTGATTGCCATTCTCTGTACGACGGGCGCGGCACTGTGGGCATTGCATCGTGACTTGAAAGCCAAGCCGGCCGCATTGCTGCTGCCTAAGCCGCCTAAGGGAGGATCACGCATCTTATTGGAGCGTTGGCATTGGCTGTGGAATCGGCTCAGCTTCAACTATAAGGTAACGATGCGCAATCTCTTTCGGTATAAGAGTCGGGCGTTGATGACGATCTTTGGGGTGGCGGGTTGCACGGGACTTTTGGTAATGGGCTTTGGCATTCGCGATTCACTCAGCGGCATCAGCAACATTGAATACAGCCGAATCATCAAGTACGATCTGATTGCCGTTCAAAATTCAAACAGCTCTGCCAAACAACGACAGCAGCTGAAAAAAGAGCTGAACGGCAAATCAGTGAAGGGACATACCGGTATCTATTTTGAACAGCTGACCAAGAAGGCCGGTGATGATGATGCCACGCAGTCGATCTCTTTAATCGTTCCAAACAATGAAAAAAACTTTAAGCAGTATTTCGCGGTCAAGAACCGGCAGACTAAAAAAACGCTTAAGCTGCCGCAAGATGGCGTGATAATCTCAGAAAAGCTGGCACGATTGCTCAACGCCAAAAAGGGCAGCTCAATCAAGCTTAAGGACGCGAGTGGAAAATGGCGGACGATGAAGGTTGCTGGCATCATGGAGATGTATATCGGTCACTATGTACTGATGAGTCCCCAGGCATACCAAAAGATTTTCCATCAGTCATATCAGACCAATGCGCAATTGATTACGCTTAAAAAAGGCGCTAAGCTGCAGCAGGAGTCGCAACGTCTGATGGCAACCGGCGCCGTAAAGGGGATCAATCAAAACGTCAATAATCAGCGGACGATTGACAACATCATGGGCAGTTTAAACCGCGTCATGATTATCTTGATCGGTTTAGCAGCCTTATTGGCACTCGTGGTTATCTACAACCTGTCCAACATCAATATTGAGGAACGGATGCGCGAGTTGTCGACAATCAAGGTTTTAGGCTTTTACGATCAAGAAGTGACGCTCTACATCTATCGCGAAACGATCATTTTGTCCGTGATCGGCATCCTGCTGGGCTATCTGGTTGGGATTGGTCTGCATCGCTTTATCATCTTGAGCTTACCGCCTGCCAACGCAATGTTTGATCCAACGATGACGCTGATCAACTTTATCGTTTCGGCACTGATTCCGGCGGTCATTACGGCGGGAGTAGCAATGGCTATGCACCACAAGATCCGAAGCGTTGATATGCTTGATGCATTGAGTTCTGTTGACTAGATGTGATTGACGAAAACCGTCTCTTTATGGGCGGTTTTTTTATTGGAAAATATGAACAGCAGCAGGTTTGCGGCTGTCCGCAGAAAAAGTTGCCGGGCTTGGAATTGGTTTATTGGAAAGATCGTTTTTAAATTTGTAAATACTTTTACAGATTAATTTACAGAAAGCAGCACGGTTTAAAAACATAAAAGTTAATGGTGTAGACCATTATTGATTAAGATATCAAGCAATTCTTAGAATATTATTAAAAATCGGCTGATCTTGCGTTATGATTATCAGCACCAACTAAAGCTGAGGGGGTTGATAATTCATGTTGAGTACTTTGATCTTTGCCTTGATTCCGATTTTCGTTACGATTAGTCTGGGCTATCTGGCAGCCAGGCGCGGCATTTTTAATGACCAGGACAGCAAAAGATTCGTTAAGCTGGTTTTGACCTTCATGCTGCCGCTGCACGTGTTTGGCGGTCTATGGAGCACCTCGCGCCGGATTTTGATTGCCAACGTGCCGCTGATGGGCTGGCTGATGCTTTCGATGACTGGCTGCTACTTGATGATGATCCTGATCTATCGGTTTGGTCTTCATAATTCAAGACAGCTGGCCACGCTTAGAGCCATGTCGATTGCCAATCCATCGGTACCGTTTATTGGCTCGGCCGTTTTGCCATTATTGTTCAGTACCAGCAACAGTGCGATTACGATCGGCATCTGTTCCTTGACGGTTAACATCATCATGCTGCCGATTGCCTTTGATGCTCTGAGCAGTGACCGCTCACCCTGGAAACGGCTGGCAGCCACGTTTAAAAAGCCATTGGTGCTTGCGGCTGTTTTAGGATTTTTATTAACGTTGTGCGGTACCCAAATGCCAACTCAGCTGACCAGTACGTTTGATCTATTGGGTAAAGGTGCCGGCGGGGTGGCGATTTTTGCAGCCGGTATCGTCTTAGGGACGCGGCACTTGTCGTTTAATAAGACCATTTTTGGTACCGTACTGTTAAAAAACATCGCCTTTCCGTTGGTCGTGCTGCTGATTATGTGGATCGCGGGAACACCGGCTGTTTTAAGACGCCTGGTCGTGATTGCCTTAGCGATCCCAACGGCAACGATGCCATCAACTTTGGCCATCCGCTTTGGCGTCAATGAAAAGGAGCTGGCATCAACGCAATTCTGGAGTACGGCATTTTCTTTGGTTACGCTGTCGGCATTCGTGCTGGCGTTGGCCTAGCATGTGGTTGGACGCTTTAAAATCAGCGAATAGTCAAGTTAAGTATGATTAATTCAAAAATTTACAATAGAGAAACAGCGCTGCAATAAATTCTTTACAATGATTCGTTAGTCTTAACCATGGAAACAGAAAAACACCTCAGATTGATCCATTGCGTCAATTAAGATCCGTTTCGTGTGATTCCTCGCCTATTTTGAGTCGTTTTGAGGGGTCGGGGCGACTCTTTAACTGGATTACAATTGGCAGGGCACCAATTTGAAATCTGCTCGTTTTGCTGCTTCCGAGGCAAGTCAAGAAAGTTCCTAGAATTAGACAAAACGTACCATACTCTTAACCTTAAGCACGCATGTTTCTTAAAGAAGCGGCGTGCTTTTTTGCGTTAAGCTTGAATGGAAACTCAGTATATTTTAATTAAAATAATTAACGACCGGTTTAGATAAAATAGCTGATCAGCAAAAAGGAGTGATTTTTTTGAGTGCATTGATTGAAATGAAGAATAATCGTCTAATGGTTCCTGATAATCCGGAGATTCCTTATTTACAAGGGGATGGGATTGGGCCTGAAATCTGGCAGGCCGCGCAGCCAGTGCTGGATGCCGCCGTCAAACGCGCCTATCAAGGACAGCGTGAGATTGACTGGCTGCCGCTTTTAGCTGGCGAACGAGCGCATGAGCTGGTAGACGAATGGCTGCCGCAGCAAACCATTATGGAATTAAAACGGCATCTGGTCGCAATCAAGGGTCCCATGACGACGCCGGTTGGTACTGGTCATCGCTCAATCAACGTTGCCCTGCGACAAACACTTGATCTGTATGCCTGTTGGCGGCCGATTCGCTATTTTGCTGGGGTGCCGTCGCCAGTCAAGCATCCGGAGCGCGTTTGCATCGATCTGTTTAGAGAAAATACGGAAGACATCTACGCTGGAATTGAAGCACCAGCTGATTCAAATGCTGCTCAGTCTCTAAAAAAGTGGCTGCAAGAAACCAATCAGCTGCAGCGCGTACGTTTTCCCGACACGGCCGCGTTTGGTATCAAGCCGATCTCAAAAGAAGGCTCACAGCGGCTGATTCAAGCTGCGGTTGACTATGCGCTGAAAAATCACCGCCATTATCTAACCCTAGTGCATAAAGGCAATATTATGAAAGAAACTGAGGGCGGCTTTAAAAAAATGGGGATATCAGCTGATTGAGCAAAAATATGCCAAACAGACATTGACGATGCCGCGACTTGAGAAAATAAAAAAAGAGCAGGGAGAAGCGGTGGCGCAACAGGTCCGCCAACAAGCCCAGGCACAAGGAATGCTGATCGTCAATGACATCATCTGCGACAACTTTTTCCAGCAGGCATTGTTATTTCCAGAGCACTTTGATGTTGTTGCCACGATGAACCTCAACGGCGACTATCTGTCTGATGCATTGGCGGCGCAAGTGGGCGGCTTGGGAATTGCACCGGGCAGCAACATTAATTTCCAGACTGGCTGCGCGATTTTTGAGGCTACACATGGTACGGCACCGCAGCTAGCCGGAAAAAACTGCGCCAATCCAACGTCGCTGATTTTATCAGGTGCAATGATGTTGGAGTATCTGGGATGGGGAAAAGCAGCCGAAATGATCAGAAAAGTAGTTGCGCAGGCCATCGCCATGCAGAAAGCCACGCCGGATCTAGTACCGGCAGCTGCAGCGCTTTCCACCAGTCAGTATGGTCAGCTACTGGTTAAGCTCATCAATTCTTAATCAAAAGCCTAGTTGGCAAAAGTTGCTTTTGATGAAACGGACGGTCAGCAAGACATCGAACAGTAAATAGAAAACCGAACATTTAGAGTTAATTAAGGCTGATTATTCTTTCTAAAATCAAATGTTTTTAAAAATTTAAAAAATAATGCAATAGTTTGACTTATTTTAAATTTGAAAATAAATTCGCAAATTTAAAAAATAAGGTTGACATTATCTTGAACAGGGATTATTATAATAATCGTAAATTAAAAGTTGATAAGAAACAAAGCATTCTTAACGGAAAAGATTCGCTTAGAACTGCAATCCTGTAAGCATTAAGAGTCCATCTTATCAGATTTTAATTCTTCATTAAAACTGCGCATAATCTTTAAGATCGCGTACGAAAAAACGCCAGTGGCTTACCGGTCACTGGCATTTTTGTTTGCATAATGATTAAATCACGGTCTGGTTCTTACTCAGCTGTCTGACGATTTATGGTCAACTACAATAATAAAACGCTGCCTGCAGACGTTCTCTGACAAGCAGCGTTTTCAATTAACGACCATCTAGTAGCGAATCTCGTTGCGGGAGCGGCCGCCATTGGCAATTGTAATGGCATCATTGGAGGCAATCTGCACCATATTGCGAGCCGCAGTTTGAGTAAAGAAAGCAACGTGAGGAGTAATGACCACGTTTGGCATGGCTGCCAGCTCTTTGTAGTCGGCAGGAACGTCTTTTTCGGCCACGTTGGTTTGACCAAAGAAAGTCGTTTCGTCAGCCAGCGTATCCAGACCGGCACCGGCAATCTCGCCATCTTTTAGGGCCTTGATCAAAGCAGATGTGTCAATTAAAGCACCCCGCGCCATGTTGATCAGGTAGGCAGTCTTTTTCATCTTCTTTAGTTCTTTTTCGCCAATCATACCCCGCGTGCTTGGCAATAGCGGTGTATGCAGGGAGATAATGTCGGCTTCCTTGAAGATGGTTTCCCGATCAACGTATTCGGCAAATGGTTCCAGGGCAGGGTCATAGGCGATGTCATTGACCAGAACGCGGGCTCCTAAGGCTTTGTAGATCTGTGCCGTAGCCGTACCGATGTGGCCGGCACCAATCAAGCCGACCGTGCAGTTGTAGATTTCATTGCTGATGAGCGTTTCATTCCAGCTGAAATCGTGGTTTTGGTTCATGCGGGCATCAAAAATCCCAATGCGGCGCAGCAGGTACATGGCCTGGGCGACTCCCATCTCGGCAATTGCACGTGGCGAATAGCTGGCGACATTGGTAACGATCAGATGGTTGGCCTTGGCGGCATCCAGATCCACCATGTCGACACCGACCATGCGGCAGCTGATCTGCTTGATGCCAAAGCTGGCCAGTTTTTCGTAAACCGCGGGACTGCCCATTGAAGCAGTCTGCAGAACCGTGATGGCATCAAAGTCTTTTGCCAGATCAACCGTTTCGTCATTGAGCGGCTCATCAACCATCTTGAGTTCGGTTTGCGTCTGTTGGGCCCATTTTTCAGCATAGGGCTTTTCATATGGGTGCGTACCATACATTAGCACTTTCATTTTAACTATTCCCTCCTGAATTTATTTATAAAACGACTAATATTATCATATCACGAGTTGCATCGAATAAATAAAACGAATTACAAAATGTGATGAAAACATTTGCAAATGGGATTTTGCTTAATAATCTTTAATATTAAAGCCGTATGTCGAATTGATAAACGATTTGCCAAATAAAAAACAAAGCAAATCAAGTCCGAATAATTGATTGGAAAACATTGCGGATTAACAGCTTGAGTCGGTTAAGACAGCTGCTTAATTTTGTTAATCATCGATCAAGGACTGATGCGCAATAATTGCTGTTTGTTTAATTTTACAAATATTAGTTCTAAACGATTGACATTTTAAGGTGACTAAATTAATATAATGGCAATTCAATTAGAAAAACATTAGAGGAATGGAGGCATTCATTATGGATTTAGTCGTTGTAAATTTCATGGAAGATAACCAAGCAGGTGTCAGCCGACTGATTAGCGAGTTTCTGCATCGTCCCGTTACGGATCTGAATCAGGAAATCGTTAATCTAAGTGGGCAGACGATGGACGAACTGACGGTGAGCCGTGGTGAAGAAAGCCTCCGTCAAATCGAACATGACGTTTTCGGTGCCAAGCTGGCGGAACGAAATGTCGTTTTAACCGCGCCCAGCCATGTTCTCACTCGCTACGAAAACCTGAAGATGCTGCAGGAGACGGGAGCATTCGTTGTCGTATTGAAAGATCAAAAAAACGCGGACAAAATGTTTGAGGCGATGCTGGAACAGAGCTTTGGACATGATCGCATGATTGACGCGGCTGAGCTTTCAACCAAAGAAGCCGCCCGACGCGTTGCTGCTTGTTGGAGTACTCAAAAGGCTGCCTAGCCAGATAATTCGATTTCAAAAAAGACTGATCGGCAAAATGCTGGTCAGTCTTTTTGGTTACTGTTGATCATTATTGATTTTTAAAACTTCAGGAAAAAGCGAGAGCAGATACTCGCGCGGTCCAATTTGGTAGTCAAACGTTACGTGGATGGGGAAGATCTCCTCATGTTCTTTAAGCTGCAGATGCAAGTGATGCTGATCAAGCCGCACCTTGATCCCCAGCTCCACGGCTTGGCGAATGAGCGACTGCAGACTGGCAGAGCACTTGCCTTTCAATGCCGCTAATGGCTCGGTATATTCAGCAATGCGCTTGCGATCTGCCAAAGCGGTTGTGAGACCAAATTCCAAAAGATCGCCTTGAGGACTGATGTGATCGAGTAATTGGCTACTCAGCGTCAATTTGGGATTTTCCAAGCGCTGTTCAGCCAGGTCCAGGCTCGTGGCATATTTATCCGGTAAGTCCAGCTGGGCAGCAGTAGCGCGCAGCTGTTTGATCAGTGGGGCAGCAAGTGGCTTGACCCAGGCAAAGACTTCGGCCGGGTGCTGCAGGGCAATCTGCTCATTGCGTTGGGCAGCCAGTTTTAGCTGTTCCGCTGGTTTTTCAGGAAGCGGCTGCAGCAGCGCATTGATCAAGAATAATTCCAAAAAGTTTAATGAGGCTGGGCTGACCCGCGCCGGCGCAAACGGATTCAGGTCGAATGAACGAAATTCCAGCCGTTCAGTACCGTTATTCTGCAGGTCGGCCAGACTGTCGCCACGACCCTTTAAGCGAACGGGACCATAAAATTCGTGCATCGAGAAGAACTGATGCTGATCAATTCGCTGCTTGAGCTGAGCAAGCTGTTCTTCAAATGAGTCATAGGTTATCTCCTCGCCTTTTTGGTTGGCATAGCCATATGAGCTGCTGCGAAGACTGCGAACCGGAAAACGCAGATCACGCGGTAGATTGCTTGGCAGATTGCCGGCAATTGGACTGGCCCCAAAAAAGTAGGTAAACAGCCAGCGCCACAACACAAAACTCTGGGCTAGCTTGAAGTTTAAAGCATTCTTAAAGTCGGCCAGCGTGGCGAAGTCTTCATTAAAACCGTGGTCCCACAGTGATTGCACCAACGTTTGATTGATGCTGTAGTTGATATGGACGCCGGTAAAGATTTCTCGAGCCGTGCCGTATTTTTGCTGTAGATAGTCGTGATATTCAGCCATCCAAAAGCGAGTGTTGAATGAACCGGCAAAGTCTAAATCATCTTTTGAAAAAGCAGGAGCGATGCTTAGCGGCCAGATGATCTCATCAGCCTGCAGATGGTCGGTCACCAGCTGCTGGAGCATTGCAAGATTGGCCAGATTGGCATCGGTACCCAGCGTTGGCGTGCCGGAAATCTCCAACATGTTGTCGGCAAAATCGGTTTTTAGATACGGATTATGCCGGCGTGACAAAAATTTGGCTGGGTATGGGTAGCGGCTGATGCGACCGTCTTTTAGCAAGCGATGCTCCTCCAGCTCTAATCCCATGTAGTTTTTTGTCAACAGGCTGCTTAGCTCATTTTCGGCGATGATTTGACTTAACTTGCTCATAATGGTTCCTCCATATCGATAAATGGATGTTCGGAGATATTATAACGAAAAAACCAATTTTGTCTAATTATTTACTCATTTTATTTTAAAGAAGCTGGTCAGCTGCCGTTATGATCAAAAAAGCTAAGCCGTCTTGCCATTCCAGATGGTGACAGGCAGAACTACGGATTTAACGTTTTGGCCGTTGATGCGTGCCTGCAGCAGCTGTACTGCCAGATCAGCCATTTCATCAATGGGCTGCTGAATCGTGGTCAGTCCCGGCAAAAGCAGACGGGTAACGTTGCTTCCGTCATAGCCGACAATCTTGAGGTCTTCTGGGATTCGCTTGCCATATTCGCTTGCCAGATTGATGATCGTGCTGGCATCGGTATCGTTAGCGGCAAAAATACCGTCGACTTCAGGGTGTTCTTCAAAGATGCGGCGAAAAACCCGCTCTTTATCAATGGTACTGATGTTAAAGTCCAGATGGTAGGTAATGGCAGGCAGATTGTTTTTGGTCATCAGATGCTCGTAAGCCTCGCGCCGTTTTTGCGTTGGCGTGTCTAATCCAAGCGGGCCGTTGGTGTGGATGATATGGCGACAACCGTCATCCAACAGGCGCTGGGTCGCCAGCAGACCACCCTGGTAGTTGTCTGAAGAAACCACCGGAATATTTTTACCGACAACCTGATCAATGGCCACGATTGGCAGATTGGCATGCTGATAGCCGATCAGACCACGATTTTGAGTTCCGACGATCAAACCATCGACTTGGTGGGTCAACAGCTGCTGGAGATAGTTTTCTTCTTTGGCAGGATCGTTTTGACTGTTGCCGATCAAAACCTTATAGCCATTGCGATAAAGCTGACGTTCCATCTCGGCTTCCAGCTGACTGAAAAACGGATTGTCAACGGTAGGAAAGATCATGCCGACCAGATCCGTCCGCTGCTTATACAGCTGCCGAGCGATGATGTTGGGGCGATAATCAAGTTCCTGCATTGCTTTTTGGACCTTGGCAATTGTTTTTTCGCTTAGGTAGCCGCGATGGTTCAAGACGCGCGAGACAGTGGTCTTGGAAACGCCGGCCGCGGCAGCTACGTCTTCTAATTTAGGCCGATGATTGGCTTCCATATTAGGCATTCCTCCATTATTCGTAAAATTGCTTAATCTTCATGTTACACGTTTTCATGAATAAAAGCCATTCGTGAGCGGATATTTGCTGTCGACCGATGAAATAATTACTGACAACCGGTTGACAGTCGTACTAGTAAGCGTTAACATAATAACCGTAGACAGATGAAAGCGCTTTAAAAAAGATGCTCAAATAAGGATTCAGAGGTGACATTTATGTTGTTAGGAAGCATTGAGGCCGGTGGAACAAAGTTTGTATGTGCAGTGGGGAACGAAGACTATCGCATCATGGACAGTACCAAGTTTCCAACGACGACACCCGCAGAAACCTTGCAAAAATGCATTGACTACTTTAAGCAATTTAACGATCTGCAGGCGATTTCGATTGCTTCGTTTGGCCCAATCGAGATTCGGCGCAACTCGCCAAAGTACGGCTACATTACCAACACGCCCAAACCAGGCTGGGCCGATACTGATTTTGTCGGGACACTGAAAAAAGCCTTTAACGTACCGATTGCCTGGACGACTGACGTTAACGGGTCGGCATATGGCGAATACGTCTTGTCAACGCTGTTCAACCAGCGGCTGCGCTCTTTAGTCTACTTTACGATTGGAACCGGTGTTGGCGGCGGCGCGGTTGTGGATGGTCATTTTCTTGGCGATCTAGGACACCCGGAAATGGGACACATTCGCGTAAAGCGGCATCCAGATGATCTTGATTTTCCAGGCATCTGTCCGTTTCATGGCGACTGCTTGGAAGGTCTGGTCAGTGGGCCGACTTTTGAGGCACGGACGGGAAAGAAGGGTCAAGACGTGCCGCTTGATGATCATGTCTGGGATATTATGGCCTATTATGTTGCGCAGGCTGCCCTTGACACGACTTTGATGATGCGGCCAGGGAAGATCATTTTTGGCGGCGGCGTAGTCAGTGAGCCGTTTTTGGCAAAAGTGCGGGATGAATTTGCCAAGCTGTTGGACAATTATGTTGAAGTAGGTGATCTAACGGACTACATCACGATGCCGCTGGCGAAGAACAATGGCTCAGCGACAATTGGCAACTTTGCGCTGGCCTTAAAGGCAATTCTTGAATAAATAAACAAAACGTTTCGTAAAGATACTCTAGCAAACTGAAATGCTGGAGTATTTTTGTTTTTTTGGTAATCCAATAATGATATTATTACTCTTTAGAAAGGTTGAAAAGGTTTAAAGGACGGAGGAAACGTTGAATGAAAAAGATAATTGTTCGTGCTGACGATCTGGGATACTCATGTGCCGTCAACTACGGAATCTATGAGGCAACGCATCGTGGCATCGTTAATAACGTCTCGCTGATGGTCAATCTGCCATTCAGCGAGCATGGCTGGGAGCTGTTAAAAAACGAACCAGACACTGATGTTGGGCTTCACGTCGTAATCTGTGCGGGGAAACCGTTGAGCGATCCAAAACTGGTATCGAGTCTGGTGCAGGAAGATGGGAGCTTTAAGCGTTCGCAGGTCTATCACGATGCTTTTGAACAGGGAAAAGATATTGTTGATTACGAAGACGCGGTCAGAGAAGTCGAGGCGCAATACGAATGTTTCGTGGAAATGACCAAGCGCGAGCCGGACTATCTGGCAGGTCACACGGTACTAAGCCTTAATTTTATTCGAGCGCTGCGTGACGTGGCCAGCGAGCATCAGATTCCATATTTAAGCTTTGACGTTGAGCATGAGGTTGAGTTTCAAGGCCAGAAACTGACGCCATTTATGGAAGATTTCAGTTTGGATTATGATCCAGTGGCAACGCTGGCGCACGTGCTTTCAGCAGCTGACAAGCGTCCACATGTGATTTCTGAACTGATTTTTCATCCCGGCTTTTTGGATCAGTTTATCCTGCAGCATTCACATTTGGTTTACCCAAGAACGCTGGATGTCGAAATGGCAACCAGTGGCCAGGCAATTGAAATGATTGAGCGACACGATGTTCAACTGGTTCGGTATTCCGAGCTGGTCGACTCCGCCAAAGCATGACGCCTAGACTAGGGATAAGCGAAGGCAAAGCAAAAAATCGTTATGATAGATTGGGAGTTAAAGTACAATTCAGCTGGAAATCGCTGCTGAATCAGGCTTAAATATTCAATCAAACAGCAATCATGCCAGATCCATTTGACTGTATATTAGCTGAGCATATGATGAGTTGGGAGATTCATCGGCTGCTCAGTTTTTTTATGCTTAAATTTTGGTGATGCTGTATTTCAATATAGTAGTAAGAATTTACCTTAACTAAAAACATTATCTAAATCGATCAGCAATTGCTATTGATAGAATGCCAATTATTACCGAGCAAAACGACTTGATTTATCAACTGAGAGTTTTGTTGACAACTGCGATTAGTAATGCTGGTGATTGGCGTTAATGGCTTGATCTGTGACATTTAAAGCAGCTATTTCAGCAAAATTGATTGGTTCGTCCTATCGCAGGCATGCGAGCGTGTCTTGCTACCAGACAATTACGCCTCCGTGGATATATGGTGTGTCAATTGTGAAGCAAAGCGAGTCTTGGTCAGTTTGGAGGCGGAAATTACCTACGCTAGACTGATTTTGAGCCGGAAGTAGGTAATGAATATTTTGGTTAGCCTAACTTTACCTACTTTTGATGGTTTTTCCTCAAATCGTAGGTAAAAATGTATATTTTGGGGGTGATTGGGCCAGACCGATTTTGTGAATTACCTACTATTGCGGGATTTTTGTTAAATAGTAGGTAATGTTGGGGATCCCTAACTTGATATACACTGACTTTTGCCTACTATGCAGCATCGCTTTTTTGTGAAAAGTAGGTAATGATGATTTTGTCATATGTTAATATACAGGATCTTTTGTATAATAGCTGTAATTTAGAAATCAATCATTGCCAGCACGTTGAATTATCTGCTGCCAATAGCGTATCTTCAGCAGATGATGAGCTGATTGGCAGATAAGAGTACTGCGACAATAAAAGAGGGCACCTCGCCAAGCAGCGGGATGCCCTCTTTTTAAGCCTTAGTCTCAATAATATTTCTAATTTAGTACGGCTTTTTGGCTATTTTTGATTTTCCTTTGCCAAACGGTCAATTAATTGCAGATCGTCTGAGAAGAAGCGATGGTAGGCGATGTAGCATGAGCATACCGATCCCAGACTGGTAGCCGAAAGCAGCATGAAAACGACCATGATCTGATATTTGATCGCGTATACCGGATCCACGCCAGCAAATATCAAGCCTGACATCATTCCTGGCAGACTGACGATGCCATAGGTTTTGGCAGAGTCGATCGTTGGCTGCATGCCGGTTTTAATGCAAGCTCTCACAATGTCGCCGCAAGCTTGAAAGGCAGTCGCGCCAAGGGCAAGTCGTTCCTCAACTGCTTGATGCATGTCATGAAATTTGGTTTTCATCTGCCTGTAGCAAAGACCAATGGCAACCATTGAATTGGAGGCAATCATTCCGGCAATTGGCACGATCTGCGAAGGGATGAACTTGATGGCTCCAGACCAAACCAAACCGCCCATCGTAATGCCGGTACTGATCAAGATTGCCAAAAAGGATGGCCAAAACAGCTTGGGAATGCCACTGCCACGGACGGCCGCGTTATGAGCCGCGTTAAAGATGATGATGAGTACCATGGCCCCGGTAACCAGAACGTTATTGAGCGCGAAAATGTATTTGAGAAGATAGCCGACAATCGTTAGCTGAATGATTGCCCGGACGACGCTGATGATCATGTCACGGTTCAGTCCCAGCTTTTGACGATATGAGATAAACAGAGCAATCAGTACCAGTCCGGCGGCATAGACCAGGCTGATGTTGTTGACGTGAACGCTATTCATTGATTTGGCCTCCCTTAACGGTAATGATCTTTTCTGCCTTGGCCAGTTCATCAGGATCATGGGTAATGGCTAAAATAGTGCCGGTTTGCCGATAATTGGCAATCAGCTGATGGACGATCTGCTTGTTTTGCGCGTCCAGGCCGGTCGTTACCTCATCCAGCAGCAGAATCGCTGGTTTAAACATCAGATTACGGATCAAAGCCACGCGCTGCTTCTCGCCGCCGGATAGACTGGCAATGCTTTTGGTCAGGTAGTCCTTGGGCAGATTGACCTGATCCAAAAGTTCCTGCTGTCGATTTCGATCAGGAGCCTGATTGCGAATCTGAAATGGGAAATCAAGATTGTCGCTGACCGTTTCGCCAAACAAGACGGGCTGTTGAAAACAATAGGAGACGTGGCGGCGATATTCCTGGGGCAGCATCTGAAAGGCATTTTGTCCTTGATATAAGAGCTCACCGCTGCTGGGCGACAAAAGACGCGCACAGATTTTTAGAATCGTGCTCTTGCCAGCTCCAGAAGGCCCGGCTAATGTGATATAGGCTCCTTTGGGTACGCTTAGATTAATGTTTTTTAAAAGCGTTTTTCCCTGCATGGTCAAGCTGATTTGACGCAGTGTTAATATGTCAGCCATTTTTTCACCTCATATGGATTATTTAAGCATATTTAGATTCTATCTTTTTCAGATGAGCAGCTCAACAAATTGAACCTGTAGGCGCTATCAAAGATTTGCGATATAATATCTTTATTAGGCAGATAAAGTTTTGGGGGAAAATCATGCGAAAAACCATTAATAAAAGCACAACCGAATTGCCAATCAGTCTTGACCAAAAGCCGGCTGAACCATTGCAAAATCTGAGTCAAAATCCCAGTGAGTACGATCATGTCTACGTGCGGGCATTTTCGGGCGTTGAGTTTATTATTTTAATCAGTGTGATCATTCTGTGCCTTTTCTATCGATTTGGGCTGGCACTGGCAGTGTTGCTGGGCGGTCTGTTGTTTTATCAAAAAGTCGGCATCCGTGATCCTAAAACCGGTCAGTCCTGGGTCGTAGCGCGCAAAAAATGGCACCAATACTGTCGCTATAATAACATCGACTGGAAACGGTGGCGTGAGCAGAGCCGAGCAGAGGCGGTTGCGGTGCAGATCAAGAAACGGCAAGCCAAACAATAGTTGATAAGGAGTTTTTTTATGTTACAGTCAGTGAATTTAATGATCTATAGTCAGTGAATTTAATGATCTATATCGATGATGTTGAAAAGGTAGCCGCTTTTTTTGAGCAGGCAGCTGGGACGCCACGAATCAGTGAAGAAACGATGATCGACGGTTCAAAGACGATTACGGTCCCGGTTCTTCCTGAAGCCAGTCTCCAGTTTTTCAGTCGCGCCTTTATTCAGAAATACTCGCCGGAAGTTGCGCTGAACTCGCCTTCAATCATGTTTTATGTTGACGATCTGGCGTCGGCACATGCCAGACTGCTGCAGATGGGCGCGACCGTTAATGAAATTGTTTTGGTAGGCAGCCAGCAGACGTTTAATTTTGCCGATCCGGAGGGCAATTGGTACGCGGTTGCTGAAAAAGACGTTTAAGAGCTGGCTGCCTTTAACCTTGGCTGAATGCCGATCACGACGACGGTTGACAGATAAATAAAACGATATTTAGTATATTCATCCGTACAAATATCCGATCTTGAGCTATAATTAAAGTACAAATAAAGCTTAGGGGATGGATATCATGAATAAGAATAAGCTGCCGCTGCAAAGCGATGCTACGATGGAATACGATCGGCCGTTTGAGCGCTTGATTCCGGTTGGTCAGTTTCTCTTTTGGATGCTGGCCTTGGCGTTTGCACTGTTCATGCAGTTTGCTCTGGCAGCCGTTTTATTGGTATTGGGCCTGGCTTGCGGCGTTCGCGTCTCAATTCGTGATCCCAAAACGGGGCGGTCATGGAGCGTGCCGCGGCAAAACTGGCGGCGCTACTGTGAATATAATCGAATCGATCGTCACAGTCTAAGACAGCAGATGAACGTGGCCGCCATTAACGAAGCCATTAAGCAGCGAAAAGCGCAAGCCGCTCGCTGAATGAAAGTCAAATAAAGAACCGCACCGACTCAACCAGTCAGTGCGGTTTTACTTAGTTCTGTTTTAGTTGGGAATGGCTTTGGGCTGGATGCTTTGATGGCCGTTTTTTAGGCGGCAGCAGCCAGCAGATCAGGTTCATCAACGCAATGATTGCCAAGACGATCAGCAGTCCGATCCAAAAATCATGAGCCGGATGAAAAGCGGTTAATAAAGTCATCATGATGATCACCTTCCTTAAAGCAGCTCGCCATAGTGACGAATATAAGCTTTCTTGATGCTGGTGGCTAAAAGCATGTAGCAGATTACACAGGGGATCAAGTACCAGAAATAGCTGTCTGGCAAGGCGACAAAGCCGATTGCCCGGCCAACCGCAGTGAACGGAATCAAGGTTGCCAGGGCAATGCCGATCGTTGAGAGCAGAATCAGTTCAGCTGAGGCACGGCTTTGAATGAAGGGGATCTTAGGAGTTCTGATCATATGAATTACCATTGTCTGACTCCACATTGACTCGACAAACCAGCCTGCCTGAAACATGCCGACGTATTTAAGCTGCATGGCCGCCAATACGGCACCGGAGAAATGCGCCGGCAGATCAGTATAAAGAATGCCATGGGAAACGAATAATGGACAGAAGATAAAATACATAAACAGGTAGGTTGTCAAATCAAAGACGGAGCTGGTCGGTCCCATCCAGATCATAAAGCTGCCAATTGAAGAAGCATCCCATTCACGCGGAATTTTGAGATAGTCAGCATCGACGTTGTCCCAAGGAATGGCGGTACAGCAGCAGTCATAGATCAGATTGAGCAGCAGCAGATTAATACTCTTCATCGGTAAGAATGGCAGCAGCGCGGCAGCAATCAAAACAGAAAAAATGTTCCCAAAATTGGAAGAAGCCGTCATCTTGATGTACTTGATCATGTTGGCATACGTCTTGCGCCCTTCCACGATGCCGCGTTCCAGAATCATCAGGTCTTTTTGCAGCAGGATAATGTCGGCCGGTTCTTTAGCCACGTCAACGGCATTATCGACGGAGATGCCGATATCGGCTGCTTTCATGGCTTCCGCGTCATTAATGCCGTCACCCATGTAGGCAACGGTATGGCCTTTAGCGCGCAAGGCAGCGACGATACGGGCCTTCTGATCGGGAGTCAGTTTGGCAAAGACCTGCGTTTGTTCGACTTGCGCGGCTAGTTCTTGATCTGACATCTTGACTATCTCTTCACCCAAAAGCAGGTGGGCGACCGACATCCCAACTTCCTGACAGACGGTGGCCGTAACCTTGTCGTTGTCGCCAGTCAGAATCTTGGTGGTGACGCCATGCTCCAATAAGGCTTTTAGCGCGCGACCCGTTGATTCTTTTGGCGGATCCAAAAACGCCAGGTAGCCCATTAAAACCATGTCTTTTTCATCTTTGGCGCTTAAAACGTCAATTGGTGCCGGATCGGTTTTCTGTGCCAGAATCAGAACCCGAAAGCCTTTGTCGTTTAAACGATCAACTGTGGCCTTAACTTGTTTTTGCAGGGCGTCATTAAGCGGTTGGATACCGGTTTTGGTTTCGGCATAGCTGCAGACGCTAAGCATTTCTTCAACCGCGCCCTTGGTTACCATCTGTCGTTTGCCGTTTGGATCCTTGACGACGATGCTGAGTCGCCGTCGTTTAAAGTCAAATGGAATTTCGTCGATCTTAACGTAGTCGTTTTCCAGATCCTGCAGTTCGGGATGCGACTCGGTGTCCTCAGCTTTGGCAATGATGGCCTTATCCATCACGTTTTTATAACCAGTTTGAAAATAGCTGTTTAAAAAGGCATGTCTTAAAACACGATCATCGGCTTGACCATCAATATTCCAATAACAGTCCAAGACGATCTTGTCCTGAGTCAGCGTGCCAGTCTTATCAGTACAAAGAATGTCAGCGGCCCCAAAGTCTTGAATCGAATTAAGATTTTTGACGATCGTTTTTTTGCGGCTCATCGCGATGGCACCTTTGGCCAGACAAGTAGTAACGATCATTGGCAGCATTTCAGGCGTCAGCCCAACCGCTGTTGAGATCCCAAACAAGAAAGCCTCCAGCCAGTCGTGCTTAGTCAGACCATTGATCAAGAATACCAATGGCACCATGACCATCATGAAGCGGATCAAAACCCAGCTGACGGAATTAACGCCCTTGGTAAAGTTGGTAGTGACCTTTTCTTTGGCGACGGCCCCAGCCATTGAGCCAAACATTGTGTCTGAGCCGACTTCAATGACCAGTCCCAGCCCGCTGCCTGAGATGACGTTGCTGCCCATCAGCGCGATGTTTTCGTAATCAGTAATCTGATCTTTGGACGTCTCGTCGGCAGCGCTTTTTTCAACGGGACGGCTTTCCCCAGTCAGCTCGGAACGATTGACGAACAAGTCGGTGTTTTCCAGAATTCTCAGATCGGCGGGAATCATGTTGCCGGCTGAAAGATGAACGATATCGCCGACCACGACGTCATTGAGATCAATGTCTTTTTCCTGACCATTGCGCGTAACGGTACAGGTCGTCTTGATCATTGCCAGCAGCTTGGCCGTTGCGTTGCCGCTGCGGTATTCCTGAACAAAGCGCAGCAAGCCGGAAAGCATGATCATCGTAACGATAATGACGACCGTGGCACAGGTGAAGTTTTCAGGCCGGCTGCCAAATAAGGAAAAGTAAGGAAAAATCATATCGGTAAACGTGGACACGATTGCCAAAATCAATAGAATTGCCGTGAATGGATTAACAAAAGCGCTGATCAGACGCTTGCCAATTGACGGCTGGTGCTGCTGCTGCACGTGGTTGGCTCCAAACTGCTTGCGGCTTTGCGCTACCTGCGAATCATTTAGGCCCTGTTGACTGGTGTTGAAATGTTTGAAAAGCTCGGCTGGCGAATGCGTTGCTGCATAGTCAACGCGTTTTTGCCGAGCCTTTTGCGCCGCGACTTGATCGGAGGCGGCGTCAGCATGATTTTTTTGCCTGCTCATTATTAAAGCCTCCCTACTGATAAAGATCGCTTTTATCTGATTTTGCCTTTATTTTAGCGCGTTTTTTCGCAAGCGGTTTCAAGAAATCTGAATAAATAGACAGTTATGGGGAATTGTATCAAAATATTTATTCCTATCTGATGCTCGATAGTAAGGCCGTTGATAGCAGTTTTTTATAGTAGGCTATTTTTAAAAGCGCGGCTTTGGTAAAATTAAAGAAAACATTAAGAAATGGGGGCAGGCGAATGAAAAAGCAGAACACCTGGCTGCTAGGGCTTTTGGTTTTGCTGCTGATCTTGCTGGCGCCAGTCGTGGGTCATGCGGATGGCGACTTTACCATTAAGCATTACCAAGTGAACGTCGACGTGTTAAAAAACGGCGACGCGGACCTGACGCAAAAGATCACCTATGATTTTGACGGTAATTTTCATGGCGTTTATTATAATCAAGACCTGCAAGGCATCGGCAGGGCTGATCAGATCTCGGCAGCCGTGGAGCAGAACGGTAAGCTGACGAACCTGGCGCTCAGCCAATCCGGCCAGAATAATACCGTTAAGGCCACGCAGAGCGCAGACTGGCTTAAACTCAAGGTCTATCATCAAATCAGCGACGCGGAAGCAACCTTTATCTATCACTACCGGCTGCATGGCGTGATTACCAGTTATCAGGATACGGCCGAGTTGAATTGGAAGATTATTGGGACGGGCTGGGCTGAAGCACTGCATGACGTTTCAATCACCATTCAGCTGCCGGCTAAAAACGTTGACTCGCTTAAAGCCTTTACGCACGGTCCGCTAAACGGCAAAACGTCAGTCAAGAAGCGGCAGGGTCAGGTTAAGATGACGGTCGACCGCGTGCCGGCCAATCAGTTTGTTGAAAGCCACCTGCTGTTTGCCAATGCCGTCGTACCGCAAAATGATAACCGAGTCGCTAAAAAGGTCCTGGCTGCTAAGCTAAAGCAGGAGCAGCAGCTGGCAAAAGCGGCTAATGCCAAGCGCGCCCAGGAAAAAAGACGGCGACAGCTTTTCAAAATCGGCTACAGTACAATATGCGGCATCAGTATCTTAGCTTATGGCTGGTGGTTGATTAAAAAACATCCCCAGCGATCCAAGCAGCCGCCACTGGTTCATTCTTTTGAGATTCCGCCATATCCAGTTGAACAGGCCTACGTGATCGATAAAAATCAACAGCCTGACGCGCGCGTACTCAGCGGCTATCTAATGCAGCTGGCAGGTGAATATAAGATTGCAATCAGCAAGACTGAAAACGACGACTATCGGTTTACCGTCAAAAAACCGGCCGTGATTGCCGAAAATCAGCTGCTTAAGATTATGTTTACCGATTGCGGGGACGGCCAAAGCTTTACGATCCAGCAGCTGAAAAAATGGAGCAGGCAGCGCAAGCACGCTAAAAAGATCGCGAAAGCCTTTGATCAATGGTCGCAAGCCAGTCTGGAAAGTGCCAGAAAAACCGGCTACTATGATGCCGACGCGGACCTGTTCAAGCAGATTGGCATCTTTTGGCTGATTGGCGAGCTTTTGCTGATTTTTGGGATGATTTTTATCGTCGCTGGCTGGATTTTCAAAATGATCGTGGGGCTGATATTTGCAGGCGGCTTTGGCTGGGGAATTATATATTACCGCCAGCTCCTGCCATATACGCCAAAGGGTCAAAAAATGAAATATGATTTAGACTGCTTTATTCTCATGCTCAAAGATATTGGCGACTTCAAGCTCAAAGAAGTTGGCGACATTGTTTTATGGGAACAGATTCTGCCATATGCGACGGCGTTTGGGCTGGCCAAAAAAGTTATTCGTGAATTAAGGCTTTCGTTTGATGAAGCAGAGCTCAATGATACGCTTTTAATTACGTACCCATGGATTTTTGCCAGTAATCCTTGGACAGGCATGTTTGAAAGCACGTTTGAAAAAGCCTTGGATACTGGTAACTCATCTTCAGCAACTGGCGGCTCGGGTGGCTTTTCGGCCGGCAGTTCCGGTGGCTTTGGCGGTGGCTCAGGCGGCGGGGCCTTTTAAGATAATTATTTTACTGATGGCAGTAATCTTGAATTATAGATTCGTCGGTCAGTACGGTTCAGTATTGTTAGCAGCGAACCATGATTATCACGGCTGCAATTGGGTAGGCGACGTTAGACATTCTGAATAGGAGAGGATTGCTTTGAAAAAAATTGAAGGACACATTCATTTGATTCGAGCAATGGCCGGCTCTAAAGGACAAGGACGCTTGAGTCCATTGGGCAATGGCTATGCGATCTGGGACGACGGTGAGATTATTCACCTGCTGCCAGCGGGATGGGGCGACGATGATTTTCGCGTGGAAAAATATCTTCCTATCATGGCGGCTGAAAACATCGAAAAGGCCGTTTTACTGCAAGGGACACTGAACGGCTATCAAAACTATTACACTTATCAAGTCATCAAACGCTATCCTGATCGTTTTATCGGCGCGTTTGCCGTGGATCCATTTGCTGAGCGGGCGATGGCAATCGTTAAGCGGCACGTTGAAGAACTGGGCTTTCGGGCCATCAAGTTTGAGATCAGTCAAGGCGGCGGTTTGCATGGCTTTCACACGCCTTTCCGCTTAGACAGTGACGTCCGGGTTGGGCAGATTATGCATTATCTGGCTGACTATCCGGGTTTTGTCGTAACCGTTGATTATGGTGACGATACTCAGACCAGCTATCAGCCCGAAGCCATCGTTAATCTGGCCAAGCGCTACCCCAAAATGGATTTTGTCGTTTGTCATCTGTCATTTCCCAACGCTGATCATCTGGAACGCTTGGCAAACGTCTTGCAGCAGTTTGCGCCGCTGAAAAATATCTATTTGGACATTTCAGCAATCCAAGATATCGATGGAGAAAAGCCGGCTGACTTTCCTTATCCGCGTTGTCAAAAAACGGTCGCACTGGCCAAGCAGATCGTTGGAGCACAGCGTTTGATCTGGGGGACTGACTCACCATGGTCGGCAACGTTTAATACCTATCATCAACTGGCTACTTGGCTGGAGAATACCGATCTGTTCACTGATGACGAGTTGGCTGACGTTATGTACAATAATGCCAATCGGGTCTACTTTAAAGCCGCCAACGTTGCTGCCGCCCAAGCTGCTGAAGATCCAGTCGCCGCTCGGTTTAAAAAATCACGCTAAATAAAACGCGCTGCCGGACTTTTGAGCCGATAGCGCGTTTCTTTTAGTTATGGGTAATAAGCAGATTGCTAATTTTTGACCGTCGATTATTTAGTCAATGCTCTGGCTGATTGACGCTCCAAAGCGGTTTTTCGCCATTTAAAACGCGCACGACCTCGCTGGCGGCATCAACGGCCATTCGATCCATACATTCCTTGGTGTTGCCGGCACAATGCGGCGTCAGCAAGACATTGGGCGTGCTGAACCAGGGATCATCTTTGGGCAGCGGTTCTTGATCAAAGACATCGACGGCAGCGGCAGCAATTGAACCGGTTTTAAGCGCTGTCTGCATTGCCGTTTGATCAACCAGAGCCGCCCGACTAAAGTTAAGCAGGACGGCCGAATCTTTCATCATGTCGAATTCGCGCTGGCCGACGCTTCTGGTAGTTTCTGGCGTGACGCGCATGTTAAGCGAAATAACGTCAGCCTCCTTAAAGACCATGTCTCGATCAACCATTTCGGCATTTCCGTCTGAACGATTGGATGGCGTGTAGGCAATAATCTTCATGTCAAATGCACTGGCTTTTTTGGCAATCATGCGGCCGATGCGACCATAGCCGACAATTCCCAGCGTTTTACCGGACAGATCAAACCCTTGATGAGCAAATGTCCATCCCCAGTCATCCTGGCGCAGGTGCTCAGTGGTGGGGACCAGATTTTTAGAGATTGCCATCATGGCCGCCAGAGTTGATTCCGCAACCGTTGAGGCATTGGCATTTTTAGCGATGGTTACCCAAACGCCTCGTTTAGCCCAGAATTCAGGATCAATATTGTCATAGCCAACGCCATGGCGGGCAATGACTTTTAATTTCGGTAGCTGATCGGCTAAGGTGTTGGGAAATGGTTCCGTCATCAAAATAATACCATCTGCGTCTGCGGCTTCCTTAACCAGGGCAGCGGCGCTTTGACTTTTGGTCTCGATCAGTTCAAAACCGCGGCTGGTCAGATAATCCTTGCCAGCCTGCGACATAATGCTTGGTACGGCAACTTTCATAGTTTTTCACTCTTTTCGTGGTTAAAATCAAATCTCAGTGGCCAAGTGCAGCCGTTGTTTGCGTAAATCTTAAAGAAGATCGCCTTAAAAGTCAATTTTTGATTTACACTGTTAGTGCGGCACTTAGCTGATAATGATCTGTCTAAAAGCAATTTAAAAGACTTTACAAAAACAATACTCAAAAACTGAATGAATCTTTACAAAGCCTAGTTAGACTGATTAATGTTGAGAAAGCTTTTAGCGGTCTCACAATCCATTCAGGTTCTCCCTAAACTGCAGGTCTCGCTGTCAATGGCGGGGCTTTTTATTTTTTCCAAACAAAAAACCGCTGCTGCTTTTGGGGAACAACGGCGATTAAGCTGATTGAGACATGAATTTAAAGTATCAGCGGCATGGCACTGTCTAAAGCCATCACCGCATCATAGATATTATCACGATCGGTTCTGGTATAAGTATGTTTTTTCAATTTTTCATCGACTAATTGACGAAATTCTTTAGCCTGCTCCAAGAATTTGACACATTGTGCGGCATTTTCAACCTCACTGGTATGGTACATAAATTCATTCATTGTATTGACGTTGCGCTGAAAAGCATCCAGGTGAGCCCAGAGCCGTTCCTTGACGCCGGCTGACTTCATGGCATCAACGAACAGCCGCTGCACGTTGACGGCTTCTTGATAGGCCAGGCGCATGTAGTCGCGAATATAGTTTTCCGTCATGATCTGCCTCCGATAGATGATCCTATTTTTTATGATAGCAGTTTTTGGCGAATAATGGTCTAAATCAGATGGAAAAACGATCAATTAAGTTTGAAACAGCTGTATTGAAAGGCAAGCTAGCGTTTGAACGTCAATTTGAATAGATTTTATCCAGGATATTTGTTGTCAGCTATGTTAAGCCTGGCTGAATTCAGTTAAAATTGGTATATGTATATTTATTTTTAGTAAAAGGTCGGATCGGTTTGAAGTATCAGAAAAGATTTGTAGATAAAGCAATCTTAATGGCACTGCAGGATCTGGGTGGTTCAGCCAGTCGCGAAATGATTCGTAAAACGATTGCTGAAAATCAGTATGACGGGCTGCGCTATGAGGATGTTTATGCAAGCAAGGATGAGAACCACCATACGCCATTTATGGAGGATTTTACCGCTGCGATTCAAGATCTGTATGAGTTTGGCTATATTGAGCAGCCCCGAGTCGGCGAGGATATCGTCACAACGGATCTGGGGAGACGGCAAAATCTGGCTGACTATGAAACTAAGCATGATTCAAAGCGGCATTCTCATCAGCAGCCTAAACAGACGACACTCACGCGGGCTTCTGAGGCACAGGATCTGCAAAATGCGGATTGGAAAGCGGATTTGCTTAAGTGTTTGATGCAGTTTAGTCCAGCCAAGTTTGAAAGTTTTTCGCGGCTGCTGATTTCCAAGATGGGCGTCCGATTGGATAAAGAGCGCGGCATTAAACTGACAGGCGATCATGGTATAGATGGGTTCGGTTATTTTATGGCGGATGATTTTCGCACCAGCCGGGTCGCCATCCAATGCAAACGCTATGGCAAGCAGCCGGTTTCGGAACCAGAAATTGACAAGTTTAAAGGCGTAATGGCAAGTTTTAACGCGGATTATGGCATCTTTATCACAACCAGTCATTTTACCGCTCAGGCCGAGTTCAAGGCTTATCAAGGCAGCAATACGGTTACTTTGATCGATGGTCAGCAGTTGGCAGAATTAGTCGAAAAATATCAGCTGCATATTAAGCCGGTTAAGATATATGTACTTGACGACTACTATTATCAATTCAAATAAAAAGGCATCTCATCGCTGAGACGCCTCGAAAAAATGATTCTTGCAGCAGCTGGTTTAAGCATTGCCGTTAGAATCAGTCAACAAGAAAATTTAATAATAAAGCTTGTTGACGCCTTGATTATAGCATTAATGGTAATTCGAAAACAGTCTGGCTAAATCAGTTGCAATAAAAGAATTGGGGGAATGAATATGGGATTATTTTCTAGTCGTAATCAACCAAAAATGAATCCTGATCAATGGTACTTCCCATATGGTCAAGATCTGCAGATGGAATCAGGATCCAACGCGTCCTTAGAAATGTTTCGCGACCAGCCATTGGATTCACTGGCTCGCGAGATATGTCAAAATTCGCTTGATGCAGCAGCCGGCCGAGAGCCAGTAAAAGTCGCATTTCAATATTTTGACCTGCCTACTGAACAGCTGCCAAACGTCAATCAATTGCGCGACGATATCCTGCCAGCCGCGCAAAAAGAATGGTCTCATGAGAAAAAGACGCAGCAGATGCTTAAACGGATGGCAGAAACGCTGAGCCGGCCAACGATTCCGGTATTAAAAATCAGTGACTACCAAACGACGGGGCTTCTGAATAAAAACTGGCAGTCGCTGATTGAACAGGCGGGGTCGTCAATCAAAAAAGACGATTCTTCAGCCGGCTCATTTGGAATCGGCAAAGGAGCGCCGTTTGCCGTCAGTGATCTGCGAATGGTTGGCTATAACTCGCTGGCAGCTGACGGGCATCGTTCAATCTGCGTGATGAAATTCGTTTCCTATAAGCTACGAGAGGCCAAACAGAATATTACTCAGGGTACTGGTTATTTTGGTGCGTGTGGCAAACAGCCTTTTGATACCGATCTACCGTTTGATAAAAAACACCCTCGTCAAGAAACGGGTACAGATATTTATGTTCTGGGCTTTAACCATAGTCTGTTGGGTGATTGGCAGACGCAGATCAAGCGTTCAATCGTTGACAACTTCCTATTCTCGCTTTATAAGAATCGACTGGTGGTTGAAGTAGATGGTGAAACGATTAATTATCCAGCTGCCAAGATGATTTTAGATGACCTGCAAAAAGATAAGCGGCTGGCTAAGAAGTATCGAGATGCCTTTTGTTATCTCAACGTTTTGGAAGATCCCGACCACTGCGAGTTTTCACTTCAAGGATTGACAGACTACGGGGTGCCGGATGGCGATGCAATACTGCTGACTTCGAACTGCTCATAGGCTAATAATCGCCGAGTCTTGATGACGCGTGAAGTCGGGATGAAAATCTATGAACAGAATCGAATCAGTTCCACGCTTCAATTTTCGGGGATTTTCTGGGCCAATGGTGAAAAAATCAATCAGCTGTTGAAGGAACTAGAAAATCCCAATCATGACAAATGGTCTGAAAAGCGAGCCGCTGATCCAAAGAAAATGGGTGAGTTTTTAAGAAGTATTCGTCGTTTTATCAGTACCACGATTAAAAACCAATACGAGCAAAGGATTGAAGAACAGGTTGATGCGTTTGGCGTCAGCGGCTTTTTGCCGGATGATCTAAATGCTTTTAAAGGTGCCAAGGCGCAGCTGAAACAAAAAGGCAGCAATCGTCCTAAAGTTAAGCTAGAGGCTCAACCGCAGACCAGCGATCAAAGTCCAGTACGCGCTAGTGAGACCGAGTTTAGCGATGATCTGGATGAATTTGGCGCGACTGGCGTTCAGGATGGTGAAACTAACGGATCGGGATATGATGATGGTGAAAGCGGCGGCATTGGCGGTTCAAACAATGCTTCGTTTGGTGATCAGCCTGGCAGTCATGCTCCCGATAAAGGCAATGATCAGTACGCTAAAATCAATGTAAAACGGCAGCTGATCGGTAATGTTACCTATCGCTGTATTGAAGCCGACTATCATCAAGGCCACTATAATCTGCTGATCAATCCCGGCCAGCCGCTTGACCAGGTACGAATCGGAATCAATGTAGTGGGCGACTCAGGCAATAAAGACATTGTACATGTAAAAGCCGCTTCCTTGGATGGCACGCCGCTGGGAACCGGCTTTAACAGTGTTTATCTTGACCAGCTGGCAAAAGGACAGTGGCATCGGATTGAAATGATTTTGAATCGGAACTCGCGCTTGAAACTGGAGGTGGAAGTCTATGCGCATTGTGAATAGCATCTATCCTTACCCAGTTCTGTCGATTAACGACCCAGATTACCAGGCAGATTCAAGCTTTGTCGTGCATTACCGCCTTGAGGATGCGACGCCATTTAAAAATGCGGTCTTGTATGCTGACTTTGAGCTGCATGATCAAGTGCTGAACGAGCAGATTGAACTGGATAAGGCTGGTTTTTATCTGCATATTGAAAATTCGCGGGCGGCTTTTCGACGGCTGATTCCTGTTGAACCAGGCAAAACAAAGATTGCGTTCGAGATTGATCCGCGTTACTTGCGTCAAAAAGTAGAAATTACTGGCTTTTTATTAGCTAAAGATACGATCATCGGCTTACGCGATACCAGCGTAAATCCTGATCTGTACGGGCCGGGCTATGTCTTTCCTGATTTGGAGCCGGGTGACCCTCTGGCGGTATCATTTACGATCAACCTGGACGTATCAGATATTGACAGTTTTCAAAACATTTCTTCAATCATGAAGGTAACCTCGCATAAGGACAAAGAAATGAAAGTCAATAATGATGGGGATGTCGTTTATATCTATCTGCCAGAAAAGATCTATCAGCAATATGTTCGGGATCAAGATCTTCCCAATACCTCCTTAAGTATCGTGATCATACCAGCCTTGCTGCAGTTGTTGAATTTTATGGTCCAGCCGGGAGCTGAAGAATTGTCTGACAAACGCTGGTATCAGGTGATTGAAAAGAAGATGCAGGCTAATGATTTTGAAGTTGAGGATCTGTACAAAGATCCCAGCCTATCGCTGAAAGTAGCACAGATTCTACTGGAAATGCCGTTGGATCGTGCGTTTGACGAAATAGAAAGGTTGACGACGGATGAAGACTAAGCTGCGGACGTGTACGAATGAATTTTTGGAAGCTTTTAAACGTGATTTTGATGAAAAATACCTAGATCTTTATCGCAATCTGGATCGAGCAGCCATCCAAAAACTTTTTGAAAACGATGAGATATACGAGATCAATCATGAGTTTGAATATCAGCTGCTGAAACCAGGCGATGAGGTCCATAACACGATTGCTGTCTACAGTGCGTTGAATTGGCTGACGCCGGTGCAGGCCACCCAGGAAGAAATGTGGTTTACAATGCTTAATACGGTGTACCTTGATTATTTATTGGCCAGTCTCAAGCAGGTGGCCAACCATCAAAATTTCGATCAGCATATCAAAAACTATCTTTTCTTTTATGGCAGCACCATTCGCGCTCAGTTAACGCAACGGTTGTCAAAGTACTGGTGGGTAGGTAAGCGCCTGTATGATGAGCAGAATGCGGATACGGATCCTCACTGGCTGATTCGTTTCTTTTGCGAGCTGGATCTGTCTGGTAAGGCAATTAGTTTCTTTGCTAGCAAGCTGACAAGCAACCAAGATATCGCGCTAGGAATCGTGGAAGGCATCTACGCCCGACGCGACAGGGTAAAAAACGTCAAAGAAACCTATTCCTATATCAATAAGCACTTTAACATGATCGGTGGCGTTAAGGTATTGGACATTATGACGCGTGCCTAGGTTAAGCAGGAAACAATGGATTTTATCGATTACTTCACTGCCAACCCGCATACCTTGCCAGTCAAGAATCGTCAAATCATAATCTAAACTTTAACTTCGGTTTGACTGGACTTGAGCTACGCCAGAATGTCTAACCAGCGAATTGTTAAGTACAGCAAGGCATCTAGATTAAGAGCAGACAAAAATCTCCGACAAGAGATGGTAAAAACGACTTAGCTGATTTTAAAACAGTTGCCAGTCATATGAATATGGACAAATAAAACCCGTTGCCAAGCATTTTGCTTAGGAACGGGTTTTTGATCAGCGCGCCTTGGCCAGACTTTGGCAAACCGTGGTCGTTTCTTTTTCAACCAGCGGCAGGATGTCCATTGCCATGCAGTCGTCAATATGCAGCTTGATTTGGTAGTCGCGGTCGTTAGGGAAGAAAGCATGATCTTGAACGTAGACGATCGCGCTTTGTACGGAATCCAAATGCCGCCGCTCGATTACTTCCGACAGTTCAACCGCCAGAAGTTCGATCATTTTTTGATTGTGGTGATATTTGAAAAAGCTGCGCAAAGTCACGTTTCATGCCTCCTAAAATTTATTAAAGCGAAGATGCCTTTTTCGATTACTCACGAGATAGTATTTTAGCTGAATAGATCTAAAAAGCAAGCCTTTTACCACGAAAAAATTATTATATTTTGATGGGAATCTGAATTACGAAGAAGCCTTGATAGATCAAGGCTTCTGCGCTTTTCAAAGCAAATTTTAAAAATTAAATGCGGGGATTCGAAGTCACTAGGTAAAATGTTATACTAGTTTTACAAATGAAAACGCTTTATTGAATGGAAAGGCAGGAAAATTTATGACGAAAAAAATTATCCTTGATTGTGATCCTGGTCATGATGATGCTTTGGCAATGACGCTGGCGGTGGCCTCGCCTAAAATAGAGCTGCTGGCCGTTACGACTTCAGCTGGCAATCAAACACCAGACAAGACACTCAACAACGCCATGCGGATGCTTAAGCTGTTGGGCAGAGAGGATATTCCAGTTGCTGGCGGGAACCGAACGCCTTTGGTCAAGCCATTAGAAACAGCCGGGGAGGTGCATGGCGAAAGCGGTCTGGACGGTTATCCACTGCCAAAACCGGATTTTCAGCCGGTTGAGCTGATTGCCAAAACGCTTAAAGAGAGCGCAACGCCGGTAACACTGGTAGTTACTGGACCAATGACCAACGCGGCGCTGTTTTTGCGGGTCTACCCTGAACTGGCTAAGGCAAAAATTGATCAGATCGTCTATACGGGTGGGGCCATGGGATTTGGCAACTGGCAGCCCAGCGTGGAATTCAACATCTTCGTTGATCCCGAGGCGGCTAAGATCGTCATGAATTTTGGGATTCCATTGGTGATGGCACCATTAAACGTTACGCATCAGGCGCAGATTTTGAAACCGGAAATTGAGGCGCTGCGGCAGATTAAAAATCCAGTTGGCCAGGCATTTTACGGTTTGCAGAGCTTTTTTGAGCGCTATCATGAAAATCCAAAGTGGGGTTTTCAAGGAGCACCGCTGCACGATCCTTGCACGATTGCCTGGCTGATTGAACCAGAGATGTTCCAAACCGAAAAAATGAACGTCGATGTTGAAACGACTGGTGAGCTGACGCATGGCGAAACGGTCTGCGACTACTATGAGCTGACCGGCAAGCCGCAGAACACCGAGGTCATGCTGGGAATCAATCGACAGCGGTTTATTGAGCTGATTATGGAAGCACCGCATAGCTTTGATTGATTGTTAATGGAGCTGGGATTGGCTAAAGCCGGTCCCAGTTTTATTTTTGTTTTTTGTTGACAGCTTATTTTTTGTAAGTTATCATACAGTTACTAACTTTTTCAAAGGAGAAATCAGCAATGGCAAACTTCAATTCATTAACCAACCATTCATGTTGCAGCGGACCGCGCTTAGGCTGTCCGCTTATTGCCGTTGCTCAGCTGGTTGGCTGAAAACGGCCGGATCAGCATCAAGCGCAGCCTGGTCAATCCCGACTGCGCCTTTTTTATTGCATTTGAAAATCATTTGAAACATTTAACTTAGGAGGGATATGATGTGGCATACGATTCAAAGCTCGCTGCTGGAACTGTTGGCGGCCGGCTTTAAATACACGATTCCGTTAGCCCTGGTATCTTTTTTCTGGGGACTGCTGATCGCGCTTTTCGTGGCGCTGATTCGTTTATCCAGACAAAATGGCGCGTTTAAGATCTTAAAGGGAATCGCAGTCTTTTATGTCTGGCTGTTTCGTTCAACGCCATTATTGGTCCAGCTGTTCATCGTCTTTTTCGGCCTACCGCATTTGGTTATACCAGGGGTCTTTCCTGCCGGCGTGCAGCTCAAGCCGTTTACTGCTGGGGTGATTACGTTCTCGCTTAATACTGGTGCCTACGCCTCAGAAACGATTCGGGCGGCGATTGCTTCTGTTCCCAAAGGTCAATGGGAGGCGGCCGAAGCAATTGGCATGACCAGACTGCAGGTGCTTTGGCGCATCATTTTGCCCCAGGCATTGCGAGTTGCGCTGCCGCCGCTGGCTAACTCATTTATCAGTCTGGTCAAGGATACCTCGCTGGCGGCTTCAATTACGATTGCCGAAATGTTTTCTGTGGCACAGCAGATCACGGCTGAAAACTACGAGCCGCTTTTAATGTACATTATCGTGGCTTTGATCTATGCCCTGTTTACAACCGTTTTATCACGGCTGCAGGCCTGGATGGAAAAATCCCTGGCCAAGACCGCGCCTGTTCAATAGGAGGTTTTAATGAAACTTGCTAAGATTAACAAATGGTTTGGCGAAAAGCACGTTTTAAAAGATGTCAGCCTGGATTTTCCAGCGGGGCAGACAACGGTTTTGGTTGGCCCTTCTGGATCGGGCAAGTCAACGATCCTGCGCTCACTGAATCTGTTGGAGCGGCCTGATCGCGGCACCTATGATTTCGATGAGCTGCATTTGAACTTTACAAAGAGCGTCACCCGCAAGCAGAAACTGCTGCTGCGGCAGAAAACGGGCATGGTTTTTCAAGACTACAACCTGTTTCCACATCTGACGGTTCTGCAAAACGTTATGGAAGGTCCCATCCGCGTGCTTAAGCAGTTTAAAGAAGCTGCCGATCAAGAAGCGCTGGAAATATTGAGCAAGGTCGGCCTGCGTGATTTTGCCGATGCCTATCCCGCGCAGCTTTCTGGTGGGCAGGCGCAGCGAGTGGCAATTGCCCGCGCATTGGCCATGAAGCCGAAATACGTTTTATTGGATGAGCCGACTTCAGCACTTGACCCGGAACTGGAATTAGAGGTCTTGCGTGTGCTGCTTAAGCTGGCTCAGGAAAATCAATCGTTGATCATCGTAACGCACAATATGGTCTTTGCCAGACGCGTTGCCGACAAGATCGTTTTTGTCGAGGATGGCATGATCAAATATGATGGCGATCCGGCAGCTTTTTTTGCGCCGGATAATCCTGATGAGCGGATTCGCCACTTTATTGCGGCCATGACAATGGAAGAACTGGAAATCTAAAAGAAAAAGATAAGAGGAAAACAACATGAAGATTTTTAAGAAGATTGCCTTAATGACTGTTGCACTGGCATTGGGAACCGTGATTGGCACGACGATCAGCCATGCCGACTCGGTCAAGTCCGAGCTGAAAACGCCTGATACGCTGACGATCGGTCTGGAAGGTACCTACGCGCCGTTTTCATATCGTAAGGACGGCAAGCTGCAGGGTTTTGAAGTTGAGCTGGGCAAGGCCGTTGCGAAAAAAATGGGCTTAAAGGCCAAGTTCGTGCCAACCAAGTGGGACTCTTTGATTGCCGGATTAGGCGCTAAGAAGTTTGACGTAGTCATGAACAACATTGCGCAAACGCCTGAACGCGAAAAGAAGTACCTTTTCTCCAATCCCTACATTTCATCGCACTTTGTCATGATCGTTAAAGAAAACAGCTCGCTTAAGACGCTTAAGTCCATCAAAGGCCACAAGTTTGCCGCGGGTGTGGGAACCAACAACGCTACGCTGGTTAAAAAGTATGGCGGAATTACGGTTGACGACAGCGACTTTGCCAGCGGACTGGACATGATCAAGCAAGGCCGGGTTGAAGGGATGATCAATAGTCGCGAGGCTTGGTACGTCTATGCTAAAAAGCACAGCACCAAGGGACTCAAGATGATTGACGTTTCCAGCGAAGCCAAGCCGGTCAAGGTTGCGGCAATGTTTAACAAAAACTCATCGGCGCTGCAAAAGCAATACAACCAGGCACTGCAGGAACTGCAAAAAGATGGCACGCTCCAAAAGCTTTCCCAAAAGTACTTTGGCGCTGACATTACCAAGTAGCCGCTAAAACATGATCTGGAGTTATCTGGATCATGTTTTTTTGATGTTATATTTTCAATGACTTTAAGACGGCTTAAAATCAAAATCTTGTTAAACGTCTCACTAAATCAGCCAGAGATTGTGGTATATTAAGTTACTGGATGAGCAAGATTAAGGAGTGAACTTATGGGAGCACTGGCTTTTTTGATTGCAGAACGGGTGGGATTGATTATCCTGCTGGCCTTTATTCTGGTCAACATTCGGCCGTTTCGGCGGCTGCTTTTAGATGCCACGCCGGCCAATCTATTTAAATTGGCGCTGATTTTTTCAGACTTTGCAATTATTTCTAATTTATTGGGGATTGAGATCGATCCTGATAATCATATTATGCGCGAAACTATTTTATGGCACGTCACTCCTGGCTATTCAGTGGCCAACGTCCGTATTCTGGCCGTAACGGTAGCCGGAATCGTTGGCGGACCTGGTGTTGGCGGACTGACGGGTCTGGTTGCTGGAACTCATCGGATGATGCAGGAAAGCTGGGCCACGGATGCCTGGTTTTACATTGTCAGCTCGACTTTGATTGGGATTTTGTCTGGAATGCTGTATCGCAAAAATCGGCGTCGTTTTGTCGTGATGCCGCCATGGCAAGGCTTTTTGATCAGTCTGGTGATGGAGTCGATTCAGATGGTCTTTATCGGTTTGTTTAGTCCGACGCATCTGAAACTGGTGAACTTTATCGCACTGCCGATGATTGTTATCAGCTCAACGGGGACGGCTTTTTTCTTGATGATTCTATCTTTATATTTTCGTCAAGAAGTTGACACCCGTGCCGTTCAGACTCGCTCGGTAATGAAGCTGGCGGTCAAGACTCTGCCGGCATTTCGCCATGGCCTGCAGACGGAATCGGCCAAGCAGGTGGCCAGTCTGATTTTGGAGTATACTGACTTTGATGCGGTCGGAATTGGCAATAATGAAAAAACACTGGCCTTTGTTGGAGCTGGCAGCGACCATCATTATCATGACATGCCAAAAGTCGATGTACCACGGTTTGCCAAGCAGGCGCTGCAGTATCGACAGACGCAGCTGGCCTATAACACTGCGCAGATTGGCTGTCGTGATGACCACTGTCCTTTACAGGCGGGGATGGCGATTCCCCTGACGTTGGGCAGCCGCGTGCTGGGCGTTTTGACGCTGTATTTTAAGGAAAACTGGCAGCTGACCCCCGTCGAGATTCAAACCGGTGAGGGACTGGGCGAGATTCTGGCCACGCAGATCGTATTAGGTGAAAAAGAACGCCAGGCCGGACTGCTTAGGGATGCTGAGCTTAAATCGCTGCAGGCTCAGATCAGTCCTCACTTTTTCTTTAATTCGATCAATACGATTATTGCCATCTCACGGTTTGACAGTGAAAAGGCGCGGTTTCTGCTACGCGAGCTTAGTACCTTTTTCCGATCGAATCTGCTGGGCGCCAATCAATCCGAGATTCCGCTCAAACAAGAGGAAGCACACGTTAAGGCCTATCTGAATCTGGAACAGACGCGCTTTCCTGATAAGTATCAGGTGGGATTTTATAGTAGTGTTGATGATCAGGTGCTGGTTCCGCCATTTGCCATTCAAGTCTTGGTAGAAAACGCGATTCATCATGCGTTTGGCAATCGCAAGACTGGCAATATCATCAACATCTGGATTACCAAAACTGGCAAGTATCTGGAAATACGGGTTGCGGATAACGGCGAGGGAATCGATCAGGCAGTCATCGGCAAACTGGGTAAGGAGAAAATCGCTTCCGAACAAGGGAGTGGTACGGCCATGCAGAATCTGAATGCGCGTTTGAAAGGTCTTTATGGCGACAGTGCCAAGATGAGAATCGTGACCGGCAAGACCGGAACCTCAATCTCGCTTTTGATACCTTATGCACAAACTAGACAGGATCTTAATACGGAAGGGGCATCCATATAATGAAAGTACTGATTGTCGATGATGAACCACTGGCCAGAAATGAACTGCATTATTTATTGAAGGAAAACGCAATGGTCAATCAGATCGATGAAGCGGATGGGGCAATGACGGCCGATCAAAAAGTCAATGCCACGCATCCCGATCTGGTCTTTTTGGATATCAAACTGGATGATGGTAATGGCATGGCACTGGCTAGACGCTGGAAAAAACTGCCCCAGCCGCCAGCAATTGTTTTCGCAACCGCTTATGACAATTACGCGATCGAGGCTTTTAATGAAGCGGCCGTTGACTATGTTTTAAAACCATTTGACCCGGATCGAATCAACGAAGCCGTTGCCAGAGTCGCTAAGTTTTTGGGCAATGCAGAACAGTTAGAAGACGTTGCGGAACAAGCTGCCTGGCATAATCCGCGGCTGTCGATTACGATTGATGATAAGACGATGGTAATTCAAAAGCGTGATGTGATGTATATTGAGACCCAAGGCGGCTACACGCATCTGCATCTTGGAAACGATAAGCTCTTGATCAGTCGGCAGACGTTAACCAGTATTGCTCAACTTTTGGATCCGAGGCATTTTTTGCGGATTCATCGTAGTTTTATCGTTAATCTGGATGAAATTGACGAAATGCAGCCAAGTTTTAATCATACCTACGAGCTAACGTTAAAAGATGGCAGTAAAATCCCAGTCAGCAGGTCATATGTGGCTAAAACCAAGAAGGCAATCGGACTGCAGTAACTTGAATTGTCTAATATTTACACAAGCATTGAATGTCAAGATAATGTATTCAATGCTTTTTATTTTGTCAAAAAAGAGCACTCAGGGCATCTCAGCGGCCTGTAAAGGCATTTCATCATCAAATTCGATCAATCAATGTGAAAACTAACACAAAACCAATAAGATTAACTACAATATATTGTGTAATCGATATCAAAGATGGCCATCTTAAATAAGATTAACTGCAATTATTTTATTGATATTTTCGGATTGATTTGAGGGAAGGAAAAAACATGGATAAGAAGGAAAAACAAGCGCCAGCCAAGGAAGAAAAAAAGGCAGCGCCAATTCTGGTACAAATGGGCATTTTTGCCGCTATTCTGTTTGTCTCACAGCTGATTTCAGATTTGTTCCCAGCTAGTTTCGTAGTACCAACGCCACTGATTGGGATGGTATTGCTCTACATTCTGTTGGCAACGCACATTGTTAAGCTGGAGCAGGTTGAAAAATTTGGTGACTTTATGATCAGTTTGATTGCCTTTCTGTTCGTACCATCTGGCGTTCAGCTCTGTGGCAGTCTGGGACTGATGAAGCGGGAAGGTCTGCAGGATATCTGCGTCATCATCATCTCCACGATTATCCTGCTGGTCGTAATTGCTTACGTGGGCAACTTTTTTGTTAAGCTGCATGAACGCTTGGTACATAAGCAGTCAAATACAGCGTCAGGCTCAAATGAAAGTCACACGGACACGCAGCATATGGCTCACTGAGCCGTGTACGAGAAAAGGGAGGATTAAAAATGTTTAGTCAATCAATGGTATTGCCTTATACCGGTATCTTAATCTCACTGGCTAGTTATCTTTTAGGGATGTGGCTGTTTAAGATCAGTCATGGGTTCTTCTTGTTTACGCCGCTTCTGGTCGGGATGGTCTTTGGAATCGCGGTTCTGGCAATCTGGGCCAAGGGCATCGGCTCCACGACGGCTGCTGTCTACACTAAGTACTACCTGCCAGGCGGAAACATCATCTTCTGGTTCTTAAACCCGGCTACGGTTGCGTTTGCCATTCCGCTGTATCGTCGAAATGATATTTTCAAGAAGTACTGGCTTGATATTGTTTTGACGCTGTTTGTCGGTGGCTTTATCTCCTTGTTTGGGATTCAACTGGTTTCCAAGCTGTTTGGTCTGTCGCGAGTTTCGACGGCCGCCATGCTGCCACAGGCTGCTACGACTGCTGTTGCCATGCCAATTGCCAAGGGGGTTGGCGGTGATCCTGCCGTTACGGCGATGGCCTGCATCTTAAACGCTGTTATCATCTATGCCCTGGCCAACTTCTTGATCAAGGTCTTCCGCTTGAAGAAGATTTCCAAGGTTGGTACTGGTCTGGGTCTGGGTTCTGCTGGTCACACGGTTGGTTCTGCCAAGGCCCTGCAATTAGGTTCGATTGAAGGGGCCATGGCTTCGGTTGCCGTGGTAATCGTTTCGTTGGCAATGGACATTCTGATTCCAATCTACGTCAACCTGTTCATGAAATAATTAACAAAGGGGAATTACAATATGTCTTATCGACAACAAAAAGTCGTGCTGATCGGTGACGGCGCGGTTGGTTCTGCCTATGCATTTGCCATGGTTCAACAGGGATTGGCCGAAGAATTCGCGATTATCAACCACACCAAGAGCAAGGGCGAAGGCGACACGCTGGACTTGGAGGATGCCACGGTCTTTACCTCGCCTAAAAAAGTTGAGTCGGCTGACTACTCGGTCTGCCGCGATGCTGATCTGGTTGTAATCTGTGCTGGGGCTGCCCAAAAACCTGGCGAAACCCGGCTGCAATTGATCAACAAGAACCTTAAGATCATGGCCAATGTCACGCAAAACGTGGTTAAGTCTGGCTTTAACGGCATCTTTTTAGTGGCTGCCAACCCTGTCGACATTCTGACCTATGTTGTCCAAAAAATCTCTGGTTTCCCAACCAGTCGTGTAATCAGCTCCGGGACGCTGTTGGATACGGCTCGGCTGCGCGTGGCATTGGCAAAGGAATTCAATGTCAGCCCTGCCGATGTATCTGCCAACGTCTTAGGCGAACATGGTGATTCCGAGTTTGCGGCCTACTCATCAGCGGCAATTGGCGGCAAGAGCCTGCTGCAGATCGCTAAAGAAGAGGGTGTCTCAGAAGAACGTCTCAAGCTGATTGAAGACGAAACTCGTCACAAAGCCTACGAAATTATCAACCGGAAAGGCGCAACCTACTATGGCGTTGCCACGGCCTTGATGCGGATTACCAAGGCTATTCTGCGCAACGAGAATGCTGTTTTGCCAGTTGGTGCTTATGTTAACGGCGAATATGGCGTTAAGGATCTGTATCTGGGGACGCCGGCTGTCATCAACGCGCATGGGGTTGAACAGGTAATCGACGTTCAGCTTGATGAGCGCGAACAAAAGGCAATGGCTCATTCCGCGGCCGTTTTGCGTGAAGCGGTTGATCGCGGTATGAAAGAAACGGGTCTGGATAAAGATGTCGTTTCGCTGGTTGCTAATGCATAATATTTCACAAAATCAATGAGGAAAACGTTTTCTTTAAAAGATGATGTTTTCCTCTTTTAAAAAAAAAGACTTGATTTTTCCGAAAAATGTTATAAAACTATAAGTGTAAGCGTTTCATTGTTTATTAAAGGAGGTTGTTCTAGATGAAAAAGTTAGATTTTGAGGAGCTGAAACATAACCCCGAAATCAAGCCGCTTCAAGTTCTGGACGAAGATGGCAAAGTCGTTAACCCCGATTTGATGCCTGACCTGAGTGATGAAGAGTTGGTTGAACTGTTTAAGCAGATGGTTTGGTCGCGGGTATTGGGCGACCGTACTATGAAGCTTTGTCGGCAAGGCCGGTTGGGATTCTTTGCCCCAACCGCCGGTGAGGAAGCCAGTCAAATGGGTTCCAGTTTCGCAATGAGCAAGGATGACTTTCTGCTCGGCGGTTACCGTGACGTGCCACAGTTGATCAAGCACGGTCTGCCAATGTGGAAGGGATTCTTGTGGAGCAAGGGTCACGTTAACGGCAACAGGTACCCTGAAGAATTAAATGCCGTTCCGCCTCAGATCATCATCGGTGCCCAATATGCTCAGACGGCCGGTGTGGCACTTGGACTGAAGAAGAAGGGTGCCAAGAACGTTGCCTACACCTACACTGGTGATGGTGGTACCTCACAGGGTGACTTTTATGAAGGGGTAAACTTTGCCAGTGCCTTTAAAGCACCAGCCCTGTTCATTGTACAAAACAACCTGTACGCAATCTCAGTTCCAAGAAAGGCTCAGACGGCAGCGCCAACCTTGGCTCAGAAAGCTGTTGCCAGCGGGATTCCTGGACTGCAGGTTGATGGGATGGATGCCTTGGCTGTCTACAGCGTTGCCAAGCAGGCTCGTGACTGGATCACGGCCGGCAATGGTCCCGTACTGATCGAAACGCTGTGCTACCGTTATGGACCGCACACGACGGCTGGTGACGTGCCACGCCGCTACCGTTCCGAAGACGAAGAAGATATCTGGCTGAAGAAGGATCCGCTGATTCGGATGCGCAAGTTCTTAGAGAGCAAGGGTCTTTGGGATGAAGACCAAGAAAAGGCCTGCGTTGAAGCAGCCAACAAGGAAGTCGATGACGCAATGCAGGAAGTTGAATCACAGCCAACGCAGACCGTTACCGAACTGATGCAAAATGAATATGTGGTTACGCCGCCAGCAATTCAAAAAGAGCTGGATGCTTACCAAGCAAAGGAGGCTAAGTAATCATGGCTAAGATGACAATGATCAAGGCAATCACGGCTGCCATGGATGAAGAGCTTGCTCATGATGACAAGGTAATGATCTTTGGTGAAGACGTTGGTAAAAACGGTGGTGTCTTCCGGGCAACTGATGGCCTGCAGGAAAAATATGGCAATGATCGGGTATTCGACACGCCGCTGGCTGAATCCGGCATTATTGGGCTGGCTAACGGGATGGCGCTGGAAGGCTTCCGTCCCGTACCAGAACTGCAGTTTATGGGCTTTATCTACGAAGCCTTTGATGAGCTGGCTGGTCAGATGGCGCGCTACCGCTTCCGGATGGGTGGCACGCGCAAGTTCCCAATCACGGTGCGGGCTCCATTTGGTGGTGGGGTGCACACGCCAGAACTGCACTCAGACAGCTTTGAAGGCCTGCTGACTCAGGTTCCTGGACTGCGCGTGGTTGCGCCAAGCGGTCCTTATGACGCCAAGGGACTTTTGATCTCGGCAATCCGCTCTGATGATCCGGTCTTCTTCTGTGAACACATGAAACTTTACCGTTCGATCAAAGAAGAAGTGCCTGATGAAGCCTACACAGTTCCATTGGACAAGGCAGCCGTCAAGCGCGAAGGCACTGACGTATCCATCATCACGTATGGCTACATGGTTCAAGAAAGTCTGGCAGCTGCCGATGAACTGGCCAAGGAAGGCATCAATGCTGAAGTCGTTGACCTGCGTACGCTGGCACCGTTTGATGAAGATACGATCCTGGAATCCGTTAAGAAGACGGGCCGCGTCGTATTGGTTCAAGAAGCTCAAAAGCAAGCCGGCGTTGGTGGTCAGGTAGCCTCGCTGATCGGTGAAAAGGGTATTTTGTACCTGGATGCACCAATTGCGCGGGTAGCTGCTCCCGACACGCCATATCCATTCAGTGATGCCGAAGAAGTATGGCTGCCTAACAAGCAAGATATCGTTGACAAGGTTAAGGAAACCGTCAACTTTTAATCGCGAGGTGGAAGATCAATGAGCAAATATGAATTCAAAATGCCAGAACTTGGTGAAGGGATGGCAGAAGGCACGATTGGTGAATGGCACGTTAAGGTTGGCGACACCATTCAAAAAGACGCCGATATGGTTGAAATCGAAAACGACAAGTCAACCTCTGAAATTCCATCACCAGTCGATGGCAAGGTAACCAAGATCAATTTTGAAAAGGGCGACGATGTTACGGTTGGCCAGGTACTGATCGAATTTGAGGTTGCTGATGGTCAAGGTAATGTTGATGCCAGTGCCGAAGCAGAAAGCGATGCCAGTGCTGCTCCTGAGCCAAGCGCCGCTCCAGCACCAAGCACTGTTTCAGCTGCCCCAGCATCAGCGCCAGCCGCTCCTGCTCCAGCGGCTGCTCCTAGTGCTGCCGACCACTCCCTGCCAGTTTTGGCAATGCCGGCCGTGCGCCGCTATGCACGTGAAAAAGGTGCTGATCTGGCTCAGATTGCCGGAACCGGTCGTCATGGCCAGATTCTAAAGACTGACGTTGATGCCTTCTTGGCTGGCGGTGCCAAGGCTGCCCCAGCTGCTGCTCAACCGGAAGCACCTCAAGCGGCAGGTGCGGTTGCCATTGAACAGCCCGCCCTGCCAAAGGGTTCTGCAGAATGGCTGCTGCACGATGAAAAGATGACGCCGGTTCGCAAGGCAACGGCTAAGGCAATGATCCGTTCCGTACAACAGATTCCAATGATTCATGTCTTTGATGACGTGGTGGTTGATAAGCTTTGGGATCACCGCAAGAAATACAAGGAACTGGCTAAAGAGCATGGCGTTCACCTGACGTTTATGGCCTACCTGACCAAGGCGCTGGCCGTAATCATGAAGGAATACCCAATCTTTAACTCAATGGTAGACATGGCTGACCAAAAGATCGTCTACCGTGACTACATCAACGTTGGTATTGCTACGGACACGGATCGCGGTTTGTTCGTACCAAACGTTAAGCATGCTGATTCCATGAGTCTGTTTGACATCGCGCGTCAAATCAGCGCCAATACCGAAAAGGCTAAGGAAGGCAAGCTTTCTGGCGATGACATGAGCCACACCGGCATGTCGATCACCAATATCGGCTCAATTGGCGGCGGCTTCTTTACGCCAATCATCAATTGGCCGGAAGTAGCCATCCTGGGTATGGGACGCATTGTTGAGGAACCAGTCGTTGTTGATCACGAAATCAAGGTTGCCAAGGTCTTGAAGCTGTCGCTGGCCTGCGATCACCGGGTAATTGATGGTGGTACGGCACAGCGGGCAATGAACCGGCTCAAGGAATTGTTGAGTGATCCAGAACTGTTATTGATGGAAGGGTGATCGGGCATGGTTGTTGGTGATTTTGCAATTGATTTGGATACCATCGTAGTTGGCGCGGGACCTGGCGGCTATGTTGCTGCCGTTCACGCTGCTGAAATGGGACAAAAGGTTGCCGTAGTAGAAAGTACCTATCTTGGCGGCGTTTGCTTAAATGTTGGCTGTATTCCATCAAAGGCTCTGATTCAGGTTGGCCATAACTATCAAACGGCCAAGAGCTCAGCTGATCAAGGCGTTGAAGTCAGCGATGCCAAGCTTGATTTTGAAAAGGTTCAGGCATTTAAGGACAGCGTCGTAAAGCGCATGACCAATGGGGTTGGCTTCTTGTTCAAAGAGCACAAGATTGAATTGATCAAGGGAACGGCTTATCTCAAAAACGACCACAGCCTACGCGTTATCAATGATCAGCATGGTCAGACCTACACGTTTAAGCATCTGATCCTGGCAATGGGCAGTCATCCAATTGAGATTCCAGGCTTCAAGTTTGAAGGCCGCGTTCTGGATTCAACCGGCGCGCTGGCCTTAAAGGAAGTGCCAAAGGAATTGGTCATTATTGGCGGTGGCTACATTGGCAGCGAATTGGCCAATGCCTATGCCAACTTTGGAGCACACGTTACGATTCTGGAAGGTACCAAGTCGATTCTGGGCAACTATGAACCTGATCTGGTCAAGGTTGCGCTCAAGGACTTTAAGGCCAAGGGAATTGATGTGATTACCAATGCCATGGCTAAGCAGGCTGAACAAACCGAAGATGGCGTCAAGGTTACCTATGCCGTTGGCGACCAAGAACATACGGTAGCTGCCGATTATGTCGTCGTTTCCGTTGGTCGGCGTCCCAACACTAAAGACATGGGCCTTGAACAAGCAGGCATCAAGCTTGACAAACGTGGCTTAATCGAGGTTGACGCGCAGGGACGAACTAGCGTCAAGAACATTTTTGCGATTGGCGATATCGTTGCTGGTGCCGCGTTAGCACACAAAGCCAGCTATGAAGGCAAGGTCGCTGCCGAAGTGATCTCTGGCAAGCCAACAACCGTCGACTACCATGCAATGCCGGCTGTCTGCTATCTTGACAATGAGATTGCCACGACTGGGCTGACCGAATCTGAGGCAAAAGAAAAAGGATTGGACGTCAAGACTGCCAAGTTCCCATTCATGGCTAATGGTCGGGCCGTATCCATGAAGGCAACGGAAGGCTTTGTCCGGCTGGTATTTATCAAGGACACGCATGTCATGGTCGGTGCTCAGATCGTGGGGCCGGATGCTTCAGATCTGATCAGTGAGCTGACTTTGGCAATCGAATCAGGAAATGAGATTGATGACATTGCATTGACGATTCATCCGCACCCAACTCTTTCAGAGACATTGATGGATGCTGCCGATGTCGGCCTTGGAATGCCAACCAATATTTAAATTGGATGAAGGGAACAGTGGTGTCGAATGCAATATTTAGCAATGCCTAGTGAGGATATCCGTCGCAATCTGGCAACTGAGCAGTATCTGATGAACAGCGATAAGATGAAGCTGCCATTTACGCTGTTTTATATCGAAAAGCCTTGCATTATCGTGGGACGCAATCAAAACACGATGGAAGAAATCAATGCCGAGTACTGTCGTGAACATAACATTACGGTTACGCGGCGTCTGTCGGGTGGCGGCGCGATGTATCAGGATCTGGGCAACATGTGCTTTAGCTTTGTCGTTCCTGCCGATGAGATTCGATTCGGCGACTTTAAAGACCTGGTCAAGCCAATCGTTGATGCACTGCATGAGATGGGCGCAACTGGGGCTGAAACCACTGGACGCAACGACATTGTAATTGATGGCAAGAAATTTTCTGGCAATGCCATGTACACGCGCAACGGCCGGACCTTTTCACACGGGACGCTGATGTATGACGTTGATACCAGCGCGGTTGCTTCTGCATTGCACGTCCCAAAAGACAAAATCGAGTCAAAAGGCATCAAATCGGTACGGGCGCGAGTTACCAACGTTAAGCCATATCTCAAGCCAGAATTTCAGAAGCTGACGACGCAGCAGTTTAGAGATGAATTGATCAAACGCATCTGGCATGTCGATTCGATTGAGGCGGCCAAGCAGTTTGAATATCAGCTGACGCCTGAAGATGAAGCAGCGATTTCTGAATTGGAGAAACGCTACTATGATAATTGGGACTGGGTATATGGCAAGTCACCAAAGTTCTCAGTCAAAAAACGGCAGCATTTTGATGGCGGGACCATTGATGCCCGTTTCCTGGTTGAAGACGGCCGCATCAATGACTTAAAGATCTATGGCGATTTCTTTGGTACCGGTGACGTAGCCGATGTCCAAAACGCCTTGATCGGTCAGCCCTATGATCAGGATGCCATGCAGCAGGCACTGGCCAAGCTTGATCTGAAACGCTACTTTGTTGGGATTGATCCCGAGGCCGTTATCAACCTGCTGACCAAGCAACATTAAAATTTCCAGCACCCAGCGACTGCTTTTCAACGCCTTAAAGCGATGATCCGGCAGTCATTGGTCGGCAGGTAAAAGACCGGCGTATTACAGCGTCGGCCTTTTTTATGGAATTAAGATTAGAAAGAAGGTGGCCAGATGGGATGGCAGATCGCCGGCAGCCGCTTGCCCCATGATTTCAGCGCGCTGCCTTTTAAGATGAAGGAACTCACTTCGCTGATCAAGATTACGCCTCAAGTCGCCGGCAGCGGCCTGCGCTTGATCCTGCAGAACCGTTTTAATGATGCGACGCTGTTTTTTGATGAGCTTACCGTCAGCCATGATGAAAAGATGGGTGATGCAAAATCAATTACTCGCGGCAAGCAAAAGCAGATTGCCATTGTCGGCAACGGGGCAGTGCATACGGACGCGCTGCCATTTGAAGTCGTTGCCGGCCAGCCGCTTTATTTTAGGATACGGGCGTTGCAAAAACAGACCTATGCCGATTTCAGCTGTATCTATGACGAAACGTTTTATAACGCGATCATGGCAGGGACTAAGAACACCGCGCCGCATTTGCCGCATAATTGGCAGGCACGCAAAGGCTGGTTTTCCATCAGCTGTTTAGAGGTCTGGACGGATAAAAAAATCCCGATCATTGAGCTGACCGGCGACTCCCTGGCAGAAACGGGGATGATTGAGACGGGGCTGATCAAGCAACTTTTAAACCAGGCTGTGGTAGTCAATACGGGCATCTCAGGCAATCGGCTGCTTCATGATGCTCCACAAGATGGACCGCTGTATCAGACGTTTGGTGAGTCACTGATCAAAAGAGCCGCTCAGTCAAGCGATTTACACCCGCATCCAATAATTGCCTTGATTGGCAGCAACGATCTGGTTTTGCTACTGATTGACGGTCAGTCGGCTCATGAACTGGTAACGCCGAGTCAATATCTAGACGGGGTTAGTCAGCTAAAGCAAATCTTGGATGATCGGCGGTGTCCATTGATTCTGACAACGATTCCGCCATTTTCACCGCATGTGGCTCCACAACAGGAAAACGTACTGCTTGATGCTCAGCAGCGTCGGCTTTTAATCAACCAGGAACTGAAACGGTTTGAGTGGGTCGTTGATCTTGATCCGTGGCTGCTTGGCAACGATGGCGGTCTTAAAGAAATTTATGATTTTGGCGATCATCTGCACTTGAACGCGGCTGGGGGAATGGTTGTAGCGCAGGCAATCATGCAAAAACTAAGCCAGCTTGGTTATGAAAAAATTTTTAATGGCTGCAGCTGATTTTATTGCTACTGCTCATAACGGTTTGAGGGTATCAAAAAAGCCGTCACGGTAAATCCCGTGGCGACTTTGTTTTTTATCCTAAACTTCAGCGGGCATCTCAATCTGTAAGTCAGCGGCGATTTCTTGCATCTGTTCAATCGTCTTGGCATCGATGTCAACGCCATGCTTTTGATTTTCAGCCAGGTTTTTGTATTCGCGATCACCAGGAACCCAGATGGTCTGGCCGGGAACGTGATTGAGGTGGCGAATTCGATCGAACATGCTGGTTGCGTTGGCTTTAAGCATTTCGACATCACCAAAGAACGCTGGATCAAAAGCAAAGACGAACTGGCTAAAGTCATGCTTGCCTGTGTTGGTGTCGGCCGAAATGGATCCCTGTGCCAAAATACCGGTCAGAATCTCAACGACAAGCGAGTTGCCCATGCCTTTGTAGTTGGAGTTGACCTCACTACCGCCCAGTGTCAAGAGGCCGCCGCCTTTTTGTTCTTCTTCAAAGGCCGCGGTTGCCAGGATGCTCTCTGCTTCTTTGGGATCCTTGACGACTTGACGATTCTTGTCAACGACCCAGTCACCGGGCAGCGCAATGCCTTTTTTGTCCGCCAGCTGAATCTTGCCGCCAGCAACCACAGAAGTAGCACCGTCAAAGATGAAAGGATGCGGTGAGGCCGGAAAGCCAAACGCAAAGGCATTTGATCCCAGAAATGCTTCAGTAGCATTAGTTGGGACTACCAGCGGCCGCGTGTTGGTCAGGGCAATCCCAGACAGCCCCGCAGCCAGTGCCTTGCGAACGTAGTAGCCGGCAATACCAAAGTGGTTAGAGTTGCGAACGACCCCGATGCCGACCCCAATCTGCTTAGCCTTTTCAATTACTTTGTCCATTGCCAGGCTGGCTGCCAGATGCCCCATGTTTTGGTTGGCATCGACTAAAACGGCGCCGGGCAGCTCTTTTAAAACCTTAGCATGATTTTGTGGTACGATGATGCCGTCGTTGATCATGCTGCGATACCAGTATAGTCTTTGGATTCCGTGTGAGGAGATTCCACGCAGGTCAGCATCAACCAGCGTATCAGCAATCAGGGCGCCATCCTCTTTTCGAAAGCCTAATTTATCAAAAACGTTCTGTAGATAGCTGCGTTCATCTTCTGCGTTGATTCGCATATTCTTTCATCCTTTCATTAAAAAAAACGCCCCTGAGCCGGCTGCTCAAGGGCGTTTGTGTGCGCTGTACCACCTTGGTTTGCCATTGCATAACAATGACCTCCATGATTGATAACGGTAATCAGCCGGGGACGTAGCTTGCACCCGTTCCATTTGACAATGAGTTCATTTCGCCGCGTCTGCCAATGCGTGCTTGCACCAGACCACGCTCGCTAAGATTAGAAAAAACGGCTACTATTCTCACTAACTTTTCATCATTTAAATATAAACTCATTTTAGAAATAGATCGTTAATTTGTCAAGCGGTCCCATTAAATTAATTTAAGCAGGGCAAAACTGATGCTGTTTTATGCAAACGCTTGCTCAAATGTTGAAAGGGCTTTATAATAAAGTCAATCAAAATCTGGGAGGCACTAAAATGCAAAAATTTTCTGTCCGCCATCCTTTCATGGCTGGGTATGCCGCAACTTTAGCTACTGGTCTGATCTTTTGGGGGCTTTACGGTGTAGTTGGCGCAAATCTGCTGAATCTGTTAGGGATGCTCGCGTTGGTTGGTCTGGCATTTTATTGGAATAAGCTGAATTCCTATGCCAAGCTGGCCTGTGAAAAATATGACTTGCATTTTAATCTGGGCCAAAAGCAGCGGCACAATCCGCACTGGCCGCTGTACTTCAACACGGTACTGTTTGCCGTGGCCGCGATAACGATTCAGTTTTTGAACGTTTCGTTTTATGGCGCGCGGATCGTTGGGGTCGTGATGGCGATTATCGCCGCCAATGCATTTATTCCGCTGCCAACGCGCAAGCTGGCTCAAAACCATGAAATCAGAGAACTGGTCAAGCAGCTCAATGCCAGACGAGAAGCCGAGTTTTACGGCACGGCTAAAGATCGGCAAACGGTCCAGGCAATTGCCAAGTTGGCTAAGTCGGAAAAATAAAATTAATCAATAAGCTAAGCGTCACTAAGCAAGCAGGCTTGGTGGCGCTTCTAATATTACAAGGCGATATTTCTATATAACAGTATAAATTTACCTTAACTAAAAGCTTACCTTACAAAAAATCAACCAAATAATCCAATCCCTATTCGTTGTCAATCAATTATTGCCGCATACTGTCAAAAGGGTAGCAGTCATCAATTAATCAGGGTTCACATCGGCGACTAAAGTTTAGCGATGATGACGCTGATTAGAAACATGGTGAATGATAACCTTGTGAAGTAAAGCGATCCTTGAACGTCATTCGGGAGATAAATTACCTACTTGGCACGGCTTTTTAGCTAAAAGTAGGTAAATGAGGGTAAGTGTATATTTCGGCTCACATAACTTTACCTACTTATGATGTCTTTCTCCGAAATCGTAGGTAAAGATGAATATTTTGAGGGTGATTGGGTTGGACCGACTTTGTGAATTACCTACTATTATTGATTTTTCGGTCAATCGTAGGTAATGTTAGGGATCTCTAACTTGATATACATTGCTTTTTGCGAAAAGTAGGTAATGACCGTTTCTTCATGTGTTGCTATGCAGTATATTTTGCATAACGCCCGCAATCGAGCAGTCTAATTGGACAATTGATGAGGCATAATTGATAAACCGCCCAATGACATAGCTTTGACGATGTTATAGATTACGGCAGCAATAAAAAGCCCCAATTGAAGACATTTTCAATCAGGGCAAATGTTTATTTCAATTTTAAGACTTGGGCAATCAAGTTTTCCATATCATCTGGCGCAATTACGGATTCTTTGCGCGGCTGATGATCAAATAGTTCCTTGACCCCAGCCGTTAATTCGCCGCCGACCAGATCATGCAGCTGCTTGATGGCTGGCAGACCTTGCTGTTGGGTATCCTGGCCAGTCAAAGCATGATAGACGGTTTCTGGGAATTTATATGGGCTGGCGGTTGAAACGATAACCATTGGCGTCTGATCATCACTGTTCTTTTGATACTGACGAGCGACAAATGATCCCACGGCGGTATGCGGATCAATCAAATAGCCGCTGGTTTCATAGACATATTTAATCTCACCCGCGACCTGGCTCTGCGTAGCGTAACCAGCCGCAAATTCAGAATCCAGCTTGGCTTTGGCAGCAGCAGTGATCTGATACCAGCCATCATTTTGCAGCCGTTCCATTAATTCCTTAACGCTGGCAGCATCTTCATCATAAACGTCAAACAAAAGCCGTTCCAGATTGCTGGAAACCAGGATATCCATGGCTGGTGCGGAGGTTAGATGAAAGGCGCGTCGCCGATCATATTTGCCAATAGTAAAGAAATCGGTCAGGACGTTGTTTTCATTTGAGGCGCAGATCAGCTTTTTGATTGGCAGTCCCAGCTTCTTGGCGTACCAGCCGGCCAGAATGTCGCCAAAGTTTCCAGTTGGCACAGTGAAATTGATCGCATCGCCAAGTTTGCTCCGGCCCTGTTCAACCAGCTGACCATAAGCGGCGAAATAGTAGACAACCTGTGGAATCAGCCGGCCGATGTTCATCGAGTTGGCAGAGGAGAACTGGTAGCCATTGTCAATCAAGCGCTGGTTAAAGGCCTGATCGTTAAAGATCTGCTTGACTTCAGTCTGGGCATCGTCAAAATTCCCCTTAACAGCCACAGCGGTAAGATTTTGCCCCGGCTGCCCCAGCATCTGCTTTAGCTGAACTGGGCTAACGCCGCCGTCTGGATAAAAGACGATTACTTGCGTGCCATCAACATTGGAAAAGCCGCGCATTGAAGCCGTACCGGTATCGCCAGAAGTAGCGGTCAGAATTACGATATCACGATCAACGCCATTGAGTTTGATCGCTTTGGTCATTAACTGTGGCAGCATTTGCAGGGCAATATCCTTGAAAGCCAGGGTTGGGCCATGATATAGCTCCAGATAGTTGAAACCTGCTTTTTGTTTACTCAATGGTGCGATTGAATCGTTATCCCATTGGTCGGCGTAGGCTTTGGCTGTGCCATCAGCCAGCTGTTCTGCAGGATAGTCATTAAAAAACCATTGTAAGATCGTTTGTGCCAGTTTCTGATAGGGCAGTTGGATCAATTTTTCCAGATCGTACACTGGTTTAGGAAAGTCAACTGGAACGTACAATCCGCCATCTGGGGCCAGTCCTTGAACAACGGCGTCACTAGATTTTAATGCATCTTTAACATTACCACGCGTACTGCGATAGTTCATTGTGATCCTCCATTCTTAATACAGTAGTGATTTGGTAGAATTCTTTTAAATATTGTAGCCTATGGATAGTCCATGTTACAATCATAAATATGAAAATTTAATTAAAAACTACAGAGAATGGAGCAGCGCTATGGAAACTGTCAAACTGGGAATGCTGGGGCTGGGTACCGTCGGCTCTGGCGTTTTAGAAATGATTGAAAACAACGAGAATAAGATTCGTAATATTATTGGTCGTGAACTGTCAGTCAAGACGGTCGTGGTTCGTCATCCAGAAAAGCATCAAAACGCAGCCACGATTACTAAGCTGACGACTGAATTTGAAGAAGTGCTTAATGATGAAGAAATTCAGATCGTCGTTGAGCTGATTGGGGGAATCCATCCTGCCAAAGAGTATATCGAGCAACTGTTAAAGGCGCATAAAAACGTGGTAACTGCCAACAAAGACCTGATTGCATCATATGGTCCGGAACTAGCAGCGCTGGCTTATAAAAATCACTGTGATCTGATGTATGAAGCCAGCGTGGCGGGCGGGATCCCAATTTTGCGCACGATCGTCAATAGTTTTGCTGCAGATAATATTCTTGAGGTCAAGGGAATCGTTAATGGTACGACCAACTATATCCTGACTCAGATGAATCAAAAGCACTGGACCTACGAAGAGGCACTGAAGAAGGCACAGGAGCTGGGCTTTGCCGAGGCAGATCCAACTAACGACGTAACGGGTAAAGACGCAGCTTATAAAATGATCATTCTGAGCTATTTTGCCTTTGGAACACAGCTTAAGATTGATGATTTCAAGACGGAAGGAATCGATACCTTGAATGCCTATGACGTCAGCCAAGCCGAGTTACTAGGCTATGTTATCAAGCTGGTCGGTTCAGCCAAGGTCATCAATGGCGGCGTGTTCGTTGATGTAGCACCAACCCTGGTTCCAGAAGATCATCCATTGGCAACGATCAACAATGAGTTCAATGCCGTGATGGTTACTGGCAAGGCTGTTGGGGATACGCTGTTTTATGGGCCAGGTGCCGGTGGTTTGCCAACTGCCAATAGTGTCTTGAGCGACATTACTTCAGAAGTCAAGAATCTGATCATGGGTACCAGCGGCCATGCGTTCAATACTTATCAAAATGAGTATGTACCGGCCGATCCCGACAACGTGCGCTACCCTTACTATCTTTCATTGACGATGCCGGACGTTTCTGGGCAGATGCTTAAATTTACCCGAATCATGGCTGACGTTAAAGCCAGCTTCAGTCAGATCGTGCAGGCACCAATCAAGGATGAAGGCATTGCTCATGTAGCTGTAATCACGCACGAGCTGTCACAAAGTCAATTGGCGGAGCTCAAAAAACAATTGCAGCAGGCTGATTCGATTAAGCTTAATGCGGCTTACAAGGTTTTGGAAAACTAGGGGGAATGATTATGCAGATCAAGGTACCAGCTTCCAGTGCCAATCTGGGACCGGGATTTGATTCAATTGGGATGGCTGTTTCGCTTTACCTTACGCTGGACGTACTTGAACCCAGTGATGAATGGGTTATCGATCACGACTTTGACGATCTGCCGCATGACCAGTCCAATATGATCATTGATACTGCCTTAAAAATCAAACCGGATCTGGCACCGCATCATTTAAAAATGCAGTCGGCCATTCCGGTAGCTCATGGTCTGGGCAGCAGTTCCAGTGCTATCGTAGCCGGAATTGAATTAGCCAATACGCTTGGTCAGCTGCAAATGAGCAACGATGAAAAAGTAGCAATTGCCTGTGAGATTGAGGGCCATCCCGATAACGTCGCGCCGGCAATTTTGGGAGGATTGGTGATTGGTACCAACGTTAACGGTCATTTTGACGCCATTAAAGCGCCATTGCTTCCTTACGCGCTGGCTGCCTATGTGCCGTCATATAATCTAAAGACTGCCGATGCCAGGGCAGCCCTGCCAGCCAGACTGACATTAAAACAGGCAACGCATGGCAGCGCGATTGCCAACGTCTTGGTGGCCGGACTGTTTGCCAATCGCTATGATCTGGTTGGTGAATTGATGGAGGCTGACGAGTTTCACGAACAGCCGCGCGCCAAACTGGTACCGGAACTAGCCAAGATTCGCGAAATTGGCCATGAAGCCGGTGCGCTGGCTACCTATCTGAGCGGCGCTGGTCCGACCGTTATGACGATTATCGATAAACAGGGGATTCCGCGGTTTAAGCAGCTGCTTTTACAGGCCGGTCTTAGTGATCCATTATTGGAAATCGAACCTGATACGGAAGGTGTTCTGGTAATTGATTAGTTAAAAATGAGAATCAATCACTATTTATTTGTTAAAAAAGACTAAAATACCAAGGAATCAAAAATAATCAATCTTTTTTATGATTAGAGGTTGACGAGATAAAATTAGAGTGTTTTAATGTTAACAACAAATTATTGAAAGGGGAAGTAATTATGAAACTTCAATGCCAAAATCGACCAGCGTTTTATTTCGGCTTTGCTTATTATGCTTTCGGATAGCGTTCGTGCTGCTCAGGTGCGAACGCGAGACGTTCAGCGCTTGAGCAGAGTCGCATTTTGGCGCGTCTTTGCCGGGCAACTCAAAATCCAGCAAAGACGAAGCTTACTTCTTCTTTAAATAACCAACCTTAAGTACATCCCTTCATAAAAAGTATTGTGCAGAAGGTCAGCTGGATTGATGAGGCAGACGTCTCAAAACTGGCTGACTTTTTTTAGTACCTGACTAAGGGGGATTATTTATGGAGATTGCAAAAAATCAGATCGATACAACCGCTAAAAGACGTCTTTCCGTCAGTCTGTACCTCAACTACTTGGTACACGGAATGGGTTTGATTATTTTGGCACAGAACATGAACAGTCTGGGCACGGCCTGGAATCAACCCATCAAAATCGTTTCTTTCGTAATTTCGGGGATCGGGATTGGCCGTTTGATCTCATACTTGATTACCGGCTTTTTGTCGGATAAGATCAGCCGCAAGTTTTTCGTTGAATTAGGGATGTTCTGCTACGCGGTATTTGCGCTTGGCATGCCAATGACGAAAAACATCTGGATTGCCTACTTCTTTGCCATCCTGGCGGGGGTTGCCAATTCATCGCTTGATGCCGGTACCTACACGACTTTTGTGGAGATGAATGGCGGGAATGGAGCCTACACGATTCTGATCAAGGCCTTCGTTTCCGTTGGTGAGTTCATCTTGCCAATTCTGGTTACGATCCTGACTGGTCAGGGAATGTGGTTTGGCTGGAGCTTCATGGCAATGGTCATTTTGCTGACCATCAACTTCTGTCTGATTCTGCCGCTTAAGTTCCCAGTTGCCAATCAAGCTGATGGCAGTGCCGTTAATGAGCGGGAATCTGAGCTCAAAGGAGTTGCCAAAAAAGTCATGACTGGCGCGCTGGTTGTCTACGGCTACTCTTCAATGGCTCTGATGATCTGGTTTACGCAATGGATCACGATGTTTGCTCAGCAGACGATGCACATGTCAGATGGCGCGGCTCATTTCTTGCTTTCGCTTTACAGTATCGGCTCAATCACTGGGGTTTTGGTACTGTTTGCCTTATTGGGACGCAACGTTAAGGAATCGCGCCTGCTGATGATCGTAAACGCAATTGCCTTAGCAGCCCTGTTGGTGATCATGCAAAGTGGACAGCTGCTTTTGACGCAGATTGCCTCGTTCGCATTCGGTTTCAGCGCGGCCAGCGGAATCATGCAGACCGGCCTGACGATCTTCATGAAGCTTTACCCAACGCACCGCGGCATGATTACTGGCGTCTTCTACTTCTTCGGCAGCATTGCCTCGTTTACGGTACCAATCATTACCGGGATGCTTTCCGACATCAGTATGGCCGCAGTTATGGCTGGTGATCTGGTGATGGCAGGAATTGGGATTCTGGTAGCTGTCATCGTACTGCTTGCTGAAAAGAAAGGATAACAGATGGAGACTCCGCAATTAAACGCTCTGCGCGATCAGATCAATGACATCGATGAAAAAATGCTGCAATTGCTTGAGCAGCGTTTCGCCATTGTCAAAGAGGTGGGCATGGTCAAGCAGGCTGCCAATCTGCCGGTAAAAGATGAGGCACGCGAACAGGCGGTTTTAACTCGCCTTAGAGGACAGGTCACGGATCCGTCTTTAAAGCCAGCTATTCAGGCGATTTTCCAAACTATCATGGATGAGGCCAAAAAGCTGGAGTAATGAGTTTGAGATATTGAATACGGAACAGGAAAATTAGAAAAGAGGAACATTTATGAACTACTTGACTGCCGGTGAATCGCATGGACCACAGCTGACGGGGATCTTAGAGGGAATCCCTGCTGGCCTGCACTTGGATGTCGATCAGATCAACCAAGCGCTGGCCGCTCGCCAAGGAGGCTATGGACGCGGCAACCGCCAAAAAATCGAACATGATACGGTTGAGATCGTCGGTGGCGTCCGTCATGGCGTAACGCTGGGCTCGCCAATCGCATTGACAGTCAAAAATCGCGATCATGCGCATTGGTCAGAGATCATGAATCCGACATCGCCAGCCACACCAGAAAATACCGTGCGCAAGGTTAACCATCCGCGTCCTGGGCATGCCGATCTGGTTGGCGGAATGAAGTACAGACATCGTGATCTGCGCAACGTTTTGGAGCGATCATCAGCACGCGAGACGGCCATGCGGGTTGCAGTCGGCAATATCTGTGAACAGCTGCTGGCCGCATTGGATATTTCAATCGTTGGTTACGTACAGCAGGTGGGCTTTATTGATGCGCGCGGCAACCAACCAGACAATGTCAAGGCGATCCAGATGCTGATTGCCCAAAACGATCTGCGGATTATCGACAATTCCAAAGTCGAGGCGATTCATCAATTGATTGATCAAACCAAGCGCAATGGCGATACGCTGGGCGGAGTGATCCGCGTCGTTGCCGAAAACGTACCAGCTGGTCTGGGGAGTTACGTCAGCTGGGATACCAAATTAGATGGCAAACTGGCCGCAGCCGTAATGGGCGTCAATGCCATGAAGGGAGTCTCAATCGGTGACGGATTTGAAAACGCGGTGCGGCTGGGCAGTCAAGTAATGGATGAGATCAGCTGGGATCAAGAAACCGGCTACTCACGCCTGAGCAATCATCTTGGTGGTTTTGAAGGCGGGATGACCAATGGAATGCCAATTGTCATCAACGCGGCGATGAAACCAATTCCGACCTTATACAAGCCGTTGCAGACCGTTGACGTCACCAGCCATGAACCGGTTAAGGCCAATGTCGAGCGCTCTGATATGACCGCGATCGTGCCGGCATCTTTGGTGGTTGAAAATGTCGTTGCCATCGAACTGACCAAGGTAATTACGGATGCATTTGAAGCTTCCAGTCTGGAACGCCTGCAAGAAGAAGTCGCAGCCTGGCGTCAGGAAATGCGCGAATACTAAGGAGAAAACGTCATGAAAAAACTAGTCACGGCACCCCATGGACTGCACGGATCATTGACGGTTCCTGGCGATAAGAGCATCTCACATCGGGCGGTCATGCTTGGTTCAATCAGTAAGGGCAAAACGGTGATCCATCATTTTTTGGCAGGTGACGACTGTCTGTCAACTTTGGCGGCTTTTAATGCCATGGGAGTCAAAAGTGAGCGGGATGGCGAAACCGTCATTATCTATGGCAACGGAATCGACGCGCTTAAAGAGTCTGCTCAACCACTTGATATGGGCAACTCGGGGACGACTACCCGGTTGCTGATGGGGATCTTGGCGGGCCGTGACTTTGAGACGCGACTCTTTGGGGATGCCTCGTTGCAGAAGCGTCCGATGAAACGGGTCAGTGAACCTCTGAGTCATTTAGGAGCGAGAATCGATCTGACCGATAATGGGACGCTGCCAGCAACAATCCACGGACAAAAGCTGCATGGCACTCATTATCAAATGCAGGTAGCCAGCGCCCAGGTCAAAAGCGCGCTGATCTTTGCTGCACTGCAGGCTGATACGCCATCAACCATCATCGAGAAGCTGCCAACCAGAAATCACACTGAGATCATGCTGAATCAGTTTGGGGCCAATATCGAAACCGCCACGGATCAAAAAACGATTCGCGTCGTGCCAAAACCGGAATTGACGGGACAAACAGTTGAAGTACCTGGGGACATCTCATCAGCAGCCTTTTTCTTGACGGCAGGAGCAATCGTTGCGAACTCTAGAATCAGACTGGAACGCGTCAACCTTAATCCCACGCGAACCGGTATCATCACTGTATTGCAGAAAATGGGCGCGGATCTGCAGATTGAAGCACTGCCAACCGATGGCGAGCCGTTGGGCAATATTACGATTGCGACCAGTCAGCTCAAGCCGATTCAGATCGAAGCCGAAGACATTCCGGCCGTGATTGACGAGTTACCGTTAGTGGCGCTGCTGGCAGCCTGTGCCGAGGGAACCAGCTCGATTCGTGGGGCTGAGGAGCTGCGGGTAAAAGAAACGGATCGAATTCAAACCGTAGTTGCTGAGCTGCGCAAACTAGGCGTTCAAGTTGAAGAGCTGACGGATGGCATGATCATCAAGGGAAGAAGTCAGTGGGCAATCAATGATGATCAGCTGGACAGCTACGGTGATCACCGCATCGGTATGATGGATGCGATCGCGGCTCTTAAGGCGGATCGACCGCTGCAGCTCGCTAATGCTGATGCAGTCAGCGTTTCTTACCCTGGATTCTTCCAGGATCTAGAACGACTTTTGGGAGGCGACCTGGCATGACGACGGTGTTTGTCAAAGGATTAGGGCTGATTGGCAGTACGCTGATTCGCGCGATTCGGCAACAGCATCCCCAATATCGCATTGTGGGCAGCGATATTTCAACGGCCACGTTGGATTTTGCCATTGAACAAGGACTGATTGATGACGCGGGAACAAATCTATACCAAGCGGATCAAGCCGACTTTATCATCCTTGCCGGGCCAGTCTCAGCAATCGTAAAAGACCTGCATGATCTGGCGCGGTTAGAACTAAAGCCAGGAGTGATCATTACCGATGTCGGCAGTACCAAGCAGACGATTATTGATGCTGCTCAGCCGCTGATTGAGCGCGGCGATATCTTTATCGGCGGGCATCCAATGGCCGGTTCACATGAATCAGGCATTCAAGCTGGTCGAGTTGATCTTTTCAAAGACTCCTACTACTTTTTGATTCCAACCAGCGGCTCAAAGGGCGTTAGCGAACTTAAAGATCTTTTAAGCGGTCTGAACGTCAACTGGTACTTAATTCATGCTCGTCAGCACGATAAGATCGTCGCGCAGCTCAGTCATGTTCCCCACGTAATTGCAACTGCTCTGATGACTCAATCGGCGGCTACTTTTAAGGACCATCGCGAGCTTTTGAAGCTGGCGGCGGGGGGCTTTAAGTCAACGACCAGAATTGCCAAGTCAGATCCGACCATGTGGAGCGCGATCATGCACAACAACCGTGAGCTGATCATTCAACAGCTTGACGAATATCTAAACGAGCTGCAGTCACTGCGGCAGGCAATCGCCGCAGATGACCAAGAAAAGCTTTTTGCCGTATTTTCAAAAGCCAAGGCTGACCGAGAAAAACTCGATCATTAGGAGGAAGCAAAATGGAACTGATTTTGATAGGATTTATGGGAAGCGGCAAAACTACCGTGAGTCGGCTGCTGGGTGAGATGCTGAACACACCAGTTACTGATTTGGACGTTGAAATCGTTCGGCGCGCGGGCATGCCGATCGCAGACATTTTTGCCCAAAACGGCGAGCCATACTTCCGTCAGCTGGAACATGATACCTTAGCCGAGATTCTGAAATCTGACCAGGGAATTTTGGCAACTGGTGGTGGAACGCCGATGCGCCCTGACAACCTGGCCATGCTTAAAGACACGCCAACGCCGGTGGTACTTTTGAAGGCCAGCGCGACTGAAACGCTGCGGCGAATTGGTGGTGACGGTGGTCGGCCGCTGGCACAGTCGCTGGACGAAAAGGGCATTGCCGACATGCAGGCCCAGCGCCAGGTCAACTACAATGCCTGTGCTGATCTGACCATTAAAACGGATGGCTTGAGTCCAGCTGCCATTGCTGAAGAGATTATCAGCTTTTTGAATCTGCCGGTATCAGCGAGTTAAACTTTGGAGCCTTTGTCAAATCGTATCGGCAAGACCAATTCCCTGCTTCCAAAATGAAGTGGGGAATTTTTAATTTTACGAACATCTGTTTGACAAAATTGAGCTGATGCGTTAAGATAATTTTTGAAGATTTTGTGAATTTGTGGATTTCGCCAAGCATAAATGCGACAACGAATGATTCAAAAATTTACAGATTTGCGGAGTGCCGGTCTAAACGCTGTTATTTGCAATGCTCCATGCTGTGAGGTTCGATTCCTCACCTCCGCGATTGCCAAGCACAATTGTTTGGCAGGGGCAGCTAGCCCTCAGTGGTTAAGGAATCTCATGTCAGTGGGCATGGGATTTTTAAAAACAATTTGCATAAACCGCTTACAAAAACTTGATAAAGTGATATCCTGTAGTTTAATCGATTCAGAGGGGGAAGCGAATATGAAGAAAAAAGACATCCGTAAACGACTGGAAGCCCGTTTTGAAGAGCTGAAAGACAATTCTTATGATTCTTATCAGGCAATGCATAAACTCACTAATGACCTGGGTGAAAAAATCGGTCAGGACAACCTTGACTTCTTTGCCCGTCATGTTAAGGGTGGGCTGACCAAAAAGAAGATGACGAATCTGATCTATGCTGCCGCACACCAAAAGCCGCTGGAAGAAGCCGTTAAATTAGATCCGGCTGCCAAGCTGGCCTATCGCATCATCAAACTGCGCCAAGATAAAGGCTGGACACGAGAAACCCTTAGTCATGCAGCTGGCGTTCCGTTAGCTGAGCTTAATGCATTGGAGGAAGCTAAGGCGCCAACCGTCAGCCTGGTTGATCTGCAAAAGCTTAGCAATACTCTTGATGGCAAGATCAAGCTGTCGTTTAAACCGGAAAAAGAATAGCTGAACTGGGCAAAATAAAAAAGAGATCAATTACTTCGTTGATCTCTTTTAATTATGGTCAGCCAGAAACTTGGCAATCTTAGTCTTGGGATGATCGCTTGCTTACCTATGCTTATCAAAAGCAATCGTTTAGTCAGTAGTCGTGGATTCAGTCATTTCCTCATCAATCAAGGATCCTGGCTTAAGTACGAACGCGTAGACCAGCAGCGAAATAAATACTGCACCGGATACATACCAGAAGAAGGCAGATTCGAGGTGAATCGATCGCAGCCATAAAGCAATGTAGTTTACGGTACCCCCAAACAGGGCAACGGTTAGTCCATAGGGCATCCCTACGCCCAATGCCCGAATTTCAGATGGGAAAAGCTCAGCCTTGACGATGGCGTTGATTGAAGTGTAGCCAGAAACGATAACAATGCCTACAATCATTAACAGTAGTGCTTCCAAAGCAGTTGATGCACCAGCCATCAGCGTGAATAGTGGAACCGTGCAAAGCGTACCGCCAATCCCAAAGAAAATCAGCAGTGGCTTACGGCCGATTCGATCCGACAGGTGCCCAAATAGCGGCTGCAACACAACCATCACCAGCAACGCCACAAAGTTGATCATGGCTGCCGTTTTTTTAGAAAGACCGGTCGTGTTGATCATGAACTGCTGCAGATACGTAGTGTAGGTATAGAAACTGATCGTACCACCAAGCGTCATCCCGACAACCGTCAGTACCTGTTTTGGATAATGGGCTAAAAGACGCAAGGTCCCAGCTTGGCGATTGTTGCGGTTGCTGTTCTTAAACTGATCGGATTCTTCCATTGAAAGCCGCAGCCATAATACAACCATCGCACCAGCCGCGCCAATGGCAAACGGAATCCGCCAGCCAAAGGCATACAGCTGTTGGCTGGTATAGATGGCCTGCAGAATAATCTGTACAAGCAGTGCACTTAATTGACCGCCAATCAGCGTGACATATTGGAAGGATGAGTAAAAACCGCGCCGATTTGGGGATGCCATTTCTGACATGTAGGTTGCCGAGGTTCCATACTCACCACCTAATGAAAGACCTTGTACCAATCGAGTTGCAATCAAGATGATCGGTGACCAGATACCGATTTGCGCATAGGTTGGGACCAACGCAATAACCAATGAACCGGTTGCCATGATCGAAACCGAAAGCGTCAATGCGGCGCGGCGACCTTTTCGATCTGCAGAGCGTCCCATGACGAATGATCCCAGGGGCCGCATGAAAAAGCCAATGGCAAAAACACCAGCAGTTGCTAAAAGTTCAGCTGTTTGGTTATTGGCTGGGAAAAAGGCCCCCGAGAAATAAATGGCGAACGAGGCATAGACATACCAGTCAAACCATTCAATCATGTTGCCCAAAGAACCCTTTAAAATGTTGCTGGCAATTTTGCGTTCGCTTCGTTTCACCGTTGTTTGAATCGTTGCTTGCATGTAAAAAACCTCGCTTTCAAATTAATTTTTAAGATTGGACAAAGCTTAACGCATTAAACGGCATAAGTTAATAGTCTTAAGTCAATAACGCTGATAATTAAGCGTTATGTGTCGCTGACCAGCTAAAAGTTGTTAGTGACAGCGCTTACGACTATTGATTTTGAATCAGTAAAAATGCTGGGCAGCAGTCAAAAAGTCCCTTCTAAGCATAAATAAATGCCTGGATGAGACGATTAAATGATTTGTTTAGCGGAAAAATTAACGCGGCGATTGCTTGAGCTGATTCTTAAGCGCCAAAATATTTTTTTCAATCTGCTTGATAACTTTAATAAACTCATCATCGGCTTGGCCAGTTGGATCGTTTAGCTCCCAATCAACCCGCCATTTAGCCGGTAGATAGGGACATTTCACGTCGCAGCCCATGGTAACGACACCGTCAACGGCTGGCAGTGCGTCAAGCGTCTTGTTAGATTGTCCTGATGCTTGCATATCAATGCCGTAGATTTTCTTCAGCAAGCGGATGGCATCTGGATTGATTTCATCTTTAATATGTGTACCCGCCGAATAACTTTCAAAAACATCCCCGGCAAGTTTTTTGCCTAGCGCCTCGGCAATCTGACTGCGACAAGCATTATGCGTGCAAATAAACGCGATCTTAGGTTTGGTCACGGCAAGCGCCTCGTTTCTTTTAATTGATCGTAATTTGACTTTCTGAATCATTGTAATTGGCCGATCCGACTTTGACAACCAATCTTATAACTTGTCGTTGAATGATTTTGGCAGAATCCTGCTTGTAACCCCTATCATCTCTGCAGTATCAATGTTATGCTTATGTTGTAGAAAGTGATTATTAAATACGGAGAGGGGTTTAACGTCTATAAAAGAACAATTTTATCGTCAAACCACCTTGCAGGTTTTAGAACGACTTCACGCAACGCCGCAAGGACTGCTGACGACCGAAGCCATGGAACAGTTGCAGAAAAATGGTCCCAATGAGCTGCCCCAAGGAAAAAAGATCACGCTTTGGCAAAGAATCATTGCTCAGTTTAAGGACCTGATGATTTTGATTCTAATGGCAGCAGCTGTGGTCGCGGCATTTGCCGGTGAATTGTCAGATGCCATCATCATTTTGCTGGTCGTGGTTTTAAATGCTGCGTTTGGTGTCTTTCAAGAAACTAAGGCCGAGAATGCTATTGATGCGTTGCAAAAAATGAGCACGCCAACCACGCGCGTCAGACGAGATGGCCAAATTACCCAGCTTTCCAGCAAGGAACTGGTCGTTGGCGACGTAATTCTTTTGGAAGCCGGGGACATTATTCCAGCTGACGTTCGTTTCTTAAAGACGCAAAACGTTAAAGTGGAAGAAGCAGCGCTGACTGGCGAATCTGTTGCCGTAACTAAGGATGAAGCGGTAATTGATGCTGAATCGGCTGCCTTAGGCGATCAGCATAATATGGGCTTTATGAATACCAGTATGACGGCGGGTACGGCCGAGGCAGTCGTAGTTGCTACTGGTAAGGATACCGAGGTGGGCAAGATTGCCCAGATGCTGAACAGCGCCGAACCGACCGTCACGCCACTGCAGCGAAACATTACCCATCTCAGTAAGATTCTCAGTGTTCTGGTGTTGGCAATTGCCGTCATTATTTTCGCACTGGGAATGCTGACCAAGCGCGAAACACCACTGGATATGCTGCTTACTGCCATCTCACTGGCGGTTGCCGCAATTCCGGAAGGGCTGCCAGCAATTGTTACGATTACGCTGGCTTTAGGAACCCAAGCCATGGCTAAACGGCACGCGCTGATTCGTAAGCTGCAGGCTGTTGAAACGCTGGGAGCCACTGAAATCATTGCGTCTGATAAAACGGGAACGCTAACTAAAAATCAGATGACGATCGAACAGCTGATGCTGAATGGTCAAGTTACAGCTGCACCTGATTTTAAGATTGATGCCGACTCACCATTGACCAAGGCAATGATCCTGGCTAATGATGCTGAGCGAGGCAGTCAAAAAGAATTATTGGGCGATCCGACTGAAACGGCGCTGTGGCAATTTTATATTGATAAAGGGCTTGATATCGATGAGTTTAGACAGCGCTATCCACGCCTTAATTCATGGCCGTTCGATTCTGAACGTAAATTAATGTCAGTAGCCGTTAATGATAAACAGCCAACTCTTTACCTAAAAGGCGCGGTTGATGAACTGCTAACGCGTGCCGATCGCATTCTTGATGGTGAGCAGGTACGTGAGATGACGGCCGCGGATCGTGAGCAGATTCTTAAAAACAATCATCAATTAGCCAAACAGGCATTGCGAGTGCTTGGCTATGCTTATCGGCCGCTGACGGATGCTGAGAGTCAAAGTGCCGACCCGGCTGCAGTTGAGCAGTCGCTGATCTTTATTGGACTGTCAGGGATGATTGATCCGCCACGTCCTGAAGTCAAGGCCGCAATTCAAGAAGCTAAGGAAGCCGGTATTCGGTCACTGATGATTACCGGTGATCATAAGATAACGGCGCGGGCAATCGCTGAACGTTTGGGAATCATTGAGCCTGGTGATGAAGCTGGCGCGATTACCGGTCAAGAGCTGAATGAACTTAGTGATCAGGAGCTGAAGGATCAAGTCGCCCAATACTCGGTTTACGCGCGGGTTGCCCCTGAACATAAAGTCCGGATCGTCCAGGCTTGGCAGGCACATGATAAAGTAGTTGCCATGACTGGTGATGGCGTAAATGACGCCCCAGCTCTGAAGACAGCCGATATCGGTGTCGGCATGGGAATTACTGGGACAGAGGTTTCTAAAAACGCGGCTGATGTTGTATTAGCTGATGACAATTTTGCTACGATCATTGCTGCGGTCAAGGAAGGGCGCAAAGTCTTTGCCAATATTCAAAAAGCCATCCAGTATCTGCTTTCCGCCAATCTTGGCGAAGTCTTGACGCTTTTGATCATGACGATGATGAACTGGTCAATTTTGGCACCAGTCCAGATTTTGTGGATCAACCTGGTTACTGACACTTTTCCGGCGATTGCACTGGGAGTTGAGCCAGCTGAGGGTGACGTTATGAAACATCAGCCACGGGGCAATCAAGGCAGTTTCTTGGCTCATGGCGTCGGTTTCAACATCATCTACCAAGGCATCTTGGAAGGACTCTTGACGCTGGGCGTTTACGCTTTGGGTATTCTCTACCCAGTTCATCAAGGATCCGCGTTGATTCATGCTGATGCATTGACCATGGCCTACATTACCCTAGGCCTGATTCAGCTGCTGCATGCCTGCAACCGCAAGTCGTTACAGGGAACAATCTTTAAGACAGGAGAATTTAGGAATCGCTACTTTAACTGGGCAATCCTAAGCTCAACGCTGCTTTTAGCTGGTACGATCTTCATTCCAACTTTAAATCCAATTTTTCATACTACGGAATTGGATCTTGCTCAATGGGGCATCGTAATAGCAGCTGGCCTTTTGATGGTTTTGATTGTTGAAATCGTCAAGGCAGTGCAGCGTCATCAAAAAAATTAAACGTGAAAAAAGCCTCAAGCGCTGATTAAATTCAGAACTTGAGGCTTTTATTGGCTTGTCAGTCGTTTTTAACGATCAACGTGCTGCCATTTAGCCGTTTTATCTTCATTGTTGGCAATTCGCTTCATGTTGAATAAGCAGCGCATCAGTGAGATCCAGTCAACGATATTGATCACGTATAGAATCAGGTAGGCTAGCGGCGCGACCATCATCAGTCGGATTCGTTCCCAGAATTTAAGCTCTTCTGGTATAAACGTTGCCATCGCAAAGAGATAGTAGAGGCCAAAAATCGCAAAGATCGTTGAAAAATCGGCAAAGTGATGAATAATGCCGATAATCCAAAGCAGCAGCAGTGGGTCAATCAGCATTAAAAATTCTTCAAAGAAAACTTTTGGCAATTTCCAAAAAGCGAGTGAGAAAGTGTACTTGGCATCGCGATTGAAAATAACGCGGCGATGCTTGAACAAAGCCTTAAAACGACCTTGTTTCCACCGATAGCGTTGTTTGAGCAGCTGAGAAAAACGGCTGACCGGCGGCGTATAGGCGATAACGTCATCCGCATAGCCGAATTGACGATTGCTGTTGCCGAAATGGTCGATCATCTTCATCGTAAAGTCGATGTCTTCAGTGATCGAATCAGTGTCATAGCCACCGACTTCCAGCATCGCTGACTTGCGAAAAGTGGAGCCGATACCGCCAATGATATACTCAATTCCCAAAAGCTCCTCAGATCCTTTTAGCCGATAACCAAGCAGGTATTCGACTTTTTGGACGTATTCCAATAGATTATGGGGACGCGTAATGCGAACGTTCGCGCTGGCTCCCAATAGTCTAGGATCATCAAAACGCCGGGCCATGTTTGTCAGTGCGGTTGGTGTCAAATAAGAGTCGGCATCAAGCACCATGATCAGATCACCGGTCGCAAATTCTTTTAAGGCATTATTGATTGCAACCGACTTGCCTTGATTATGTTGATGGATGACACGCAGCTTAGGATGTTGTCTGGCTAATTGATCCAAAATCATCCCTGTCTTATCACTGGCGCCATCATTAACCGCGATGACCTCAAAATTAAGATAAGTCTGCCTTAAGACTGATTCAACGCCCCGCCGAATAAACTTTTCTTCGTTAAACGCGGGAATTATCACAGAGAAACGGTGATCAGCTGGCTTTTTGCTAAGCTGCTGCCGATCAATGCTGTTGATCTGATGCAGATTTGATACAATCAAGCCAACTAAGATGCGGCCGACTGCCAAAATACTGAGCGCAAATACCGTAATAGCAATAATCAGGGCCAGGTTGAATTTCATGATGATCCTCCTTTTTAAACGTTAGGAGGAACGTTTCTTGATCTCAACCACAATCAGCGTTATGGCCAGGATCGCCATCAAAATACCAATGGCAGTGGCAAAAATCATGCTTACGGTATTGCCTGTCTGTGGTAAAACGGCTGCTAGCGGAGTGGCCATCAGACCTTTGGATAGGTTAGAGTACATAGATTAAAACCTCCTTGTCATTGCTGTTTCGACTATGACTAAAGTATAGCGAGAATATTTGAATTAATTTTGAACTAAATCTTAAATATGTCTTAATAGTGAATTAAATCACATTATGGATTAAAAATTAGATTGACAAATTGGACATTTATTGGAAACTACTGATTGAGATTTGTTGAATAAAGATGTCTTTGCACAAGCAATCGCTTTATATTCAGATAGAACTAAGCAAACTAGTCCGTACTCCATTTGCTTAAAAAATTAAAAATCATGCCAGCAATTATTTTGGCCTGATTGTGGCAACTTTATATTGTCTTTATACGTTTTTGATAGGTGTTTTGTATCATTCGGCCTGGTTTCTTACCCAGGCATTTTATTATCTGCTTTTGTTTTTGATTCGTTTGATCTTGAGTCATCAGATTCGAACCAGCTGCAACAGTTCACCGCTTACTCGTCTAAAAACCTGTTTAATGATTGGCTGGCTGCTGCTTTTATTTACGCCGATTCTAAGCGGCATGACGCATCAAGAAAGCTCAACGACGCATTTTTCACAAAACGTGCTGCTGGTCGTGGCTCTATATACATTTATCAACTTAGGCAACGTGCTTCGTGGGTTTGCCAAGCACCGCCGTGCTACGGTTCTCTTAAAGACTGATAAAAACGTGGTTATGGTTACCATGATGACCTCGCTTTATAATCTACAGACCTTGATGCTTGCCGCTTATAGTTATGATAAAAGTTATACCCAGCTTATGACGATGACGACCGGCCTGGTAATTATTGTAATTACTATTGGCTTGGCACTCTGGATGATCATTGAAAGTCGGCATAAAATTAAACAGCTGGCTAATAATGCCGGATAAGCCAAATCAGCTGCGTTGATATGTTGATGCGCGATCCTGCGTTATCAATGCCATGCAAAGAATGCATACCGGTATACCGAATAAATATTTTAAAGACTTGACGCTTAGTAATATACTAAAAGTAAGCAAAATGAAAGGAACTGATCACTTTGGCTAAAATGATTGTATTTTACTTTTCGGCTACCAATACGACCAAGCAGCGCGCGGAAAAAATCGCATCAAAGCTGGGCGCGGATCTGTTTGCGATTCAAGCTGAAAAGCCTTATTCAGCCGCTGATCTGGACTGGCATGATCCTAACTCGCGCACGTCCATTGAACAGCATCAGCATGCCAGCAGGGTTGCAATTAAAGACGATCTGCCCGCTATCAATGACTATGATACGGTACTGATCGGTTTTCCAATCTGGTGGGGAATTCCACCCCGCTTGATTGCCGACCTGATTGATCGTCTGCCGCTCAATGGCAAGCAGCTGGCTGGATTTGCAACTTCCGGCAGTTCTGGTTTTGAACGCGCCCAAAGCTATCTGGAACGAACCGTCAAGGAAAACAACGCTGACGTTCAGGTTCTGCCAGGCGCGGTTTTAAACAGTGACGCCCAGATGGATGCCTGGTTAAAGCAGCTTAATCTTAATTAATTGGTGTTCTGAAATGGTGCTGAGCCGCTCTTTTATAAGAGTCTGGCCTGGCATCATTTTTTATTGGCTATTTTTGAGCAGATTGGTTGCTTTTTAAAAGCCACTTATTTATAGTAAGTGAAACATTAATTATTTTGAATTGGCGAAAGGATGATTGGCAATGGAAAAATTTAAAAACGTGGTAATTGGCTTTGGTAAGGCGGGTAAGACACTGGCTAAGTTTTTGGCACAGCATGATGAAGAAGTGCTGCTGATTGAGCGCTCGGATCAGATGTATGGCGGCACCTGCATCAACGTTGGCTGTCTGCCGTCCAAAAATATGATTATCAATGGTCAGCGTCATCTTGAGTTTGCTGACGCGGTTGCCAAACGAGGCACGATGACCAAGCAGCTGCGGAACAAGAACTATCACATGGTTGCTGATGAGCCGCTGGCAACGGTTTGGAATGGTCAGGCCAGTTTTGTCAGCAATCATGAACTAAAAGTTGCTATGGCTGATGGCACTGTGCGACAAGCTGCTGCCGAGCGGATCTTTATCAATACTGGTGCCACGTCGGTCTGGCCAAAAGTTCCAGGGCTGGATCCCAGCGAGCGCATCGTCAGTTCCAAAGAAGCCATGGAACTTGCCAAAAAGCCGGCCCGCTTGGCAATTATTGGTGGTGGCTATATTGGACTGGAATTTGCCGAAATGTTTAATTCCTTTGGCAGCGAAGTAACCATCCTTGATCACCATGCTCAGCTCTTGGGCCGCGAAGACGCAGACATCGCAGCTGAAGTAACGAATGATCTTGTCAGCCTTGGGATCAAGATTGAGCTGAATGCTGAATTAACCAGCGTGGCAGATGATGGCCAGCAAGTCTTATTGACCTACCACCAAAACGGCCAAAAACGGCAGACCGAGTTTGATGCCGTGCTGGTGGCTGCCGGGCGACGTCCCAACATCGACGGACTAGGACTGGAAAACACCGATATTGCCCTGACTGAGCGCAATGCCATTCAAGTTGATGATCGGCTGCGAACCACGGTGCCAGATGTCTGGGCTTTAGGCGACGTCAATGGCGGGCCAATGTTTACCTACATCTCGCTTGACGACTTCCGGATCGTTAAAGACCAGCTGTTTGGCCAAGGCAAGCGGACGACTGCTGATCGCAATGTGGTGCCGACTGCATCGTTTTTGACGCCGCCGCTGGCAAACGTCGGAATCAACAAGCGCCAGGCCCAGGCTGCCGGTAAGGACTATCTGGTCTTCAAACTGCCGGTCAAGGCCATTCCTAAGGCGCGCGTGCTGGAGGATCAGCGGGGAGTCTACAAGGCAATCGTTGAGCGTGATACGCATCGGATTCTGGGTGCAACGCTTTATGCAGCTGAGGCCCATGAAACGATCAACTTGATTGCGCTGGCGATGAAGGCGGATCTGCCATATGAAACGCTGCGCGACATGATCTTTACGCATCCAACCATGTCTGAGGCCCTAAACGATCTTTTTAAGGCGCCGATAAAGCAGGCTTAATAATTTTTTGCAATCAGTCCGCTTAAAAGGCCGAACTTTGCTACAATGAAAGGAAAAAAGCGAGGTCCATGCCATGCCGACTAAAGACGAATATATTGAAAAGCTCAACCTGACGCCACATCCAGAAGGTGGTTGGTATCGTCAAGTTTATCACAGTGCCAAGACGCATTATGACGCTACATCCCTGGCCAGCCGTTACGAGTACACTTCAATCTATTTTATTTTGGACGGGGGCTCGCCATCGCATCTGCACCGGCTGCTTCATGATGAACTATGGTATTTCCATGATGGCTCATCAATCGTCGTCCACTGCATTTATCCGGATGGTACCTATGAGGCTGTACATTTAGGCCGTGATATTGAACGGGGCGAACAGCTGCAGTTTCGGGTACCAGCAGGAACGATTTTTGGCTCGGAGGTCTTGGACGATTCGTCGTTTGGGCTGGTCAGTTGTGCCGTAGCACCGGGATTTGACTATCACGACTTTGAATTGTTTACTCAAAACCAGCTGTTGGCTAAGTATCCAGAGCAAGCGGAAGTAATCAAACGGGTAGCATACCAAAAACTACCAACTGAATAGAAAAACAGCGCGGGATCAAGTTTGATTCGGCGCTGTTTTGATTTCAAGAATGGCAGCATGTGCAAACATTTCATCTAACATTGGAAGTGAGCTTATCATCGGCATTATTATGAATGTGATGCTTCGTGATTTCGTACCTGACTTTGTGAAGAAAATCAGGTTTTAGCTGACTGGGGTCTTAACTTTACCTACTGTTTTGGAGCCGAAAGTAGGTAAATGTATATTCGGCCGACTTAATTTTACCTATCCAAGTTGTGTGATTCAGTTGCCTAATATTGACGCGCCCACGCACCAGTCATTAGTTTTACCCAGCAACGACTGCCAGTTAGAACCTTATGAAATCAAAAACACTCAACAGCTTTTAGACTGACTGAGTGTTTTTTCATACTGTTTGCAACATGCGTATGACTGAATAAATCAAGCCACCAATCGGCGCTGATAGTTTTGTCGCAGAAACTGGTCCATTGGCATTGGCTCATGACCAGTAATGTGCTGGAAATCATCAGTGACGGCATCCATCAACTCCATTGCGGCCGCATGATACATCGAGGCCAGTTCATCACCATCCCCTTCAGCCCGATAGATGTCTGCAAATTCCGACAAAGAAACCAGAGCATAGCCAATCTCCTGGCCCGTCGTCTCTGTCATGATGCGACTGAGTTCAATCATATTATAATTCTGCTTTTGCGTTAGCAGATAGACTTGCCGGTGATCACGCAAGTAAGGTTTGACGGCAACATTGGCAATTGCTTCGGCACTGTCATCGCGAGTGATAAAGCTCATGGCCTGATCGCCGACTGGATAGATTATGTTTTGCCGCTCAATTAGTTCTGGCAGGTAGAGCACCAGCGGATCGGCATATAACGAATTTTTGATGACCGCGTAGTTCAGTTTGGTACCGGCGAGGCGAGCGGGCAGGTAGGCATAATATCCTGCCATCTGGAAAGGATTATTGGGCTGATCGGCAATAAAACTGACATCGACCAGATTTTTTACGCCAGCTTTCTGCATTGCCTTTAGCGAGTTTTCAAATTCCAGCACGCGGTTGGCAACGTCATAGGTGATGCTTGGGATGTAGATCAAGACATCGGTATCGGCAAACGCTTTGGTCATTGATTGAACATCATAATAATCGCTTTTAACGACTTCATAGCCCTAATCCAAAAAAGCCTGGGCCTTGCTAGGCGTATGGACGGCCAGGCGAATATCTTGGATGTCAACCAAACGGCTCAATTGTTCAACGACTTTGCGGCCTAGATGCCCAGTAGCTCCGGTAATGGTATATTTCATGATTGCTTCTCCTTTTCCGCCTGCTTAACCAAAATCGTATCGATAACGTCTTGCAGCGTGATCTGCTGCAGCTTAGCTTTGACGGCTGTTTCGGCATGATGATAATAGTCTTCCAGCGTTGATTGAATATTGCCGCCCACGATGCACTGCGGATTGGTATTGTGATCAATGAGAAAAAGCGGCGTCTGTCCCTCGGTTGCCAGGTAGACGTCCAAAAGCGTGATTTTTTGAGGATCCACCAGCAGCTCAGGGTCGGGGGTGCCATGCTTGGTCTTAATGAAACCAGCTTCCTTGAGGGATGTCATTAAACGACGGACGACCACTGGCGATGTTTCCAGCGAGCCAGCAATGTTGGTACTGGAAAGCGTGATTTTTCCTTGATAGATGCAGATGAAAGCCAAGATATGAATGCTGTCGCTGAATCGAGTGGAAACCTTCAAATAATCATCTCCTGTTGTAACTTTATTAGTTATATCTAATATAAATGATTCAAATTTAAAAAGCAACGGCTATCAGTATAATGTTCGAAATGAATTGTTTATTTCATTGAAATCAAAGCATATCGATTTACAAAGCCACTAAGATCGATTAGAATGCAAAAAAGAAATTTTAATGGTTACAGCAAGCAGAGAATACGGTGATTAGATTGATTAAATACGAAAACGTGGGCATGAGATATGGTCAAAACGTCATCTTAAAAGACATTACGCTGACGATCAATGATGGCGAATTGTTTGTCCTGGTTGGTCCCAGCGGAAGCGGCAAGACCACGCTGCTTAGAATGATCAACCGGCTGACGGCGCCAACTGCCGGCAACGTCTATTTGGATGAAAAACGCGTCAAAGACTATGATTTTCGCGAGCTGCGTCTGCATATGGGGTACGTATTGCAGAGCAGCAGTCTGTTCCCTAATCTAACGGTTGGCGAAAACATTGCCATTCAGCTTGAACAGCAGGGCGTCAATAAAAACGATCGGCGCAAGCGTTCAATGGACCTGCTTGATCAGGTTGGTCTGCCCGCCAGCGATTTTATCGATCGGCATCCCGATGAGCTTTCGGGTGGTCAGCAGCAGCGCGTGGCGATTGCTCGTTCAATGGCTACTCAACCGCAGCTGATTTTGATGGATGAATCATTCAGCGCGCTGGATCCGGTTTTGCGTGCTCAACAGCAGGATCTGTTGTTAAATCTGCATCGCCAGTCAAGGACAACGGTTGTTTTTGTAACTCATGACATGCAAGAGGCACTGCGGCTGGGCGATCGGATTGCTGTGATCAATGATGGTCAGCTGCAGCAGGTTGGATCGCCAAATGAGATTTTAGAACAGCCGGCCAATCAGTTTGTCAACGACTTTTTTGCAACTGCGCGACCAAGACTAGGAACCATGACCGCGCTTTTATCGTCCAAACTAGTGCAAAAAGCGCCAATCGCTGATCAATCTGTCACCGTCGCTACGGTAGCAGAACTGGCAAGTCTCATGCCTGACGCGGCCGGCTGGCTTTATTTTCAATATCAGGGGCAGGATTTTCGAATTCAGACAACTGATCTGCTGCATTATTTAGGACAAAGAGAGGATCGGTAACATGACTGAATTGCTTAATACGATCGTGGCGCAAAAAAGCCAGATTGAACAGGCACTGTGGGAGCATCTGTCGCTATCGTTTTGGGCGCTGGTGATTGCCATATTGATCGCGATTCCGTTGGCAGTGTCGCTGAAAAACAGTCGACATGCCGGCGAGATTGTCTTGCAGCTGGCTGGTGTGATGCAGACAATCCCTAGTCTGGCGCTACTGGGACTGCTGATTCCGCTGGTTGGGATCGGCAGCGTTCCAGCTTTGATTGCCTTGGTCGTTTACGGCATCATGCCGATCTATCAAAATACCTATTCTGGACTGCGCAGCGTTGACCCGAATCTTGAAGAAGCCGCGACGGCATTTGGCCTTTCGCGCTGGAAAAAACTGACGCGGTTAGAATTGCCCATGGCGCTGCCCGTGATCTTATCTGGGATTCGCATCTCGTTGGTCATGATTATCGGAACGGCGACCCTGGCTGCTTTGATTGGTGCTGGTGGGCTGGGAACCTACATTATGCTGGGGATCAATCAAAACAACAACGCCTATCTGATCATTGGGGCGGGACTGTCAGCATTGTTGGCGCTTTTGATGTCGGCACTGCTAAAATATGTCGGTGCTTCTAAGAAACATTTGAAGCAGGGAATTATCGTTGCCGCGCTTGCTCTGGTCGGATTTGGCGGCTGGCGGGTCTGGAGCAGCTTTCAAAGCGAATCAGAGCCAATCGTGATCGCTGGTAAAATGGGGAGCGAACCCGACATTTTAATTCATATGTACAAAGATTTGATTGTAAACGATGATCCGCATGCCAAGGTCGAATTAAAAGCTAACTTTGGCGGGACCAGCTTTTTATTCCGTGCGCTGCGCAACGATCAGATCGATATCTATCCTGAGTTTACCGGAACCGTTTTACAGTCGCTGGTTCATGACCAACGATCGACGCCGCATGATCCGGTTAAGACCTACCAGCGGGCGCGGCGTCTGTTGAAGCAGGAGTATGATCTGACGTATCTGAAGCCGATGAAGTATCAAAATGGCTACGACCTGGCCGTCACTGCTGATTTTGCCAAGGAACATCAGCTTACCAAGCTCAGCGATCTGGCTAAAATCAATGATCAGATCACGGCCGGCTTTGATCCGGACTTTGCCAATCAAAAAGACGGCTATCTAGGCCTCAAATCAGCATACGGCTTAAGCTTCAATCAGGTAAAGACGATGGAGCCCGCGCTGCGCTATCAGGCAATTGCTGCTGGCCGCGTTAATCTGGTGGATGGCTATACAACGGATCCGCAAGTGCGCCAGTATCATCTCAAGGTACTTAAAGATGATCAGCATTTCTTCCCGCCTTACCAAGGAGCACCATTGATGAAGGCATCGTTTGCCAAAAAGCATCCCCAGGTTGTTAAAAGTCTGAACAAGCTGGCTGGTAAGATCACTGAAAAAGACATGCAGGAGATGAACTATCAAGTAACGGTTCAGCATCGAAAAGCCAGTCAGGTTGCTCATAAATATCTGGTTGAGCATCATTTGATTAAAAAATAACATCATAAAAAGTCAGGAGCTTCAACTTAGAAACTACCTGGCTTTTATTTCAATTTCTATATTTTACATAATATTAAACGAGTAAAAATTATCAACATCAATGGAAGATGCCCATCAAAGGTCGCGAATGGCGTCTTTCATTGACCGTACATAGTCGGCAACCGGCTGAACGCAGTCTTGACCGTATTTTTCACACAGGCGGACAATCGCTGAACCTACGATGACGCCATCAGCCTGCTGAGCCATTTCGCGGGCCTGGGCTGGCGTGCTGATCCCAAAGCCAACCGCGCAGGGAATATCTTGTTCATGCTTAACCAACTGAACCATGGCACTGATGTCAGTGGTGATGGTATTACGCACACCGGTAACCCCCAGTGATGAGACACAGTAGACAAAACCGGCCGCGTCTTGAGCAATTATTTTTATCCGATCATGTGAGGCGGGCGCGATCATTGAGATCAGTTCAACGCCTAATTCTTGACCAACTTTTGCAAACTCGGCCTTTTCTTCATAAGGAACGTCAGCCAGGATCAAGCCGTCAATGCCAAGATCCGCGGCTTTTTGCAAAAAGCGGCGCGTACCATAGTGGTAGACGACATTGGCATACGTCATGAAAACCAAGGGAATCTGTGTCTTTTGGCGAATCCGCGCAACCATTTCAAAGATCGCATCGGTAAGCGCGCCGGCATGCAAAGCTCTAAGATTGGCCGCTTGAATAACGGGACCTTCCGCGGTAGGATCCGAAAACGGAATCCCCAGCTCAATCAAGTCGGCGCCAGCAGCCTCCATCGCGTAGACCAATTGTTCAGAAATCGCCAATGAAGGATCGCCACAGGTAATAAATGGAATGAATGCCTTGCCATTTGCGAAGGCGTTTTTAATTTTAGTCATAGATCTTCTCTCCTCGATAACGGGCAATTGCAGCAACGTCTTTATCACCACGGCCGGAAAGCGTGACGATGATGATCTGGTCAGGACGCATCTTAGGCGCAAGCTTCATCGCATAGGCAACGGCATGCGCACTTTCGATAGCCGGGATGATGCCTTCAGTGCGGGACAGGTACTCAAATGCATCAACGGCTTCAACATCAGTGATCGGAACGTATTGCGCCCGGCCATTATCCCGCAGCATGGCATGTTCGGGACCAACGCCTGGATAATCCAGTCCAGCCGAGATGGAGTAGACGGGGGCAATCTGACCAAACTTATCCTGGCAGAAATACGACTTCATCCCGTGAAAAATGCCGCGCGTACCAACTGCCAGCGTGGTCGCCGTCTTTGGCGTATCAATTCCCTTGCCAGCCGCTTCACAGCCAATCAGCTGGACGGATGGATCATTGATAAAGTTGTAGAAGCTGCCAATCGCGTTGGAGCCGCCGCCAACACAGGCAATTACGGCATCCGGCAGGCGGCCCTCGTCTTCAAGAATCTGCTGACGGCTTTCCTTAGAGATCACGGCTTGAAAATCACGCACGATCGTTGGGAAAGGATATGGTCCCATGGCCGAACCCAAGACATAATGCGTATCGTCAATTCTTCTGGTCCATTCGCGCATGGTTTCGGAAACCGCGTCCTTCAGCGTGCCGGTACCGGACTCAACGGCATGAACCTTAGCCCCCAGCAGTTTCATACGGTAAACGTTTAAAGCCTGGCGCTCACAGTCGACCTTGCCCATATAGATCTCGCATTCCATCCCCATCAATGCGGCAACCGTCGCGGTAGCAACCCCATGCTGGCCAGCACCGGTTTCGGCAATTACACGGGTCTTGCCCATTTTCTTAGCCAGCAGACACTGGCCGAGCACGTTGTTGATCTTATGAGCACCGGTATGATTAAGGTCTTCGCGCTTCAAGTAGATCTTGGCGCCCCCCAGATTCTCAGTCATATGCTTGGCATAGTAGAGCATTGAGGGACGGCCGGCATATTCGTTGAGCAGCTTGGTGAGCTCTTGTTGGAACGCGGGATCGTTTTGATAGTGGCGGTAGGCATTTTCAAGCTCAATTACCGCGTTCATTAAGGTTTCTGAGATATATTGACCACCAAATTCGCCAAATCTTCCTTTTGTCATTTATTTTCCTTCTTTCTAAATCGCTTTAAAAATTCAAGTTATGTCTTCTGACAATCGCAATTGCTTTTTTAACTTTGACTGGATCCTTAATTCCTTGCGTCTCAACGCTGCCGCTGAGATCGACGGCGTTTGGATGCAGCGCCTCGATTGCCTGATCCAGATTATCAGCATTCAATCCGCCTGCCAGAATAAACGGCCGCTTGATTGCAACATCGCTGACCAGCTGCCAGTCAAACGGCCGACCGCTGCCAAGCCCCTGATCAAGCAAAATCAAATCAGCTGGCGAATTCAGTGCCGCGATCAAGTCTTGGCGCTCATGAATCAGATAGGCGCGGATCACTGGGCGGTGCGTAGCTTGTTGAATTCTGCGCACATCGGCATCAGTTTCGTGACCATGCAGCTGGGCCATGTCGATAACGCTATCATTAAGCAGGCGGATAATTTTTTCTGCCGGTGCGTCGACAAATACGCCAACTGATCTGATGCTGGGATTCAACTGACTCGTCAGCAATCGCAGCTGATCTTCAGTTATGGAACGATGACTGCGTGGAAAGTCAACGATAAAACCAGCCAGATCAGGTTGATAGCAATTAACCATTGCAATGTCTGCCGACCGTTTCAGACCGCATATCTTGATTTGGCATCCAGACAATTCAATCAACTCCTTTCAGTGATGGTTCAGCTAATCGAGGGGCCCGCCATTGAGCTTTTTTAGCATCCGCGCCTTATCAGGACTGCGCATCAAAGTCTCGCCGATTAGGACGCCATTGACGTGATTGTCCTTCAGCGCTTGAATGGCCGCTGCGTTTTTAATGCCGCTTTCAGAAACGAATAAAACGTTATCGGAAACCAGCCCGCGCAATTGAATGCTGGTGTGGGGATCAACCGTGAAGTCGTTCAGATTGCGATTGTTGACGCCGACAATCCGCGCGCCGCTTTTAAGAGCCTTTTGCAGTTCGGATTCGTTATGTGCTTCAGCCAATGCATCCATACCAAGACTTTGTGCCAGTTGTCGATACTCAGTCAGCTGCTCAACGGAAAGCAGCCCCGCAATCAGCAGAATCGCCGCTGCGCCCAATCGCCTTGCCTCATAGATCATATAGGGATCAACGATAAAGTCCTTACGCAGCACGGGAATCGTTACTGTCTTAGCGATCTCTTGCAGATATTGATTCTTACCCTTGAAATAAAATGGTTCCGTCAGGCAGGAAATCGCTGCTGCCCCCGCGTTCTGATAGTCAAGCGCGATCTGGCGGTAGGGGAAATCTGGCGCGATCATCCCCTTGGAAGGCGAGGCGCGTTTGACTTCGCAGATATAGGCCAGGCTGGCATTCTGCAGTGCCTGATAAAAAGAGGGAACCGGTGAAGTCTGGGCCAAAAGCCGCGCTGACCGAGCAACATCAGCCAGGGGATGCTTCTGCTCAGCGGCAACTACTCGCTGTCTGGCCTTGGCAGCCAATTCATCTAAAATGCTCATGCCAACGCCTCCTGATTGGTTATCGTAATAAACTGCTGGAGCTTTTGAGCGGCCGCGCCACAGTCAATCGTTTGTTCCGCCAGCTTGACGCCTGCTTTGAGATCGGGCGCTGCGCCAACAATATACAGCGCGGCCCCAGCATTCAGACAGACGGCTTGGCGTTTGGGTCCTTGTTCTTGACCACCTAAAATGGCACGCGTGATCGCTGCGTTTTCTTCCGGAGTACCACCGATCAGATCAGCAGATGTACAGAATGAATAGCCAAAATCAGCCGGCTTGATCACATAATTAGTAAATTGATCGCCATTGATCTCACAGACGGTTGTTGGCGCGCTCAGCGAGATTTCGTCGAGTCCATCCTGACCAAATACGACCATGCCGCGCTCAACGCCCAGCTGATGCAAAACTTGGGCCAGCGGTTGAACCAGCTTTTCATCAAAAACGCCCATGACCTGGCTGCTGGCACTGGCAGGACTGGTCAGTGGCCCTAGAATGTTAAAGATCGTGCGGATGCCAAGCTCTTTGCGAACCGGACCGACAAAACGCATGGCACTGTGATAGCGCTTGGCAAACAAAAAACAGATATTGGTGTTTTTAAGTACCTGCTCATTTTGCTGAGGCGCCAAATCAATCTTGACGCCCAATGCTTCCAGACAATCGGCCGCGCCGGATTTTGAAGAGGTGGCGCGATTGCCGTGTTTGGCAACCGGGACGCCGGCCGCGGCAACGATCAATGATGCCGTCGTTGAGATGTTGAATGAATTGGAGTGATCACCGCCAGTCCCAACGATCTCAACAACTGGACGATCGGGATGAATCTTGGTACCGGCTGCGCGCATTCCTTCTGCTGAGGCCGTGATCTCCGCAACCGTTTCACCTTTCATTGCCAGCGCTGTCAGATAGCTGGCGGTCTGCACGGCTGACGCTTGACCGCTCATCAGCTCGTCCATTACTTGTCGGGCTTCGTTATAGGTGAGATCTTCTTGGTTGACTAATTTTTTAATTGCCTGTTCAATCATGATTTACTACCTCCAAAAAATTTTTGATTATCTGCAGTCCGTCAGTCGTCATAACGGACTCAGGGTGAAACTGAACGCCAAAAAGCGGGGCGGTAACGTGTTCTACAGCCATGACTTCTTGATTTTCATCATCAGATACCGCCGTCACTTTTAGCTCAGGCGGCAGAGCAGCTGCATCGGCGACCAGTGAATGATAGCGGGCCGCCTTAAAGGTTGGGGGGAGTCCCTTTAGCAATCGGCTTGCTGACAGCTGACGGATGGGCTCTCGTTTGCCATGCATCAGCTGCTTGGCATAGGTGATCCGGCCGCCCAGTGCCTCACAGATCGCCTGGTGTCCCAGACAGACGCCCAAAATCGGAATCTTGCCGGTAAAATGACGAATCACGGCTATGCAGATACCGGCATCTGCTGGCCGGCCGGGTCCTGGTGAAAGAACGATTGCTTGAGGATGCATGGCCGCAATCTCCTGAATGTCTTTTTCATCATTGCGGATGACTTTAACGTGTGGATCGATCTTGCCAATCAAATGGTAGAGATTATAAGTAAAGCTGTCGTAGTTATCGATTAAAAGAATCAATTTTCTAAACCTCCTTCAGCTGCCAAAACGGCCAGTTTAACGGCGCGGGCCTTATTTTGGCATTCCTTGAATTCCTGGTGCGGAACCGAGTCGGCAACGATCCCCGCGCCCGATCGAATGCCAAGCTGATTGCCTTGTTTGGATACGAAGCGAATTGCAATGCAGATATCCAGATTGCCGGCAAAATCCAGATAGCCGATTCCGCCGCCATAAACGCCCCGCCGATCCTGCTCCAGTTCTTCAATAATCTGACAAGCGCGGAATTTAGGTGCTCCGGAAAGCGTCCCTGCCGGCAGCACGGCATCTACCACGTCAATCGCGTCATGATCAGGACTAAGCTGGCTTTTGATGGTGGACCCCAGATGCATGACTTGAGAGAAATATTGAATCTGCAGGTATTTTTCCAGATGAATGGTGCCAATCCGCGAGACCTTGCCTAAGTCATTGCGTCCCAAGTCAACCAGCATGTTGTGCTCAGCCAGTTCCTTTTTATTGGTCTGCAGCTCTTTAGCCATGGCCTGATCCTCAGCTGGTGTGCGGCCGCGGCGGCGCGTGCCAGCCAATGGAAACGTGCTCAGCTCACAACCATTTACCCGTGCCAGCGTTTCGGGCGAGGCCCCGGCCAATTCCAGATCATCACTGGCAAAGTAGAACATATAAGGGGAGGGATTGCTGGCACGCAAAATGCGATAGGTGTCAAACAGACTGCCAGAAGCTTGAGCCTGCAGTGGATTGGAAAGAATCATCTGAAAAATATCGCCTTTATGAATATAGCGTTTGGCGCGTTCGACTTTCTGACAATATTCATCAAGATTAAATCTGGGCGTCAGCGGCGTTTTCAGCTGCAGAGGGGGAAACTCCTTTTTGACGGCACTGGCCAGGTCGTCTCTCATCTGATTGATATTGGCCTGCGCTTGTTGGTATGAATTTTCAAAATCATCGGTCATGACACCGCTGATCAAATAGATTTTCTGCTGATAATGATCAAAAGCAATCACATCGTTAAACAGCATCAGGTCCAGATCCTTAAAGCTGCTATTCCCGGCAAGGCTCAGCTTGGGTTCGCTGTATCTCAGATAGTCGTAGGCAAAGTAGCCGACCAGACCGCCAGTAAACGGTGGCAGTTCTTTCATAACGGGACTGTGATAGTTTTTGATGATCTTTCTTAGCGTGTCGCCAGGATGCTTGACTGAAAAGACATTGGATTTCTCCCCGCCAGCGTGTTTTTGTCTGATGGTCATCAAGCCGTTTTGACAGGTGATTTCCATTTGGGGATGGTAGCCTAGAAATGAGTAGCGGCCACGACTGCCATCCTGACTGGCGCTTTCCAGCAGATAGCAATGCTGACTGTGGGCGCATAGCCGCTGCATGGCTGCAACCGGCGTAATCTGATCAGCAAGCATTTCTTGATAGACGGGGATTCGCTGATATTCATGGATCTGCATGATTTCTTTGATTTTCTTGATTTCTGGCTGCATAGTTTTGATTCTCCTTTGCATGATGGTTTTCTGATCGGGACCAATAAAAAAACTCGTCCCCACCAGAGTCGTGCTCTTGGTCAAGGACGAGCTGTCTGCCCGCGGTGCCACCTTGTGTGACGATTCATCATCGTCCGCTCATTGCAAAGCAGATAACGCCTGCTGCTGCGTCGTGGAATACTCAAGCGGCTGCTTTTTCACCACGCCCTCAACGGTCCATTTGGCAAGCAGCTGTTCGGTCTGGCTCTCAGTTTCCCAGGCTCCCTGTGCGCGCTTGACTTGCTTTGATCTCCGTCTCATTGGTTTAGGATGAAAACCCAGCAGATACTTGAAAATAAAAAAACCGCATTGGCCTGATTGGCTATGTGGTCGCTCTTTTGTTGAAGATTGTACCGGCATAGGTCTTCTTTGTTTACAGTGTAAAACGAAGCAAACCTACACCTTTGAAATGTAAGTCTACTTTAACCGATGCCAGTTTTGCCATGATTGACTCATAAATTTCATGTTTACAATCTTCCTTTCGTTTGATTTTTTATCATGATATTTCAATCTCAAACAGATGTCAATTAATTTTTTATAATTTTGTTTTTAATAGTCTGAGATCGTTTTCGCTGGTGCTCTCGACACAAAACGGACTTTAATTCTTATATGCGTAGCTTTAAATTATAAAGTCTCTGGTTATCCAGCGACAATTATTGAATTGACATCCGAGCAGGCGCTTGATTTCAATTCCAAGCTGCTATTATTAAAAGAATTAAAGAAAATCGTTAAGGCGATTGAAAAAGATAAGATTTTCGTTATAATAGACCAAATTTAGTTAATAAACGCTGGGAGGCGAACCAATGTTTAGCAAGATTGGACAGATTATATTTGACAATGAGGCTGTTTTAGAGGCATCCGACTTTAAGATGGGGCTGGAGATCGAGATGCAGCGGGTGGATGAAACCGGTCATCTGAGTCAAGAGCCATATCCCGACACGATTGGCGATGAAAAGGTCAATCCATGGATCACCAATGATTTTTTGGAAACCATGTCAGAGATCGTAACGCCACCGGCTGACAATGCCACTGATGCAATGCATTATCTGTACAGCATCAACACTGTTTTAAGAACCGCGCTGGCACCAGGCGAGCTGCTCTGGCCATTATCGATGCCGCCGATTCTGCCTAAGGATCGGTCAAAAATTCAAATCGCGCATGCTGGTCCCGAAAAAGAAGCCTACTTTAAAGAATGGCTCAAGCACCACAGCATTTCAGAAGGGGCTCCATCTGGCGCGCATATCAACATGAGTATCAATGATGATTTGGTGGAGCTGGTCTATTAACAGCTGCCGCAGCGTTTTGAAAACAAGGTCGCTGCCCAGAACTATCTTTACCAGATCATCGTTCAAGGCTTTATGCGCTATAGCTGATTTTTGACTTATTTATTTGGCGCTAGTCCGATTGCTGAGGCCAACTTTTTTGAAAATGGCGAGCAGCCGTTAAAACGCCCCGTCCGCAGCATTCGTCAGAGCCAAAAGTATGGTTTTGAGAATAAATTCCCCGGCGACTACTCCTCGGTTGAAAACTATGCTAAAAAGGTCATGAACGCGGTTAAGGCTGGCAACGGTTAAGGCTGGCAAGCTGCAGTCAGCGGCCGAATTGCATGGACAGGTTCGCTTTAAGGGCAACAACGATTTAAACAAGATGGTCAAAGAAGGCGTTGACTACATCGAACTGCGCATGCTGGATCTGGATCCGACCAGTTCCGTGGGGATTCGAACGGGAACTTTGCGCTTTATTCGCCTGCTGACCGGCTACTTCATCATGAGCCCATCATTAAAGGAGAGCGAGGCTGGTCGCGTGATTGCCCGTGCCGATGAGATGAATGAGCACGTGGCCTTGGAGGACCCGACCGCGTCGTGCGAGTATGCACCAACTGCCAAGGCTTTGATTCGTCATTTGCAGCTGTTCGTCAATCAGATTCAGGCCGGACCCGAGTATCAAGAAATCCTGGATGATCTGGAGTACCGAATCAACCATCCCGAAACGACGCCAAGCGGTCAGCTGGTCGAAAAAATCAAAAATAATTCCTTGGTTGACTATGCGCTGCACCAAGCACGCAAATATCAAGACGGTGCAATTCAAGCGCTGCGGCCATTCTGCGGATTTGAAGAAAACAACGGCAATCTCAGTGCCAATGAGTTGGCTTCCGATCTTTTTGGCGGTACCTGGCGCTTAAATAAACCTGAATAATCACTGATCCAAAAGTTAAGGCTGGTTAGAAAATCACTTGATCTTCCAACCGGCTTTTTAGTTTTAAATAAGACTGTGTCGAACAGGCGACGATAGCAAAAGAATAAGCCGATTTTCGTTGAGCACTCGATCAATGTTGACTTTGAATAACAAAAAAATTAATAAGGAAACCAGATAATCATGTTAAAATAAAGCGCAGAGAAATGGATTAGGAGGGATGAAATGACCCCAGTTGAACAACAAGTATGGGACGCACTTACTGCTGTAATCGACCCTGAGCTTAACGTCAGCATTGTTGATCTAGGTCTGATATATGAAGTTGAAGTCGATGAGCAGAGCTGTTGTTGCATTAAGATGAGTTTAACGACGCCCGGCTGTCCGCTAAGCAGCTTTTTGCAAAATGACATCGAAAAAACCGCTCAAAACGTGCCTGGTATTCGTGATGCCCGCGTCCAGCTGGTCTGGTATCCAGTCTGGAGTATTGCCAGAATGTCGCCCAAAGCACGCCGTCAGTTAGGGATTGGAGGTAACCTGCATGACCATCAAAACCGTTGACTTTAGCCAGCCAGTACACGATCTGGCCCGACAGGATCCTGATTTTGTCGCTATCATGGTCGAAGCCGGCTTTGATAAGATCAAGATTCCTGGGATGCTTGACACGGTTGGCCGTTTCGTCAATATCAATCGGGGCTGTCTAGCGATGAATATTGATAAGCACCTTGTAATCGACACTTTTAAACGACATGGGTATGAGGTGATTAACCATGACTGAACCGCATAATCTCCATCAGCGTCAGCAGCAGCTGGTCAAGATTCTGACTTTTTTAAGCAATGGTGGCAATTTTGATCAGGCCAAGCAGTTATTTGATCAAGAATTTGCCAACGTTGATGTGGCTGAGATTACGGCAGCCGAAAGAGAACTCATTGCCAATGGTCTGGACCCACGTGAGATTCAAAAATTATGCAACGTGCATGTAGCACTGTTTAAGGATGCCATCGCGCCGGGCAAGCCAACCGCTGCTTTTGATACTCCTGGGCATCCCGTCTACACACTGAAACTGGAGAACAAGATCATTGACTCTTTAATCAATGATGAACTGCTGCCCTGTCTTAAAAAGTGGCAGCAAGATGGCGGTGAGAACGAATATCTCAAGCGAATGCAGCAGGCCCTAAAAGATCTGATGACCATCGATCGGCATTATGCCAGAAAAGAAAATACCTTGTTTCCACTAATGGATAAATATGGCATTACGGCACCGCCCAAAGTCATGTGGGGCGTTGACGACGACATTCGCGGCTATATCAAAAAAGCCTGTCAGCTGGTCGACCAGCAGCCGTTGCCTGATAAATACGTCATTGAGGCAGCCGTAGAAAAAGCCGCTCAGGAAGTCTTGGCAATGATCGTTAAAGAAGAAGACATCATGCTGCCAATGCTTGCTGAGGTTGCCACGCCTGCTGACTGGGCCCGCGTACGAGCAGATGAGGATTCAATCGGCTACACGCTGATCTCACCGCCAATCAATTGGCAGCCTACCGAACAGGAGCTTGCTGATGCGGCAAACAAGCCCACCAACTCCGCACTGGGCCGGCAGTTTAATGAAATCGCCAAACAACTGGCCGCCACTGACGCGCAGGTTAACCAAATCACTCAGCCAAATCATCAAGAACCAGCAGCTAACTTGCCAGTTGATCCGCAAGCCAGAATCGATCTGGCAACCGGTCAGCTGAGTCCGGCAGAATTGATCGCGATCTTTAAGCTGCTTCCAGTTGATCTGACCTTTGTCGACGCGGCTGATCAGGTCCGCTGGTATTCAGATATTCCTGATCGCATCTTTCCGCGGACCAAGAGCGTGATTGGGCGATCCGTCTACAACTGCCATCCGCCCAAGGCCCAGCCTAAGGTTAAGAAAATTCTTACCAGTTTTCATGAGGGGACCAGTGATTGCGAAGAGTTTTGGTTTAGTCTGCATGGTGAGCGTTTTATCCATCTGGAATACATTGCCGTTCGTCGTGAAGATGGCACTTATTTGGGCTGTCTGGAGGTTGGGCAAGACGCAACTTATCTGCGCAGCCTCAAAGATGAGAAGCGCCGTTAAGAAAGCAGTGCTAATTTATTGGTTGGCGATAATTTAACATAATATATAAACTGTAAAAATAAAAGCGACTCCTAAATGTAGATAGGGGTCGCTTTTTAGCAGTTCAGTATTTAAAAAAGGTCTGCCGAATCGCAGCAATGTCGTTAGTCTGGGTCAGACAAAGCATCAGCAGAATTTTGGCTTTATAAGAGGTGAGGGTGTTGACCCCAATGAAGTGATCGTGCGGGTCAAAAATCGGTTCGTCAAAAACGATTGAATTTGATACCCGTGAGCTGCGCACGACAACCACGCCCCGTTCAGCCAAAGCGTCCAGTTTCTGGCGCTAGGCTTGAGAATAATTGCCGCTCCCGGTTCCAATTACTACCAATCCATCGCAGTCTTGTCCCAGTCGTTCCAGAACTTCAGCCGGGGCTCCAGCATAATAGACTGCCACGCCAACCTTAGGCAATGTTGAATATTCAAGCTGCGAAAACTTGGAGTGAATCGTGTGTTTTGATACCGGCCGACTGGTAATAAAGACCTCGGCGTCACGCATGTATCCCAGCGCGGCATGATCGTTCGGACTGCTGAAGGCATCAATTTTATAGTTGTTGATCTTGGCAATATCGCGCGCCGAGTAGATCGTACTGGAAAACAGGCAGACCACGCCGCAGTCATAGGTCTGATCATCTGCTGCCAGCGCAACGGCTTGGTAGATGTTGAAGGGACCATCAGCACTGGTAGCAGTTGCCGGCCGCATTGCTCCCGTCAAAACGACTGGCTTGGCAGTATTGACCGTCAAGTTTAGAAAATAGGCGGTTTCTTCAATCGTATCGGTACCATGCGTGACCACGATGCCATTCACATCATCACGAGCGGCCTGCTGATTGATAACCTCGCGCAGCTGCAGCCATTTCTGCTCGTCCATTTCATTGGAATCAACGCTCATTAAAGAAATCATTTCAATATTGGCCAATTTTCCTAGTTGGGGCACGCTCTTTAAGATATCAGCTACCGCTACTGTTCCTGCCCGATATTCAGTAGTCCGGCCAGCTTCGCCACTGCCGGCATCGTACCACCAGTTGCAATAATCACGATATTCTTCAAAATCTCACATCCTTGTTTGACTAATGATTTTAATGATACAAGAAAGCCATGAAAATTAAAAGCCGATATTTATTTACATAATATTGTAGACGTTAATTATACTGAGTTGACCGGCTGTCTGCTCTTAAATCTGCCTGATTAACAGCTAAAAATCAACAAGCCGATTTTTTAAAATAAGTATATAACAGTCTTACATGTTTTTCTGCTGATTAAAAACCTTGATTTAACGGCATTTATGGCAGTTTAGTGTAAGATTCTTTTAACAAAAGTGTCTTACAATTAACGCTTTAGTACTTGAAATCAGCATAAAACCGGGGAATTTTAAAATTTAGCTCTCAGACGCACTGAAATTAATCTGCGTGGGTAGTTGGTCGTTTAGATGCGGCTGAGCGGCGATTATCGAATGAGCGTTTCGTAAGCATTTTAATCAGTTGCCTTGAACGCGTCTAAGCAAGCATGATCAAAATCAACTTGTGAATTAGCGACTTTCTTGACCAGCTGGAATCATAAAAGACGACAGCGATCTGATTGCAGAATTTATAAGGAGCAGTCGAGCAGCCATCATCAAGTTCTAAAATAAGAACCAGCTGAAAGCATCTCGATTGAATATTACATTTTTAATATTATGTAAAATAATCACTAATAAAAAGCTTCTGTCCAGCCATCGCCAGACAGAAGCTTGATTATTCATTTTGCGGCGCTTGGTTTGCCTGCTCGCTGATTTCTCTTAACGCCGCCTTTTGCTCTTTTTGATCAACGTGCGTGTAGAGATCGGTAGCCGAAGTGCCTTTTTGTCCCAATTGCTGAGAGACCAAAACCTGATCCTTGGTTACGTCATACAGCTCCGAGGCCAAAGTGTGACGCAGCTTGTGCGGGGTCAAGGGATGGCCGAATGCCGTCGAATACTTTTTAACCATCCGTTCAATGGCATTGGCAGTAATCCGCCGCGTTTTTCCTTGATAGACCGTCAAAAAGAAGGCCTGGTCCTTTTTGGTCGCCCCGTAACGTTGGGCACGTAGATCACGGTAGTCCTGTACGTATTTGACTGCCCACGGAGCAATCGGCACGCTGTCTTTTTGGCCACCTTTACGGGTAACGTCCAACATCTGCTGCTGCCAGTTGATATCATTAACGTTGACGTTGGCGGTCTCAGAAACCCGGATTCCAGTCCCCAAGATCAAGGCAACAATCGCGATATCACGTTCCTTATTACGCCGGTATGCGGGCAATGAGCGCTTGTCGCATACTTTTGGATAACGATTTTCAATAAAATCAATAAAATCAAACTTCATCTGACCCCGATACATGTGCGCGGCCAAAGCATGGGCGCGATAGTTCAAGGTCTTGGTATCATTTAACGAATTGATCTTGAGCATGACGTTGCGCTCAAAATAGGGTTCGCCATCGTTGTTGTCAGCAGTGATCGTCAAAAACTTGAACAAACTGCGCAGGGCATTGATTGAACGATTGATTGAGGTCGGTGAATTGACGCGTCCCTGAGCATTGGTAGTATGGCGCAGATGATCGATATAAAGCATGATGTCATTGCGACGCAGGTGTTCCAAAACTGAAGTCGGAATTTCTCGATTGGACTTGGCATCAACCAGGCCGCTGGTACGCAGCCAATCCATAAACCGACGAATCTCAGTCAGATACTGATAGGTCGTCGTAATGGCATGATTGGTTCCAAGGCGGTATTCATTAACGTAATCTGGGAGCCGCGACAGTTCCTCATCGATCAGTTTCAAATACTTATCGGCTTCCATGTGTTTCCTCTTTTCTATTTGTTTCTACTATTATATAGTATCAGATTTGCCAGAAAGATTCTTGCTAAGTTTTGAGCATGGTTTGACATAAAATGCGGAAATCGGTAAAGTAAATATTGAGATTGGTTTGACCACCAACTTGTTTGATAAGGGAGTAATCTAAGATGAAGAATCAACATTTAAAACAATCGGTCTTAACGGCAGGAGTCATTGCCGGTGCGGCGTTTTTTGGCGGCGGCTGGCAGGAAGTTCATGCCGATACCGTCAACAATTCCACTGCACAAATTACAACGACTAATCCAAATGCCGCAACTTCGACTACCGATGCGCAATGTGCCGTTGCCAGCGCGCAGGCCGCCGTTTCTCAAGCTCGGCAAAACGTGAATTCAGCTTCTGCCGCCGTGGTCGCGGCTTCGGCAGCAGTTAATTCGGCGACAGCTGTCCAAAGCAGCGCGGTCAGTGCCGCCAGTGACGCGCAGAGCAATTATGCCATTGCCAGTGCGGCAGCTCAATCACAAATGCCATCCAGTGCTGAACAGGCAGCCGCCTTGAACGGCAGTACGATTGACACCAAAAATGCCAATCTAAGCATGTTTGACAATTCGTCATCTGATGAATCAGCTAACGTTAAGAATCAGATTGGCGAGGCTAACGTTACCGAAAACTGGCATCTCAATCCGGCCACGCAGCGATTCGAAATGGATCCAAGTCTCAAGGATGCCTTAACCGTCGTGCCGACACTGGATGATGAAAGCATGACGCTTGATCCAACCAAACTGACGCTGGCTCAGCAAAGCGAGATCAGCGATTATGTGGCTGCTTTGATCAATCAGATTCGGGCTAAGTTTGGGCTGACGGCTTGGATCTACAACGACATGACCTTGGCCCAGGCGTTGGCAATCGTTAATTATGCCTATAATAGCCAAAACTGGAATACCAACGTAACCCGTGATCATAATCGCGAGCTGGTTTTTAAAACCGTTAATTATCAATACGGTGAGGGAATTGATTCCGTAAAGGATGATTGGGAAAATATCGGTCTAATGAGTGCTAACGAAAAGCAGCCCAATGTCATCAGTCGAATCGTTAAGACCATGGGCGATTTAAAACGTGTTGCCACGGTCTCGATTTGGGATATGCTGTTTAATGATGCTCACTCGCAAAACAGCCATGCCAGAATGCTGCTGAGTACCAATACTGAATACGTTGGCGTCGCGATGGACAACTATGGAGTCTTACATATCTATGGGCTGATTCCATCGGCACTGCAAAAGGTCAATGAAACACAAACGGCTTTAGCCAATGCCAATAAAGACGTTGAAACGCAAAAAGACAGGCTGAGCGATGCAGAGAAAGAATTGAACGATGCCGTCGATGCCTTGAACAAAGCACAGGATGCGTTGGAAAAAGCCAACCTGTTGATGGCGATTGAAGCCGTCGCTAAGGATGCTAATCAGACGTCATCCTCGCAAAGCACCGATTCCAGCACCAAGACGTCCAACAGCAAATCGAACAAGCAGAGCAGCCTTAAAGACGTTACGGTCAAGGCAACCAGTGAGCCAACAAAGGTCAGTCAGGCTAAGCACGGCGACAGTCAGCTCTTAAGCACGTCCAACGCCATTACGACTGCTGAGCCATCAATTTTTGAACAGCTCCTGCCACAGGCCGGCAATCGCAATGGCTTGAGCATGACGATTCTGGGCATGTTGATGGGGATGCTGAGCTTTGGCTTTTTAGGTCTGCGCAAGCGTCGCTATTAATCAGAATCATCATTATCGTCCTCAATCGATTGAAGGGAGGATCGCCATGTATCGCTATATCGCAACCGACGTCGATGGCACCATGCTTGACAGTCGGCACCAGCTAAATTCCGCTGCTTTGAATACGGCATTAGGCCAGCTGCAACAGCAAAACGTTTCTTGGATCGTGGCCAGTGGTGACAGCTATCGATTTTTAAAGAAGTGTTTTGCGCCTTGTCCATTGATTGACACGTTTATCTCAATCAATGGCGCGCTGATCGTCCAAAAAGGGCAGGTCGTTTTTGAAAGAACGCACGCCAAGTCACAAGTCAATAAGCTGATCAAAGCAGTCAACGCATTGCCAGTCACGCCTGACGTAATTTTGCTGACGGGTTGGAATCATACCTGGGGCACCAGGATTTCTGACCTAAAAGCCTGGCCGTTTGGGATCAATATCGATTTCATTGACGATCTGACTCAGGTTGACGATAAGATCTATAACGTTAATCCAATCTGGCTCAATCATCAAGTCACGCCAGACCAGATCCGCGGTTTTGCCCAACAGATGATTGAGCGCTATCCGGTTTATGCAACCTATAGCGGCTTTGGCTGTATGGACGTCTTACCTTTGGGCGTCAACAAAGCAGCCGGACTAAAAGAGCTGATTATCAATGACGATCATGATCAGCTAAAGAGTGTCGTAGCCTTTGGCGATTCGTCAAATGACCGGCAAATGCTGCAGGAAGCCGGTCTGGGGGTGGCCATGAAAAATGCCAGTCCCGATATTTTAAAGCTTGCCAACCGCATCACCAGTTATGATAACGATCATGACGGTGTGCTGCGCGAGGTTCAGTCGATTTTCAACCTATCATGATCGACAAAAACAGGCTCAGCAGCAATGCTGGGCCTGTTTTTCATTAAGCAACGTTATTTAACAAAGAATGCGGTCGGCGCCAGGGCTTGATCCAATTCTGCCGTTGTTAGACGATCACCAACCAGTTCACGAATCGGACGCTGTTCTTTTAAGGCCTTTTTAACCAGATGGCTGACGGTTTCATAGCCTAAAAGCGGGGAAAGGGCAGTCGCGGCTTCCACGGAAGATTCAACCATCTGCCGACAGCGCTCCACGTTTACGGTAATTCCCATCAAGCAGTTCTCGTTAAGCGTCTGCAAGGCACCATTTAACAGGCGGGTATCATCAAACAGATCAAAGAACATCACCGGCTCAAAAGCGTTGAGTTCCAGCTGTCCGGCTTCGGCAGCCATGGTGATGGTTGCGTCATGACCGATCACCTGGTAGGCAGTCTGGGTTACGAATTCAGGGATGACCGGGTTGACCTTCCCCGGCATAATTGAAGAGCCGGCTTGACGCTGTGGCAGGTTTAGTTCGCCCAAGCCGTTTTGCGGACCCGATCCCAACAGGCGCAGGTCGTTACACATTTTAGAAAGATCAACGGCCAATGACTTGTAGGCACCTGAAAGCTGAACGTATTCATCAGTGTTTTGCACGCCGTCAATCAGATCTTCACAGCCTTTTACCGGCAACAGCGTGGCATTTTGCAGCTCCGCGATTACGTTTTTGAGATACTCGTGCGTAGCAGTCAAGCTGGTGCCAATCGCCGTTCCGCCCAAAGGCACCGTCAACAGCTGATCACGGGCGGCTTTCAGACGTTTGAGGTCGCGTTCCAACAGTGAGGCATAAGCATGAAACGAGCGGCCAAACGTGGTTGGAATCGCATCTTCCAATTGAGTACGCCCCATTTTAAGCGTGGTTTGGTATTTTTCAGCCAGCTGCTTGAACGTTGCAATTACTTTTTTCAGCGTTAGCGACAGACGATCCGTAAGCTGAATCATGGTCAGATGGCCCGCGGTTGGGTAGGTATCATTGGTTGACTGTGATTTGTTGACGTCATCGTTGGGGTTGACCAGCTGATAGTCGCCTTTTTGGCCACCTAGCAGCTCAATCGCCCGGTTGGCAACGACTTCGTTAACGTTCATGTTGGTACTCGTGCCAGCACCGCCTTGGATCGCAGGGATGGCAAATTCATCTTCATATTCCTCAAAGTGTGCCAACAGATCCTGGCAGGCTTTGACAATCGCCAATGGAACACGCTCATCATCCCAACGGCCCGCTTTTTGATTGGCGCGGGCACAGGCCAGCTTAACGCGCAGGAAGTTCTTGATCAGCTCTCGATCATTGACGCTGCTGACGGCTGGAAAGTTGCCGCGAGCCCGGACAGTATGAATGCCATAGTAGGCGGTTTGTGGGACGCTTTGAATACCAAGTGAATCGTGTTCTTTTCTCATTATTAACACACCTTTCAAAAACCAATTTGCTTTCTCTTTATGGTTTAAGACTTTATCACCAGCTGCCCAACGTGTAAACCAATTTTGGGGACAAACGAATAATCACAAGTTTTGATCGATTTTAGTTGCTTAAAAAAGAAAAAACGGGCCTTTTTTATCTTTATTTTAATCATTCGTTGGATTTCTAATCAGATTCATCGTTTTAAACTAAACTAGACCAATTAAAAACAGTGCCGTCTTGAAAACAAGCTGACACTGTTTTGAGCTGTATTATTTTCCCCACAAAAAGTTGATCAGTAGGGAATCAACCTGTGAGTTGCTGTGTAATTTACTGTGCTGAGCCCGTGCACCTTTAATTTCATGCTCAGTATACGATTTGGCAACTGGCGACACCAGATAGCGCAACGATTTGGATGAGTTGTTAGGAACCGTGCCATCAGAATTAGAGCCATCCTGCAGATTACCATAGATATTTAAGATCTTGACGCCGGTTGGATAGGTCGTTCGCAGCTTGGTCAGCTCACGATAGAAACGATTGGTTACGGCCGGCTTGCCATCCGCGGCCAGCTTTGATGATGCCTGGTTCTCGCCATTCAAGCCATTGAAATGTCCGGCAATGTCAACTTGTTTTTGCAATTTCGGCAGCTGTTGGCTGTTGGGATGATCCAAAAGGCAATACATAATGTCCATATTGCCCATTGAGTGACCAACCAGATTCATCTTTTTGAAACCCCACTTTTGCTTAGCCGCGCTCAAAACGTTGAAAGCCCACTGTCCATCAGTATGATAGTTGGTTTCCCGCGGGTTTTCATAGTTGACTTCAATAATCGGATTAATGGCGTTGGCCTTGATCTGACCATGGAAGGTAACCTTGCCAGTACGGTCGACATTTGCCCAGATAATCGTATTGGTCGCTCCAGCTCGTTTGGCCGCGTTAGCCATGTGTTCTTCAGCATGGCGGCTGCTGCCATAGCCATGGAAAAAGAAGGTTGGCGTCTTTGATTGAACGAATTGCTGAGCTGCCTGGGCTCGCTGCCACCAGCAAAATCCACCGCCAATTACTGCCAATACCAAAATCGTCAGCAGCCACCGCCACTTTTTCAAAAGAAATTCGTGCATCTTCAAGTCCCCCAATTTGAATTTCTTTTAGCATAGCGGTTTTTAATTATTAAGTAAAATAACTTTTACTGATAGTAGGATACGAATTTTTAATCGTAGTAAAACGGGATGACTATTGCTGCTCATTGCCCTTGACAAAGCCAATCATCAGCCCGCCCTGTTCAGCATAAAAACTGCATAGTCCGCGGCATTCGCCAATTACTACCCTGGCATGGGGATACTCAGCCAACAGCAGCTTTTGAAACTGTTCGGCAGCTGCTCGATTCTGCACGTGATCGATTCTGACCGCGCCGCCTTGATAGCCTTTTTGTTCCATCTGGCTGATCAGGGTTTGGCAGCATTTCTTCGGACCACGTGCCTTGGTCAGCATTTTAAAGCTGCCTTGATCCGCCGTACCGATCACGCGCAGGTTCATCAAGTGTGCCACTTTAGCCAATACGGGACTGATCCGACCGTTTGCCGCGAGATTATCCAGTGAACCCAGTGCAAAGATCAGCTCAACTTGCGACATAAATTCATTTAAAGCCATCACGACCCGGTCAAACGACAGGCCGCTATTGATCAGCTCAGCCAGTTTTTCAGCCATTAAATGCATTGCCGGTCCAGCCGAAAGCGAGTCAAAGACTTGAATCTTAGCAGCGGGATGCGACTCAAGATAAATCGCTGCGGCTTGCTGAGCGGTACTATAGCTGCCCGACATTTTGCCAGTAATCGTCAAGACGTAGATTTCATCAGCATCCCCATAAGCAGCCAGCCACTGGGCCAGATTAGGACATGAAGAGGCGGCTGGCTGGCTCGTCTGCTGCAGGGCGGCTGTGAAAGCGGGCAGGTTGAGGGCTTCATCGTCAGACCAGACTTGATCTTCAATTGTCAGGGTGAGCGGAACATTAACGCATGCAACGTTTTTGATGGATTTTTCCAGCAGGTTGGCGCCGGAGTCAACGACGATCTTTTTCATTAATAGTTACCTCGATTACATTAGCGGTTTTTCGAAAACTCTTTACTTGAAGTTTAGTTGATCCAAATTCCAACGTCAAGTTTTTTAAAAACCGGAAAGAGAATATAAGATACTATTAGTTTAATTATCAAGCCTGAGCTATAATATTTTTAATTGATTTGTGAAAGGAAACCATGATGACTAAGAGAGAAGAAAGAATGGCCCAAGACCTGATTGATTTTAAACTGCCGCGCTATCAAGAGTTGCCTAACGTTGGCCTTTATCTGGAACAGACGACCAATTATCTGAATCAGTGCCTCAGCCCATTAGGCGACGTTAAGCTGACCAGCTCCATGATCAGCAACTATGTCAAGCATGGTTTGATCTCGCGGCCGCAAAAGAAGCTTTATCAAACAGAGCAGCTGGCCGAGCTGATGTTTATTGCCGTGGCTAAAAATGTCCTGCAGCTGGATAATCTAAAACTGGCAATTCGGATTCAGCGACAAAGCTATGACACGCAGACGGCCTATGACTATTTTTGCGAAGAGCTGGAAAACGTTTTGAGATATGTATTTGGCTTGCAAAACGAACTGGCCGTAGTTGGACATGACGATACCGAGCAAAAACACATGCTGCGTAACCTGATTATGACGGTCAGCCACAAAGTCTATCTCGACAAGTATTTTCAGACATTATCAGCTGGCGAATCAGTGCTCTCATCGCCCAAACAGTCACAACAATAGCGTCATGATAGTGAAACAGGCGATCATTTGGCGTTAATGGCAGCTAAAAACTTCTCAAGTTGGACTATTATGCAAAAAATGCAGTTCAAGCAATCGTCAAAAGTTACAAAGCATCGATCCGGTACCGTTTTGGAATTCACGCGGGGGATCGATCAAGCGCGGCCGTAATCATCAAAAAAGCGCTGAATCATCCTTGAGACGAGTGATTCAGCGTTTTAATTATTTCCATAAAAACTTAATTACGGCAGTCTGTACTTGCGGGTTGCGCGTCAACTGATCATGACCTGCACGCGGGCCCTTGACTGCTTGTTCTTGATAACTCTTGGCTCGTGGCGTTACCAAATATTTCAGCGCGCGTGATGAGTTATTGGCAATTGTTCCATCCGAATGATTGGCTCGATTGCCGTAGATGTTTAAGACGGCGCTTGACTTGGGGTAGGTCTTTTTTAAGCCAAGCAGCTCATGATAAAGCATGTTCATATGATAGGGGCGGCCGTTTTTCATCAGCTTTGAATCGGCGTTTGGCTGAATATGCGTGCCGTTAAATGGACCAGCAATGGCGACCTGTTTGGCAAGGGTTGGCAGCTGACCAGTATCGGCATATCTCGTCAGGCAGTTCAGCAGACCCATATTACCAGTACCAATTCCCACCAGGTTCATGGTCTTAAAATGCCATTTAGCCCGTGCTTGTTTGATAACTTGATATGACCATTGCGCAGTTTTAGAATAGCTGCCTTCATGCTTGGCAAACTCGACTTCGATTACGGGCGCCGTTTCTTTTGTCAATTGTCCGCTTAGCCTGACCTTTCCTTGAGCACTGACCTTGGCATGCAAAACGCTTAGCTTCACGCCGTCTTTTTGCGCGGCGGTAACTAATGGCGTCTCGTCACGCTGACTGCCGGTTCGATCATGAAAAATAAACGTTGCTGAATTCGTAGCCGCACGTGCTGGAATCGTCAGCATCATCATTCCCAGTATGATTCCTAAAAGCAGGCTCCATTTCTTTTTCTGCATCCCACTGCCTCCCAATTTAATTAACTTCTATTATATCGTTAAACGGCGTGATTTGACTAAACAACCGGTTTGCATCTAGAATTTAGTTATTTAATCAGCTACCTGGCATGGGAAGCTGAATTGATCGAACATGACTTAAGAAAGGCGGGTGATGCAATGCTCAAGCAGGCATCGACCAATAAAGTAAGACTGCTGGATCTGTTGATGATCACGATCGGCTGCGGCATTTATGCACTAGGATTCGTTAAAATCAATATTGCCAATCGATTAGCGGAAGGCGGGGTTACCGGGATCTCTTTGATCATCTATCATCTATTTCATGTTGATCCTTCCATTTCAACTTTTTGCATCAATATTCCACTGATCGTCATCGGCTATCGGCTGTTGGGACGGCGCGCTTTGATCTATACCGTCTATGGCACCATTTGGCTATCAGTATGGATCTGGATTTGGCAGCGCGTCCCATTCACCCTGGATATTCAGCATGACCTGTTTATTTCTGGGGTCTTAGCTGGTCTGATCGGCGGCTTTGGCTCAGGAATCGTCTACCGTTTTGATGGTACGACGGGTGGGTCAGATGTCGTCGCACGGATGTTTGAAAGGCATCGCGGCGTTCCCATGGGGCGTTCGCTTTTAATCTGTGACGCGATCGTTTTAACGGCATCGCTTTCCTATATTGATATCCGTAAAATGATGTACACGCTGTTAGCATCCTATGTCTTTTCCAAGGTGGTCAATTTTACGCAGGCTGGTTCCTATCCTGCACAAGGCTTTATCATCATCTCGACGCAAACCGAGGAAATCAGCAATCAGATCATGTGGCAGCTGGAACGGGGCGTCACGCTGCTGAAAAGCGAAGGTGCCTATTCTCATCAGCCAGGCCAAGCCCTCTATTGTGTAGTAGCCTCTGAAGAAGTCGTCACCTTAAAACGCCTGATTAATGATATCGATCCGCATGCCTTTATTACTACGTTTGACATTGCCAGCGTGGAAGGCGAGGGCTTTACCTATAATCTGCCAAATCAGTCGCATTAACCGCATTCTCCTAGAACCGGCATGAGTTTTAGGAGATTTTTTTGTTTTGGTTTATACTGATCATATCAACAATAACAATAAAGAAGGCGTTAAATTATGCAGACGATTAAAATTGGCGCAACAAATTGGGAAGTCTCAAACGTTGCCTTAGGGATCATGCGGATGGGGACACTGCCCGTTGCTGAGGCTGTTAAGACGCTTCAGGCCGCTCATGAAGCTGGCATCAACTTTATCGATTCCGCTGACATCTATGGCCGTGATCCCAAACTTGGTCGCGGCTCATCCGAAATTCATTTTGGTCAGGCACTCAAACAAAGCGGACTGCACCGGGATGATTTTTATATTCAATCCAAGGGCGGGCTGTTTGCTGATGAAACGGGCCGCATTACACGCTATGATTCTTCTAAAAAGCATCTGCTGGCTGCCGTGGATGGCATCTTAAAACGAATGGGCATTGACTATCTGGACTCGTTCTTGATTCATCGGCCTGACCCATTGATGGATCCTGAAGAAGTTGCTGAAACTTTTGATGAGCTGCAAAAAGCCGGCAAGGTAAGGCACTTTGGCGTTTCCAATTTCAACCCGCAACAGATTGAACTGCTGCAGCAAGCCTGCTCCCAGCGGTTGCTGATCGATCAGCTGCAGTTTTCGATCATGCACACGGGGATGATTGATTTTGGTCTGCATACCAATATGACTGATCAAGCCTCGCTCAATCATGATGGGGGACTGTTGGAATACGCGCGGCGCAAGCAAATGACGATTCAAACCTGGTCGCCGTTTCAATATGGTACATTTGCGGGAACCTTTATCGACAATGAGGAGTTCCATGAATTAAACGTGGTGTTAAAGCAGCTTGCCGATAAGTATCATGTTTCTAAAAATGCGATCGCGGTTGCTTGGATTCTCAAACATCCCGCAAAAATGCAAGTGCTTTTGGGGACGATGAATCCGCAGCATATTATCGATAGTGCTCAAGGCAGCGAGATAACCTTGACCAACCAGGAATGGTACGATATCTATCTGGCAGCCGGCAACTCACTACCATAAAGGAGAATTGAATTGAGCAAACAGATTACGATTGGCATGATCGCGCATGTTGATGCCGGTAAAACAACGCTGTCTGAGGCCCTGCTTTATCAGACGGGAATCATTCGCCGTCTGGGACGTGTTGACAATGGGGATGCATTCCTTGATTCTGACCAGCTTGAAAAAAAGCGCGGCATTACGATTTTTTCGCACCAGGCCAAGCTTGCGTATGACAATATGACCATCACGCTGCTGGATACCCCTGGCCACGTTGACTTTGCCGCTCAGACTGAACAGGCGCTGCGGGTTTTAGACTATGCGGTTTTGGTGATTTCAGCAACCGATGGCGTTAAAGGATATACCAGAACGCTTTGGCAGCTGCCGACTGAAAACCGCGTCCCGACTTTTATCTTTGTCAATAAAATGGATGCTGATACGGCTGATGGTCAGGCTGTCCTTAGTCAGCTGCAGACTGAGTTGGCGCCAGGCTGTTTTGCATTGACGGATTTTAATGGCAATCTTAAACCATTTGATCATGAAGAACTGGCCATGCAAGATGATGATGCACTGTTAGAATACCTGGATCAAGGTCGGCTTTCAGATGAGCGGATTCGGCAGATGATTCAACACCGGCAGCTTTTTCCCTGCTGCTTTGGTTCAGCATTAAAGCTGCAGGGGATCGATGCCTTGCTGGCTTCAATTGCTCAATGGACTCAGCCCCGTGAATTTCCCAGCGAGTTTGCGGCGCGGGTGTTTAAGATCTCACATGATGAACGGGGTGAACGCTTAACCTGGGTGCGGGTGCTGGGCGGCAGTCTCAAGGCAAAGACTGCGATTTTACCGGATCAAAAAGCCAATCAGCTGCGGGTATACAATGGCAGTAAGTTTACCATTGTCAATCAGGTTGCATCAGGCGCTACCTGTGCCATTGCCGGACCAACGACAACCTATCCGGGGCAAGGGCTGGGAAAGCTTAAAGACGACACGCAGACGCTTATGCAGCCCGTGTTGAGCTATGCGGTAGACCCGAAAGAAAATGACGTTCACCAATGCTTAAAAGCCATGCAGACGCTGGCTGACGAAGATCCACTGCTGCACGTGGTCTGGAATGAGCAGCTGCAGGAGATTCGCGTTCAGATCATGGGGACCGTACAGCTCGAGATTATGCAGCAGCTGCTTTTAGAACGATTTGATATAGACGTCGACTTCATCAAGGGCGGCATTTTATATCGCGAGACCATCACCGCGCCAATTGAGGGAGTCGGCCACTTTGAGCCATTGCGGCACTATGCCGAAGCCCATCTCTTGCTGGAACCGGCCAAGCGGGGAGCGGGGATGCGCTATGCCAGCCAATGCAGTATCGACGTGCTGAATAAAAACTGGCAGCATCAGATTATTACCAGTCTGGAGCAGACCAGTCCCAAAGGCGTTTTGATCGGTGCACTGCTGACTGATGTCAAAGTAACGCTGGTCGGCGGCCGCGCGCACGTTAAACATACTGAGGGCGGGGACTTCCGTCAAGCTGCCAGTCGCGCGCTGCGGCAGGGACTGATGACTTTAAAAGCTCGGCAGCAATGTCAGCTTTTAGAGCCGTGGTATCGTTTCCGCCTAATAGTTCCAAGTACTCAGGTTGGTCGCGCGCTTAACGATCTGCAGCGGATGCATGGCGAGGTTGACCCGCTTGGTGACCAGACGACTGACAGCGTTTTGCTGACCGGTCTGGCGCCAGTTGCCCAAATGAGCGACTATGCCACGGTGCTGCGCGGCTATACGCATGGCCAGGGACAGTTGGAGTGTCTACCGGCTGGCTATCGACCATGTCATAATGCTGACGAGATCATTCAGCAGGCGGACTATCTGCCGACTGCCGATCTGGCTAATACGCCGGATTCGGTTTTCTGCGCGCATGGTGCCGGCTATCCAGTCAAATGGGATCAGGTTCCGCAAACCATGCATTGTGACTACTACTGCGACTTTATGCATGTATGAACGTAATCACACCATTAACTGATCTATTATCTTAAAAAGGCCTCAGCAAACACGCTGGGGCCTTTCTGCTTATTTATGATAATGATACTTTAGTTGGATGATTTGAATAGCCGTCTCAGTTACCGCGTATACCATGCGATGCTCGTCATTAATTTTTTTAGACCAAAAGCCTTGCAGATCATGTTGTAAAGGCTCTGGCTTTCCCAATCCGGAAAAGGGATGCCTAATTGTATCACTGATCAGCTTGTCAATACGTTTAACCATTGATCGGTTGGCCTTTTTCCATTCCAAATATTCTTCCCAAGCATCTGCTGTAAAAACAATATTCAGCTTATTCATGACTGTTTAAGCTCTCAAATTCTTCTGGCGTTAAAAAATGTTCCTGCTTGCCGAGCTGTTCAATCGAATGCTTTAAAGCAGCCCTGTTCGCCTCGCTTTTTAGCAGATAGTTAGTTTCTTGCCAAGAGTTGTACTCTTTTTCAGAAATCATTACAACATTCTTATTTTCTGGTCTTGCAACCAAAACCGTATCACCATATTCAACTATATCATCAGCATACTTCTTGAAATTTTTCCGCAATTCTCGTGTCGTTACAGCTTCAATCACGATCATTCACCACCTTGGTTTGTTGGTTTAATTATAACATTTGTGTACACAAAATAGTACACTTTTAATAATCATCATAGTTTTCAGCGACCACTGCAGCTATGCTATCAATGCTTTTGCACAGGGTTGTTATGGTGTGCTTACGGATGAATGACAACTACTGATAAATAAAAAGCTCTCTGCCGGGGCTATTTGCCTGAGCAGGGAGCTTTGTCATCTTTGCAACGTACCATCGCGGCAGTCTGACTGCTTGAGCTGGTCTAATCGTGCTGATCCAGCCAATCCTGCAGTACTGCTTGATATTCCAAAGGCTTTTCGACAAACGACATATGCCGCGTGCCGTTAAACAGATGCCATTGCGAATTGGGCAGGGCGTCGGCCATCGTCTTGGCAACCAAGGGCGTACAAAGGTCGTTGGTCCCACTGGTGATCAGCGTTGGCACGTATAGACTGTGCAGCTTGGCGGTATAGTCATAGTCCTTGAGATTGCCGGTCGGCGTAAACTCATTGGGTCCCCAGGCCGTTTGATAGGCCAGTTCGCCAACGTTTTTCTCGCGCCACAGGTATTCAGGAGCATTTTCATCAGGTGCTGCCGCTGCGTGCAGTTCCATAAACCGGGTATTGACCCGCTGATAGGCATCACCAGTGAAATCATTGGCTGCTTCAGCTTGAGCAATGACTTCTTGATCTTCCTTGCTCATAAAACTGATCAAACGGTGCTGTTCTTGACCCCATAATTGGGCATCAGAAAGGGTACTTGAAAGAATCAGGCTCTTAATTCCAGCCGGCATTTCATCACAAAGATACATGATTGCCAGCATTCCGCCCCAAGACTGGCCCAACAGATGGATCCGATCCAGATGCAGCCGTTCCCGCAGATTCTTTAGTTCCCGCAGCCAGGTCGCAGCCTGATAGACCTGGGGATGATCGGGCATTGAGGAAAGGCCGCAGCCAATCTGGTCGTACATGATCAATTGCCGCTGATCACGCTCCGCCAGCTCATCTAAAGCCTCAAAGTAGTTGTGTGTCGATCCCGGTCCGCCATGCAGCAGCAGTAAAGGTGCCTTATCGCTGGGCTTGCCAACGATCCGATAATAAGTTCGGTAAGGGCCAAAAGGGATAAAGCCGTCTTTAATCATTAAGATCACTCCTCAAAAACGAATTGACTGCTTTTATTCTAAGATTCATTTTGTCCAGTGACAAGCCGCAGTTAAAGATTGAAATAACTGAAATGCTAACCAAGGGAATGTGGTTGGCTGGGCAAAAGCTTGGTCATGTTGTACCAGACTTCGCCGGCATGCGCTGACGCTGCGATGCCTTGATTAACATAGCCGTTTTTCTCATAAAATGGCACGCGATCCAGTAAACAGGTCAGCGCGATGTGATGCCGCTGGTTTTGAATTGCCTGTTTTTCTATGGCCTGCAGCAGACTGGAGCCAATCCCTTGACCACGATAATCAGGATCAACGGCAATCGTTTGAATCATCTGGTTGCCGCCAGGCTGAGCACGATTTTGCACGTTAGCTTCATACATCCAGTCTTCAATATATTTAAAACGCGCATCAACGACTGGACCGACGATAAAGCCAACGAGCTGATCGGCGTCGCGTGCTGCCAGAAACGTATCGGCAAGCTGATTGATCCGTGCCTGATACTGAGCAGCAGTTCCAGCTTCGGCCTCGTTAAAGCCAAGTCGTTCGATGCGCAGAATGGCTGGCAGGTCTTGGGGATCAACGGCAGTAATTTTAATCATGGCAAACTCCTTAGTTAGATAGATCATATTGAATATAGATAAATATAGGCATCCAGAACGGTTTTAAAATATAAACGCATTAAAACTAAAATTTTAATGCTACTTTCAAAAATAAGGGAGAACGGCTCTGCTTAGTTTTGATGTTAAAATGCCCGTCAAGTTTTTAGCGACTTGACGAGCAATTTTATGCTAATCATCGGTTTCGGTGCTGATCACCTTTTGATTGACAGCATTGATTTTGACTTCAGTTTTTTGGTGACCATCAACCACATCAACTTGCCAGATGGTTTGACCATGATCGGTTTCCAGCGTCCATTCGCGGCCTTGACCAGATTTAGCAGCTTTTTCGGCTAACTGATTGGCTTTTTGACGACTGATGACCTGATTAAGCTTGATTGCCGTCTCATGGTCGTCAGCATCAAGTTTTTCAGTTTTGGCAGCGGATAATTTGCCAGTCTGTGCATCGATCTTAGCTGAATATTCCTTTTGTGAATCAAAGCCGGAAATCTCGTACTGATAACGATTATGGTGCTTTTCCAGACTGATTTCGCTGATCTTGGCCTTGGCATATTTTTGCTTGAATTTAGCCACAGCTTGTTTTTCGTTCAGCTTAATGGTCTGCGCAGCCTGGGCAATTGGCGACGATTTGGTGGTAGCGGCAATTGTACCTCCTGATACCGCGGTCGCCAGCAAAACGGCGGCTGCCAAACGGGTTATCATGCGCGTCATCATTCTTCCTCCTTTGGCTGTTTTAAACTAATTGCTGAAGACAACATTTTTAACTTAATTATACAAAACCGGCGCTGGCTTTTAAATAACCGTGCCTCAGTCATCTGACGGGTTATGGCAGCCATTTTTCGATGATTTCGTCGTTATTGAACTCTTTATTCTGACCATTGAAGACCAGCCAGTCGTTTTTCAGTTTCATGCGCACCAGCTGCCTTAAAATCCGTGTTTCAGAATATGGCAGCGTTTCACGGTTGCTTTCGTTGAGCAGACGCAGCAGCCGGTCAATTTCAAAAAAGATGCGCAGATCCAGCGACTTTTCGCCTTTGTCCAGTTCTGCAAAGTGATCCAGTTCGTGGCGCAGCTTTTCAAACGATGGCTGCTGTGAATCATCGGTACCAAAACAGCGATGCTCATAAAACGCCAGAATCTTTAAGTTCATACGGTTGCGGATTTTTTCCAGGTCAGCTGCCGTCCAGCGCGGATTGTCGATTGCCTCAAATAATGCCTTGCGCCAGGCTGATTCACCATGAAAGGCAATGCGATGCGTGTTGCGGACGATCTGCCAGCTAACCGTAATTGCGACCAGAGCAATCAAAATACTCAAGATCTGCAGTAGAATTCCCATTTTCTTTCAACCCCTTTTAATTTATTATAGCCGGTTATGAAACTAGTGATTCGCTTAAATTAATGCTAGAATTGCCGTGAAGTTTAAGAAAAAGGCGTTGATAGCATGTGTACGGCAATCAGTTTTACAACCAGACAGCGGCATCGCTTTGTCGGGCGCACGATGGACTTTCCAACCCGCTCCACGCCATGGCAGCTGGGATATCTGCCAATCGATTATCAATGGCAGAGTCTGCCGGAATGCGACTCATTTGCCAACGATTACGCGATCTTAGGCGGGATGCGCAAAATCAATCACCACTATCTGATTGGCGATGGCTTGAATTCGGCGGGCTTATGGGCAGCTGAGCTATATTTTCCCGGTCCGCAGGTTTATTATGACCATCCCCAAAGCCATCATCTGAATCTGTCGCCACAGGACTTGATCGGCTGGCTACTGGGCACGCACGCATCAGTTGCCGAAATCGCTGCAGAATTGGACTCGGTAGCACTAAATGGCGTAATCTGGCACGATCATGACATCGTCCATCCATTTCATTGGCTTTTAAGCGATGCCACTGGTACCTATCTGATCGAGCCTACCCAGCTTGATTTAAAGATTCAGCCCATCCAGCTGGGTGTCTTAACCAACAGTCCCTGCTATGCAAAACAGCATCAAAAACTGACTGACTATCTAGGAATCGATCAAGCGGCCAGCGATGCCGAAATAATCATGGCGATTCGCGACTCCAAAACTCCCCCACCCTTAAAGAGAACGCCCACTTCGCGTTTTATCAATGCCTCGCTCAATCTTTGGCAGACATCCCCTATTGAGGATCAGAAAGCTATCAAGCAGGGAAACGAGCTTTTAAAACAAGTCGTGCTTGATCAATTGGCAGGTCATGAGGTTTATACTCATTATCTAGAGATGGTAGACGTTCAAACCCAGACCAGTTATTTTTATGATCTGACCGCGCAGCAACGATTGAAACAGCGGCTGCCAGATTTAATGGTGCGTTTTGATCAGCCGTATCTGTTTGAAAGCTAAATCAAAAAAGCGTCTGGCGGGCTGCCAGACGCTTTGGTTTTGATTGAATGCTTTCTTAAATGCTGTACTGCCCCATAATCGCCATTTCATCCAGAACCTCGCCAATCGTGGCCTCATGCAGCTTGGCATATCTGGGTGCTCCCATCAGCCCATCATCCAGATAATAATCAATAATGTTGCGATAGCCTTCCCCTGGCTGGACTAAAGGATTGCGCTCAATCTGAATGCGCGATTCACGGGTCAGTGGCGGATACTGCCCACGATAGTTTTCATCAAAGATTGCCCGATTCAAGTCGTTGATCATCACGTGATAGTTGCAGATCAACCGGTGCTGATTCATTTTAGCCAGGTCCTTTTTATAAACGTGCTTTTCTAAATACTGCAAAGTCTGAGATGCCACTTTTGGGTCCCATTCTCTTACAAAAGACTGGCCTTTGCGTACCTGCTTAATGGCTTTCTTGGTTGCATCGGTATGCTTACACACTTTTTTAAGTTTCTTTTTCGGCAAGACAACGATGATTGATTCTAAAAGCTGTCAATCTGCTCCAGTAAGTGTCACGTAGATCCCTTCTTTACTTAATTTCAATCATAGTCTTATAAAACTTAAAGTATTATAACATGCTCAAAGTCAAATGGGCTTCAAAATAATTTAATCAATCTTTGATTACGGTCATCAATGCTTAGTAAGCCGGCTGGGCGCTCCTTATATAAGGGCGCTCTTTTTTTATGACTTAATGAGAACTTCACTATAAGACATGCTGGTGATTTTAGGTGCAAGCTGGTTAAGTCGGGGTGCCGTAAAAGAAGCCAAATCATTTAATTCAGTTTAGTTCTGCCACATGATTTTACATAACATATAATATCGTCAATAAATCATCGAGATAATAAAGTGCTTGTCGGTATCCGCAGTCTGTTCTAATCAGTTATAATTAAATAAATTAATATTGGGAGGAACCTTATGACCACTGTCTATATTGTTGGCCTGCTATTGATAACCGTTGTGGCGGCCAACATCATTCATCTGCTCTGGCCGGTTTTGCCATTGGCGATTTATCAGATCCTAGCCGGCATCATGCTGAGTATCTTGCCGATTGATACACATGCCATCGTTTTGGAGCCTGAGATTTTCATGCTGCTGATTATCGCGCCATTAATGTTTAACGATGGCCAAAACGTATCTTTTCGCCAGCTTTCGCAAAATATTCGGCAGATCCTGTCAATGGCAGTCGGCCTGGCCGTTGTCACCGTAATTCTGGTTGGCAGCGGCCTCAAGCTGGCTTTGCCGCAGCATTTCACCTATGCGCTGGCCTTCATGCTGGCGGCTATCATTACGCCTACGGATGCCGTCGCGGTTAAGTCTTTGACGACCAATGTTGAGATGCCGAAAAACGTTAATGAGACGCTGGAATACGAATCGCTGTTCAACGATGCTTCCGGACTGGTCTTGTTCAGTCTGGCTACCGGGACCTTGACTTCTGGGGAATTTTCGCTGGGCCACGGCGTCTTAACCTTTTTATACGTGTTCTTTGGCGGGATTATTTTTGGATCACTGATGGGCTGGATGCTGATCGCGCTGCGAACGACGCTGATGCGAACCCATGTCGATATCGGCTCCATTGTTATTCCAATCAACGTTATGACTCCATTTGCCGTCTACTGGCTGGCTGAGGAAATGCATCTTTCGGGAATTCTGGCAGTCGTGGCAGCCGGAATCGTGCACAGTATCTTGTACGACCAGCTGCGGCTCACTTCTTCGCGCGTACAGAACGCTACGACGACGCTTTGGAATATCATTGCCAGTCTGTTAAACGGTTTTGTGTTCGTACTGCTGGGGGTTATGCTGCCAGAAGTCGTCAGCCAGACTTTGACCGCCACGATCTTGAAACTGGCGCTCTTAGCACTGGGTCTTTACCTGGCAATGAGCTTGATTCGCTATCTATGGGCACGTTTCAAATTAGTCGACATGCATTCCACGAATCCGAAACGTGACGGTCTGATGCTCGCTTTAGGCGGAATTCATGGTACGATTACGCTGGCAATGGCCTTTTCCATCCCCGTGCTAACCGAAAGCGCGCAGCTGGCAACCCGCAATCAGCTGATCCTTTTGGCCGCCATCGTCATTTTGATCAGTCTGACGGTCGGCACGCTGGCCTTTCCGCGTCTGCTGCCAGCCAAGACTAAAAACTATACCAATGATGAGTTCCAAGATCAGCTGATTCATACCGTACAATATGCAATCGATGAACTAAGCGCGGCGCCAGAAAACAAAAAAGAACAGGCGCTTTTGATTGACCAGCTGAGCAGTCAGATGACGCTGACCTTTAAGATCAATCGCAACGTCTATGATCGACTTGCCAGTCAGGCGCGCGGCGTTGAAATGCAGACCCTGGCTGAGCTGCGCGAAAATGGCGTCGTCACTGCCAAAGAAGAGCAGGTTTATAACCGCATGATTGGTCGCGATGCCTTAATGCACAGTCAGCATGGCCTGTTTGCCTTTTTAAGAATCTGGCATTACCGGTTTAAGTGGAAACGTTTGAGTCATAAGCTGCATAAGCATCATCCCCAGACGTTTGCACAACTCCAGAAAATCCACGACGATAAAACCTTACAGGACAAATCCAAGGCCGTTCGTCAGCAGTACTTTGATCGGCTGGAGTCAATCTTTAACATGACCATGACCGATGTCAACGAGTTTCTCGACGAGGTGCAGACGCCCGACAATGTGCATGAAGTCGCGATGGTTCGCCGCATGTATCTGAATCGCCAGCAGACTTTGGATCGTTTCCATTCCCGAGGCGAAATGGACATCAACGTTTTGCGGACATTAGCCATTAAGGCGTTTCAAGATGAGCACAGCTATGTTCAGCAACAGGCTGCCGCTGGGGTAATCTCTAGTGATCTGGCCAACGCATTGAATGAGCACATCTCAAACGATCAATTGGTCTGCATCCAATCATTTGAAGACTAGTTATACGCGCGATGTCTCAAATCCTTGTCGCATCAAAGTTTTGTTAATGGGATGTCAGATAATATAACTAAGATGATGATTAGGCCGCGTGCAGTTGGTGCTTTCTAGCCAACCAGCCGGCTGGGCGCTCCTTATCATAGGGGCGCTTTTTTATTAGCTCACGGTATCGTACTGTGGGCTTTTTGTTTGCTTTTGACTTTTGGCTATTCAAAAAACCTCCTATAGATGAGTTTCCTCAAGGATAGAAGGTCCATAACCATGGTGGATTTATATCGACTTTAACTATCAGTGGTCAAAGCCAGTCTTTAAGACAGCTAGTCGCATTGATTGCTGACCAGATAAATCAAAGAAGCATCTCTTTGTGCATGACCATTAAAAATCAGCGGCCGGTCTGCCATTTGATAGCGATTCGTTTTTAAGATTGCAATTGGCTGCGGTTTCGGGGTTGGATTGGTAACCGTAACTTGATAAGTGCCGACACCTAAGTCTTGGCACAGATGTTGCGAATCGCCATGACGCGTTAATTGCCATTTCTGCCTGGTCTGCAGATTCTGCAGCTCGACATTGAGATCGGTATTGGCATAGGTCTGAACAGAGATCCGGCTGCCGGCTGCTAGGAGTCTGATCTGCTGCGAAACGGTCTGACGTGGTGCCAAAAACGTTGGGCGCGCGTGATACTGCATGGAGAGCTGTGAACGCTGGGCAGCTACAATACTGGTATTGCTGCCAGGCAAGCCTTGATTCCATGCCAATAACAACACCCCGAACAAGACAATCACCGATGCAGCTGGCCGCGGTAGTTTTAGCCATTTCAATTGCACTACGGGAACCGAAGCCGGCTTGGTCAGCATCAGAATCATAAACAGCAGCGGTAAAATTGCCTGTCCATAACGCGGCTCAGCTTCCCAAAGCAAGGCATGAAAGCCAAGATACCCCAGTGCCGTCATTACCAAAAGCATTAAGACGGTCTGCCGATCATCATGCTGCTGGGGCCGCCATTTCCATAAGCGCATAATGGTCAGCAGATACAGACAGATTGCTGCCGAGCTCATCATCAATACCGCCAGCTCATGCCAATGATCGGCAAATCTTAGATACCAGGCAGGAGCATTTTTGAAGCCGCCATTATACCATTCCGTCATCTGACTGACATCCAGCAATATACCATCTTTAATGATGACCTGTCTGCCGATACCAGCTGCCCCCATGTCAGCAAGGCGTTTTTTCAGCACTTTTTGATCGACTTTTTGCCGCGCTGCAAGATCTTTTTGCTTGATGTTGCGGATAACGTCAGCTGAGCTGTAGGTTCCCTGCGTCCGTTCATTCATCCCCATCGTTACCCAGGCAATCGTTGGGAATTTATAAGCATCGTTTTGCTGAAAATGCGCGGCCCGGTCAATCCCAGCATGAGCAGGTACGCTTAAGGCAACGCCCAGGATAATCGCGCCCAGGGCCAGTTTCAAAGAGCGCTTTGGCCGCATGAGCAGCACCGTCAGCAAAATTGCCGGCACCAGTACGATCAGATTGGCTTTGATCAGCATCCCCAATCCAGTCAGTCCACTCAGCAGCAGACCACGGATCCATTTTTGCCGATGACTGAAATTTGACCAAAAGATCAGCTGCCGAAAAATAATCAGTAAAATCAACATATTCGGCAGATCAGTATAGAAGACCTGCAGATAATACGTGTAGGCAAACGGGGTCAGCATCAAGAAAGCTGCCAGACCCAGCACGACTTTTTTACGGTGCGTCAATTGCCAAGCCGTCAAAAGCGTTAAATAAATAAAGCCGTCAAGCAGTATCAGCTCTAAAAGATTGACGCCCCAGTTCACTGAAAGACCCAGCCAGTTGGTAATCATCAGCCAACGTGACAGCAGCCAGGCAATTGGTACGTTTTGCGAATAGCGCCAAAAGTAGGTGATGTTCCAGTCATAGTTGCCACCAGCCATTTGAGCAGCTTGCGCCAGCACCCGAAACGGATCGTGATAAACCGTCACGGGCAAAAAAATTAAAATCAGCAGCTGGGTCAAAATCAAAGCACTCCCCAAAAGGCCAAGCAAGATCTTAAAACGGCGTGCCGAAAGTCTTTCTAAACGCGCAGCCGGTTGGACCAGGATCCCCAATAGTGCCAAAACGGCTGCCGCCAATAAAATCTGGTATTGCCAGTTGGTCGGACGCGGCATTAAGACACAGGCTGCCATGCCAATCATCAGCGCCAGGCATAAGATTCGCTGCCAAACGCGCATTTTTACCCCTCCTACTCTATTTTAAATGCTGATCAACGATAAAGCGTGGTCGGTGCTTGACTTCAACCAACACCTTGCTCAGATACTCGCCAATTACGCCAATGCTCATCAGCTGAACGCCGCCGATAAAGTCAACGCCCCAGACCTGATTCAACAAATCATCTCTTGAACAGGCCTGATCGCGGTTCTTGGCCAATGCCAGCAGCAGTGCGTACTCACGCGGCGTCAATGACAATAGGCGCGTTCCTCGCTGCACCCGCTTTGTATCGTCATCAATCATCAGGTCGCCAATCTGATAGGTCGAGCTGGTCGCGCTTGGCTTGGCGGACTGGCCGTGTCTTAAGGCAACCTCAATTCGTGCCAGCAGTTCTTCGATTTCAAATGGCTTGGTGATATAGTCGTCGGCCCCGCCAGTCAGCCCCGCTACCTTATCGCCAATGTAAGACCGCGCCGTCAGCATGATGATCGGTACCTGGCTTTCGCGGCGAATATGACGCAGTACCGAAAAGCCATCGATTTTAGGCAGCATCCAGTCCAAAATAATCAGGTCGATCTGCGTTTGATACTGAGCAAAACAATCCAGCGCCTGTTTGCCATCGCTGGCTAAAATTACCTGCATTTCGGAGAATTCCAATTCGGTTTTTAATGAATCGGCCAAACCGGGTTCATCTTCAACCAGTAAGACGGTTGTCATGTTTCATTACCTCATTTTAACTAAAATAATTCATTTTAATTTTATCCTTAATACCTGGTTTTCAACAACTAATCTTTCAAGCCGCGAAATCACGTGAATTTTTACCTATGCTTGATTCAGCATCCCTAAGCTTAATTTCCTATTTCTCTAAAAGATTATCTACCCGTTTAAAAAATTTAGTTGCAAACGATGCCAAGTTTATTTTATTTAATTATTGGCATTATATTTTTTTGAATATTTTCTAATTGATTTTTAATTTTGAGAGCACTAGTATTGGTAGCAAGATTATTAATGAATTTGAAAATAAATTAAATAGTGATCGGTTTTTATCACTTGTCAGATCTGGGGGTTGATGATATGGATCTGTTTCGTAAAGAAAGTCTAGCCAGCTACATGAAGACTGACGGCCAAATGCCCAAGACCATGAATGCCGGAGATTTAATGGCAATGGGGATCGGCGCTGTCATCGGCAGTGGGATCTTCATCCTGCCGGGGACGGTCGCGGCCAATGATGCCGGTCCAGGCGTGACGCTTTCCTTTTTGGCCGCCGCGGTAGTATGTAGCTTGGCTGGGATGTGTTATGCCGAGTTCTCATCAGCCATTCCGGTAGCCGGCAGTGCCTATTCATACGGCAACATCATCTATGGCGAGTTCATCGGCTGGATCATGGGCTGGGCACTGGTTTTGGAATACCTGTTGGCCGTTGCCTGCGTCTCGACTGGCTGGGCTGCCTACTTCAACTCGCTGCTGGCCAGCTGCGGCGTCAACATTCCCAAAGCGCTGTCTGGTCCGTTTAATCCCGCTGACGGTACCTATATTAACCTGACAGCGATTCTAAGCGTGCTTTTGATCACCTGGCTGCTTTCATACGGGATGCATGAATCGGTTCGCGTCAACAATATCGCCATTGTGGTTAAACTTTTAATCATCGTTGCGTTTATTGTGATTGGCATCTTCTTTGTCAAAAAGGCCAACTACCATCCGTTCTTGCCATATGGGGCGCACGGTGCGTCCAAGGGAGCAACGACCGTTTTCTTTGCCTTCTTAGGTTTTGACTGTATCTCGAGTTCCGCGGCTGAAGTCAAGCATCCCCAAAAGAACATGCCGATTGGAATCATTGGTACGCTGCTGATCGCCACGGTACTGTACATGGGGGTATCGCTGGTTTTGACTGGCATGGTCAACTACAAGCATTTAGACGTTGCCAACCCAGTTGCGTTTGCTCTGCAGTCCGTCCACCAAGGCTGGCTGGCCTCTCTGCTTTCGATCGGGGCGCTGATTGGTATGGCTACCTGCATGTTTACCGCAATCTACGCCTCATCTCGGCTGATCTACTCGCTTAGTCGTGACGGCCTTTTGCCAACCTCGCTGCACCAGCTGGACAAAAAGTCGCACACGCCAAAAGTTGCTTTATGGGCCGTTGCCATTGTAATTGCCATTATGGGTGGTTTCGTATCCTTAGACAGTCTTACCAACCTGGTTAACATCGGTACGCTGCTGGCCTTTACGATGGTTTCGTTTGGGATCATCCCATTGCGCAAGCGTGATGACATTCTTAACGAAGGCGGCTTCAAGGTTCCTTTGTATCCGGTTCTGCCATTGCTGTCCGGGTTTGCCTGCCTGTTTATGATGTCATTTCTGTCAAAAGAAACCTGGATCGGGGCCGGCATCTGGTTTGCAATCGGCATGGTACTCTACTTCGGCTATGGGTATCGTCACAGCAATATCAATAATTCCATTACCTTACAAGCTTGATTTATTTCAGCAAATCCCGAACTATTTCAAAACGCAAAAGGATGCGGACGATATCGCCTGCATCCTTTTTATCATTTAAACAATTAAAACTTAATGAAAACAAATTAGCTGATCTAATCAAATGCTTTTAAAGCTAAATAAAGCGTAGTTGACATTATGATCAATCTGGTTAGTATTTGATGGTATTGGCATATATGAAAGATTTTTAGAACTCAGATGCATTGGACGGTCTAGGGTTAAATCATCCAATTGCTATTATTTAAACAATCTTTACGGCTAAATTAACTTGTAGGAGTATTTTGAAAAATGAATCGTGAAATCAAGCAGATGCTAAAATTCAGCATCAGCATTGTTTTGATTGAACTAGTCTTCGTTAATCTAGGTGGGATCTTTAATCAACCGCCTACTGAACTGAAAACCAGTTATGCCAGCTGGCGCGTCCATACCAATCGATTACGGACCCTTCAAATTGACCAATCCTCGGAAAAAGGCGCCTATCCCAAACTTAGCGGTCGGCATCTTACTATGGCTGCCTTTCCTGGACAAAACAAGATCTACATTTTAAATAGTAAAAAGATTGCCTATATTCTCAACATCAGAGTCAACCTTGCTGCTGGACAACATCAGCTTTTGGTTGGCGATCTTAGAGGTCCATCGATCTTTCATTACGATACTGATGGCAAAGACATTAAGTCCATCAATTGGTTAAGCGTTGGCCAGAATGCCGACATTGAGGCGGAACCTAAGCTGGGCAATCATGTTGACGATACGATTCAAGTTTCTAAAAAAGACGCGACCTGGCTCTACAATAATCTGCCCAAAGACATCCAGCTGAGAATTTATTGATTGGGGAGTGATTGATTTGAAAGAACTGAAACAACTGGTTAAGCGGCATAACTGGCTCAAGCATTTCGGTGTCTGCAACCTTCTAATGTTTTTATTTTTAGTACTTTATAATTTCACGACCTATTTGGTTCCTTTGATTCACTTAAGTTTGCCAACAATTTTAGCTACGATGATTCTGGCTGACGTTTTATGCATTACTGGCCAAGTTATCGCTGAATAGCTGCAATGCTTCTCGGATCGATCTGACTTTTCACAGCCTGCAATCAACACAAACATCAATTCAACAGTCTCAGCCTGGTAATTTCCGGCTGGGGCTGTTTTATTTTTCAAGAAAGGTCGTAAAAAATCTCATTTAACCATTGACTTAAAGTTAACTTTAAGGTTTAGCATAAAGACATCAGCTGATGAAATGAAAGGAGGCTGGGAAATGTCATACACCATCTCTCAGGTTGCTCAGATGATGGGCGTTACCCCTTCCACGTTGCGCTACTACGATAAGGAAGGCTTGCTGCCCAACGTTAAGCGCGTCAATGGCATCCGTGTTTTCGAAGATACCGATTTCCCCTGGCTGCGTATTCTAAACTGCCTAAAAGGTACCGGAATGCCGATTCGCCAGATCAAAAAATACGTTGATCTGTGCGCGGAAGGCGATGCAACGCTGGAACAACGCTATGCCATTATTAAAGAGCAGCGTCAGCACGTCCTTGATCAGATTGAGCAGCTCAACTTCTATCTCAAGGAACTCGACTATAAAGACTGGTACTACAAAGAAGCAATCAAGGCCGGTACCGAAAAAGCCGTCTATCATCCCGACAGCATCTCTAATTTACCCCTGGACCAGATTCCAGAAATGAACTATCAAGCAAAACCACCAAGGAGTGATCTTAAGTGACGATTCTTAATGAAGACTACCAGCTAAACAATGGCGTCAAGATTCCCAAACTTGCTTTAGGCACCTGGCTTTTAGATGACGATGCGGCTGAAAAAGCAGTGACGGCGGCTCTGCAGCTGGGCTATCGTCATATTGACACTGCTGAAGCCTACGAAAACGAAAAAGGCGTTGGCCGCGGCATTCAGCAATCTGGCAAGGCCCGCGATGAGATCTTTGTAACCACCAAGCTGGCAGCTGAGCTCAAAAACTACGAGTCAGCTGCCCAGGCAATCGATGAGTCGCTGCAGAAACTGGGACTGGATTACATTGACATGATGATCATTCACAGTCCGCAGCCTTGGAAAGAAGTCAATCAATCCGCTGACCGTCATGAAGCCGGCAACCTGGCCGCTTACCAGGCATTAGAGGACGCCTACCATGCCGGCAAGCTGCGCGCGATTGGCGTTTCCAACTTCAACCAGCACGATCTGCAGAACATTCTGGATCACGCAACGGTTCGCCCAGCCGTCAATCAGGTTCTGGCCCACGTCACGAACACCCCATTTGAACTGATCGACTTTTGTCAGCAGAACGATATTTTGGTTGAGGCCTACTCACCAGTTGCGCACGGCGCCGTTTTAGCCAATCCAGTCTTAAATGAGCTGGCTGACAAATATGGCGTTTCCGTAGCTCAGCTGTGCATCCGCTATGATCTGCAGCTTGGTCTTCTGCCGCTGCCTAAGACGGCCAACCCCGACCATATGAAGCAGAATGCTGATGTTGACTTTGTTATTGGGGCTGATGATCTGGAACACATCAAAGATTATGGGAAAGATGGCTTTTTCCCGGTTTATGGAGGTAAAATCTAATGAAACAAACTGCAGGACACGATGCACTGGGCGAGTTTGCCCCAGAATTTGCTCATTTAAACGACGATGTGCTGTTTGGCGAGGTCTGGTCACGTGAAGACAAACTGTCGCTAAAGCTGCGCAGTATTGCCACGATCAGCGCACTGATTGGCAAAGGCATTACTGACAATTCGCTGCATTATCACCTGGCCACGGCTCGTAAAAATGGCGTCACCAAACAAGAAATGGCTGAACTGCTGACTCACCTGGCCTTCTATGCTGGTTGGCCAAATGCCTGGGCCGCCTTCAATCAGGCCAAAGAAGTCTATGCCGAGGACTTAAAGGACCCTGCCAATGCTCACGGTGGGATGTTCGGGCTTGGTCAGCCAAATGACGCCTACGCTCAATACTTTGTCGGCCAGTCGTATCTTAACGTCTTGTCAAAACCAGGCGATCCTTTAGCAATCAGCAACGTTACTTTTGAACCAGGCTGCCGCAACAACTGGCACATTCATCACGCAGCCAGTGGCGGTGGTCAGGTCCTGATCTGTGTTGATGGCGAAGGCTGGTATCAAGAAGAGGGCAAGCCGGCGCAAAGTCTGAAGCCTGGCGATGTCGTTGAGATTCCCGCCAACGTCAAGCACTGGCACGGCGCCAAGCAAAACAGCTGGTTCAGTCATCTGGCATTTGGCATTCCAGGTACGGAAACATCCAACGAATGGCTGGAACCAGTTGATGACGAAGCATACGGAAAACTTGATTGAGCTGATTTCTGTCATATAAAGCAAAGCCAAACATCAAACAGGCTTCGACTTTAGATCTAAATCCTGCCCTCAGATAATACGAATTAAAAAATGGCCCGGATTGCTCCGCGCCATTTTTATTTATCTAATTATCACTTATGTCGTTTTTGACGATAGCTTATTTTGAGGCCTGGACAAACTGATCATAGCAGTCCAATGCCTTGCCGCCATAAACCGTTGCTGGACCGCCACCCATCATGACGGCAATGCCAATCGTTTCAACCAGTTCATCTCTGGTAACGCCAGCTTTCAGGCACGCCTTGGCATGTTGAACGATACATCCCTCGCAGCGCATGGCAATCGCGATCGCAATCGCCTCTAGCTCCTTAGTCTTTAAATCTAGCGCGCCATCCTTGACGGCAGCATCATGCATAGCGTTAAAGCCTTTGCCGGTCTCGCCCAATGCACCAAACAGATTGCGATTGTTGGCCCGTGCTTCATTCAGCTTTTCTTGATAATCCGTCATTAAAATCACCTCATTACAGTTCGTTGTTTTCAGCATAGCACGCTGAGGCGGGGATGCAAATAAACTGCCTGCTAAATTGCAAACGCTATCAAACGCACTAACTATCATGGCCGATGTAAATTTATGCTGTCAAGGCAGTCAGCCAGTTTAAGCATGACCAACGTGACTTCCCAGCCAGCAGGAGCGCTCATGACCGTTGACTACGCCGACTGCCTGCAGATAGGCATAAATCGTAGTCGTACCCACAAACTTCATCCCGCGTTTTTTAAGATCTTTGGCAATTTCATCGGACAGCTGTGAGCTGGTTTGACCGATTTCGCGAACCGTCTCCTCTTGCGTCCAATGCCACAGATAATTTGAAAAAGTACCCCATTCTTGTTGGATAGCCATAAAGATCTGGGCATTCCCAACCGCCGCGCGAATCTTTAAACGATGCCGGATGATCCCTGGATTTTGCAATAGCCGTTGACAGTCCTCATCATTAAAGTTAGCGACCCTGTCAACATCAAATTCCGCAAATGCCTGTTTGAAAGCAGACCGTTTGTTTAAGACCGTTTCCCATGACAAGCCAGCTTGAAACGATTCAAGAAGCAGCATTTCAAACAGCCGGTGATCGTCATGAACCGGTTTGCCCCACTCACAGTCATGATATTTCACGTAGAGCGGGTTTTGCAGGTTAACCCATGAACAGCGCGGAAGATCCATTTTTAAATTATTGTTTGGCATCGACTTCTCCTTAACTTTAACTTTTAAATCTTAAACGTAAAAACAGCGTATCAAAAATCATTTGGCAGGTCAAAACAGGCTGCCACCTTAAAAGTCAGTCGAACGGCTCATTTTCATAAATCCTGCCGCCTTTTAATCGTTTGACGAGATTAAGTGGTCGCTGTTTATTTTTGGAATGCTGATTTTGTAGTCAATTTGCAATCAAGCCAATTTGCATCCCCTGGATAAGCGGTTTCGAAAATATCTAGTTCTAAATTATTTTAGGTAGATTTTACTTTTACAAAAACGCGATCGAATCGGGATCGGCAACGGTTGCATAATCGTTAACTGGTTTAGTAAATTGCTAAATAAGGCTTGCATTTATCGAACAAAGGACTACACTTGAGCACAATAAAAGTAACTAATACTTTTTTAATAACTGGTTAAGGGAGAAGTAAAATGGATCAAGGTATTAACGTTAAAAAGACTGCATTTGCCACGTTTTTAATTATTGGTACGGCATGGATGTTTGATGCACTTGACGTTGGACTACTGTCATTTATCATGCCGATCGTTGGCAAAGCTTGGGGTCTGGCCAATTCACAGACCGGATTGATCAGTTCGGTCAGCACTATTGGGATGATTTGCGGCGGCTTTTATTTTGGTCACCTGGCTGATCGAATTGGCCGCAAGAACACGCTGATCATTACCCTGCTGATGTTTTCGCTGGGGAATGTGGTCTTAGCAGCCGCGGTTGGCTTTAAAAGCTTTTTGGTAATTCGTTTCTTTGTTGGAATGGGACTTGGTGGCGAACTGCCAGTAGCTGCTACTTACATTTCTGACTTATACCAGGGCAACAAGCGCTCACAAATGCTGATTATGGCTGATAGCTTTTGGGCAATTGGCTGGTTAATTGCCTCGTTTCTGTCATTTTTGTTCAGCACGCAAATTGGCTGGCGGGGTCTGCTTTTAGTTACAGCGCTGACTGGATTCTTTGCTATTATGATGCGTCGTAATATTCAAGAAATCAGTCATGTTCAAACAAAACGGGTTGGTTTGGGCCAGGCCTTAAAGAAATCTTTTCATGGCAAGACTATTATGCTCTGGATTGCCTGGTTAATGGTCATGTTTAGCTATTATGGAATGTTTATGTGGCTGCCAAGCATTATGCTGGCACGGGGCAACAGCGTGATTGAAAGTTTCGGCTATACAACGATCATTGTGGTGGCTCAGTTACCAGGATACTATCTGGCGGCTTGGCTGGCTGGTAAAATTAAAACTAAGTACGTCTTCGCAATCTACATGTTGGGGACGGCACTAGGCGCGATCATGTTTGGCAACGTTTCGAGCAGCGCTTTGACGGTTATTGCCGGCTGCATCCTATCGTTCTTCAACCTTGGTGCTTACGGTGCCATCATCGCTTTGACGCCAACCTTGTATGAGACTGACGTTCGCGGGACGATGACGGGGATGGCACAAGGAATGGGCCGGATTGGTGCCGTTGTTGGTCCGCTGCTGGTTGGGATTTGGATCGATCAGCACGTCAGCATCAATATGATCTTCTTGATTTTCATGATTTCTTTGATCATCGGTTCAGTTGCCGTCTTGGCATTGCCAGAGCCAGGAAAGGACGAGGCCGCTCATGCTGAATGATTTTCTTCTCAAACAAAAACTGACGGCCTTTTTAAAAGAAGATCTGGAGTTTGGGGATGCCAGCCTTGCTCCCCTGCCTGATCACGTCATTGAAGGAACGTTTATTGCCAAGGCTGATGGTACTGTCTGCGGTTTGCAGGTTATCAATGCCGTCTATGACCTTTTAGGCGGTGCCGAAGTTGAGCTGTTGGTCAGTGATGGTGAAAAAGTCGCCAAAAAGACCAGGCTGGCACGTGTCAAAGGATCAGCAGCCGTTTTACTGAGCGGTGAGCGCGTCATTTTGAATCTGCTACAACACATGAGCGGGATTGCTACTAAAACTGCTCAAGCCGTCCAGCTGCTGGCTGATCCAACCATTAAGATCGTGGATACGCGCAAGACGACGCCTGGACTAAGAATGTTTGAAAAAGCAGCCGTGCGCGCAGGCGGTGGCTTTAATCATCGGATGGGACTGACGCACGGGATTATGTTAAAAGACAATCACCTGGCATTGGCGGGCAGCGTTGGCAAGGCGATCGATCTGGCCAAGCAAAGCGTAGGACCAATGACCCGTGTCGAAGTTGAGGTCGAAACTAAAAGTCAGCTCCAAGCTGCGATTGATCATCATGCCGACGTGATCATGTTTGACAACCAGGTCCCGGCTACGATCAAAAAATGGCAAGAACTGGTACCTGACGGAATTCTTACCGAGGCATCCGGCGGCATTGATCTGACTACGGTTGCCTCCTATCGCGGCTGCGGCATTGACTTTTTGTCCATCGGTGAACTGACCAACCGTGTCGTTCCACTGGATATCAGTTTTTTGGTCAATGGCGCGGTTAAAAGCTGAAAAATAAATTAAAAACAGCATTGCAAAGCTTACAATGCTGTTTTTTCATTTTATGAGGATTTAAATGGCTAAATGCCTACTCCATCGTTACGACGGCTTTGATAACCTTACCCGCGTTGGAGTCTTCTCGAGCCTGTTCCAACTGTTCAAATGGATACTTGGTAATGATCCTGTCGATTGGGAACCGACCTTCTTTGTAGAGTTGAACCAGCCGTGGAATAAAAATCTTTGGATTGGAGTCGCCTTCACAACAGCCAATTACGGTCCGATATGCCATCAAGACGTCCTTGCCAAAGTCAAAGTTCTCAACTTCACCAGATGGCGCCAGCAAAACGATCTTACCATTCAGACAGGTACTTTGAATGGCGTTTTGGATCATGTTGCCATTGCCAGAGGTATCAATGGCATAGTTGACGCCGCCATTTGAGATTGCCTGGACTGCCTGAGCCATCGTTTGATCAGCCGGCAGCTGCTTACGGTTGATTACGTCGGTTGCACCCAGTTCCTTGGCCAGTGCCAGACTGTGCTCATTGCCGCCAACCGCAATAATCTGACGGCAGCCCGCCACCTTGGCAGCCATGATCGCGCTAAAGCCAACCGCGCCACAGCCAAAGACTGCCAGCGTTTCGTCAATGTGGGGACGCAGCGTGTTTAAGACAGCCCCAGCACCAGTCTGAACGCCACAGCCAAATGGTGCAATCATGGCCAGATCAACGTCTTCATCGATTTTTACGATGCTTTCTTCGCTGATCGTAGCATACTGAGCAAATGATGATTGGCCAAAAAACATTGCTACCGGCTGACCGTTTTGCGACAGCTTGCTCTGACCATCAGCACCCACGCCGCCAAAATTAATTTCGTTAAATTTTTCACAGTATTGAGGACGGCCTTGAACGCAGCTCTTGCAATGACCACAAAAGGCGTATGAAAAGGCTACATGATCGCCAACCGCAAAGTCTTTGACGTTTTCACCCAGTTTTTCAATGATGCCGGCCCCTTCATGTCCCAAAACAATTGGCGACATGCCAAGCGTGCGGCCAAATTCATCAGTGTGGCAAAGACCGCTGGCAGTGATGCGTACCAGGACCTCGTCATTCTTTGGCTCAGCAAGTTCAACTTCTTCAAATTTGTATGGATCCGTAGCTTGACGAACAACGGCAGCCTTCATTTTCATAATCGATTCTCCTTATCTTTACCATGCTCACTAATCTGCTTTGATATGACTAACTGCTTTTGCATCCAGATAACAATATATGTGCTAAGACAAGTGACCATCAGACTTTCCGAATTTAGATAAAACAGCATTATGGTCCTACTAACGTTCGGCTGTATCTATAAAAACTAAGACTCGCATTCACTGCTTAAGTAATGGTTTTGAGAAATGCCTATTAGTACTGGGCCAGTCTTGCACCTATTGTTAATCATTTAACAAGATAAGTTTAGCATTGAACTTATAGCCTAAATAGTGCTAAAATATGCCGACACCCGAACTATTTCATTCGGCAGACAGGAGGAAAAAGCTTGAATCTCGATCAGTTAAGAATCTTTATGGAAGTCAGCGAGTTGGGCAGCTTTCAAAAAGTCGCGCAGGCACATTACGTTTCACAACGGGCCGTTTCAAGACAGATGAAACGTTTAGAAGATGAACTCAACGTCAAATTATTTACGCGTGGCAAGAATCAAGTTGCTCTGACAACGGCTGGCGGTTTCTTTAAGGAACGCTGTCAGGTTATCTTGAGAATGATCAACGATACCAACCAGGCTGTTCAGCATTTTGACGAACGATCGCGGCATCGCTTGACGATTGGGTACTTCTCACCTTTTGACACTTTGCTGCTGCGCGACTTGATCTTTGAATTGGATGCCAACATTGACGTTTTTATTGCTGAAGCTGGTCCCGAACACGTCATTACCGATGTCTTGATGAATGATCTGGATTGCGCTGTGGTGATGGATCACTACGGCTTTGACCAGGAATTTTCCAAGATGGGCCTAAAAACCGCGTTGCTGCACACGGATCAGATGGTGATCGGCGCCAGTGAACGACTGCCGATCAAAGATGCCGTTTCCATTGAACAGCTGCGACGCTATCCGATCATCTATTACAGCAATGAAGAATCATCCTATCTCAAGCGGGCCTTTCTCGAGAGTCTGGGATTAAATGGTCAGGCTTTAAACGTTGAGCGCGTCTTTTCGTTTGAACACATGCAGATGCTGGTCAGTCTGGGCAAGGCACTAGCATTTTACCCCCGCGAGCTGATCAAGGCTTACGATAGGACCAGCCGCCACATCCGCTATTGGCCGATCAAGGATGCCTCTGACCAGCGCTTTACCTTCAACCTCGTCTACCGCAGCGATAATCATAATCCAGCCCTGCGTCAGCTGCTCGATCAGATTAAAATTACCGATGGGATGCCTAAGCAAGCGTGATTCCATAGTCGTCTGATTGATTAAAAGACGACCCAGACCGCGCCAATTACCAGTGCTGGCAAGAGATTGGCCACGCGAATCTTATTGCCCCATAAAAGATTGATGCCAACGCAAAAGATCAATACGGAACCGATATAGGAGATGTTGTTCATCACAGCCGTTGTCATCAGTGGCTTAAGCAGCTCGCTGAACAGCGTCACCGTTCCCTGCAGAATCCCGACTGGCACCGCCGCGAATCCGCAGCCGCGTCCCATTGAAGCTGCCATTACCAAAACGATTACAAAATCAAGGATCGCCTTGGCAAACAGAATCGAATGGTCGCCCAAGATCCCATCCTCAATTGAGCCAACGATTGCCATTGCCCCAATGCAAACGGTCAGCGACGCGGTTACGAATGCTTCGATAAATTCTTGATCATTGGCATTGCCGGTCTTTTTCTTGAGCCATTCGCCAAAATCAGCAAAGCGATCCTCAATCCGCAGCCACTCGCCTAACAGACCGCCAATCGCGAGGCTGCCAATCAGCATCATGGTACCATGCGTTGAAAAGCTGCCATGCTTAAACGTGAGCATCTGCGCCATGGTTCCGCCCAGTCCTAAAAACAAAACTGCAATCGCGGTTGCTTTCATTAGGGTGTCTTGAAAACGGGGTGCGATTCTTTCACCAGCCAGACAGCCGATTATTCCAGCGGAAGCAATTGCAATTACGTTTACGATTGTTCCTAATCCCGGCATTTTTCATTCCTCCATTTAAAACCGCCATCCCAGTTTGGAAATGGCGGTTTTTAATTTATCTTTAATAATCTTTTTTTATTTTAATAAATCATTCACCTGCTGACTAGGCCGGATCAGGTTCAGCCAACTAATCAGATTCCAGAATCGCCGTCCATAATTGTCACCAGCACATCTTTAGCGTATGATTGGCATTAATCAAACGTTTTTTATTGACATTGATTGCGAGGTAATTATATGAACGATCGACTTTCTTTTGCTTCTGACTATTTGGAAGGCGCTCATCCCAGGCCTCAATATCTTAGTTTGCATGTATCAATTTATAATAAGCTCTGAGCATCAGCCCGGTAATTGAAAATGTAAAAACAGTGGTTGTTAATGTAATAATCATGATTGATGAAGTTTGAATACAGATAGCGTAAGCAATAATAATTAAAATTGCTAAGGTAAGGAGACTCATTCGTTTTGAAAAACGGACTGGTTGCTTATTATAATAACCAGCTAGGATTATTCCAAAATAAAAAAGAAGTATGCCTAGATATAAACAGGAAACGGCAAATTTATGATTCGCGTTTTCCTCGCTAATAAACTTCAAAGATACGGTGATCAAGCTCAGTCCGAATAAGTTGAGGTAGTGTAGGTAAATCAACAAATTACCAGTTTCATTTTTTTGCTTTGCGTTGATTAAATGATCGAACTCGATGATATAGCTAAAGTATAAAGTAACCACGATCAGAAATACAAAAACTGATGTTAGATTAAAAGTTTCAGGTTTGAAATAATCAGCAATTCCAATGATGGTCTCTCCAAAAGTGACGATAATTAACAGCGTGAGTCGTTCTAAAATATGGGAAAAGATAATCGGATGCTGACGAGTATATTTTCCAGTAGTTGCCGGTAGCAGCCAACTAACAATTATTCCCAGAAAAGCTGTCCAACGACTAATATGATTATCAAACAGCCCACCAATGAAAAGCGTTACCGTTCGTAGTAGCAGAATCAATGAAAAAATTCGGGCAATTGCTTTATCATTATTATTAATACTTCTAAAGTAGACTATGAGATACTCAAACATTAGTGTCAGTGATAATAGTCCAGCCGCAAAGAAAAAGCTTTGCAGGTAGCGAGAGGTAGTCTCTGTAAAAGCATTCGCCATATAAAGAAGGATTCCCATATCAAAAAAATAAAAGATGACATCCTTCCATGACGATTTGCCATAGCGGTTAGTAAAAACTGATTGAAACATCCATGAATTAATAAAAACAACAACAACGATGGTAAAGATAAGAAATGAAACTGGACTGATAACGCCGTGTTTTAAATGATGAATTAACTCAGTTGCCTGTGATAGCATATAGGCAAATACAAGATCATAAAATAATTCAATCATTGAAACACGTTTGGTGGGAATATTATTCATTGCCACGCCTCCCTAGATTTGGTTTGTTTAAGTCTAATGTCGTAAGAACTTATCATCTTGCTTGGGCAGTTTCTCAGGAATAAAACGTTCTGCTCGCATATGTAAATTATATTTATCTCTTAATTCAGCAAGTTCCGCCATCATTGGCGACTCATGATCTGCGTCAAGCGCTTCTTGATTTTCCCATGAATCAATAAGTAAAACCGTACAGGGATCGTCAAGGGATTGAAAGTATTCGTATCGTAAGTTTCCAGGTTGTTGCCGAATTCGATTGGCAATTCCACGACTTTCCATTTCTTGAACAAATTTTATTGCATTATTGCCTTCGCCAGTATAATAAAGATTGATTGTAAAGCTCATTTCTACTCCTCTTTTTTCCAACATTTTAAATTACGGAATTAAAAACTACTATAATTATAATTGCAAATTTGAACTAATGAGGTGATCAATAATGAAGATTGATGCATTTGCTCACGTTCTGCCAGTCAAGTTTTATCAAAGGATGCTGGCTATCAATCCCCAAATACCCCAAAAATATCCATTCATCAAGATTAAAGCACTTACTGATTTAGAAACCAGGTTCAACACCTGGCCAAACAAGACGATAAAGCAGGTAATTTCATTGGTAAACATTAATCCAGAAGATTATCTCGATCCAGGTAACTCTGCTAACTTGTGTCGATATGCAAATGAAGAATTGAGTACAATTGTCAATGATAATCAAGACTATTTTGCCGGTGGGATTGCCATTTTACCAATGAATAATATTATTGAAGCCGTGAAGGTTATTGAAAGGATTGCTCAAAGTCCAATTTTAGTTGGCGCCCAGATTTACACCCGTCATCTAGGTAAAAGTATTGCGGATCCAACATTTATGCCTGTCTTGTCAAAAGCTGCTGAGCTTGGTGTTCCGCTATGGCTACATCCTGTTTTTGATTTACGAAAACCGGATAACAATCTAATCTTCTCTTGGGAATATGAATTATCTCAAGCTATGTTAGAACTAGTACAAAACAACATTTTTGAAAAACATCCACAAATAAAGATAATTGTTCACCATGCTGGAGCAATGGCACCATTTTTTGCTGGTCGAATTGATCATATCCTTGATCCGATTCATGCAGCCGATTTCAAGAAATTTTACGTAGATACAGCAATTCTTGGAAATTCGGCCGCTCTAAAACTAACAATTGATTACTATGGAATTGATCACGTTTTGTTCGGTACCGACTCTCCATTTGCGGTTCAGCCTAGTGGTGCTAGCAAAATTATTGTTAATGCTATTGATAGTTTGAATCTGTCAAAAAGTGATTTAGCCAAGGTATACTATGATAACTACAAAAAAATAATTTAATAAAATTTTGCAGGAAATACTTGCTGTCAATCGAAAAGCGGTCACGTTTATCAATACACGTGATTGCTTTTTTGATGTTTAGGCTGACCGGTGCCAATCTCAAAACCAGTCGTGACGGGGATGTTTTCACCAGTGATTGCACTGGAAGCGTCAGTTGACATAAAGTAGACCGCTGCTGCAACCTCATTTGGCTCCACAATTCTTTGCAGCGGACTGTGCAGGCTGAACTTAGCCCTCATTGTCTGTGGAAACATTGCAGTTATTCCTTTATCAGCATTGCGAGCAGCCATCATAAACTGCCAGCCATGTTGCAACTAGTGGTCACCAAACCAATTCCATCTGTTCCATCGGTCAAAAAACAGTTTTCATGTAGAACAGCCCCTTTATTTTTCAGTGTATCGATTTCCTAAAGATTATACGCTTGATTCCTTGTTTGTTAAAGAATTGCGACTATTACTTTTTAAGCCGGCCAATGTTATAATTAATATCCTGTCTTAGTTATTGTTATTTTAATCAAGGGGAGATTTTAAGATGACTAGCAAAACCATTTATTTTTGCGCTGGCTGGTTTACTGATAAGCAAAACCAAGCCTATCAAGCAGCCATGACGGCAATCAAGCAGAATCCAACCATTGACGTTGAAAACAGCTACGTTCCTCTGCAGCATCAGTACAAGAACATTCGCGTCGATGAGCACCCAGAATACCTGCACGACAAGGAATGGGCCACGGCTACCTTTAAGGGCGACTGCCTGGGCGTTACCACGACCGACGTTACGCTGGCCGTCTACATTCCGGATGAAGAAGACGTCGGCATGGGAACTGAGATTGCCTGGGCTAAGGCGCATGGCAAGTACGTACTGCTGGTAATTCCAGATGAAGAATGGGGCAAGCCGATCAACCTGATGTCATGGGGCTTTGCGGACAACGCCATCAAGATGAGTGAACTGGCCAGCCTTAATTTTAACCAGCCTTCGTTCAACTTCTACGAAGGGGCCGTCTACTAAAATCATTCATATAAACGGCAACAGCGTCAAATTCGGCTTACAAAGCACGAATCTGACGCTGTTTTTTTAGTCTAAGTCAATGTTTTATTTGCGGTAGTTTGCCAGCAGTTCATCAAACGGCTGATATTCTGGCTGCCAGTGCATTGCCGCAACGGCCTGTTCTGCACTGAGATCAGTCTGGGCCAGGCCTTGATCAATCGCTGACTGGGCCACGGCGATCGCGACTTGCTTGGAAAAAGCAGTCAATTGGCTGACCGGCGGCAGAACCGGTGCCCCAGGAGCCTTGACGTCAACCAGGCCGCCAAGTGCATGCGCGGCAGCAGCCAGCATCTCATCATTGATAATCCGTGCGTTAACGGCCAGCGCGCCAAACCCGACTCCCGGATAGATTAAGGCATTGTTGGCCTGGCCAATCTGGTAGTCGATGCCTTGATATGCAACCGTAGCACTCGGAATCCCCGTTGCCACCAACGCCTTGCCATTGGTCCATTTAATCAGGTCAGCTGGTATGGCCTCGATCTTTTCAGTTGGGTTGGAAATTGGGAAAATGATTGGGCGATCAGCATGTTTGGCCATCTCTTTAATGGCAGCTTCGGTAAAGGCATTGTGAACCGTTGACGTACCAATCATTACCGTCGGCTGAACGGCCTTGATGATTGCCGGCAGATCCGTAAGCTCGCCCGCGTCAGCAAACTCATCTCGCGAACGGACAAATGCCTGTTGTTTAGGCGTCAGTCCCGGCGTATCCTCAAAGAGCAGTCCTTGACGATCCACCAGATAGAAATGCTGCTTGGCTTCTTTGGGACTCATTCCCTGCTTGATGAGCTCGTTGTACAGCATCTTGACGATTCCCATCCCGGCAGTACCGGCACCAAATGTCAAGAAACGCTGCTCAGCAATCGACTGTCCAGAAATGTTAAGCGCGCCCAGAACACCAGCCAGCGCGATGACGCCAGTTCCTTGAATGTCATCGTTAAACGTCAAAATCCGATCCTGATACTTGTCCAGAATCTGGGCAGCCGTACCGCGACCAAAGTCCTCAAAATGCAGCAGGCTCTTGGGAAACAGTTTTTCAACCGCGGCAACGAATCGATCAATATACGCAAAGTAAGCCTCACCGCTCAGACGCTGGTGCCGCATCCCCAGATATTCATCATCGGCCAACAGCTGCTGATTGTCCGTCCCCGCGTCAATTACGACCGGCAATACCTGCTGCGGATCAATACCGGCCGCTGCCGTATAAACCATCAGCTTGCCAACCGCAATGTCCACACCGTTAACGCCCCAGTCGCCGATCCCCAAAATACCTTCTGCGTCGGTAACCACGATCAGACGAACATCCCGCCGATCAGCCGCATTCTGCAGGCGCTGTTCAATCGTATCTGGATCATCCACCGTCAGATAAGCGGCATCTTGCGGCTGCATGAACCGTTCATTATAGCGTTCGATAGCTTCGGCAATTACTGGGTCATAGACGATCGGCATAAATTCATCAATGTGCCGAACCATCAGATTAAAAAACAGCGTCCGATTATGGTTGAAGATTTCCATTAAGAAATGACGCTTTTCAATCAGTGATCCCTTGCTTTGGTACAGTGCATACATCTCGGCAGCCTGCTCATCAATCGTTTTGACTCGGGGCGGCAAAAGGCCAATCAAGCCATATTGACGTCGCTCAGCCTCAGTAAAAGCCGTACCGCGATTTAAAAACGGATCATTAAGTATTTGAAATCCACGCATTAGACTCCATCTTCTTTCAACAAAATTCATCTTTTATCTCTTATCTCGCAATCGATTATAAAAACTGGCCAACTGCATAGTCAAATATACCCAAATCCATAAATTTTTTTGATATGATAAATTTAAATCCTATCAGGGCGGTATTTATCAATGAATATTAAAGAATTGTATTATTATCATGATTTGGTTAGGACCAAAAATTTTTCCCAGGTCGCAGCAGATTTCAACATCAGTCAGTCAACCGTCACCATGGCTATCAAACGACTTGAAGAAAGCTTTGGAACGACTTTTTTCATGCGTGATCGCTCGCATCATCAATTGACGGTTACCAGTACTGGTCTTCAATTTGACCAGCACGTTCAGCGTATAATCGAAGAACTTGAGATTGCCCAAAAGGAACTGGCCCGTGCCAAGCAGGAACGCATCAGCTTTGGCCTGCCGCCAATCATCGGCAGCTGGTACTTTCCCCGCTTCACCCCGGCGCTGCTGCAGGCAGGACTGCTCAATCAGCTGGAAGTCGTTGATCATGGTTCGGCCTCACTGCTGCAGCTGCTGGCAAAAGGCGAGCTTGATCTGGCGCTGTTAGGCTCACTGCAGCCATTTCAACAGCCAAGTCTGCGGGCCCGGGTGATTGATAAGGCACCGATTAGAATTATTGTGGCTAAGGATCACCCTCTGGCAGCCTTTAAAGATGGCGTATCATTTGCTCAAGCCGCCCAGTATCCGTTTATTACGCTTGATGACGAATACGTTCACGCTCAAGCTTTCCGCCAGGCTGCTCGTCTGGCTCGTGTGCGTCCCAAAATCGTTTTTAAAACCAGCGATGTGCAGATTTTAAAAGCGTTGGTCGCTAATCATTCCGGAATCTCTTTTTTGACGGATCTGGCGCTGGATGGCAATGATGGGCTGGCAGCCTTACCATTGACGGATGGCAGTCAACCTGAGTTTATCATCTCGCTGACGGCCCGTGCTAATCGGCTGCTGACGCCTAACGCCCAAAGACTATGGTCGATTCTGGAGACACCGCTTTATAAATGACTAATATCGCAATCTGAAAGGAGATGTCTAAATGAATCTACTGACGTTACCGGCCTATCGCTTGGCAGAAATGATCCGCCAGCACCAGCTTACCAGTCACGAACTGGTTGAAATGGCACTAAACAAGATTCAAGCAGAAAATCCTACCCTCAATGCCGTTGTTCATTTAAGAGCAGCAGCAGCCTTAAAAGAAGCTGATCAACTAAAAGATCACGGGCAGCCGTTTTTAGGCGTCCCCTTGCTGTTAAAGGGACTCGGTCAGCGAATGAAAGGCGAGCCTGATACTAACGGCAGCCGACTGTTTCGCAATCAACTGGCTGCTGAAACCGATAATTTTGTCAAAACACTTCAAAATGCCGGCTTTATCATTATCGGTCAGACAAATTTTCCGGAATTTGGCTATAAGAACATTACCGATGCCAAACTTTTTGGTCCAGCCCGCAATCCCTGGAATCCGCAGTTCACGCCCGGCGGCTCATCAGGTGGTGCCGGCGCGGCCGTGGCAGCTGGCTGGGTACCAATCGCTGCGGGCAATGACGGTGGCGGCTCAATCAGAATTCCGGCTAGCTGGTGTGGCGTCATTGGCTTGAAACCAACTCGTGGCCGCATGCCGGTTGGTCCTGGTAATTGGCGGTCATGGCAAGGCGCATCGATTAATTTCGCGTTGACGCGGTCGGTTAAAGATACCGCGCTTTTGCTGGAGACCCTGCAAACCGTCCAGTCCCCTGCCGTCTTTCAAACCCCGCTACTCAATCCGAATGTCTTGAAACCAAACGATTACTCACGTCTAAGGATCGGCTGGACCACTACCTCGCCAGTAAAAACCCCGGTTACAGAAGATGCCGTGCAAGCCGTCAAAAACGCGGTCGCCTTTCTTCAGGACCTGAGCTATGACTGTCAGCCCTATGAAGATCCGATTGACGGCCGGCAGCTGATTGATAGTTATTATTTGATGAATGAAGGTGAAACCGCAGCCATGTTCGCCAGCATTGAACAATCAATCAAGCGTCCCGTCAAACAAAATGAGATTGAGCTGGTTACCTGGGCACTTTGGCAAGCCGGCAAAAACGTTACTGCCGCCGAATACATCAATGCATTGAACGTTTGGGATCAGGCTAGTACTCTCCACGCTAAGCTGCACGAACGATTTGACGTACTCTTGACTCCGACAACGGCTGGCAGCCCCTATCGCATTGATGAGCCGCAGCATGCCGCTGTCTTTGATGAACGTCTGCAAAGAATCAATCAGCTGACAGCACAAGAACAACGCCAACTGATATATGATCAATGGCTTGATTCGCTAAGCCGCACGCCATTTACGCAGGCTGCCAACCTAACAGGCGAGCCTGCGATCTCATTACCCACTCACATTGCTAAAGACGGCCTGCCGCAGGGAATTCAATTAACTGCCAATAAAGGTCGCGAAGATGTTCTGCTGCAGCTGGCTAAATTATTTGAGGACCACGGGATGCTTAAAACGCTCAGCTGATTCATCGCTATAAAAATACAACAGCCCTCAAAACACCTTAAACATCAGGTGCCTTGAGGGCTGTTTGATATCTAACCCAGTCGCAAGAATCGAACTTGCATCGTTTGGCAACTGCTCTTCCTTTGAGCTAGACTGGCATTCAGACTTGCGCATTGGTTTGCGTGGCGTGAAGTTAATAGTTGATTAGGCAACGTGCTCGACAAGGCTTAGCCAAGACCCATCGATCATGACCTCTTGTCGCTTAAACATGGCACGGGCTGGGATCGGTACCCACCAGCTTTTGGTCAGCATAAGCATTCATCAAGTATTGATTGGATGCCGCCGTTTGACCGACTCGGACCGACCTCGATGCTTATAGCTGCATCACTGCAGCATCACGGCGAACGTTTTTAGTGACGTTCCACTTTGGGTCTTAGGTTGTCAGGTCTAATTGACTGTGGATGGGATATTGCAAACGCGCATCGGATCGTGCCTTAACTTATTAACCTCTTACCTGACTGACTGGGAACACGGCTTTTTTTTCACCGCTATCAAGACTCACTACAAGCCTTGATGCTAGGAATCAAACAGCTATCGTTGCCTGACGCCTTGGTTCATTGATAAGCCAGCCAGCTGGGCGACTCTGCCAAAGCCTCATGCACCAGTTTCAAGTCAATCCTCAAAATAAATTGAGAAATTAGTATAGGCTACAGCTGATAATCCATTATGTCAATAAAAAAGATCATCTATCGAAAGCAGATGACCTTCCATAAATATTTTGATTTGAGAACTAAAAGTCCAGCTGCAGCTTTTCCAGTTCGCTCCAGGCAGCGTTCTTGGTTTCGTCAGTCGGTACGGCCTCGCCATCAACTGAGATGTCGGCCCGCCGCAACAAGACCTTACCATCATTCAAGACTTTTTGAATCAGGTAGGCTTGAGCACAGCGCCAGTCGCTGATGCGAACCAATACTGCATCATTCATGGCTTTTACGACTTCTTTCTTTGTCATGATATCAATTCCTCTCTCTGATGATCAACGATATCCCGATGACGATCATCAAGTCATTGCCTCAACACCAGTTTTTTCAGTTGTCAAGACGTTTTGAGATATCGGAATCAAATTATTCCATCTTTGCTGCTGAAAGTCAAATTAAAGTTGTAAACGTAGCCGATTCTTAAGCTGGTTTATGAATAGCTAAAGCCGGTGGTGTCTTATTTTGTTTTTGTAGTTTAGTTAAGGTAAATTACTACTAGTTTATTAAATGGAAATTGATTTCAATTTCTCACTCCCCTGCTCACAATTGAGACTATAATAAAAGCAAGTATTTGATTAAAGGGGGATCCATTATGCGCTATGACTATGATGGTAAAAACGTTATCGTAACCGGTGCGACTGGCGGAATCGGTAAGGAAGTCGCTAAAGGCATCATTGCTGGCGGCGGCTCAGTTGCCTTGATTGGCCTAACGCTTGATGAAGCAAATAAAGTCGCTGCTGAGCTTGGCGAGCACGCCCATCCTTATGCCATGGATCAAAGCAATCGCGATGCCGTTGATGCAGCCTTTCAGCAGATCTTAAATGACTTTGGCCGCATTGATGTCTTGATCAACGTAGCCGGCATCATCAGCGCCAAATCGTTTGATGAATTATCGCCAGCTGAATGGGATCGGACGCTGGCCGTCAATCTAACTGGCCCTTTCAATACCGTTCATGCTATCTGGGAACACTTCAAGAATAATGGCGGCGGCCGAATCGTCAACGTTTCTTCCGTAGCCGGTAAAATTGGGGGCGGCTTGTTGGGAACGACGGCCTATGCATCGTCCAAAGCTGGTTTAAACGGCTTTACCAAGGCAATTGCTAAAGAAGGCGCTAAGTATGGCATCTACGCCAACGCGGTCTGTCCTTCCTTTACCCACACTGGCATGACGGCCGCATTGGAAGCTGATCCCCAAAAACGGCAACGGGTCTTAAGTATGATTCCGCTTGGCCGTGGCGCGGCACCAGCTGAAATTGCTCAAATGATCCTGTTCTTTGGCTGTGACGCGGCCAGCTTTATTACCGGCGAAATCGGCGACTGTGATGGCGGAATCGTGATGGACGGCTAGTCTTGATCAACTAAAAGGCACTAAAAAGAGGCACTCGGCTGCTTTGAGCAGAATGCCTCTTTTATTTATTTGATGCGCCATCTTAAAGTCCTGCAACTATTGGGTTCGCCCATCATCGTTACGGTGCTGCCGTTTCCAGTTCTTGATCTGAGCCAGGCGCCGTTTAAAGCGAATCTCATTGCCCTGCTCGGTTGGGTAATAATACTGATGCCCCACGAGATTAGCCTGCATCGTTTCCATCGCAGTCATTTTAGCCGCCGTATCATGTGCGTACTGATAATCTTTGCCATAGCCCAGTTCTTTCATGAGTTTGGTGGTTCCATTGCGAATCTGCAGCGGTACTGGCTCATTGGCCGTTTTTTCAACGTCTTCTTGGACTTTTTGCGTGGCAGCATAGACCGCGTTGGATTTAGGCGTAGTCGCCAGATAGATTACGCATTCCGTCAAGTGAACGTTGCATTCCGGCATTCCCAGAAACTGACAGGCCTGGTAGACATTGACCGCGACGTTTAACGCATTGGTATCGGCCAGGCCAATGTCTTCACTGGCAAAGCGTACCAAACGCCGCGCAATATATAATGGGTCTTCGCCACCATCCAGCATGCGCGTCAGCCAGTAGATGGCCGCGTCAACATCAGAGTTACGCATGGATTTATGCAGTGCCGAGATTAGATTATAGTGCTGCTCGCCTTTTTTATCATATTTAAGCGTTTTATGACCAAGCAGCTGCTCCAACAGATTGTCCGCTGCCGTAAGCCGACCGTTTTCATCAACCTTACCATTATCAACCAGCATTTCCAGTGTGTTGAGAGCTGTACGGGCATCGCCATCCGCAAAAATCGCCACTTGTCTCAATAAACGATCATCAATCTGAATCGGACGCGCAAAGCCAGTCTGAGCCGCGCGCTGCAGCATCTTTTGCAGATCATCCGTTGACAGCGGCTGCAGCACAAAGACACGGCAGCGCGAAAGCAGAGCAGAATTGATCTCAAACGATGGATTCTCAGTCGTCGCGCCAATCAACACGATGCTGCCATTCTCAACGTAAGGCAAAAATGCATCCTGCTGTGCCTTGTTGAAGCGATGAATCTCATCGACAAATACGATCGTTCGCTGACCATAAGCCGCGTTTTGCTGCGCTTGGACCATAAGCTCTTTGATTTCTTTAATGCCGCTGGTAACGGCACTGAACGAGATGAATTCCGACTTGGTATGCCGTGCGATTACCCGTGCCAAAGTCGTCTTGCCCACGCCAGGCGGCCCCCAAAGAATCATGGAGGGCACGCGATCAGCATCAATCAAGCGACGCAGCATCTGGTTAGGTGCCAAAAGATGCTGCTGGCCAACGATCTGATCCAAGGTCTGGGGACGCATACGACTAGCCAGTGGTTCGTGCGTTGCCTGTTCAAAAAGCGATTCTTGATGCATTTGATCACCTCTTAAAAAAGCCTTCCGCATGACGTTATGCAAAAGGCCATTCATATTTGATTAATTATAGATAGAACTGCAGAACATGCAAAACGGCATCATGATTGTTGTCTTCATCAGCCGTAAAATCAGCTGCCTGTTTGACCGTTGCACTGGCATTCCGCATTGCCCAGCCGACTCTGGCCATTTTAAGCATGGTCACGTCATTGCCGCCATCACCAAACGCCACCAGATCATCAGCCGTCAGTTGCCATTGAGTAAGCATCTTTTGCAGCGCTTGAGCCTTATCAACACCAGGAATCGTTAAATCAACCGAACCGTTGCCGCTTGGCGTGATCTTTAACCGCTTGCCAAACCGGCTGCGCAAGGTCTGCAGCTGGCCTTTCAGTTTGTCTGGCTCAACAACAAACGATATCTGATAGAAACGATCGGCTGGCAGCTGCTTGAAATCTTCAATAAAAATATGATTGGGAAAATAAAACTGCAGCCGCTTGAGCCGTGATGCTGAAACGTTTGGCGAGATATAGCCGTGCTGATGACCTGAAAGCGACGGCACCAGATCCATTTTCTCGACCATAAACGGAATCAGTTCGTCAACTACCGTAGGATCCATGGTCTGCACCATCAGCTCCCTGTCATGATCAATAACGTGCGCACCGTTTTCACTGATAAAGGTCAGCTGTTCATGCCGAGTTGGAAAGTATTTCAACAGACACTCATACTGATCACCGCTAGCCACGATGACATGTACGTCTTGGGCCAATAGTCGATCCAACAGCTGGCTGAACAGTTTGCGATCAAAAGTCTTGTCATCACGCAGAAACGTGCCATCCATATCAAAGGCCACCGCTTTAAAAGGAAATGCCATTTTCTTCTCCTTCAAATTATCGTTTATGTCAATTATGACACAAAAAAGCTACTTATCCAAATGAGCCGTGTCAAACAGATAGCCAAAGCCACGTGCCGTCTTGATCCATTCAGGGCGATGCGGATCTTTTTCGATTTTATCGCGCAGGTGACTAATGTGAATGTCAACCATGCGGGAAGTGCCTAAAATATCGTAGTTCCAGACGCCGTTCAACAATTGTTCGCGGCTGATGACCTGATTGCGATTATCATAAAGGTATTTAAGCAGCTTAAACTCTTTCGGGGTTAAAATTACTTTTTGATCATTGACATAAACACAGCGATGATCAAAATCCAGTCTTAAATTACCAATCGTAACGTCATCACGGTGAGGGCGTCGTGGCTTGTTGTTAGATGATTCTTCTGAGTTTAATTGACTATAGACCCATAAGCGCTGTCTGATCAGTGGTACCAGCAGTTCAGCATCATTGAGCGATCTTGGCAGGCAGTCATCGGCATGAAAACGAAACAGCTTGCGTCGCACCTTAGGCTTATACGCCTCGCCCATGATGATGATCGGGCCATTCATCATCTGACGCATGACGTCCAGCGTTGCTAAAATCGTGTCCAATGGCGTAGCAGCAAAATCCCATAAAATCCCACTGTATGAGTGCTTTTGGATTTTGGCAACCCCTTCTACCGCGGTAGTCGTCTGGTGCAGCAGCCATCCCTCATCCGCAAACGCGGCGGCAATTGCTCCGTATAAAGCCATGTCTTTGCTAATGAGCAGAAAATGTTGCTGCTCCATAATTCTCCATCCCCTTTTCTCTTCCAAGTCTAATTAAAACGCAATACTTACGAAATTTCGATAAATTCCGATAATTTTACGCCAAATTTACGTATTTTTTACATTAGACAAGTATAGTAATTTATGAATAAATGCCCCATAAAGGAGAGAGATCATATGAACGAGATTTTTAACGATGAGCTAAAAAAACTGCGTGGCCGGTTTATGGAAATGGGGATTAACACCTCCGAACAGATTTATAAGGCAACCAAAGCGTTCATTGATCGTGACGTGGTGCTAGCCAAAGAAGTCAACGAAAACGATCGGCTGATCAATGATGGCGAAACCTATCTAGAAAAACACGCCTTTAAGCTGATGAATATTCAAAGACCTAAAGAAGATGAGTTCCGTTCAATCATGAGCATCCTCAAGGCCAGCTCAGATTTGGAACGGATGGCTGATCACGCGTCTCATATTGCCAGAGACGCCATCCGCATCAAGGACATGGATCAGCACTGGCCAGATATTGAAAACGCTATTGCTGAGATGGCGGAAACCGTGCGTCATATGTTGGAAAAGTCCCTTGATGCCTACGTCTACACCAATGAGCAGACCGCTTATTCCGTTGCCAACATGGATTTGGAAGTCGACAAGCAGTACGTACAGGTTCATGAAAAAATTATTGACCAGATGCATGCCCATCCTGAACTGATTAAGGATGGCAGTCACTACATTACCGTAATTCATCTGTTGGAACGGATTGGCGATCACATCGTCAATCTGGTCGAATGGGTAATCTACGCGGCAACCGGTAAAATCACAGAACTCAACCCCGGCAAGGCTGATCCCGAACTGGTCAATCGTGAGCTTCAAAAACAGGCTGAAGAACAGGAAAAGCGAACCAGCCAAAATTAAAAATCCTAATTATGCGACCGTAAAGCTGTTCATGACGATGGCTTTGCGGTCGTTTTGCGGCTTAATGATCCTTGATTGATTAGGCGATGTGTTATTATAATCAATACGATTAAATGCATGAAGAGAGAGGGATTGCAATGCTTTACAACGCGGCATTAGTTTTAGAGGGTGGAGCTTTTCGAGGTCAGTATACCGCTGGCGTCTTGGATTGCCTGCTTAAACATCATATTGAGTTTAAAAGCGTGATTGGCGTTTCTGCCGGGGCCTTATGCGGTGCCTGTTACGTGGCCAAGCAGTATGGGTATGTAAATCACGTCAACACCAGCTACCGTCATGATTCTGACTATGTTTCGCTCAAACGCGGCCTGCATCACGAAGACATTCTCAATCTGGACTTTTTGTTTGATGACCATGGCTGGGACTGGCATCAATTTGACCATCATGCCTATGAGCGCTCCGCATCGAACTTTACAGCGGTGGCAACCTCAATTGAAACTGGCAAGCGAATTGACTTTGTAAACTACCGGCGGGAAGGTTTGGTAACTGCTCTGAAGGCTTCCAGTTCAATGCCGTTTTTAGTTGAGCCGCAGCTGACTGATCAAGGACCTTGTCTAGATGGCGGAATTGCTGATTCGATCCCGACTGATCTGGCTAAGGAACAAGGATTCGATAAGATCGTCGTCGTCAGAACGCGTGAGGCAACTTATCGCAAAAAGTCTTCCAGTCCCCTGGTCAAGGCGCTTTATCGTCGCCAGTACAAAGACTATCCGGTTTTTGCCGAAGAAGGCATCAACCGGCCAGAAGTATATAATCAGCGATGCAATGAGATTGATGCTGCTTTTGTCAATCAAGAGCTTTACTGCATTACGCCACAAAAACCGGTTAAGGTCAGCCGATTTGAAAATAACGTTAAAAAACTGGCTGGCTTCCATGATGAGGGATTGCTTGAAATGGAACAGCAGCTGCCTCAGTTGATTGCCTACCTTGAACGCTAAACTAAACGTCGTCTTCTTTAGAGGCGGCTTTTTTTGTTGGCAGAGCTGTTTTATCGTGACTGATTCTCTGCTTGAACGCCGCGGTCACCAGCTTTTAATGAATCATTTCTTTTATCTGTGCGGCCGCTGCCTGATCACGAAAATAGTATTGACTGCCCAATGACGGCTCTGACAGCAGAATATTCAAAAACTGCTGAACATCAAACGACTTAGCCAGCGCCGATAAGATGATCTTAAGGTCTTTAATCTGACGACGCGCCCGCCGATTTGTCTGCAGACTGGCAACCAGCAGCTGCGCATCGATCTGGTCTAGCTCAGTCAGTTCAATTACGTGCAGATAGTCCTGCAGAATCGATTGGTCAAAAACTTTCAGCTGGCGTTCAGCAGTTGCTTTAAGCCGTAATGCATCGATCAAATAGTCAACGGCCGCGAGAATCTTCTTTAAATTGAATCTTTCAAAATCGATCGTTTCAACCTCATGCCGTGCTGCCTTGGCCAGACTCATCGTTGACGCTGCCGGACCATCATCATCTACATGGGCACTGATTTTTTGGCGGAATTGATCAATAAGCTCGGGATCTGGCATCGGTAAGCCATCCCCAGCAAATTGCGGCCAGATTCGTTCACCATCCTCGACTCTAACCAACCGCAATGTTGCACGATCATATTCAGCATGACCAAGCCAAAATGAATCATTGATTGCCAATTCTTTACCCACATCGATAGCAGAATCGCGCCGGTCCCAGACCGAGGCATGCTCATTGACCTTGACCACGAATTTTTTTAGTGTCCGACTGTAGTAGCAAGAGACATTGTTTTTGCCATCTACCATCAATGCGAAATGCTCTGGTGTTTTGGGATCACCCCGCTGCTGTTTGGGCGTGCTTGTTTGCAAAGCCATTGAATCAACGGCGATTGTTTTATCATTTTTGGTTTCTGCTTGGGGTGCATCATCAGCTGGCACATCAGCACTGTCAGCTGCAGCAAGCGACAGTCGCGTTGCATCATCATGCGCGAGATCATAAATCCAAAAGGCCTCGGCACGTTTCTTAGCAAACAGCGTAGGATAGTGGGACCTCAGTTTGGGATAGTCGGCAGCCAGATCCGCAGCCGACTCCCAGGTAAACTGCCGCTCGCTTTTTTGGGTAAAATTTTGGCTGACTGACCAATACCAGCGCGTGTGACTAAGCGATCGATACAGCAAGGCAAATGACATCTTGATTCCTCCTTAAGCTCTATTAAAACATATAAAACATATGTTCGCTATTTATATTTTAACAGGCGAACGTACTTTCGGCAACCTTATTTTTGAACAGCCGATCAGCTTGGTTTGAGAGCGCTGCAGACCAACCCGATTTAAAAACCAGTAATTCGTTAAAATACCTTAATATTTTCATTGGCAAGGTTTACAAAAATCTATAGTAGAATAGAAGGGTGTACTTTTTATTTTAAGGAGCAATTTCAATGAACTTCTCATTCGAAAAGCGTGATCATCGCATGCTGTATCTGAAATATATGGTAATGTTTGCCTTGATCGCGCTGTGCATGTTCGGCAGCTATGCTATCACCGGACATACGTTGATCTGGAATAAAGATGCCTTAAATCAGCACGTACCGCTGCTCGGCGAATATCGTAAAATCGTCCTGGGCTGGCTCCATCATCCAACACGGCCATTAAACTGGTGGTCTTGGAACATGGGACTGGGCACCGATACTTTCCAGGTCTTTTCCTACTATACGATTGGTGACGTTTTCGCTTATCTGGCATTATTATTCCCAGCAGCTAAACTAACGCTGGCCTATCAAGTCATTACCGTTGTGCGAACGTACTTTGTCGGTTTGACGTTCTGCTGGTTTGCTGGCCATTTTTCTTTTCGCGACCACGTTATTCTAGGTGGTGCCGTAGTCTATATGGTGAACTCATACCTGTTGTACGCCAGCATCGCCCAGCCGTTTTTCATGACGACGTTTATTCTATTTCCGATTCTGGTCGTCCAGCTTGAGCGAGTCCTGCAAAACGGCTCAGCCTGGCCGCTTACCTTGGCTTTTTTGTGGATGCTGGTCAACAACTACTATCTAGCGTATGTTTTAGGAATCGGTACTTTTATCTATCTGGTACTCCGCGTGGCAACTCATTATCGAACCACGCTTAGCTACGGCAAAACCCTGGCTAAGCTGGCCTTTGCCGCAATTACCAGCATTCTAGCCGCAGCCTGCCTTTTGGTTCCAGAAATCATGGCCGTTATGAATTCCACTCGCGCCGGTTCTGAATTTGCCAATGGTCTTAAACACTATCCGCTCTACTACTATCTGTTTCTGCCCAAACAGCTGATCAATGGTGACCAGTGGACGTTTATGTTCTGGTCGGCATTAGGCTTGGTCAGCATTGCCTTTATCGCGATCGTCTATCTTTATACGCGAACCCGCGAATTTCCGCTTTTATCAATCAGTCTGGCACTGGCATTGGTTATGCTGCTGATTCCGGCAGTGGGGGCATTTTTCAATGGCATGATGGCGGCCTCCAATCGCTGGACGCTGCTGATCTATCTGCCGATTGCCATGACGGTCTGCCTGCTTTTGCAGAATGCGACCCGTCTTGATCGGCATACGCTTTGGATCTTAACCAGCGCGACCGGCATCTATCTGGTCGTCTTGGTGGCAACTTATATTTTTCAAAACGATACGACCATGTTTATGCCGATCATCTTTTTAATCATGTCGCTGTTAATGCTTTGGATTATTAACCTGCATGGCACGCCGCATCCTGATCGCTGGCTGGTTACGATTATTTTGGCCAACGCTGCCTGCAATGCGCTGTATGTCGGTACGCCTTATAACGGTAATTTTGCCAACAGTACATTGGTGCGCGGCCAGTATCAGTCGATTGCCGAAAATCGCTATGGCGGCTTGGAAAAAGGCTTAAACGACGGCTCATTTTTCCGGGTCTCCACGATCTCCAACAATCAAATTACTTCCGGTGGGCTTTTGGATAATGATCTGACCTCAGGGATGCACAATATCGATTCATACTACTCCCTGCAAAACAAGTATCTGGGACAGTTCAGCACCTCGCTGCAAAACACTCAGTATCAAGCCAACGTCCCTTTGCGTCAGGTTGATGACCGAACCGTTTTGAATAATTTCTTTGGCGTCAAGTATCTGTTCGTGCAAAGCAACAGCGAGAATGCCAATAAAATTCCAGGTGGCTATTTCCTTGATGCTACTACCGAACCCAAAATCAATTATGACGTCGGGCAGCCTACCAACCCGACCGATCAGACGCAGCTGGTTCCAACCACGACTAATCGCTATCAGACGAATAATGCCTTTCCGCTGCTTTATTGGCAGGATTCCTACATCAGCCAAAAGACCTACCAGAAGCTGTCGCCTACTGCCAAGGAACGTGCCTTGGCCAGTGGAGTTACGGTCAGCTCTAAAAACAGCGGCGTTACTAACGGAATGAAGACTGCCAATTTGAAAGGCAACGTCATCAAACTTAAATCGCAGCTGGTTTCAAATCGTTTGAACAAAATCAAGTCAACCGGTCTTAAATATACTGACAGTCTGGAAACCTATCAGCTGCAGCTGCCGCAATTGACCAGCAAGGCATTCAAAAAACAGCTCAAAGACAGCGAACTGCACGTTGAGTTTGCTTCGATCAAGTATCAGCCGTTTTCAATGAAACAGCAGATTGCCTATGAGCAAAAACATGAAGAGCAACAGTCCACCAATCCAGGCAATATCGTCAATCATCGTTTTAACCAGTATAAATTCTGGCGCTACCATATTCTGAACGGTTCACCTGATATGAGTTTTGCCATCAAGATTTCCAGTCGTTTGGGTTCCGAAACCATAGAACAGCCTAAGCAAAGCAAGCTTTCATTTTTCAAGCTGGTTAAAAACGGTACGATGAATATTGGCTACTTTGCTAAAGGAATGCCGACTTCTTTGACTCTCAAGCCTTCTAAGCTGGGGACCTATCAATGGCAGTATCAAGTAGTTGCCGAAAAACTGGGGACCAAATACAATCAAGAAGTTCGCCAGATTCAAAAACATGCGCTTAAAAACGTTAAATTCAAGCGCAATCAACTTTCGGGAACGATTACGACTTCGCGGGTCGGTATTCTGACTTCTTCGATTCCTTATTCAACGGGCTGGACGGCGACCGTTGATGGCAAAAATACCACTCTGTTACGGACCAACCAGGCTTTTGTCGGTCTGCGCCTGCCTGCGGGAACTCATCGCGTTGTCCTGCACTACCACGTACCAGGTTTGGCTCTTGGCTGCAAAATCAGTCTGTTTGGTTTGATCTGGATGCTTTTGGCTGCAGTTGCCAGTTGGCTGATCAAACGTCACAATGCCAACAAAGCTTCAGCATAACAGTTCGATCAACAGCTCTAAAATTGCCAATAGCGCTATACCAGGCTTCAAAGCTTGATATAGCGCTATTTTGGTTATCAATTGGTTTCAGTTGAGCAGTACCGTGTAGCCTACGAAATCCCCCACACATACATGGGGAATACAACCTATAAAATTCAACGCAAAATTGAAGCATTGATCACGCAAAACTATTGTCACCTTGCCACAAACGAATTATTATTTAATTAATTACTATACTATTGGGAAAATTAACTATGAATCCTCGCAAACACAAAATTCTGTTACTCTATCAGCTGTTTATCGCGCTGATCGCCTTAGTTTCAATTCTGCTGCTATTGTTTGACTGCGCTCATGCCATTAATCTCAGCCAGTCGCCTTACGTTTGGATCGATCGCGGTATCTGGGCAATTCTGGTAGTTGACTACTTTGCACGTCTGGCAATCGCAAAAGACAAAATTCAATTTTTCAATGAAAATATCTGGGATCTGCTCTCAATCATCCCGACCAACTCAATCTTCACGCTATTCCGTTTTGTCCGTGTCGCCCGCGTCTTTCACATGCTGCGTGTCTTGCGGCTTTTACGCCTGGTTGGTCTGACGGTCCGCTTAAAACGATTCTTTCACACGGATGGTCTGATCTACTACCTTTACCTTAGCTGTGGAATTCTGTTTATCGCGGCCGGCATGTACAGCATCTCAGAGGGCGTTTCGTTTTCAACGGCCCTTTGGTGGGCTTTGACGACTGTTTCAACCGTGGGCTATGGCGATGTCTCGCCGACTACGCTCTGGGGACGGATTGCCGCAGTTTTGCTGATGGTCGTAGGCGTCAGCATCATTGGACTTTTGACCAGCATGATCACGACTTATTTTGAACCAACCAATCCGCATGAGGTCACCAAAAAAGAAATCGCCAAGCTGCACGCCGAAAATAGGCAGCTGCATCAGGAACTGTTGGAAATCAAACAGATGCTTAAGGAACAACAGCACCATGACGCTAAATAAAAAACAGTACTGTATTGAACATTTTATAGGCACTGTTTTCTTCTAAAATTGCATGATAAATCAAATTCATTGATACGGCTTGGCAGCAGACTTTCTTGCGGTCAGGCCGTTTTTTATCTGAGTTCATTTGAGATATGATTGCTGCTTTGTTTCTTATCATTATGGATGCCTTTCTTACCAGATCTGCTTAAAATCGTTTTATCAGGCTTCCAACACAAGTTTTCTTGAGGCACTAACTATGAATTGCCACTTTTTTACTCTCTCGTTATAATCAGCATCATTTTCTTGGTCGCTGTCATTATTTTATTGACGCCAAACATTCACTTAATTATTGGTTCGAATTTGATCTATTATTTTTAGTTAATGTAAATTAATGCTGTTGCTATTTAGTTTAACATTATGAAAAGTTTGAATCATAATCGGGCGTAACTCATCACAGAGCAACTGATGAATCTTGCGCGAATGCTAAGATCTTCTGCACCCATTTTACGAAAATATAAAATCGTCGGTGCCAATTCAATTTATCAAAGACATCAAAAAAGGCCATCCAAAAGTGATTGCCTCACTAATCAGATGACCTCAAATGGCTAATAATATTGTCAAGCTCAGTGCTTAATGACATTGCATTGATCGAGCAGGACATTTTTGACATTATTAACTGACTACCAGTATAAATTAATTATACGATATTTAATGTTTATTAAAAACCCATCATGAAACTGTTAAACAAATTTTAATAAAACGTATATTAGGTTATCGATTGAAATAGCGAACATACTCTTCAGCCGCTACATCTCGGTCTGAATTAATCAAAGGCGAAAACAACAGGCCAAGTCCAACATAAAGCATGATGCAGGCTCAGACGATTGGCTCCCAGCTCTTGATTGGCCAGCTGCCAAAACAAATACCGACTACAAAAGCAGCCACGATCAGCAGTACAGCAACGGCCAAAGCAGCATTGCGCATCCGCTGCCAGTATTTGCCATAGGGGTAGACAAACTGCGAGATCCAGATTTCTAGTTCCTGACCAGTAGCCCCGCCTCGCCAGATTCGCAGCATTTTCTCATGAGTCTCATCCCAGACAAACGTATCAACCCGCTCATAGCTAACAGCAGCCGGTTTGCCATCGGGACGCTGCTCGTGACCATTTTGGCGCGTCGTCAGCTCAAAAATCGTTCTTTGACCTTCCAGCTTGACTTCACGACAGCGCACCAGATCTAATTGCATGTCTAATTCACGCCGACTTTCATACACGCGCTGCTCGCATTCCCGCAAAAAGGCCTTGGATTCCAGTGGCGTCATGTACTGATCCATGATTCCCTTAGCTGCATCACGATTATTATTGGCCAGATGCTCGCTGGCAGCTTCAAGCGTTTTGTGAAAACCGTTAAAGATCCGCAAGCCGCGCAGTGCCTCAGGCGAATCCAACGGGAGAATCTGCCAAGAGATCGGATGCCGCTGCGACAGCACGCCTAGCCGATGGCGCCGCATCCGCCGACAAAAATCGCCCCACAAAAAGCCAACTGCCAGCATTAAAAACAAGCCTAATACTAAAAGGCAGAAAAGCCCCCAGCCGTCAGACATCATTAATAAACTTGTCATAGTCTCACCTTCCGCATGGTTTGATTTAATTATAGTCGATTATTAGATTTGCTGGCTAGAGAAATAGGCAAAATATTCAAGATCTAAGTTATCAGTGCGAAACCGTTAAAATCATTAAACTTAACAAACGTCTTTTCATCAATCAACAATTTGCTATTCATAATTCACTGTTCACAATTCATTCTTTACAATTCACTATTTACATTGATACAGGTTACTGAGCGATAGATAAAATGCCTTAATATCAGTGATTTTCACTATTATTATACCTATTGTTAACTGTTTATTTTTTACAATTCACTATTCACAATTCATCATTTACATTGTATTAGTTTATTTCAAAAGAAAACAGCGCATCCGCGTTCAAAACTGAACATTGGATGCGCTGTTATTAATTCAACAGTATTAGGCAGCTGCTGATTCTCTCTTTACCAATCATCTAATCACGATTTTAGCCAGTCTGTCCTAAAACCGGCTATCATTCTCTGACTAACTATGCTGGTTTAATTCTACTGATTCTCGTCTTATTTTCAAGTATTTAGCCTTGGCATGAAAATAAGATCTTCATTTTGAAAATTCGAAAGCCTATCGTTTAACCACACGAAAAGAAAAATCATTTATTTTGAAAGCGATTTCTTGACAAAAGTAGGCGATATGATATGCTAATAACATAATTTGTTAAAGGGAGGCCGCTAATATGGTCGAAGATGAATACACTTTGGTTTTGGTAAAACCGGATGGCGTAAAGACGCGTCACATCGGCGACATTATTACTCGCATCGAACGCAAGGGATATCGGATTGAAGCGTTGAAGATGATCAACGCTACCCAAGATGAACTTGAGCGCCACTATTACGATAAGATTGACAAACCGTTCTGGCCGGAAATCCTTACTTACATGATGGAAGGCCCGATCGTCGGCATGGTCGTTTCCGGAACCAATGTCGTTGAAGCCATTCACAATATGGCCGGGGCTACCAATCCTGGTCAAGCTGAATGGGGGACGATTCGTGGTGACTTCGGTCGTGAATGGCCAGATGGCGTTTTGCGAAACGTTATTCACACTTCTGATACCGTTGATGGCGCAGCGCGTGAGATTAAGATCTGGTTTCCCGAATTTAAATTCTAATTGATTTCAATCCCGGCTTGATACTTGAAGTCGGGATTTTTGATTGCGATAAGGCGCCTCAAGACCGTTGAATCAGTCCTGAGGCGCCTTTTCTCTTGTGCCAATCAATCGTTTATTTTGTTGAATGCTTGCGGCTATTGTGCATCCCCTGCCAGCCGCGCTTTAGTTTCTGCGTAAACGTCAACGCTCTGACCATATGCTGAGGATCAACGTGTTTGCGAACAGCGCGCAAAGTTGCCTTGGTATTCTTGGCGGCAAAGATAAACTCACCGTTATGCCGTGTTCGAATCTTAAAGCGAGGAATCCAATGCCCGCCAAATACCAATGAGGCAATTACCAAGTCAATCTCATCCCAAGGAATCTGGATAAAATTGCGGACGTCACGGTCATCATAAAATTCAAAGCCGCGATCGCCAATCATAATCTTGCCATATGATACGGGCCCCATAAAAGATGTGCCATCCGTTACGTATTCGACTTTGGCATTGATTGATTCAACCATTTCACTCACCTTACAGCAGGCCGCAGACGTGACCCAAGATCCCTAAGACAAACAAGCCAATGATAATAACGATTGGCGAGACCCGTTTTTTAAGCAGCCACATGCAAAGAAACGTCAGCAGCAGTCCAGCCAGCCCAGGAATCAGCTGGTCCAGATTATCCTGCAGCGTCGTAACCTTATAGCTGGTCAATGACAGGCCCTTGCCCATGTTCCATTCAGTCAATACTTTTTGTACCGAATGAATATTGTTTGGCAGCTTGCTCCAGTCAATGTAGGCGCCTTTTTGCAGCGGTGTCTTGGAAACGACTGGCGTAAACTTGATCGTAACCCAACGCTCAATCAGGGTCCCTAAGATAAACATCCCCATCATCGCCGCGCCACGCGTTACTTTTTGCAAAAGACCGCCAGAAACGTCATCAGTGATCTTAGAGCCGGCATGGTAGCCAAATTCCTGCGTGTACCACATAAAAGCAATCCGCATGGCGTTCCAAAGCAGGAAGAACAGGATTGGTCCAACGATATTGCCAGAAATTGCCATTGAGGCCCCCAAACCAGCAATAATTGGCCGTGCCGTGTACCAAAAGACTGGATCCCCGACACCTGCCAATGGTCCCATCATACCGACCTTAACCCCTGAAATAGCAACGTCATCAACAGCAGTCCCATTAGCCTTGTCTTCTTCCAACGCCAGGGTAACCCCAATAATCGGCGAGGCCAGATAAGGGTGCGTGTTGAAGAATTCCAAATGGCGCTTCAAAGCTGCTGCCTGATCGTCCTTGTTCTTGTAAAGCTTTTTAATGGCGGGAATCATTGCGTAGGCATAACCACCATTTTGCATTCGTTCATAGTTCCATGATCCTTGGAGAAACGTTGAGCGCCAGCAGACGTCCCAGCGATCGCGCTTGGATAGTCTAATTTTGTTTTCCGTCTTATCTGCCATAATCAGTCGCTCCCTTGAATTTTAATAGTCATCTAAAATGTCGCCCAATGGATCACCGGTATCGTTGCCCGAGCCGCCATTGCTGCCAGAACCGCCCTTGGATTCCAAAGACAGGTACATCAGCGTTAACGCCAGACCAATTGCCCCAATTGCAATCAAGGTAAGTTCTGAAACGGCAGCCAGGGCAAAACCAATCATAAAGAACGGCCATACTTCTCGACTGGCAATCATGTTGATAACCATTGCATAACCAACGGCAACCACCATTCCACCACCAATCGTCATCCCATCAGTCAGCCAGGCCGGCATGGATCCCAGAAAGGCGCGGACGGCACTGGCAGGAACGAACAGCATGGCTGCTGCTGGAATCGCAATCCGCAGCCCTTGGAGACTGACGGCCAGCATCTGCCATAGATCAACGCCGCGGAAGTTTGCTTTAGCGGCTTCTTTGTCCATGATATGAATAATTGCAACGGAAATCGTCCGAACGATCATCGTTAAGAATAAGCCAGCTACCGCCAAAGGAATGGCAACCGCAATCGCCGTTCCGATCTGTTTGATCTCACCGCCACTTTGAATAAAAATAATCGTCGAGGCCACGGCTGCCAAGGCTGCATCCGGTGCTACCGCAGCCCCGATGTTGGCCCAGCCCAGAGCAATCATCTGCAAAGAGCCGCCCAGCATGACGCAGGGAACCAAATGGCCAGTTACTAAACCAATTAATGTGCAGGCAATCAGTGGCTGATGGAATTGAAATTCATCCAAAACACCTTCCATACCAGCCAAAAATGCCACAATCACAACTAAGATCATTGAAATCGCAGACATAATCAAAACCCCTTATTTCTTTTGTTCATCGATCAGCTTTTGAGCCTTGTCCAGCAAAGCGTCCATGTCCTCAGCATTGCTGGAGGGAACCTTTTTGACAATGAACTTAATCCCCAGCTGTTTGAGCTTTCTAAAGGTATCAACGTCTTCTTGGTTCATGGCCAAGACCTGGTTTACGTTGACCTTCCCTTCTGAATAGGCCATTGAGCCGATATTAAGCTCTTTGATGCCGACCCCGCCTTCAATAGCGCGCAAGGCATCCTCAGGCGTCTCAAACAGCAGCATGGCCCGCGTATCGCCAAAACGCGGATCCTTATCGACCTTGATCATTTTGGCAATGGGCACCGTATTGGCATGAACGCCGGTTGGAGCCGCCTGTTTGATCATATTCTTGCGCAGCTTGTCTTTGGCGACGTTATCAGAAACGACGATAATACGGTTGGGATTAGTTGCCTTGGTCCAACCGGTTGCCACCTGACCATGCAAAAGTCGGGAATCAACCCGTGCCAGAACGTATTTGATCTTACCATCGCCGATAACGGTACCTTCTGGAATAGCTCCCTTGATGGCTGGCTTGGCACTGGCTGGTGCAGCTGGCTCCTTGGTCTTTGGCATCAGTTCTTCTGGCAGGGTCTTGATGCCATCCTTAGCCGTTTCAACGATATGTGTAGCAATTTCTCGGGCTGAATTCATGGTCATTCGCGAGGCCAATGCTTCAATCACCATCGGCAGGTTCATCCCCGTTACGATTGCCCAGGTATCCTGATGCTTTTCAAACAGACTCGAGGCTTGATTAAATGGCGTACCACCCCACAAGTCAACTAAAAATAAAACCTGCTCTTGATCTGAAAAGTCCTTAATGGCATTTTCAAGCTTGGCATGAATATCATCCGGTCCCTCATCCGGCTTCAAAATTACATGCGCCACATCCTGCTGCTGACCAAAGATCATTTCCGCCGATTGATTGATCCCATCAGCAAAACCACCGTGACTTGTTAATACAATTCCTACCATATGAATCCCTCTATTACTATCAAATTATTCAAAATCGATCTACAGCACTGACCACAGTTTATAAAAACATCTGGTCATGAAGTAAATATTCATCACTTCCCTTTTAAAAAATCCCACTTACCAATATTATGTAAGCGTGTTCTTATATAAATTATCATTTTAAATGCAATTTGACAATGTATCATTAAACGTTCAATTGAATTTAAGATTCTCTAAAGGCATGCAAAATAAGCGCTGATGAACCTTATCACGCCGGTCAAAAAATTTTTGCTGCAAGCGTTTGTAATGAATTGAAGCAACCGTTTGCAACTAATTCAGAATCAGATTTGAAATTTTTATTCATAAAATTATGCAAAAAAAGACCATGTCCAATTTACTTGAACATGATCTTTTAACAGAGGCGGTATGTGGGATTCGAACCCACGCATGTCGGACCCACAAACCGATGTGTTAACCAAACTTCACCAATACCGCCAAGATATTCAGTTGAGCAGGGATAGTAGGAATCGAACCCACAATGACGGTTTTGGAGACCGTAGTTATACCGTTTAACTATATCCCTATAATAATGGAGGAGGGTGGATTCGAACCGCCGAACCCGAAGGAACGGTTTTACAGACCGTCGCGTTTAGCCACTTCGCTACTCCTCCATAAGAGCTTAACTGTTATTGAAAACAATCAGTAACAATCAACAATAGATATAATAACTAATTTAGCCAATAAAAGCAAGCCCTTTTTTAATTATTTAACTCAATTATCTTCAAACGATGCTCCCATTGCTCCGCAAACTTATCATACTGCCACTCAGTCCGCTTGGCTTTTTTGACGCCAACAGCCTGATTAAGATAAACCAGCTGGGCTGCTTTTAGTGGATCATGAATACCATGCAGATGACCATAAAAGACGTATTTTACGTGCGGAGCCTTTTCCAGCAGTCTGCCTAAACGCTCACTGCCCATCATTGCATTGATCATCTGGTAGGTTTTCAACTGTCTTTGACTTTGGACAAATGACGGTTTGGGACTCAGCAAAGCCTTTCTTGGTGCGAAGTGAGTTAAAAAAATCACTTTTTTGCCCGCCGACTGAGCCATTGTCAGCTGCTGTTCAACCTGATTCAGCACCAGTCCCATTCTTTGCGGGTCAGACATGGGCTGTTTGATGGCGGCATCAATCCAGTAGACCTTTTTCCATTGGGCTACTTGCTGCGGCTGCTGAGCGTAGTCAGAAAATGAATAGTCATACCAGCCGTTATTGCCGATTAAGCGCCAGTCCGTCCCCGGCAGATCAACGTATTGATTGTGCAGGTACATTGGATCCGCCAGGTGCTCAACGTCTTGGTATGACGCGTGCGACAGCATATCATGATTTCCCAGGACATAATAGATCTGAACTCGTTCGCCAACCAAGCGCTGTAAAGCAGCAAAATAGCGCCGCGTTCGTCCAAAATTATTGTAAAGATCACCGGCATATAGATAGTAGTCGATATCATGCCTTAACAGCCAGCTTGCTTGAATGTGCAAGGCTCGCGTTGACATGATTCGGTTGACATCCAGGTGATTATCGCTGCTGACTGCCAGCTTAATCATTCTCAATCCCCCCTTGAAAGTAAGGATAACATAATCCCGATGAATTAAAAAACGTCCGCGAAATAAATCACGAACGTTAATTGATTTTATTAGTCAACGCCTTCCATCAAGCCGTGAATTCGCTTAACAAAGAAGCAAAGCACGATCCCAAAGACGATTGCTACACCACCAACGATCAGGAAGTATTGAATTTCCGTACCTGGCGTGTAGAACTTAACGATTTGTGCGTTGACGGCTTGACCGGCAGAATCGGCCAAGAACCACATACTCATCATTTGTGAGCGGAACGCAACTGGTGCCAGCTTAGTCGTGATTGACAGACCAATTGGCGAGATCAGCATTTCGGCGATTTCACAGATAAACCATGAGCCGACCAGCCAGAACGGACTGACCCGTCCAGAAGTCGTGCCGTGAATCAAGCCAGGCAGTGCCATCCAGGCAAATGAAAGACCAACGATTACCAGACCGGCAGCAAACTTACCAGGAGCACTTGGCTGGTTCTTCCAGTGACTCCACAGGTGAACGAAGAATGGCGTCAGAATCATGATAAACAGTGGGTTCAGCGTCTGGAAGTTGGCAGCTGCAAAGTGCCAGCCCCCAATGTGCAGAACCGTCCGTTGAGCAGCAAACAGTGCCAGCACAACCGAACCAGATTCTTCAATTGCCCAGAAGATTGCCGCGGCGATAAACAGCGGAATGTAAGCTACAACCCGTGATTTTTCGACCTTGGTAACCTTCTTGGAGTTGAGCATCATGATAAAGTAGATGATTGGCAAAGCAATCGCAATAACCGTAATCAAATTGATGATGCTGTTAATGTTTAACTGACCCATGGCTCCCATCAGACCGAGAATGATTGCCAAGACAACTACGGCAACGATCGTCCAGTTGATGATTGGCTTAAGATCTTCTTTGTCGATTGGATCGTCTGGGTAGAGGCTGTCTTTTGGCAGATACTTCTTACCATCAATGTAGTATTGCAGCAGGCCAAAGAACATCCCGATCGCAGCCAGTGAGAAACCAGCATGGAAGTTCATTTCATTGCCAAACAGATGCAGACCAAAACCACCAGCAGCCCAAGGAACCGCGATTGGTGAAATGGCTGCCCCAAAGTTGATCCCGAAGACGAACATTGAGAACCCGGCATCCCGGCGCCGGTCTTCTTCACTGTACAGGCCGCCGACCATTTCAGAAACGTTTGGCTTCAAAAGCCCAGTCCCGATAACGATCAAAATAATTGAAGCATAAAGTGCCGTCGTCCCAGCCGGCAATGACAGAGCAATATGACCAAACATGATCAAAACCCCACCAATAAAGACGGTCTTTCTTGGCCCCCAAAGCCGGTCAGAAAGCCAGCCGCCGATCACCCCAGAAAGATATACCAGCGAACCATAGATTGACATGATCGAAGCAGCTGTTGCCTGGTCCATGCCCAAACCGCCTTTGCTGACGGCGTAGTACATGTAGAACAGCAGGATGGCACGCATCCCGTAGTAACTGAACCGTTCCCACATTTCAGTGAAGAACAGCGTAGCCAGTCCTCTTGGCTGCCCGAAGAAGGACGTGTCTAATTGTTTTTGCTTATCCATTCCATTTCCTCCAAATTTTGATTGAATCTAATAAAAGCTCAGTCAAATTATTGAAAAAGTCAAAAGATTAAAGGAAAGTAACAATTTCCTTAAAATAACGTTTACTATTATATACTGTTTATCTTCATTCCGTCAAACCAAGTGCCGGTATTCCAAGAGGTAAATCGTGATATCAAGGCATTTTGGAATCGTTTGCACATCATCTTAAAAAGTAATAAATGTTCACAAAATTTTAAAATTGAATGCTAATCTATACTGTTAGTTAATAAAATTATCATTAAAGACAATTGTAAGCGATAACAATTATCTGTTGAGATTTTAACTAAAAAAAGTGCTTAAAATCATGCACATGCACAATTTCAAGCACCTGTCCCGTTTTATTTTTCGTTGAACGGATCCCACTCATATTTTGCCCGTGGTCCGCCAATATATTTTGGCCGTGTGCGCAGATAAGTCACGTGGGCCTGACCAATCTCCTTAACTGAAGTACGAACTGGCACCTGGACAAACTTAACATGCATACCAATAAACGTATCGCCGATATCCATGCCAGCATTGGCAACGACATGTTCGACCTCAACGGGATCAGTAAAGTTTTCAAAGGCGGCAATCTGACCGGCGCCACCGGCATTGATCTGGGGAAAGACACTGACGATCTCGAGTCCTTTAGCCTTGGCAACCGCTTTTTCAACCACCAGCGCTCGGTTTAAATGCTCGCATCCCTGTACGGCCAAATGAACGCCCAACGGTTTTAAAGTCTCAATAATCGTTTTGACGATCGTCCGGCCAATTTCAATGTTGGAATGCTTGCCGATCATCTTGCCTTGAACCTCACTGGTACTCAAGCCCAGGACGAACAGATCATCCGATTCCAGATGGGCCTGTTCCAGCAGCTCATTGAGTCCTTTTTTCGTTAGCAAGCGAATCTCTTCAATATCCACGTCGCTCATGTTTTTCGCCTCTCTTATGTCTTTTAAGTGATTATATCATCAAATTTTAATTGTGCTTAAGAAAGACCATCAATAATGTTTAAGACATAATCAAGACGGCAAACCAACGACTAATCGATTACCAGCAGCGATTTGATGGCTTGGCGCTGATCCATTGCTGCATAGGCATCAGCAGCGTGATCAAGGTCAAAGCTCTTGGTAAAGACCTTGCCTGGGTTAATCTCCCCATCCAAAACGGCCTTGAGCAGCAGTTCCTTATCCGGCTTGGTAACCGAGGCAATTCCGCCACGCAGACCGATGTTTTTCCAGAACAGCTGGTTGGATTTTGGTTCAGCATGCGGTACGCCGACGCGACCAATCACTGCTCCCGGTCGTGCAATCTGGCCAGCCTGATCAATGGCCCCAGCCGCGCCAACACATTCCAAAACAGCGTCAACACCGGCATTTTCTTTAGTCAGGGCCAATACCTGCTGAACGGCAGCGGCGCCTTTTTGGGCAACAATGTCAGTAGCACCAAATTCTCGGCCTAAAGCTGCTCGATCTTCGTGGTGGCTGAGCAGGATAATCTTTTCTGCGCCCAACAGCTTGGCACCGATTACGCCACACAGGCCAACCGCGCCATCACCAATCACTGCAACCGTATCGCCTGGCTTGACCTCAGCATTTTTGGCGGCATGAAAGCCGGTCGCCATAACGTCAGAAAGCGTCTGCAGAGAGGCCAGCTGCTCATCCGTGTAGTCGGCTGGCGTACCAGGAATCTTTACGAGTCCGGAGTCAGCTGGTTCATATTTCATGAATTCTGCTTGATAGCCGCCGTTAGATCCTGGCTTTTGATTCAGACAGTTGCCTTCAAAGCCGTTCAGACAGGCCACGCAATGTCCACAGCCATGAGTAAACGGTACGATTACAAAGTCGCCCACTTTAATCTGGCTGACGTCTGCACTCACCTGTTCAACAACCCCGATTGCCTCATGACCAACCAGCGTATTGGCTTCTCGTTTGGCAATGCCGCGGTACCACCACAGATCAGAGCCACAGACACTTGCTCGAACGACACGAATAATGGCTTGGTTTTCACCATCGATTTCTGGCTTGGCAGTCTCTTGGACCTCAATCTGTCCTGGAGCGATAAATACTGCTGCTTTCATAAAATTCCTCCTTAAACCGAGTTAGTCGCGTAATGCTTTCAGGCTTTGGCCAAAAATGCTTTCAATTGCGGCTGGATCACGGTGATCAAAAAACTGACTCTCATTTTTGTCCAAACTGCTCATCAGCTGCATGTCGGCCTCACTCAGCTCAAAATCAAAGACATCGATGTTTTTTCACGCATCCGAGCTTTGTGAACCGACTTAGGAATTACCACGATACCACGCTGCAGCAGCCAGCGTAAAATAATCTGCCCATTGGACTTGCCATACTTTTCACCAATCGACGCAATGGTTTCATTGGAAAAAATGCCATGCTGCCCTTCTGCAAATGGCGCCCAAGCCTCGACTTGAATTCCCTGATCCTGATTAAATTTCACTTCAGCCGTTTCCTGATACCAAGGTGATACTTCAATCTGGTTCAAAGCTGGCTTAACGTTAGCCATCAATTCAAGATTCATCAGCTGATCAGGCGCAAAATTGGAAACCCCGATCGACTTGAGCTTGCCCGCTTTTTGTGCTTCCTCTAAGGCCCGCCATGCACCAGCCGTATCACCACAAGGCTGGTGCAAAAGATACAGATCCAGATAGTCCAGGTTTAGTTTGCGCAGTGATTCGTCAATCCCCTGTTTAGCCTTTTCATATGTGAAATGATCAACCCAGAGCTTAGAGGTAACAAAGATTTCATCACGGTTGATGCTGCTCTTGTTAATGGCTGCGCCAACTGCTTGCTCATTGCCATAGGCGGCTGCCGTATCAATCAGACGGTAGCCAGAATCAAGTGCATCACTGACTGCCTATTCAGCCTGATTCAGATCAGGAACCTGAAAAACCCCAAAGCCTAACTGCGGCATCTTATTGCCATCATTTAAAGTTACGTATTGCATAATTTTTTCTCCTTGTTCTGTTAGCTTGATTATGTCTATCAGTATAAAGGTCGGGGTAAAAAATAAAAATTACTGATTAAGTATGTTACTATACAGATATAGTATAGCAACGATTGGAGGAATGGCTTTGAAAGTCAATCTTGAACTGCTGGCCGAACTGGTTGCCTTTAAACACTATGGTACGCTTAGCGCCACGGCTGAACATCTGATGATTACGCAGCCAACCGTGACCCGCGGCATGAAACGACTGGAAGAAGAACTGGGCGTCACCCTGTTCGATCGCAGCATCAGCAATCATATCAAGCTCAATGATACCGGCTTATTGGCCGCTAATGAAGCCGCCAAGCTTTTAAAAGAAGTTGATGACTTTACCGACAAGATTCTTAACTTTGATCGTCTAAAAGACAAATTTACCGTTGGCTCAATGATTCCCGGTCCACTAGGCTTTTTGAACGCGCTTAAAGATCAGATTGCCGTTCAGCCAGTGATTAACTGGGAATTGGTTAATCCAGAAAGCGTTGCTGCTGAACTATCGAATCTAAAAGAAAAGGTGATTTTTACTGATCACGAAATCATCAATGAAGAATTCGAATCACTATATCTAGGACGTGAATATCTTAAATTAGAGATTGATCCATTCAATCCGCTGGCACAAAAAGAAGCCGTTACGTTTAAAGATTTAACGGGATTGACTTTCTTGGTACTGCGCGATGTTGGCACCTGGCGTGGAATCGTTGAAGACAACATCCCACAAGCTGATTTTTTATCCCAAAACAGCGTCAACGCTATGACAACCATCAGTCAGTGTTCTCGTTTCCCATTTTTCGTTTCCAATCTATCTCAAAACCTGCCAGACACTGTTGAGCGCTTTAAAGGTGGGGATCGCGTTATGGTCAAGATTGACGATCCCAATAATCAAATGGAGATTTATGGTACCTATCTAAAAAGCGAGCGTCGCACCGTCCAGCCACTGTTAAAAGCGATGAGTCAAGCCTGGCCAAAATGAAAAGCTCCGTATCTCGGACATCAGCCCAGTACGGAGCTTTTCAGTTACAACTAGTAGATTCGAGTTTTTCTTGTCAAAACGTGTGCAGCGCCTTTTTGCAACAAACAAAAACAAAGCTTGATATACCGACGAAAAACGTTGATAAATCAAGCTTTGTAACATTTAACGAATGTTTATTATGCCAACTATAGGAGTCGAACCTACGACCTTCTCTTTACGAGGGAGATGCTCTACCAGCTGAGCTAAGTTGGCAAAAGAAATACCGATCAGTATTTCAATGACTCCGGCAGTCAGACTCGAACTGACGACAACCTGATTAACAGTCAGGTGCTCTA